>Ga0326728_10000080_pt1 | contig 377264 bp, 320 predicted proteins | sample MB3enrmetagenome_FD_207602 | JGI IMG/M metagenome (GOLD analysis project Ga0326728, IMG submission 207602) | Lab enriched peat soil microbial communities from McLean, Ithaca, NY, United States - MB31MN | ecosystem: Environmental > Terrestrial > Soil > Wetlands > Peat | place: USA: New York...
GTTTTTCCACCACGGTCACACAAATGGCCGACGGCGCTGAACGACGTGTTCTTGCTCTCCTGAAGCATCTGGTCTTTGCCGTTGAACCAATCCGATGCTGCCCTGGTTTCTCTGTTTAAGAGGATCGTGTATGTGCCATACATGGCTGCGGTGAAATCCATAGGCTCGGTGCCGAAGTCCTGAAAGACCGGATCAATGTTGTTGTAGATCAAGAGAACCGAGGGGATTCCCTGTCTAATCCCGAATTGGATTTGCTTCTTTGAGTGCTCGATCCTGCGCCGGACATGGTCACCCAAGGTGCGTGAGGAGCTCTTGATGTGAGGATAGGCTGGGTCTTTGACCACGCCGAAATTTTCATCCTCCGCCAGTTCCTTCAACTCGAAGACGATTTCGACGCTGCCGACAGAAACGCGGTAATCCGGCCTAGGCGTGGCGTCTTCCTTAATCTTCTCGAACGGCAGATTGTTGACGGTGAGAAACTCTTCAAACAAACTTTCGGATTTAGTTTTCATGAAGACACTCCCAGTGCTATTATCCACCTCGCCGACCCCCAGCCTATATTAGTAGGTGCTTACTGGTGCTATCATTTGTTCACGCAGAAATCGAGGATCGCTTGTATGGCCTTCGACTTTCTGAAATTGTTGCAAGGAAGTGAGCACCTATGCATAAATTCGTAATAGCCATCATGCTTGCCATATTTGCATCTTGCTCTTATTCGCAAGATGTGGTCCCGAAATCCTACCAACAAGATGCCCCCGAAATCGCTGCCAGGAAAGCTGTTTTAGTCGACCTCGACACGCGCAAAAAGAACCTCATGACTCAATCGGACGATATGGCCTCAATAGCGCAATCGTTGAATGGCTTCGACTTCAATAACGCGATGTCAATATCCGACCACGCACAGCATGGAATGATATACCTGGATGCGGTGTACTGGTTTGTCGGCACATACGACAGAATGCAATGCGGCGAAGACAAGGATATCGCTAAGGCTGTGCTTCAGAATCGCCTTGGCTTCTACGCACATCTGCTCGATTTGGCCGTTGATAGAACGAATGGGCATCTAGGGTTAACCCGCGTACCTGCTGTGGCGCAGCAGGGGCAACGTATCAGAGACGAATTACGGGCCGCGAAGGTTAAGCTGGATGAAATCGCCGCATCTCTGAAGTAATGAGAACACAATTCCGGAGTGACTTACGACAACTGCTACGTACAGAGAATTAAGGGCGGCGGGTGACCCGGTCCCAGTGACTTTTTTCAAACCACGCTGAGGGTGCGCCCGGTCCCTCGCAGTTGGAGACCGGGGAATGAGAGAGTTCTTCCATTCCAGAGACCCGATATGTATACGGAAAAATGCAAATGTTGTAGCAAGAAGCGTCAGGGCACGACTTCAGTCGTGCCGATAGTCGACGCCAATAGAACTTGGGCTTTAGCCCCTGCGTGCTTTTGCATCTTCAAGTATGCCGTTCCAAACGGATATTCGTCCGGTCTCTTTGCCAGACCCGCTTTCACCGGATTGTTTTCGATGTACTCGCGATGCTGTTGAAAGCTCTGGTCATCAAGGATCTGCACATCCGAGAATCCGCGCTGCCAAATCTCGCCGCGAAAACCAAGTTCCTTGTTGGCGCGAAAGGAAAAACTGCCTTTGATCAGTTGCATTGCCTTCTCAAGACTCATCTCGCCCGGAACGGTCATCAGGATGTGGACATGATTGGGCATGATGACGAAGTCGTGAACGGAGATCTTACCGGAGCGCATGTAGGAACGAAGAACATCAATGAACAATCCTGCCATGCGATCCGTCTGGAAGAGCGATCTTCCGCCTGCTGTACGCGTAGTGACAAAGAACGTACGCGGGGAAAACGAGGCGTTTGATGGGTCCGAAGGCCGTGAAGGTTTCGACATCGCAGGGGCTAAAGCCCTCCATTTATTATTATCGCGTATGGCACGACTAAAGTCGTGCCCTGACGCTTCTTGCTCCACCATTTGCATGTTTCTACAAGCTATGAAGTCGTGCCCTAACGCTTCTTGCGACTTCGAATGAATTTTTCCGCAAGGCGAGTGCCCCGGTACCAATGATTTATCCCAACCAAGATGAGGAACCGGGGTACCCTCAACTTGATGAAATTCCGTATGGGACCAGGGCTACCCGCCAATTCGTTCGTCAATAAATCACTATTTACCGGATGATCTCGAATTTTTCCCAGGGGCAGTTGCAGACCGGGCAGCGTTCGTGTTCCTCTTCGGTCTCCGAGGTGTAGCCGCAGACCGGGCAGACGTAGAAGTCGCGGGCCTCGCCAATCCAGGAATCCTTTTTTCCGGCAACCAGCAGGGCAATGGCCTCGCTGTAGAGGCGGGCGTGAGTCTTCTCGGCTTCCAGAGCGCCGGTGAAGGTGCGGATGGCTCCGGTGTTCTTGTGCTCCGCGGCCTCGGCTAGAAAGCCGGGGTACATGGTGTCGATCTCGTACTTCTCGCCGTTGAGGGCTGCTTTGAGGTTTTCCAGGGTGGAGTCAACCACGACCGTGTGGATTTCGCACTCCGAGCGGCTGCCCAGGATGCCGATGACGTGTGCGTGGTTGCCGGCGTGAATCTGCTCGGAGCGGGCGGCGGCGCGAAAAAGGCTGGCGGCGCCGTGCAGGCCGTCCTCGTCGGCCTTGGCGGCAAAGGCGGTGTACTTGGCGTGAGCGTTCGACTCGCCCTCAAAGGCGGTCAAAAGATTCTGAACGGTGATGGCGTTTTCCGCGGCAATTGCTGACATGAAAAATCCTCCCCAACTCCGTTCCAGAGCCTACGTGCGGCGCAAGAGGATGTGCTGTGATACAGGTTACAGGGGGTTGGTTGCTGAAAATCTGGAGGGCTACTGCTCCTATCGCACCTCATTGCGCGCCATGGCTTTCTGGGCCAGGACCTTGTGGACATTGTCTTGCAGGGCCTGAGCTTCGGGCAGGAAGGTGAGCGCCTTCTGGATCTCCGGGTCCCAGTCGGCGCGGGCGCGCAGGCCTTGCGTTTCGCCAATCTGGGTGATGAGGACTTGGGAGCGGATGCTGATCTTAAGCCAGTCCATCACGCCGTTGAGGTCGGCCTCGGTGAAGGGAATCTCCTGGCTGGTGAGGTACTTTTTGAACTCCTCGAGCACCGCCGCATCCACCTGGAAATTTTTGTCCACGGTTCGGTTGACCAAATAGACCGGGGCGAAGTGGAAGAAGACATCCTTACTCAGGAGCATCTCCTGGAAGCGGTTGGTTTTAGGGCTCACGATCTTTTCATCCGGAGTGATGCCGCCTCCGCCGTAAACTGTGCGTCCAGCGTCCGTGAGCTTGACCTCGCGGTTGGCGGTGTCGGACGGCTGCACGCCGCCGTGGGTGTAGTAGTCATAGAGCGAGACGCCGGAGTAGTTGCGCTGGATGAGCCGGCCGGAGGGCGTGTAGTAGTGATATGTGGTGAGTGCCAACGCCATGGTGTGGTCGGCCATATCATAGACGGTCTGCACCAGGCCTTTTCCGAAGGTGGTTTCGCCGACGATAAGGGCGCGGTCGTGGTCCTGAAGGGCGCCGGAGACAATCTCCGCGGCTGAGGCCGTTCCGCGATTGACCAGCACGACGATGGGGAAGGTGTGGCCTCCGTTGCCGTGAGTAGCGGTGTAATTCTGATCGGGGTTGGCGCGGCCGCGCTGGCTGACGATGCCTTGGCCTTTGGCGAGGAGGTGGTCACATACCTCCACTGCCTGGCTGAGCAGGCCACCGGGGTTGCCGCGCAGGTCAAAGATCAGCCCCTTGAGGTTGCTGAAACCGTTTAGGGCGGTGATGAACTCCTGGGCGGTGGTCTCCTGAAACTGCGACAGGTGGATGTAAGCAACGCCGGGACGAATTTCATACGCTAAATCCACGGAGGGATGAGGGATTTCGTCCCTGATCAGGTCGAAGACCAGCGGATTGGGCTGGCCCTCGCGCTGCATAGTGGCCTGGACGTGGGTTCCCCGGGGTCCTTTGAGCGCCTTGGCCACCAAGTCGGAGGAGGTCAGGCCGCCGGGAATCTTGCCGTCGATGGAGACGACCTTGCCGTCCACCGCGTAGACGATATCGCCGGGGCGGATGCCGGCGCGGAAGGCGGGCGCGCCCTCGGCGGGATAGACGACATAGACTTTGTTGCCCTGCTGCTGGATGGTCATTCCCACGCCGTAGTAGCGTCCATGCTGCTCCTCGCGCATGCGGGCATAAGCCTTTGGATCGTAGAAGTTAGAGTGCGGGTCGAGGGTGCGCAACATGCCGGGAATGGCCCCGTCGTAGATGGCGGTGTCGGCCTTGTCACCTACGATGGGATCGGCGTAGTTCTGCTCCACCAGAGCATAGACGCTGGTGAAGGTCTTGAGGCTGTCGCGGAGCTGGCTTTGGTCAGCTGCGGACTGAGCCCCCACCCTGCTCTGCATCACGCTGCCGGCGACGGCGCAGACGGCAAAAAAGAGGACGACGGTGAACCATGCGCGGCGGGTGGTGGGTGTCATGTGCGGGAAAAACCTCCGGAAAGCTGCGTGGCAGGAGCTGGGAAGCGCCTGAAAAGCGCGGTCTTAATGGTCAAGTATAGCACTTGGGTGTTGGACGGCAGCGGGAGTTTTTGGTCAGCGTTACATGTCGTTCGAGAGACATGGTTTTTGATGAGTTTTGAGGGAAAAGGTGCGCATATAGAGACATGAAAATCGGTGAAAAGGCAGCTAAAAGCTATCAGATTTGAACGAAAACTATCAGGTTTTAGCGAATATCTAACATAAAACGGGGGCAAGAATCCGCGGGAATGTTCCACGTGGAACATATTCATTCTGTTGAGTTTGTTCGTGGGTTTACTAGATAATTAACAGCAAGGTTTTGAAAATAAATCTGTGATTGTATGTCAGTGACCCCGGTTGCGGAGGGGAATAGACCCCGTTTTGTTCGTGCTGCATCAATAGCGGTCTTGAGATGCCGACTTCACATTACTCATAGTCGGATTATCATATAAAATACAGAATTTATTCCATTTGAACAGATACATACACGAAGCCGTTTTTATAAAAACGTCAACACAGACCCCTACCTTATAGCACCAACTAATGATGCTGAATCGACCCGGCGGCAAACAGAAACAGGCCTATTTCTTACCGCATGTCTGGCTTACATTCGCAGAAACAAATACAACATTATCGACAAGGTCCAGCGACTTACCTGTCTGCTTATTGTGCGCGTCACAGAGCGGAACGATATACCAGTCTTTGTTAGTCAAACTATCCTTTTGCACATGCGCTCCTACAGCTGGTTTCGCATTGCAAGCTTTTACAGAACAATTTGAGGGAATCGTGCCACCGCCAAAATTCTTCCAGTGGGCAAGCCAACTAATACACTTGCATGTGTTGTCACTGGTTCCGTTCACATTATTTACCTTCATTTCCTCACCTCTTTCATCTTTTTATCCAGAGGCCAAGAACCCATCACGCTTGATCAACAGTCTTCGTCCGCTAGATAATGACTTAAATAGAGCACTGAGCAAAAGATGCTGGCTCCACAGTTACAAAGGTAACAAATCAAATTTTTATTCGTGCGTCCTAAATATTGATCTTGAGAGTCAGATTTGTCAATACTTATCACACAGGACTTCGAAATCCTTCCCGAATAAAATGAAACCGTGGTATTAGCCAAACAAGAGAACGAAAAAAGTAGAACAGAGGATTACTTCGAATGTTAGCTTGACTGGGAACATGCCACCTTTGCGCGCTCCACGATTGCAGTAACAATTGCCTCCATCGTTCTCGATTTTTTACCTTTTTCTGCAGCTGATTTCAACACACTCTCAATGACCATAGGGTTCTTCAAAGCATGTTTCTTCTTCAGAATTCTCAGGTTCGCACGACATTCCTCGACCAGCTTATCGAACAATTCAGGCCCAATCTCATCTCGTAACGTTGTTTCAAGATCAACGTGAAAGCAGGCGTGTCCTTGAGACACACCACAGGGCCAATCTTCAGAGACTTGTCCACAGATATTAAGCAACCTACGATTTGTCTTTTTACACTCCTCTTCATTGCTCTTCTCGTTTTCTTTATAATCATGATGGTCGCCGTCCCAGATCAGGTACGTGGGGATTTTCATTTCACTGAAAATGACGGCAGGGCGATCCATATTGTGCTTTCCAAGGCACGGAATGACCGTGCAGCCGAGCGCTTCAAGGTCAATCGTCTTTAACTGTGCCATCCCAAGAATCGCAGCCCGATCATCTTCGCCTTCGACGAGAACAACCGTATCGGCAAAGAATCCTTCGTTCATCCAGGGTGTCATCACTGGCGCAACACGAGGCTTCAATGTTACACCGGTATATTTTGGGAACTGAGATCCATCTGCCTTCCAGATAATTTCAGCCACTTTATCCCAATCTGTCTCAGCGACCGATGATACCTTCGGCAGACCATCCTCGGTAGGCTTACGCGTAACTCGCCTGACTTGATTGAAACGATCTATGTCAACAAGCAATGCGGAATGACTTGCATAGATGATTTGTGTTCGTGCTGCGACTCCCTGAATTCGCCCTTGCGCCAGATCCAATAGAATGCGCGCAAAATGACGTTGCCGACTTGGATGTTGATAAAGCTCGGGTTCTTCAATCCCAATAATCAGACTCAGTTTTGTAGCGTCCTCACTCTCTGAAGACGATTCAGGCGACTCCAACTCGGAGACCTCAGCCGATTCCTTCGGAGCTGATGCTACGGCCAAATGCTGCAAGAGTGTAAGGATAAATGCCCTTTGGAGACCGTGCCCCATACGTGTTACAGGCATTTCAAATTCGTCTTCGACAATGCGAACATCAGCCTTGGGAAGAGGGAGATCAATCTCTCCGCCCTTTTGCCAATTGATCTTGACTCCAGTATCAGCGTAGTAATGATTGAGAGTATCGGCAAGCCGTCCCGCCAATAGGCCCAATTCTGGAAGATTTGCTGGATCAGTAATTGCCTCGAATTTACTCTGCATCGCTTCCTTGAGCTCTGCAATTTCCTTACGACTCGTGAGTGTTGCTCGCACAACAAGATTCATCAATGCAGTAATCGCAGAACTCCTACCCTCAATGACATCCTCTGCTGCGTCACGAACTGCAGGTATAAACAGAAATCGCGTTAAATCTCCCAAGTAGCCGCGAGCTACATTCGTAAAGCCGAAGAATTGACCATCATCTCTTCCCAGTTCAAGCTTATCGGTATTTGCACTTTCCCACTCCTCCATCGCGGCCTCAGCGTCTGCTTGTGACCGTACTGTGGGCAAATCATATCCCTTATTCTCACGAAGCTCCCGATAGAGACTGAGAAGTTCTCTACCTGCTGTGGCGCGCACATTTGAAAATTCCGGATTCTGTAGTCGAAAGCCATAGTATTTTCCAGAATTTTTTCCCCCACCTGATGTCAGTACTCGCATAACCAATAGGTCAGATCCCGACATCCGATGGCTGAATCTTTCAATCTCTTTCGGTACAAGGTCCGTAAAGGTTATTGCAATTTCAATCTCCCTTGAGGTGTCATGATTGTAAAAATCATCTGCAGTGACTATCGGAGTAGGCGCATAAAACAACTCCAGAGCTCGCAGAAATGACGACTTGCCGGCCCCATTCGGGCCAACAAGCACAGTCAGGGCTTCACAGTTTAAAGTTTCTTCTAATAGCGACCGAAAATTCGATACCCGCATAGATTTAATAATCACAGCGGCGACCTCTCTCGCAACGGTGAACATTATAGCAGATAGATCAATACCTGTAAGCGCCGCTGCGTTCACCGATTCAACAAACCCAGAGTCATTAACCACGGATCAGGGGACAGGGATTTGAACGCGGCTCACGCCGCGTGGGTTGATTTCAAAAAAACGGTGGAGGGGGGTGATGCCGGGGATGAATCCCCGGCCTACCAGCGTACAGGGGCTAAAGCCCGACGATTATTTTGCTGCATTTATGGCACGATTGAAACCGTGCCCTGATACAAAGCACAGTGAGGATGGGGCGCAGGGCTGGTTGAGGATCGATGAATCCCACCCTAGATCATCCCAGCGACGAAGGTTCGTGCCGCCCCTACGGGGCTGGAGATTTTGTTGTGGATGCATTCCCAGGGTTTTACCCTGGGCTATTTTCATTTCCTCCCTACGGGAGGAGCGGCGTGCGCTCAGGATGACAGATAGGAGTGGGCGCAGGGTCCGGGCCTGAAGGCCACCTATCAAATTCATTCGCTTTCAGGGGGTTGAAACCCCCTGCTCCCTCCGACAGGGGCTAAAGCCCGATGATTATTTTGTTGAATTTGTGGCACGGCTGAAGCCGTGCCCTGACGCTTCTCGCAACTTGAAATGAATTTTTCCGCAAGCTGTAAAGTCGTGCCCTGACGCTTCTCGCAACTTCAAATGTGTGTTCCCAAGCCGGGCGCTGGTTCAGGATTTGCGGCCGAGGAGGCCGGCGGCGAAGAGGCGGTCGTCTACGCGGGCCATGCGGCGGCGGGCGCCGTTGAGCAGCAGGGGGGTGTGAGGAATGGTTGTGAGGTAGTCGGCGATGGGCCATAGATCGGTTTCCGCGGTCATCCAGGCGATGCGGTCGAAGCGCGCGAGATTGACGGGGCGGGAGTAGTTGCGCAGAGTCTTCTCGCGGTCAAGATTGTAGTAGTGCTCGAAGTAGGAGAGGACGAGTTCACGCAGGGTGCGGTAGACGGGCTCGCGGAAGCGGAGGCCGCTGAAGTTGGATTTGGCGATGGCTCCCCAATGGCCATGCTGCTTGAAAATGGCGAGGACGTGGTCGTCGTCGCGGACCGCCTCGAGATCGAGGAGCAAAGGGGGATAGCCCTGGACACGGAGAGCCGCCGCTCCGAACAGAGCGCCTTCAAAGCAATGGGCCAGCTTGTCGCGCAGCACGCGGCGGGGAGAACGAAGGGTTTCGCCATCGAGCTCCTTGTTGTAGGCGATTTCAGTATCGAGGAAGCGCTGGATTCGCTCCGGGGTTTTGAGCGACTTGAGCAGACGGGTTTCGCCTGAATCTAAACCGTGGCTGGACATGGAACTAGCTTACCTTGCTGGACGAGTTACCTTGCTGGGCGAGATATCTTGCTGGACGAGATACCTTTCTGGACGAGCATTATGGGTGCAGGATGGCACAGACGCCTGAATCAGCTTAGCTTAAATGACGGGAGACCCGGCCCGGGCCTAAAGGCCGCCATCAAAATCGCTCGCTTTCAGGGGGTTGAAACCCCCTGCTCCCTCCTAATGGGAACAGAGCATAGCTATTAAAGGCAATAAAGAACAGTAGTTATAGATATCCCACCTTAACCATTTCGCAAAGAACGCGGCACAGGTTGGGCACCCGGAAGATGGGGCACCCGCGAAGGTGGGGCACGGAGCTGAAAATGGGGGATTTGGGGCGGAAACGGGGGGAAGATGGCATTGCTGCTGCCCAGGGATTTACAATGACGTCTATGCAAGAGGGAACGAATGGTTTTGCCCCGCGGTGTACTGAGCTTATGAAACTTCGACTCATTCGCAATTTGGCGGCATTGACGATTGGCGCCATGCTGCTTGCAAGCACCTTATTGGCGCAAACCCATGCGGCTGCGCCCGCGAGCCCCTACGGCGGCGTCACGGTGGAGGAGATGGTGGCGCGCGTCAACGACCAGGTCATCACCAGCTCTGACTACGACCGGGCGATGAAGGAACTGGATAATGAGGCGCGGCAGCGCGGGGCGTCGATGCAGGAGATTTCGGCGGCGCACAAGGATCTGCTGCGCAACCTGATCGACCAGCAACTTTGGCTTTCCAAGGGCAAGGAGCTGGGCATCACCGGGGAAACCGAGCTGATCAACAAGCTGAACGATATCCGCAAGCAAAATAACCTGGAGAGCATGGAAGAGCTGGAGAAGGCGGCGCGGGAGCAGGGCGTGTCGTTTGAGGATTTCAAGGCCAACATCCGCAACGGGCTCATTACGCAACTGGTGATGCGGCAGGAAGTGGGCAAGCGGGTTCAGTTTACTCCCGGCGAGGCGCAGCGCTACTTTGAGCAGCACAAGCAAGAGTACGCGCAGCAGGAGAGCGTGAGCCTGGCGGAGATTCTGGTGAGCACGGGAACGCCGTCGGCGACGGCGACGGTAGCGGGCGGAGTGCAGGCGGATGATCCGGCGGTACTGGCGGCGGCGCAGGCGAAGGCCAACGATATCGAGGCCAAGCTGCACGCGGGCGGCGACTTCAGCCAGCTGGCGCGCAACTTCAGCGACGGTCCGACGGCAGCCGCGGGCGGCGATCTGGGGCAATTCAAGCGCGGGATGCTGGCCAAGGTGCTGGAGGACAAGACATTTGCGCTGAAGGCGGGACAGTACACCGAACCGATTCGCACGCGTCAGGGCTTCGTGATTCTCAAGGTAGTGGATCACGTTGCCGGGGGCATTCCGGCATTTAAGGATGTAGAGGACCAGGTGGAGGAGAACTTTTTCATGGCGCGGATGGAGCCGGCGATGCGCGCCTATCTGACGACCATGCGGGAGCAGGCGTTTATCGACATCAAGTTGGGCTATACGGATACCGGCGCCAGCGCCAAGCAGACCAAGCCGGTGTTCAGCGCCTATGTTCCACCCTCGCCGAAGAAGAAAAAGAAGATAGAGCGGACGAGATTCCGCGAGAGCACGCATGGCTTCCGTCAGAAGGCGAAGCCGGAAGCTTCGAGCGAGGCGGCAGCCGAGCCAGCTCCAGCGGCGGCAACACCGGCGAAGAAGGGAAAGAAAGGCGCAGGAGCTGAGCAGGCTTCGATGAAGCCGGGGAAGAAGGAAAAGATACGCCTGGGCCAAGCGCCGACCAAGACCCTTCCCAGCGCGCCACAGAGCACAACGATAGACGCGGGCGCAGGACCGACGCAAACGGCGAGTTCCGGACAGGAGCCGGTGAATCCGCTGGAACCGGCCGCGCCGACGAAGAAGACCCGCTTCAGCGATCGCGCGCGGGAGGCCAAGCAGGCCAAGGAGCCTAAGGGCGAGGGACCGAAGCCGGACGTTCTGGCTCCCGCAGCGCCGGACGCCGCCGAGGTTGCCGACCGCCAGACGCAGGCCGGCCCATTAGGCCTGGCCGGCGATACATCCAAGAAGAAGAAAAAGACGCCTACCACCACGGGCGACAAGACGCGGCTGTCGGACAAGAAGAAGACAGAGACTCCGGCGCCGGATACCGGCGACCTGCCGTTGGGTACGGCAGCGCAGCCGAAGAAGTAACTACTGGTTTTCACGGCGGATTATCACCAGGGCGCGGCTTCGGTCGCGCCTTTTCTGTTAGCATTACTTTCGTTCCGCGCATGAGAATGCTTGGTTCAGCAAAAAACAGCAATGATTTGGCTGCACGAATTTATAACCGGCCTGCACGGCGAGAGTTCGGCAAAGATATTTTTCAGGAGAGACAGGATGCATTCAGTTTGGATGGGCGAGTTTCTGGGGACGCTGGTTTTGATTTTGCTGGGCAACGGCGTGAGCGCGGGGGTGAAGCTGCGCAAGTCTTATGCGACCGACGCGGGCTGGATGGTGATTACCACGGGGTGGGCTCTGGCGGTGCTGTGCGGAGTGCTGGTGGCGCAGGCCTTCGGCAGCTCGGGGGCAAACCTGAACCCGGCCATCACACTGGCTGTCGCAATCGTCGGCGGAGATTATTCGCAGATGGCGTGGTTGTGGTTGGCGCAGTTGTTGGGAGCGATGGGAGGAGCGGCGCTGATGGCGCTGCACTACGGACCGCACTGGAAGTTGACGCCTGACCCGGCGGCCAAGCTGGGCGTCTTCTGCACGAACGCGGCGGTGCGCAGTCCTCTGTTCAATATGTTCAGCGAGGCACTGGGTACGGCGGTGCTGGTGGTGGTGGCCTTTGCGCTCGGCTCACGCGGAGTGGCGCCGAATGGGATGGCGGCGGGAATGGGGCCGTGGCTGGTGGGCAGCCTGGTGTGGGGCATCGGCCTCTCGCTGGGCGGGACCACGGGGTACGCCATCAACCCGGCGCGCGATTTGGGTCCGCGGCTGGTTCACTGGCTTGCGCCGATTCCCGGCAAAGGCGGATCGAACTGGAGCTATGCGTATGTTCCGATTGTGGGGCCGTTGCTGGGCGGAGGGCTGGCGGGAATGCTGCTGCGGTATGCGCATCTGTGAGGTGCGGCACCTGCGGTGCGGCAGACGGCGCTTGCGCGCCATGGAGTATGTGGATTCCCACCCATTCGCAAAGAACGCGAATGGATGGGGCACAGCTATAAAAGACAATAAGGAACTGTAGTTAAAGAACTTTAGTTGTAGATATCCCACCTTAACCGCAGAGAACGCGGCGAAGGTGGGGCATCCAGTGTTCCATGGATGATTTCAACGGAGGGAGATTCGATGAAGATTATTGATCGCATCTTCGCGGGGATTCTTATCCTCGGCGGATTGCTTCACGGGTGGGGATCGTTCCATATGTTCAGGAATGAACCTATGACCATGCTATGGTCGCTCTGCGCCACGCTGCTGACGTTGCTTGTTGCGGCCGTCAACCTGCTGCGCGTGGAGCGTCCCGGGGACTGTCCGCTGGCGTGGATCAGTTTTGCGGGGAGCTTGTCGTGGGCGGTTGCAGCCTTTGCGGCGGGGATGTTGATTCATAACATTTTTGATCCAAGGCCGATGATGCACTGGGTTACAGCGCTTGCGCTGGCAGGGTTCAGCCTGAGAACGGCGCTCGGAACGGGCAACGCGAAGGCTTGAGGCGACGCAGCGTAGTCTGCGAAAAGAATTTCAATAATCACTCAAGATAGGAAGCGACGACGGCCAGGGCGGCGATGGCGGCGGTTTCGGCTCTCAAGATGCGTGGGCCGAGGGATGCGGCGCGCCAGCCATTGGCGTCGAAGAGGGCTTCTTCCGAGGGCGCCCATCCGCCTTCGGGACCGATGGCAAGCTCCAGAGTAGGCATCTCGGTTCCGGCAGCGGCTATGGATTCTTCGAGCGCATGACGGAGGGTGGTGGTGCGCTCCTGCTCGGCGAGGACTATAAACGCAGAGCCGGAAGCGCGCGCGGACTCGGAAGCGGCACGCACGCGGACGGCAAGAGGGGATGGCTCGAAGATGATGGGGACATCGATGCGCCGCGATTGCTGAGCAGCTTCATGGGCGATACGCCTCCAGCGCTCGGCGCGCTTGCTGGCGGCAGCGGCGAGATGCTTCTCCGTTCGCCTGGCAAGGACCGGCGCGATGGCGGCCACACCCAGCTCAGTGGCTTTTTCGATGGCCCACTCCATGTGATCGAACTTGTAGACGGCCATCACCAAAGTAACGGGCAGAGCGGGATCGGCCTCCAGCTCGGCGATGAGGTTGAAGCGGACCTCGTTGCGAGCGACGGCGGCCACCTGGGCATGAAAGACGTGGCCGCCGGCAACGACGTCGGCCTCCATGCCGGGTTGAGCGCGCAGGACGCGGGTCATGTGCTCGGCTTGCTCGCCCACCAGAGTGGCGGTGGCTTCATCCCAATGCTCGGCAATCCAGCGGCGGCGTGTCATGGAGTCCCTCCGGTACTGCGCGTCTACCAGTGTAGACCTTTTTCCAAAAACGCATTCGTCTCCAAAAACACATCAGGGGAACGCTGGATGCGCTCCCCTGATGTGTTGCCTTTGGTTGGAGGTGCCGCTACTTCTTTTTTGCGGTCTTCTTTGCGGCCTTCTTCGCGGGCTTTTTCGCTGCTTTCTTGGTTGCCATTGTTGTTATTCTCCCTTTCGATGATTTTGCATCGAGCTGCAAATGATTTTTGCAGTTGATGAATGTATAGAATCTAAAAGCACAACTGTCAAGAAAAAAACGACATGGCGGTGGAAAAATAGACAACTATTTTTTTAGTGGGAAACTGGAATTGGCGGCTTGGGCTCAGAGAAAATGTATCGAGCGGAGCCAAGCGAGGGCCAAACCGGCTAGAAAATCGTGACCTGCATGCGCGAATATGCCGGGACGCAAGCTGCGGCGATTGAGCGCCAGCAGGCTGAAGAGCACGCCGAAGACGGAGAGCAGGACCATGCTGCGCGCGCCCTGATAGCCATGCGCCGCGCCGAAGATCACGGCGGAGGCGAGGACTCCCGTGGCCACGCCGCCGCGCGCCCATCGGATGAATTGGCGTTGCAGGTAGCCGCGAAAGACGATCTCCTCGACAAAACCGGCCAGTATGCAGAGCATGGTCCAGGCGGCAACCTCGATTCCGTTGGCGGGCGCGAGCCGAGCCAGCTCGCGCACCGCCTGGAGCCGCGATGGATCGGGCGAGAGCGGAATTTGCGAGGTGGCGTGAGTTGCCGGCGGCCGATGCGAGAGCGCGTCCTCAACGCCCGACCAGGCAACGCTCAGTGAGCCGAGCACCATCAGGGCGGCGATCCAGAAGAGGAGCGCGAAGCCGAGGTCCAGCGCGATGGAGTGAATGCTGACGGGGCAGGAGCCGAGCAGCGAGCGTAAGGGAATTTTTTTCAGGCGCAGCCCAAGGACGACCCAGACGAGCATGGCAGCTTCCGTTGCGGCGGTCAGGCCATAGGTGGCAAGCCGGTTGAGCTCGCCGTTGGCCGACAGGCGCGAGGCGCCGTGAATGGAGAGCGCGATGATGGCGGCGACCAGCAGGATGGTGTGCCAGACGGGCGCGATGAGCGGCGGCGCGGAAGGCGCAGGGGGTTGCGCGTTCATTTGCGGGTTGATCGAATCGTTCTCTGAAGCCGGCAAGGGGTTCCTCTACGACAGGATAGCGGAAGGCGTGGATGCGCGATTTGGGAATGGGGGCGAGAACGAAATGGAGGGAATGGTGGAGCTGAGCGGGATCGAACCGCTGGCCTCCTCGTTGCGAACGAGGCGCTCTCCCAGCTGAGCTACAGCCCCACGACATTCTTATTTTACCAGCGAACGGTGAAACGGGGAAGGGGCCGCCGCTCGCCGTCCGTTACAGTTGATTCATGTTGGCGAGGAACTCGGTGTTATTGCGTCTCTTTTCCAGTTGGCTGATGAGCAGCTCCATGGCTTCGACCGGGGAGAGTGGATTCAGTATTTTGCGCAGTACCCAGATGCGCTGCAAATCCTCCTTGGGGATGAGCAGCTCTTCCTTGCGGGTTCCGGAGCGCTGAATGTCGATGGCCGGGAAGACGCGCTTGTCGACCAGCTTGCGGTCGAGGATGATTTCCATGTTGCCGGTTCCCTTGAACTCCTCGAAGATGACCTCATCCATGCGCGAGCCGGTATCGATGAGGGCGGTGGAGATAATCGTCAGTGACCCGCCTTCCTCGATGTTGCGGGCTGCGCCGAAGAATCGCTTGGGGCGCTGCAGGGCGTTGGAGTCCACGCCGCCGGAGAGGACTTTGCCGGAGGGTGGCACGATGGTGTTGTAGGCGCGGGCGAGACGGGTGATGGAGTCAAGCAAGATGACCACATCGCGCTTGTGTTCGACGAGGCGCTTGGCCTTTTCGATGACCATCTCGGCGACTTGCACGTGGCGGGCGGCGGGCTCGTCGAAGGTGGAGCTGATGACCTCGCCCTTGACGGAGCGCTGCATGTCGGTAACTTCTTCGGGGCGCTCGTCGATGAGTAGGACGATGAGGACGACTTCGGGGTGGTTGGTGGAGATGGAGTTGGCGAGCGCCTGCAAGAGCATGGTCTTGCCGGTGCGAGGCGGGGCGACGATCAAGCCGCGCTGGCCCTTGCCGACGGGAGTGAGCAGGTCCATGACCCGGCCGCTGATGGCCTCCTTGATGGTCTCCAGCTTGATGCGCTCCTGGGGATAGAGGGGGGTGAGGTTGTCGAAGAGAATCTTGTTGCGCGTCTCCTCGGGCGACTCGAAGTTGATGGCCTCGATCTTGACCAGGGCGAAATACTTCTCTCCCTCGTGGGGCGGACGGACGTTGCCGCTGATGGAGTCGCCGGTTTTGAGATCGAATTTTCGAATCTGCGAGGGGGAGACGTAGATGTCGTCGGGACCGGGCAGATAGTTATAGTCCGGCGAGCGCAGGAAGCCATAGCCGTCGGGCAGAATCTCCAGCACGCCCTCGGCAAAGATGTGGCCTTCTTTTTCGCTTTGCGCCTGGAGGATTTTGAAGATCAGGTCTTGCTTGCGCAGGCCGCTAGTGCCTGGAATCTCCAGGGTGCGGGCGATGCGGGTTAGTTCCGTGATGTTTTTTTCTTTTAGTTCTGCAATGGTCATGTTCACCTGCGATATGGGAGGATGTGAGTGGGAGAAACCGGAAGGGGGTAGCGCTCCGGGGAAAGAACCGGCGCGATTTTAATGCTGGCAGCCGGCCAGCGCCGCGTTTGGAGGCTCTCCTGAAATGAAGTGGAGCATCAACGACCGGGAAGCGGAGTGTCTTGAGTGGCAGACCGCCAGAAATCGCTGCCTGATTTAATTATACCCTTCGGGTCGAGATCAGGCAGCGCGACGCGTTTCGGCCGGCTGCTGCGTGGAGGCCTCGATGGTCGCCACGGAGCCGGGGTTGGTGTGTTGAAAGCGGTCCAGGACTTCATTGGTGGTGTCCTGCAACCGAGTGTTGGGCTTGTGCAGCTTGCGGGTTGCTTTGCTCGCCAGCTGACACAGCTGGTAGCGATTGGAGACATGAGAAAGGGCTCCAAAAACCAAATCAGAACGCATGACGAAATTCTCCTTCAAAAAAAGTGGCTCCGAGCGGCACAGTTGAGACGCCGTCGGTGCAGGAGGGGATACCATCAGTGTGGACATCTCCTATTCTTACTCCCAAGGTTTAGACGCACGAGTTGCGCGCACAGTTTAAAATCCTGACGCACTTTCGCAGATTGTGGTACAGGCATTATGCCGTATCAGTGATACAGATTGCAGCCTTGGGAACTATCCATTCCGCATACCCGTTCCGTCAGTGATCAAAACCGCACACCGGGGACATCAAGGGATGAGCCTCAGCTCAATATGATGCAGAAAACTCCAGATGGGCGCACTGCCAACCACTCGAATCCGCCCTATGATGGATAGCAATCATGAATGTATACCGAGAGGGCTCGAAGGTCAACATTTTTTTGCGGGGGCGATATCGGCTACGGACGGAGGCGGGAGGGACAGGCGCTATTTGATATGTAACTATATTTGAATCAGCGATATATAGAATATTTCACAGGCCGGAATATATCGCCAACAGGAACCAAAACTGTATGAAAACAGGACACTTTTTGCACCGAGCGAACCTGATTGGTTACCTGCGTCAGTAGTCAATGAACAATGGACAGTGATCAGTTAACGGTTAAATCATCGACACTCTGCAAGATGTCCGACCGGCTCCATCGCGTGAAAAAAGCAGGCTCACAGGGGGCCCCGGATTCTTCAACTCCAATAACTGCGGTCGAGGGTGCGGTATTGGATGGCTTCGGCGAGGTGGGCTACGGTCAGGTTCTCGACGCCTTCGAGGTCGGCGATGGTGCGGGCGACTTTGAGGATGCGGTCGTGAGCGCGGGCGGTGAGTCCCTGCTGCTGCATGGCGCGCTCGAGGAGATGCTCGGCGTCTGCGCCCAGTTCGCAATAGGCGCGAATCTGGCGGGTGGTCATCTGCGCGTTGGAGTAGATCTTCTCTCCGAATTTGCGGAAGCGCTGGCGCTGGCGTTCGCGAGCGGCGAGCACGCGGGCGCGAATTTCAGCCGAGCCCTCGATGGCCGCCGATCCGCGCAGCTCCTTATATTTAACGGCCGGAACCTCGATGTGAATGTCGATGCGGTCGAGAAGCGGTCCGGAGATTTTGGCTACGTAACGCTGAATCATGGGCGGGGTGCACATGCACTCGCGGGATTTGTCGTTGAAGAATCCGCAGGGGCAGGGGTTCATGGCGGCAGCCAGCATAAAGCGCGCGGGGAAGCTGAGCGACATGGAGGCGCGAGCGATGGTGACGGTGTGGTCTTCGAGAGGCTGGCGCAGGACTTCGAGAACGTTGCGGGGGAACTCCGGCAGCTCATCGAGAAAGAGCAGGCCGTTGTGGGCAAGAGAAACTTCTCCAGGGCGGGGGATGATGCCGCCGCCGATGAGGCCGGCGTCGCTGATGGTGTGGTGGGGCGAGCGGAAGGGGCGCTGGGTGACGAGGCCCTGTGCGGCGTCGAGCACGCCGGCGACGGAGTGAATCTTGGTGGTTTCGAGCGCTTCTTCAAAGGTAAGCGGAGCGAGGATGGAGGGCAAGCGCTTGGCCAGCATGGTTTTGCCGGAGCCGGGCGGGCCGATCATGAGAATGTTGTGGCTGCCGGCGGCGGCAATTTCTAGGGCGCGCTTGGCTGACTGCTGGCCGCGCACATCTTTGAAGTCCACGGTGAAGTGCTGAAGCTCGCTGAGCAGAGTTTCGGTAGAGACGCGATAAGGCTCGCGCTGAATCACTCCGACAACCATGGTGTTGAGCAGCTCCAGCACATCCAATAAAGAGGAGGCGGGATAGACGTTGACGCCCTCGACCACTGCGGCTTCGGCGGCGTTGGCGGCGGGCAGGACGAGGTTAGGAATATTCTTTTCCCGCGCCAGGATGGCTACCGGCAACATTCCCGGCACGGCGCGCACGCTGCCGTCGAGGCCGAGTTCGCCCACCAGCAGAAACTGGCTCAAGTCTGTGGCTTTGAGCGCGCCGTAAGCGCCCAGAATGCCGACGGCGATGGGCAGATCGAAACCGGAGCCTTCCTTCTTGAGGTCGGCGGGGGCGAGGTTGATAGTGATGAAGGAGGGCGGAATCAGGTAGCCGGAGTTCTTGATGGCGGCGCGGACGCGGTCTCGGCTCTCGCGCACCGCAGCGTCGGGCAGGCCGACGGTGTGGAAGACATCTTTTTCCAGCATCGCGCCGCTATAGTCCACCTCAACATCGATGAGGTTGGCGTCAATTCCGTAGACAGCCGCGCTGTGAGCCTTGAAAAGCATGATTTAAGTTGCAGCGAGTGTAGCAGATGGGAGGGAGGAGGGGATGGACAATAGGGAACAAAGAACATAGAACAGGGACTAGGGAGTAGGGAATAGGGACCAGCCACCCCAGCGAGTGAAAATCACTCGCCGGGGACCCCGGCAGGGACTAGTCCGGCAAGCGAAGAGACCGCTCGCGCTAGCGCCGTTCGCGTACACCTATTATCAGCAGCCAGAGCATGAGGGGGATCTCGCCGATGCCGCCGGCAATGTAGTTGTAAGGAGAGCAAACGCTGGCGAGCCGAGGCGAAAGAAAAGTGAGCCAGCCGCCGCTGGCCAGCGCGAGCAGCCACCCCAGCAGATGCGGCATGAAGCTGGAGCGCAGGATGAGTAGCGCCAGCAATCCACAGTAGAAGCCGAAGAAGACCAGACTGTGGACGTGCAGGGGAAACCAATGGTACTTCCACAGCGCCTCGTCGGCACATCCCAGCAGACCGAATGCCGCCGCAATCGCCGAAAGGTTTCTGCTCACCGGCCGAAACAGGACGTACAGCAGCAGGACGACGGTTACATAGGAACCGGTTGCGATCCAGTTGCTCCAAGACAGGATCGAGCCGCTCAGTTTGCCTGAGAATGAGCTGATCGAGGTGACGGTGTTGATGAGATAGAAGAGGCCGGCAAAGCGGGCCCAGGAGCGCGGCGAGGTCGCGGAGAGCCGATCGAGGCTGCTGAGGAGGGACATGGAGGATCCTTTCGCGTTGGACGGTTGCGCCGAGAGACTGAGGAGGTTACGCAGCGCGACGGGAAAAGTTCCAGAGCTTCGATCATTAGGCAGTCCACGCGGTGGCTCATTTGTGCTATGCTTTCAGGCAATCTGCTGTTAAAAATATCGCGCGAGGTGTTTATGAGCGAAAAGGAATTGATTGCAAAGATGGATGCGGCGCTTGCGCATGTGGATCCCGACCGACGTAAATTTCTGGGAATATTGCTTGCCGGGGTTGCGGCGGCTCCGCTGCTGACGTCAGCGTCCCTGGCTGCCGAGGACAAAGCCCATTTCCCGAAAACCGAGGCAGGTCAAAAAGCGAATACAGGCGCTAAGCCGATGGTCACACAAAAAGGCCGGGAAAACGCGACATGGATAAAAGGCGGCGCGCCAGTCAATAGCAATCAGACCCTCAAGAACAACAGCGGCATCAAGAACGACGCAGCGCTCAAGAACAACAACAGCACCATCAAGAGCAGCAGCGGCGCGCTCAAGAATAACAGCGCGCTCAAGAACAGCGGTGGCGCAAATACACAGCTCAAATTCGACGGTGTGAATAACAACAAGGCAAACACGAGCGCGCTCAAGAACAGCAGCGGCGCGACCAAACTCGACGCCAACGCAAACAGCAGCAAGATCAAATAGCAGCAGGCCTCGGAAGAATGACCGGTTGCGCGCCCAGGTCGAATCCCGTCCTCAACCCCGACGTGGGACTGTCGCCGGTTGAGGGCGGCTATCTGGCATATGATTCCGCCGCTGATCGCCTGCACGAACTGAACGCGATGGGCGCGCTGATCGCCGAGTTGTGTGATGGCAGCCGAAGCGTGGAGGAGATTCGCGCATTGGCTGGGCCGCTGATGCCCGAGGGCCGAGCCGGCGAGATCGATGGCTGGATCGGCGCTGGAATTGAGGCTGGCCTGCTGGTATGGGGCGATGGCGTGCGAGCCCGGCCCCGTGAGTTGACTGCCGATGAGCTGACCAGCCTGGCTAATAAACTCCGCGGAAACGGCTTTACCGAGAGTACATTCCTGTGCCTGAAACGCGTGACGGAGCTGACTCCGGAGAATGCGGACGCGTGGCATGCCCTGGGCTTTGCGGCGCAGGCCGTCGGACGGCGCAATGAGGCGCGGGATGCGTTTGCGAATTATCTTGAAGCCCGGCCCGAAGACGCTTCGATTCGCCTTATTCTGACGGCCTTGCGGGATGAAGCGCCGCCGCCACGCGCGCCGGACGAATGCATTCTGCAAATCTTCAACGACTTCTCCTCGCACTACGACACCAAGATGCGCGACAACCTGAGCTACCAGGCTCCGGAGCGCATACAGGAGCTGATTCGAGCAGAGATCGGCGATGCCGGAGGCCTTGAGATTCTCGATATCGGCTGCGGAACGGGGCTGTCGGGTGTGGGCTTGAAGGAGCGCGCGGCGTGCCTGGTGGGGATCGATCTCTCACCGGAGATGATCGATGTTGCGCGGGAGCGCGACATCTACGATCAGCTGGAGATTGCCGAGATCACCGAATGGCTCGATCAGACGGAAGGCCAATTCGATTTGATTGTTGCCTGCGACTGCCTGGTTTATTTTGGCGATCTTCAGCCAGTGGCGGCGGGGGCGGCCAAGCGGCTGAAGCCGGGCGGATGGTTTGCTTTCACGACGGAGCGCGGGGAGAAATATCCATTTCATCTTGCGGATTCAGGAAGGTATACGCATCATGCCGATCACGTACGCGAGGTGGCGGCAAGCGCGGGGCTGGTCGTCGGCAGACTGGACGAAGGATTCCTGCGGACGGAACGCGGGGTGGAAGTGACCGGGTTGCTGGCGCTGCTGAGGAAAGCGGGCGGTTGACGCGGTAGGGGGCTGAGGTTTCGAATTGACTGCCGAATGCCGGAAATTCACTCTATAGAGACTCGCATAAGGCTCGAAATGGCCTGAGACTGCGATACCATCGCGATATCGCTTGATGTTGGTCAAGCAGAGAGGGGCGAAATCCGGTGAACTATCTGTTGGAAGGATCTGCGATTCAAGAGCCCAGCGTCATCACACAATTGCGCATGAACCGGCGTCTCGGTCATCTATTTTTTCTCCCCCTGTCCATTTTGCTGGGATGGGTTACCTCTCTGTCACAAGTTCAGGCACAAGGACAACTGAGTCCACTGGCGACAGGGTTGGGCAAGGAATTTGCGTCCGAAACCGAGACGGTGAACGGGACCACACTTCACTATGTTCGCGGAGGTAAGGGGCCAGCCGTCATCCTCATCCATGGGTTCCCTCAAGACTGGTTCGAGTATCACGCTATCATGCCGCGTTTGGCGAAACAGTTCACGGTGATTGCGATTGATCTGCGTGGCGTGGGCGGCTCGACAGCGACGTCAGGCGGCTATGACGCGGCCAATATGGCGGAGGATATGCATCAGCTTGCGGCGGCGCTCAAATTGAAGCACGTCTACATAGTCGGTCACGACATCGGCGGGATGGTGGCCTATGCCTTTGTTCGCCGTTATCCGGAGGCGACGCGGGGGGCTATGATTCTCGATGTGCCGCTTCCCGGAATCGAGGGGTGGGACGCGATTCAGGGCGATCCCAGCATCTGGCATGTCCGGTTCATGCAGGTCCCGGAGCTGCCCGAAAAGCTGGTCACGGGCCGCTCCGCGGACTACCTCGACTACTTCTTCCAATTTGCTAAATTCAGCCAGAGCGAGAAGGAGCACTATGTGAAGGCTTACTTCTCTGCGGCGCAGCTTCACGCGGCGTTTGAGATGTACCGCGCGTTTCCCGCGAATGCGCAATTCAACGCGGCGCAACGGGAGCCAAACGATGTGCCGATATTCTTTGGCGCTGGAGAGAAGTCACCTTTTGCAAAACTGGTTCCCAAATTTGCAGACGGTCTGCGCGCGAACGGATGCACTCATGTCGAGACCGGGTTGATCCATGGGGCCGTGCATTACGTTGTCGAGGATCAGCCCGAGGCGGTGGCCGATCTCATCGCGCAATACGCATCGATGCATTTGCAATAACGCTGGTAGGACTACCGCGCAGTCGCGCGTCGAACTGGCGGTTGAAGCGGATGAGAGCGATCCACTGGCTGTGGTCCTGCTGCTGCCAGACGAGGTCGCCGTGGAGTTGGCGGGCAATTGCTTCCGGCGGCAGGTCGTGATGGAGGCCGAAGTAGCGCTCGTCGGCCGCGCGGCTGGCTGCACCCAGAGTGAAGATCGATGAACGCGGATCGAACTTGGTGGAGAAGACCAGAGCGGCGGAGAATTTTTCCGGCTCTTCAGCGGCGAGGGCAATTCCGGCGGCGGTGAAGTCGGGGACAAGATAGACGGCGTAGGGCTGACTGAGGTAGCCAAGCTCGGGGCGGGTCAGCTCGTCGCTGACAGGCCATGCGGTGAGCACGCTGGAACCAGGGTAGCGGGCGTCGAGCTGATGGATGCCGGCTTGGTGAAGGCGAATGACGCGGGCGTAGGTGAGGTTGTCTTCCGGGGCAAAACCGTAGGGGGGATTGATGAAGATACCCGCGATGAAAGCCGCAGCGGAGAAGGCGGCCAGCGTCTGCCAGTAAGGAACGCGGCGATAGAAGGTAGTGACGGCGAGGAGCAGAATCAACGGATACATGGGCAGCAGGTAGCGAGTGAGCAGCGCGCCGCCCAGAACACTGAAAAGCAGGGCATTGACCAACAACAAAAGAAAGATGCGGCGCAGGACGGAGGGGGCGAGGTTGGGGTGGGGTTGATCATCAGCGTTGCGGCACGGCGTGAGCAGCAGGGCGGTGATGGCCAGGCCGACGGGCACAAAGAGGTTCATGTGCGCGGTGAGATGCAGGACACGGTGCTCGAGGGCGGCCAGGAAGCGCGGGACAGAGAGGTTGGCTTGGGCGTTGTAGCGCAGAAACTCTGGATTGCCGAAGAGGAAGCCGGTTTTGAAGTAATGGAAGGCGTACCAGGCGGCCAGCGGCAACACGCAACTCAATAGCCAGACAGCCTCGCGCAAGAGCCGAGTGCGGGAGCTTGCGGAGGCGCGGAGGCTTTCTAGCAGGTTAACGACGGCCAGGGTGAGCGGGATGGCGATGGCTGTTTCTTTGGAAAGCGCGGCGAGAGCAAAGAAGAGAGCCGCGACCCAGGGCTTGCGGGTCGTCTTCAGAGTGCGGTCGGGCAGCGCGTAGACCAATCCCCAGAGGGAGCAGGCGGCGGCGAAGATGTCGGAATGGGCCAGGGTGCTTTGGGCAAACCAAATGGGGTAAAGGGCGGTGAGGGCGACGGTCCAAAGTGCGATGGCGGGCACGCCGGTGAGGCGCAGGGCAATTTTCCAGATTGCTGTGAGACCGAGCGATGCGGCGACCAGTACGGCCAGGCGCGTGACGATGGGATGAAAGCCGAAGATCTTCCAGCAAAGCGCCAGATAAATGCTGGGCAGCGGTGGATGAGCGTTGCTGGGCGTGGTGAGTGGAATCAGCGAGCCGGTGCGGAAGAAGTCCCATGCCGCGGGGATGTAGTAGCCGGCCTCATCCCAGTAATAAGGAAGGCGGAGCAAGGTGAGGTGGCTCAAGCAGAGCGCGGCGAAGATGCCCGGGAAGATCAACCAGGCGGGGAGGGGCGCGGCGCGCCGCGACGGAATGAGGCTTCTCCAGCGCAAGGCGATCAGTTGACGGGCCCCTGCGGGAAGCTGTGGCCATGCGGCTCGAGGTTGATAGCGCCGAAGGCCTGCTCATACTGGGCAAGATTCTGCCCCAGCATATTCCACAGAGCCTTGGTCTGCTGGGGGCTGAGGTAGATCGTGCTGTGGTTGCGAATGGTGATCTGGTCGGGGGCCTCGGGAGAGGCCAGACCGAAGACCAGTTGGAAGTCCCAGACGCTGGCGCGGATCTGAACGCTGTTGGCGTAGGTCTCGCGGAAGTCGGGGGATTGGACGAGGTTCATTTGCGGTTGCGCGGATGGACTCATGGTTTCTCCAGATTACTCCGGCGGGGGTGGGGAGGGCCGGGGGTGGTTGCACGGATGGGGTTTGGTGCGAAAGGGGGGACTCGAACCCCCATGGATTGCTCCGCCAGATCCTAAGTCTGGTGCGTCTGCCAATTCCGCCACTTTCGCGAGGGCGCGACTGGATCTATTTTAGACCGAAGTGCACAATTGCATCTGCTGAGCCGCGCATCCGTCCCCCTAGCTGAACAAATCCTTCATCTTCTCGAGGAGGCTGGCGGGGGCGGGCTTGTTCTCGACGGCGAGGGACGCGGCTAACTGGTTGACGAGTTCACGCTGGGCACGGTTGAGCTTTTTGGGAATCTCGACCATCACTTTTACGATCAGGTCGCCTGCGCCCTTCTCGTTGAGGAAGGGGACGCCTTTGCCGCGGACGCGCAGCTCCTTGCCGCTGGGCGTGCCCTCGGGAATTTTGAGGGTGACGTTGCCGCCGATCGCGGGGATTTCGATTTCGGCGCCTAGGGCGGCCTGGGGAAAGCTGATGGGGAGGACGCAGCGCAGATTGTGGCCGTCGCGCTGAAAGTATTCATGGGAGCGGATGGAGAGGACAACGTAGAGATCGCCTTTGGGCGCACCAGCGCGTCCGGCATCTCCTTCGCCGGCGTAGCGGATGCGGGTTCCGGTTTCGACGCCGGGCGGGATTTTGACGTGGAGCTTGAGTTCTTTGGTGACGCGGGTTTCGCCGCGACAGGTTGCGCAGGGATCGGCGATGACCTGTCCAGCGCCGCCGCAGACCGGGCAGGTGCGGGCTACCGAGAAGAAGCCTTGCTGGAAGCGAACCTGACCGCGTCCATTGCATTGGCTGCATGTGGCGGGCCCGCGGCGGGAGGCGCTGCCGCTGCCGTGGCAGGCGTCGCAGGCTTCGAGGCGGCGAATTTTGACATCGGTTTCGTAGCCGAAGATGGCGGCCTCGAAGTCCACGGTCAGGTCGAAGCGCAGGTCGTCGCCGCGCTGCTGGCGGTTAGGGCGGTGCTGACCGCCCATGGAGAACATCTCGCCGAAAAGGTCGCCGAAGAGATCGCTGATGTCGACACCACCGCCGAAGGGACCGCCGAATCCCTGACCTGCCGAGCTGACGCCGGCATGTCCGAAGCGGTCGTAGGCAGCGCGCTTGTCGGCATCGCTCAGGACTTGATAGGCCTCGCTGGCCTGCTTGAAGCGCTCCTCGGCGGCATGGTCGCCGGGGTGGAGGTCAGGATGATGCTCGCGCGCCATCTTGCGGTAGGCGCTCTTTAATTCCTGATCGCTGGCGTCGCGGGAGACGCCCAGAACTTCGTAATAGTCTGCTTTGCTCACGATTATTTAGATTACTCGCTTGTCTTTGGGGTTGGATGCCACACGCACCAGCGCCGGGCGCAGGAGCTTATCGCGCAGCTTGTAGCCGCGGCGAATTTCTTCCGCCACGTGCTGGTCGGGCATGTCGAGGCGCTCGACGGTGCCCAGCGCCTCATGTTGGCGCGGGTCGAACTTTGCCCCCTCGGCGGGAATTGCCGTTACCTGCAACTGGCGCAGAACATCCTCCATCTGCTTCACAATCAACTCGACGCCGGAACGCAGTTGTTCGGTTGTGCCGGCCGAGTTGAGGGCCATCTCGAAATGATCCAGCACCGGAAGAAATTTTTCGACGACGCTGGCGACGGCATAGTCGCGGTCAGCGATGCGCGTACGCTCGGCGCGCTTGCGGGAGTTCTCGAACTCGGCCTGCAGGCGGGCCAGCCGGTCGAGCAACTGGTCGCGCTCGGCTTTGAGCTGGTCATATTCCGCGCGGGAGACTGGCGGGGCTTCACTCGCGACCTGGCCCGCGACTTGGCCCGGTTCTGGCGCGGGCAAATCGGTCGCGGAGTTACCAGCCTCTGAAGCAGTCGCGGCAGCGGCCTCATCCGACAAGGTCAACTCTGAATCCTGATCCGGCATGGTTTTATGCATACTCCGAAAAACTTTGGCCATTGTTTCCATTTTAATTTGCGCGGCGAACGGGGCGCTATCTTCTGATTGTTAAAAGTAATTCCGGTTTCATTCCAGGGTTATTCGCGCTCCCGTCCTTTAATCGGCGGGAACTTCCAGCAGCCGTTCGGAGAGCCGGGCGATGTAGCGGACAGCCTGAATCATCTCCTGATATTGGATGCGGGTGGGGGCAATGACGGCGACGGTGCCCAGGTTGGAATCGCCCAGACGGGCCGGAGCACCGATGAGGACGAGGTCCTGCATAGCCTGAGAGGCTTCATCCAATCCTTCCTGGCCGAGGCCTACCACCACGCGCACTCCCTGTTGACGACCGTCCACGTAGGCGGTGAGCAGCTCGACGAGGCGCTGCTTGGCCTCCAGAGCCAGCAGCATCTGGCGCAGACGCTCGCGGTCGACCTCGGCGGCGATCAGGTTGGCCATTCCATCGACAAAAATTGCGGGTCCGGCCTCATCGCCGGCCAGCGCGCCCTTGCGGCAAAGCTCTTCGATTGAGGCCAGCATCTGGCGGTAGGCGGCCTGCTCCAACTCGATACGCCGGGCTACCTCGGCGCGGATGCGCTCGATAGGCCAGCCGCGAAAGTTCTCGTTCAGGTAGCGCGCGGCGGTTTCCAACTCGACGTGGCTCAGATCGCGATCCAGGGCAAGAACGCGATCCTGCACTGCGCCGGCCTGGGTGACCAGCACGGCCAGCACACGGCCGGTGGAGAGCCGCGAAAAGTGAATGTGCTCCAGCACCTGTCCCGCGGTGGAGCTGGCCAGCGCCACGCCCAGGCCGCTGGATAAGAGCGCCAGCACGTGGGAGGTGCGCTCCAGATAATCGTTACTGCTAGTGACGCCGCTGAAGCTCTCCTCGATCTGCTCGCGGAGGAGTATGCTCAGGGGCGAAGAGCCGGGCTGCGCCGCATTCATGCTCGCCGACTGCGCTCCGGCGGCCATGCGGCCGGGCTGAGTAATCTGCTCGACGTAATAGCGAAAGGCGGCGGCGGTGGGCACACGGCCGGCGGAGGTGTGCGGTTGCTCCAGCAGACCCAACTCGCCCAGCGTGGCCATCACATTGCGAATGGTGGCCGCGCTCAAGCCCTCTTGATGGGAGAAATGACGAGCGACAGCCTGCGAGGCTACCGGCTCGCCGGTGGCGATATACAGCTCGATGATGGCCGTAAGCACCAACTGTTCCCGCGAACTGACGCGCGTAACAGGCATCTTCCCCGCTCTCTGTCCAGGCCTGCCGATGAGGGCTTCCCGGACACGCATGAAACTATTTAAACCATTGATTATTCTGGCATTTATGCCAGGAAAAGCGTAAGACTTTCCTCTCTAATTCTAGGCAGCAGCGAGGGTGCTGTCAAACACGGCCAGAGAGGACGCAGCGTTACGGCTGGTTGTAATAGCCGGTATTGGTGCGGGCCGTCAGCCCCGGCTGGTCAACAATCACCTTCAAATCGTGATACTCGTTGGCGTGAGCCGCGGGCGGCGGATCGAAGGATAAGGTATAGAAGGCCTGGGCGTCCTGGACACAGCGGTTGATCTGGGCTGTCATGTCGTTATCCGGGCCGAAGACGGCGCCGCCACTCTGGACGGCAAGCACCTTAAAGCCCAGGTTGGAGGCACTTGTTTTTAGAGCTGACGGCACCCCTTTCAGGAACTCTTTATAGAGATAGGTGCCAACTCCAGGCATTCCAGCGGAAACGCTATAGGCGGAGATGCGCGCCTCACGCAACTTAGTGGAAAGCTGAACGATCACATCGAAGCTTTGCTTCTGGCCATCATAAGTAGTTTGAATGTGCGGCGAGTCAAGCATCGGCCAGCCAGAGCTGGTCCAGATCAACAATTTTTTGCCCGGCTTCCTGGCTTCCGCGTTGGCGATGTCCAACATGGCTTTAACCGAAAGCTGGAATCGCTCGATTGCGCCCCACGCGCCTCCTGCGCGGCCAATAGTCCGCAACCGATCGTCGAGCTGATCGGCCTTCGTGGCCAGAGCGTTGCCATCCGCGGAAGGCAGGCGCTGTGCATCCACACCATCGTTGGTCAAGGCGAAGAGCGAGACCGGCTGGGCGAGATGACCGTCGTTCTGGCGCAAAAAATTCTGGATCTCCTGGCGCGCAAAAGAAACTTGCTGATGCGTCTCGTTCACGGTATCGATGACCAGAATCACTTCGACCGGAGGGCGGGCCTTATATGCGGTTTGGTCGTAGGAGCGAAAGGAGAGAATCTTGGCGGGCTGGTTGTTGTCCAGCAGCGTGAAGTCCTTGAGTTCAAGGCCGGAAACGGGCTTACCGGACGGATCGGTCACCACCACGTCGAGGTGGATGCGGCCTTCCGTTACTGCGGGCGCTGCCGGCGAAGATTGCGGCACGGCAGGCGACGCTGTTACGGGTTGTCCCGTAGCTGCCGTATCGTGATTCTGTTGCGCACTGGAAAGCAACGGCAAGCAAACAGCGAACGCCAGACAGGCGCGCCGCGACATGCTCATAAGGTTCACCTCGCTTGAATCACCACCAGCGACTTCGCACAAAGTCTAACAGCATTGCCTTGTGCAAACAATACAGTTATATCGATGACGGGCCACGCCGATTCTTTTCTGATAACGCAACTATTCCGGGCGAGCTGCGTTGAAGACAAGAAGGTTTCCTGTGCGATCCGCACCGAATACAATTCAACCCAAAGGATTTGCTCTCATGCATTTTTTACGTATTTTTCCGATCGCGGTTATTCTTGTGTCTTCATGGCCTTCGCTTCCGGCGCAGGTCCAGCCTGCGGCCGGCGCTCCTCTGCCCGATATTCGCCAGCTCATGAAGGAGGTTCACGAACACCAGAAGCAGCTTGATAAGGTGCGCGAGAACTACACCTACAGCGTCTCGAAGATGGTTCAGGAGATTGACACCAAAGGACAGGTCAGCAAGACCGAGACCCAAGAGATCGAGGTGTTTTTTGTTAACGGCCATGAGATTTGGCAGGTGGTGAAGAAGGAGGGCAAGCCGCTTACAGATGAGGAGCAGAAAAAGGAGACGGGGCGCGTGACCAAGCTGGTGGAGAAGGCGGAAAAGACGCCGCCGGATCAGCCTCTGGAAGGCCATGTGATCAGCATCAGTCGCGTGCTGGAGATTATGGAAGTGCGCAATGAACGGCGCGAGAGCTATCGCGGACGGGCGGCGATTGTTTTTGATTTTGCGGGCCGCAAGGATGCCGAGACCCATGGATTGGCCGAGGATGCCTCGAAGAAATTGCAAGGGACAATGTGGGTTGATGAGGCTGATCGTCAGGTTGCCCATCTGGATGTGGCTTTCAACGACAATTTTCGCGTTGCCGGCGGAGTTGTAGCCACGATCCAGAAAGGCTCCAACTTTCATTTGGATCAAGCGAAGGTGAACGGCGAAATATGGCTTCCCACCGGCACTGAGGGAAGCATGCAGGCCCGCGTTCTGCTGGTGAAAGGCATCCGTCAGCACTTTACCGAGCGAGATTACGACTACAAGCGCTTCCACGCGGAGGCGCAGCAAGGGAAGGACGCGAAGGTCGTGGTGGAGAATAAGCCGTAGCCCGTCCGCAGTGTGCCGGTGCTTCGGTTACAGTGAAAGCATGTTTGCGCGCAGGTTTTCGATTCAGCGCATGGACGTGAGCGGCCTCCGGCATGCGTGCCCGATTGGCTGGATCGACAACTTTGCCATGCGTAACTTCACCAATGATCCAGTATTCGACGACACCTTGCCTGTGGCTGACGGAGTGCTGGAAGCGGGGACGCGCGTGCCTCTCGAGCGCCTTCAGCCGGCCATGGAAGAGTGGTTTTGCCGCAAAGGCTACCTGAAGCCCGGCGAACGGCTTGAAGTGACGGAGATGGACAAGGCAGGATTGTGAGTTGAGTCGAGCTACGCAGCCTGTTGCTCGGACGGGGCATTGCGCCAAAGCACGGCCTCGGCCTGGCGGCGGGCCTTCAGGGCGGCGTTTTCATCGCCGCCGGCATGGTCCCAGCGCAGCAACTGCTCGGCGGCATCGTCGTAGCGGCCTGCGTTGAGAGACTTGAGGAGGGAGGACGAGGCCAGCTTTCCCGCGCCCAGGTTGAAGGTGAAGTCCACCAGCGCATCGAACTGGCCCTGGGTCAGCGGGACTTTGACCAGACGCTGAACGGCCTGCTCGGCGTCGCGCACATCGCAGTCCAGTAGATTGGCGGCCTGCGGCTCGTCGATTCCGTTAGGGAAGGAATCGGAGTGCAGCAAACGGTGGCCGTACCCGATGGTTGGAATACCGGCCACATCCCGATAAACGCGATTGCGAAAGCCCTCAGACTTCTTCAGTAAATCCATTCCTGCGGCGCTGAATTTCATGATTCCCTCCTGCGTTGTATTGGAGATACAAGAGCCTGTTCACAGGCCCTGCAATTTCAGGCTAGCAGGATGAGAGAAATAATCTGCAAAGGGACTGGCCGTCCAGGCAGACGGCGCTTGCGCGCCATGGTCTTCTGCGGGGACTGGCTGTACAGGCAGTGGCCTTCGGCTCGGGGTATGTAGAGTTGTGGTATCCCCCTTGCAACAAAAACAAGAGCGCCGCAAGGATGGGGCACCCAGATATTGTGGTGAATTTACTGCCCCGAAACCCGCGCCATTCCGGCGATATTTGGGAGCATCCGAAAGGCGGCTTAGCAGGGATCAACGGGCTGCTGGGCAAGTGTAACAAATGGGGAACAAAAGGCGAAACAGACGACCAATCGGAATCCAAAACCGATGCGGATCAAGGGAAGTACCTCCTGAAAACTGAAATACACTCGTTCAGGTTGCTCCGGCAGCCGGAAAAATGTAGCCGCCGGGGCTCGAACGGAGAAGGCCTGGGAGTCTTTGGCGACACCGGACCCCCCTTTGAAGTCAAACTGAGGTTCCAGACCGCATCCAGGGCACATCTGGACCATATCCGGGGATGGGGAGTTAAAGGGGGCGAAATCGGAGAATTGGGGCAAAAAAAACGCAAAATTGTATTGTTTTTATACAATTTTTAAGTGATAGGGAGACAAGAACTTATATGGGAAAAGCCTGGAAAACAGAGCCATTATGGTCAGATTTCCTCGTTGGCATTTAGATAACATGCAGATTAAATAGTGTCGAATTGGTAAAATGGGCAGATGGTGAAAAGAAGAAATTCAAGCAAATCGAACGCGAAAATGTCGCTACGGATCTGGGTGGCGGCGGGAATTTCCTCTGTTCTGCTGGTCGCGGGAATATTGGCATTTTCCCCACGAACTGTAGAGGCGGATGCCCGGCTTTCCCGGCCGGTGGTAACCGCGCCTCCAGTGGCTCCGATCGCGAGTACGACGCCTGTCCTGCTTGCGCCGGAGAAACCGGCAGAACCTACAACCAACCACGCGCTCCACGGCGTCGCCTCCTGGTATGGCGGCGTGTTCAACGGCCGTAAGACGGCCAGTGGAGAACGCTACGACATGTACGCGATGACCGCCTGCCACCCAACCCTGCCGTTCGGCACGGTGGTGCGGGTGGTGAATCGCAAAAACAAGCGCGCGGTGGTGGTACGCATCACTGATCGCGGCTACCTTTACAGCGGGCGCATCCTCGATCTCTCGTATGGCGCCGCCCAGAAGATTGGCATGATCAAGCCCGGGCTTGCCGAGGTTGATCTGGAGGTTCTTTCCTGGGGCAAACCCCGCAAAAGTCACAACTAATCAGCAACCGTAAATGTTCAACAACAACAACGGCCAGCCTTCGTGCTGGCCGTTTTCACATGCCGGTTGCAGCCTGAATCAGCGGGCGCATATTGTCGTGAGAATCACGCGAGCGTTGGCTTCAACGGAGACTTGAACGCGCGGCGCGGCCTCAGAGGCGGTGGCCGGAGAGGCTGGATTGGGCGGCGCGGCAAACGCAGCTGCGACGGCGAGGTTCAATGCCGTGAAGAGTGTGACACGAAGGAGGAAACGAAGCAGTTTCATGCGCATTTTATCGGCAGTCTGCGTTGCAGGCTGTAGCCGGAAGACAGGAGTTTGCTGGGCGGATTCCAGATCGAGTATTCGCGATTATATGCGTCTTAAAGCGGGAAAAGAGTAGGCGGATTCTGTGCCGGATGAAGTCCGAATCTTACACGCAGAACCGAGTCATCAGAGAGATTCAATCTTCAGCAGTTCCAGCGCCACGGCGGCTACGCGCGCGATAGCGCCGCCGGTTTCGCCCGCGCCGCGGGCTTCACCAGAGCCGCCTGCTGGACGTGTGCTCAGCAGGCCGCGAATGCGCGCCAACTCCTCCATCATGGACTGACGCGGCGGGCCGTCAGGGAGCAGAGGCTCGATCTCGCGGACAATGTTTTCTGCCGTGAAATCGCTTTGGATCAGCTCCGGTACAAGCTGTTTGCCGGCAATCAGGTTGACCATGGCCACGTAAGGCACCTTGACCACCCGCTTGGCTATGGCGTAGGTCAACGCCGAGACCCGGTAGACGACGACAAAGGGATTTCCGGCGAGCGCCGCTTCCACCGTGGCCGTTCCGCTGGCGACGATGGAGGCGCGGGCGTGCAAGAGCGTGGCGCGAGCATCGTTGACAAGGCGAACGGACAGGCCACTGCCGCGCGAATCGACTAACTGCCGCACCTCGGCGCGCTGCCGGGCGTTCAGGGTCGGCGCAAGCGGGATGATGAACTCTAAGTTACCGTGAAGTTTTTGTGCCGCGCTCAATATTGTTGGCAGAAGGTCGCGAATCTCGCGGGGACGACTGCCGGGGAGCAGACCGATCCATGTCTTCGCGGGGTCGAGGGCGTTTTCGGCGGCAAATTGCGCGCGGGTGATGGCGGGCGGCGGCAGCTCCGCCAGCGGATGGCCGACAAACTCGGCCTGGACGCCCTGATTGCGATAGAAGGGCTCCTCAAAGGGGAAAATCACCAGCATGCGGTCGATGTATTTGCGGACCAGCTTGATGCGGTGCTTCTTCCAGGCCCATAACTGCGGGCTGACGAAGTAGAGGACGGGAACGCCGAGCCTGTGGAACTCTTTGGCCAGGCGGAAGTGGATTTCGGGAAAATCGATGAGAATGGCGACGCTGGGGCGGCGGTCGCGGATGGATTTCTTGAGGCGGAGAAACTCGCGCCAGATGCGCGGCAGGTGGCGGACGACCTCGGTGAGGCCCATGACGGCCATCTCTTCGGAGCGGACGACACAATCGAGGCCTGCTGCGGCCATGCGCTCGCCGCCCATGCCGAAGAAACTGGCCGCTTGTTCAGTTTGTCCGGAGTCGGCAAGCCGCTTTTTGAGCGCGGAGATTAGCAGCGCGCCGTAGTGCTCGCCGCTGGCCTCGCCTGCCGAGATGAAGATGGTGGGGGGCATATTTTCAGTTGCGCTGCGACTCTTGCGCTGATGACCATCATACCGGGTTTAGCGAATCCCAGATCCGAGAATCGGGAGGTGGGTAACCTGGATACCCAGCTAACAATAGTGACGGTCATATATACTTTGTGGGAGTTTTAAGGAGCTGAAAGATGCGCTCTTTCTTTAACCATCGCAGGTATTCCACGATTTATAGTCGCGCCGCTGTCATGCTTCTTGTGCTGAGCTGCATCGGCCTTTTTTCTTCCTGCCACAGGTATGATGCCGGATACGAGTTTCGCGCGGCTGCCGCGAAGGGCGATCTGGCAAAGGTTCAGGCGCTGCTCAAGAACCATCCCGATCTGGTTTTCAGCAAAAACAAGATTGGCGCAACGGCTTTGCATTGGGCCGCGTTCTATGGCCACAAGGATGTGGCGGAACTGCTGATGGCCAGCAATGCTAATGTCAATGCCAAGATTAACGACGGCGTGACTCCTTTGTATTGGGCGGCGCTTAGTGGCCACAAAGACGTGGCGGAGTTGCTGCTGGCCAATCATGCGGATGTCAATGCCGGGGACAAATATGGAAATACGCCTTTACACTCGGCGGTTTCACAAAACCACAAAGATATGGCAGTGTTGCTGCTGGCTAACGGAGCTGACGTTAATGCCAGGTCTCACAACGGCACGGCTGCTATGCGGTGGGTGTTGGAATTGCTTCTGCCGGAAAAGGATGACGAGACCGACAGGGGATGGACGCCTTTGCTCTATGCGGCCCATAAGGGCTACGTAGACGTGACGGAAGTACTGCTGGCGAACAAGGCCGATGTCAATGCCAGGAACGACAACGGCTATACGCCTTTGAACATTGCGGCATATTACGACCACAAGGACGTGGCGGCGTTGCTGCTGGCTCACGGGTCCGATGTCAATGCCAGGAACGACAGCGGTTATACGCCTTTGAATACGGCGGCTTATTATGACCGCAAAGACATGGTGGAGTTGTTGTTGGCGAATAAGGCGAACGTCAATGCCGGGGATAACCGCGGTTGTACTCCATTACTCTGGGCTGCTGCCCTTGGTCACAAGGACGTGGCGGAGTTGCTGATTGCCAACGGAGCCAATGTCGATGCCTTGACCAACAAAGGCGAAACACCTTTGCACTGGGCGATCGTCAAGGGCCACAAGGATGTGGCTGATCTGTTGCGAGAGCACGGCGGCCACGATATAGGTTCGAATTTTTTCAGTCGGGAGTGGAATCATCCGTAAATTGATAAAGCTGCGCTGAAGCTGGGGCGGGCGGCGCTTACGCGCCCTGAGCATCGTGGATTCCCAGGCCCACCTCAGTGGCTTAAGCCACTACGGGAATTATGACCGGAAGCTGCGCAGGGCTGTCTCGAGGCCGCTTTCGTAGGCGGCGATGAGCTTGTCCCAGGCGGCGTTGGCGTTTTCATCGATTTGCTTGCGACGCGGATCGGCATCGAACCAGGCGATGGTTTTCTGAATGCCTGCGGCGAAGGGCACCTTGGCGCAGTAGCCGGGAACGAAGCGCTTGATTTTGCTGTTATCGAAGACTACGCTCGCGGCTTTGTCGCCGGTGAGTCCGCCTACTTCATCGGGAATGCAGGCGCTGATAAAGTCGGAGGGGATGTGCACGAGCTGGGCTTCGACACCGGCGGCCTGCGCGGTGATGCGAGTGTACTGGTCCCAGGTCATGGCCTCGTCGCTGGTGATGTGGAAGGCGTGGCCGATGGCCTGACGGTGGCCGAGCAAGCCGGCAAATCCCTGCGCAAAGTCGGAGTTGTGCGTGATGACCCAGAGCGAGGAGCCGTCGCCGGGCACGATGATCTTTTTGCCGCGGCGCATGCGGTCCACCGCTGTCCATGACTTCTGCCAGCTATTGACGGCGAGCGCAATCTGCGTATCGCCGTAGGTGTGCGAGGGGCGAACGATGGTGATGGGAAAACCCTCTTCGCGATAGGCCTCCATCAAGCGCTCTTCACAGGCGATTTTGTCGCGCGAATACTGCCAGAAGGGATTCGAGAGCGGAGTGGATTCGGTAATGAGATAGTGGCCGACGGGCTTCTGATAGGCGCTGGCCGAACTGATGAAGATAAATTGATGAGTGCGGCCGCGAAAGAGTCGGATGTCGCGGTCAATGTCGGCTGTGGTGAAGGCAATCCAATCGACGACCGCATCGAAGGTTTGATTGCCGAGGGCCTGGGCCACGGCTGCCTCGTCGCTAATATCCGCCGTGATGGTGCGGAGATTCGCCGGCAGAACGGCTGCGCGTTGTCCCCGCCTGAGCAGGGTCAGATCAAATCCCTGCGCCGCGGCCAGTTCCGTGACGGCGGAGCTGATGTTTCCAGTGCCTCCGATGAAAAGAACTTTCATGCTGCTTCTCCTACGATGTACCGCGCTGGCTCGATTCGCCGCGCAGGCTCAGAGTGCGCGGCGGGCGCGGACGGCGGCGGCGAGTTCGGCGAGCAGGGCGTGAGTATCTGCCCAGTCGAGGCAGGGATCGGTGATGCTTTGTCCGTAGACGAGGGGTTGGCCGGGAATGAGCTGCTGCGCGCCGGCAACGAGATTGCTCTCGATCATGACGCCCAGAATCCGAGTATCGCCACGCGTGTCGCCGCGTTTGCCGCGATTGCCGGCGATCTGTTGCGCGACATCGTGGCAGACGATGGTCTGGCGGCGGTAATCCTTAGCGCAATTGGCATGGGAGAAGTCGATCATGATGCGCGGGGGAAGGCCGGCTTTTTCCATTTGAGCGGCGGTTTCGTCAACGCTCTCGGCGTTGTAGTTGACCGTGCCGCGGCCGCCGCGCAGGATGATGTGGGTGTCGGGATTTCCCCTGGTGATGAGGATGGCCGATTGGCCGGTCTTGGTGAGGCCGAGGAAGGCGTGGGAGTGGGCGGCGGAGAGGATGGCGTCGATGGCGATCTGCACGTTGCCGGAGGTGCCGTTTTTGAATCCCACCGGGCAGGAGACGCCGCTGACCAGTTGGCGATGAACCTGGCTTTCGGTGGTGCGCGCGCCGATGGCTCCCCAACTGACGAGGCCGGCGATGTACTGGGGCGAGATCACGTCGAGGAATTCGGTTCCTGTGGGAATGCCCATCTCGGCGAGGTCGAGGAGCAGATGGCGGGCCAGGCGCAGGCCGTCGTTGATCTTGAAGGACTGATCGAGATGCGGATCGTTGATGAGGCCCTTCCATCCAATGGTGGTGCGGGGCTTTTCGAAGTAGACGCGCATGACGATGCGCAGTTCGGCGGAGAATTCCTCGATGGCGGATTTGAGCAGGGCGGCGTACTCGCGGGCTGCTTTGGGATCGTGGATGGAGCAGGGGCCGACGAGGGTGAGCAGGCGCGAGTCGCGGCCGTTGAGGATGCCGGAGATTTCGTTGCGGGTGTTGAAGATGGTGTCCGAGGCGGCTTCCGAGATGGGGCGCTCTTCTTCAAGAAAGACCGGGGGTAGAACGACTTTGGTCCATTGGATGCGGAGATCTTCAGTGGTGTGGAACATGGGGGCTTCCTTTTTATAAATCTATCAGTTGAGGGCACGGTATCCGGCAGAGTTGAAGGGATGGGGGACGGCTGCGGCAAGCGAAGTTCGGCTGGATTGCGTCTAGAATAATGTTGGGTTGCGGGTTAGGGTGTAGCCTGAATACTGCGACGAGGAGCGGCCATGAACATTGGACGTTGGGCAGGATTATTGGCGGCGGCGCTGCTACTGGCAGGATGCGGAGATTTTTGGGAGGCGCCGAACGGTGGCAACAGCAGTTTCACCCTTTCCAGCAGCCCCACCAACATCACCGTGAGCGCTGGCGCTACCGGCACTTCGACCATTACCGTGACGCCAGCGAGTTCGTTTACCGGGACGGTTACGCTTACCTGCACGGTGACCGCGCCAACGGGCGCTTCCAGTCCCACGACGTGCAGTCTTTCTTCGAGTTCGCTCACCTTCAGCAGCGCGACGGCTCAAACCTCCACGATGACCGCGACTACTTCAGCGACAACGACCACCGGAGCGTATCAGATTACGGTCACCGGCGCTTCGGGCAGTGTTTCTGAGACCACCACGGTTTGCGTTGAGGTGGGCACAGGCACTTGCGGCAGCTCGGCTAGCAGCAGCGGAAATTTTTATATTCTGAACAACAGTATCAACAGCAGCAGTTCGATTGCCGGCTACTACATTAGCTCTAAAACGCTGAACCCCATTTCAGGCAGTTCCGTCACTGTGAACGGCATAGCCTACGCTGTGGCCATGGCTCCCAACGGTAAATTCCTGTGTGTGAGTTCAAGTGACGGCGTATATGCGTACCCCATTACGAGCGGCGCGTTGGGGAGTGGTGTAAAAGTCACTTCTGATCCGGCCTATGCCATCCAGATTGACTCGACCGATTCGTGGCTGGTGGAAGCCGTTCCTAACCTTAGCGGCGGCGAGGTGACACTGAATGCCGTCCCTATCAATTCCTCTAACGGCACGAACACAGGTTCCACTGCGGGAACGGCATCATTTTCGATCACAGGCGCCTCCTTGCCGCAGGGTCAAATGGTCATATCGCCGGATAACAGCTATATATTCGTCGCCCTTGAAACTGGCGGCACCATAGTGGTTCCATTTAGCAGCAGCAACCCCTTGCCGAGCAGCGGAGTCTCGTATACCCATATTCCAGTAGCTAATACTGGCGGTTCTGCACTTTCCGTGGCCGTGGACCCCAGCAGCACACCTCGCCTGTTTTATATCGGCGAGACTCTGGCTGGCTCCGGCGGCACAACTGGCGGGCTGCGCGCTTTCAACTATAGTTCGCTCGCTGGATGCAGCGGCACATCATGCACACTCACCCAAGCTACCGGCTCTCCCATCGCCAGCGGCGGACTAGCGCCCACCTACATCCTTCCCGTTACCACACCCAGTTATGTTTATGTCGCCAACGGTGTAGGCAACGTTACCGGATTCGCGGTCACGGGAAGCAGTTCGCCTTATACGATTTCCATGGGCAGCACCGTCGCGGCTGGCGCTCAACCGGCTGGCATGGCTGTGGACTCGACCGGCTCCTACGTCTTTGAAGTGGGTTCGTCCGGCAGCCCCTATTTTGACGCCTATACCTTTGACGCCACAACTACCGGCCAGTTGGACTCGCAGGTGACTTCCACTGCCGCGGCCACTTCCATTGCCATCGTCGCTGCACATTAACTTGAGAGCAGCCTGTGCGCTGGCCACGGATAGCGAACCGTGAATAGGATGTGATATTCAAGTAGAGGATCGCTTTATCGGTTCGGAGGGGACCGCGAATATGCTGTTGGAAGAACTGCGTGAAGAAGTGCTGGAGGCGAACCTGGAGCTGGTTCGCCGGGGGCTGGTGCTTTACACCTTTGGCAATGTGAGCGGAATCGACCGCGGCCGGGGTCTGGTGGCCATCAAGCCCAGCGGCGTGGCCTATGAAGAAATGACGGCGGAGAAGATGGTGGTCACAGATCTCAGCGGCAAGATCGTGGAGGGAGAGCTGCGCCCATCTTCGGATCTGGCTACGCATCTTGAGTTGTACAAGCACTTCACAAATATAGGAGGCGTGGCGCATACACACTCGGAGTACGCCACTGCGTGGGCGCAGGCGGAGATGGAGATTCCCTGCCTGGGGACCACGCATGCGGATTATTTTCATGGGCCGGTGCCCGTTACCAGGCGGTTGAGCGAGGCGGCGATTGCGGGCGAATACGAGCGGGAAACCGGGGCGGCGATCTGCCGGCGCTTTACGGAGATTGACCCCAACGCGATTCCGGCAGTGCTGGTGGCTGGGCACGGTCCATTCTGCTGGGGAGGGGACGCGGCGGAGGCGGCGCACAATGCGGCGATTCTGGAATATGTGGCACGCATGGCCAGCCACACGCTGTCGATCAACAGCGAAACAGGGCCGCTGCCGCAGATGTTGCACGACAAGCATTTTCTGCGCAAGCATGGCAGCCATGCCTATTACGGGCAGGCAAAGACGGGATGAATCCGGCTCGGCCTGGAGGGTTTATACCATGCTGTAGATTCGGGCAGATGAATTTTGAATGGAAGCTGACGGCCGGGCGCCGCGGCAGAAACGGAAGAGAACGATGAGCATTGTCGCGGGAGTTGATTTTGGCACGTTGAGCGTGCGCGTTTCGCTGGTGGACAGCGAGCGCGGGCTGATTGCTTCGGCAACAGCCGAGTATCCCCTGCATCGCAAGCGCGAGGACCCGGATTATGCCACGCAATCGCACAGCGACCATATGAAGGCGCTGTCCGCCGCCACGCGACAGGCGCTGAAGGAAGCAAAAATCAGCGGGGATAAAGTCGAGGCTATCGCGCTGGACACGACGGGATCGAGCGTGATTCCCGTGGCCGCCGATATGACGCCGCTGGACGACTACTACCTGTGGTGCGATCATCGCGCAAAAAAAGAAGCCGCGGAAATCACGGATGCGGCGCATCGCGAGAAGCTGGAAGCGATCGAGTGGTGCGGGGGCGTCTACTCGTCGGAGTGGGGGTGGGCGAAGCTGCTTCACTGGCTGCGGCATAATCCGGAGAAGCGCAAGAATTTTTCGAGCGCCTTTGAGCATTGCGACATGGTGGCCGCCACGCTGTGCGGAATTACCAGCCCGGCAAAGGTGAAGCGAAGCATTTGCGCGATGGGGCATAAGTGGATGTGGAACGCCGCCCTGGGCGGACTGCCTCCGGAAAAATTTCTAGCCGGTGTCGATCCGCTGCTGGCCGGCGTGCGCGCGAAGATGGAAGGAGAGTTCGCGACCTCGGACAAGATTGCCGGAAAGCTGACGCCGCAGTGGGCGGAAAAACTCGGCCTGCGCGCGGGCATTCCCATTCCCGTGGGAGCCTTCGACGCGCATTGGGACGCCATCGGAGCGGGCGCGAAAGAGGGCGACGTGGTGAACGTGGTGGGCACCTCCACGTGCATCATCGCGTATGTCAAGAAAACTGAGCTGATTCCCGGCCTTTGCGGCGTAGTGCCAGGCAGCGTGCACCCGGACTATACCGGCGTCGAGGCCGGACTCTCGGCCACGGGAGACATCTTCAGCGCCATTGCGGGCCGCGCCAATACTACCGTTGCCGAACTGAGCAAGGGACTGGAGGCTTATCGCGCCGGACAGACCGGGCTGTTGCGCATGACCTGGGACAACGGCGACCGCACCGTGCTGGTCAATCCGAATCTTGGCGGAATCACGCTGGGATGGAATCTGCAGCACACGGCGCAGGACGAACTCTTCGCGGCCATCGAGGGGACAGCGTTTCATACTCGCGTGATCCTCGACCGGATGAGCGAATACGGCGCGTCCACGCTGCGGGTGATCAACGGCGGCGGCATTCCGCAAAGCAATGCGGTGCTCAACCAGGTCTACGCGAATGTGTTGGGAAGGCCGGTGCTGGTGCCGGCGAGCAAGGTCACGGGAATCGGCTCGGCGGTCTTCGCATTTTTGGCCGCTGGCGCCTTCAAGAGCATCGGTGAGGCGCAGGACAAAATCTGCCCTCCGCACAAGGTCTACGAACCGGAGCCAGCGGCGCAGAAAGTCTATGAAAGCTTGTACAAGTATTATCGCCAAATTTATTTTGCCTTTGGCGAGCCGGGAAAAGGCGAGTTTGGCGCGGTGTTGCCGGGTTTGATTCAGACGGCAAGGACGGCGTTAACGGCCGGGGCCTGAGTAAAAGTGCTATCCTCTAGTTGATAGCCACAGGCTGTGCTCACGCAATCTTCCAACACACTCGTCTCACGCGCGCGGCGCTTGAAGGCTCCCGCCGCTGCGCTGCTTCTCGCGTGTTTTCTTGCATTTTCTCCGGGGTGCAGCCGCTTCCACCACATACGGCACGATATTGTTTATGTTTCCGCGCGGGAGATGTATCTGCATGACCGTGTGGCCGCTGTCTCCAACCGCGTGGCCGAGGTGACCAACGGCCAGCGATTGGAAGTGCTGGAACAGAACCGCCGCTTTCTCAAGGTGAAAACGGAAAAGAACGAGATCGGCTGGATTGAAGAGCGGGCGGTGATTGACGCCAAGACCTTCCAGGCCTTCGACCAGCTAGGTGTTCAACACCGGCAAGATCCGGTGGTGGCCAGCGGCGTAGTGCGCGACGAGATCTACCTGCATCTGACGCCCGGCCGTGAGGAGCAGCGCTTCTATCTTCTTGGGGAAAAGTCGAAGGTACAGCTACTGGCGCGCGCCTCAATCGCGAAGGTTGTGCCCGGTAATGGACAGGCTCAGAGCGCGACGGCGCCACAGCCGGGTCAGGGGACAAAAACTCCTGGCCAACGCCCCGGTTCCAAGTCGGCGGCAAAATTGGCTGCCCCTGGCGCGGCGCTCCTTTCCGGCCAGACCGATGCCGGACCAATCATGGAGGACTGGTGGCTGGTGCGCGACGATCAGGGCCGCACCGGATGGATGCTATCCAGCCGCATGGATGTGGATGTTCCCGACGAGATTGCCACCTATGCCGAGGGCCAGCGGTATGTGGGGGCCTACATGTTCAACAAGGTTCACGATCCCGAGGCCGCGACGCCCAACCACGATGTTCCACAGTACGTGACCGTGCTCGAGCCGCCCAAGGCCGGGCTGCCCTTCGACTTTGACCAGGTGCGCGTATTCACCTGGAGCACGCGGCACCATCGCTACGAGACGGCCTTCCGGCTGCATCCTATTCAGGGCTATCTGCCGGTGCGGGTTACGCCCGCCTCGAACGGCAGCGCGCCCACCTTTAGTTTTTTGATCGCCAACGGCCCCGAAATTACCACTGATCCGGCTACCGGCATCACCCGCCCGGTTTCACCGCGAACCATAACTTACCAGATGATCGACACGCGCGCCGTGCGCATCGGCGACGATCAGGCGTCGATCCCCTTCAGCCATCTGCCCGAATCTAAGCCGAAAACCGCCAAGATAGGGAAGAAGCATCGGCGGTAGGCAGTGGCATCAGCAAAATGTCGAACTTGGATTGCATGGTACGGCTGGGCGCACCTCAAGATCGTGGCGGGGCCTGGGGCGAAGCGGCCGACGAGCGCGTGGAAGTGTAAAGAATGTCATAGTGTGGGACACTCAGAATCAGAATACGGTACGCCGCGCGAATGGCCGGCTGTTTGTTACTTATAACCGGTACTACTGTTACTGGTGCAAACTCGCAAGACTATGCGAGTATTTAGGGCGAGGAGAAAGCATGAACAAGTTATTGATCTGGATGACTCTCATTGTTTCATTTGTAGCTTTTGGCGCAGCCCAAAAACCCACATATCACCCCGCACCGGCTTATCATCCGCCTGCGACGCACACCGCGCCAGCGTATCACCCGCCTGCGACGCACTCCACTCCTTCTTATCATCCGCCTGCATCACATACCACCCCGCATCCGTCAACTCCGCGACAGAATGCGCAACCTCGCCAGAACACCCATACAACGACGCACAACACTACGCAGCACAACGACCGCAACGCTCAGAACAATCAGCGCAATGCGCAGCGCAATCAGCGCAATGCCGACCGTGACAAGCGCAACGCTGACCGGAATGCGGCCAAAGCCCACACCAATGCCGTCCGGAACGAAAATAAGGCGAGGCACAACCGCAACAAGCAGCGCCACAACGACTACAGAGCCGCTCACTCGGCTTTCCGGGGTGGCCGCTTCAATGACCGGTACTATGCAGCGCACTTCGGGGCTGCCCATGCCGTGGTGTTCAGCACCCCTGGATTATGGATCGGTACGCCCTACGCATCGCCCTTCTGGTGGGGCGGATTTCAATGGGGCTTTGGCCCGGGCATCTTCTGGCCCAGCGCATGGGGTATGGGTGACGGAGTCTTCATCGAGTTCCTGCCCGGAGTAGGTTACGTATTAGCCAACCCGGCCTTCCCCGACACCACTCTGCCCCTTGTGGCTAACATCGATGCTCAGCCCGTGGATGAACCTGACCAGCAGTAGAACAAGATGGGGCGGGGAAATCCCGCCCCATAAATTTCATTATTAGGATGATTCGCCGCGATCCATTCTGTGATGCAATCGATTGATTTGGATGTGTTGTATGGGGAAGCGAAACGATTCGTGTCTCCCAAGTATCGCGTTTGGGATCAGGAAGATTGGAAATCCCAGCTGCCCTCATCCGCGCCGCCGCAGCTCCAGCTCCACCACGCGCATCATCTCGGCTTCTGGGGCGGGTTTGCCGGTCCAGATTTCGAATTGGCGGGCGCCTTGCTGGACGAACATTTCCATGCCGCTGATCGTCGGGATGCCGCGCTCTTTAGCTAATGTCAAGAGCGGCGTTTCCAGCGGGTTATAGACCATGTCGAATACCAGCGAGGCGTTGAGCTCGCTTTCCGCGATAGGCATCGGCACCTTGTTGCCGGCCATGCCGCAGGGGGTGGCGTTGATGAGCACATCGAAGCTGCTCTTGGCGAATTGATCGCGCTTGAGCGCCTTGGCCTTGGCCTGCTTAGCGAGCTTCACGGCGTCTTCGTGGATGATGTTGACGACGAAAACTTCAGCGCCCTGCTCCACCAGGCCGAAGACGGCGGCACGGGCCGCGCCGCCAGCGCCGATGACCACGATGCGCGCTCCTTGCAATCGCAGACGCTTTTCCAGAGGGCGGACTACGCCGTCAACGTCGGTGTTGAAGCCGTAGAGCTTGCCATCAACGCCGGTGCGCAGGGTGTTGCAGGCGCCAATGCGGTGGGTGAGCGGGACGGAATTTGCAGCCACGGGGTTGGCCAGATGCGGCAGGACTTCCTGTTTGAGCGGCATGGTGACGGCGGCTCCGGCCAGGGGCAACTCGCGTGCCACGGTGAGCAGGTCGGCGACCTTGTGGGTAAGGAGCGGGAGCAGAATCGCGTTCACGTTTTCGCGGCGGAAGGCGGCGTTGTGCATCAGCGGCGAGAGCGAGTGGGCGATGGGATCGCCAGCTACGCCGAAGATGCGCGTCGCCTGGTCCAGCTGCTCGACGCGGTAGAGGTCACGCAAGGTGCGGACGGTCAACTGGCCGGGTGCGGTAGCCTGTTTGGAATTGTTTTCCGGGCCATCGGAGAGCGCGGCGAAGGTAAAGGGCGCGCCGGCCCGGAGGCCCAGTACGCGGCTCACCAGGCCTTCCTCTCCCATGGCGATGCCGACCACCTCGGCGGAGCGGGAGTGGCTCTCGATGAGTTTGAGGACGGCCAGGTTGTCGGCCAGCGAGCGGGCCGTCGAGACCACTTTGACGAAATCCGGCTGGAAGACCTCGATGCGCAGTGCGGCCTGGTCAAGATTCTTGGTGCGCGAAAAGTCGTGAAAGCTGATCAGCAGCGCCGTGCCCGTGGCGCGCAACCCGTCGCGCAGTTGGTCCAACTGCCTGGGAGCGGCCTCCTCGGCCGATTCGACCTCCAGATCGACGATCTGGCAGCCAGCCTTGGCAGCATCCAATAGCACCTCCAACTCGGCTTTCAACGAGCCCGTAAAGTGGCCGCCGAAATGCTTGCGCCGGCAGGTGGCGAGGACCGTTGTATCGCGGTGCGCGGCAAGAAATTCCTTGACTTTGGGCAGTGCCGAGGCTGGTTTGGGCAGCGAATCCAAGCGGAATTCAAGGAATTTGGAATCCGTCAGGGCGGCCTCGGCTCGCTCGAGTAGCTCCGCCGGGGAAGCGGCCTGAATGGCTATACAAAGCTTGCCCAGGTCGGTCAGGCGTAGCCGCGGGAGGGGTGCCGCGGGTGCGGGAGAAGGCGTACTGGAGCTAAAAAAGGGCATGAACGTCAATTGACGCATCTTATAGTGGTTTTGGCCAGGATGCAACTGTAAAAGAGCAGCTGCCTGGGATAAACGCGTAGGATGAATGTGAAGAGCGCGGGCTATTTTGCTGCGGATGAGCATAGGAAAACCAATTTTCCACAAGGGGATTCATTTGTATCTGGCCAACGAAAATCGCTATGACATGATGCAATATCGCCGCTGCGGCAAGAGCGGAGTGCTGCTGCCGGCCATCTCCCTGGGGCTGTGGCACAACTTTGGCGGCGTGGACAACTTTGAGAATGAGCGGGCGATGGCGCGGCGGGCCTTCGATCTGGGCATTACGCATTTTGATCTGGCCAACAACTACGGCCCGCCACCGGGGAGCGCGGAGACGAATTTCGGCAAGATACTTAGGCTGGACTTCGCCACTCATCGCGACGAGATGATCATCAGCACCAAGGCCGGCTACGATATGTGGCCGGGGCCTTACGGCAACTGGGGATCGCGCAAGTATCTATTAGCCAGTTTAGATCAGAGCCTCCGGCGCATGGGGCTGGAGTACGTGGACATTTTCTACTCGCATCGCCCCGATCCGGAGACGCCAATGGAGGAGACGATGGGCGCGCTGGATGCTGCGGTGCGCCGGGGCAAGGCGCTCTATGCCGGAGTGTCGAATTACAACGCCAGCCAAACCGCTGCCGCGGTGAAGATTCTGCGCGAGCTGGGCACGCCCTGCCTGATTCATCAGATGAAGTATTCGATCTTTCAGCGCACGCCGGAGCAAGGCCTGCTCGACGTGCTGGGGCAGGAGGGAGTGGGCGCCATTGCCTTCTGTCCGCTGGCGCAGGGGCTTTTGACGGACCGCTATCTGAAGGGCATTCCGGCGGACTCGCGCGCAAGCAGAGAGCAATTTTTAAAGAGCAGCGACATTGACGAGGGTCGCCTCAAGCAGATTCGCGCTCTGAACGAGTTGGCCGCCCAGCGCGGGCAGTCGCTGGCGCAGATGGCGCTGGCCTGGGTGCTGCGCGACGGGCGCATGACTTCGGCGCTGATTGGAGCCAGCCGCGTGGAGCAGATCGAGCAGAACGTGGCCGCGCTGGCGAATTTGGGCTTTACGGCGGAAGAGCTGGCACGGATCGATGGGATAGTGAGCAAGGCGGGTTAACGTGATCCGGAGGGAGGCGAGGGTTTCCCCCCATATAAAGCCAGTTCGCCTGTCTTTCAGAAATCAATCCACATGGCTTGAGCCGTGCCCCCGCGAGAAGACGACCAGTTCAGGTACAGCCTTGCCGGCTATGGCACCCGCACGCTAACAGTGTAAACGCCTCCCAATGTATCGGTAATTTGCGCATTCGCCGTATGGGGCAATTGTGTTGAAGCGAGTCCGAAGAAGAACGAACTGACTCCGGTTCCAGGACTCGACCCAGGACAAACAGGATTGGCGAAAGAGAACACAATCGTTGATCCCGTTTTTTTGGCGCTCGTCGGGCCCAGGATTCCCAATCCACCTTCCTTAATAACAAAAACGTCCTTCGGTTTACCGCTGCCATCGTAGTCCACAGGCGCGACGGAACCGAAATCAAGCCGAAGCTTGCTGACGCAGGCCTCCGCAGCCACCGCAACTACGGAGCTCAAATCGATCCGGTAAAGATATGCCGTCAAGCCTGCTCCTGCCGTGCCTGGTTTTCCGGCAGGCCAGGTGCGCGACTGTAGACGGCCTTCGCCGGTTGCTGCCGTCAGGGCGAATTGGCCTACAGAATCCTCAACCACAATCTTGCAACTGGGATCGAACTTACAGTTAATGTCCGGAGCCTTGACTGCCACAATACTCAAAGATTGCCCGAGCATTTGGCTCGACCAACCAAGAATAGAAATAACTCCAACCACGGAAATCACTCGTCTCATCGGGTTACCTTTCCTGGCCCGTTCATAGCCGATGGGCCATGCCATTCATCATGCGGTAAGTCACGTGCGGATGACAACTCCAAATTCACAATAAAATTGATTGATGCTATGGCCGCGTCTGGTTATAATTGGCAACCAAACGCTTCCCAGCCTGCTTTCGAGTGCGAAGTCTCAGAGACGTTCAACTTTGCGGGCGCGTAATGCTGACGATGCAGCAGCAAGTTTCCGCGGAGTGGAGCAAAATACCGGCAAAGAGAAAGAGGAAATGCATGAAGAAACTATCGATCTATGCCTGGATGGCTGCGGCCTGGACAATCATGGCGCTGCTCGTCCTCCCTGCCTGCGCTCAAATCAATTTGTCACCGATTAAGAATAAACCGCCGGTGATGACGCTGTCGAAGGCCCGGCTTGGCCCGAAGTGCGAGTCAAAGAGCGCCGACTTCGAAGCGGCGCTGCTCTGCTGGCTGGATCAGAACACGAACGTGGCCGTAGAAATGTGGTATGGGCCCGTGCCGAACGAAGTCGGGTGGATTCAATGGCCGATCGATGCCAAGAAGGAGTTGGTTGCGGACTTCAAGCAGATGGCCGAGTGGTACCTCGATGGAATGCAACCCTCGAAGGCCCCCCAGCTCTTTCCGGACGTGGTTCCGGTATCTGCTACGGCGGACCCCACATGCGGCCATGGGATGACGGTTCAGATGGGCAATAAGGTATACATCGCGGTGGTTGCCAATAGCCTGGCGGCTGAATTGACAGAGAGGTATCCCTGGAGCATCGCTAAATTTAATCAGGGGGAAACGGCTATATTGTTCACTCAGGGCGAAATGATGGATTACGAGCCCGCCAGTGATTGTCCGAACGCACCGCCCGGATATTACACACCAGGAACCATTGATCACAGCACACCAGCCAATCCGCCATTCACTGCGCTGTTCTTCAAGAATAACCATCTCATTGGCGCCAACGCAGCAGAAACGATTGCCCTCCTCTTCCAGTGGGAAAAACAGCTTAAGCACGCCGGCGGGGTAGCCGGGCACCCCGAACTGGACGGTAACATTTATAACTATTTCTGGGGGCCGAACGCGCCGCCGATTCCCGTCGCCGAGATCATCGAGGGCACAACCTATACAGGACCTATCTCTTTAGGATTCGGTCACTGGACGTACAGTTGCTCGGGCACGCAGGCGTTCATGGAATCGGTATTGCGGGCCGTGAACATCCCGCTTCAGCCGACGTGGCAGTCTTGCGGGCATTCTACGCCGTATTTTCCAACCGCTGGCGTAGCCATGACGCACGGAGACGATCCCTACGGAAGGGAGGGCTGGGTGACGGCGTACCCCGGCTACCCCGCGCCAAAGCCGATTGAGTATCTGATTACCATCAGCGAGTTCAACGCACTGTTCCCTTCCGGGCAGAGCGTAGCTGATTGCAATACGCATATCGAAAGACGGCCAGCGGACATTGCCATCCAATACGGTTCCGACCTTCTGATGCAAGCGTATTGTCAGGACCAGGCTTCGGGAGCAACCCAGGCGAATGGCCAGGTGTTTGCGCTTATGAAGACCTGGTACGACCTCCCGACCCTTCAGAGCAAAGGACTGTGGACAACTCTTGCCAATAAGACCGCCGCTTTGAATTATTGCGCGACACAACACTGAACCAGCGGCCCTGCGTCGGATACCCATCCTTCCGCGATAGAGCTGAGGAAGGATGGGGCGCCCGGCACCCCGCGATATACTTCGCTCATTGCCGTATCTCCTCCTCCGCCAGTTGCAAACTTTCTGCCGGGATAATGCCCATCTCGCGGTAGATGGGCCGAATCTCGCGTCGCACCGCCGGCAAGCGCGTCGCGAACCATGCCGCGCCGAGCAGGACCACCGAGCCGTTGATGATCACCGTCAAGGGCGCGCCAAATTTATGCGCCATGGTCCCGGCCAGAAGGCTGCCGAAGGGCGCCATGCCCATAAAGGCCATCGTATAGTAACTCATTACGCGGCCTCGCTTGTCGTCGCTGACGATGGTTTGAATGACGGTGTTGCTGGCGGCCATGCCCTGCATCATGCCCATGCCCGCGATGAAGACCGTCACCATCGATAGCCAGAACCAATGCGAGAGCCCGAAGCCAATCAGCCCCGCGCCAAAGACCGCAGCGGCGATGGGAATCATCCTGACCAGGCCGCGGACGTTTCTGCGCGCCGCCAGAGAGAGCGCGGAGAGCAGCGCGCCCAGGCCCATGGCGCCGGTCAGGAATCCCAGAGTATGCGGCCCGCCGTGCAGCACCACCTTAGCGAAGATGGGCATCAGCACCATAAAAGGCATGCCCATCAGGCTAACCAAAGCAAAGAGCAGCAGAATAGTGCGGATGGGCATGAAGCGGGAGACATAGGTCCAGCCAGCTTTTAAATCTGTGAAAGTGGACGAGGCCTTGCGCTGGACGACTGGCGCATGAAGGCGCATCATGAGCAGCGAGATGATGACAGCGATGTAGCTGATGCCGTCGACGAGAAAGCACCAGCCCTCGCTGGAGACGGCGATCAACATTCCGGCCAGCGACGGGCCGATGAGCCGCGCCACGTTCACCATGGAGGAATTGATGGCGATGGCGTTCTGCAGGTCGCGCTTGTCGTCAACCATCATGATCATGAAGGACTGGCGGCCGGGCATGTCGAAGGCATTGACGCAGCCCTGCATCACACTGAGCGTGAGCAATAGGGGAATGGTAATGTGGCCGGAGAGCGTCAGCGCGGCCAGTGTGAGCGATTGGACCATGGAGAGTGCCTGGGTCCAGACCAGCACCTGGCGCTTGTCGAGCCGGTCTACCCAGACGCCGGCGAAGGGCGCAACCAGAAAAGTAGGAATCTGGCCTGCAAAGCTGACCGTGCCCAGCAGCAGGGCTGAGCCGGTGAGCCGGTAGACCAGCCAGCCGGTGGCCACGCGCGTCATCCACGTGCCGATGAGCGAGATGGTTTGCCCGCCAAAAAACAACCGGAAATTACGATGGCGCAACGCGCGCCAGGCATGGGATATGCCCGTAGCCTCGACCGTTTCCACGTGCTTCGCTTGCTCTTCTCCGTTCAAGATTGCATCCTTATTGGCAGTCTATCGCGGCAGTTTCAATTTTTTGAATTGATCCGGTCTATTCTCCTGCTGTTTCGGCAGGCAGAGCTTTTTCATTCGTGGGCGAAGCGAAGGGAGCGATTGCTGCTTCGGACAATTTTCTGGTGATTACCTGGAAGTGATAGCCCATAACCGCCAGAGTCATGGCCACGCCGACGCAATGGCGATAGCGCGTGGCCACGGTGAGCAGAAACTTCCAGTAACTCCAGCGCTGCCGGCCAAAGACTCCCTGGCGGACGATGGAGGTGACAAAGGCGCGCGCATTGCTCACCGTCATCCATTGCTGCCGGGTCTTTTGATCGCCGGATTCCTGCTTGCCGGGTTTAGGCTGGGTGCGGCTCAGGTAGAGCTTGACGCGCTCGTAGTAAGCCTCGCAGGAGTAGATTCGCTTGAGCACCGAGCGATAACCCTCCACCAGCTTGGTCGCGTCCATGCGGGGAAGAAAATTCAGATTTTCATCGGTATTGTTGCCGTCGCCCGCGTCGAGTATCCGGCCCTCACTCCACAGCCGCCGGAATAACTGGGTACCGGGCATGGCTTGCAGCAGGCCAACCATGGCGACGGGGATGCCGCTCTTCTGAATGAAATCCACCATGCGGTCGAAGATGTCGTCGCTATCGGTGTCGAATCCCAGGATGAATCCGCCCATCACCTGCATGCCGTAGCTCTGAATCAAAGCTACGCTGTCCAGCAGGCTGCGCCGCGTGTTCTGCGTCTTGTTGCAGGCGACGAGGGCCGATTCATCGGGGGTCTCGATGCCCAGAAAGACGGAGGTGAAACCGGCGTCCTTCATCAGCTGCATCAACTTCGGGTCGTCGGCCAGGTTGAGCGAGGCTTCGGTAATGAAGTTGAAGCTGGTTGTATATTTGATGCGCCAGGCGGCGAGCGCTGTACATATTTCTTTAGCGCGCGCCTTGTTGCCGATAAAGTTATCGTCCACGATAAAGACCGAGTCACGCCAGCCGGCGGCGTACAACTGGTCCAGCTCGGCCACGACCTGCGCCACGGTCTTGACGCGCGGCCGCCGGCCGTAGATTTCGATGATGTCGCAAAACTCGCAGTTGAAGGGGCAGCCGCGCGAAGTTTGCACCACCATGGTGGTGTAGCGATTCATCTTGATGAGGCTCAGGTCGGGCAGCGGGCTGCACTCCATCGCGGGCCTTTCCTCGGCTTGATAGACGGGCCTTGCCGTTCCCTGCTCCAACTCTTGCGCCACAATGGCCATCAGGCTCTCGGCTTCGCCGATGACCACGTGGTCCGCCTTCAGCTCCGCGGCTGAAATGCTGCTGGCAATGGGCCCGCCCACGATGGTTCTCAACCCGCGCGCGCGGCACCGCTTGACGATGGCCGCCAGCGATGGGTGCTGGATGTGCATGGCGCTTATCAGCGCCACGTCCGCCCAGGCCAGGTCGCGGTCGAGCAGCCGCTCCACGTTGGCGTCCACCAGCCGCTTATTCCATGCCTTGGGCAACAGAGCGGCCACCGTCATCAGCCCCAGAGGAGGCTGCGCCGCACGCTTGCCCAGAAACTTGAGCGCATGTTTGAAGCTCCAATAGGTATCGGGAAATTCCGGGTAGATCAACAAGGCGTTCATCGGCCACCTCCGGGGGAGAAGGGCGGCTGGCGAAGATGAGTCTTCACAACTCGGTTTCGGCGACTGGTTTCAGCACATCGAAAGCCGGCGCGGCTGCTCTTGCAACGGCGCACTGCTCCACTATCAGATTATTCTATGGGCTTCTGAAATGGTGTATCAAATGGACCACATTGCGGGAATGCGAAGCACTTTTTGGATTAAGATTTCTTAACTGTTGAAGGGACGGCTTCAACATAAGTCGCGTTCCCTGACGCCCACCAGAGCCGATGCCATTGGCAATTCGTTGAAGCGAGTCCGTCCAGCACTACTACTGCTCTGCTTGTTTCAGCTATAACTTCGACGTCCGGAGATAAGGTTGATGATCATAACGATTAGCGCTACGACCAGAAGAAGATGAATCAGGCCGCCGGCAATATGGAAGCTGAAGCCCAAGAGCCAGAGCAGGAGAAGAATTACAAAAATTGTCCAAAGCATAGTCACTCCTTGTGGATGTTGCGGGCGCATAAGAGCTGCCAACGATCTCAGGCGCCCGCAAGAACTCACCATGGTTTACTAGTTGGAAGCGACGGCCTGAGCCTTTGCTTCTCTGACCGCATTGAGGAACCCGGCGGCCGAAGCCGGCACGGCTATTTCGCCCTGCAGAATGCGGCGCGTGGAGACCTCATGACCATAGATGGCCTCTGTGGAATCGTTGTCGCGGCGAATCGCCGCGCCGGTCAAAGTAAGTCCAGCAAAGGCGCCCCTGGCCCGCGAGTAAGTGAGGACCTCGGTATTCAGCTTCCAGTCGGTATCGGCAGTGGCATGGCGTCCCACCGGTCCGGCTGCCGCGGAAGCATCCCCGCCCAGTTGAAAATTGCTGCTGATCAGATGCTGCATACCACGCTCGTTTTGGATAATCATGACCAGATCAACGCCCTCGACGCCGATCTGCAATCCCCAGCTGCCGCCGGTGATGGAGAAAAACGCCGGTGCGCTCCATCCGTTTGCGTTCCGGCAGGTGGCAACGCCTCTGCCATTTTCCGCGCCAAAGACAAAGCCGCCCTTGATCATATGCGGCACAATAGCAATGCACTGCGCGTGTTCCAGAACTTCTTCCGGAATGCCCTTGTCCGGCGCTGACATAATCTCGTGCAGCACCGCGCCTGCATGATCCAACCGGTCAACTGCTGCTTCGCGATCATTTGCCGCCCAGCCGATGCTCGTCAAGCTGAGTACTGCTACTAACGTCACAAGTTTCTTCATGTTTCACCTTTTCTACCCATGCGCAGCGTCACCTGCTATACGCGCATTCAAGGCGCACAAGGTATTTTCCACACTAGCGGCATAGTGGAAGTCCGTCTGAGCAAGAACGCTCAGGGAACAGCCAGTAACGCAATACCAGGTAGATGCTATATTAAAGATGCAAGAATCTTTTCAAGAGTGAGCAAAAGGAGACACACTCTACCCCCCACTCCGAGAGACTCTATAAACAGGTTCAGGAGTGAGCAACTACTGGTGGTGTGCCGCAGCTTCCCTTGCTTCAGCTACTCCCGGCGTAAACGATCCTGATGATGGTCGATGAATCTATATTCATCGGCGCAACTGCCAAGTGAACCGCAGTGCTCTGCAGTTACGCATCCTTCCGCAATTCCCGCGTGATAGCCGAATTCGTAAGGAGATCGATGTATGGCTGTCCTTAAAAATCAGACATTCGAAATCGCAACCTTTCTGGCTAACGCCGGATTAGGGCGCAGAATCGTCCAGTTGGCTCCCCGGCAATTTTTCTTTACGCAGGGAGATCCCGCGGACTCTGTCTTCTATCTTCAGAAAGGCCGCGCAAGAGTCACTGTTGTTTCAGAAAACGGCAAGGAAGCAACCATTGCGCTTGTTCCTGAAGGCGAGTTCGTCGGAGAGGGCGCGCTGGCGGCAGTGCCTGGGCTGCGTCTATCCACAGCCACGGCCATTACAGCCTGCTCCGCGCTTAAGATAAGTCGCGAGGAGATGATCCGCGCAATGCACGAGGAGCCTGATTTCTCCGACATGTTCATGAAATTTCTTCTGGCGCGAAGCATGCGCATCCAGGCTGACCTGGTCGATCAGCTTTTCAACTCGAGCGAAAAGCGGCTGGCGCGGATTCTCCTGCTGATGGCGGAGTTCGGCCATTCGGACGAGCCGCAAGCGTTGCTTCCCAAGATCTCGCAGGAGACTCTGGCGGAGATGGTCGGGACCACGCGGTCACGCGTCAGCTTCTTTATGAACCGCTTTCGCGAGCTCGGCTTTATCGACTACAAAGACCGCATCTACGTACACAAATCTTTGCTGAACGTGATTCTGCACGATCAATACCCGGACGGCAACGCCGCAATGCCGCCAGTAACGGAATTGCCCCGAGGCCGTTCTAAGCCGGCCAGCGGTTCGTTTGCAGGCTCTGTACTGAATTGAACAGCCGGATAATTCGCTGAATGGGATACTTTCAACACTCCTTTATTTGCAGTATTTATGAGGTGAAAGATGCCAGCTACACAAACAACACTTCTAATTGTCGAAGATGAGCCTTCTATCAGGCTTATGCTGTCGAACATACTTGCGGAAATAGGCTACAGCGTGCGCGCCGCCGAAGACGGTTTATGCGCGTTGCGCGAGATACGCAATGAGGTTCCCGAACTTCTTCTTTCCGATCTCAATATGCCCAGAATGTCTGGGTTCGAGTTGCTATCAGTGGTCCGGCGCCGTTTCCCCGCGATTCGGACGATTGCCATGAGCGGCTCATTCTCGGGAACGGAGGCTCCTTCCGGAGTTGCCGCCGATGGGTTTTATCAAAAAGGCAGCAGCATAGCCGCTCTGTTGCGGATCATGGAAACACTGCCTCAAACAGAGAGGAATGCACATCCTCCCACCAGCCCGGACGAACTCCTCTGGATTCATCACAACAGCCACGACTTATCGCCGGATGCATGTGTTACGATCACCTGCCCGGAGTGCCTGCGCACCTTTTCCCAGACGATTGGCACAGGCTACCTGAAGCGCAAGACAGAGTGCATCTATTGCCGCTGCTCCATTCACTATGCACTCGTGCAGCAAGCAGATCGGATGCCTTTGCAGGCGTATCAAAGACAAACCGCGGAAGTAATGCGCTTTCCGCAAAGCGCGTCCATCGCCAGCTATTGAACTCGGCAATATAACACGCTTATCGATTATTCTGATTTCCATGCGGCTTGGTGTTCTATCAGGCAAGCCCAGGAAGCTGCGATAGTCTATAAGTCCATGGCGACTGCGCCCAATCCGGATCATTCGCTGGAGTATCGCAAGCCGAGCGGCAAAGCGCTGGCGGCGTTGGCTATGTTGCTGGTTGTGGTTGCAATCGGCTCGTCGGCCATCGGCAGCTATCCAATCTCGCTGCACGACATGTGGAGCGTGCTGAGGGCGCCCTCATCCGGCGGCGCGGCGGAGATCGTGCTTCTGCAAATTCGCTTTCCACGGCTGTTGGCCTGCATCCTGGTGGGCAGCGGACTCGCGCTGGCCGGCGCCTCTTACCAGGGATTATTCAACAACCCCATGGTCTCGCCCGACATTCTGGGAGCTTCGGCTGGCGCGGGTCTGGGCGCGGCAGTCGGCATTTTGCTGGGCTTGGACTTTGCCGCCATTCAGGCTCTCTCCTTTGCGGGCGGGCTAGTGGCCGTGCTGCTGGCGTGGGCGCTGGCCTCGGGACTTTGCCGCCGCGGAGATCCAGTGCTCATGCTGGTTCTGGTAGGCATTCTCATCGGATCGATGTTCACCGCTCTCATCTCCCTCACCAAATACATCGCCGATCCATTGAATAAGCTGCCAGCCATCACCTTTTGGCTGCTGGGCAGCTTCGCTTCCATCACGCCAAGAGACGTATGGCTGGCGGGTATTCCCATCGTCGTGGGCTCTGTTCCCTTACTGCTGTTGCGCTGGAGGCTCAACGTGCTGTGCATGGGAGAGCAGGAAGCGAGCGCTCTGGGAGTGAACACGCGCATTCTGCGCTTCATCGTGATTGTCTGCGCCACTCTCATTACCGCCGCTTCGGTTTCCATCTGCGGCATGGTGGGCTGGATCGGCCTGGTGGTGCCGCATCTGGCGCGCATGGTTGTCGGCCCCAACCACAAATTCTTATTGCCCGCCGCGGCAATCATGGGCGGCTGCTTTCTGCTGCCGGTGGATGACGTGGCGCGCACCGCGGGCGCACTGGAGATTCCCGTCGGCATCCTCACCGCGTTGATCGGCGCGCCGTTCTTTCTCTTTCTGCTCATGCGGGAACACAGGCAAGTATCATGATGCTGACTCTGGAGCACGTGAGCGGCGGCTACGGTTCCAGAATCGTGGTGGACGATGTCAGCTTCACGCTGCATCCGGGCGAGGTGGTTTGCCTGCTGGGCGCGAACGGCTGCGGCAAGACTACGCTTTTCAAAATCATTCTGCGCCTGTTGCGGCCCAGCCTCGGTTGCGTGCGCCTCGGCGAGGAGGATATTGCCGCATGGTCACGGAGCCGCTTGGCGCGCTCCTTCGGCTATGTTCCACAGATGCATATTCCGCCCTTTGCCTTCGAGGTGCGAGAGATTGTGCTGATGGCCCGCGCTGCGCACCTGGCCCCCTTTGCCTCGCCGGGCAGGGAAGACCGGCTCATTGCCGACCAGGCGCTCGACAATCTGGGCATTCTGCATCTGGCCTCCGCGCGCTATACCGAGATCAGCGGCGGCGAACGCCAATTGGTGCTGATTGCGCGCGCCCTGGCGCAGCAGGCGCAATGGCTTATCCTCGACGAGCCCGCGGCGAACCTCGACCTGGGAAATCAGATGAAAGTCTTTCGCGCCATCGGCGAGCTGGCTAAAACCGGCCTGGGCGTGCTCATGACCACGCATGTGCCCGACCACGCGTTCCTGTACGCATCGCGTGTCGTGCTCATGAGCGAGGGCCGCGTTCTGGCTTTGGATACTCCCGCCAAAGCTCTCACCGAGCCTATGCTGCTGAAGGCGTATGGCGTGCCGGTCAGCGTCGTGGAAATCGACGCGCCTTCAGGAATCAAACCTGGAATCAAGATCGTCATGCCACATCAGTTATGAGGTGAAAATATGTCGAGAAAATATCTGCTTTTGGTTTTGTGCGCCACGCTGTTCGGCGGAGGCCTGTGCCGCGCCGCGGCGCCCTCCGGCGAAAATGCCGCACCCCGCATCGTGACCGACATGGCTGGCCGCAAGGTCGAGGTGCCCGCGCAGATTCACAGGGTGCTCTCCATGAGCCCCATGGGCACGGTTCTGATCTACACGCTGGAGCCATCGCTGTTGCTCGGATGGAACTACGCGCCCGACGCCGGCGAGCGCGCCTTCTTGGCGGAGCCTTATCGCGATCTGCCAACATTGGGAGGCTGGTTCGGCAAAGATAATACCGGCAATCTGGAAAAAATCATGCAAACCCACCCAGATGTTCTCATCTCCATGGATGATACTTTCTCCATTGCGCTGGCCGAGCGGGTACAAAATCAGACGCATATTCCAGTTTTTATTCTCGACGGCCGCCTCGAGCATCTATCAGAAACCTATGAAAAAGCCGGTGAGTTGCTGGGAAGCGCGCCGCGCGCGGCCGAGCTCGCCGCTGAATGCCGCCGCACGCTGAATGAGATCAAGCAGAAAGTCGCCAACATTCCGCAAGACAAGCGGAGGCGCTACTACTACGCAGAAGGGCCGAAGGGATTGGAGACGGAGCCGGGCGGCTCCTCGCACGTCGAGGCGCTGAACTTTGCCGGCGGCGTCGATGTGGCGACCGGGATGCAGGGACAACAAGGTTACGGACGCTCCCCGGTTTCGATGGAGCAGGTGTTGCGCTGGAACCCGGAGATCGTCATCTCGGCGCGCGACCACACTTCCACAGCGAGCGAGTTCTACAAAACTGTCTGGTCAGATTCCGCCTGGCAGCTTGTCGCCGCGGTCCGCAACCGCGAGGTCTACGAGACGCCGCAGTACCCTTTCAGTTGGCTCGACCGTCCGCCCTCGGCCAACCGCATCATGGGCATCAAGTGGCTGGCCAATCTGTTTTATCCGGAGATTTTTCGCTATGATATGCGCCAGGAGACGCGGCGCTTCTACGAGACCTTCTATCACTTGCGGTTGAGCGAGGCGCAGTTGGACGAGCTGCTGTCCACCGCCGTGAAAACCTCAGCCGGGAATTCACGATAGAATCTGCCGCGCATCTCCTCGCTGCTTCATTTCGCGGTACAATCTCAACAGGCTAGCTTCTGCTGGCTTTGAGTCGTAAGCTGTCTTAGCGCGTCCAATTCTTCAGGTGTTCCAATGACCGCATCCCGTGAAAAAGCCGAAACGCGCAAGCTGCCCATGATGCCCCTCCGGGACATGGTGATCTTTCCTTATATGATGATGCCCTTCGTGGTGGGCCGCGAGTCCAGCGTACGCGCCCTTGAGGAGGCGCTCACCGGGGACCGCCAGATTTTTCTCGCCACCCAGCATGATGCCTCGGTGGACGAGCCCAAGGCCAAGGAGATTTACCAGGTCGGGTCAATTTGTACTATTGTGCAGAACGTCAAGATGCCCGACGGTAATATTAAAGTTTTAGTCGAGGGCGTGGAGCGCGCCAAATCCATCGAGGTCAACGACAGCGACGGCTTTTTCGTGGCTACGTTACGCGTGGGCAAGAGCCAGTTTGAAATGACCCCGGCCGTCGAGCAGCTCATGACGCGCGTCACCACCCTCTTCGAGCAGTACGTCAAGCTGCAGCAGTCGCTCAACTACGAGACCATCATCGCCTCGGTGCGCATGGATGAGCCGGCCAAGCTGAGCGACACCATCGCCGCCAACCTGCAACTGGGCGTCGAGGAGAAGCAGGATCTGCTGGCCATCTTCGATCCCGCGACGCGTTTGGCGCGCATCGCCGACGTGCTGGACGTGGAGATCGAAAAACTCGACCTCGACCGCAACATCCAGTCGCGCGTCAAGCGGCAGATGGAGCGCGCGCAAAAAGAGTATTACCTCAACGAAAAAATCAAGGCCATTCAAAAAGAGCTGGGCCGCGGCGAAAAAAGCGAATTCGACGAGCTGCGCAAAAAGATTGAAGTCGCTGGAATGCCCAAGGATGTTTTGGATAAGGCTATTCAGGAACTCAAAAAGCTGGAAGCCATGCCGCCCATGTCGGCCGAGTCCACCGTCAGCCGCAACTACATTGACTGGCTGCTGGCCGTGCCGTGGAAGAAGCGCTCCAAGGAGACGCGCTCCATCGACTACGCGGAAAAGGTGCTGAACACCGACCACTACGGCTTGGAAAAAATCAAGGAGCGCATTCTGGAATTTCTCGCCGTGCGCCAGTTGGTGAAAAATCCCAAAGGGTCGATTTTGTGTTTTGCCGGCCCGCCCGGAGTGGGCAAAACTTCGCTGGGAATGTCCATCGCCAAAGCCACCGGCCGCAAGTTTGTGCGGCTCTCGCTGGGCGGCATTCGCGACGAGGCGGAGATTCGCGGCCATCGCCGCACCTACATCGGCGCGCTGCCCGGGCAGATCATCCAGCACATGAAGCGGGCCGGCACCAAGAACCCGGTCTTCCTGCTCGACGAAGTGGACAAGATGGCCTCCGACTTTCGCGGCGATCCGGCATCGGCGCTGCTCGAAGTGCTGGACCCGGAGCAGAACTCCACCTTCCAGGATCATTACCTGGACGTGGACTACGACCTCTCGCAGGTATTGTTTGTGGCCACGGCCAACGTGATGCACACTGTTCCGCCGGCCCTGCAGGACCGCATGGAGGTGCTGCGTCTGCAAGGCTACACGGAACAGGAGAAGCTGGAGATTGCCCGCCAGTATCTGGTGAAGAAGCAGCGCGCGCAGACCGGCCTGAGCGAAAAAAACCTGGTCTTCGCGGATGACGCAATCACCGAGATCATTCGCAACTACACGCGCGAGGCCGGCGTCAGAAACCTGGAGCGGGAGATCGGCAACATCTGCCGCAAGGTGGCCCGCAAGGTCGTCAAAGGCGGCAAGAAGCACAAGGAAGAGATCACTGCCGAAAACATTGGCGAGTTCCTGGGCGTGGCCAAGTTCCGCGACTCCGAGGTGCATGAAAAATCCGAAATAGGACTGGTCACCGGCCTGGCCTGGACCGAGGTGGGCGGCAGCATTCTCACCACTGAAGTGCAGGTGCTCGACGGCAAGGGCAAGCTAACCATCACCGGCCAGTTGGGCGACGTGATGCAGGAGTCGGCGCAGGCCGCGCTCAGCTACATTCGCGGGCGTGCGCAGGCCCTCGGCCTCAGGCGCGAGTTTTATCGCAACGTAGACCTGCACCTGCATGTGCCCGAAGGCGCCATTCCCAAGGATGGCCCTTCGGCCGGCATCACCATGGCCACGGCGCTGGCCAGCGCGCTGGCGAAAATTCCCGTGCGCCGCGACATCGCCATGACTGGTGAAATCACTCTTCGCGGCAAGGTGCTGGCCATCGGCGGACTCAAAGAAAAGCTGTTAGCCGCGTTGAGGGCCGGCATATTTGAGGTTATCTTGCCCCGCGCCAACGAGAAAGAGATCGCCGAACTGCCAGACAACATCAAGAGCTCCATGAAGCTCTATTTTGTGGACAATATGGACGAGGTGCTGGCTTTGGCGCTGGAAGGCCCACTGCCCGCGGCCCTGCCTGACGCGGTCGATGTGATGGCCGTCGTTCCGTCCCCGGAACTAACGACGAATCTGCCCGCGACGCAGTGACATGCGCGGAATCCCAGACTTTTGAGGAATGAGATTTGGGTTTCTGCGGATCAGAGCAACAGAAAAAGTTTGGATTCACAACTGATCGCAGATTTCGCGAAAGTCCCATGCGCCGGATTTTTTGGCGAGCCACTCGGCTCCACGAACCGCGCCCAGGGCCAAGCCTCGTCGGCTGTGAATTTCGTGGCGAAGTTCCAGCGTATCAACGTCACTGGATGCGGTGACCACGTGCTCGCCCTTGGCGTCTCCCACGCGGTGAGAGGTGATGGAGACTTCGCTTCCCGGACGAACAGCCTGGATGATCTCGCGCAGGGTGATGGCGGTGCCGGAGGGCGCGTCGAGCTTGGAGGTGTGGTGAGTTTCGGCGATGGAGAAGCTGTAGCCTTCCAGTTTTGCCAGGTCAGCGGTGAGCCGAAATAGTTTTTGCACGCCCATGGAGAAGTTGGTTCCGTAGAGCAGCGCCCCGCTCTTTTTCGCCAGGGCCTTCATCTCGTCGAGATGCGCGTACCAGCCGGTGGTGCCGACCACGATGCGCGAGCCCAAAGCCAGCACGGCGCGCATGTTTTCCACGGCAGCCTCGGGAGCCGTAAAGTCGATCACCGCGTCCACGCCCTTGAGATTGGCGGCGGTGAGAGCGGAGGCGTGCTGGTTATCGTTGATGTCCAGAGAGCGCACCGCGTGGCCGCGCTCGCGAGCGACGTCGGCGACCAGGCTGCCGGTTTTTCCTTTGCCTAAAATGAGAAACTGCATAACGACCTCACGGTTATTTGATAGTTAAAGTGGATAATAAATGATTGGCTTGGGTTAGATCGGGTTTCGGCAGCGTTATTCTGTGAATGACCTATGCCCGATACTGAATCTAGTAATCAATCGCCCACTATGATTGTCGCGCCTCCGCCTCACCGCCGTAAACGCCGTTGGCCGCGGATTCTGCTCTGGTCTACCGGCGGCCTACTGGCGCTCATTGTGCTGGCCGCCGTCGCAGGCGTGATCTGGCTGCGCTCCGCGGCCAGGGCCGCGCTGCCGGTGCTGGATGGCGACCTGCATCTGGCCGGGCTTTCCGCTCCGGTCATTGTCCGCCGCGACGCCCACGGCATGCCTCACATCGAGGCGGCCACCGAAGAAGATCTCTTCATGGCCCAGGGCTATGTGACCTCTCAAGACCGGCTGTGGCAGATGGATCTTCTCCGCCGCAACGCCAACGGCGAGCTGGCGGAGATCGTCGGTCCCTCCATGGTCAAGCACGACCGCGCGCAGCGGGTGCTGCAAATCCACAATACAGCCCGGCGCATCTACTTGAACCTCGCCCCGTCTGACCGCGCCCGCCTCGAAGCCTACGCGCGCGGTGTGAATATGTTCATCGCCCAGCATCAGGACACGCTGCCGCCGGAGTTTAAGCTGCTCCACTATCGCCCCCAGCCCTGGAGCGGCGTGGACTCGTTGAGCATCGGGCTGACCATGGTGCAGATGCTGGACACGCACTGGGAGACTAAGCTCTCGCGTGAAGCGATCTCCGCCAAGCTGAACAATCTGAACAAGCCCAAGCTGGAGGCCGATCTCTATCCAGTCGGCTCGTGGCGCGACCATCCGCCCACCGGAGTGCAAGCGAAACCGAGCCAGCAGAACCCAAAGCCAACCAAAGTCTCGGACGACGACGATGGAGGCCGCAGCCAGGCCAGCGCCGCTCCGGCTGCACACGAGGACATCCGCGCCTTGCTAGGCTTGCCCGACTGCGACGGCTGCGCGCCGGGCTCGAACAACTGGGTCATTGCCGGGCGCCACACGGCCAGCGGCAAACCGCTGCTCTCTAACGATATGCACCTCGGCCTCAGCGAGCCGAATATCTGGTACATGGCCGATCTGAAGGCGAACGGCTTCCATGCCGCCGGAGTTACGCTACCCGGAATGCCTTGCGTCATTGCCGGCCACAATGAGCACGTGGCCTGGGGCTTTACCGCACTCTACGCTGATGTGCAGGACCTCTACATTGAAAAGCTCGACGGCAAGGGCAAATTCGAGGATATCGACGCCGCCTGGAAGCCGCTGCAAGTTGACCATGAAATCATCAAGGTGCGCGGCGGCAAGGACGTTGTGCTCGACGTGCAATTAACTGCGCACGGCCCGCTACTAAACCCCATCTTCATCAAGGAGACGCGGCCCATCGCTCTCAAGTGGACCCTCTACGATCCAGCACTGAACACGCTCCCGCTCTATCAGCTCAATGTCGCCTCCAACTGGAAGGAGTTTTCCGCCGCGCTCTCAACCTGGTCCTGGCCCACGCAAAATGTCGTCTACTCCGACGATCAGGGACATATTGCTTATTACGCCATTGGCAAGGTGCCAATCAGATTGGAAGGAATGCGAGTTTTTGATAAACCGCTTCCACACGACGTGGACCAGGAGAACTTCAGATACGAATGGATTGATTACATTCCCTTCGACCAGATGCCTAACGCCTTTGACCCGCCCTCTGGATTTCTGGCCACGGCAAATTCCCGCGTGACCACCGAGAAATCCCCCTTCCCGCTCACACAAGAATGGGCCGATCCCTATCGCGCCGAACGCATCTACAAATCTTTGGAAGGCCGCGACCACCTCACCCCCGCTGACCTGCTGGCCGTCCAGACCGACGTCTACAGCGAGGTCGATCAGGAGCTGGCCCATCGCTTCGCCTACGCCATCGAACACACCCCCTCAGCCGATGACCGCCTCCGCCAGGCCGCCGCCCTGATGCGTTCGTGGGATGGCCGTCTCACTACCGATTCCGCCGCCGCCTCCATCGTCACCAAGGCCCGCCGCGCCCTCTGGCCGCTGATTCTGGAGCTCAAGCTGGGTAAGGAACTCGCCGCCGATTACCACTGGACCGAATCCAACTTTGCAGAGGAAGAGATCATCATGCACGCCAACCCCGACTGGCTTCCTCCGGCCTATAAAAACTGGGACGAGTTGCTCACCGACGCCGTCCGCAAGGGCATGAAAGACGGCCATGCTCCCAGAGACGTGGCTCGCTGGAGCTATGGAAGCTGGCACGTGATCGATATCGAGCACCCGCTGGCCGCATTTCTGCCTCTGGTTGGCCGCGTGGCAGGAACCGGCGAGCAGCCCCTCAGCGGCGACACCACGACCGTCAAGCAGGTGGGCCGCGCTTTCGGCCCCTCGCAGCGCTTCACCATGGACTGGAGCAACATCGACGGCTCCACGGAGAACATCGTCCTGGGCGAAAGCGGCAACCCCTATTCGCCCTACTTCCGCGATCAGTGGAACGATTGGTACAACGGCACTACCTTCGCGCTGCCCTTCAGCCCAACAGCCATAGCCGCACAAACGCGGCACACGCTGCGCCTGCTGCCATAATGCTTGTTGATTGCCAGGGCGTTGATGCCTGGAGCGAAAACTGCCCCGCTTTCGTTTATCATGAGAGCCATGTCCGTCGAAGTGAAATCGATCTTGCAAGAAGGCGCGGCGTTGACCGAGCAGGCGCTGGAGGAGTTGCTGCCCAGCGCTGAAACCGTGCCTGCCTCGATTCACAGCGCCATGCGCCACTCTGTCTTTGCCGGCGGCAAGCGGCTCCGTCCAGTGCTGGCCTATCAGGCCGCGGTCACCATCGCTGGGGCGTGCCCCATGGGAATCGCCCGGCTGGGCGCGGCTCTGGAGATGCTGCACACCTACTCGCTCATCCACGACGACCTGCCCGCTCTGGACAATGACGATCTGCGCCGCGGCAAGCCCACCTGCCACAAGGCCTTCGGCGAAGCCATCGCCATTCTGGCCGGCGACGCGCTGCAAACCCGCGCTTTCGAGGTGCTCTCCGGCCTTGACGTGCTTCCCGAAGCCACCGTACAAATTATCGGCCTCATCGCCAACGCCGTCGGCACCGTTGATGGTATGATCGGCGGCCAGGTGCTGGACCTGGAAAGCGAACACACCAAGCCCACGCCGGAGCTGGTGATGGCCATTCATCGCGCCAAGACCGGCGCGCTCATCCGCGTCAGCGTCGTCTCTGGCGGCGTCTATGCAGGGGCAGCCCTGGAAGATGTCGCCCGGCTCACCCTCTTCGGCTGCAAGGCCGGCCTGGCATTTCAGATCGTCGATGATGTGCTGGATGTGACCGTGGACTCCGCGCACCTGGGCAAGACCGCGGGCAAGGATCAGGCCACGGAAAAAGCCACATGGCCGGCTGTCTACGGCATCGAGCAGAGCCAGCGCGATGCCGCGCGGCTGATCGAGGAGGCTTTCGCCGCACTCGAGCCCTACGGCAGCCGCGCCGATGGATTGAAGGCCGTCGCTCGCTACCTAGTCGAACGCAAGAAGTAATTTATTCCGGAATTTTTCGTGCACTAACGCATCTGCATCTAACAGAAGAGGGGATTCAAAGCAATGAGCCAGAACAATCCAGCCATCACTGCCGCCAACGCCGGAACCATCAAGCTCGGAGACTGCACCGTCAATCGCCTGGGATACGGCGCCATGCGCATTACCGGCAAAGGCATCTGGGGGCCTCCGGCGGATCGCAATGCGGCTCTGCAAACGCTACGCCGCGTCGTCGAGCTGGGCGTGAACTTCATTGACACGGCGGATTCCTATGGCCCCAACATCTCTGAGGAGCTGATCGCCGAGGCGCTGGCGCCCTATCCCGCAGGCCTGGTGATCGGCACCAAAGGCGGATGGGAGCGTGTCGGCCCCGGCCAGTGGATTCATAATGCCAGCCCCGAGCATTTGCAGGCGGCTGTGGAGGGCTGCCTGAAGAGACTGCGCCTTCATCGCATCGATCTCTTCCAACTGCACATTCCCGATCCCGCCGTATCCTTTGACGCCTCCATGGAGACGCTGGCCCGGCTGCGCGAACAGGGCAAGATTCGCCACGTGGGCCTCTCGAATGTGACCCTGGAACATGTGGAGCGGGCGCGCAAAATCGTGCCCATCGTCTCCGTGCAAAACCGCTACAGCTTCGCCGACCGTGAGTGGGATTTTTTGCTCAACCACTGCGAGCAGAAGGGAATTGCGTTTCTTCCCTGGGCGCCGCTGGGACAGAATCGGCTTTCAAAAGTGGTTCTGGAAAAAGCTGCAAAAGAGCTCGGCTGGACCCCGCTGCAGGTAGCCCTGGCGTGGCTGCTTCGGCGCTCCAGCGTCATGCTGCCGATTCCCGGAACATCATCCTCCGCGCACGCGGAAGAGAACATCAGAGCGGCGGGGCTTAAGCTGCCCGATGCATGGTTCAAAGAATTGTCAGAGGTGAATTCGCCGCCGGCAAGCCTCCGCTAAGGCAGAGGCCAGGGATAGGGCGTTGGCCAGCCCATCAGGGCGGCTTCCTGCTTACCGGGCAAGAATCTGATGCAGGGCTTCGCGCTTGGTGTCGACATCTTCCACGGTAGCCTGCACCTTGTTGAGTACTCCCTGCACCTGGTCGATATAGCCGGGCAGCGCATTCCACCAGGTGCGCAGCGTATCCTTCTCATCGATCAAGGCCAGGGCCGTGCCCGAAGCGGCAGCCACCATTCCGGCGCGGCGCTCGCCCACCAGCAGCAGCAAACCGGCTGCTACAAGGGTTCCGCCCGCCGCAAATCCGATCCAGTTTATATGCTCGGACTTCTCGGCGCCCGGTGTTACGTCAGAATCATTCGCTGGCTTGGAAAGCGGGACAACCACCATTTTCTCTCCTTCCGTCCCTGCCGCGGTCATCGCAGTCTCGGGTTCGGTGCATCCAGTATCGCTCTAAATCGCCCTTCGTGCACAGCGCGCCGGGAAATCGGCCTAAACTCAAGTTTGGCTGCCTCGGCGCGGCCTTCAGTCCAGGTCAAACTCGCGCAGCGGCTTGCCGTCAGGGGCGTCCTTGGCCTTGCGCAGTGCCTCGGCAAACTTCTTCTCGAACAAATCTTCCTTGTTCTTCTCCGCCTCCACCGACTGGCGGAAGATCGACTCCTTGCGCTCATCGTGCTCGCGCATGGCCTGGGCCGCCGTCTCCAGGTCCTCGAACATCCGCTTGCGCGGCGCCGGGGTATGGCTCACCACCAGGCCCGTGGCCGCATCCACCTTCAGCATCGCCCCGCAATCCGGGCACGCAACCTCGAAAATCTTTTCCTTCGCCTTGGCCATATCTTCCCTAGCGGAATTGTATGCGCCGCCGGGCCAGATTGCACAGAGACTGCTCCAGAGCTATATGTACATAATGTACGCTTATAAGCGTACATTATGGTACACTGCTCTTATGGAAGTTCCCATCACCCAATTTCGCCGTGAAATCTTCTCGCTCGCTAATCAGGCGCTCGAGGGCACCGAGGTCTGGTTTACCCACAAGGGACGCCGCCTCAAAATTGTCCCCGAAGGCAAGCCCGTTAGCCGCCTCAGCCGGATTACGCCGATGGAGGTTTTGGTCGACCCGAATTTCGATATGAACGATCCTGCCTTCAAGGTTGAGTGGTTGGCCGATATGGAAAAGGAGTGGGAGAAGGACTGGGCTGGCCTTTGATCGCCTATCTCGACACGCACATCGTTCTATGGCTTGCGGCAGGCAAAGTCAATCGCCTGAGTTCCAAAGCGCGTGGCCTTCTTGACAGATCAGAGTTGCTGCTCTCCGCCATGGCATTTCTCGAACTCGAATACCTCCGCGAGCTCGAAAAAACGAAGTTTCCCGCTCGTGATCTGCTGGAGAAGGTCAGCCACGAAACCAACCTCCGCCTCTGCGAACTTCCTTTTCCCGTAATCGCCGGCGCAGCTCTCGACGAGAAGTGGACCCGTGATCCCTTCGACCGTCTCATTGTCGCCAATGCCAAGGCCAACGGCTTCGCCTGGCTCATTTCCGCCGACGAAGTCATCCGCAAGCACTATCCGCGAACGGTTTGGTAGAGCCTTGCGCGTCTACTCAATCACTACGCGAATCTCGAATCGCTCATCCTCGGGCGTGGGCGGCTCCCAACTGCGCACGTAGTGCAGCTTAAGAGCCCCATCGCCTCTGTGCCGGGGCTCAAAGGTGAAGACCTGGAAGACGGGCCGGCCTACCAGGCCGGGCTGCTCCTCGGCTGGCACCGGAACCTCGGTCTGCGTCTGGTGAACCAGCTTCAACAGCGGCGTCGATTCCTTCTCGATATACCACATATACCCGGTGCTGGGATTAGCTTTCAGGCGCACTTCCAGCCGGTCATCAAACTTCATGTGGACCACGCCGCCCTTGTCCGTGTCCGTGATGACCTTGGTGGCCGCCAGGGCCGCCTGTGAAATGCAGGCGATTGCCACCAATGATAGCAACAATCGTACGGAATCAAGCCTGCAAACCGATCGATTAAAATGCATAATGAGATTCCCTCCGCGCAGATGAATATGCGTTCGCACTTGTTTCCCGCGCATCCCCAAAAGATACATCGAACCAGAGAGTGTTGCAACTGGCGTATTTGCTTGGGGCATAAGATGGCGACAAGCGAGAGTCGTTTCAATCAAAAGTTCAGTCTTGTTCATTCTTCGCATAAGTAGCTACAATTTCATCTACACTCAATTCCGCAAAATGAGGTGGGATTATGGATGGAGTTCCTGCAGTCGGCGGCACCAGAGGAATATTCGAAATTTTTGTTCCAGGTGCATTTCTTTTCCTCAATATGATTGGAGTCGGTTATGTGTGGATGATAGTCCAGAATATTCCGCTTGACGATTCCGTCGAGAAGCTAGCCGCTCAACCTGTTCTGGCTCTCATCGTGCTTGTCTGTTTTGGATACTTGCTGGGAATCGTTCTGCGCCTTCTCAAGACCAGGGCACCGGACAGGTGGAGCGGGTACTATAGGTGGTTTCGGTTTCAGGTCAAGCGCTTCTGTTTTGGTACCTTGCCGGGAATCGTTCTATGTATTCTTGGGGTATTGCTGCCGGACAAATGGAACGAATACCTCGGCTCGCGTTTCTCCAAGATCAGAAAGGAGAGTGGCAGGGGCAACCTGGAAGTATTCCCATATCATTCCTACGTCGGGAAAGTTACAGTACGCAGACTTCCGCCAGACGCTCATATGTTCTATCAGAAGTTCTGGGGACTGTGCGAGACTCCTGGGTACAATGCGTTCTTTAATTACTGCAAGACAATTATCAACTCGCTGGACCCAAAAAGCGCTGCGGAGATCTACGCTGCGGAAGCGCTGGTGCGGTACGTTGCCAGCATGTTCTACGCGCTAATCTTTTCCTCCGGCCTGGTGTCTTTGGCTTTATTCTTGACTTCACAACCGAAATTCTTGGTCTTCCATCCCCTGCTCTGTGCCTTCCTTTGCGTATATCTTGTGGCAATCATCGTCATCCTCGGTAATCTTAGGCCTCTGCGGTGCAAGGAAGTTGAGATAGTATTCGCCGCAACGCTGCTCAATTATTATTCAGGCAAGTGGCCCAAGAGCGCAACGCAGTTCATGCAAGCCGAACGAGAGAATGGCGGACGGAGTTAACAATTTATCAAATCTGTTATTCTAGACGAGCCGTTTCGACCAATCGAATCGGCAATGCCAAAGCAATCAGCCTGTCCTAACTACGCTCCATGAAACCAGAACGGCCCTGCTCGGCAAGCAGGGCCGTTCTGATTTAAACAGTGGAATCGATGTTGGCTCAGTGCTTCTCCGCCGCCGAGGCGATCTTGGCTTCAGCTTCGGCGATGACGCGCAGGGCTTCTGTGTAGGCGTCTTCGCGGTCGCCGGCTTCGTCCCACTCCTTGTGGCCGCGCGCCAGTTGATCCTGAGCACGCGCCACGTCGATCTCCTCGGGCTTCAGGGCGTCACTGGCCAGGATGGTGACCCGGTCGGGCAACACTTCGGCAAAGCCCCAACTCACGTTGTAGCGCTGGTCGCCATCCGGACCTCCATGCAGGGTAACGTCGCCCGCGCCCAGCTCGGCCACCAGCGGCGCGGCTCCGTAGAGCACTTCCATGTATCCGTTCTTCGCGGGCAACTCGACCGCCGTCACCGGGTGCTCGAAGAGCGTTCGCTCGGGAGTGACCAGCCGCACGCGCAGTTGATTGGTTTCCTCAGCCATAATGCCCTTTCAGGGCAGCTTACAGCCATCAGCTAACAGCTTACAGTTAAAAACCCCGGGGCTTGAGAACTGTTAGCTGTCTGCTGTTAGCTGTCCGCTGTTCTTACACACTCGCCTTCAACTTCTCAGCCGTCTCCAACACTTCTTCAATCGCGCCCTTCATGTAGAAGGCCTGCTCGGGAATGTCGTCGTACTTGCCCGAGATAATCTCCTTGAAGCTGCGCACCGTGTCGGCAATCTTTACATACTTTCCGGGGATGCCGGTGAATGTCTCAGCCACATGAAAGGGCTGCGAGAGGAACTTCTGAACTTTTCTTGCCCGCGCGACAGTCAGCTTGTCTTCTTCTGATAATTCGTCGATGCCCAGAATGGCGATGATGTCCTGCAAATCTTTGTAGCGCTGCAGAATCTTTTTCACGCCCTGCGCCACGTCGTAGTGCTCCTGGCCCACGATGCGCGCGCTCAAAATGCGCGAGGTCGAGGCCAGCGGATCGACGGCCGGATAGATGCCCAGCTCCGAGAGCGGACGGCTCAGCACGGTGGTCGCGTCCAGGTGAGCAAAGGTTGTTGCCGGCGCCGGATCGGTCAAATCGTCCGCCGGCACGTAAACGGCCTGCACGGAAGTGACAGATCCCTTGCTGGTTGAAGTAATGCGTTCCTGCAACTCGCCCATCTCTGTTGCCAGGTTCGGCTGGTAGCCCACGGCAGAGGGCATGCGGCCCAACAAAGTCGAAACCTCAGACCCAGCCTGCGTGAAGCGGAAGATGTTGTCGATGAACAGAAGCGTGTCGGCCCCTTCCACGTCGCGGAAGTACTCGGCCACGGTCAGCGCGCTCAGGGCCACGCGCAGGCGGGCTCCGGGCGGCTCGGTCATCTGCCCGAAGACCAAGGCGCACTTGGAGTTGGCCCAGTCGCCGGGCTTGATTACGCCCGACTCGGTCATCTCCAGCCACAGATCGTTGCCCTCGCGTGTGCGCTCGCCCACGCCGGCAAATACCGAGAAGCCGCCGTGCTTCGTGGCAACATTGGTGATGAGTTCCTGAATGACGACGGTCTTGCCCACGCCTGCGCCGCCGAAGAGGCCGATCTTGCCGCCCTTGAGGAAGGGTTGAATCAGGTCGATGACCTTGATGCCGGTCTCGAACATCTCTTCGTGGGTGGACTGCTCGTCAAAGAGCGGCGCGGGCCGGTGAATCGGCATGCGCGACTTCTCGCCGACAGGGCCGAGATTGTCCACTGGATTGCCGATCACGTTGATCACGCGGCCCAGCGTCTGCTTGCCGACGGGCATGCTGATAGGGCCGCCGGTGTCGATGGCCTTCATGCCGCGCACCATGCCGTCGGTGGCTTCCATGGCCACCGTCCTGACGCGCCCCTCGCCCAGATGCTGCTGAACTTCGAGAATCACGCTGATGGGCGTAGGCACAGTAAATCCGTCGCTCACCACGCGCAGCGCCTGATAGATGGGCGGCATCGTCGCTTCTTCAAACTGCACGTCCACCGCGGGACCCGAGACCTTGATGACCTTGCCGATATTTTCTGCCATTTTTCTGCCTTCTCGATTACTGCGCCGCAGCGCCGGAAACAATCTCAATGATTTCTTTGGTGATGGCCGCCTGGCGCACGCGATTCATATGCAGCGTGAGCGCGTCGATCATATCCGAGGCGTTGTTGGTTGCCGAATCCATGGCCGTCATGCGCGCCGCGTGTTCTGCCGCAACCGACTCCGTCATGGCGTGATAGAGCATGGAAGAAACGTATTGCGGCAGCAGGCCGTTAAAGAGTTCCTCGGCCGGCTGCTCGTAGATGTAGTCCACCTGCGCGGTGCCGAACTTGCGCGCTTCATCGTCCGCCTCTGCGGTGTCGATGGGCTCCAGGGTGATGCCCGCCGAGAGAGCGGCCTCGGCCACGCGTTCCAGTTCCTCGGCGGTCGGCTCCACGACGCCGGTAATTTGCGGAATGCCGATTTTTAGAATTGGTAACAGGCGCTCCACCACCAGCCGCTGCGCGATCACCGATTTGAATTCGTTGTAGACAATGTAGGCGGCGTCGATCTCCTCGCGTACATAGCGCGCGATCACGTTCTCCGCCAGCGCAAAGACGCGGCTGACCTCCAGCTTCAACAGCATTCCCGGATGGTCGCCGGTGATTTCGACCGGAGCCTTGCGCTCCCTCACCTTGACGGGATTTCCAGTTGCGTCGGTTTGCTCCGCGTAAACCGCGGCAGGATAATGCCGCCGCATCACGTCGCGGCCCTTGCGTCCCACCGCCTCGATGTCGATCTCTTTATCGGTATTCCCCCCAAAAAACTGGTAGGCGGTTTTGAGAATGTTGGCGTTGAAGGCTCCGGCAAATCCCTTGTCGCCGGTGATGATGATCAGCAGCACCCGCTTCTCCGGGCGCGTGATGAACAGCGGATGGCGCAATTCGCCGGTCGCCGGATCGAAGATCTCACAACGCCGCGTCAACGATTCCAGCACGCTGGTGATCATCCTGGCGTAGGGCCGCGCCGAGAGCGCCCGCTCCTGCGCGCGACGCAGTTTCGCCGCCGAGACCATCTTCATGGCCTTGGTGATCTGACGCGTGTTCTTCACGCTGCGAATCCGCCGCCGTAGATCGAGTACGTTTGCCATAGTTCTTTCCAGTGATCAGCTACTTTGCTGCCGCCAGCTCCGCCTTGAAATTCTCCGCGTACTCTTTCAGCGCCGCGTGCAGCCGCGCGCGCAGATCGTCGTCCAGCGCCTTCTTCTTGGTCAGGTCCGCGAGCAGCGCCGTCTGCGCGTTCTCAAAGTACTTGTAGAGGCCAACTTCAAAGGCGCGAATGTCGCTGACCTGGAAATCATCCAGGTAGCCTTGGGTTCCGGCAAACAAAATCACCGTCTGCTGCTGCCAGGTCAACGGCTGGAACTGCGGCTGCTTCAGTAGTTCCGTCAAGCGTGCGCCGCGATTGAGCTGCTTCTGCGTCAGCGGGTCGAGGTCCGAGCCGAATTGCGCGAAGGCCGCCAGCTCGCGATACTGCGCCAGGTCCAGCTTGAGCGTCGCGCCCACCTGTTTGACCGCCTTAATAGCCGCCGAGAAGCCCACGCGCGAAACCGACAGGCCCACGTTCACTGCGGGACGCACGCCGGAGTTGAATAAATCCGTTTCCAAAAAGATCTGTCCGTCGGTGATGGAGATGACGTTGGTCGGAATATAAGCCGAAACGTCGCCCGCCTGGGTCTCAATCACCGGCAGCGCGGTCAAGCTACCACCGCCCTTCTTGTTGCTCAGCTTGGAGGCGCGTTCCAGCAAGCGCGAGTGCAGATAGAAGACGTCGCCCGGATAAGCTTCGCGGCCCGGCGGACGGCGCAGCAGCAGCGAAATCTCGCGGTAGGCCATGGCGTGCTTGGAGAGATCGTCGTACATCACCAGCGCGTGGCGTTTCGAATCGCGGAAGTACTCGCCGATGGCGCAGGCCGCGTACGGCGCGATGTAGAGCATGGGCGCGGGCTCCGAGGCCGAGGCGGCGACAATCACCGTGTGCCCCATGGCTCCGGCTTCGGTGAGCGTCTGCACCACTTGAGCAATCGACGACCGCTTCTGCCCGATGGCGCAGTAGATGCAGATCAATTCGTTTTTGGCGTTGTTGATGATGGTGTCCAGCAGCACGGCGGTTTTGCCCGTCTGCCGGTCGCCGATAATCAACTCGCGCTGCCCGCGGCCAATGGGAATCATGGCGTCGATAGCCTTCAGTCCCGTGGCCATCGGTTCGCGCACCGGCTGCCGGTCGATGATGCCGGGAGCCAGCCGCTCGATGGGCAGCGAACTCTGCGACGCGATCGGTCCCTTGTCGTCGATGGGCTGCCCCAGCGCGTTCACCACGCGGCCAATCATCCCCTCGCCCACCGGCACGCTCAAAATCGTTCCCGTGCGCTTCACCTCGTCGCCTTCGTTCAACTCGGTGTAGTCGCCCAGAATCACCGCGCCCACCGAATCTTCTTCGAGGCTCAAGGCCAACCCGGCAATGCCGTGCGGAAAGCTGAGCAGCTCTCCGGCCATCACCTTGTCCAGTCCGTGAAGCCGCGCAATGCCGTCACCCAGCGAAGTGATAGTCCCCACTTCGTCCACCTGGACCTTGGAGTCGTAGTTCGCGATCTGCTCGCGAAGAAGTTGCGTAATTTCGTCTGCCTTGATCTGAGCCATTTTCTTCCTTTGCGGGACTAGTCCCTAGTCCCTGTCGCCTACCCGGCAATCAATGCTTCCTTCAACCTGTCCAGCCTTCCACGCACCGAACCGTCATAGACGGTGGAGCCGATGCGCACTACCGTTCCGCCGAGAATCGACGCGTCCAGCGTAAAGCTGGCTTGAATCTTTGCGCCCGCCAGTTTGCCCACTCCCGCCACCAGCGCGCCGCGGTCCTTTTCGCCGAGCTCGCGGGCGGTCACAATCTCCACCGGACGAATGCCCTGCCGCTCCTGCATCTCCGCGCGATAAGCTGCGGCCACATCTTTCACTTCGCCAATGCGGTCGTTCTTAATCAGCACCGCCAGCAGGTTGCGCAGCTCTTTCAGAAGTCCCAGCTTCGCGTTCATCTTGTCCAGAACCGCGATCTTTTGCGGAACGGCCACCGCCGGGTTCACAAACAGCTCGCGCAACTCTGAGCTCGATTCCCAGGTCGCTAGAAAATCGTCCAACTGCCGGTCGAGCGCCGCCGTGTCCAGTTTTTCCTGGGTCACCACGTCGGCAAAGGCGCGGGCGTAACGTGCAACAAAGATAGCCATCTAGTTCCGCCCTCCCTGCACTGATGTGTCGCCCAGAAACTCGGCAATCAGCGCCCGGTCCGTCTCCGGCGTAATCGCCAATTGTTTCGCGGCCTGTTCGATGGCCAGATCGGCGGCAAAATGACGCAGCGAGCGGCGCGCCTGGGCCACGGAGGCTTCCATCTCCTGCGCGGCGGCGGCTACGATGCGGGCGCTCTCTTCCTTGATTGTGGACTTGATGCGCGCCTCGTCCTCCTTGCTTTCCAGCTCAACTTGAGAGCGAATCTGCGCAATATCACTGTCCAGCCCGGCGAGCTTGGCTTCGATGGCGCTCAACCGGGAGTAGGCATCCTCGGTCTGTTTGCGGGCCGACTCGATGCCGGCGCGCACCTTCTCCGAGCGGTTGCGAAGCGTCTTGGGCAGCATGCGGAAGAGTGGAATGCCGATTGCCAGCATGATGACCGCGAAGTTGATGCCCTCGAAGATGCGCGCCGTGGTCTCCACATCCAGATGCATCATCCGGGCAAGCGTCTTCACGATGGGGGCGTGCAGGTAGACGTCGTTCGGGTCTGCCTCGGATTTTTGTGCCTCTTCAGGCTTGGCAGTCTCGCGGCTGGCTGTGCTGTTTGCCGCTGGCTGATTCGTGGCAGCTGAGCTCTGGGCCGCAAGGCGGATGGGCGTAATCAGCCCGGCGGCGACCAACATCGCCAATAACAAAATGCGAAAAATCGGTTGAGAAGAACGCCCTGGCTGCATGAAATCTCTCAACGGGAACCCCCGGCGGCTACGGGCAGCACGGCGCGCACCACTTGCCGCGCCAAATCTCCGGCGGAGGCCTGAATCGCCAGCCGGGCCTGCGCGGCTTCGGCTTCCAGCGCCGCATTGGCCTGGCTTACCTTCTGCGCCGCAACCTTGCGGGCGGCATCCAGAGCCGCGTCCCGCTCCGCACTCCACTGCTTGACGCGCGCCTCGCGTGCCTTGTAAACCTCGCCGCGGGCCTGGCGAAGCCTTTCGGCATACTCGCCTGCCAGTTCCTCGGCCTGGGCGATGGCCTGGCGCGCCTTCTCCTCTGCGCCTTCAGTGCGGTCATGACGCTCTTGCAATGTGGCCGTCAACGGCGCCTGAATCAGAAACTGGTAGGCCAAAACCAGCACCGTGAACAGCAGAATCGTGGGGATGGCGCTAAGAAGAAACGTCTCGAGTTGTTGAATGATCACTTGCATGCTTGTTCTGTTTGTCCAGCTTATCCAGGCGGTCTGTCAGGTCTCTCGCGCGGGGGTGAACACTTTTTTGTATCAAGAGCGAACCGTCAAGTCAACGAATCTGACCCAAATTACGGGACATTCGTGACGGCTGTCACTATTCGGGAAAAGTGTTCAAAAAAGAACTTGCATTTGTCCAAAACAAGCCTAGACTGAGGTTATCACCTAGACCCGGTCCAGGGTCCAGCGGGCAGCCGGCTTCGGGAAGTCCTTCCACTCCCGAAGTCGGTGGCCCGCTTCTTGCTGTTTCAGGCCGTTTTTATCCCCCTCAATAGCCTGTCTCCTTAGTCCATTCCCTACGGCTTGGCGGCAGGTTTTTCCGCCGTCAACAGCCCCTGGCCGCGTAGCCAGATTTCCAGCAGGTTGGGCCACTGGTCCAGAGCCGCGTCCCCTTTGCCAAGACCGGTGCCGTGCGGGCCGTTGGCAAAAATGTGAGCCTCGGCCGGCACGCCCGCCTTGACCAGCGCCTCATAAAACCGCAGCCCCTGCTCCACCGGAACCGTCTTATCGTTGAAGGTGTGGTACCAGAATGTCGGCGGCGTATCTCTACTGACGAACAAATCCGGAGAGTAGGCCGTACGCAGCACTTCGCATTTGTCCATCACATTGAACAGCTTGCAATAGTTCAGGTGCGATATATCGAGTGAAATCGCCCCGATCCACGGATAGCCCAGCACCAGAAAATCAGGCCTACTGGAGACTCTCTCGATAGGATCCTCAGCCTCCGGCGCGCCCGGAACAAACTGCGTCGAGGCCAGCGCCGCCAGGTGCCCGCCTGCCGAAAAACCAATGATGACAATTCGATTGGGGTCGATCTGGTACTCCCTCGCCCGCGCCCGCACCAGTTGCACAGCGCGCCGCGCGTCCAGCAGCGGAACCGGCAGCAGGTAGCCATGGGAGGCCAGCCGGTAACTCAAAACGAAGGCGCGAAAGCCGCGCGCGGTAAACCAGTCGGCCACCTGGCGGCCCTCCAAGTTGGCGGCCAGATGGGCGTAAGAGCCGCCGGGAAGAATCACCACCGCCGAGCCGTTGCCCTGGCCTTTATGCGGCTCAAAGATGGTCAATGTGGGCGTATCTTCGCAGGCCTTGCCTGTGGCCTGCGGTGCGTCCCCCGGCCAAAGGCGTATGGTCTGAATACCCAGAAAGTCATTGTTGTTATCTGCCACGGCACAGGGTTCTTTTTGCGCCTGCCCCAGTCCCAACGCTATAAAAAACACAACCAACGTCCCGAAAAATCGTCTCATCGGAAACCTCACAACATTCGCGCCGATTATACAGGCTGCGGGAAATTCATAGGGCAGGTAGCTTTGGCTGTTTTCCATCCCGGCAAGAAATATCGCTCCATGAAACCGTAAAAACACCCGAATATAATGGATAACTGTGCCGATAAAGATTCACGAGGGTGCGGTTAGCCCACCTGAACCTGAAGGAGTTCCTCATGCGCCTCACCACCCGCTGCTTTTTGCTTTCCACCTTCCTCCTGCTGCCCTTCGCTGTCTCCTGCCGTTCGGCTACATCCATCATGTCGGCCACGTCATGGACGACGCACAACGACCCCGCAGGCTTTTCGGTTGACATGCCTTCCGGCTGGAACGTGACTGCCGACTCCACGCAGGGACGCATCAAGCTGCGCGGAACGCGCGGCGAGCAGGTCGTCATCTGGCCCATCTTCATCGAACATAAGCAACTGAACGCCTCCGGGGCAGCCCGACTGGTGATGCAACTGGCGCGCCGTCTGGATAGCAGCCTCTCCTGGACTCCCGCCAATGCTTCAGGCAATGCGGCGCGTGTCATCGCCCGCGGCTCTACTAAGAGCGGGGCCACCGTGGTGACCTGGTCCAACACCTCAACGGGCGCGGCCGTCATCCTCTATGAACTTGAAGCTCCGGCGGATGTCTATAATTCCTCGGCAAACACCTTTACCCGCATACTCCAGAGTTTCCGCGGCGCGCCGGACAATGCGCCCACTCAAGGCGGCGGACGCTCGGGCTCGGGGCCGGTCACCTATGTCAACTGGAGCGACCCGCAGGAAGGCGCATTCACGATTCAGGTGCCCAGGGGATGGCAAGTGGCAGGAGGCGCGTTTCACTTGACCGCCACCGACGTTCGCAGCGCCGTTACCATGATTTCGCCTGATGGCCAGATGCGCATCTTCATCGGGGACGCGAATATCAGCGGATTTATCGAGCCCACGCAAATGCTCGCTTATGCGGGAATGCGCGAAGGCGGCTCCTACGGCCTCGGCGACGGCACCAAGCTGGAGATTCGACGCTATATGACCGGCCAGCAATTCGCGCGCTACTACGCGCAAAACCAGCTTGCATCGCAGTGTTCCAGCGTCCAGGTGGAGTCGAACAATGACCGCCAGGATTTGACGGCTCCCCTCTTGCAGGAGGCGCGCAGCGGCGGCGCGGCCAATGTGCGCATCACTGCCGGCGACGTTGTTTTCAGTTGTTCAGGAAAGAGCGGAACTGTGCATGGGCACATCTATGCCTCCTCCGAGTACGTCCCATCCGCCCACGGTGCGCTTTGGAATATTCCCTCGGTGAATGGTTATCTGGCGGCGCCCGGGCGTCAGCAGGAAGCCGAGAGCATCTTGCAGCATGTCGTGCAGTCCAAGCAAGTCAGCCCGCAATGGAAGGCCCGTGCCAAAGAAATCGCCAACAACGCCGTCGCAGCGGACAACGCCCGCTCCCAGCAGATTCAGGCTCGCGCCCGTGCGGCCATTCAGGAGAATCAGCGGCAAACCAGCGAGATGATCGTCAAGGGCTACCAGCAGCGCTCGCAGGTCTATGACGAAATCTCCCGCAAGCGGGAAAACGCCATCCTGGGAACTACAGACGTAGTAGACCCAGTCAGCGGCTCGCAATACAAGATTGACAGCTATTCCAACTATCACTGGATGAATAACCAGGGCGCCATTGTGGGCAACGACACCGGCGCCAACCCCGGTTACGGCTGGCACGATCTCGTCACCCTGCCATGATTGATGCAATCGTTATGAGTCTTGAGAAGCTGTGCCCCGTTCATCGCGGCTTTTTCGCGATGAGCGGGCGGGTAGAGCCGGCCCGACAACAAATGATGGGTGCCCCCGGTCCCTCGCTTTTGGGGACCGGGGAAGGAAAACGATTATTGTACTAGTTCCCCGCCGCGTTGCCGATAAACTTCGCCAGGTCACCCTTCAACTGCCGCAGCGCATCGACGTTCAAATAGATCATGTGCCCTGAAGGGTAGTAGCCGAACTTCACATTGCCGCGCAGCTCCGGCTCCAGGTTCATATGCGCCAGGTCGAATTCGGTGCCAAAAAACGGCGTGGCCAGGTCAAAGTAGCCGTTGGCCGAAAAAACCATCAGGTGCGGATTCTTGCGCATCGCGCTGGCCAGGTCCGCGGTCACGTAGGGCTGCGATTGCTCGCCGCCACCGGGGCCCATCCCCGGTACGCCGCTGGTAGGCTTGTGCTTCCAGTCCCACTGGCCAATGGTGTCGGCGCTTGGCCGGTAAGCGTCGGTCGTTTCGTACTTCAGCTCGCGCTCAAGATAATCATGCAGCGAGGCGACAAAGGCGCCCATGATGCCCGCGTCGGAGGGATCGTAACTGGGCGATTCGCCGGCCGCGTCCACGTCCACGCCCTCAAAGCGCATATCGTAGCGGCCCAGCGTTTTGCGGTCGTCGCGCAACACTTCCTTCCTGAATCTTGTCGGCGAGATGCGCAGGTTGGCTTCCTTTACATAGTCAACGCTCAACCCCGTCAGCCGGCTCACCTCCTTGGCCACTGTGTCCAGTTGCGCCGCCGGCAAATTGTGACCCGCAAACAGCGCCTGCGCGTACGGCCCTGAGGCAAAGACGCGCGCCTGCTCCACCCACGCCGCCAGGTCTGCCGGCTTGTTGGGAATCTTGTTGAAGTACCAGGCCGCTGCCGCGTAGCTGGGCAGGTTGGAGATGTACACCGTATCGTAGCCGCCTGCGCGCACACCGTAATTCAGAATCGAAGAGATTAGCACCACGCCATTCAACTGCACTCCGTCGTTGCCTAGCATGTCGGCCAAAGCCGCCGAGCGAGTCGTCCCGTAGGATTCTCCGATGAGAAATTTGGGCGAGTTCCAGCGTTGGTTCACGTTCAGGTAGCGCTGGATGAAGCGGTCAAAAGCGCGCAGGTCCTGGTCAACGCCCTGAAAATCTTTGGCCGTCCCCTTGCCCACGGCGCGCGAGTAGCCGGTCAGCGGCGCGTCAATAAAAACTAAATCGCTTTTGTCCAGCAACGAGTACTCGTTGGGAACCAGCTTGAAGGGCGGTCCCGCGGTGGGGTTGGGGCTGTCGGTCACGATGCGCACCGGCGCAAACGAGCCCATGTGCAGCCACAGCGAGGCCGAACCGGGCCCGCCGTTGTAAAGAAAGCTCACTGGGCGTGTCTGCGCGTCCGCGCCGTCCAGCGTGTAGGCCACGTAGAAGATGCTGCCGTTGGGCTTGTCCTCCTCGTCGCGGATAAGCAGTGTGCCGGCCGTCGCTGTGTACTTCAGCGTCTTGCCGCCCAGCGCCAATTCGTGGTGCGTGGCCACGGCCTTCTCCGGCGGAATGGGCGTCGCTTCCTTGTCCTTGTCGGCGTCTTTATGCGTCTCCGCGCCCGCCGCTGGCGTTGGCGCGGCAGTCCGCGTCTCCTGCGCCGGCAGGGCAGGGGAGAGATAGAACGAAGCCAGTGCAATCAGCAGAACAGCGCCAACCCGATAAAAAGTTTTCATTTGCAAACTCCTCCACAACGGTTTAATCAGTCTAGCATTGCGTCGGCCCTTCATCGAGTGTCCTGAGTCTGAAAATACGCCTCACAATAATTGCTGTCATAGTACGCAGCACAAAAAACTGCTGTCATCCTGAGCGAACGGGGCCCCAGGCGTACTCTTCAGCCTGGGGGTGGTGAGTCGAAGGATCTGCGGTTGTTCTTCATTGAACTTCCGACTCACTACTCTAGCGTCGCGTCGGCTCTAACTTCGAGTGCAATGCGGCCCCGGCCCTGATCTCTGTTCTCTGGTTTACAGCCACATCGCCGTGTGCCCAGTGCTGCAATTCGCAGCTTGCGCGGCCAGTTCCTCCGCCAGTCCAAAACCGTAGCGGGCAAAATAATAAGCCGCGCCATGCACCCGTTCCTGCAACGCGCCGCCGGGATAAAGCGCCTGGCTGACAGCCTCGGCCTGCCGCGTGAGCGCCTCCTCGCGCTGCAACTGGAAATCAGCCGCCATGCGCCGCAATCGGCTCATCTGGTAGCGAATCTTGCCGGCCGCGGTTTCCGCTGACCGGCCCAGCCCCGCATCGAGCGAACCCATCCACTCCAGCAGCGCCGCAAGCTCGGCTTCCAGCGCCGTACCAGCCGCCTCCAGCCTCCGCTTTCCCTCCTCCGGCAAAGCCTGAGTAGCCAGCATCTGCGCCAGCGACGCAGCACTCTCCGCGAAAACTTGCTCCAACGTCAGCCCGTGTTTTTTCAGCACTTCGCCGATCTTCGGCTCAATCAGCGTGGCGGAAAGACGCGGCAGCGCCGGAGTCACTCGTCCCAAAATGCGCTCGTATAGCACGGCGGACTGCGCAAAGTAGGCGATCTCCGCCGGCCCGCCCACAATGGCCGAACTTGAAAGCAGAAAATCCTGGAAGACCGGCCGCAGCAGCGCCGAGGGCGAAATGCGCTCCGGCTCAGCATCCAGAATCCCCGTTAAATCCGCCGTGGAATAGCTCTGCCGCCCCGCCTGCCACAGGCCATCCGGCTCCTGTGCGCTCGGAGCCAGCCGCTTGAGCGCCAACCGCGCTCCCGTCCGTTCGTCGATGAGAAACAGCAGGCTGGACTGCGGCACAACAGCCACCTGCGCTTGATAGCCGGCGGCTTCCAGCTCTCGGTTACGATCCAGCAGCGCCTGGTGCAGTTCATCGGCGCATTCAATAGCTGCGCGCAAGACTGGCGCGCCCATGCGATGCGCCTCGCGTCCGCTCGCGTCCAGCACCAGCAGCCCCTGCGCCGCAAACACCCGGGAATAAAACTCCGCAAAAGCCTGCGCCAGAGTACGCCCCGGCTTATAAGCCGCTTCCAACGCCTCCATGGCTTCAGAATCGTCGAGCAGCTCCCGCGCCTGCTCCACCAGCGGCGTAATTGACTCGTCCAGCACCATGCCGCCCACCGGACGCGCCGCCTCGGGCGCCGCCGAATAAACCAGCGTGCGCAACTCGCGCCGCGCCGGAAAAATCACATGATTGATCTCCGCAAAGTCGTGGTCCTCCGTGGCCAGCCAGAAAATCGCAACGTGAGGCCGTCCCCCGGCCGTTGCCTCTCGCGCCCGGGCCAGCGCCGTAGCCGCCTTGAAAGGCGTGAACAGCGGCCCTCCAAACAGCCCCACCTGCTGTCCGGTCACCACCACACCCGCGCCGCCTCTGAGAGCATCGAGCGCCGCAGCGGCGGTTGGTGAAGGCCCAGCATTCTGTTCGCCTAGTAGTCCCACCAGCTCCGGCCAATGCGTAGGAATCTCCGGTCGCTCCCGCCAGCTCGCGTCCCAGCAGCCAGAGGCATAGAAAGCCCGCGCCGCCGCCGCTCCGGAGCAGTACTCCAGATATAGCCGGCTTAGCCCCGGCACGCCGATGATGGGATGGTGCTCTGCGGTCATCAACTCATTCTCTTAGTGACAGGAAATCCCGGGACGAACCCAATCTACGCGCGCGGAAATTGAATTCGGCTCCTGTTAAGGATGCCACGCCGGACCCAATTGATGCACGAGTACGTTTTTATTGCGGCATTTGGGCCGCGCAATGCGTATACTCTGTATCTGATTGCGCATGTTGTCCGAGTGCGCTCCAATCGCCCCGGGAGGAGAGAAAGAGATGCCCAAGAAGAAGAAGAAGAAAGCTGACAAGGCCGCCAAGCCCGAAAACGTCGTGGTCGACAAATCCAAAAAGAAGAAAGCCGCCAAATCCAAGGAGAAGAAGGCCCTCAAGAAGGCAAAAGTGCCGAAGAAGCCCAAGGAGAAGAAAGCCCTCAAGGCAGCCAAGGCGCTGAAGGAAAAAGCGAAGAAAGCGCTCCGAGGGCTCCTGCCCCTGACGGAGGAGAAGGCTGAAGTGCTTACTTCCGAGACGGTCTTCGAGGGGCCCCTCTTCCGGGTATCGCGCGACCGCCTCGTCGAGCCGCGCGGTAAAGAGGCTACCCGCGACATCGTCCGTCACAACGGCAGCGTGGTCATCCTGGCCTTAGACAAAGAGAAAAGCAAGCGCGACCCATGGGTCGTCGTCGAGCGGCAGTATCGCCATGCCGCCAACCATTATCTATGGGAGCTGCCGGCCGGAAAGCTGGAACCGGGAGAAGACCCCCTGATGGGCGCAAAGCGGGAGCTCGTCGAGGAAACCGGCTATCACGCCAGGAAATGGAAGCCCTTGATCGAGTACTACGCCAGCCCCGGCTTTCTGGGTGAGTCGATGATCGTCTATGTCGCCGAGGGCCTGATAGCAGGCGATGCGCACCCGGAAGACGATGAACATATTGAATTTCGCCTGGTCAAGTTCTCCGAGCTCCTGAAATTGATCGAAAAAGGCGCAATTGTGGACGGCAAGACGCTCACCGCCGTGCTCCTCTACGCGCGCAGGTTCGCCGGCAAAGGCAAGAAATAACGGCCACAAATAGGCTCCATTCAAGCAACCCTACCCAGCAGGGCCGGAGGCTACAATCTGGCCCTGTTTCATAAATTGTGAGTTTGCCGTCTGTTTTACTGCATCCTTTCACGGTATTTTGCGTCATAATGCATAACGGCGGGCTTTCCCCTGTTCGATTGCCCGCCGTACATCACAGGATGTAAGGAAGGCAGGACCCTGTGGCTCAGTACAAAGGGAAGGTCAAGTGGTTTAACAACGCCAAAGGGTACGGTTTCATCGGACGTGAAGATGGGCCGGACGTTTTCGTCCACTACTCATCGATTCAGTTGGACGGATATAAAACGCTGAAAGAGGGCGATGACGTTGAGTTCGATATCGTCCAGGGCCAGAAGGGCGCGCAGGCGGATGCAGTAATCCGGCTGCGGGGTACTACTACCCCAAGCGCCACCCCAAGCGCCGTCATGAGCGAGACCTAGAGGCGCCGAAGACCGGGCGAATGAGTATCAGTCACGCTGCGGACGTTTGGGGTGTGTCCGTTCTTATTCCCTTGTCACAATTAGCGCATGCTGCTTGCAAGTGTTTTATGCTCTATGCGTTCCACCCGTGAGCGCGCGTATATTACACGGCTTTTCTACGACTGCTCTTTCCCTTGGGTCCCCCTCAGCCTTGGTCTTTCCTGCGCAGAACTGCCGCCAAGCTCCTGCGAATCGCGGGACGGTCAACCACTTCAAAGCCAGCCGCCTGCGCCGCCTCCAGCTCACTCTGAAATTTCTTCTGGTTGACGTGGCCGGTGGGTTCCGCCAGCAGCAGCAATCCTCCGGGTTTGAGCGCCGTCGCAGCTTCGCCGAAAAAGGCTTCCACCGAAGGCAACTCATGGACTACGGCAAAGGCCAATACAAAATCCACCTTGCCCTTCAGATCGCCGATTCCAATTGAATTCGGCTGTGCCAGACGCGTTTCAATGCGCCCCAGCAATCCGGCCTTGAGAGCCCTGCGTTTCAGGCTATCCAGCATCCTGGGTTGGATGTCCACCGCAACAACCCGCCCTGTCGGCCCCGTCATACGAGCCAGCGGCAGGGTAAAGAAGCCCATTCCGGGCCCCGGTTCCAGCACTGTCATCCCCTCCCGCGCGTATGGGGCAAGCAGCTCCTCCGGGTTCTGACTCCAGCGTCGAATCGGGCTAGCCAGCAAATAGCCAAGCCACCATGGACATACATGTTCCGCCATTTCGTTCTCTCCTTGCCTCATGCGTCGATAATAGGAGCGACCGGATACAGCCGCCTCCCATGAGCGCCTTACACATACTAATGACGTCGGTTCGCAAAAAATATTTGAATTCATGGCCTGATATGCGTCCGGAGAGATAAGATAAGGCGCAATGAGCTTACTCCATCAGGAATCCCCGGATAAGATTGACGATGCCGCCCGCGGCGAAGAGTTAACCAGGGGCACCAGCCACGTGGTCTTGGCGGGCGTAATCGCGGCCATACTGGTGACCATCATTCTCGCCCTGGTGGTGCTGGCCACTCAAAAGCCGCCCGTGGCCAGCGGGGAGATTGTTCAGGTCTGGGCTCACCCCAACCACGTCGTGACTTCGGGCTTCGACGCCAATGGCCAGCCCATGCCCAGGCAGAGCTTCGATGAGGTGCTGGTTTTTGCCCGCATCAAGCTGCTTAACCAGAGCAAGCACCCGCTCGTCCTTCAGGATGTGTTGGCGAATCTCAGGCAGGCAGACGGCATCCTCTCCGTGTCCGCGGGAAGCACTGGCCAATATGATGAGGTCTTTCTCGCCTACCCCGGGCTGGCCGCGTTGCGCGCCAACCCCTTTTCGCCCCACGCCACACTCGAGCCCGGACAGAGCGTCGAAGGTACCGCCTTCTGGATCTTCCGCATGTCCAGGCAGGAATGGGAGGCGCGCCAGGATTTGAACTTCACCTTCAGGTTCCAATATCAGGACAACCTGGTGCTCGCCCCCCACACCACGGTTATGGAACAGTAGGCGGTGCCGGCGCGCTCTTGGGCGCAGACAGGTAACCGGAGACCTGATTCTTCGAGTTGACGGCGTTCACCACGATCTCAAAGAGCTGCGGTTCCTTGCCGCTATAAAATTGCAGCGGCTCGTTCACTCCCTTGTTGTTCTTCGGCACCGGCTTGTCATCCGACACGACCGTCAGGTTGAAGGTGTTCTTCTTGGGATCGGCCTTGGTCAGCTGCAGGCTCACCGTGCCCACAGGCTTCGACTGCCCTTTGGTCAGCGTGAACTCGTAGTAGTTCCGGTCGCCCTTGTGCTTGAGCACTTCCAGTTCATCGTGATTGCGGGCAATCAAAGTACTGTGGCCGTCCAGATCCCCCTTCATCGACTGCAACTGGCTGATCGCCGTGGCCAGATCGCCCTGCGTCTTGGTCAGATCGGTCTTGACCCCGCCCACATCGGTCTTCACGCCCGAGACATCCGTTGAAAGCCCGTTTACCGCCTGCGCAGTCTGTTTCTGGGCGCTCTCCACGGCCCTCTCCCGGCGAAGAATCTCCTCGGCGCGGGCATCCATCTGCTTTTGCGTCAGCCCCAGGGATTGGCCCAGCTCTTCGGTTGCCACTTTGAGGCGGGCGTCGGTTTCACGCAGATCAGACGCCAGCTTCTTGTTCTGCTCCTTGGCGTCGGCCAGCGCGGCTTCCTGGCTGTTCAGGCGGCTGCTGAGCGTATAGCTCCAGATCAGGCTCCCCACTCCAACCAACAGGGCCACTGCAATGGCCGCCAGCAACGCGCCCGAGTAACTCCGGGGTGTTTTTTCGTCATCAACGCTCATGTGTTTACCTTTCTCTCATGGTCCGTCGCGCGGACCGTTCGTCGTGATAAGACGTCTTCCTGTATGGTTAGACGCCGCATAAAACGGGATTCTCTCCCAAAACTCCCTTAATCCTATAGGGAATTCCACCCAGAAGGCCAGATTACGATGTTCTGCCTTCGGCCGCCTCAGGGGTGAATCTACAGAATATATAAATATTCCCGTTTGTGCAGGGAAAGCTGCCCTCCTTTATACAGTTAACGCCAGATAATGGCTTTGCGGCCCTTTTTTTCACACCGCTCCCTCCCGCCACTCGTGACAACTATGGAAGCGCTGGGATATAAACATCTTTACAGCACTTTCTGGCGGGAGTCTTTTGAATCTCAGGTAAAATTAGCGCATCCACCTAAGTATCACCATAAGGGAGAAATCCGAAAGCTATGTCGACCGCTGTCGCTGGGAAGGGTTTGGAGGGGGTTGTAGCGGCGAACTCCGGCATCTGCTGGATCGACGGAGAGGCTGGCGTGCTCTCCTATCGCGGCATCGACATACACGACCTGGCTCTGAACTCCACATTCGAGGAAACCACCAGCTTGCTGTGGAACGGCATCCTGCCCAACGAGCTTGAGCTGCGCGAGTTCGAGTCGCAACTCACACTGGCCAGGAGCATCGATGTTCGCATCGTCGACATGCTGCGCGCCATTCCCGCCTCCGCCACCCCCATGGAGGTCTTGCGCACCGCGGTCTCGGCGCTCAGCTTCTACGACGCCGACGAGAAAGACAACTCCCACGACGCCAATGTGCGTAAATGCTTCAACCTCACCGCGCAGTTCGCCATGATCGTAGCCATCTACGACCGGCTGCGCAAGGGAAAGGAAATAGTCCCGCCCGACCGCTCGTTGACCCACGCCGCCAACTTCCTGTGGATGCTCAACGGCGTCAAACCCTCCGAGACCGCCGTCAAGACTATGGACATGGCTCTGGTGCTGCACGCCGAGCACGAGCTGAACGCCTCCACCTTTGCCGCCCGCGTCATCGCCGCCACCCTCTCCGACGTCCATTCGGCCGTCACCGGCGCCATCGGCGCGCTCAAGGGACCGCTGCACGGCGGCGCCAATGAAGGCGTCATGCGCATGCTCTATGAGATCGACAAGACTGGCGCCGATCCCGTCGAATACGTCAAGGGAATGCTGGCCGCCCGTCAGAAGATCTCCGGCTTCGGCCACCGCGTCTACAAAACCGAGGACCCCCGCGCCACCCACCTGCGCAAGATGAGCGAGCAGCTCGGCAAGGACGCCGGCGTGCCCAAGTGGTTCGATTATTCCCGCGCCATCGAGCTCTACATCAACGCCGACAAAAAGCTTAACGCTAACGTGGACTTCTACTCCGCCTCTACCTACGCCACTCTGGGCATCGACATCGACCTCTACACCCCCATCTTCGCCATCAGCCGCATGGCCGGATGGGCCGCACACATCATCGAGCAGCTCGACGACAACCGCCTCATCCGTCCCCGCGCCGAATACATCGGCCCGCCTTATCCCGCGCCCTATATCCCCCTCGAGAAACGCGGATAGGCCGGCAGCAACAGCTTTATTCCCATACGGAAAAACGCGAAACGCGGTATCATGGAACTGATATGGCCCACTCCGTTACCATTACGACCCCGAGGCTGACCTGGGACGAAATTGTTCAACAATATGGCCTGAGCAAGGCCGACCAGAAATTCGTGGCCAGTCTTTTTGATGAAAAGACGACCCGGCGGTCTACTGCCAACGTCTCAATGTTTGAGACGAAAAGGTCATCCAAGAGGAAGACAAAGAGCCGTGCGCGTAAAGCCGCCTGAACTCCCAAACAAAACTGTATTTCTTAACATCCCATATGATGGCAGGTTTGGGCGTCTATATCTTGCTTATATTTCGGGCTTAATCCACATCGGTCTCACGCCACGCGCAACCATCGAGATTTCAGGCGGCCAGAACCGGTTGGACAAAATTATCGATCTGATCCGCAGTTGCCGCTATTCGATTCACGATCTCTCCAGGGTCCAATTGGATCGCACTCCTCCCCCGACACCGCGATTCAATATGCCCTTTGAATTGGGCTTGGCTGTCGCTTCCGCCAAGCTCGGCTCCGCTTCCCATGATTGGTTCGTCTTTGAGTCCGTTCATCGCAGGGCCTCAAAATCGCTCAGTGACCTAAGTGGATCAGACCCCCATATTCATCAAGGAACCGTCGAAGGTGTCATGCGCGAGCTAGGCAATGCGTTTGAGCCACCCGAGCACGAACGCAACTCCGTGGTGAAAATGATGAAAACCTACGAAGAGGTGTCGTTTCGGGTGAAAAAGATCAAGCTGGAAACCGGAGCGCGAAGTCTTTACGAAGCGCGTGTCTTCCATCTCCTTTGCACAACTGCTGTAAAGGCTACTTCTCATTTTCACTGATAACAGAAGTCATAATTCCATTCCCCTGCCGCCCCTTCCACAACAAATACAGTCCCCAGGCCGCCAGCGTGCAGGCGTCGCGGATCACCCCGGCGTACATCATCTCCTCGAATTCATCGACTGAAACCGAGCGAACCACCAGATCGTGTTCCTCGGCATCCGGCTCTCGCTCTGTCTCGGTCAAGCCGGTGGCCAAAAAGACATGCATCCTTTGCCGGGAGTATCCGTAGGCTTCCCATAGGGTTCCCAGGAAGGTCATTTGCGTGGCCACGAGTCCGGTCTCCTCTTTCATTTCGCCGCGCGCCAGCTCTTCGGGATTTTCAACTTCCATCTCCCAGCCGCCCTGCGGCAGCTCCAGAGCCCGCTCCCCGATGGTGTAGCGAAATTGCTCCACCAGCCACACGCGCCCCTGCTCGATGGGCAGGATGATAGCCGAATCGTGCTTCTCCACCACGCCGTAGATGCCCTTGTTTCCGTTGGAGCGCAGAATCTCATCCTCGCGCACCCGCATCCAGTGGTTGCGATAAACCTCGCGAGTAGTAAGCGTAGTGATGGCGCGGTCGGGGCTGGATAGAGCCGGTTTCATGCAATCTCCTTCGTGTATCTTGGGAAGAGTATAAGCTTGCCAGTGCGCGCCTCGATAAAAAGCCGATGATTTTTCCCGCCGCAAGCAATCGGCAGAGCGGGTCTTTACTGACCACTGATCACTGATCATTGACTTTACTCTTTCCGCAGCCGGTACTGCCTGAGCCGCCCCACCAGCGAGGCCGGGCCGCTCACGGAGAGCCGGACAAAATTTCCTTCGTACTCCCGCGAATGTACCACCATCCCCGCCTCAATGGCCGCCAAAACCGCGCCCTCCTGCTGCGGCACGCGTAACTCGGCCTCAATTACCGGATCAGAGTGCAGCGCGCCGTCGATGGCCGCGAGCAGCGCCTCCATCCCCTCGCCAGTGCGTGCGGAGACGGCTACCTCGGCCCCGGCCTTGCTCCGCTCCAGCAATCCTTCCCGCTCATGCTTGCTCAACAGGTCAATCTTGTTCAGCACTTCAATGCGCGGCTTGGAGAGAGATTCAAGCTCGCCAAGAACCTTCTCCACCTGCGTCTTCTGTTCCTCACCGTAAGTCGAAGCCGCGTCGCGCACGTGCAGCAGCACCTCGGCCTGCGCCACCTCTTCCAGAGTGGCGCGGAAGCTGGTGACCAGCGTGTGCGGCAGATTGCGAATGAAGCCCACCGTGTCCGACAGCAGAACTTTGCGGCGGCTGGGCAGCTCAATGGCCCGAAGTTTCGGGTCCAGCGTCGCGAACATCTTTGGCGATTGCAGCACCGCAGCGCCGGTCAGTTGGTTGAAGAGCGTGCTCTTGCCGGCGTTAGTGTAGCCCACCAGCGCCACCGTCGGCACCGGAACCGACTCCCGCCGCTGCCGCTGTTGCTTGCGCACCCGGCGAACCGCGTCCAAATCGAGTTTCAGCTTGTCGATGCGGCGCTGAATCCCGCGCCGGTCGGTCTCCAGCTTGGTTTCGCCCGGACCACGGGTACCGATGCCGCCGCCCAGTTGCGACATCGCCTTGCCCTTGCCGGTCAGCCGCGGCAGCAGGTACTCAAGCTGCGCCAGCTCCACCTGCAACTGCCCCTCGCGGGTGCGCGCGTGACGGGCAAAAATGTCCAGGATTAATTGCGTCCGGTCCAGAACGCGGCAGGGAAGCGCGGCCTCCAGGTTGCGCAACTGGGTCGGCGTCAGATCGTGGTCGAAGAGCACCAGATCAGCCTCGGTCGAGGCAACCACCCCGGCAATCTCCTCCACCTTGCCGGAGCCGATCAGCGTGGCCGGATCGGGCCTGTCGCGCCGCTGCATGATCTCCGCGGCCACCACCCCGCCAGCGCTTGCCACCAGCTCGCGAAACTCCGCCAGCGATTCTTCCGCGTCCAATTCCGTCAGTGAGCGAGATGCAGCAACTCGGGCCGGGGAGGCAACCGCATCCACTCCGCAATCCAACCCAGCAGGCTCCGAGCGCACCATCACTCTCCGCGCGTCCGTCTGGGTTGCGTGGTTGCCGTGGGAGCGGAGACCGAGGTCCACTCCCACCAAAATCGCCCGCTCCGGCCCTCCACTCTCGCGCCCCATGCCTCCAGCGGAGAGGGAACTCCGTACGCCTGTCTTGCTTGCCTCAACGGCCAAAGGGGACCGCTTCCCGCCTGCTATCGTTGTTCCCCGGCGGCTAAAGCTGCGGAGGGAGCCGGAACAACATCGGTGGCCGTGCCTGCCATGCGGTGGTCGCTGTGCAGCGATCCCCGATTGCTCACCACCGTCGATATCGCATGCTTGAAGATCAACTGCTCCTGGCTGTTGTTTTCCAGAAGCACGGAATACTTGTCAAACGACCGGATCTTGCCGGTCAGCTTCACGCCGCTGACCAGATAAATCGTAATGGGGGTCTTGTCCTTGCGGACCGTGTTCAGGTACGTGTCCTGAATATTTTGTGCCGGCTTGGTTTCCATATGCCGATCTCCTGCTTTCCAAGGGGATGGATGCTAATGCATAGCATGTACGCGTAATAATCAACGGATGCGTCGCCGGAAGCCCCGGAGCCGCCAATACCGCAATTTATTAACAATATAGAGCTTTTTACACCTTTACAACCCCTATTCACGAAAATTACTTTTACCACCGATCTTTCCGCCCTCTGCTCCATCCTTTTGCCATGTTTCTGGCCAAATGGCGTGACCCTGCAAAAGTTCACTGGCAACTGTAATTCAGGCTGCGCCGCTCCCGCTTTTGAGACTCCTGACTCCATGTGGCTGCTAGCATAATATTGTGACCGTCGAGCAGAAACCGTTTCAATCCGCCGCCCAGCCGGTGCCCATGCTGGACCTCAAGCGCCAGTACCAACCCCTCCATCAGGAACTTTTGAACGCCCTCGGCCAGGTCCTCGCCTCTCAGCAATTCATTCTCGGCGAGACTGTGTCCGCATTTGAAAAAGCAGCCGCCGCGCAGTTGGGTGTGGTCCACGCCATCGGCTGCTCCTCCGGTACCGACGCCCTCTGGCTGGCTCTGGCCGCCGCCGAAATCGGCCCCGGTCATGCCGTCGTCACCACCCCCTTCAGCTTCTTCGCCTCGACCAGCGCCATTCTCCGCGCCGGGGCCACGCCGCTTCTCGCCGACATCGATCCCGTCACCTTCAACCTCAACCCTGCCGCCGTCGAAGCCCTCCTCAACAGCTCTCAAGGCGCGTCCGTCCGCGCCATCCTCCCCGTCCATCTCTACGGCCAATGCGCCGACTGGACCGCCTTCGACCACCTCGCAAAAGAGCGCAATCTCAAGCTCATTGAAGACGCCGCCCAGGCCTGGGGCGCCGACTGTCAAGGCGTAAAAGCCGGCGCCCTCGGCGACGCCGCCGCCTTCAGCTTTTACCCCACCAAAAATCTCAGCGCGGCGGGCGACGCAGGCATGGTCACCACCAACTCTGACGAAATCGCCGAGCGCGCCCGCATGTTGCGCCAACACGGAATGCGCCGCCGCTATTACCACGATGAGACCGGCTGGAACACGCGCATGGACGGATTCCAGGGCGCCATCCTCTCCGTCAAGCTCAAGTACATCGACACATGGAATCAGCTCCGCCGCACCGTCGCGCGCCGCTATCACGCCCTCTTTCACGCCGCGGGACTGGTCGAAGCCGGTCCCTATCCCAGCCACGGCCCCAGTAGCGGAATTGTTCTGCCGCAAGAGGTCCGCGGCACCCATCACGTTTGGCATCAATACGTGATCCGCACCACCCGCCGCGATGAGTTGCGCGCATTTCTGACGGAGCGCAAGATCGGCTCGGAGATCTACTATCCCGTCCCGCTCCATCTGCAAGCAGCTCTCAAGCATCTCGGCTACAAAGAGGGCAGCTTCCCCGAAGCCGAGCGAGCCGCCCGAGAGGTCTTAGCCCTGCCTATCTTCCCCGAGCTGCGCGAGGACGAACAGCAAACGGTCGTCTCCGCCATCGCCGAGTTTTTGAGCTAAAAAGCTGCTGGGATTATATTCGTCACGCGCGTACGTGATGACAGTCACAGACGAGCAAGTCGTAATCAATCCATATAGGTCACACCTGCTCCGAGTAGCAGTTCCCATCGAGAAACCGGAAATGCTCGCTCGTTAAGGCGATGTTCCCCAAGGGTCCATGGTTCCAACGAGGTTGGGTAATAAAGGGCAACGCACATGCCAGTGCGGAATCGTCGGCTGCCCCTGCACAAATCACATTCGGGTAAGCCGGTCAGAGGTGGCCGCGAAGGTCGAAGAGGGTAAGGAGCACCCGTGCCTGGACAAGACGCGGCAATCTCATTACCTACGCGGTGAACCACCCTGAAACAAAGGAGGCATCATGCGCATACGTCACATCGTTTCTATCGCCATCGCTGCCGCTGTAATAATCCTGGCAACCGCCACCGTTGTTCGCGCGGCTTCGGCACAGACATCCCTCAGCCCGGATCGCATTCTGAAGGGTGCTGTGCAGATCATCACAATCACTGACAAGAACATTCCAAAAGAGATCAAGAGCGTTCTGGTAGCTGGACAGCCGGCCATCGTGCAAGATCCGAGGGTTGAAGGCAAAGTGTCGGTCCAACTTCCGCAACTCGACTTTGTGGGGCGGGCCGACGTCAAGGTCATCGGCACGGACGATAAGCTGGTGGCTAGTGGATATCTGACCTACATCGATTCGACTGAACCGCCTCCATCCCCCACTTTCAAATCCTCTTGGGCGCAACTCATATTTCTCTGTTTGTATATTGTGTTTATCGCATTTGTGCCCCTGTTTTGCACTTTCTATGACATCAAGATGAGCTACAAGGAGCGGAGTCAAGTTCTCCATCAGTTACGGCCGCATGCAACAAACGACGATATCAGAGCCATTCTCAAGGACATGGACCAGGGGCCAACAGGGCTTACCGGGCTGACGCGGGGGCTGCTTGCGCTGATGCTGGTACTTGCCCTGGCGTTCGCGATCTTCCACCTCGTCGTGTTCGCCCCTTCCACCAAAGTTCCTGACATCGCTGAAAAGGTGCTCTTGCTCCTGGCTGGAACCTTGGCATCGATTACTGGCTTCTACTTCGGTTCCAAGGCAGTTTCCGACGCTGAAGCGAAGACCAAAGAGTCCGAGAAGGTCACATCGAAGAAACAGGCAACGATAACGTTGAGCAATTTGGAACAGATCCACAACGGCTCATCTCTTTCGCCCACGGCCACAACCGATCCTCAAGGGCTGAAGGTGGACTTCAGCTATACAGGTACGGATGGCAAACCGTCGTCGATCGCGCCAATAGAAAAAGGCAGCTACAAGGTTGTTGCGACCATCAACGACCCGAACTATGCCGGTACGGCTACAGACACATTTGTGATCAAGGAGATGACAGGCCGGTGAAGGCAAGGGCGGCAGTGCCGGGGTGGTCATATCTCTGCGGTCAAGCAGGAATGGCGTGCCAGAAAGTTCACGGCAATTCTTGCGGATACCGAAGGAGCCACCCCGACATGAAAAACCGCCAATCGGGTTGTGGGCTCGCACTTCCATGAGTGCGTTGACACTATCACCTGTGAGCGGATAACCGCAAAGCATAAGTTTGAAATGAAACGAATTCGCTCCACTCAGGATGACAGTTGAACGAAAAGAGGCCACAACTTCTCCCTCAATCCCTATTCCCTATTCCCTACTCCCTATTCCCTGTTTTTCGTCACCTCACCCTCGTCCCCTCCTTCCGCATCACCCGCACCAGCGCCTTCCGTATAGCATGTTTCCAGAACTTCACCTCTTGTCCAGGCTTCGGGATATTCTTGCGCGCGAAGGGGGTGCTCCTCTCCCAACGTTTCCAATACTTCTCCCATTGCGCCGCCAGCAGTTCCTTCTCATGCGCCTTCCAGCGCACTCTCGCCGCCTCTATCCGCCTTTCCTTGGCCTTCTGCAGCGTTCGCGCATATCCCTCCGCCCGCCGTTGCTCACGCCCCGCCTCAATCCCTGCCGCCATCGCCTTGAGCGTCCCCTCCTTCGGAACCAGCCCATACACCAGCTCGCAACCCAGCGCCTCGGCTGCTCGACGCAATGTCTGCATCTCCATCACGCCTCGCCCTTCCGTGCGCTCCATCCGGTATATTTCGTGCCTGTCTGTCCCGATCCGTCTTGCCGCCTCTGACGCCGGTATCCCCATCACCCGGCGCACCGTCCGCAACCATCCCTGCACATTCTTTGCTGTCTCCCGCGCCACATGGAACGCCATCGCCGCATCATTCAGTTCCCGCATCTGCTCTTCCCAACCCTGTTTTCGCATGTATCTCCATTCCTTTCATATACATACCTGCCATTCTGCGCAACCGGAGTGTTCCGGGGGACCTAGCGAGCAATTTTTGCTCGCTAGGGTGACTGATCTCTGATCTCTGCTCTCTGTTCCCTGTTCCCAATAACCCAAATTTTCGCAAAAAATGGTGTAATTCTACGCAAACCATTTTTTGCGCGTCTGACACACTGTAATTGTGGCCTGATTTCTGATAGGCGGGGCTGGCAAAGATCTGGCCGGTGAGTGGAATGTGAGGAATAACGATGCCAAGTTAACGCAGCCCGCACCAGAACGAATAGGCTGTTTATTGCCTTGCGGAATGACTGAAAATAAGTTAACTTGGTTTAAGTTAGTGCTGCATTAAAGATCTTCCAATCCAATTAGCAAGGTGACGCTTGCCGAACAATCAAGTTTGTGAATCTGTATTCGCTCGGTGGCGGAATGCCTATTGCTTCGCGGGAAGCTTACGCCTCGCCTGCCTTTCCATTCTGGCCGCATTCTGCCTTCTTGCACCGCAATCTGCGTACTCTCAGGAGACGGATACCGCGGTGATCACGAATACGCCGGCGGAGACTGAGACGGCGATGGTCACGAACCTCCCCGCGGAGACGGATAACGCGGTGACGACGAAAGCCCCTGCCAGGCAACCGGTGGAGAGCGATATCACCGTGGAGGGAATGGCTTCCTACGGTCATTACAAAATCTTCGCCAGCGGATCAGACTGCCATCTCTACACCGGGGGAGTAGAATACGACCGTCATTCCTGGGGCTACCTGCTGAAGGCGCGTGTGGACTACGTGGGGGAGTTTCTGCCGCTGGTTCTTCTGGACGCGCCACTCACACAAGCGATTTGGGGCAATCCAACGAGCCCCTACCATCATATCGTGCCCGGGGTAGGAATTTCTCCCATCGGATTTCGCATGATGTGGCGGGATCACAAAGCCATAAAGCCCTACCTGACCGCCAAGGGCGGGGTGCTCGCCTTCCCGCAGAAGGCGCTCTCGCAAGAGGCGACCTACTTGAACTTCAGCTTGCAGTCTGCCATGGGCGTGCAAGCCAGACTGACGCAACGTTTCGATCTGCGCCTGGGCTTATTCAGCGATTTTCATTTTTCAAACGACTTCATCGTGCCCGTCAACCCCGGCCTCGATGTAATGAACGCGAATTTGGGGTTAACCTACCATTTTGGACAAAAGGGTAAGTAGAGGTCCACAGCAATCGCAGTCCTCCTTATAAAAAGGAGTAATTCGACCACCGGAGGCCCTGGATGCCGACTCGTCTCTTCTCGCTCATCGCGCTGTTGTGCCTGACGCCCGCACTCCACGCCCAGTCGCAGGCCCCTGAGCGCTACCAGATCTATGGCGGCTATGCTTTCCTTTCCAACTCCTTGAATGGAGTAACCGGTTTCCACCAGCCGCTCAACGGATACGATGCCTCCGTAGCCTTTCCCTCCTGGCACAACTTGCGTTTCAAGGTAGACTTCTCCGCATATCGAGGGACCAACTTGGGTACACCGCAACACCCCTATTTCATCCTGGGCGGCGGACAATACAGCAGGAGGATCGGCAAAGAAACAGTTTTTGTGGAGGCGTTAGCGGGAACCGGAGGCGCCAATCAAAGCTGGGGGACAAACACTGCCAATGCAAATGGTCAAAGCGCCTCCTTTGCATCCCTCGTCGGCGGCGGCCTGGACACCCCCGTCACGCGGCACATCGCTTTCCGCGTGAACGGCGGCTATCAGTACTCCTATTTCTGCCTCGAGAGCACATCACAATCAACCTATTTAGTTCCATTCCGGATCCCAGGACTGCCCACCAATTTTGGCCGTATCTCCAGCGGACTGGTGTGGAAGTTCTAGATCTCAGCTTTTCGGCACGACTGAAATCGTGCCCTGATACTAAGCACGAAAGCAAATGCAGGTCCTTCGACTTAGCGCAGGATGACAAGCATAAACAAAACGCCCTTGGTGGGTTTGCCAAGGGCGTTTGCGTTTTGGGCTGGCGCAGGCTTCAGGCGCTGAAGAGCAGCACGCCGGCGGCTTTTTCTTCGCTGGGGGATTCGTCGGGGCTGACGGGGCGATAGAAGAGCTGGTCGATTTCGAGGTAGACCTCGAGGAAGGCGGGGCGGGCGGTGATTTGTCCGCCGATCATGGCTTCGCTCAAGGGGTCCTCGACATAGCGTTGCAGGGCGCGGCGCAGGGGGCGTGCGCCATAGCTGCGGTCCACCAGGGTCTTTTCGAGAATCCACTTCTTGGCTTCCTCGGTGACCGAGATGGTGATGGACTTCTGCGCCAGATTGGCGTTGAGCTGCTGAACCATCAGCTCGACAATCTGGATGAGGTCGGCGTCGTTGAGCGCCTGGAAGATGATCACTTCGTCGAGGCGGTTGAGGAACTCTGGGTTGAAGGTCTTTTTGACCTCGGCCTTAACCAGCTCCTCGACCTTGTCGCTGACGATCTCGTCGCGGTCGCTGGCGAAGCCCAGTCCCTGCTTCTTTTGCAGGTGGCGCGCGCCGATGTTGGAGGTCATGATGACGATGACGTTCTTGAAATCGACGGTGTTGCCCAGGCCGTCGGTGAGTTGGCCGTCCTCGAAGACTTGCAGCAAAATGTTGAAGACATCGGGGTGGGCCTTCTCGATTTCGTCGAGCAAAACAACTGAATAAGGTGACCGCTTGACGCGTTCGGTCAACTGGCCGCCCTCCTCGTAGCCCACGTAGCCCGGAGGCGAGCCGATGAGCTTGGAGACGGAGTGCTTCTCCATGAACTCCGACATATCGAAGCGGATGAGAGCCTTGTCGGAGCCGAAGAGGAAGTGGGCCAGGGTGCGGGCCATCTCGGTTTTGCCGACCCCGGTAGGCCCGAGGAACAAGAAACTCCCAATCGGCCGGTTGGGTGATTTGAGTCCGGCACGGGAGCGGCGGATGGCGCGGGCCAGGGCGTTAATGGCCTTCTCCTGGGAGATGACGCGTTTGTGCAGTTCTTCCTCGACGCGCAGAAGTTTCTGCGTTTCTTCTTCCTTGATGCTGGTGATGGGCACGCCCGTCCAGCGGCTCACAACATCTTCAATGTCCTCGCGGGCGACGATGCCTGAGGCGGAGTCGTCGAGGTGGTACTTGTCGCGCAGAGCGCGGAGGGTTTCGCGCTCCTTGCGCTCCTCGTCGGAGTAGAAGCGCGCCTTCTCGAATTCGTGATTGGCGATGGCTGAATCCATGCGGTGCACGATGAACTTGATGCGCTTCTGGACTTCGGTAATCTCCTCAGGCAGCGAGGTCTGGCGGAGCTTGACGCGGGCGCCGGCCTCATCGATGAGGTCGATGGCCTTGTCGGGCAGAAAGCGGTCGGGGATGTAGCGGCTGGCGTGGGAGACGGCGAACTCGACGGCGGCATCGGTGTAGCTGACGGCGTGGAATTTTTCGTAGCGGTCCTTGATGCCGTGGATAATTTTGATGGCCTCGGCCTCGTTGGGCGGGGGTACCTTGACAGCCTGGAAGCGGCGCTCGAGGGAGCGGTCCTTCTCAATGGATTTGCGGAACTCGGCGGGAGTGGTGGCGCCGATGCACTGAATTTCTCCACGGCTGAGCGCCGGCTTGAGAATGTTGGCCGCGTCGAGCGATCCCTCGGCGGAGCCCGCGCCCACCAGGGTATGCAGCTCGTCGATGAAGATGATGGAGTTCTGGTTGTCCATCAGCTCTTTCATGATGTTCTTAAGGCGCTCCTCGAACTGGCCGCGGTACTTGGTTCCGGCCACGATGAGCGATAAATCCAATCCCAAAATGCGCTTGTCGGCGAGGAACGAGGGCACCTCGCCGTCGGCGATGCGCTGCGCCAGTCCCTCGACGATGGCCGTTTTGCCGACGCCGGGTTCGCCGATGAGGACGGGATTATTTTTGGTGCGGCGGCATAGAATCTGCACCACGCGCTCCAGTTCGCCCTCGCGGCCCACCAGCGGATCAAGCTGGCCATCCATGGCGGCCTGGGTGAGGTCGCGGCTGAACTCGCTGAGCAGGCTGGTATCTCGCTGGCGCTGTTGCGGCTGGGCTTTTTCCTGGGTGACGCGGCCCAGCTCTTCGCGAATCTGCGTCAGCTTCAGTCCTCGCTCCATCAAAATCTCTGAAGCGAAGCACTTTTCCTCGCGCAACAGCCCCAAAAGCAAATGTTCGGTGCCGATGTGCTTGTGGCCCAGGCGCTCGGCTTCCTCGGCGGCATAGGCCAGCACGCGCTTGCACTCGTTCGATAGCGGCAGGTCCACGGAGGTCGAGACTTTTTCACGGATGGTGGTGTGCGTCTCAATCTGCTTGCGAATCGAATCCACTGAAGCGTGGGAGCGCAGGAAGCGGTTGGTCAACGCCTTGTCTTCGCGCAGCAGGCCGAGCAGCAGGTGCTCGGTCTCGATATAAGGCGAGCCGAACTGGCTGGCCTCATAGCGAGCAAAAAAGATCACGCGCCGCGCCTTTTCCGTATAGCGTTCGAACATCATGGCCTCCCGTGTTCCAACTTGTTCAAACTTGCGTGAACTTACTCCAATGTACTGATGATTAGATTCAGTTTCCGCCCAAAACGGCGCATTTTTCGCTTAAATCTTTCCGGCGCGAGCTTCCGTATGAGGAGTATACGCGGCCGGCGCTGACCACTGTCCGGGGGCCAGTCTTCCAGCCTCCAGACGCAAGATTCGCGTACAACGCGCGGCCAAGTCAAGGTTATGCGTCACCACGATGGAGGTGAGGCCGTGACTTTTGTGCAGCCGCTCGATCAGGTCAAAGACGCGGCTGGCGGTGGTCTCGTCCAGGTCGCCTGTAGGCTCGTCGGCCAAAAGCAACCGGGGATTGTTGACTAGCGCCCGCGCCAGCGCCACGCGCTGCTGTTCTCCGCCACTCAACTCTCCAGGACGATGGCTACCGCGATCCTCCAGATCCACCTCACGGAGCCAGTTGGCCGCTACCGTCAGCGCTTCGCGCTTTCTGTCGCCGCGAGCCAGCAACGGCATGGCCACGTTTTCCAGAGCCGTGAACTCCGGCAGCAGATAATGAAACTGCCAGACGTAGCCAATCTCGCGATTGCGAAAGGCCGCTGCCTCCTGCGGAGAGAGCTGAGCCAGGTTGACCGAGGCGCACGTGACGGTTCCCGCGGTGGGCGTGTCCAGAGAGCCCAGAATGTGCAGAAGCGTGCTCTTGCCCGCGCCGGACTGGCCCACGATGGCCACCATCTCGCCGGTTTTGACATCCAGGCTGAGGCCCTGGAAAAGGGTGAGCGCGCCGCGGGCGGTGGTATAGGTTTTTTCCAGATTTCGGACCTGAATGATGGGCGTTTTGCCGGATTTTGCCCGCGACTCCTTCTCCCGCGCTGTGCGGGTGAGTGGGGTGTCAACCGTTGGAGATGCTGGAGTCATACGGTTGACCATATTTTATCGTGCCGGGGGTGTATGCTGCGCTGGTCTGGGTTCCGTTGGTAATTGCAGGAGCGAGCGCACCAAAACGCGCAAAGAAGGCTGTGTGTCGGAAGAGAGTTTTATTGTCAAAAAATTGGGCAAAAAAGGCCGATGGAGCGCGCGCTCCCAGGCAACGCCACAGGTGCTTCAGTATTCGATTTTGTTGGGCGAGGCGATCCAGGCGGCGAGGCTGGCCCAGGCTTCTTCACTGAGCAACTGCCTGGCGGGGAGGAACTTTCGTTCGTCGCTGTCTTTACAAATCTCCTGGTAGATGAAAGTGTCGTTGAAGCCGGCCAGGGCTGCGTCCTCGTCGCTGGCCCCGTAGTAGATGGCGTCAATCTGCGCCCAGTAGGCCGCGGCCAGGCACATGGGGCAGGGCTCGCAACTGGAGTAGAGCTGGCATCCGGCCAGAGAGAAGCTGCCCAGAGCCTTGGCTGCCGCGCGAATAGCGTTCACTTCTGCGTGCGCCGTGGGGTCGTTGGCGGCGGTAACCGTGTTCACGCCCTCGCTCACGATGCGGCCGCCATGCACGATGACGGCGCCAAAGGGCCCGCCAGCACCGCGCTGCACGTTGTCGGTGGCCAGCGCGATGGCGCGGCGCAAAAACTCTAGATTTACCGGTGGCGGCATCGCTGGCTTACTCCATTGTTCAAGGACAAGAAAAATATAGCACAGGCCATGGCATAGAATCTCAGCAATGGCTGCTGCCCGCTCATCGCTGGAAGAATTGAATGCCCGCATCGTTGCCTGCAAGCGCTGCAAGCGGCTGCGAGCGTACTGTGCCGAGGTGGCGCGGGTGCGCAAGCGCGCCTATTTGGACTGCGAATACTGGGGCAAGCCGGTGCCTTCTTTCGGCGACCCGAAGGCGCGGGTGATGGCGCTGGGACTGGCTCCGGGGGCGCACGGGTCAAATCGGACGGGGAGAATATTTACCGGCGACGGGTCGGGATATTTTTTCTATCCGGTGCTGCATGAGGCGGGCTTTGCCTCGCAGGCCAGGGCCGTGAGCCGCGACGACGGCATGAAGCTCACCGATTTGTGGATCAGCGCGCTGGTGCGCTGCGCTCCGCCGGCCAACAAGCCCACGCCGGAGGAGCAGCGCAACTGCGCTCCTTTTCTCGACGAGGAGATCGGACTGCTGAAGAATTTGCGCGTGGTGGTCTGCCTGGGCAAAATCGCCTTCGACGGATTTCTGGCGCATGCGCGGCGGAGTGGGCTGATCACTTCGCGCACCGGCATGAACTTCGCGCATGGCGCGGAGTTTACTTTGCCGAATGGGGTGACAGTGATGGCCAGCTATCATCCCTCGTTGCAAAACACCAACACCGGAAAGCTGACACGGCCGATGCTGCTGGAGATTTTCCTGCGGGCGAGGGAAGTGGCGGGGCTGGGGTGAGCTGGGCGTAAACTGGAGGCGTGATGGATGAGATCGCGAAGGAAATTTTGAAGGAATTGCTTCCGACGGAGAAGGATGTTGCGCCGCCGGCGAGAGCGCGGGCTAAGGGACAGAAAACTGCGTTGGGTCTGGATCACTGGACTTCAGCGGTTTTATTGGAGCGGGCGGCGTATCTGCATAAGCTGGCCAGGCAGGGCGACGGCTCGGCGGGCGAAACGCTGAAGGAGTATCCGCGGCATTGCGCCATGCTCTCGTTTCGCAGCCGCGACGGCGAGGCCGAGGTGCATGAGAATTTTGCCGATGTCTTTTACGTGCTGGAAGGACGGGCCACGCTGGTGACCGGCGGCATGGTAGCGGGCGCGCGAGTGATTAAGCCGGGCGAGACGCGCGGAAGCTCAATTGAGGGTGGCACACGGCAGGAGCTGCGGGCGGGCGATGTGGCGCACGTGCCGGCGGGCTTGCCGCATCAGATGCTGGTGGCCGGCGAACAGACGGTGACCTGCCTGGTGATTAAGGTCGAGGAGAAGCCATAAGAGCGACGTATGTCGCGATTATTGGTATTCGGCCTTAACAATAAAGAACTGTAGTTGTAGATATCCTACCTTAATGGCAAAAAACTACGCCGCGAACGTGGGGCACCCACTTTCTATACACACATTCAGTATAGATACCCAGTGTGCAATGGAAGTTGACAGATCAGCCGGCTTTTTCCAGCAGGCAGAGGGAGAGATCGCGGCGTTCGACCATGTCGCTGGTAATTTCGATGTCGCGGACTCTCTTGCTGCTGGGCAGGTGGAACATGAGGTCTAGCATCAGCTCCTCCAGGATCATGCGCAGTCCGCGCGCGCCGATCTTGCGGCTCAGGGCCTCGCGGGCGATGGCGGCGGTGGCTTCCACGGTGAAGTGCAGGCGGACGTTTTCAAATTCAAAGAGGCGTTGGTACTGCTTGAGGATGGCGTTGCGAGGCTTGGTGAGAATCTCGATCAGCGCCGCTTCGTCCAGCTCGTCGAGCACGCCCACGACGGGCAGGCGGCCAACGAATTCCGGAATCAGGCCGTACTTGATGAGGTCCTGAGGCTCGGTGCGGCGCAGCAGCTCGGTGTCGCGATGGGAACGGGTGGTGGCGGCATCGGCTTCGGCGTCCATGGCCTTAAAGCCCATCGCCTTCTTTCCGACGCGGCGGCCCACCACGCGCTCCAGGCCGACGAAGGCTCCGCCGCAGATGAAGAGGATGTTGGTGGTATCGACGGCGGTAAATTCTTGATGAGGATGCTTGCGCCCGCCCTGCGGCGGGACGTTGGCCACCGTGCCTTCGAGAATTTTGAGCAGCGCCTGCTGTACGCCCTCGCCCGAGACGTCGCGGGTGATGGAGGGGTTCTCGTCTTTGCGGCCGATCTTGTCGATTTCGTCGATGTAGATGATGCCCTGCTGGGCGCGGGTGACGTCGCCCTCGGCTGCCTGCAGCAGCTTGAGGATGATGTTCTCCACATCCTCGCCGACGTAGCCTGCCTCGGTGAGGGTGGTGGCGTCCACAATGGCGAAGGGCACGTCGAGCATCTTGGCCAGAGTGTGGGCGAGCAGCGTTTTTCCCGATCCGGTAGGGCCGATGAGCAGAATGTTGGACTTGGATAGCTCGACATCGCTGTTGCGCATTTTATTCATCTGGATGCGCTTGTAGTGGTTGTAAACGGCCACGGCGAGCTTCTTCTTGGTCTGATCCTGGCCGATGACGTAATCGTCGAGGAAGCTTTTGACCTCCTGCGGCTTGGGCAGGTGTCCGGCGACGTTGGCCTGAACGGGGGCATTTCCGCCGCTGCGGTCGTCCTCGAGAATGGAATTGCAGACGGCCACGCACTCATCGCAAATGTAGGCGCGAGGGTAATCGCTGGGCGACGAGATTAGCTTAGACACGGCGTCCTGTGATTTGTGACAGAACGAGCAGCGCAGTGTTTCTTCGGGTCCCGTGCGCATTTTCATCTACCAGCTCCCTTTGAAGAGTATAGCTGAATTCGCGTTGTCAGCGGAGTTTGTATGGTTAGCCCAGCAAACTCCGGTACCGTTTATGTGCGCGGCCGGTCGATAATCTCATCGACAATGCCGTATTCCTTGGCCTGCTCCGCATTCATGATGAAGTCCCGCTCGACGTCGCGCTCGATGCGTTCCAGGGGCTGGCCGGTGTGTTTGGCGATGAGGTTGTTGGTAATCTCGCGGATGCGTAGAATCTCGCGGGCATGAATGTCGATGTCCGTGGCCTGGCCACTCAATCCTCCCATAGTCGGCTGATGGATGAGAATGCGCGAGTTGGGCAGTGCAAAGCGCTTGCCTTTGGCGCCGGCCAGCAGCAGAAACGCGCCCATCGAGGCCGCCTGGCCGATGCAGATGGTTTCCACCTTGTTCTTGATGAACTGCATGGTGTCGTAGATGGCCAGGCCGGCGGAGATGGAGCCGCCGGGGGAGTTGATGTACAGATGCACGTCCTTGTCCGGGTCCTCGCCGGAGAGGAAGAGCAACTGCGCCACGACGAGATTAGCAATATCGTCGCTGATGGGCGTGCCCAGAAAGATGATGTTGTCGCGCAGCAGACGGGAGTAAATGTCGTAAGCGCGCTCGCCCCGGCTCGTCTGCTCAACCACCATGGGAACCAATGCCATAAAGTTTCTTCCCGTTCTTTCCTGGTTATGTGCCCTATGCGGGCAGCTTTTCGTACAGTACAGACGCGGTTTTTTCGCGCCGCAATTGCTCCCTGATTCTTGCCAGTCCGCCGTCGGCCTTCAAACGCGAACGCAGTGCATCAACCGTCTCCCCGGACTGCACTGCGGCCAGTTGCAATTCCCGGTCCAGTTCCTCGTCGCTGATGCTGATATTTTCTTCAGCGGCGATGCGCTCCAGCAGGATGTTGGTTTTGACCTCAGCCACGGCGCCATGGCGCTGGGCGTCGCGCAAGCGGGCAAAATCCAGTTTGCGCATCTGCTCGGTGTTCATGCCCTGGGCCGCCAAGGCGCGCAGGCCGCGCTCCAGGCGCGCGTCAATCTGCTCCTGCACCAGCGACTCGGGAACCGCAAAGGGGAAACGCTCGGCGAGCGCGATTAAGAGCCGCTCCTTGGTCTCGCCTTCCACGCTGCGGCGCTTGCGGTGCCCCAGGTGCTCGCGAACGCGGCTTTCCAGCTCCGCCAGATTCTCATAGCTGCCCAACTCTTTGGCGAAATCGTCGTTCAGTTCCGGCACGATGCGCTTCTTGATAGCCTTGACCTCGACGTTATAAGCCACAGTCTTTCCGGCCAGCTTGGGTTCGGCAAAATCGGCGGGGTAGATGATCTCGGCCTTCATCTCCTGGCCGGGTTTGGCGCCACGCAGGACAGAGTTGAAAGCCTCCACGGTGTCTTTGCCTCCCACTTCGACCAGAGTGTCTTCGCCGGCAACGGGGGCGGCCTCGGGCTCGCCTGCGATGATGCCCTTGTAGGTGATCTGTGCCCAGTCGCCGTCCTTCAGAGCGCGGTCTTCCTCCACCGGCTCGATGGTGGAGCGCGACTCGCGCAACTGCTCCAATTCGCGCTGGAACTCCTCTTCGGTGACTTCCACAGTAGGCTTTTCCACAGTGACCTTTTGATAGCCCTCGATAGAGAACTCCGGCACAAACTCGAAGATTGCTTTTACATGCAGCGGCTTGCCGTCCTCGATGGTCAGCTCGGTTACCCGCGGTTCGCCGACGGGCTTGATGCCCAGTTCTTGAACCGCCTTATTGAAGCGCTCGGGCAGCAGGCCGTCGATCACGTCTTTGCGGATTCCGTCGGCATAGCGGCGGCGGACGACCGACTCCGGCACCTTTCCGGCGCGGAATCCGGGGATCTTGGCGTATTTTTTATAGTTGCCGGTCACCGTCCGATAGGCCTTGGAGACCTCTTCGCCGGGAATGTCCAGCACCAGTTCGCGAGTGCAGTCGGGGTTTAAGACCGGGCCGTGCTGGTGGTCGTGACCCGAGTGATCATGACCCTCGTGGGCATGATCGTGATCGGGGGCGTGATTGGGGCCGTCGTGTGCCTGGGCCTCGTCAGGTTGTGAATTGTTTTCAACTGTGCCGGTAGAGCTCAACGTTTTGCCTTCCATGCGCTGTGTGCGCCAAACAAACCGCCAGACAGGGGGATAAACTGCCTCTTTCGGCCCGTAAAACATCGTTTAAGGCCGCAAACTGCCGATCATTTGGCAAGCTTGCAGCCGTGGATTGCCGCAGCGAGCACACCAGCCCCTAGCGGATGGGGGAAATCCCTTCACTCATGGTATGAGGGTTTGCTGGCAGGGTCAAACGGGATGGGCTGGTTTTGCCGCCGGAGGCACCGGAAAAGGCACTACCGTGCCAAGTTGGACACTATTTCTCGGCGAGCTGGGGTTTGCGAACGTAAGGCAAAAACCGGGGATGGGCCGCGCCGCAACGAGCGAAGTGGGCGCGGGCCTCTGCCAGGCTGAGGGTTCCGTTCACGGTCAGCCGGACTTCGGAGGCGTCGCTATCCTCCTGGCCGTCATCCTCCCACCAGCAGACGGGGCACAGGGCCAGCGACTCGGGCGCCTCCAGCGTCTTGTATCCGCAGCAGGGACAACGAAAACAGGGCATTACGGCTATCCTCAGCAAGATTGGACGGCAACCGCGGCCTGGGGATTACACGGGAGACAGATTATCGCTGCCAGCCGCTGTTGTTGATCGATCCACTAGGGCTGCGCTATGAGAGATGTGGGCCTGGTCACACATTACGGATGGGGCGATGGGTGTACACTGCCGTTCGTTCCATAAAACCAGAGCCATGCCAGTTGAAGAAGAACTTTGCACCCTGAGTTATTCACGCGGCCCCAGCCGGCCTCTGCTGGAGTTGACCATTGGCAGCCTACTGGAGCGCACTGCCAGCCGCTTTCCCGATCGCCTGGCGGTGGCTTCGTGCCATCAGCAAAAGCGCCTTACCTGGGCGGAGTTGAGCACGGAGGCCGACCGCGTGGCGCGCGGGCTCTGGTCGCTGGGCATCCGCCGCGGAGACCGCGTGGGCCTGTGGTCCACTAACTGCATCGAGTGGGTGATGATGCACATGGGCTGCGCGCGCGCCGGAGCGGCGCTGGTGAACGTGAACCCCGCCTACCGCTCGCACGAGCTGCAATTCACGCTCGAACGATCGCGCATGAAGGCCCTGTTTCTGTGGCACACGGACAAACGCGCGGATTACGAGGAGATTCTGGGCCGCGCGCGACACGGGTTGACGCTGGCACTGGAACATACTATTTATTTTGATTCGCCGGAGTGGCCGGCGCTGCTGGACGCCGAGGGCCGATTGCCCGACGGCGTTGCCGTGGACGACGTGGCCAACATCCAGTACACCAGCGGGACTACCGGGCTGCCGAAGGGCGTGATGCTCACCCATCACAACGTGGTGAACAACGGGCAATTTTTGGCGCAGGGATTTCATTACACCGAGAAGGACAGTATTGTTGTGCCGGTGCCGCTGTTCCACTGCTTCGGCTGCGTGATTGGGACGATGAGCGCGGTCAACTCCGGCGCGGCGCTTATTCTGCCGCAGTGGACCTTCGACCCGCGCGCCACGCTGAAGGCTGTGCATGACGAGCGGGCGACGTCGGTTTATGGCGTGCCGGCGATGTACGTGGCGGAGCTGTCGTTGCCGGATTTCGCCAGCTTCGACCTGACCAGCCTGCGCACCGGCATGATGAGTGGCGCGCCCTGCCCAGTGGAACTGATGAAGCGCGTGCTGAACGAAATGCACTGCCGCGAACTGGTGATTGCCTACGGTCAGACTGAGACCTCGCCGGTCACCACCATGAGCGACGCCGACGACCCTATCGAGATTCGCGTCAAGACGGTGGGTCGCGCCATGCCGCAGACCGAGATTCAGATTGTCTCCACTGCAACGGGAGAGCAGGTGCCCATCGGAGAGCAGGGCGAGCTCTGCATTCGCGGCTACGCGCTGATGAAGGGCTACGACGGCGATCCGGAGGGAACGGCGCAGGTGATTCGGGAGGACGGCTGGCTGCGCACCGGCGACCTGGGCATCATGCATGACGACGGCTGCATTCACCTCACCGGCCGCTCCAAAGACGTGATTATCCGCGGCGGAGAAAACATTTATCCGCGCGAGGTGGAGGAGTTTCTCTACACCAATCCCAAGGTCGGCGAGGCGCAGGTGGTGGGTATTCCCAACGCGCGGCTGGGCGAGATTGTGGTTGCCTGGGTGCGGCTGAAGCCGGGCGTCGAAGCTACGGAAGAAGAGATCAAGGAGTTCTGCAAAGGGCAGATTGCCTACTACAAGATTCCCGAACACGTCCGCTTCGTTACCGAGTTTCCGGCAACGCTGAGCGGGAAGATACAAAAATATAAAATCCGCGAGTACGAGATCGTGGCGCGGGGATTGCAGTCGGTGGCGGACGCGGCTACGGCGTAGAAAGAGTAAGATTGATGGCGTCTGTTTCCTCCTTTTTGTAGGAAACGCGAAAAAGGGGGATAGCCGGCAGAAAGGAGGTGTTTTATGGCACCTTCAAATTCTGATAAGGGCTGGGGTAAATTTTCTGGCATTCTCCCAGTGGTCGCATTAGTCATATCGTCATTTGCTCTCGCGATCACTGGGCTTCAATGGAGGGAAAGTCACAACCAGTTGCTTTTGTCCATGAAACCGTCCGTTGACTTCGAGGGTGCATTCGATCCTGATAACCTTCCAGTAGGCATTAACATTCAGAATGCAGGACCGGGGCCAGCGATTATAAAATCTATCACCTACTATGTTGACAAGAAAGTGGTCGGTGATATGGACAAGCTGATGAATTTTACAGACCTGAGTGCCAGCGCCATTCAACTTTATGATCTAACCGAGGACTCAACGCTAGCCGTTGGAGAGCAGCATTGGCTTTTAAGCTACAAGCGTAAGCCGCATGGGAAGGATGAAGAGAAAGAATTAGAGGATTTCACCGATTTGATTGCACATCATCTTGCAGTTGAAGCGGAATTCTGCCCCGTCCTACCCGGCAAATGTTTCACCAAATGCTCAACGAAAGGCTGGTGCAAATAACAGATTATTCTCTCGAGCGGTTGATGCTGAGTACTCGCGCGCCACATCCTCGCGGTTATTTCAGTCGCAAGGATGGGAGACCGCGAACCGCATTACGAAACTTTGAATCTTTCAGCATGAGAGGAATCTCATGTTCGGCACGGCATTCTTTATGATTTCGTTACATAGATACTGCTACACTAGTATCAATCTAGTAACGGACATGAAAGCGATATTCACTACACGCAAACCTAAGCGAGTTGGCCGTCAACCCCTTCCGAACGAAAGTTAAAAACTGAATCAGGACGAGTGTCGATGGAATCAGGAGAAGTGTCTATGGAACACGAGAGCGGACGAATTGCAAGGGAATATCTGCTGGTCAGCGATTTCGATCAGACGTTGAGCTTCAATGACTCTGGGATAGTGCTCTGCGATCTGCTGGGCCTCACCGGATTCGAGGAGCGCATCGCCGGCCTGTCGAGCATCCACATGGTGCAACAGGGCGGAGAGCTAGCCTATCTGCTGTTGCACGACCCCGAGTTCCGGCGCGTCCGCCGGGAGCACCTTATCGAGGTTGGCAAGCGGATCCGCTTGAAAAAAAATATCCGCCTGCTGTTGCAACTGATCGCGAATCTGGACGGCAACCATTTCACCTTCTACGTGGTTTCAGCCGCGCCCGAAGAGGTGATTCAATCCGCGCTGGAGGGCATTGTGCCCGCCGACCGCATATACGGCACGCGTTTTCGCTACGCCGCCTCGGGAGAGATTGAATCCATTGTGAGAGTTCCCGCGGGCTACGGCAAGGTGGTGGTGGTGGAGGAGCTGCGCAACCGCCTGCGCGTGGGTCATGACCGCATCGTCTACGTGGGCGACGGCAGCTCGGATGTGCACGTGATGCTGCACGTCAACCGCCTCTCCGGGCTCACCATCGCCGTGTCGGAGAACCGCTACATCACGCCGATTGCCAGCCGCACCATTCTGAGCGAGGATGCGCTGAGCGTGCTGGTGCCCATTCTTGAGGAGATAGCAGGATGGGACTCGATCCGCATTCGCGCCTTGTTCGAGCAGCACGGGCTGGTCTTGCAGGAGTGGGACAAGGTGCGAACCGACACGCTGACCATCAGCAAAGCCGAGCCTACGGCAGTTCGCGCGGTGGCCTGATGAGACTTGACTGGATTGGATGGGTCGCGACCGCCGCCTTCGCCAGCTCCTATCTGTGCAAAGGCGCCAAGTCACTGCGCCGCGTGCAGGCGGGCGCGGCCACTTTGTGGGTGATCTACGGCGTGATTATCCACGCCTTCCCTGTGGTGGTGGCAAATGTAGTAGTGGCGGCGATGGCCACCTTCTCATCGCCGCTGATGAAGCGCAAGCCGGCTGCGTGAAGTGCTGCATTGCAACGAGCTACTTGACACGTTTGGCGGTCAACTCTTCGGTGGCGAAGTCGCCTACCTGGCGGGTGAACTTGATCTCGTCGCCGTTGATCTTGCCAGTATAAGTGATCTTGATGTCCATGCCGTTGAAGTTGAACATTTCAACGAAGGTGATGGTGTCGCCGTCGATCTTGCCGTCCTGGATGGCGGCTTCGCCATGCTCGTTGATGGCCTTGCCGGTGATTGTCGAGCCGTCGACGTGGAACTCATAGGTGTACTTCTGCACGCCGATCTGGGTGTCGAACTCGGCGGTCCACTTGCCGTTGAAGTCCGCGGCCATAATGGTGGCGGAACCGAATGCGAGGAAGAGAAGAGCGAGGAGCGCTTTGCGAAACATGGAGTTCCTCCGGGAAAAGATTTTAGCGGAGAATCGGAATCCGCCTGTAATGAGGGACGCGGAGCAGGTCCGATAAGTCTCAATCGACGGCGGAGCGGAAAGCGGTCTTGCTATTTGTCCCTCGGTACGCGAGGAGGCGCGTCCACCGGATTGTCGTAGCGGCCGCGGAAGACGTTCCAGCGGACGCAAGTTCTTGCAGCGCCGGGTCCGAGAATCCGAACTCTCACCCCACAGGTTCCACCCTACGGACTAAGACCTGCCCGTCGGGACCTGGAGCCTAGCCATCCGCCAATAACCTATCTGGTGCAGGTAGTAGGGCAGCCCCCAGGGCCACAGCTACACCCCGCTACCGGTTGGCGGCTGCCAGACTGCACGACACATGCCCCCTGGGGACCGCAGCAACTGTTGTCGGAATTCGGCGACCATCCATTGTTACATGGCTGACATTGCGGCACGCCATTGGTCTGGTTAAAGCTCGCGTAGGTGTTTCCCGTGCATTGCACGCACTTGCCGGAGAGATTGAATGGAGTCAGGACCGTTCCCGCCGGGCAGCTCGGGGTATAGCAGGCGGTGTGGCTCCCATTCGCAAAGGTTCCAGTGCAGAACAGGTAGTTTCCGTTGCATTCGTTGCACGCCTTGCACACAGGCGGATTACCCTGGGCGATGTCGTTTCCGGTGCAGGTATTGCTCGGCAAACTCCCGCTAATGCAGGTGTACGCGGGGGTGGTCCCGGTTTGATGCTTGGCCTCAACTCCACCCTTGAGATCCGACACCAGATGCAACCCCCCGGTCGGGCAGGAGTAGTTACCGCGTTGATTGGAGTTCTTCATTCCCGGTTTCAAACAGTTGGCCCCGGGGCCGAGCGGTGTTCCGCCACATGTCGGCATGGAAGCCGCATAACACGTGTAGGCCGGCGTGGTCTTTGTCTGATGCTCTGGTTCATCGCCCCCCTTGAGATCCGTGACCAGATGGAGCCCGCCCTGCTTACACACAAGAGCCTGACAGCGGCTTTGTGGAGCCGACATGAGCAGCACCAACACGCAGGCGCTCATGAAAAGCAACGTCTTCAACGTATTTCGACCAGTCATTTGGATACCCCTTTCTCAAGCGAGATTTCGTTCGATTCTTCACTTATCTCGCGATGAGCCGCAGATGTCAATGGAAAATGCGCCTCTGGCCCCGCCTGCGCACTCCTTTGGCTTGAAAGGGAGGGACTACTTAACGAGGCCGGTGCGCGGGATGCGTTCTACTTTTTTGTCGTAGAGGCCGCGGAAGGCATTCCAGCGAACGATGGTGATCTCCTGGAGCATCTTGAAGCCGTCTTTGAGGTAGCTCATGCGGGAGCGCTCGTCGTGGGCCCAGCTGACCGGCACCTCGATGATCCAGAAATCGCGCTTGAGGGCGATGAACAAGATCTCCGGGTCGAAGCCCCAGCGCTCGATGGTCTGGAGCTGGAAGACGGTCTGAGCGGCTTGGTGGGTGAAGGCCTTGAAGCCGCACTGAGTGTCGGCGAAGGGCAGGCGCATAATAATGCGTGTGACGGCGTTGAAGCAGCGGCCGAAGAATTGACGGTAGAGGGGCTGGCGTTGGGTCTGGCGGTCGCTCTTCAGCCAGCGCGAGCCGATGGCGATGTCCGCGCCCTGCTGGATGGCGGCAAAAAGGTGTTCTGCTTCCTCGATGGGCGCCGAGAGGTCGGCGTCGGTGAACAGCACCACTTCGCCCCGCGCCTGAAGCATTCCGGAGCGCACGCTGTAGCCCTTGCCGCGGTTGCCGGGGTTTTCAAGCAGCCGGACATTTGGTGCGGTTTGGGCAAAGGCGCGCACCACCTCGGCGGTCGAGTCGGTTGAGCCGTCGTTGACCACCAGGACCTCGGCATTCCAACCGCGCGCGCGGATGCAACCCACCACCGAGTTGAGTGTTTTCGAGATGCGGGCGCTCTCGTTGTAAACCGGAATCACGATGCTGTACGTTGGCCGGGCGCTGCTGCGCATGGAATCGTCTTTCACGTCTCCGCCCTCTCCCCGAAATCCCACCCCTTGTCTGGAGCTGGAAAGCACAGGGAATGTCACTGGACATCATAAACGCCCGGGGGCTAAATTGGCTGGCCGCTTCACAGGCGCAGGGTATTTACGGCAAACTATTGAGGGGAAAAGGCTCAAATTCACAATGGAGCTTTGTTTTTCGCGCCAGAATAGGTAGAATCCGTTTATGCTGTGTGGGGGAGGCTAGAGGACATGACAAAGGCAGACCTGGTGGAAAAGGTGACCGCGGCGGGCGAGTTGACGCGGCGCGACGGCGAAGTGATCGTCGAGACGATTTTCGAAGCGGTGATCGGGGCTCTCAAGAGCGGAGACAAGATTGAGATTCGCGGCTTTGGGTCCTTCCGCACGCGCCAGCGCAAACCCCGTATCGGGCGTAATCCCAAAACCGGGGAGCGCGTCGATGTTCCGGCCAAGAAGGTGCCCTACTTCAAGCCATCCAAGGAGTTGCGCGACCTGGTCAATCCCCAGGAAGCCAAAGCCCATTGAGCAGCGGTTTTTTCCTCGATGTTATGTAGCGCCGGTCGTCCCTGCCTGAGGCTGTTTGTGTCAGGGCCGGTGAGTGGTTTTCGAATATCGAAGCATGGCCCCTCAAAAATCTCCATCTTTCGCAGGTCGCGCGATTTCCGCTTCCATGTTCTGGATCGGCAGAGAGTCGAAGAGTCTCTCGCGCAAGGCCTTCACCCGGGCCGCGTTGCCCTGGTGGAGCGTCTTGCTGGCCCTGCTGGCAGGCGCTGCGTTGCGTCTGTTCTTTATTCTGGTCTACCCGGAGTTCGATGGAGACAGCGCCGTCTACGGAATGATCGCCAGGAACCTGCTTGTCCATCACGCCTATGCGCTGGATAATCCCTTTCACCTGACGCTCATCCGGCTGCCAGGCTATCCGTTCTTTCTGGCGCTCATCTTCAAGTTCTTCGGCATAGGAAACTATGAGCCGGTTCGTCCCATCCAAATGGTCATCGACCTGGCCTCCAGCCTGCTAATTGCCGGATTTGTCCGCGATCACGTCTCGCGGCGCGCCGCTCACTGGGCGCTATGGCTGGCCGTTCTCTGCCCCTTTACAGCGAACTACACCGCGACTCCGATGACAGAGACCAACTCCATCTTCTGTGTCGCACTGGGCCTCTTTGCCGGCGGCCGCCTGATTCGCGGCATTCGCTTACAGGGCCGGATTCCCTGGGGCTACCTGACGCTCACCGCCGCGGCCCTCAGTTGCGCCATTCTCTTTCGCCCCGATGGCGGGCTGCTTTCAGCCGCCATCGTTCCCGGCATCTGGTGGTATACGCGACGCTCGTCACCGGCAGCCGCGCTGCGGGCCACGCTGCTGTGCGCGCTGCTGACCGCGCTTCCCTTTGTTCCCTGGACCATGCGCAACTACCGCGTCTTTCATGTCTTCCAGCCGCTGGCTCCGCGCTATGCCAACGATCCTGGCGATGATCCTCTGCCCGGATTCAACCGCTGGACCAAAACCTGGCTGGTTGAATACGTTTCCTCTCCTGATGTTTTCTGGAAAGGCGACAGCGATCCGATCGATATTCACTTACTGCCCAGCCGGGCTTTCGACTCCGCGGAGGAGTATCGGCAGACGGAGAAGCTGCTCGCCGATTACAACGAAATATGTACGATTACGCCGGAGATCGATGCCCGCTTTGCCGCCCTGACGCGGCAGCGGATCAGCCGCCATCCCTTCCGGTTTTACGTGGTTCTGCCGCTGGCGCGCGTGGCCGATATGTTTCTGCGTCCGCGCACCGAACTGATGTCGGACCCGCCGGCTATCGATAATTTCAAGGGTACGCTACCCATCCGCTGGTGGGAGTGGCATGAGCATCCGCTCGGCTCGCTGATTGCCTTCTGCTACGGTCTGCTGAACGCGGCGCTTATGATCATGGCCGGCCTCGGCTTTGCTCGCCGTCGCGTGCCCTTCGCGGCCATGATGGGCGCCTATCTGGTCTTCCGCTGCCTGCTGCTGGCAACCTTAGAGAATGCCGAGCCGCGCTACACGCTGGAGTGCTTTCCCATCCTGATAATTGCCGTCGCGCTGGCCATTATTCCGGGCTCGAAGACAGGCGCTGAAAGCTGCTTTTAACCATCTCCCGCTGCTGGAGCCAATCTAAAAAGAAGATAGCCGCCAGCAGCGGAACCAGCCAGATCACGCGGCACTGATAGCGGTCATCGACGACCGACAGAGCGCCGGTGACCAGTGCGTTGGCGACGACCGCAGCCACAATGACAAGGCAGAGACCGGCAAGCCGCGTGGAGTGGCGGCGCCAGAGGAATGGAATCAGGACGGCCATCGCCGCCAGCGAGGCGACGATCGTCCACCACTGAATTTCCGTGAGCAGGTCGAGAGGCAGGGCGTCGTGCGCCTGCCGGCTGCCAAGATAACTTGCTTTCGCTTTGGGCATCACTTCATCGAATTGTTTCAACATCCAGTCGTTCGCGTCGAAGCCATACAAGCCAAAGGCCAGGAACTGATTGCGGAAGTTGGCTGCTGACAGGGAGAGCTGCTGGAGTGGATAGGCGCGCACCGTGGCCAAAACCAGGGGCATCTCTTCCTGATCGATCTGTGCTCTTTCGGCGTCGGATCCGCTCCAGTAAGCCCCATTGTCAGCCCAGAGAAACTCGTCCGGATCATCGGTGAGTTGACTGATATGGTTGCAGATTGCCCAGTGCAGCTGCGGGCAATTCTTCTCCAGGTACCAGCGTCCGGGACCATCGGCGACGATGCGCGCCATTAGATAGGGCGGCCGATTGCCGTTCAGGGTGGGCTTGCCGTAGAGATAGCCGTGCAGCGCCATCTGGGCAGCCGCAGCCACCGCAATGATCGCCGCCAATTCACCCAGACTCTGGAGGCGGCGCAGAAATGGCTTACGCTCAAATGCGGCAAACAGGAGCAGAAGCAAAAACAGGCCGGCAGCCAGCAGAAAGTGCGTGGCGTGGGCGGTGATTCCCCACCAGGCGATTAGATAGAGGCCCCACCGCTCGGCCCGGCTGAGAGTATCGCGCGCGAATGCCAGCAGATAGAAGGATAGATAGAGGAGCGGGCCGAGTATGTCAGGCATGATGAAATCGGCATACCAACTGGCGCTGGTCAGCAGGCTGAGAAAGAGAACGAGAAGGAGATACGACACTACCATGCGCCGCGGTGCAACAGAACGGGTTACTAACCAGACGATCCAGGCGACCAGCAGGCATTGCAGGGCGACGATGGGCCAGGATGAGATTTTCAAGTAAAAGGGAAGAATGCCCAGGCTATAGAAAAAAGATCGCACTCCGTAGTAATCCCTAAGCTGATGCAGCAACAACGCCCGCGCCACCACGCGTCCATCTGCGAGATAGGTCATTGAATCCGGGTAAATCAGCGGGAAGCCGTTATAGAAGGCCGGCCAGGCAAGCATCAGCGCGCCCAGCAACACCGCCCCGCAGCGCCAGACGCACAGCCAGCCATTTCTGTTCCGTGCGAGTTGTTGCCCTTCAGCGTTGGCAACTGTCATGGAATAAGCCTTCTGATGATTTTTCTGGAGAACGCACCCATCGTATCACCTTGAAGGCACTATGATTGTTTTGCCGCATCGGGCCGGATGCCGATGACGCTCATCATGCGACCGGCGTGGCCTTCGGAGCCGCGATGAGAGAAGAACAGCTCTCGATGGCAGCTTGTGCAGCCGCCTATCAACTTGACGGAGCTAGGTTTCAGACCGGCGGCCAGCAACTGACGGCGATTGGCCTCGATTAAATTCAGATGCAGGCTGGGGCCCAGAGCCAAGTGTCCCGGCGCGCGTTGCGTCATGAAGAGCAGAGGATACTTGTTTCGCACCGGGTCAGAGTCGTAGACCTCGCGGAAGAGCTCGCGGGCGTAAGCGAACTGAGACTCGAAGCTGGAGAAGACCTCTTCGCCCACGGCATAGCAGCAAGGACCGATGCCGGGACCGATGGCGGCTACAAGATCTTCAGGCCGGGAGTCGAATTGGAGCCTCATGCGGCCAATGCCGCTCTCAACGATGCGCGCGACCGTTCCCCTCCAGCCGGCATGGAAGGCGGCCACCGCGCGCCGCTTGCGATCGGCCACCAGAATGGGGATGCAGTCGGCGGTGCGGACGCCCAGAAGCAGGCCGGGCTCGTCGGTCATTAGGCCGTCGGCACTTCTGGGTTTCTTCAGGCAGGCGTTCGCCGCGCTCGCCAGGAGCACCAGGTTGGAATGAATCTGGTGAACATCAACCAGCGGCGTGGATGGGTCTCCGCTGACTGCCTCGATAAAAAGGCGGCGATTCCGGGCTACAGTTTCACAGTCGTCCTCATCCGTAAAACCAAGATTCAACTCGCCTGGGGCGTCGGACGCGCAGTAGGCTGTGCTAAGGCCTCCGCGGCGGGTGCTGAAACCGTGCCAGAGCCAGTTCATTCTTTCCCAGGCAGAAACCGCCAGCCACTGAACGCCGTTGGGGGCGATGCGGGGAAGCGGCGCGGCGGGAATCAGCTCCTGACGCGTTGAACGCTCGAAACGCATCCGGGCTGTCACGTCGGAAGCCTTACAGCGCAGGTTGCGCCTGAGGCACGCCCGCTCAAAGAGCGCATCGATCTGCTGAATTTCCTGTTTGGGGAATGGCTGTGGAGTGGTAGGAGACATCTGGCTTTCATTTTATCCGGCGGCAGACAAGCAATGGGCCTGCCTTCCGGCAGGCCCGCTTGAGAGGCATTATAGAGAGGAGGGTCCAGGGGGGTTAATGGGGAAGAGGTCCGTACAGAACCTTCAAGAAGGAGGGAAGTCCTTACTTGGGTGGGTGGTATTTCGGGGAAGCCTCTGCTAATTGTCATTATAGATGCAGAAAAGCCGGAAAGGTTTCACAGTCTGCAAGATTTTTTTCCACAAATTACGGTGGATTTTTCCAGGCGAAGAAATGGCCTCAACTTCCGGCTCCCGCTGCCGAAAACAACGAATAAGGGAGCTTGTCCCTGTTTTCGGACTTGGAGGTCATGATGTCGGTAGCCGCTCTTTCGACCGCGGGGTTCTCGCAGTACATTGCCGCTTCCAGCAACGTTTCCGGGTCACAGCAGGCCTGGCAGTCGCTCGAACAGAGCCTGGCGCAGGGCAACCTGACCGCCGCTCAAAGCGCGTTCAATGCCTACAGCCAACTAAACCCGGCGCCGGCCTCCTCGAGCAGCAGCTCATCGGCTACTTCACAGCTTTCCACCGACATGGCCGCGCTGGGCAGCGCCATCGGCTCGGGAAATCTCTCTACGGCCCAATCCGCATTTGCGACGGTCGCAAGCGACCTTAAAACCACTCCGTCCCAGGCGCTCGCCAGCGCGGAGAGCGCCGCGGCCCAGACTGTGCAGTGGATGGACGACCTGCTCAGCCTATCCGATTCAAGCAGTTCCTCCTCATCGACCACGACCGATCCGGTGACCGCCATGCTGGATAGCGCCTACGGCCAGAACTCTTCCTCCAGCACGACGAATCCGTTGATAACGCAGCTGGAAAGCGAATATGGCGACGGAAGCACGGCGAATACAAACAGCGCTTCCAACACCGGCACAGCGGGAGCCGGCACGCCCGCCAGCACAACGAGCAGCACGGCCATCGCGGCAAGCAGCGGCAACGCCGGCAGCAGCGCCAGCGTCAACGTCTACGCGTGACGTTATTCCAGCAGTGAAATGCGAGGATTCAAGCCGGATGAGGCAATCCTCCTGCTGCCGGTCAATGATGGCCAAAGGCTTATAGAATATCTCTGACGATGTTCGACGAAGATACAGGCAAAGCTTCGGGAGTTTCGCCTCCCGACGGCTCCAGGCGAGCCGCTCGCCAGCCGTCTATCAAAGACATTGCGCGGCTTGCCCATGTGTCGCACCCCACCGTCTCCCGCGCGTTGCAGAACAGCCCATTGGTGAATCCCCGCACCGCCGAAAAAATACGCAAAATCGCCGAGCAGGCGGGTTATCGCCCGAGCGCCGTGGCTCGGGGCCTCGTGACCCGGCGGACTATGACCATCGGACTGGTGGTGACTACGGTCGCCGATCCGTTTACTAGCGAAGTCTTCAGTGGCATTGAGCAGGAGGCCCATGAGCGCGGGTATTGCGTTTTCCTGGCCGAATCCAACGCCGATCCCCAGCGCGAGAGAGAAGTGGTGAAGACCTTCGCGGAGCGGCGGGTGGACGGAATCATCGTCACCTCCTCGCGCGTGGGAGCGCTGTATCTTCCGCTGCTCGAGGAGATGATGGTCCCCATTGTTCTGGTGAATGACCAGTACCCCGGAGCGTTTATTCACTCGGTGATGATTCGCAACCAGGAGGGCAGCCGGGCGGCGGCCAACCACCTGATCGGGCTGGGGCACAGACGGATTGCGTACCTGGGCGACCAGTTTGGCTATCAATCGGAGGCGGAACGTTGCGCTGGTTACCGGGAGGCGTTGGAGGCAGCGGGGATCGAGTTCATTCCGGAATTGGTGGTTCAGGGCGATGGCAAGCCGGAAGGCGGCCTGCGTGCCATGGATCAGTTGCTGGCGTTGCCCAATCCGCCAACCGCGGTCTGCTGCTACAACGATTTGTCGGCATTGGGAGCGATGCGGTCGATTCGCCTGCGTGGGCAGCGCGTGCCGGAAGATATCTCCGTGGTGGGTTTTGACGATCTGTTCTTCGCCTCGTATACGCAGCCGCCGCTGACCACGGTTCGCCAGCCGATACGGCGCATGGGACAACTGGCGATGGAGAGCCTCTTCAAGCTGATGTCCGGGGATGAGTCGGAGATCAGGATTAAGGTCGATGCCGAGCTGATTGTGCGGGAGTCAACGGCGCGGGTCAAGATGGCCTGAGCGGATTTCAATCTAGGAGAAACGTGTTCGCCGCCAGAGCAGCGTTCCGCAGAGGCCCAATGGCAGGATGGTGCCCACAATCAGGACGATCATCCAGGGCATGTTGAGCGATAGGTGCTGGCTGACTGTGCCGATGCCCAGCCAGACGAAGATTCCTACGGCGGCGATCATCACCACGGCCTCCCACCAGTGGCGCAGCGGCGGATGCCCGGCCATCGGATCATCGCCGGCGGCCAACGCGCTTACCTTTTCCGCGTCCAGGCCGTAGCGTTCGCACTCCCGTTCCCGGGCCTGCTTCCAGTTCACCAGCTCCGAGGCGACGGGGTTGGCCATACTGATGGAAAGAGCGCCGGCGATCATCACCAGCGATCCGGCGAGGATCAGCGCCTTACTCGAAGTGCTCAGTCCGGAAAACTCGGCGAAGACCAACGCACCCCAGGCCAGTCCCCACAGCTGATTGGTGTTGGAAAGCGGGATGCCGCGCCCGATGCCGATGTACTTGGCCGCAAAGTTCTGGAAGAGGTCGCCGATGACCCAGCAAAAGCCGCCCAGGAATGGCCAGAAGAGCATGGGACGGGCGCGATGCAACTCGCTGACGAGATTTCCGGCGCCGCCATGAAAAATTGCCGCGAGAATGGTGACCGTGGCCAGCTCGCCGAAGGTGAAGATGGTGACGAAGGAGAGCGGGTTCATGCCGCTGATATAGGCCTTGCGGTAGGGGATATACATAGTGCCGAGCAGAACGCCTGCGCCGAGCGCGGCCACGATGCCCACCAGAGCCTTGCCCGGCGTTGCGGATTGGCTGGCAGTGGCATAGGCCAGCACCGCCGCGCCACCGACGATGGCCAACGCGCCTCCCACCACCTTTGACCATTCCCTGACGCCGGAGCCGCGCAGCTCTTTGAAGAGCAGCCAGCCCCAGAAGAGGCCCACCAGGCTATTGATGTTCCACAGCGGAAAGGCGATGGACAGGCCCACGTTGCGCACTCCGAAGATGGTAAGCGTGTTGGCCACGGCCCACAACATTCCGGCCAGCAGCGCCCAGACGATGAGGTGGGGTTTGTCGCGCAGGTCGGCGAAGATGAAGCCCGTGCCCTTGAGCAGCGTGGGAACGGTCCAGCGGGCCACGAAGGCGCCCATCACCATGCCCATGGAGATGAGGAAGGGCGAGAAGCCTGCGTTCACCAGCTTGGTGGGCGCTTCAGCGGTGCCCAGCCATACGGCCGCGGTCAATCCGCAGAAGACGCCGAGCTTGTGCAGGGAGAGGGTGGAACGCTCTCGCGAGGCGGTCACAGAAATCACCTCAGGCTCATCAGCAGGATGATGCCCAGAATCAAGACTCCGACCGGAACCCATAGGTGCGCGTCGGTAAGAATCGCAATCAACTGCGACCGCTTCATCCGCCCACCTCTTCGAGTCGCACGGGCCGGTGCTCATCGTAGGATTTGCGCGCCGCCAGCGCCATGGCCACGGGAATCCGTCCGTCGATGCCGGTGACCGCGGTGGTTCGATTTTCGCGGATGGCGTTGACAAAAGATTCGAGTTCGCTGGCGAAGCTTTCCGTATAGCGCTCCATGAAGAAATTGAGCGGCAGGTCCTGGCGCACGGATTTTCCATCGCTGATTACGGCCTGGTTGGGATAGCAGTTTTCCGTCGCGATTTTTCCTAAGCTACCCAAAATCTCCACGCGCTGGTCGTATCCGTAAGGGGCTTTGCGGCAGTTGTCGATGGTGGCGATGACCCCGTTGCGGAAGCGCAGCACAACCAGCGCGGTGTCCAGATCGCCGGCCTTGCCGATCTCCGGCTCAACCCGTACGCCGGCTGCGGTGTAGATCTCTTCCACCTCGTCGCCGATGAGGAAGCGCGCCATATCGAAGTCGTGAATGGTCATGTCCATGAAGATGCCGCCGGAGGCTCTGACGTAGGAGAGCGGCGGCGGCGTGGGATCGCGGCTGATGATGTGCATCAAATTGGGTGTGCCGATTTCGCCCGTGGCCACGGCGTGGCGCACGCGGGCGAAATTCGCATCAAAGCGCCGGTTGAAGCCGATCTGCAATCGCACTCCGGCGGCTTTCACCGCGGCCAGCGCGTTGTCAATCACCTCCAGGCTGAAGGCGATGGGTTTTTCGCAGAAGATGTGTTTGCCGGCCTGGGCGGCCTGCACGATCAGTTCGGCGTGAGTGCCGGTCGTCGAACAGATCAGCACCGCCTCGATTTGTTTGTCGGCGAGGATATCGGCGCTCGACGCGGCCACCCTGGGAATGTTACAGTGAGCAGCCAGAGCCTCCGCGGCCTCGCGGTCGATGTCAGTGATGGCGGCAATATTCGCCTCCGGCAAGCGGAAGGCCAGCGTTTCCGCGTGGACTCTCCCGATACGCCCGGCGCCGATGATTCCGATGTTCAGCTTTTGCGTGCTCAATGTCTCCCCCTAATGACTTTCTGGAATCTATAAAGGTTGATAGCCCGACTTTAATCCCCGGCAAAAAAACAAACTACAGCATACACTTCAGGCAAAATACTTTTCCACGGAAAGCAGGTATTCGCGGCTGCGCAGCGCGCTCTCTTTGGGCGTGCCCATGCCGGGCAGGATGTCCTGCTCCACCAGCATATAACCCTTGTAGTCGTGGGCGCTGAGCCAGCGTAGCATGGCTGGGAAGTCCACACAGCCCTTGCCCAGCTCGGGGTAAAGGCCCTCGCGCATGGCGGTGAAATAATCCCACTCCTCTTTGCGGCAGCGCCTGGCGACGGCGGGATCGAGGTCTTTCAGGTGGACATACCAGACGCGATCTGCGAAGCGATTAAGCGCCTCTATCACGTCGCAATCCTCTCTGCCGGCGCCGTGATAATAGTGGCCTACATCGAAGACCAGCCCCATGTAGCGCGGGTCGGTCAAGTCAAGAAACTTGGCAATCTCATCCGGCGTCTCCACGTAGCCCGCGCAGTGATGATGCAGCACCGTGAGCAGACCGGTCTGCTCAAAGACCTCGCGCGCAATCTTGTTCGCGCCGCCGGTAAAGACCTTCCACTCCTCCGCGCTCAGTCCCAACTGCGGCGTGATGCGTCCGGCCATTTTGGTTCTTACCGGATCCTCGCCGTTGTCATCCGCCAGCACCAGGAAGGGCGCTGGCGTTGTGGCCACGGCGGCCAGCAGCCGCGCCGTTCTTACTGCCGAGATCATGCCGGGTGAGTGGGCGGCGGGGTCCTTCATCGCCACCGGCACATAGGCGCCCAGCATGACCAGTTTGCGCCGCCTGAGTTCCGCGCACAGCGTGGTCGCATCGGTGGGCATATAGCCCCAATCGCCCAACTCCGTTCCGGTGTATCCGGTCTCCACCAGTTCATCCAACATGCGATTAAACGGGATGACCTGGCTTGAGTCCTGGTGTTCCAGCGAGCCCCAGGAACAAGGCGCATTTCCGACCAACATCTTCTTCATATTTTCTCCTCTAAATCCACCCTGGCGCAGCGCGCGGCTTACGTCTGGATCGGATGAGTCGTAGTGTATGCACCGAGCAGATGCACACGTGTGCACCAAAATGCTTATCTTCGCCCTCTGCGCCCGTTCCTGTCAACCCCGCCATGGGGCCGGAATGCACGCTTATCTGACGATCCCAGATACTCGGGATGAGCTGGATTTACGGTCTGAAAGAAGGCATGGTGGAGTAATAATGTGTTTCAGGAGGCGGAATGTTTTTAGCTGCCGCGTTGACCGTATCTTAACAAAGCCTTATCGGAGCCTTAACCGTGGCGGCTAAGCATGTTTCGCATACTTGAAACGCAGTTTGATTCAAATTTTTGGAGGCAATATGACTTCGATAAAACTGTACATAGGGCAACGTGTGCGCATCTCCGGGTGGGTTCGCCTGGGCCTGGCGCTGTTGTTGACACTTCCTGCTCTGGGCGCTTACGCCCAGTACGAAAATGGAAGTCTGGTAGGCACCATTCACGACGCGAGCGGCGCGGCAATCCCTAATGTGAGCGTCACGGTCACCAACAATGCGACCGGAATTTCCACCATCGCAAAGTCGAACGGGGCGGGCGACTATGAAGTCCCGGAACTTCGCTTCGGCATTTACACCATCACCGCAAAGGCTGCCGGATTCGCCGACGCCGAGGCCAAAGATATCACCATCACGGTCGGCGGGCGCGTGCGCATCGACCTGACGATGAAGGTGGGCGCAGCCCAGACCACGGTTGAAGTTTCCGGTGTCGCGCTGCAGCTTGAAACTGAATCCAGCCAGCGCGGACAGACGGTCACCGAATATCAAACTGAAGCTCTTCCGCTGGTCTCCCGTAACTTTTCCGATCTGTTGGGTTACGTCACGGGCGCGCGTCAGGCGCCAACGGAAATTACCACCACCTCCGTCACCAGCCTGTTGCGCCAGGGCTCGTATAACCTGAACGGGCAGCGCAGCATGTTTAACAACTTCATGATCGACGGCATCGACAACAATGCCTATGGCGAGAGCAACCAGGGCTTCGACAACCAGATCATCCAGCCCCCGCCCGACGCCATCGCCCAATTTGAGGTGGTGAACAACAACTACAGCGCGGAGTACGGACGCTCCTCGGGCGCGCTCATCAACGTGGCCACCAAGTCCGGCGGTAATCAATTCCACACTACGCTCTATGAGTTCCTACGCAACACCGACCTGAACGCCTTCGGCTACATCAAGCCCGTCACCGTCAATGCTACTACTGGCGTTCAGTATCCGTTCTTCAAGCCGGCCTTCAATCGCAATCAGTTCGGCGTCACCTTCGGCGGGCCGATCATGAAGAATAAGTTCTTCTACTTCGTCGACTACGAGGGATTCCGCCAGACGCTTACGCCTACGACCGTTGGCACCGTTCCCACGACAAACGAACTCAACGGCATTCTGGCCATCGCGGTGCAAGACCCCTTCCATGCGGGCACATATTTACCCGCGGGTAAGTCGATTCTCACTAATCCCGACATTGACCCGACGGCCGTGAAGATTGCTAATTACTACAAGGCCGTACTCCCCGGAAAGTGCATTGTGACCTCCGGCTCATCCACCACGGGCGTGGCCTCGAATAACTGCCCATTGAATGCTCCCTTCACCGACAAGTCCGACAAGGGCGACCTTCGCCTGGATTACCAGCAGAGCGATAAGACCTCCTGGTTCCTGAAGATCGACGACCGCAAGGAGACGGGCGTCAACTTCCCCACGCTCCCTGAACCCATCGACGGCCAGACCAACGGCGAAATCAAGATTCTCGATCAGCAGGTTGCTTTGGGCTTCAACCATACCATCAGCAGCAACAAAATTATCGATGCCCGTCTCGCCCTCTCCGAAACCAGGGCCGGTAAATGGACAAAAGCCATCGGCACCAGCTTCATCTCCCCAACCGACATCCCTGGCCTGCCCACCATCGCCAACGTCTCCGGCGGCTTGCCCTCCATGGCCATCTCTGGCGGCTTTACCTCCTTTGGACGCCAGAGCACCAATCCGCAGTGGCAGAACCCGTCAGTTTTGGACCCCAAGGTCAACTACACCTGGGTGAAGGGCAAGCACTCCCTCAAATTCGGCTATGAGTATGAGTACATCTGGATGGAAGTGGAGGACTCCAACCCGCTTTATGGCTCCTTCACCTTCGGCAAGGGCTACAGCGCCTGCCCGGCCTCGGCTGGAGCTGCCTGCCCCAATACCAGTGCCGTCGCCGACACCTACTGGGCTGACTTCCTCTTTGGAACACCCAGCGCTTACTCGCTGTCCACCTACTGGATCTCTCACCTGCACCAGAATATTCAGGGCGCATACGCCCAGGACGACTGGAAGGTCATCCCCAAGCTGACTTTGAATCTGGGCTTGCGCTGGGAATATGGCTCGCCTTACTCGGAGCGCAACAACGACCTCTCGAACTTCAATCCGGCGACCGGAACCATGCTCACCCTGGACCCCGGTTATACGAGTTCTGCCGCGGCCTGCGGCGGCCCGGGCTCCACAACACCTGCGTGCATCACCGGGTACTCCGGTGGCGGCGTCTACGGCAAGACCCTGGTCAATCCGGACCTGACTGACTATGCTCCACGCGTGGGCTTTGCCTATGCGGCCACACCCAGCATCTCGGTTCGCGGCGGCTTCGCCATGAGCTATATCCACTACTATCGCGCTGGCTCGGGCAATATGCTGGCCATCAACGCTCCCCACGCGCTGTTCACCTCAGTAAGCAACCCGTCGGCCGCAACCACGGCCGGCTTCCAGAGACTTTCGGCTGGATATCCCACCGGCCTGGCCACTACCTTCAGCGCCGGCACCGACGACATTGACTATATCCCCGCAAACACCAAGGACAGCTACGTGGAGAGCTACTTCCTCAGCGTGCAGAAGCAGCTGGCCAAGAACATCCTTTTCGACGTGGCCTATGTGGGCAACCATGGCGTTCATCTGCAGGGCTTCGTCAATGCCAACCAGGGAAATCCTGCCTTGCCGCAGAGTACCCTGAATGGCAAACCCGTATGGACTCGCCCCTTCCCCAACTGGGGAGGATACTTGCTCAATAATTCGACCGCCAATCCCACCTACCTCAACGGCGACATTACCGACGCACTCAACGGGTTCAAGTCTCACTACGACTCGCTCCAGGCTCGTTACGAGCAGCGCTTTGTCGGCGGCTTGACCTTGTTGAATTCCTTCACCTGGGCTCACGCGCTGGACAATGCCTCCTCCACCCTGGAGGCCAACACGCCGGCTCCGCAGGATGCCAACAACCTGGCTGGAGACTACGGCCAGTCGGACTACAACCTCGATCTAGCCAACATCACCAGCTTCGTCTATGAGCTTCCGGTTGGAAAAGGAAAGCACTACCTGGCCAACAGCAACGATGTAGAGAATGCCGTGTTAGGCGGATGGGAGATCGGCGGCGTAAACACCATTCAGGGTGGCACGCCCTTCAACCTGACCTATGGGCCAAATTCGGCCAACCAGGTATCGCCGCAGCTCACGCAGAGCTGGCGCGGACAGAACCTCTATCGTCCCAACCTTCTTCCCGGAGCGCAATATACGCAGGGCAAGACGACGCTGGCCAACGGATACGTTCAATATGTCAACCTCAATTCTTTGACGTTGCCTGCAACCTACTCCAGCTACACCAACTCCACCACTTACACTCTGTCGAGTCCGTTTGGCACCTTGCCCAAGAATTTTGGACGCACCATGCCTTTCTACGAGACGGATCTGGACATCAACAAGCGCTTCAGCGCGATGAACGACAGAATTAAGATCGAGTTCCGCTCGGAGTTCTACAACATCTTCAACCACACCAACTTGTACCTGCCCGGAGGCTCGGGCGGCAGCACTGCCACAGGCACAACAGGCTCTACAACGGTGTTTACACCACAGCCTGTAACTGGCGGCAGCGGCGGCACCATCACCGGAACCTTTGAGCCGCGCATCATTCAATTCGGTTTGAAGATCATCTACTAATCATTGGCGCCACTCCTGAGTGCCGGCTGCTGCGAAGTGGCCGGCACACTTTTTTGGCGCCTTCGCTTTGAGCGCGGGCTGGGCTATTCGATATGCGCGGATTCGAGGATGCGGATGGGAGCTTATGAATGCCGGATATTGCGGCATGTCAGCTTCATAGCAGGCGCTCATCTATATAAGGAGTGATTCGCCAATTGATTGATGGAGCGGGAGACCGGGATCGAACCGGCGACATTCAGCTTGGGAAGCTGACGTTCTGCCACTGAACTACTCCCGCATCCTATTTTCAGTCAATAACATACAAGAAAGCCGCAACCTTGCCGGCATGGCCTTCTCTCTACCACAGCCAGTAGTGCTCGTATGCGCGCGGCAGTCTCTGAAACCAACCTCGCTCTTATCATAGCGGCACAGGTCGCCAGCGTAAAGTTCAGGTTACGGCCTTGGCGTCAGCTGGCGAGACGACGCTTGATGCATGTGTGGTCCTTGTACCGTCGAATGATAAGAAGCCTCAAAAGAACATTCTCGAAATCAATACTCGCGGTGGTACTCTGCTTACGTGGATTGCGCTCCATGGGGCGTGATCCATGGCGGCCGCTGCGCCGGCCTGGCGCGCCTTCCCGAAGAGGGCGCTTCGTGACCTGCTCTGCCGGCTGACTCTACAAAGATTGTGAGCCTTGGGGTAAGTTATGGACATTGAGATCATTGTTATCGGTGAGTCAGGCAAACGAGTATTGAGTGATTCCCGCATCCGCATCGGGCAAGACCCGAATTGTGAAGTCAGCTTGCCGCCGGGAAAATATCCCGCGGTAGCCGGCGTGCATGTGGTGCTGGAGACGGTGAATGGCGCGGTCAGCCTGGCCAGGGAGATGCCTCCGGGAGGCGAAACCTTCCTGAATGGCCATCCTGCGGTTGCCGGCGCCGCCATTCGCTCTGGAGACATCCTTCGTTTGGGTGCTGGAGGGCCGGAGATCCGCATTCGCCTGCTGGAGCAGGAAACCTATGTGCCGACCGTCACGCATCAGCCCACAAGCGTGCTGAGTCATGAGCCCACACGCATCGTCACTGGCCCGGCAGCCGCGGCCTATTCTCCTTCGCCGCCCCAAGCGCCAGCACCTGTGGCAAGACAAAGTTACACAGCCGAAGCTCCGCGCGGAATTTCCGCCGCTCCTCAGAATCCTGTACCGCAACCCGCGGCAAGCGCTGCAGAAGGTGAAGACATGAACAATGTGGAAGGCAAGGTGAAGTCGCTGCAAGGTATCGTAGTGGTATGTCTGGTGATGATCCTCGTCCTGTTGGGGTGTAACATCTGGCAGAGCTGGGAGCTTTACCAGACCAGGGATGAGGTGCAGCAGATGCACGCGCAGGCGCAGAACGCTGTCGCCCAGTTTACGCCGGCGCTCGATGCCAGGTTGAGTGTTTTTGAGCAGCGCATGGACGGCATGGATGCAAAGATCGCCGACGCCCAGGACCGCATGGTCAAAACCATGGATGCCCAGACCAAGCACGAAGAAGACCGCATGGTGGAGCGCATGAACACTGCGATTCCCACTATGCTGGACAAGTACATCGCCAACAAGATGGCGGAGCTCAAGCGCTGAATATCGTTACGGTGATGGAAATTTCTGCGCCCCATCCTCTCGCTCTATTTCATGCCAAAGGATAGGGCGGCGGCACATCGACTTTGACTTCGTCTATTGGGAGTAGGTGTAGGACTCATAGCTATCGATATAAACCGATAGCGGAAGCGTGAAAACTCCATCCGGGCTGGGGTGTGATGCCCAGGGGTTGCGCAGGGTTACGGTCTGCGCGGCGTCGTCGTAATTGATCAGCGTGTAACAGTGCGCCGCAACCCACCAATTCGCGCTGGCTATTTGTCCATTGGGCGCCTTGTCTCTGGTTCCGGCCACCATGGCCACTCTGCCCGAGCGGAAGCGTTGCAGTTGTTGCATCGTTTGCTGGGAGTTATTTGTAAAGCCCGCATAGACTTTGCCCTGGCCCAGGAATGCCTCCATCACCCGCACCGGAATCCCTCCCTGGCCCAGGCCCTTGTAAGCTCCAAAGACCTCGCCGTTTTCCTGCACGGTCTGCGCCAGCGCGGCGAAAAATCCTTTTTCATCCAGAAATCCCACCAGTGACTGCGCCTCGGCCGAGGGAATGCCTTCTGTATGAAGCTCCTTAGCCAGGCTCTGCTTGAGCGCATATTGGTCCATCGATCCATCCTGGCTTACCACCGAACGGACTGCCCGGTCATAAGCCACCAGCAGCGTGTCTGATCCATTCAGCCATGAAATCGCCATAGGCTGGATAAACACCGGAATCATATCCGATTTTTGAACTGCCGCAACAAGGCTCTGGCGCAGGGTGCGCTGCGCATAAGCCCGCATCAGCACCGCAACCCATGTGCCATCCGAACGGTCGTAGCCATGTTCCCGGCCATACTCCACATCGCTGGGAAACACCGCCTCATCCGGTCCGCTGTAGAAGTGAACCTTGTAGCTTCCGTCGGGATCCCGGCGTATGGCGTTGCGCAAGGTTGCAGGCGCGGTTTTAGCCAGCGCCGCAATGGTCGCATGAAAAAAGCAACTGCCCAACTGGCCCTGGCGAACCGATTGAGGGCTGATCCCATGGGCTCCGTAAAGCGCCGTATTCTGCGCCCAGCCTGTTGCCGCCAAACTGCTTCCCAACAACAAAACGGCAATCCCTGCAAACGACTTCCGCATCTTGATTCTCCTCTTTGATGTCTTCATCTGATTCCGTGCTTTATGACTGAGCGTTTGTTGCCGGCTTGTTCAGTTTGTCCGGATCAGGCAAAAGCTTCATCGCCGATTTGAATACCTGGAACTTCACTGAATCCGTAGCCGCGCCGGCCGGAACGCTCACCAGCTTCAATTCGTTCCGGATAGCCTCCGCCCGTTCCGGCGTCGGCGGATGATCGGCGAGGAAGGGAATTGGCGTTCCGGCCGACGACTTCTCCAATGCATCCATATGCGCAAACAGCTTGAGGAACCCATTCGGATTCCATCCGGCGCGCAACATATTGTAGAAGCCCAGCAGGTCAGCCTCGGACTCGTCTTTGCGATTGAAGTGCAACTTGGCCAGCATGGCCGCTGCTCCGCCAAACTGTACGATGAGCTTCTCGATCACGCCGTTCTTTTCGTTCAAGTTGTCCAGCACCGGCTTAAGCATGTGCTGTGCCGCGAAGAAGATCAGCAGTTGGTTCACCACGTGCCGCGCCACCACGTGTCCAATCTCGTGGGAGAGCGCGGCTGCCAGTTCGTCCTCGCTCGCAATCATCTCGATCATTCCGCGATTCACGTAAACAAATCCGCCGGGCAGCGAAAGTGCATTGGGAACGTGCGAGTTGACCAGCTTGATCGAGTAGGGAAGGCTGGGCCTCTGGCTCTGTGCGGCCAGCGTGGTCATGATCTTGCCCAGGTAGCGATCGATCACCACATTGCTGACTACGGACTCCTCTATTTCGAACTCCGCGGCGAACTGCCGCCCCAGCGCGATCTCATCCTCATCGCTCAACAGGTTCAGCGGAGAGATGTGAATATGCGGTTCTTCGGCCAACAGTCCTGAGGCCAGCCACCCTGGAGCCAGAACGAGAGCCGTAGCTCCCATCCCGGCCTTCGACAGCCACTCGCGCCTGCTCCATACTGTCATTGCAAATCCTCTGCTTCAGATGAGATTATCTCCAGGAGTTATCCGACAAATAGACGTGAAATCTACTGCATTCCGCTCGCTATTTCATATCTTTCAGCCGGTCGCAACCCCACTGGTTGCCCATCTTGCAGCCCTTGGTAAATAGTTGCCTGGCCATGTCGGGATTCTTTCCCACGCCGCGACCGGTCCCGTAGCAGAGACCCAGGTTGCTGCAAGCTATGGCATTATTCGCATCGCAGGCCCGCGAGTAGAGAGACGCCGCCTGGCTATCGCTCTGGGGCACACCGCGGCCGTTCCAATAGCTGCTGCCCAGATTGCTGCAACCCAGCGCATCGCCCGCATTACAAGCCTTGGAATAGAGAGCCGCCGCGCGGGTATCGTCCTGGTTCACGCCATCGCCATTGTGGTACATCACGCCGAGATTCGTACAACCAAGTGCATAGCCCGCATTGCAAGCCTTGTTATAGAGTGCCGCCGCGCGCGAGCTATCTTTATTACCCACGCCGTTTCCATCGTGATACAGGTTGCCGAGATCCTTGCACGCCTCCGCGCTGCCGCCCGCGCAGGCCTTGTCCAGCAGAGGAGCGGCCATCGAGAAGTTTTTCTGGCCGTAAAGCGAAAGTGCCTGTTGCGTGATCTCTGCGTTACTAGGCTGCGGAGCTTGCGGTTTGACAAACTGCGGCAGAACAATGTTCGGCAGGACAATCGAGGGCTTGGTATTTGTTGCCTGCGTGGACTGCTGAACAGAGGAGTTCGTTGGACCTCCGCTTGCCGGATTGGTATTTGTATTGGGCGCGGCTGTCGAAGCTGACGGTTTTTGTGAAGGTGAGGTAGCCGTATAGGTAGGATTGGAATTCTGACTCGGCTGCGTAAAGGTTGTATTGGTATTCGGGCTTGACTGAAGTGGTGGGATTACACCGGACTGAGTCGTCGTTGCTATCGTATTATCATGCGGAGGCTGCGGCTTGGGCATAAGGAGCGACACCGCGGCGATACCCACAGCCAGCACAGGAATCGCCACAATTCCCCACACCCATACGGGAATTTTCCCTGCTGCGGGCTTCTGCGCTTGACTCACCGGCTGCTGCGCTTGACTCACCGGATGAAAAACCGGCTGCGGAATCACCGGCTGCTGCGATTGATTCACCTGCTGTGGAACCGGCGCTGAACCGACTTTTTGCCAACCCAGGCTCTCAACTTTCTGTCCCCCGGCACCCTCTTCGCTGATCGTCTGCGGGCGATTCCAGTCGGATACGGCAACCGTCTTCTGCCACTCCTTGCTGGGAGCACTCTGCGTGGCGCGGGGAGCAGACTGCACGCTATCGAGCAGGTTGAGCACCTCCGCGTCCTGAGGGCGGTCGTCGCGATTTTTTGCCAGCAGCCGCATCACCAGGCCATCTAGCACCGTCCAATCGGCCAGCTCCGGCCGCAACTCGCTGGGCGGCTTGGGTGTCTCCTCCATGTGCTGACGCCTGCAACCCTCCATGTTGTGCGCGTGGAAGGGCGTATGGCCGGTCAGCATCTCGTAAACGACGCAGCCCACCGCGTAAAGATCCGTCCGGCCGTCCATCTCCGCGGCGGGCATCTCCATCCACTGCTCCGGAGCGGCATAACCGGGCGTCAGCAGCAGTCCGCGCGTCATGTTCGCCTGAGTCGAGCTATCGGCCATGGCCGCTATGCCGAAGTCCAAAACCTTGGGCAGCTCACGCCCGTCGGCGGTATGCGCCAGCAGAACATTTTCCGGCTTCATGTCGCGGTGAACCGTTCCGTGCGCATGGGCCGCGGACAGCCCGCTCACGATGCCGCGCGTCAATTCCACCGCCCGCGGGACGCCGAATCCGCCGCGCTCCTCATCCATCGCTCCGCGCAGGCTTTTCCCCGCCACATACTCCATGGCGATAAACAGGCTGCCGTCCTCGCTTTGGTCCAGATCGGTCACTTCCACGATGTTGGGGTGGCGCAACTGGTGAGCGGCGCGTGCCTCCATGCGGAAGCGCTTAATGAACTTGGGGTCCTTGCCCAGGTCGCCGGCCAAAAACTTCAGCGCCACGTTGCCGCCCAGCAGCATATGCTCCGCCAGGTAGACCACCCCCATCCCGCCCTGCCCCAGCTTGCTGACAATGCGGTATTTGCCGCGCACCAGGGCGCCGGCCTCCAGCTCGTGGGAGACAATCAGCACCGCCCCATCCGTGGGACACGTAGAGTGCTGATCCGGGTAATCCGTATCGCAAACGGGACAGGTCTTCATGATTGCGTCCTGCCTTTAACTGACAATTTACTGGCGCAAGAATACCACGCCTGTGGCTTCTCGGCGATGGCTTTTCCGTCCCTAAGCTACAATAAAGACAGGCCAAAGCCAAATTTTCCCGCGGAACCTCCGCATGCACAGCAAGGAGCTTTACCCTTATGGCGATTCCCGCCACGCAAATGCGTCCCGGCATGATTATCAAGCACAAAGACCAACTGCATCTGGTCTTCAAGGTCGAACACCGCACCCCCGGCAACCTGCGCGCCTTCATCCAGGCCAAGCTGCGCAACATCCGCACCGGCGCCATGTTCGAGGAGCGCTTCCGCTCCGCCGACGCCATTGAAAAGGTCGTCGTGGACTCGGTAGCCATGGATTTCCTCTACGCCGACGGCGACGACTACTACTTCATGAACCCGGTCGACTACGAGCAGACCGTCCTCAAGGGCTCCACGCTGGGCGACGCCATCGAGTACCTCACCCCCAACCTGCAAATCAAGGTCAGCTACCACGATGGCCAGGCAGTGGGCATCGACCTTCCCGCCGCTGTCGAGCTCACCGTCGTCGAAACAGAGCCGGGCCTCAAATCGGCCACCGCCAGTAGCGTCACCAAGCCCGCCAAGACGGAGACCGGCCTCGTCGTCCAGGTCCCCGCCTTCATCAACGAAGGCGAAAAGATTCGCGTCGACACCAGCGAGGGCGCTTACCTCAGCCGCGCGTAAATTCGCCATGCAGATGTACAATTGCTGTCGTATTCCGGGGCTGACTTGAAGGAGAAACCCATGAAACAGCTTTTCTCTTTGCTCCTCGCTTGCCTTGTTTTACCGCCGGCAGGACTGGCAGCGCAGGCGCCGCAATCCAGCAAAGCCGACCAGACGGTGGTCGTCAAGGGCAACAACGCCTTCGCCGTAGCGCTCTACGGACAGTTGCGCTCGCAAAACGGCAATCTCTTCTTCTCGCCCGAGAGCATCTCCACTGCACTGGCCATGACTTACGCCGGGTCGCGCGGCGACACCGCCTCTGAGATGGCGAAAACGCTGCATTTCACGCTGCCGCCGGAGCGGTTGCATCCGGCCATGGGCGCCCTGCTGCGCGATCTCAACGCCGCGCACAAGGGCTACCAGCTTCGCGTCGCCGACGCTCTTTGGGCGCAACGGGATTATGTCTTTCGCGATGATTTTCTCCAGCTGAACAAGCGCGATTACGGCGCAGGATTCAATCCGGTGGATTTCAAAGGCGCAACCGAGGCGGCGCGCTTGACCATCAACCAATGGGTCGAGCAGAAGACCGAAAACAAGATCACAAACCTGATCCAGCCGGGAGTGCTCAACCCGCTGACCAAGATGGTGCTGACCAACGCCATCTACTTCAAGGGCGACTGGCTGACGCCATTCGAGAAGGCGTGGACAGAGGATGACGATTTCCATCTATCCCCATCGCGGAATGTAAAAGCGCCCCTGATGCACCTCAACGAAGGTTTCGATTATCTCGATGGCGGAACATTTCAGGCTCTGGCTATTCCCTATGAGAGCGGGGACTTATCCATGATCGTCTTCCTGCCCAAAGATATCGGCGGTCTGCCTGCTTTGGAAGAGTCGCTGACAGCGTCTCACATGAAGCAATGGCTTGATCAGTTGCAGCCGGTTCCCGAAGTGATCTTGACGCTGCCTAAATTTCAGATGACACGGCAATTTTCGCTTGAAGGCGCGCTGAGCGCGATGGGCATGCCGCTGGCGTTTGATGCGACCGCCGCCGATTTTTCAGCAATGACCGGCAAGCGCGAGTTGTTTATTTCCGCCGTGATCCATAAGGCATATATCAGTGTCGATGAGAAGGGAACCGAAGCAGCGGCAGCCACGGCAGTGGTTATAGAGAAAGCCATGGCGATGCCGCCGAGATTTCAGCCGCCGCCGCCGCCTGTTTTCCGCGCCGACCATCCCTTCGTCTTCCTGATACGCGATAATCGCTCGGGCGGCATCCTGTTCATGGGCCGCGTCATCGATCCGGCAAAGTAATTCCAATCTGATTATGCTAAATTCAATAAGTAAGATGACTCCCGGAGAGGTGGCATAGCCCGGTTGAATGCACCTGACTCGAAATCAGGCATACTCGTAAGGGTATCGGGGGTTAGAATCCCTCCCTCCCGCCATGACACCTTCCAGAAATGCTCTGCAGTGCATGGGCGACAAAGGCAGACGGAACCATAATTGCTGATGGCCGAAGCAGATTTGCTGTTGGCAATCTGCTCTCCGTGCAGGATTCGGTGATGGGCAACTGGAGTTACAGCTACGACAACCTCAACCGGCTCATCGGCGGTAGCGCCACCAGCGGGCCTTACTCCGGCCATGCGGCGAGCAGTTGGAGTTATGATCCCTTCGGCAACCGCACCAGCGAAGTCACTCCTGTCTCCAGCGCGTATGTCAATTATGCGCCGCCCAACAACCAGATCACTGGCGGACTGGTTCAGTACGACGCGGCCGGTAACGTGACATTTGACGCCAACAGCGGCAACAGCTATCTCTACGACGGCGAGGGCCGCCTCTGCGCTGTCTTGAACGCCGCCGTGCCAAGTATGCCCATCATGACCGGCTACTTCTATGACGCGGCGGGCACGCGCGTCGCCAAGGGATCGCTTTCGAGCTTCAGTTGCAACTTCGCCTCCAACGGCTTCACGCCGACGACGAGTTATGTGCTCGGCCTCAACGGCGAGCAGGTCACCGAGTTAACCGTCAGCGGCGCGGCGGGCGCCTACGTCAGCGCCTGGAAGCACGCCAACGTCTTCGACGCTCTGGGCTTGCAAGCCACTTACAGCCAGACCGGCTCCGCGGCCGCGCCCACCAGCACCTACTTCGCGCTGAACGATTGGCTGGGCACTAAGCGCGCCGAAGTCGGTTCCATCGTTGGCTCCAACGGCGCGCCCCAGCCCTGCGTCGCCACCTTCGCCAGCCTGCCCTACGGCGACGGCCTCACCCCCTCCGGCAACTGCCCCGACGCCACCGAACACCACTTCACCGGCAAAGAACGCGATGCCGAATCCGGTAACGACTACTTCGGCGCTAGGTACTATGCAAGTTCAATGGGACGCTGGATGAGTCCTGATACAGACTTCACATTGAAGCGCATCCTACCCAACCCTCAGAAGTGGAACCGTTATGCCTACGTCTTGAACAACCCACTGATCATGTTTGATCCAGATGGGCTGGCCGAGTGGTATGTCTTTCGACCGTTGATTCCGGCGGGCTCAAAGTTGAGTCCGCAATGGCAAAGAGCGGTCAATGCGGCCAACAAGAGAGGCGACAACGTTCATATGATGCTTGGCAAGGATGCCAATGTCAAAAATTATGAGCAAGCGCTGAAAACACCTGGGGCATACGTCGAAGCAATAACTCACGCCTCACCCGGCGGAATCAGCTTGTCCGACGGATCATCGCAAGGTTCCTATGGGTCTACTAGCGCCAGTATGACCCAATCAGGCAATTCGATAACCGCTACCGTGAATGGGACTTCAGACGTACAGATCACGGCGCAAGAGGTGGCAGTCATTGGCTGTCAGAGTTCATCTTTAGATTATCAATATTCCGACACTACATTTGTTGGTGTTGATCCAGGGGCAGGTGGAGGTATCACAACTGATCTTGGAAGCGCGATTGGGGCTTCGTTTTTGGAAGCTGGCGGTAATCAGCCGGGAGTAGATGCCGGAAACCAAGATATTCAGTCGAGCCAAGACCCGAGGAATGATGGTGCGAATGTTGAGATAACGCCTCCTCCAACTCCACCGACTAAACCTAATCCTTAGGCGTAGTGGAAATGGTTTTCGGAATGCGATCTTTCGCTAATTTTGAAAAGAGAAGGGGGGGCGCTCGTGAACAAATCTCTGCTTGTGCTTATGGCAGCAGCAATCCTGCAGTTTGCCTGTCAAGATAGGTTGTCAGCCCAAACCGGTTCGCCAGCATCTGCTGGGCCGCAATGTTCGTTCTCTGGCGTCTACCAGCAGGGTGGCTGGACAATTCCAGGACTTTCTGGGGCAGTACCCAGTGGGCCAAGAGCTGCCCTCGTATATCGGGTTGACGGTATTGAAGACCCAAAGGTAGCGGGAGTGTTCAGTACGACGCTAAAAGCAGGAAACTCCCATTTGAATCTCACTTTGCTCCGTTGTTCACCTGATGCTTCCGGTCAGCTTATTGCCCGATTCCTGCCGGTAAAGGTGCTTGAAATGCGGCGGTTTGACTTCAACGGTAAAGTATTTGCATACGGCATCAATTACGAAGTAGAACTCATGGGGCCTGGCGGGTTACGCAGCTCACTCGAATACGTTCCCGTTGTTTTCTACGACACCGACGGAACGGGACATTTTACTTTGCTGAAGTATGCGACGGGCAGTATGTTTCGATCCCTTGAAGTGCCTGAATGGACCAAGAAGCCCTCGAAGTAGGACGGCTTGCTTCTGGGGCCTCTGTCCAAAGCCTCAGCACATCCAGCAAAATCCCGCGCTGCTTCGCATCGGAATTAGGGGGACACGTCACCCCTAAAAGGTTGCTGTAGAGCAACCTTGGGGAACCGTGGGGGAACGTGTTTAGAATCAAGCGGCTAAAAGAAAATCCCTCTAAAAATAAGGTGTCCCTCGCCATAATTCCATCCGGACCCGTTGAAGGCAGGATTTTGAACTCGGAGACAATTTGGAGTCTGATTTTGACTGAGGGAATGGGTGGAATCGTGACCTCGGATTGTCACGAAGATATCCGCAAGTTGGCGACAGAAAGCCAGCGAGCACAACTCTCCCGCAGTTCATCATTATTTTTTAAGCATAATATTTGTCGAGCAGTGGCTCATGCGGCCAGGTCGTAGCGACGATGCAATCCGCCGAGCCTTGGCATCGCAACGACCCTGCTGCCCGCTCCTGAGTCGCTCACTGCCTCACGACCGGCAGGCGTTCCCTTGGCCAGCGCAAGGTGCGTCCGGTCCTCGTGATAATAGCGGACGTACTCGCCCATCAGTCCCGAAGAATCACCATGAGCCATAACAAGCTGTGCCCCGTTCATCGCGGCCCTATCGCGATGAGCGGGTCTTGAGATCAGATGGTGACCGGACTTGTGATCGAGCCATGCCGCGCGGTCTGAAACGGTTCGGAAAGCAGAAGCTCTACCCATCATCATCTTCAGTGCTTTCACCGTCTCCCACTCCTCGATGCACCGGGACAGGTGGCCCATGCCTGACCGTCCCAAAATGAATGGGTAACCCACATCTGGCGCAGTCTTATAGCGCCTGATGTCGGAGACCACGAATCTCATCCGTCCGCATTTCGGATTGGCTAGGTCCCTGTTGACGGAACATGGGGTCTCCGGGGCAAGTCGGTTGGGGAATGGAGCTACCTACTGTGGAGCGTCTTTACTGAGGACTGTGCGCCTTTCTTGACCGTTTGCTATCCAGAGGAAAGCCAGCGAATCGCAGCTTGAGTGGCTAATAAAGCGGTTACTACAGTAACCATTATAAAATTATCGATAACCATCTTGACATGACGATAGTTCTATGGGAATATTTTCCCGATTCAAAATCTATCTGTTTTTTGGCTGTGAAAAAGGAGAAGTGATGATCCGCCCACTCTGGATATACGCGTTCTTGCTGTGCGCCGCTTCTGTGCCATTGGCCTCGGGACAGAATGCTGCCCCCACCCCAAAAAATCTACTGACAGGCATGCTGGCGGGACTAGACTCCGCGAATATTCAAGACGTAACCCTGACAGGCAACTCGGAGTTCATCGCAGGCAAGACGGATGAGACGGGTACATTCACTGCCCAGGCGGCTGTCAACGGGTTCCACCGGCTTAAGCTGAATCTTCCTGCTGCATCCCGAATGGATACTCGGACTGTCCAGAACGGAAAAACTCAGGGAACATGGCATGATGCGCAGGGCGTTGAGCATGCCGTCGCTGAGCACAACCTCCTGGTGGATCATTCCTGGTTCTTTCCATCCATTGCACTGGCCCGGCTTCTCCAGTCATCTCACTCTGCTTTTTCATTTGTAGGCACTGAGACCAAGGATGGCATTTCGGTTGAACACTACACCATGACCGATAGGGTGCGTCCAGACGGCTCGTTGCCGAATCCTAAGCTGGCGCATTTGCAGCAAATCGACCTCTACCTTGATTCTCAAACTCAGCGCCCCGCAATTCTGGCTTTCAATTTACATCCGGATTCAAACGCGCTGGTGGATGTCCCTGTAGAAGTTCACTACAGCGCTTATTCGCAAATCGAGGGCGTGTGGGTTCCAACTCGCGTCCAGCGTTACATCAATTCGGCGCTCAATCTTGAACTGACGGTCCAGTCGGCCCAATTCAACACCGGATTCCCCGAATCCGTAGCCAAGTAGTGACATCATTCTTGGAGAAGACCATGAACGCGAAATCTATCCTCTTTTGCATAGCTCTTTCCCTGGTTTCGACATCGATCTGCGAATCTCAGTTTGTCGGGTCTACGGTTCTGACCGGGACGCCTGCGTTTCAGAGCTACGATGGCGGTCCGGATACGATCAACGAGGGGAATCTCAATATCAACTGGAACTTTCCCATCATCAACAAGCCTGGGCGCGGCACACCGTTTACCTTCAATATCAGTTACGATTCGTCTATGTGGTCGCCGGTTTCTTTGAGTGGCCAGAGTGTCTGGTCGCCGCAAGGCCAGTTTGGCTGGAATACCGGAGGAACCGGCTATTATACGTATACGTTAACGTGGCATTATGGCGGATGTGGAACCTGGAGCGATCAAGATATGGTCTATGCGAATTATACTAATTTTATCTACTATGACGCCAACAATACCCCACATGCCTTCAACATTTCTACATCCGAAGCACCTGATTGCCAAACTGTGGATCCCGCAGTTGGCGACGTTGACGCTACGAGCGATATCATTACGAGTGCGTCGGGAACCTCTCTGGACGGTTATACGATTGTAGCGACCGGAAACAATGCAACCATCACTACGCCAAAAGGGCAGGCCATTACCTTTCCGTGGCTGGAGGAGCTTGATAATCCGCCCACATCGTCAGGACAGACAATCTACGCGAATGGCAATACGATTACACATACTGGCGCGTCATTTATAGATACTCTGGATACAACAGCTCTTACGGTTTCTGGAGGCATGGTGAATCCACCGATGACCATGGCCTATACAGGCCCATCGGGACCGGTAGAAGCAACGTTAAATTACTCAACATATACGGTTCAGACCAATTTCCAGTGTCCAGGAGTTGTGGAGTATGGCTCCGTTGCAACTTCTCTGCCAAGTTCGTTAAACCTTCCGGACGGGCGGTCCTACACGTTTACCTATGAACCTACTCCCGGCGCTCCAACACACACAACCGGACGAATCGCTTCCGTAACGCTTCCCAGTGGTGGAACGATCTCCTACACCTATTCCGGTGGATCGAATGGCATCAATTGCAGCGACGGCAGCGCCATGACGATTGTCCGCGCAACCCCGGATGGAGCTACGACATACGCCAGATCCAACATTTCTACTACCAATTCAACCACCACCATCACTCATCCGCCATACCAGGGAGCGACCGACCAAACTGCCGTGGTCGACCAGACTGTGGTGACCTTCCTGGTATCTCCTATGGCGAGTACATCATTTTCAGGCGGTCCAGTGACCTTATATCCGCCAGGTTTTTATGAGATCGAGCGGCAGGATTATCACGGTTCGGCCGCGAATGGGACTCTACTTCGCACGGTGCTTGGGTGCTGGAACTCTCTTCCGAATAACACTTCATTTTGCTCCACTACCACAGGCGAAATCTCTACGGCCGCGGGAACTACGGCGTATGGCAATATCTATAGTCACCAGGTTACCGTCCAGTGGCCGAGCCCGAATGGAATAATTTCGTCGGGATATGCCGATACGGGGTTTGTAGTTCTGGGGTCGACTTTAGGCACCACCAGCGCAAGCAACACTGAGACTCCAGTATCCCATGTTGTCTACGACTATGGGGCGCCAGGCTCGGGAACCTTTTCCTCGACTCCACTTCAGACTGTAACCACATCCGTGACTGGCCTCGGAACTACCTACTCGTCTGCTATATTTCCGACTGAGGTAACGGTTACCGACGGATTAGGTAATAAGATCTCTGACACGCAGTATTCATACGATGAAACTACGCCGACTGCATCGGGAGCGCCGCAACTTACAGCTGGCTACACCTATGGAAATGTGACCACCGTGAAGCAATGGGTGTCAGGATCGACCTATCTGACTTCTCACAACAGTTATTACGACGACGGTCTGGTGTATCAAGCGACGGATGTCAATGGCAGTGTGACGACATATACCTACGGCGCTTGCGGCGAAGCATTTCCTACCAATGTGACGACGGGCAGCCTGAGCACCAGCGCGAGTTGGAACTGCAATGGTGGCGTCATGACCTCTTCCACGGATGCCAATGGATTTACTACCTCCTATAACTACGGCAGCGACCCGTTCTGGCGAGTAATGTCCGTAACCGATCCACTGTCCAACGTGACGAGCTATACCTATCCCGTAAGCGGCTTGAATGCGTCTTATGCGACGATGTTCTTCAACAATAATACGTCTATTTCAGGAAGCTTGACCTTCTACGATTCGCTGGGGCGCGTAATCATCCAGCAAACTCCGACGACGACATCTCAGTCGACCTACAACTCCGTGCAGACAGTCTACGACTCGCATGGCCGGCCTTACTGCCAGTCGGTTCCCTACAGCGCTGCTGCCGGCATGGGGGCTACCGGAGCATATAACTGCACCCATTACGATCCGTTGAACCGTACATCCCTCTTTAAGGATGCCGGCGGCGGAACAGTCGCATATACTTACAATGCCAACGACGTTTTGGTAACCAAAGGGCCAGCTCCATCCAATGAAAATGCCAAGCAACGGCAATTGGAGTACAACGGGGCCGGATGGCTGACTTCGGTCTGCGAAGTAACCTCGCAGCTTCCCGGAGCGGGTTCCTGCGGACAAAACACTGCGGCTACAGGCTACCTCACTCAGTACACATATAACGGCGGAGGAAATCTGCTGACGGTGAAACAAAACGTCCAGGCCGGGCAGAGTTCGACCCAGACTCGTTCGCTCACTTACGACGGGCTTGGCCGCAAAACCTCGGAGGTAATTCCAGAGTGGACCAGCACTATGACAACGCCTGGCACGGGAACCTATGCCTACGATAGCGATCCGAGTGGTGTATGCAGCGGGAGCTATCCCGGCGATTTGGTAAAAAGCATCGACAACGCGGGTAATATAACCTGCTATACCTACGACCTCTTGCACCGGGTTCTTTCGTCCACTGTTGCATCCGGTCCTTATGCCTCGGTAACGCCGCAAAATAACTACGTTTACGATGCAGCCACCAGCGTTTTGCCGGTGCGGAACGCAAAGGGTTCTCTGGCTGAGGCCTATACCAGCTTCGCCGGCAGCACTATGAAGCTGACTGACGTGTACTTCAGCAAGTATCCCTCGGGCAACTCAATGGTTTCACAGATGTGGGAGTCCACGCCGCATTCGAACGGGTATCTTGTAACTCAGCAAACCACCTATCCAAACGGTGTTCTGGCGGCGTTATCCGCATCTCAGGTTGGCTCCTCGGGCGCGAACGCCACAGGTACTGTGACCGTTTCAGGCTCGGAGCAGTCTTATAGTTACATAATAAGTGAAAGTAATCCATGTGCGGCCTGCGCGCAATATGGCTGCCCCCCCTGTTATCAATATGTATATGGATATTACTACGACAGCGGGTCGGTTGGGATTACGGTGAACGGCATGAGCGTGAGCACGGGATACGGCCAAGGATCAACCAGTTCCAGTGTCGCCGCATCTCTCGCCAGCGCAATCAATTCTACCTCTTCATTTCCGGTTACTGCGACAGCCTCCGGAAGTGTGCTAACTCTTACATCGACAGTGCCAGGCCCATCCATAAATTATACGGTTTCAGGATCTTCGTCTAATTCGTTTGCAGTCTCGAGCGGCACGGTGAGTGGCGGATCGAATGCGCCGACGATTGGACCCGCAATGACTTATGCAATCGACGGTGCGGGGCGGCCGTATTCCGCGACCGATGGAACCAATGGCCTGAATCTGGTCACATCGACCGCCTACAACGCAGCCAACTTGCCGACCAGCGTCACCTTCGGAAATGCCGCCACTGGGTCGAATGCGGATACAGATAGTTTCGGCTACGATCCCAACACCAATCGCCCAACATCGTTTACCTATACCGTCAACCCCACCTCAAGCACCCTGACAGTTGCGGGCAACCTCATCTGGAACGCCAACGGTTCGCTTCAGCAGCTGGCCTTCAACGACAGCAGCGACTCCACCAAGAACCAGACCTGCACTTACTCGGCGGACGACCTGAGCCGCATCGCCTCGGTCAACTGCGGCAACGCCACCTGGGCGCAGAACTTCTCCTACGACGCCTTCGGCAACATCAACAAGACGGTTCCCTACAACGCCACCGGCGGAGCCTACACCGCGGCCTACAGCCCCATCACCAACCATGTCTTACCGGGCACCATCTCACCTTCGCCTGCCTACGACGCCGTTGGCAACCAGTTGAATTCGACCGGAGCCACGCTCACCTGGAATGCGGCGGCGCAGCCCATCACCGTCAACGGCACCACGGCCAACTATGACGCCTTGGGCCGCATGGTCGAGACCGGCGCTACTTCCGTCCCCTCGGCCACCTACGACAGCGGCACTTTAACTCTCACGGTCATCAATGGCGTCCTTTCTTGCAGCAGCAGCGTAACCTACGGAGCTGACTCGACGCCGGCGTCGCTGGCATCCCAGCTCGTGAATCAAATCAATGCCAACTCGTGCACACTAAGTTGGGTATCTGCAGCGCTATCCGGGATTTCTACCGTCGCTATCACCAACGCCACGACTATTCAGGCTTCGAGCACTCACAGCGCGCAATTTTCATCGCCGTCGTTTTCTTTCACAGCTTCCTCGGAAAGCCCAAGCAATGGACAAATCGGCTATTTTGGCATTATCGGCTCCGAGCAGTCGAGCGTGAGCGTGCCCACCTGCGCCGTCTGCAATCAGTTCTTCTACAGGCCCGACGGCGCTCAGTTGGGCATCTACTCGGGCGGGCTGGTCACGGAGACGATTACGGTGCCCGGCGGGTCTGGTGGATCTGGCGGACCTGGTGGGCCTGGCGGGTCGCCCGGCGGAACGCCGCCCAGTCAAGAGCAGGTAAGCGTCTACGTGGGCGGGCTGACGAAGGAGACGATTCCGCTGCCCGGCGGCGAGACAGCGGTCTACAATGGAAGCGGATTGAACTTCATTCGCCACAAGGATTGGCTGGGGAGCTCGCGCTTGGCAACCACCTGGGCACACGCGGTTTACTCCAAGGAGGCCTACGCCCCCTTCGGCGAGACCTACAACGAGGCCGGCACGCCCGACCGCTCCTTCACCGGCCAGGATCAGGATGTGGCCACTGGCGCGGGCGGCACCGGGACGTATGACTTTCTCTTCCGCAAGTACGATCCAGCGGCGGGACGCTGGCTCTCGCCCGACCCGTCGGGATGGAAAGCAGTGAATCAGGCCTATCCACAATCTTTGAATCGTTACGCATATGTGCAGAACAATCCGATGAGTTTGACTGATCCAGACGGACTGGATTGTGCATACTTGTCGGATGATGGAACATCAGTTGAATCACTTGATCAACAAAGTAATTCTTATGAATGTGCTCAGAATGGTGGGTATTGGGTTAGCGGTGCAATGACGGATATTCAGATAAATTCAAATACAGGTACTGTGGTTATGACGGGGACATTGAATGGAACTGACATTACAGCAGCAGCATATATTAACGGTTCAAATTCACTTGGATATTTCGCATACGCAGTAAATGCAGATGCACTTGCAAATGGAAATGCGGCAGTATGGAATAACCTTCCTAGTACCGATCCGAATAGCCCAAATTATGATCCGTCATATGCTTTGGCCGTTGCAATTGCAGGCCAGACCCAAGGCTTCATGAATGCAGCTAACTGTGTAGGGGCAGGCATTGCGTCAATGCTCCCGGGTCAGCAATACTATATCGGGGCACCTACATACACAGGCCTTGGGAATATCCCGGCAATAGTAAGTACGGGGGTGGGAGGTGCTGCGAAGTACAGTGGTTCAGTAGCGGAGGCACTTCCAACAGCTGCACCACTGGCTGGTGCTGTTGGAAGTATTGCAAGCAAAGCATCGCCCTGGCTTTGGGGTTTTACAGCGTTAAACGCGGTAGCATCTACGGCAGAATGTATGTCTGGCGCATCACCAACTCAGTAGACGAGATTGATTGCTTGAGGCTACGCGAAATTGTGCTACTTGTACAAAACGTATTGTAGTTGGAGGGTCAAATGGCCAAAGACGAGCCAATCAGCTTATTCAATTCCGAACCCAAAGCTCGGACAAAAGAAGTTAAGTTTAATCATGCGCAAGAATGGCTTGTGTATATTACTGTTGGGCTGTTTGTCCCTTTTTGTTGGCTGTGCAACCATTATCCATGGGGGGGGCTCGCGCTTCTGATCTCCGTTCCTTCTTGGGTTCTCGCCGCCATCGTAGCCAGGTATTATCAAGATCTCGCAGCTAGATGGATGCACAAGATACTTATCGTGACCTTTGCTGTTCATAGTCTCCTCATTTTTATTGCCATCACACTTTGGCGGATGTCGCCCGTTCTGAAACGTATTCCTGAGTTGGATCTTTTAGCTGGGGTAGTGATTGTGATCCTTGAGGTTCTAATTCTCGGTCCCGTTTTACGACGTTATATGCCAAAGGCAGGTGTCCAAGATACCTAAAGAGTGAAATGAATTGAAAATGGGTGCCATAGGTCCGAAAATTCGGACCTATGGCATCTAATCTGGATAGTCGTTTGAGATATAGCCTATGAAAAAGGTTGACCTGCAATGAGAAATTCACCAATTAATTGGATTGTTAGCGCATCTCTAGTTGCGCTGTGCGCGTACGCGTCGGCGCAGCAGGCATCGCTGGCTGCTCCAAAGACCGTCGCAGAAAAGCTGGGCTATGCGCCGGATGCGCGCCTGCTGGTGATTGAGGCCGAAGACCTGGGCATGGCGCACTCCATCGACAAGGCCAGCTTCGAGGCCTTGGAGAAGGAATGGGTGACGACGGCGGGGATTCTGGTTCCCGGCCCTTGGTTTCCCGAGGTGCTGCGCTGGTCGCGCAGTCATCCCAATGCCGACCTGGGTGTGCGGCTGGACCTCAACGCGGATTGGTCGAGCTACCGATGGCGTCCCGTCTCCGGCTTGCAGAGAGGCTCGGGGCTGACCGATGCGGGCGGCTATCTATCGAGCAGCACGGTCTCCGTGGCGCAGCACGCGACGCCGGCGGAGGTGGAAGGCGAGGCGCGCGCGCAGATCGAGATGGCCAAGCGGGCGGGCATCCCCATCAGCCACCTGGACAACCATATGCGCACCATGATGATGACGCCCGCCTTGTTTCAGAGTTATTGGAAGATGGGCCAGGAGTACGGATTGCCGGTGATGGTCCCCAATCAACAGGTGCAGTTGAAGGGCCAGCCAACTCAGAAAGCCGGCGTCTATCACTTCGGCGGCATCGATGTGGAGATGGCCAGTTTGCCGGTGAATCGCGAGTTGGAGATCATGCCGGGGCTGGCGCAGAAGGATTGGCTCAGCGCCTACGAGAAGACGCTGGAGGCTCTGCCGCCGGGGGTTTACCTGCTCAGCGTGCATCTGGGAAACAACGACGAGGAACTGCAGGCCATGACCTGGGATCACCCCAACTGGGGCGCGCAGTGGCGGCAAAACGATCTGGATGTGGTGAGCAGCCCGGAATTCCAGAAGTTTCTCAAGGACAAAGGCTTTATTCTGATCGGCTGGAAGGAGTTGAAGAAAGCTATTCCGGAGCATACGCCCGAGCATCCATAGCCGCTGAAGGAAATCGCCGCAGTTACTTCTTCAATCCCAGGCTGCGCAAAACCATCTCGTCGTCGCGCAGGCGGCCATTCTCCTTGTAGACCACGCCGAAGCCGCCTTGGTAATCCCACATGGTCCAGCCGATGTGATTCTTCTCGAAGGCGGTGCGAGCCGCGGTTAGCCAGCGCTCGCGATCCTCCGGCACAGAGAAGTTGCGATAGACGCCGAATTCATCGCAGATAAGCGGCACGTTGCGCTCATGCGCCCACTGGGCCGCAAACTCGATGTCAGCCGCGATCCGGCTCACATCCCAATGATCCAGTTTGTACTGCAGCAGCTTCCACTTGGCCTCCTGCGACTCCGCGTGCTCCATGGCCTCCGAAACGCCCTTGTCCGTCGGCGGAAAAGGCAGGTTGCGTACATCCAGCCAATAATCCGATCCCCAGGTAGCGCCCTGGTGAGTAAAAATGTGCGGCTCATAATAGTGGAAGTCATAGATCAGGTTGGTGTCGGCAAGCGCGGGCAGCCGGACCATATCCCAGATGTCGGAGTAGCCGGCCCCCTGGACCAAAATCGTCGAGTTAGGCGCATGGTGGCGGATCACCTCAATGGACTGCTGAAGCAGGCCGGACCAGGCGTAGAGATCGGGCACGCTGATCTCGTTCATCACCTCCAGGAAAATTCGATCCTGGTCCATCGCGCCATAATGGTCGGCGATCTGCGCCCATAGGCGGAGATACTTGTCGGCAGCTTGCCCGTTGGCGATCAATTGATGTGTGTACTGCGGGTTGGGATGGAAATCGAGAATAACATCGAGATCGACGGAAAGCGCCTTCTGAATTACCTGGTCCAGGAATTGAATCCGCTCGCATGAATCCCAGTTGCCGTCGCATTGAAAGATGACTGGATCGACGGGGATGCGAATATGATCGAAGCCGAGCTGATGGATGTGCTCAATATCCGCCGGTGTTGTAAAGGCTCTAAGTTGCGTAATGGAGTAATTGCCGCTTTCGGAGAACCAGCCGCTCACGGCAACTCCATGCTGTAAGTGCTGGAACCGCTTCCACGCCACGGAGGTGTTTTGCGCGCTAGTAATTGTAGCCATGGAGACGGCAAACACAATAACGATCAAAAGACGGCGAGTCATAAAAGAATCCTCCAGACAGGTAGGATCGAGATGCAATATCGCGGTACATCAAGTATACCGCAGCTCAATGTGCGTCCCATCATTACCCAAAATCAGCTAAATGCCGCCTTTCAGTACCCCGCCTCCGGCAGTTTCACCAGTCGCGCTTCCAGCAGCGCCTCGATGCTCATCAGCGCCTCCAGCACCTTGTCGCTGACTGGCGCATCCACCTGCACCACGGAGAGCGCCTTCACCGGCTTGGCGCCCGCGCGCTCGCGGCCCAGCGCGAAGTTGGCGATATTCACGCCCTTCTCGCCCAGGATGGTGCCGATCTTGCCAATCACTCCGGGCACATCCAGATTGCGGCAGACCAGAAGGTTGCCTTCGAGCGGCGTCTCAATATCGATGCCGTCAAACTCCAGCAGCCGCGGCTGCTCGCCGTGAATCACGGTTGCGCTGGCTCGGCTTTCGCCCTTAGCTGTATGCAGCTCGATCGTCAGCACCGTGGCCGCGCCGCCGCGATGCGACTCCTGCTTCTCCTCGTGTACGCGAATGCCGCGCTCTTCGGCCACCGACGCCGCATTGATGCGGTTCACATTCTCCGAGCCCGCCAGCAATCCCGCGATGGCCGCGTTGCGCACCAGCTCCGTCTTGGCCTCGACAAGCGTTCCGCCGTAACTCAGATCGATGGCTTCAATGCCGCCCTTGCCCGCCTGCGCTAAAAAGCTGCCCAGCCGCCCGGCCAAATCGATGTAAGGCGCCAGCGCCACGTACTCCTCGTGGCTCAGCGAGGGAAGATTAACCGCATTCTGCGCCACGCCTAGTTTCAGGTAATCGCGCACCTGCCGCGCAATCTGAATCCCCACCGCCTCCTGTGCCTCACCGGTCGAGCCGGCAATGTGCGGCGTCAAAATCACATTCTCCAACTCCGCATACGGCGAATTCTTCGGCGGCTCTTCGGCAAACACGTCCAGCGCCGCGCCCGCCACCTGACCGCTCTTCAGTGCGGCCACCAGCGCTGCGTCGTCAATCAACTCCCCGCGCGCGCAGTTGATAATACGCACGCCCTTCTTCATCGCGGCTATTGTTTTTTCGTTGATCACGCCGGTTGTCTGCGGCGTCAGTCCCACGTGCAGCGTAATGTAATCCGAGCCGGCAATCAGCTCGTCCAGCGTCACCAGGCGAATGCCGTTTTCGCGCGCCACGGCCGCCGAGACAAAGGGATCGCTGCCGATGATCTCCAGGCCAAAGCCCTTAGCCCGCTTCGCAACCTCCAGCCCTATCCGCCCCAGACCCAGAATGCCCAGCGTTTTGCCACGCAGCTCCGCTCCTTGCAAGCTCTTCTTCTCCCACTTGCCGGCGTGCATGGTGGTATTCGCCGCCGGCAGCTTGCGCGCCAGAGCCAGCATCAGCCCGATGGTCAGCTCGGCCACCGCCACTGCATTCGCGCCCGGCGTATTCATCACCACAATGCCCCGTCGCGTCGCTGCATCGGCGTCGATGTTGTCCACGCCAACGCCGGCCCGGCCAATCACCCGCAGCTTGGGCGCATGCTCCATCAGCGCATCGTCCGCCTGCACCGCCGAGCGCACCACCAGCGCATCGGCATCGGCCAGCGCCGCCGCCAATCCCTGCGGCAACTGATCGTGCGTCAATACTTCCCAGCCTGGCTCGGCCGCAAACACCGCCAATGTTGCCGGAGAAACCTTCTCTGCCAATACGATCTTCATCTTGCCTCCCTGTCCCTTTCGCGCTGCTTCATACTCTTCAAAGCGAATGTTGTGTTGCTCGCACAGCATCTCGAAGATCCGCACCACCGCCGCGTGCGGCTTGCCCTCGCCCCGCTCATATTTGGTCAGCGAGTTGGCGTGAACCCCAAGCCGCTCCGCCATCTCATATTGATAGAGATCAAGCTGCCTCCGCGCGATCAGCAGCTTCTCTCCGAAACTCAACTCAGACATAAAAAACAGCTCCCAGCTAACAGCTATCAGCCAACAGTTGAAAAAATTAGACAACGAGCAGAAACTGTCTGCTGTCTGCTGTTAGCTGTTAGCTGTGTTAGCAAACACTTCCTGTGCCGCCGCCACACCTTGCCCAAACTTCACCGGCAAACCCAGCGTGTCCTTGGCAATGTGCTCCATCGCCCCCAGAAACGCCACAGTGTCCAGATAATCGAAGAACCCCAGATGCGCCACGCGGAAGATCTTGCCCTGCATCGTGCCCTGTCCGTTGGCCGTCACCAGGCTGAAGCGCGCCTTCAGCGCCTTCACCACCACGCTCGAATCCATCCCCTCCGGCACCAGCACCGCCGTCGCCGCTGCCGATGGAGACGTCGGCGCAAAGAGCGTGAAGCCCAGCGCCACCAGCCCCGCCCGCGTCGCCGCCGCATTCACCTGCGCGTTGTCAATCAGCGCCATGCGCCCCTTTTCTAAATCGCCGCCCGCCTGCCCGGCAATGTAGTCGAGCGCCGCGCCCAGCCCGGCAATCAGCGCCACTGCCGGCGTGTACGCGCTCTCCCCCTTCACCGCGTTCTTGCGCTCCTTGCGCAGGTCAAAATAATATCTTGGATTCTTCGCCCTCTCCATCGCCTTCCATGCCCGCTCGCTCACGCTCAGATAAGCCAGCCCCGGCGGAATCATCACCGCCTTCTGCGAGCCGCCGATCAGCACGTCGATCCCCCAGCCGTCCACGTCAAACGTCTGCGTCCCCAACCCGGTAATCCCGTCCACAATCAGCAGCGTCTCCGTTCCCTTCACCAGCTTGGCCACCGCCTCCACATTGTGGCTTACGCCCGTCGAGGTCTCCGAGGCCTGCATATAAACAGCCTTATGCTGCGGCATCAGCGCCGCCTTCACTTCGGCAATGTCAAATGTTTGACCATAGGGCTTCTCCACCACATCCACTTGGCAGCCGAAGGCCTTCACCAGCTCCACCCAGCGCTCGCCAAACTTGCCCGCCGTCAGCACCAGCACCCGATCGCCAGGAGAGGTCAGATTCGAAACCGATGCCTCCATCGCACCCGTCCCCGAACACGCCAGCACCAGCACATCATTCTGCGTGCCCACAAAAACCTTCAACTGCGCCAGAACTTTTTGGAACAGCGCGCGAAACTCCGGCGTGCGGTGGTGAATGTCAGCCGCCGCCATGGCAAACTGAGCCGCTGGCAATAGCGGCGTTGGGCCGGGCGTAAACAAGCGTGTCTTGCGGATCATGGCTCTCTCCTCTTTTCTAGACGGGGCCTGTGGGGGAAGCTGGACTTCAACCAGTGTCGGACAGGTTTTTCGCAACACTGAACCGCTCCAGCCTCCCCACGGCCATCCGTCAATCACAGAATACACATAATTGTGGTTTATGTGGCAATTATTTTCTGTGCAAATCGTTCCACGTCCCATTTCGGGCGGAATTTCTGCATTCCAGATTGACGCTGAACCAATTCCTGAGAGAAGTGGTGAGGTAACCCCGCAGGTTTGGTGGCCCAATACGGTACTCTGCATAGAAATGAAGCCGCAACCTGAAATCGTCATTCTTGCCGAGGAGATTCACTCCCGAATAAACCAATTGGCCGTCCCAAATGCTGTGGCCTTGCGAGCGGTCCGGCGGGAGTTTTCACGTCGAATCGCAGATGCATCGCCGCAAAGCGTCGTTCAACTTGCCCTGTGCCTGCTTACCAAGCAATCTGATTTTCTACGAATCATCTCTTATGAAATGTTGATCCATCACCGACTTGCTTTTGAACAACTTACGATGGACGACCTTTTGAAACTTGGTGAGGGAATGAATTGCTGGTCTACCGTCGATTGTTTCGCCATGTACCTTTCCGGCCCTCTGTGGGCGCGGGGCAGTGTCTCCGATAAGACCGTCAAAGCATGGGCGCGCAGCCAGGACCGCTGGTGGAGACGTGCTGCGCTGGTCAGCACCGTTGCGTTAAGCCGGGGCGGGGACGCTAAAGACTTTATCCGCGTGGCGCAAATCTGTACTTTGCTTGTCGAAGACAGGGACGACATGGTGGTGAAGGCTCTCTCCTGGGCCTTACGCGAAGCCGCCAAGAAGCACCCCGAACTGGTCAAAAGTTTTCTTGCGGAACATCAGGAGGCTCTTGCTGCCCGCGTTCGACGAGAAGTCAACAACAAACTCACAACCGGCCTGAAAACGCCTCGTAGCCGCGCAAAGAACTATTGAGTTGCCGATAGTTGCTTTCATGGGTGGGCATTAGTCTACTGGCGCAAGGACGGGAATCATCAGATTATAATGAGGAGTATGCCCGAAACAGGAGCCCTCGAAGCCCAGGTCAACCAGCAAGTCATCCTCGCCATGAAGGCCCATGACGCTGTCCGCACCACCACCCTGCGCCTCATTAAGAACGCCCTCAAAAACAAATTCATCGAGAAGCGGGAAGCCCTAACCCCCGCCGAGGAGCAGCAAGCCCTGGCCACCATGATCAAGCAGCGCCGCGACTCCATCGAGCAGTTCACCAAGGGCAACCGCCCCGAGCTGGCCGCCAAAGAAGCCGCTGAGATCACCGTCATCGAGGAGTTCCTGCCCAAAGCCCTAGACGAAGCCGCCCTAGCCACTTTCGTCGCCGAAGCCGTTTCCGAAGTCGCCGCCGCCATCGGCCAGAAGCCCACCCCCAAAGAGATGGGCCAGGTCATGAAGGCCGTGCAAGCCAAACTCCAGGCCAAAAGCCTCCGCGCCGAAGGCCGCATCGTCAGCGAGATGGTCAAAAAGGCCCTGGCGGGGTAAGTCAAATCTCGATTTCCATAGAGACTCGCCACTCCGGTCCCAGGTTTTTTCTGCAAATTCTCTTGAATTTCTGCATCGGCGTCCGCAATTTTGAATCTCATCAAGGGGTTCCCCGCCATCGTGCCTGCCATCCCCCCTTGGATGCGGGCGCGCGGCTCCCCAGGAGGTCAAATTCCATGGCCACAGTACTCACTCCTCGCCCTGACGAGGAGGACGCTCCCCATCTCTCTCTCGTCGTTCCGGCCGGCGTCCCTGCCAGCCTTCCCGCCAGTCAGGATATCGACTCAACGCTGCACGAAGACCGCGTCTTCGCCCCTCCGGCCGAGTTCAGCGCCAAGGCCCACATCGGCAGCATGGAAGAGTACGAGGCTCTTTACCGCCAATCCATCGCTGATCCCGAGGCCTTCTGGGCCGATGCGGCAGAAAATCTGCATTGGTTTCGTCGCTGGGACAAAGTTCTCGAATGGAATCTTCCCTGGGCCAAATGGTTTGTCGGCGGCAAGCTCAATCTGAGCTACAACTGCGTCGATCGCCATGCCCTCGGCAAGCACGGCCAGAAGACCGCTCTCATCTGGGAGGGCGAACCGGGCGAGCAGCGCCGCCTGACCTACGCCGAGCTTCACGTCGAGGTCCAGCGCTTCGCCAACGCGCTCAAAAATCTCGGCATCGTCAAGGGCGACCGCGTAGCCATCTACATGGGCATGACCCCGGAGCTGGCCATCGCCTTGCTTGCCTGCGCCCGCATCGGCGCGATTCACTCGGTCATCTTCGGCGGATTTGCCGCCAACGCCATCGTCGACCGCGTCAACGACTCCGGATGTGTAGCCATCCTCACACAGGATTCCAGTTACCGCCGCGGCAACGAGATCCAGCTCAAGCAGATTGTCGACGAAGCCGTGCTCAAATGCCCCACCGTGCGCCACGTGGTCGTCCTGCGCCGCAGCGGCACTCCCGTCACCATGGTCGAGGGACGCGACCATTGGTGGCACGAGCTTACCGCAGCCGCCTCGCCCATTTGCCCGCCCGAAGAAATGGATTCCGAAGACCCGCTCTTTATCCTCTACACCTCCGGCACCACCGGCAAACCCAAGGGCCTGGTCCACACCACCGGAGGCTACGCGGTGCAGACCTACCTCACAACCAAGTACATCTTCGACCTGAAGGAAGAGGACATCTACTGGTGCACGGCCGACATCGGCTGGATCACCGGCCACTCCTACGTCGTCTACGGGCCGCTGGCCAACGGCGCCACGGTGCTGCTCTTTGAGGGCGCTCCGGCATGGCCCGTCTTCTCCCGCTGCTGGCAGATCGTCGAGGAGCACAAGGTGACGGTCCTGTATACCGCGCCCACGGCCATCCGCGCCTTCATCAAGTGGGGCGACGAATTTGTCGAGAAGCACTCTCAAGCCTCGCTGCGCCTGTTGGGCTCCGTCGGCGAGCCCATCAATCCCGAAGTCTGGATGTGGTATCGGGAAAAGGTTGGCCATACACGCTGCCCCATTGTCGATACCTGGTGGCAGACCGAGACCGGCGCCATTCTGATTTCGCCGCTGCCCGGCGCAACTCCCACCAAGCCCGGCTCGGCCACGCGCCCCTTCTTCGGCATCGTCCCCGAGGTCGTCAACAAAGAGGGCAAGCCGGTTCCCCCCGGTCACGGCGGCTTTCTGGTGGTGCGCAAGCCCTGGCCGGCGATGGCACGCACCATTTACGGCGATCCGGAGCGCTTCCACCAGACCTACTGGAGCCAGGTCAAAGGCAGTTACTTCACCGGCGACGGCGCGCGTGTCGACGAGGATGGCTACTTCTGGCTGATGGGCCGCGTCGACGACGTCATCAACGTCAGCGGCCACCGTCTGGGCACCATGGAAGTGGAATCGGCGCTGGTCTCTCATCCCATGGTCGCAGAGGCCGCCGTCGTGGGCCGTCCCGACGAACTCAAAGGCCAATCCATCGCCGCTTTCGTCGTTCTCGAACATCCCAACCAACCCACATTGGCCCTCAAAGAAGAGTTGCGCCAGTGGGTCGCCAAAGAGATCGGTTCGCTCGCCCGCCCCGACGTTATCCGCTTCACCGAAATTCTGCCCAAAACCCGCTCCGGCAAAATCATGCGTCGCCTGCTGCGCGAACTAGCCTCCAGCGGCGAGGTCAAAGGAGACATCACCACCCTCGAAGACTTTTCCGCCATCGCTCTACTGCGCGAAGTGGAAGAGGTATAGCCGCTTCCATCGCAGAAATATGGGGTGCCCCATCCTCGCCGCGTACTTGTTATTGCGGCTAGGGTGGGATATCAAATAATATTTCTGTCATCCTGAGCGAACGGGGCCCCAGGCGTACTCTTCAGCCTGGGGGTGGTGAGTCGAAGGACCTGCTTTTGCTTTTCGTGCTTAGTATCAGGTCACTGCTTCACAGCTTGTGGAAAAATACATTTGGAGTTGTGAGAAGCGTCAGGGCACGGTTTTAACCGTGCCGCAAATGTCCAAAATAATCGTCGGGCTGGTAGGGATGGGTTTTAACCCATCCATTTATCCCCTGAGGGATGTTATTCCCGGAGGGAGCAGTGGCCTTCAGGCCACTGAATGAGCGCCTTCAATGAATACGGCTTTAGCCGCGGGCATGCCCCTGTTACCTATTCCCCATTCCCTATTCCTTGTCGTTATACCATCCACCCGTTTTTTAGAAATCAATCCACGCGTCAACGTAGACCTTTAGGTAACGGAAGAGTTTCTTGCCTCGTTCTGTGGAAGTTTGAAATGTCAGAGCAAGCTCATAGACGGTCTGCCCGCTTAGAGCCAAAGAAGAGCCGTGCCATTCAAGTCTCGAAAGCAGCGCATTCGGATTGACGTTCTGATCGAGTAATCTGTTCCACAGGTTCGTGTCCAGATAAATGAGCTTCGAAACCATGTCACAAAGTTTACAGCTTAGGTCACGGTATATGGCATACAATTGCAGCTATGCCTCTCAATATGGTTACCGTTGCTATCGCTGTGCTGAGTTCGGGTGCGTTATCAGCAGCGATCAGTGGTTTCATCTCATACCGCACCAGTAAAAGCGTTGAGCGTCTCAAGATGGCTCTCGAACGCGGCCTGTATGTTACTAAGGCTCACTATGATCTTGAGCTGGAATCGTTCAAGCAAATATGGGCTGCATTCAGTAGTCTCAGCCTTAAGGCCCGTGCGTTTATTGCGCCGGACAAGTTCAAGATCAATACGCCAGACGGAGAAATAGGTGATTGGTATTCAAAAGCATACCCGAGGGTCGCTAAAGACTTTTTCGATGCACACGATACGGCGTTGCGCATCGTAACCGAGTACTCACCTTTTTATCCCAGCGGCATAAGACAAATTGCCGAGCAAATCTTTGTCATCGATCTTCAAATCGTCAGCCACGTATCGAAGCTTGATGGTTCAGAATTATCTGAGCCATGGTTTGAGAAATTTAGACAACTCTCTGGAGCAATTGATAAACGGGTCCGGGAAATTGAAGAACTTATTCGGGAGCGGTTGGATACTTTGCGTATCGTCTCATAAAACTAAACGGAAGAACTATGTCGGCCACGCCCATCATCTCGCTGTAATCGATGCGCTCGCTAGGCCAAGCGAATTCCCATTGCCTGCATCTGGATAGCTGCCGCTGGCCAGATAAGTTCCTCGAATCTGCTACCAGTCTGCCCCAAATTATTACTTCGCATCTTCTGACTTTTGAGAATCCGAGAGAGGTGCCCTGATCGGGAGTCCAAGATCGTCCTCCGGCACCTCCATACCAATTAAGGAAAAGGAAAGTGTTCGATGAGATTTCCGATCCTCTTTCAATCGATTCATCTCGCCGTCACGTATGAATTTGATTGTGCCTGCTAAGGACTCAATCTTTTCTGAAACCTTAGAATCAGGGACCGAGAAATCTGCGGTCTCAAGCAGCATATCCCCGGTGAACTGATCCGCAAGTTTCAAATATTCAGTGAGGTGCTCTATTAATTGAAAATCCACCATCCCGCTCGATTCAGATTCACGCAGGACCGCAATATGGCTATTCCCTCCGCATCCCTCAACGTGTTCTTTTGCTTGAAACAAAATATAAGCGGCAACAATGGTGCATTGTCGTGTAGTTAACCATCCTTCTTCGCCGTTTGCACCCATTCTTTCGGCTAGGAAATCTGCAAGATAATAGCCGATCCCGCTCGATGCGTAATTTCTCTCATTCACAAGCGGCCCAGATGCTTGGAACAATCTACTTTGGCCACCTATTGTGATTCCGTAGATTAATTCAGCTTGAGGAAAAGAACCGGGCTGGTAAATCTGGCCAAATTCTTGGTATGTTTTTTTGATCATCGACTCCACGGCATCTGAGGCTTCCCAAATATTGGCTACTCCTCGCAGCGCATCCCAAGCTCGACTGGCAACCTTGTCAACGAAGGGGCCGTCCCCCGCTCCGCAGATTGCAATCGCTAGATCGTGATTGATCATTTTCTGCTGTTCTTCGCTCCATGTAGGACCGTTGGTAAACTCTAGTTTTGGGACGTTTCTTTTCGCGATACCTGAAGTCTCTTGAGTGTCAGCACATACTACGATGCCATCCTGACATCTGAAACCAGCAATGATTGTCATAATTTGTCTGCTTCCACTTCATCGATTTGATAATCAATTCTACCTAAATACAGAAACTCAGGTATTGCTCTACCCGAAACGCGTAAAAATCCCCGCCCAAAACGCCTTGCCCTCCGGCAGCTCGCGGCGGCTCTCGCGTTCGAGCATGAAGCCGCGCAATTCGAGCGCCCTCCGCAGCTCTCCCGGCTCCACATAAACAAAGCTGGCAGGAAAAATCATCTTTACTGTGACAATCTATAGGTTGTCATGAACACCACTGCTGACAATCTATGCCTTGTCGCCGTTCGTTCTAGCTCCGCTCCTGAGCTTGTCGAAGGGGCCGTAAGCCTAGACGGCCAGTCTCTGACTTGACTAGGTCTAGACTAGGTCAACTCCACAATGATTTTTCAGATTATTTTCCTTAACCTGTTCATAAAAATAAGTTAGTAAATTGTTGGGAAATGTAGCGAAAGATGAGAAAAAATTGGTTCAAATCACCGATTTTCATGTCTCTATATGCACACGTTTCGTGTGTTTCAAAGCCCGAAAAATGCCCAAATGTGTGCTTCCAACGCCACAAAAGTCTTTGTTGGGTGCCCCCGGTCCCTCGCTGTAGGGGACCGGGGATATGACATTATCAGCCGGCTTATTTCTTGATCAGCCCGTATTCTCCGGCCACCTGCTCGAGCTTCTGCCGTGTAGCGGCCGAGGGCGGAACCAGCGGCAGCCGCACGTGGTCCGTGCAGCGGCCCATCAGTGAGAGTACCGTCTTCACCGGGCAGGGATTGGAATCCCAAAAATTAGCGTCGATCAGCTTCGCGTAGCGGCGCTCCAGCTCTTGAGCCTCGGCCCAATCATTGCGCAATGCTGCGTGAATCATGCGGCTCATCTCCGCCGGAATCTCGTTCGAGGCCACGCTGATAAGTCCTTTAGCGCCAACGCCAATCGAGCCCAGCCCCATGTTGTCGTCGCCCGAGAAGACCTTGAAGCCCGTGGGCAGCAGATGCACCAGTTCGGCGACCTGAGGCAGCTTGCCACTCGACTCTTTGATGGCCTGGATGTTGGATGCAGCCTCGGCCAGCCGGACGACTGTAACAGGATCGAGGTTCACGCCAGTCCGCCCTGGAATGTTGTAGATCGCGACAGGCAGCGGGGCAACCGTCTGCGCCAGCGCCAAAAAATGCTGGAACTGGCCCTCCTGCGAGGGCTTGTTGTAGTAGGGATTGGCCGACAGCACCGCGCCCAACCCGTGAACCTGCTTGAGCTTGCCGGCCAGCCGCACCAGCGTCCGGGTGTTGTTCTGAGTACACCCCGCCCACACCGGCACGCGCCCCCCAGCCGTCTCCACCACCAAGGTGACCGTCCGCAGCCACTCGTCCTCGTCCAGCGTAGCCGCCTCGCCGGTAGAGCCGCAGGCCACCAGAAAATCGATGCCCGACTCAATCTGCCAATTCACCAGCGCCTTTAGCGACGCCTCGTCAATCGATCCGTCCGCCCGGAAGGGCGTCACAATCGCAGTACCGCAACCTGTGGTTTCCATAAGAAAAGAGTGTACAACGAGCGGGGCAACCGTCGGAATAGGGACATTTGCCCGCTATTACGCTATAACCGGCATCATCATTGCCACGGGGCTCATTTCGCCGACTGTGCTGTATGCTCGAAGCAGTTTGTTTTTCTTTGCCCACGCTATGCGCTATACGACACAATTTCTGCTTTCGGCCCTGGCGGCGGCGCAGTTTCCCGCGAGCGATGCGCCGGAGATCGCGTTTCTGGGCCGCTCCAATGTGGGCAAATCGAGCTTGCTGAATAAGCTAGTGGGCGAGAAGGCGGCCAAAGTTTCACAGACGCCGGGACGCACACGAGCCATCAACTTTTTTGCGTTGTTGGACTCGAGCCGTAGGCCGAAGCTGGTTTTTGCCGACCTGCCGGGCTACGGCTACGCGAAGATTTCCAAATCGATTTCGGAGACCTGGCCGGCTTTCATCGAGCCTTATCTGGCGATGCGCTCCACGTTGAAGCTATGCGTCTGCCTGGTGGACGCGAATGTACCCGTGCAGCAGAGCGACCGGCAGTTGATCAGTTGGCTGCGGGATGCGGGACGCGAGTTTACCGTGGTAGCCACCAAGATTGACCGCCTCAGCGGCAACCGGCGCACACGCAACCTGATCGAGCTGAAGCAGGGGCTGGAGTTGAACGAACTACTGCCCGTTTCGGCTAAAACCGGCTACGGAGTGAAGGAACTGTGGACGAGGATTGAGGCGGCGGGAGGCTAGCCGGCAACTTTGGGAGTCGGCGGCGTGAAGCTGAACTTCTCTGGCTGTCCATTACGGCTTACGATGATGTCGACGGGAACACCAATTTCCACACTCTCGACCTTTTCGCGCAGCCTTTCAATGAAGATCTTTGCGGCACGATCATCGCAGCGCAGCAAGCGCATGCCCTGCGACCTCCGTCCCAGGTAGCGCGGGGCCAAGCGGAGCCATCGGCGCGCGACCCCGACGGCTGGACCCGAATCAGGGCTAATGCAATCGAGGGCGAGAGCATCAAGCTTAGGCAGCCATTGAGTTGGTGAGTCCGCGACGCTCCAGGCAAGGAGCGCCTGGTTTGCATCGGGATGGATGGCCACAACCGGGCGCGCGCCCTGGCTGAGGAAAGCGGCGAACTCCGGTGCGGGCGCGGAGTGAGGCGGCAGCAGATCGGGAAGCACGCCGCGCTCCTGCAGTTGGCGGGCAAAATCAGCTTCACTATTCTGGGCCACGCAGACGGCTACGGTGGAGCGCTTGCGAATTTCGTTTTTTAGAATGCGCAGGGCTTCGTCGAGCGAGGTGACGAGGAAGTCTACGACGCCGTCGCGAATGGCCTGCTTGCCTGCGGCTTCTGCCGTAACAGCCAGCGAGGCGGCGCCGGCGATGTTGGCCGCCACCAGCAGGGCGCGGGCGCCTACATCGAGCTTCCCCGCATAAAGGAGTTTCCCGCCCAGGCTGGGTTCCGCATCCGGGCCGGGCTTCGCGGCCAGGATGAGTCCAGCGTAGTTATGCTCAACCTGCAGAGCGAACTCAAGCGCGGCAGCCGGATTGGGGTTGATTGGCATGGGGGTGCGTTAGGGAAGCAAGAAGATTTCCAGGGATGCATGCCCTGCTTCCGGACGGATCTACTCACGGAATTTTTCCATCGCGTTCAACCGCCTGACAAAGAAGACAAACTCTCCTGGTTTGGCGAAGACTTGTGGATGATTCGGAACCTTCTTACCAATGCAATTATTGGGGGCCAAAACTCCATTTGCGAGTATGTCGGAGATCTCGTACCAACGATCAAGAGCCGCCCCCTGATATGATGAGCCGGTATCTTTGTTGGCATCACAATTGGCATAGACAGACGTGGAGCTGTCGTAGGTGGCGCGGACCGAAAGCAGAGCAGCATCACCGGGCACAGTCAATTTGCCTGTGCCGTCCTCATTCTGCACCACCCAATTGCCATGAACCGTTTGTTGGTGATTGATGCGCACCAGGAAACTGGAGGTGACGATGAGCTTGCCGGATTTGCCATCCAGCATCCGGATGGTGATGGTCTTCTCTGTTTGCGCGCGCAAGGAGCCGCAACAAGTGGTTATGCACAGGAGAAGGTAGAGCACGCGGCGAGTTTGTAGAGCCATTTTTGCCTCCGGGATTACCACTCTGTTCACCAGGTGGAGTAAGGTTGGCCTCCGGCGCTCAGTTCCTGCGAGCCGGAGTGAACGTCATCGATGCCGGGTTCGGTCTGGTCCACCGAGTAGAGTGCTCCGTTGGAGTCCGTGACCCAGGTGTCCTTGGAGTGGGTAAAGGGATCCTCGGGGACGGCCTTGAGGTAGCCGTTCGTGATGAGGTCGTCGAGCGTTTGCGGGGCCTTCTGCTTGTCCATGGTATAGGAGTCGATAGCTGCACGCATCACGTGCAGGTCTTCTTTGAGCACCGCTTCACGGGCCTGCTTCATGGCGCTGATATAAAGAGGCACAGCCACCAACATGAGTATGCCGATAATCATCATGACGATCATCAGCTCCATCAAGGTAAAGCCCGCGTCTTGTTTGCGAATCCTGCTCACTGAATCCTCTTTAGCGTTGTTAGCGAAGTTAGCCGCGTTTCGTGCGTGACAGCCCACTTCTACTGCTTACTTCACTGCATTTGTTAACTCCGCTGATCTTACTAACAATGCTGTCTTTGCTAACTCACTAGCTCCGCTAACCCGGATAAAAATCTACCAGTCAGAATACTTGGTTCCGTCCAGAGCCGTGCCTGTGGACTTGGAGTACACGTCGAAGACGCTGTCCCCGCTGAAGGAAGTCGAAGTAGGATCGTCCTTCATCGAGCGCAAACCCCACTCCGCCTTGCCGGTCATGGGGTCGATGGGAATGCGGCGCAGGAACTTCACCTTTTTCCCCTGTATATCGACGCCATTGACCAGTGTCTCCAGGTCTGGTGGATAACCCTGGCTGTCGAGCTTGATCTGGAATGCGTTTCTGTCAGCCGCGTCCTTGTAGTGGTCGATGGCGTCGCGCATCATCCACAGGTCGTAGCGCAGGTATCGCTCATTCTGGCGTTTGACCTGGAAGCGGGCGACGGGCAGTGCGGCCGAGGCGAGGATGGAAAGAATCGCCACGGTCACAATCAATTCGACTAGCGTAAGTCCTCGCTCACCGGGACGGACAAAACGAATTGGCCGGGCCTTCTTCATCACGAGCCTCATCGGCTTACTTCACCTGAATGTTGATGCGCGCGCCCTCGGCCGGTAAAAACTTCTGGGAGCTGTTGACTGCGCCGGGCCGGGTGATGGCGATGACGCTCTCTCCGGCTGCCTTGGTCTGGAAGGTGAGCACACAGACCACTCCTGCTCCGTTCACTCCAGAGGCTCCCGGCGGAAGCGAAGCGTGGATGTTGATGGAGCCGGGCCCGTCGTCACGGTGCACCAGCGCAACAGCCTGTCCGTTCCGGCCCAGAAAGTCTCCGTTGTCCACGTTAAGCAGGGAAAGCGCGGCGGGATCGTAGGAAATCTGCAAGGGAACGGCAGCGATATCCGTTCCTCCGGTCAGCACTACGGAAATTTTGAAGGTGGCGCCTGGAGCCACCAGCGCGGGCTGTTGCGTAAGCGCGAATTTCACGGTGGATGGCGCCGGCGCGGAAGCAGGCGGGTTGACCGGGGTGGTATTTCCGGTGGTCTCCGCGGCCTGTCGCAACTGCTCCAGCGCGGCCGGGGCAGCGGCCAGTGCGCTTTGACCGGGAACCGTTCCCACGCTGGGCTTGGCGTTGGAAGAGGGGCGCGCTGGGGACGCTGGACTTGAAACTGGCTTCGACTCTGGATTCTCGCTGGGAGATTCAGCCGAAGTGTGGCGCAACTCAATGGATGTGCCGGCGCCGGTGTCCACGGTGCGCAGATTCAACTGCTCCAGTGATTGCGAACGAACCACATGCGGCACCACCAGAAAGACCAGCTCGTCGTCCTGTATGGTGTGATCCCTGGAGCCGAAGATGTAGGAGAGGCCGGGAATCTGGCTCAGGCCGGGAATGCCGCTCTTGGTCTGTGACTCCTGCTTGTTCTGAATGCCGCCCAGGATGCTGGCCTCGCCCTCGCGCAGCCGGATGACGTGATCGACGCTGCGCTGGCTGATGATCGGCTCGGTCACGCCGCTGATGGTCACTGAGCCGCTCTGCGAGGTCACCTCGATCTTGATCTTCAGCGTGACGTCGCGGTCGAAGTGGACGGTAGGGGTCATCTCGATATTCACGCCCACGTCCTGGTACTGGAACTGCGTGTTCACCAGTGAGCTGACCAATGCGGTGGCGGCGCCGGTCTGGTAGGAGCCGGTGGCTATGGGGATCTTGGAACCGATCTTCATCACCGCCTTCTGCCCGTCGGTGGCCCGGATGCGTGGATTCTGCAGAATTTTTGTATTGGTGTCGGTGAGCAGCAGATTGGCCGTGGCCGAACCCACCGTTACGGCAAAATCCGTGGCCTTCAGGTGGGCCAGATCGTAGAGGGTGGGGCTGGTCGTGCTGGTGGTTGAGCCCGTCGTGGTCGTGCTGGTCGAGGTACTGGTGCTGCTTGATGGCGCCTGCAGCGCGACTCCCACGCTGCTGGGCCAGGCGATGCCCAGCGTTTTCTCCCAGTTCTTGCTCACCTCCAGGACGGCGATGTCCACCACCACCTCGGGACGCGCCTTGTCCAGGTCGTTGATCAGTTTTTCCGCCAGCAGAAGCTCGTCGGGAGTAGCGCGCATCACGATGGCGTTCTGGCTGGCCACGGCGTAGACCTTGGCGTTGGGCAGCAGGTTGCGAATGGCGGTCTGCACGTCGGTCAGGTCGTTCTGCTGCCAGGCGTTGGACAGATAGAAAGTCTGGACAGCCTGCTCGTCTAGCTCCGTATGACGGGCGCGTGTGTTGGCGGCCACAAAAAGCGTGTTCTCGGTGACCGGCCTCCAGAAGGTGTTGGAGATGGTGCCTACAATGCGCAGTGCGTCGAGCAGCGAAACGTTGTTCAGGTCCACCTGAATCCGCTTGGAGGCGTAATCCGGGTCAAACAGCACATTGACGCCGGCGGCTTTTCCGATTGCCTGATAGACCATCTTGGCGTCTTCCTGAATGTGCAGCGTAAGCGGCTCGTTGGAAACCGGCTTCAGAACAGCCGGCGCGCCCATGGTTTCCAGGTTCTCCTGCTTGCCCTCGGGCTGGGGGAGGCTGGTCTCGGAAACAGGGGCTATCTCGCCGTGTTTCTGCCGTACCCGGGCGATGGCCTGCTGCGCGGACTCATTGCTGGGATCGATCTCGGCGGCATGCAAAAACTCCGACAGAGCGCCCTGTTCGTTGCCCGCTTCCAGCAGCTTCTGTCCCTTGGTTACGTGCACCGCCGAAGCGGTAATGCGCACGCGATACATGGCGGCGCGGAACTGCAAGTCCTTGGGAGCCTTTTTGTAGGCCTTTTGGTAATTGTCGAATGCGGTGTCGTAGTCCTCCTTCGCCTCGGCGCTCTGGCCGCGCTTGAAGAAGGTGCTAGCCGATTGGGCGCGCAGGGAAACACTGGACAGGCTGAAGACCGCCAGGATGGCAAGAAGCGCAATCCAGAAAATGGCTCCTGAAAAAACGGATCTGGAGGCAGCCTGTGCTTGAAAGCGGCTTTTCATCGAACTCCCCGGCGTCTTCGTTGGCCCGCACTGCTCATCGGGCCCTTGAGGGCTGCCTTGGCCGCCCCAGACGCGCATCTTGACACGATTCCGATTGGTTAATACTCCCATTCGACGCAGCCCCATTCTAACAAAACCCGGCGCAAAACCGCCTGAAACCCGCGCCAATGCTAGGATTAAGATTCGAGGAGGCTTGCCGATGGCCCGCCAAACCAGCCATGTCATCGACCAGAAGGCCAGCCCCGGCCCGCAGAAGCCTGCCAAGCCCCGCGATCCGGTGGCCTCGGGCCAGCGCGACGCCGCGCACAATCGCACCGCCAGCCACAACTACTTTCTTCTCGAAAAGTTCGAGGCCGGCGTCAGCCTGCGCGGGACGGAAGTGAAATCCATCCGCGAGGGCAAGGCCAACCTCAAGGACTCCTACGGCCTCATCCAGAATGGCGAGGCATTTCTGCTCAACCTGCATATCGGTCCCTACTCCCACGGCAACATCTCCAACCACGACGCCACACGCACCCGCAAGCTGCTGCTGCACAGCGGCGAGATTCGCAAGCTACTCTCCAAGACGCAGATCAAGGGCCACACGCTCATCCCTACCCGGCTTTACTTCCGCAACGGGAGAGTGAAATGCGAACTGGCCGTGGCCAAGGGCAAGCAGGACTGGGACAAGCGCGAGACGGAAAAGCGCCGCGAGGCCGACCGTGATGCCCGCGCCGCCGTCAATGCCAGCAAACACAAGATGGGGCGCTAGGGGCGTCTTCGATTCCGAAGGGCTGCATTTCACTCTCTCTTTGAACAATAGCTCCGTGCCCCATCCTTTCGCCTTCTTTCTGGCGAAAGGGTGTGAAACCGCACCCCCCTTGCCACGCATTTTCCCCGCGCCCGCCACAATGAAATAATGTCTCTATGAGGACCCAACTTTCTTTTGCTCCCCTCTCCCAAATCGAAACCGAACTCCTGGCCGTCCTTGCCGCCGACACCCAAACCTCGAAAGCCGCCGACGCCAAGCCCCAGCCTGTGTTACTGACCGCCGACCCCGCCGTACAGGCAGCCGTGGCCGCCGTCCTCGCCAGCGGCGAATTCAAAGCTGGCGCGAACGAGACAACGCTGCTTCACGCCCCTGCCGGCCTTGCCGCAAAGCGCCTGCTGCTCGTTGGCCTGGGCAAGCAGGCCAAGGCCAACGCCAACTCCGTGCGCAACGCCGCCGGAACCGCCGTCCGCTTCATCAAGCCGCGCGGCCTTCGCGAGCTGGTTCTTGCCCTGCCTGAAAGTGACTCCAAATCGTTACCTCACGCGGCGAGTGTGCGCGCCGCCGTCGAGGGCGCGTTTGTCGGCGACTTCGATTCCGACACCTATCGTAGCGAGCGCAAGGATCAGAGTGTGGAGTCGTTCAGGCTAGCCGCGACTGCCAACGCAGACAAAGCCGCGCTCGAAGCCGCCTTCGCCGAGGCCATCATCATCGGCGAGAGCCAGAACTTCGCCCGTTCGCTGGTCAACGAGCCGGGCAATAAACTGACGCCCACCCTCCTTGGGGCACGCGCCGCGCAAATGGCCGCCGATGTCGGCCTCGGCTGCGTGGTCCACTCCACAGAAAAGCTGCGCGAGCTGAAGATGGGTGCATTCCTGAGCGTGGCGCAGGGCTCCGCCGAGCCGCCTGCGCTGATTGTTTTGCGTTACGAACCGAAGGGAACCACGGAAGGTCCCGTCCTCGGCCTCGTCGGCAAGGGCATCACCTTCGACTCCGGTGGCATCTCCATCAAGCCCTCCGACAAAATGGAAGAAATGAAAACCGACATGGCCGGCGGCGCGGCCATGCTCGGCGCCATGCGCGCCATTGCGCTGCTCAAGCCAAATGTACGCGTCATCGCCGTCATTTGCGCTGCGGAAAATATGCCCTCCGGAACGGCGCAAAAACCCGGTGACGTGCAGACGGCAATGCCCTTTTTGCCGGATAAGCCCGGCAAGACCATCGAGATCATCAACACCGACGCCGAAGGCCGCCTGGTCCTGGCCGACGGACTCACCTACGCGCGCCAATTGGGTGCAACTCACCTCATCGACGCCGCCACGCTCACCGGAGCCTGCGTCGTCGCTCTCGGCCACGTCAACGCCGGCGCATTTTCCAACGACGAGGATGCTTGGGCAAAGTTCGATGCGGCGCTCACCATCTCCGGCGAGAAGTTTTGGCGCTTGCCCCTGGGCGAGGAGTATGCCGAACTCATCAAGTCCGACATCGGCGACATCAAGAACACTGGTGGACGCTATGGCGGCGCCTGCACGGCAGCCGAGTTCCTCAAAGTCTTCGTAGAAGACACGCCCTGGATTCACCTGGACATCGCCGGCCTGGCCTGGGCGGAAGACTCAAAGCCCTACATCGCCAAAGGTCCCAGCGGTGTAGCCGTGCGCTCGATTCTGGAGTGGGTAAGGAGTTACTAGGGCCTCACATTGTCAGTTTGCAGAAAGGATGACCAAAGATGGAACAAGCTGAATTCAAGCTCACTCAAGTCAGTGTTGTTATGCTGGGGGTTCACGAGGCGACGCGAGCGCTGGCTTTCTATCGCGACAAGCTGGGCCTGAAGGTTCAGAATGAAATCCCTGGTTTCGCATTCCTAAATGCGGGTGCGGTAACCCTGTGCCTCAGCGAGCCTGCGGCCAAAGTCCGTGGCCAGGTTGCCGGCGCCGGCGAGATCGTCTTCTCCGTTGAGGATGTAACCAGCGCCTATCAAGCGCTGCGCGAGAAAGGCGTCCAGTTCACCCACGAACCGCGAAACATCACGCCCACCGCGAGGGTTGCCAACTTCGATGACCCAGACGGCAACCATCTATCCATCTATGGGCCTTAATCGAAACACCACTAACCAAGAGTAGGCCCCGACTTACAGCCTTACTTACATCGCCTCCGGGCTTTCAATTCCCAACCAGCCCAGTGCCAGCACTAACTCCCGCAGTGCAACAGCGGCAGTGGCGAACAGGAAAGTTTTCCGCGCCGGATCTTCTTCGGTCAAAATGTGGTGCTTGTGATAGAAGTTATTAAACTCCTGCGCTAACTGGAATGCATGCTTGGCTAAGTAAGCAGGCTCCGAGGTCGTAATGCATTGCTCCAACACCAGAGTGCGGCGGGCTGCCATAAGCCACAGTGTCCAGATATCTTCTGCAGCTTCGTCTTCGAGATAGCCATCAATGCCCGCTAACTCCTCTAACTTCGCTAACTCCGCCTCTGCTGTCGTCCCAGCCTTGCGAAAGATGTTCTTGGCCCGCACCACGGCGTACTGTATATATGGCCCTGTCTCGCCTTCGAAGCTCAACGCATCTTTAAAATCAAACGCGATCACTGAGTTGCGCGTGAACTTGAGCATGAAGTAGCGCAGCGCGCCAATCGCAATCTGCTCGGCAATCCGCTGCCGCTCCGTCTCATCGCTGCCGGTCTGGCGCGCGTCCACTTCGGCGCGTGCGGCGGCGATCAGCTTGTCAATCAGATCATCCGCCTTGACGCCGAAGCCCTTCCGTCCACTGACTTCAATGTAAGGCCGCTCCAAATCCTCCGTAGAGACTTCGTAGCCCAGTTCAACCGCGCAACGCGGCGTCAGCGCCACCATCTCATAACTGAAGTGCGTGTAGCGGTCGGCCTGTTCGATGTGTCCCATGCCGCGCAGCGCCTGAATCACGTTAGCTTGTGGATCGCTCTGTCGCGCGTCGATCACGTTGTAGATAGCCTGCGCCCCGCCAAAATGTGGATGGGTTATCACTCCCTTTTCCGTAGAAATCCAGCACTCATGATCGGGATAAGTGAAGAACGGCTTGTAACCGAAATCCTTGCCCAGCAGGCCAAACTTCCATAAGTGATAAGCAATATCCTTGCCCACATAAGTTACTGTTCCATTCGAGCGAACAATCACCTTTGCATCTTCGTCGGTTACATCCTCCGTCGTTTCTGCGCCAGGCCGAGTCATCACCCAGCAGCCCTTATTCTTGCCCTCGGTTTCGAAGTAAAGTACTCCGGTGTTCTTAAGTTGCTCGAAGGCTGCTTCCCAGAATTTAAGGTGCAGTATCTCGCTTTCGCGAGGCAGAAAATCGTATTCGATGCCCAGCCGCAGCATGGTTTCCAGGTGCCGCTGCAAAACCGCTGTCGAAATCAGCTCTGCAACTTCAGCCGTCTCGTTGCCGCCGCGCTCCAACTCATGCAGCGTCGCATAACGCAATTTCTTTCGCTCATCATTCTCCTCGTCGCTGCCGCTCGTGTACCACTGCGAAGTCTGCGCATACAAATCCCAGCAGTAGTAATCAATCCGTTGGCCAGAATATTTCAGTTCTGAAAGTAGTTGCCTCACATCGGCCAGCGATTTGCCTTCCATATGCAGAAAGCCCACCACCACATCGGCGACCTGCACGCCGGTGTTGTCGATATAGTTCTGCACGTCCACCTTTTGCCCGGCGGCGCGCAGCAGGCGGACAAAGGTGTCGCCCAGAATTGCATTGCGCAGGTGGCCGATGTGCGCAGCCTTGTTGGGATTGATGCTGGTATGCTCCACCAGCGAATGTATTCCCGATGATGTCTGTGATCCGGTTTCGGCTGCGGCAGTCATGTGCACGCCAGCGGCCCGGTCCAGCCGCGCATTGATATACCCTGCGCCGGCAACTTCGAAGCCCGCGAAGCCATCTACCTTGTCCAGCGCGGCTACAATCTCCTGTGCAATGACCTTGGGCGCCTTGCGCAGCTTGCGCGCCAGCTCAAAGGCAATGGGCGTAGCCAGCTCGCCAAACTTCAACTCCGGTGGAATCTCCAGCGGAATCGTTTCAAGCTGAAGATCGTACTTGGCCTTGAGAACCGCGCGAAGATGCGCCGCAAGTCGTTTTTGCAATTCCAGGTACACGTTATCTGGCCTCAGAAATCCTTGATTTTCAAAGGCGATTCTAACAGAATCACACCAGTTTCTGTGTTTGACGCTCCTCGTACGGCAACCTAAGATGGAATATAGATTGCACTGAGGAATCCCGCCTGCCGATAGGGGAGAATCGAGTGCAGCGTCCGCCTATGACAAATTCTGCATCCAGCTCAACTCGCTATTATCTGACCACGCCCATTTATTACGTGAATGCGCGCCCGCACCTGGGCCACGCCTACTCCACCATCGTCTGCGACACCATTGCACGGCGCAAGCGCGCTCTCGGCATCGAGACTTGGTTCCTCACTGGCACGGACGAGCACGGGCAGAAGATCGAGCGCTCGGCAGAGAAGGCTGGCCGCACGCCCATGGAATTTGCTACTGCCATTGCGGGCGAGTGGCGCGGGCTGTGGGACCGGCTTGGTCTCACCTACGATGACTTCATCCGGACGACCGAGCCGCGGCACGAGCGCGGCGTGCAAAAGTTGTTTTCGACGCTACGCAACCGGGGCTTCATCTACAAAGGTTCCTACACCGGCCAGTATTGTGTCAGCGATGAATTGTATGTCGATGGCCCGCCGGGCACGGTCTGCCCCGACTGCGGCCGCGTGACGGAGACGGTGAGCGAGGAAAATTATTTCTTCAAGCTCTCGGCCTTCGAGCGCAAGCTGCTGGAGTTTTACGAGGCCAATCCCGGCTTTATGGGCCCGGAGTCCACGCGCCGCGAGGTGATCTCCTTTGTGCGCGGAGGGCTGCGGGATTTGTCGGTGAGCCGTACAAGTTTTTCCTGGGGCATTCCTGTTCCCGGCGACGAGAAGCACGTGATCTACGTGTGGCTCGACGCGCTGGCCAACTACATTACTGCCCTCGGCTATGGTTCTGACGATCCCAAGGATCAGGAAAAATTCGCCAAATTCTGGCCGGCGGATCTGCACCTCATTGGCAAAGAGATCAGCCGCTTTCACTGCGTTTACTGGCCGGCATTTTTGATGGCGGCGGGCATTCCACTGCCGCGCTCCGTGATGGCCAATGGCTGGCTGCTTTTCGACCAGGGAAAGATGTCCAAGTCGCGCGGCAACATCGTGCGGACCGAGACGGTCCTGGAGGTTCTGGGGGCGGATGCGCTACGCTACTTTTTGTTACGAGAGATTCCCTTCGGTCAGGATGGAAGCTTCAGTTTCGATGCGCTCGTCCAACGTTACAACGGCGATCTGGCCAACGGCTACGGCAACCTGGTCAGCCGCGTGGTCAACATGGTGCACAAATACTTCGGCGGCGTTGTGCCCAAGGCCGGCGCGGAGACCGCGGCGGAGGGCGCGCTGCGCGAGTGTGCGGAGAAAACCATTGCGGAATTTGGCCCGGCCTTCGACGAATTGAACTTCTCCGAGGCGCTCAAGTCTCTGTGGATTTTAGTTGCCGAGACCGACGGCTACCTGACCGCCAATGCGCCATGGAAGAAGCCCGCCGATCGCTCCGAAGCCGACCACGCTGCGTTGCAAGCTCGCGTGCTTGACACCGCAGCCGAAGCCATTCGCATCATCACCGCGCTGGTGTACCCAATCATGCCAGGTGCAGCCGCTAAGGTCTGGCGTCAGCTTGGCCAAGGCGAGATTGCTGATGCGGCAAAGAAATCGTTTTTAACAAATCTCACCTGGGGTGGATTGAAGGCCGGGACAAAGTTTGCCAAACCCGCGCCGCTCTTTCCCCGCGCGGAAAAGGACGCCGTCGAACGCATGCAAAACATCGAAGATCGAAACAGCAGCAACTCCGCCACAAAAACTGCGGACGCAACTTCGGTCCCACAGCAAGCGCCAGCCGCACCGCAGTTGCCTGCAAAATCTGGGATGGCAAAGTCGGCTCCGGCCGCAAAGACCGAGAAAAAAAAGGCAAACGTGATCGAGAAATCCGGAAAGCAAACATCCATGGAAAGTGCGCCAGTAGATTCTGTTGGCGTTGATGCAGCGAATGAAGCCCATGCCTACGAAACAGTGGCATCGGCCTCATCTCCCGCTGCTCCCACCGTGCAATCGATAATCCCTACACAGACGCAGGAACCGCAGAAGATCAGCATTGACGATTTCATCAAAGTCGATCTGCGCGTGGCGCAAATCCTCGTGGCCGAGCGCGTTCCCAAGGCCGACAAGCTCCTCCGCCTCGAAGTCGATCTGGGCTACGAAAAGCGGCAAATTCTAGCCGGCATCGCGCAGTACTACGAGCCGGAAAAACTCGTTGGCCGCAAGATCGTCATCGTCGCCAACCTCGCCCCGCGCATGATGCGTGGCCTCGAATCGAATGGCATGTTGCTGGCCGCATCCTTGCCCGACGGCGCGCCGGTGCTCGCCGGCTTCCTCGAAGATGTTCCGCTGGGCGCGCGGCTGAAGTAAAGTTTGACCGGGCAACAGATAGCTTTGAATTTCGTTTGAAAGTGAGGGCCGTGTATCTTGGGTGGCCCTCTTTTTTGGTCTGCTGTCAATTTCTACTTGCAAGGAACAGCGGGCATCCCTACAATTGGTAGAAATTTTCCAAGCCTTCTCCAGACAATCTGAAATCTGTTTGAGGAGTTGCACGATGAAACGATGCCTTACGCTGATTATTCTAGTTCTACTTTGCGCGCATACTGCTTTTGCGTTCCGCCACTATGTTGGACAGGTCTATGACGGCGAGGCCAGGCCACGCACGGACGTTGCATGGATTTGGATCAAATACGGCGCCGTGATTGATCAAATTGACGGTCATCGGATCAGGCCAGCCTTAGGATCGGGTGTGGGTGGAATGTTTTTCGTGCATGCCGTGGAAGTGCTTCCGGGCAGGCATGTGATTTGGGTGGGTTATAACGATGGATCGTATCATGCCCTGCACGCGCAGGAGATCGTGATCGACGCGAAGGGCGGCGAGAATTATGTCCTTGAAGCCACCGCCAAAATCGCATGGAAAAACGACAATTCCCATTGGAATGCCACAATTTCTCCGTACACTCCCACTGAAAAGGAATTGGATAAAATCGATCGAACGCTGTTGGAACGCTCCGATAGTGTGGATGGAATCGTTCAAAGCTGCACGGTGGAAAAGCACGGATTATCCATCTGGTTTCTGCTGGCCGTGCCGGGATCCCCGCAGCCCAGAAAGTTCACATGGTACTTTAAGGTGAATGAAGGTCAGAAGCTCCATGTGGACTACTACCCCTCCAGCCCGGAAAAGGCGGACAATGTCTGGGTCTGGGAGATGAATGGAGCCGCACACTAAACCCCGACTGTCGCTAGAACAAATCAACGCCACGCCAACCGGAGACTTACGCCGTGCTGATTGATTCTCACGCCCACCTGGACAGCCCGCGCTACGTGGACGATCGCGAAGAAATGTTGCGCCGCGCCTGGGAGGCGGGCGTAGGTGCGGTGCTGGCCATCGGCATTGGCGAAGGGCCGATCCAGATGCATCAGACGCTGGAGATTTGCCGCCAGTTCAACGGCCAGCATGGAATTCCCAAGCTCTACGCCAGTGCGGGCGTCTATCCGCACAACACTCCCGAGATCGACGACAGCGTTCTCGCCAAGCTCGACAGCTTGCTCGCCGAGCCGGAGGTTATCGCTTGCGGCGAGATCGGCCTGGACTACTACCACGAGGGCGCGCCGCATGAAGTCCAGCGCAAGGGCCTCGTTCGCTTGCTGGAGATTGCCGCCGCCCGCAAGCGGCCCATCCTGATTCATTGCCGCCCGACTGACGGAACCTCCAACGCCTGGGAAGATCTTTTTGAGATTCTTGAGGCCCACTGGCGGCCCACCGGCCTCGGCGGCATTATGCACTGCTTCGGCGGCAACGACAAACAAGCCGCCCGCTCCCTCGACCTGGGTTTCCTCATCTCCTTCGCCGGCAATCTGACCTATCCCAAGGCCCAGCCGTTGCGCGACGTGGCTGCGCGGCTTCCCCTGGACGGACTTTTAGTCGAAACCGACGCGCCTTGGCTGGCTCCGGCGACCTATCGTGGCAAGCGAAACGAGCCGGCCTGGGTGGCCCGGACCGCAGAAACTCTCGCAGAACTTCAAGGCGCGGAAGTGGATGAAATTGCCCAGGCGACCACGAAAAACTTCAATAGGCTGTTTGACCTCAGGCCGGACGTGGGAAACTGATAGTTGTACTGCGCGGGGGAACACATCCGGCAACCTTCGCCCTCCGCGCGGGAGTTGAGGGAATAGAGCCATGGCCCAGGACAATTCATTCGACATCGTCAGCAAGGTGGACATTCAGGAGGTCCGCAATGCCATCGACCAGGCGCTCAAGGAGATTCGCCAGCGCTTCGACCTGAAGGACTCCCACTCGGAGGTCAAGCTGGAGGGCAACGACGCCATCCAGTTGGCATCCGACGGCGAGTACCATCTGGAAGCGGTCAAGGATATACTCTGCCAGAAGCTGGTCAAGCGCGGCGTATCGCTGAAGAACCTGACCTACGGCAAGCTGGAGCCCGCGCTGGGCAAAAGCGTACGCCAGAAGATCAGCCTTCAGCAGGGCATTCCCGTAGAAAAGGCCAAGGAGATTGTCCGCCTGGTGAAGGACGCAAAAAAGAAGGCGCAGGTCAGCATCATGGGCGATACCGTTAGAGTATCCAGCAAGGACCGCGACGAGCTGCAGGCCATTATCGCATTGCTGCGCGGCAAAGAGATGGGACTGGAATTGCAGTTCACCAACTATCGCACGAATTGAGCGGGGACAATCCAATGGGCTATGAAGAAATCATGCGCGAGTATGCCAACCAGCGCGCGCGATGTGCTGGTAAGTCCGTCGATGAATTGCTTGCTATCACGAATGGCAATGAGATCGAATTTATTCAATCGCTAGAGATGGCGCTTCAGCAGAAAGCCGAACGAATTGGCGTCGATGACATGACGGAAGAAGAGATCATGGTTCTTGCCATTGAAGCTCTGGAGCGCGAGGTAAATAACGGCGGATATAGTCAATTCTTTGTTAATTCTTCGCGCGAATATACACCAATCATTGTTCACGCACTGCTTCGCATCGGCTGTTCGGAGACGGCTGAGATTACGAAGAGCGCCATCGCCGCGGCAGGATTCCAGGGATTGGCTCCGATGGCATTAGCTGAAGCATTAGATGCGTATAGCGAGGAAGATAATCAGGAGCTTGATGAATGCGATCAGCTATATTACAAAGCAGGAGAAAATATTGGCGGAAAGCTTATTGATTTTGTGAAATCCAACAAGAACGTAATTCAACCCTGAGCGGTACGATTCGGAGAGCTTCTGAGCACACTGGCAATAGCGACGGCAAAAGAGGTCTTCGAGCTGCTGCGGGACGATCTTGTGGCCATCGAGCAGGAGCTGGGCCGAGACTCGGCCTCCGGCGTCAGCACCATCACGGAGATTGCCGAATATCTGCGCGAAGGCGGCGGCAAGCGCATCCGTCCATCTTTACTGCTGCTCTCCGCGCACGCGCTCGGCTACTTTGGCCAAAGCGCCATCCGCCTGGGCACTGTGGTGGAGATGGTCCACACCGCCACGCTGGTCCACGACGACATCATCGACGGCGCCGACACGCGCCGGGGGCGGCCTTCCACAAATACGACCTGGGGCAACGAAAAATGCGTCCTGGCCGGCGATTGGCTCTACATGCAGGCCTTCAAGGTGGCTCTGGAAGAAAAAAGCCTGCGCGTGCTCGACCAGCTGATCGCCCTCACCCAGCAGATGGTCGAGGGCGAGCTATTGCAGATTCAGAAGCTGGGCCGCGCCGTCAGCGAGGCCGAGTACTACGACCTCATCTATCGCAAAACCGCCTGCCTTTTCTCGGTTTCCATGCGCCTGGGCGCGGTGCTGGCCGAAGCCCCCGAGACGCTGGAGGCGAGCATGGCTGCCTATGGCCGCGCTGTGGGTTTGGCCTTCCAGATTGTGGACGACGTGCTCGACCTCACGGCTACAGAAGAGGTTCTGGGCAAGCCCGTCGCCAGCGATCTGCGCGAGGGCAAGGCCACGCTCGCGGTGATCCACTCCATCGACCACGGCACGGCCGCCGAACGCCAGACTATTCAAAGAGTTTTAGATGACCGCAGCTTCGAGCGCGTCAGCCGCGAGAAGATTCAGGCGATTCTGGCGCGCAACGGCTCGGTGGAGTACGCCATGAACGTCGCCGACCGCTACGCCGAGCAGAGCCGCCAGGCTCTGGCCTCCCTGCCTGACTCCGAGTACAAGCGCGCCCTGCTCTGGGTGCCGGATTTCGTGGTGGCGCGGGAGAAATGAAGCACCTCGGACTAAAGCAGTTCTACGGAGAGCTTCAAAAGGCTTACTCCTCCAGGAGTGGGCCATCGGCGTAGCCGAGCTACCGATTTCAGTGTGAGACGCAAACCCAGTTCCCGTCAGGCTGTTTCCGGAATTCTGCACTGCTGGTTCCCGAGGTACTCGTCTTTCCCATTATCGCCTGGCCAATATTGTTGTAGTCGACGTGCCAGGTGTACTGCGCTGACGCGGATACGTCCGTATCAAGGAGCAGGTTTGTAACGCTATCCACCCGAAACTTTCCGATAGTCACCATTCCGTCCGATGTTGTCTTGAGCTTCTCGGTCAGGAGATATCGGTATGTGGTTAACGTGCTCGTGCCCGTGGATTTCGTATTGTAGACTGTAGCAGGACCAATAAGCTTGACCCCACCTGCGCTCACCAGTTGGACATCCCACTTGTGGTAACCGTTAACTTCCGTTGGACAATAATTACCGGTATTGCGGAGTTCTAAATCGACACCGCCATCCGCGTTAACTTTTCCGGAGACAAGGCCTTCACAATGCCCGCCACCGTTGACTGCATAGGTGTAGTTCCCACTGATCGCCATCGACCCCTGTTGCATTGACAAGGTGAGGGGATGGAGACCAACAAGGTCCTTGGTAGTCACATACCGAACATGTTGCCATTCATAATACGTGACATGTTCCGTTCTCATGTCCTCGTAGCTTCCTGTGAGGTTTGGATAAGATTGAGTCTCAGTTCTCTTCTCCAAGAGTCCCGCCTCCAGTAGGCGATGCATAGCGGCCGCGGGATTGGTTCCTTCGAATTGGTCTTGGCTATAGTCCGTGAACGTTTTTGCCCCGAACCCCGCTTGCCTGATATATGGCACGTAGTTGAAGGTTTCTCCCATCGGGTTGTCTGCGTCGATCCGGTCCTGTATCAGGCTTCGCGCGCTTGATGAAGTGAGATTCCTGGAGTCGCATCCGGCCACAAACATCATGACCACTACGGCGGGCAACCACATTGCTGCCATCGAGATCCGAAACTTTTTTTGCGAGGTTCTCATGGGAGAGCCTCCTTTCTTGAGTGTGATCTGTTTCCGGTTTCCCATAATACTTCAATGATGCTCTTGATTGTGATTGACAGGACTTGGGCCATCTACCTACAAACATCCTGCACGATGGTCCCCTGGTGGTAGACAATCTTCCATCCGTCTGCCGTGTTGCGCCAAATCGTTGCTCGCCGTGGGCAACAATCGAGTGTCCCGGCGCCCGCGCCGTGTAGCCACCCTCTTCCGGCTCGCGTACCTCGAAAATCAGTTCCATGGCAGATAGCATAGCGGGGTTGCCCACCCTTTTCTCTATTTTTATTGAACTGTAAAAGGATGGGCGGCCGGAGTTCTACTCTTTCTGCTGTGGCTCCATCATCGTCCGCAGCGCGGCGGCGTAGTGCTCCGGCAGAGGCTTTTTGTTCATCTGGTCGTCGCAGACCACATGGACGGTCTCGCCCTCGGCCAGCAGCGTCAGCTCCTCCCCATCTTTAGCTTTGCGGAGAATCCGGTAGGCGAACTTGAGCACCGAGCCGCGCAGCAGGGCAGGGCGGGTTTCGATCAGAATCCGGTCGTCGTAGCGTGCGGGGGAGCGGTAGCGGCAGGTGGCCTCGACGACGGGCAGGATGCACTCATGCTCGGTCTCCAACACGCTGTAAGAAAAGCCGAGGGAGCGCAGCAACTCCACGCGGCCAACCTCGAACCAAACAAGGTAGTTGGCGTAGTAGACGATGCCCATCTGATCGGTTTCAGCGTAGCGGACTCGAACTTCGGTGGTCACTGGCATGAAGCATCTCTCCGAGTGTCTGATAATGCACACATTATGTCCCTAGTTTTCCACGTGGAACGCGAAGTTATCCACATATTACCGGGTTTCGCCGGGTTTTCTCCCTTCCCCTATGATCAAGCAGGGTGGGGCGCACTGCGGCCCAAAGCACCGCCTCATGGCTTCAGGTGAGTAAAGATGGGCAGCTTGGCGATGTCATTGAAGGTAATGAAAATAAAAAACGAGACGATCACGACAAAGGCGCCCTGATAGATGCGCTCCTTGACGTTCATGCTGATTTCGCGGCGCATGGCGCCTTCGATCAGTAGGATCAAAATCATCCCGCCGTCCAGAATGGGGAAGGGCAGCAGGTTGAGGATGCCCAGATTAAGGCTGATCAAACTGGCCAATGTGATCATCTGCCCCCAGTCCCTCGTCTGCGCCGTATCGCCGGCCACGCGGGCGATACCTACCGGCCCGGTAAGCTGGGAGACGGCGACCTTTTGCGTGAAGAGTCCGCGCAACACCTCGAAGATAAAAAATGATTTTTCCGCGCAGTACTGCCTGGATTTGGTGACTGCCTTGCCCCAGGGAAGCGGGTCATGGCGAGTAGGAAAGGGTACTGTTACAAAGCCCAGCTTCCAGCCTCCATCGAGCTTGGCGGGATGAGCGACGACGGGCGGGAGAGTGGCGCCGTTGCGCAGGATGACCAGCGAGATTGGCTTGCCCTGGCCGGCCTTCATATAAGCCAACAGCGTCGTAACAGTATGGAATGGGTATCCGTCGACGGACTGGATGGCGTCGCCGGCGCGCAAGCCTGCATGCTCGGCTGGCGTACCCGGCTGCACTTCTTTGACTCCGATGGGGCCGGCCAGCAATTGAGGCAGAAGGCCCTCGTCGGTCGGGTCAAAGTCATCGTCTTTGGCCGCGGCGACTACATGAAGGCTCAGTTGCAGAGACTTGCCGCCACGCTCCACGGTAACCGGCACGTTCTGGTTGGCGTTCAGCTTGAGGCGAAGAAAGACTATATCCCAGTCGGGATTGTTATCGTTGGCAATGCGGCGAAAAATGTCGCCCGGCTCAATGCCGGCTTGGGCAGCGGCAGAGCCCGGAGTGACCCACTCGACGGTGGTGGATTTGACTTCGACAGAGGGAACCTCGTTGATCCAGCCGTAGTAAACGAACATCAGCACGAAGGCCAGGACGAAGTTAGCCACGGGCCCGGCCACGCCGATCAACATGCGCTGCCAGCGGGGATGCGAGGTGAGTGCACCGGGGTCGTCGGGCGGGGCTACGGTGGCGGTGCCGGCGGCGGCGTCGCTCAGTTCGGCGAAATTTTCGCCGGCCATCTTGACGTATCCGCCCAGCGGGAGCGCGCAGACCTTGTAGTCGGTGTCGCCGTACTTGACGCCGAAGAGGCGCGGCCCGAAGCCGAAGGCAAACTCCTCGACGCGGACCCCGCAGAGCTTGGCGACGATAAAGTGGCCGAACTCGTGGACCACAACCATGACACCGATAAGAACGATAAAAGCGACGATTGTTACAAGCAGGTGATGAAAATCAATCATAGATGTGCGGTTTTAACCTCAGAAGACAGTTATCAGTTGTCAGTTCTCAATCTCCGAGCCTATATAGCGGCAAGTACAAACCACAGGCCACTGACAACTGAGGACTGAAAACTGACATCTACTCTGCCAGCAGCGCATGCGCTGTTTGTCGGGCTTCGCGGTCCGAAGCAAGCACCTCGGCTATGGTGGCCGGGTGGGCTTCGGGCGTGGCTGCCAGCACCCTCTCAATTGTACGCGGGATGCCGGTGAAGGGGATGCGGCGCTCCAGAAAGGCCTCGACGGCGACCTCGTCCGCGGCGTTGAGGGCGATCGAATGGGCTCCGCCTTTTTCCGCGGCCTCGAAGGCCAGGCGCAGGCAGGGGAAGCGCTCCAGATCGGGCGGCTCAAAATCCAGGTGGCTCAATGCGGCCATGTTGAAAGTGAGAGTAGAGGCGGGCCGCTCGGGGAAGGCCAAGGCATAGAGTATGGGCAGGCGCATATCAGTGACGGAGATTTGCGCCAGGATGGAGCCGTCCACATACTCCACCAGCGAGTGGACGGTGGACTGCGGATGAACGGTGACGCGCACCTGGGTTGCCGTTACGTCGAAGAGGCGGCAGGCCTCGATGACTTCCAGGCCCTTGTTGAGCATGGTCGCGGAGTCAATGGTGATGCGCCGGCCCATCACCCAGGTAGGGTGCTTGAGGGCCTGCTCGGGAGTGATGCCGGCAAATTGCTCCAACGGCAGCTTGCGGAAGGGCCCGCCGGAGGCCGTCAGCCAGATGGTCTTGACCTCGGAGTGCGCGCCCACGCGCAGGCACTGATGGACGGCGTTATGCTCGCTGTCGATGGGCAGGATGGGGACGTGGCGCTCGCGGGCGGCCTTGGTAAGGATTTCGCCGGCGGCAACCATGCATTCTTTGTTTGCCAGGCCGACGGGCTTGCCGGCCAGGATGGCGGCGTGCGTGGCTTCCAGCCCGGCGACACCAACGATGGCCGAGACCACAAAGTCGGCTTCCGGCAGCGTGGAGCAGGCGACGGTGCCCTGAGTTCCATAGACCACTTCTATGCCGGAGACGCCGGCTTGTTTGAGCTTGGCGGATAGCTCCGTAGCCAGCTCTTCAGTGGCCAGCGAAACGAGCCGTGGCCGCCAGCGAGCGGCCTGTACAAAGGCTTCTTCGAGGTTGCGCCCGGCGGCCAGCGAGACGACCGAATAGCGCTCCGGAAACTGCTCGACGATAGAGAGGGTGCTTTGGCCGATGGAGCCGGTGGAACCGAGAATGGCGAGTTTTTTCATAGGGATATTTGAGATTCCAGGGGATTGTAAGTCAGTACAGCGACAGAAAACAATTCATCTCTCTTACGGCGTGATACCGGCAATGGAACCGACAATATCGCGAACCTCAAGGAGAACGTCGTCTGAGGCTTTGCCTATCAATTCTGGGGTGCGTGCTTGCCAATCCAAACTGCGCATATGTTCGCATAGGATAGCCCCATTCACAGGCAATCCGGAAGGGAGTAGAACCTCAGAAGAGTAACCTTTGATTTTGCTGGTGATCGGGCAAACGTAAGCCAGGGATGTTCGCTGATTGAAGGACCTGGGAGAGAGCACCAAAGCAGGTCTACGCCCAGCCTGCTCGCGTCCCGCCTGCGGATCGAAGTTCAACCAGACCAAGTCGCCCGCATCAGGGATGAATGGGCTTACCAAAACTCAACCCCGCGTGGCGGACCCCAGTCAATTTCTTGCATACTGGCGCCTTCAGGAATGCCTTCCAGAAGCTCCTCCAATGTTTTGCGTCTGCGTGGATTCGTGGAAGTAGAAGACTTTACAAGAGCAATACTGCCGCGTCCATTTGGAACCCATTCTACCGGCTCACCGACAAGCAGCGCAGCTTGAGCGGCCAACTCTTCGGGAATCTCGACGGTGAGGGTGTTTCCAACGCGAACGATTCGGGTCGTCATCGGGCCGGCTCCTCTGGAAATCATAGCGCGAAACAGAGTAGGTGGTGTAATTCTCTTCTAATCCCCGATCCCCGTTCAGAGCCGCTAGTGAATCATCTGGGCGTACCACAGCACGGGCGCGGCGAGCAGCAGGGCGTCGATGCGGTCCAGAACGCCGCCATGGCCGGGGAGCAGGGAGCCGGAGTCCTTGACGCCGGCCGAGCGCTTGAGGGCTGATTCTGCCAGATCGCCCACTTGGGCAGCCACATTGACCACCACGGTCAGGCCCAGCCAATACCACCATACTTCACCGGAGTAGGAGAGCCCGCCAATGTCCCACATCTGCAGCAACTGCGAGAGGCCAAGCAGAACGCAAGTGGACAACAGACTGCCTGCCACCGAGGCGATCGTGCCCTCCCATGTCTTGTTGGGACTGAGCGTAGGGGCCAGCTTGTGCCTTCCCCAGGCGCGGCCGACGTAGAGAGCAGCCGTGTCTCCGGCCCAGATTGCGCACAGCAGAAAGGTGACCAGGGAGGGACCGTTGCCCTCGGGGTTCTCGCGCAGGGCGGGCAGGGAAATCAGGGTGAAGCCGATGTAGAGCAGGCAGAAGACAGAGGTTGAGGCATCGGCCATGAGCTGCTCCACGGGCCTGAAGAAGGTGCAATAGACCAGCAGACCCAGGCTCAGGATGCCCAGCGTTGCCGCGGTTTGCAGGGGCCACTCAAAGTTACTGGCAAAGAGCGCCACAACAGCGACCAGCACGGCGATGCGCGGGGGGGTGGCGCCGGCCTTCTCCGCCAGGCCCAGAAACTCCCATGCGGCTAGCGCGGCCACCGTCGCAACGGCCAGGGTAAACAGCCACTGCCACCACGGTCCCATGAAGACCAGAAGCAGAACCAGTGGGATCAGGATGAAAGCAGTAATAATACGTTTCATTAGGGATGAGGATACACTGCCAGGGCGGGGTGTGTATCGGTAGAGAGGCTGCAAACGGTGCAGTTTCGGCGGAAATGGAGTGGTTATTGTCCGAACGAACTGGCCTTCGTAGTTTATTGATTTAAGATCGAATCCCATGCAGGATGGGGGTTGGAGAAAAACGAAATTACTCAACTGGCCACGATCTTGATTTGATCGGCGTCCTCTTCCACCTCGCCGACGTTATCGCTCAGCCCGCCGTAGCGGCGCTCGCGAAGCTGGTAGTCGGCGATGGCTTCCAGCAGATGGATGCCGGTGAAATCGGGCCACAGCCGCTTGGTGACGAAGATCTCGGTGTAGGCGATCTGCCACAACAAAAAATTGGAAAGCCGCATCTCGCCCGAGGTGCGGATCAGCAGATCGGGGTCGGGCATGTCAGCGGTGTAGAGATGGCGGTGAATGTCTTCCTCGGAGATGCTCTCCGCGCTCTGGTGTTTTTGTTTGATCTCGGCTGATAAGGCGCGGAAGGCGTCCACTAGCTCTGAGCGGCCGCCATAGTTGAGAGCCAGGGTGAGGGTGGTTCCGGTGTTCGTGGCCGTAGCCTGCTCGGCCCAGCGCATCTTCTCCTGGACCTCGGAGGGCAATTCGCCGGTGCGGCCGATGTATTTCAAGCGGACGTTGTTGTCCAACATGCGCTGCACGTTGGCGTCCAGGTAAGTTTTGAGCAGGCGCATGAGGAAGTTGACCTCGGCGCGGGGGCGGCGGAGGTTGTTTTCCAGCGAAAAGGCGTAGAGGGTGAGCCAGGGCAGGCCGATGCGCGCGGCGGTTTCCATGACCTGTCGCACGGTGCTGGCGCCTTGCTGGTGGCCAATGAAGCGCTTGAGCGAGCGACTGCCAGCCCAGCGGCCATTGCCGTCCATGATGATAGCGACATGCTGCGGCAGGAGCTCCGGCTTGAGGGTTGAGTAGACGGCGCGCTCCTCGTCGCTCAGATCTTCAATACGCAACTTGGCGGCAGTTAACAAGGGATTTGCCTCAACAAATGCATTCGAGCTTGCGGGCTGGCAAACGACTTTTCGGGAGCCGCGAGCCGAGGCGCCTCATCCTGACCGTAGCACAAGCGCCTATGGGCTGCAATTGCCTGTGCAACCAAGATTGAAAGCGCGCCCGTGCGAAGGACTCCCCGACGGAGAGTGCGGCGGCCGTCGCCGCCACATCGGAAAGGAGGTGCTCCCGTCCCAGAACCCTCTACGCGATGCGCCGGTAGCCCATTGCCATGTCGCGCGCCGTACTTATGACGAGCGAGCGGTGCAGCGGGTCCAGGCAAGGCAGCAGGAACGCGATCTCGGCCAGTATCGGATCGGCCATGATCGACGCCACATCGTCGTCGCGAAGGCTGCGGGCGTCGCGAACCAGTTGCCGTATATGCACGCCCAGAGCATCGGCCAGCCGCTCCAGAGAGCTGAGGGTGGGGATGGCCTTGCCATTTTCGATTTTCGATATGTAGGTGCGGGGCACCTGCATGCGCCCTGCCAGTTGCCGCTGGCTCAGGTGGCGAGCGCGGCGGATCTCCTTTACCTGGCCGGCCACCCGCAAGCCGGCTTCGGCTGCGGGATCGAAAGGGGGATTTTCAACCGGGACGGGCCCTGGCCGGACCGGCTCCTCGATCATCAAGGGCCTGTGGCACCTTCTGCAAAAGCCGTTAGACGGCCTGAACTGGACCAGTTTGCATTCGGGATACTTACATTGCAGGACTTCGCGTGTCTCCACGCTCGCCAGTGTGGTAGCCATGAGTGGTGTGCGGAGTGCCAGAGCAGGAACCCCGCGGTGCATTGCAGCACCACGATATGTCATACTTTCCGGGATATGTACCATAACTGTCAAGTGAAAACTTGGATACAAACCCAAATTTCAAGGATCATACCCGCAATTTAACCGGAAAAACCGGGAGAAGGACGAATCAAGTTAGTTAACAGAGAGGTCAAGGAAGCGATGAACTCTTGCACCGGAAATGATGCAAAAGAAAGCGGTTCCAGCTACGGGCGCGCACAGGCCTGGCAATTGCTGACCGAGTGGACCCAGAGCGAGAACCTGCGCAAACATGCGCTGGCGGTCGAGGCCTGCGTCACGGCGATGGGCTATGCAGAGGCCGTCCGGCTGGGGCTGGCCGGGGAAGAACGGGCTGCGTTCATTGAGCTGTACACAACGACCGCTCTGCTGCACGATTTCGACTACGAGCGCCATCCCACGGCAGCGGAGCATCCGTTTGTAGGCGTCCGCGAGCTGGAGCGGCTGGGCTTGCCTGAAGCAATGCGCACCGCCATTCTAGGCCACGCGCAGTACTCCGGCGTGCCGCGCGTAACGCATCTGGCGAAATCCTTGTTTGCCTGCGACGAGCTGGCCGGATTTCTGACCGCCTGCGCGTTGGTTAAGCCTAGCAAAGCGATTGCCGATGTGGAAGTAGCCGGCGTGCGCAAGAAGATGAAGGACAAGGCATTCGCCCGTGGCGTAAACCGCGAGGACATTTTGCAGGGCGCGGCGGAGCTGGGCGTGGAGCTGGACGAGCACATTGTGTTTTGCATTGAGGCAATGAAGAAGCGGGCGGGCGAATTGGGGCTGTGAGAGACTTAATATTCACATCCCAGACAAGACAATTCTGCGCTACGATAGGTTTTTCCGCGCTTGGACAGGGCTAGCGGTCCGGCGCTTGCAGGAGGTTTCCATGGCTCACTTCGAACACATTCTGGTTCAAACCACCAACGGAGTGAAGACCATCACGCTGAACCGGCCGGAGAAGCGCAATGCTCTCTCTCCCGCGCTGATCGAAGAACTGATAGCGGCCCTTGAAGAGGCGGCGAGCAGCAATTGCAGCGCCGTTATTCTTACCGGGGCCGGCCCGGCCTTCTGCGCCGGCCTGGATATTGTGTACCTGGGCGCTTCGCAGTCCCACACGCAGGAGCAGCATCGCCACGACGCGGAGAAATTAGCTTATCTGTTGCGCACGTTGTATGACTTTCCCAAGCCGGTGATTGCCGCGGTAAACGGTCCTGCCATCGGCAGCGGCATGAGTCTGGCCACCCTCCCTGCTTTCACCCTGGCCACGCCCTGGGTCCGGTTTGCATTCAACGAGGTGCACATGGGATTTGTGCCGGCGGTTTCCGCCACGTTTCTGCAGCGCCAGGTGGGCGAAAAACGCACCCGCGAACTGCTATTGACCGGCAGGATGCTGAAGGCGCAGGAAGCCATGCAAATGGGGCTGGTGACCGAGGTTGTGGCCGCCGAGGAGCTGATGCAAACCGCCCATTCGCTGGCCAAGACAATGGCGCAGAACAGCCCCCAGGCCATGATGGCGCTCAAACAACTTCTTGGCGCGCACTCCCGCCGCAAACTCGACGAGGAGATCGAGAAGGCTATCGAGATGAACGTGCAGCAACGCATGACGGCCGACTTCGAGGAGGGCATCAAGGCCGTCATCGAGCAACGCAAAGCAGTGTGGCCGAGCCTGAAGGGCAGGACGTAGAAACCTGCTCAGGAACAGGTTCGTGAAGGGTACGCGCTTTAACCCGTACCCATCACATCAAAATCAATGTACTGCTTACCCTAATCGCGCCTCACGCCATCGGGTTCTTCGCCCTCAGCTCGGCCACAATCTCTGCTGCCGCTTTGCGTGCCTCGCCGGCCTGCCCGGGCGGAAAGCTGATGGCGCCCACGCGGGCATGGCCGCCGCCTCCGTAGCGCTCGCAGATTTGCGCCAGGTTGGTCATCTTCGCTGGGTCAGCCATGGTCCAGGGGTTGGAGCCGACCGAGACTTTGGTGCGGAAGCTGGAACTGGAGAGGCCGATAGAATACGTGGCCTGGGGATAGAGATAGTAGGGGATAAATTTGTTGTAGCCCTCTTGCGGCTGGTCGGTAATGTCGAAGAAGATGGTGCCGTCGCGCTCTTCGGCGCGCTGACGGATCAGGGCGATGGATTTCTGATGGCGCTCCAGCAGCGGCGGCAGCAGATTGGCGACAAAGGGCTGGCTGAGCACCTCGGCCATGGGCATCTCGGTGAGCAGCGGTATAAGGCGCGGGATGAAGGCGTCGTCCTGGGTGGATTCGATGATGAGGGTGAGCTTCATGGCCGGAGCAGCCATCTGGACGGCGGCCTCGGCGCTCTCATACTTGGCGCCATCCACAATGTCGGCCCAGTGAATCAACTCGGCCACCGGTGCTGTGTCAAAGTCGAAGCGAGTGGAGGCGATGTACGCCAGAAAGCTGGTGCAGGAGGTGTAATCGGGGTCGAAAAACTTGCGTCCGCCGCAGGCCGGATCTTGCTTGCAGGCCAGGAAATTCTCCTGATCCTGAGGGGTGAGAAAGGCCGAGAGGTGGTGGTCAAACCACCAGGTAATGCGCGGTGAGGCGCAGTATTTGAAGTCGACGATGGCGTTCTCGTCGCCGCTAAAATCTTTCTCGTCAAATAGCGCGCCGGCGCGGTGGACGAGGCCTTGGTAATCATAGCTTGCGTCGGGAGAGATGCACTCGCGATGGAAGCGCGTGAAGAGCGAGGCTGAGCAGGCTCCGTCGAAGCATTTGTCGTGATAGAAAACGCGAACCCGCAAGACTTGAACTCCCTTCGCGCGTTGAAAAACCGAATAGGCGGAACTGTTTAGCATCAAGGCAGCGGGCCATTGTGTCAAGTTGCGATGCGAACTATATGTTGAGGCTCATTTCGCTCGCAGTCAGTTCTGCCATTGGAACTGACAGGGCGGCGCTTGTGTAGAGTATCGTTCTATCAGGGCATTTCAGCATAGAAATATGTTTTTGAAGGAGGCTCATGGAGCCCGAGATTCAGCCTACACAGCCGAAAGCGCCGCTCGCCGGAAAAGATGCTACATCCCATGCCCCTGAAACCGTTGCCCCTTCTCTGGGAGCGCGGATCTTTCACTGGTTGAACTGGACCTTTATTGGCCCTCAGGGCCTGCGCGCCGGCTGGTCGGCAGCGATGTTTCTCATCCTGACCATTATCTTCATGGCCGCGATAGGAACGATCGCCACTGTGATTGTCAAGCCTGCTCATAATGCCAATCCAAACATACTCACGCCCAAAACTGCGATCATCCTTGAGCTGATTCAGTTTCTGGCACTGGTTGGGGCAGCCGCAATTATGGCGCTGATCGAACGCCGCCGCATCCTCGACTACTACCTGACCGGCTCGCGGCGCATTCCTCACTTTTTCAGCGGCCTGGCGGCGGGCTTTCTGGCTCTTTCGGCGTTGGTGGGAGCGCTGGCGTGGGGTGGTTGGCTGCAATTCGGCCCCGTCGCTCTCTCCGGCGCGCGGATCTTCGGCTATGCCGCGATTTGGGGCGTTGTCTTTCTGCTCACCGGCTGCTTTGAGGAGGGAGCCTTCCGAGGCTATCTGCAATTCACATTGACGCGTGGCACCAACTTCTGGTGGGCGGCGGGCACCATCGGCCTGATCTGCCTTCTGCTGGCGTTGTATGTTAAGGGCAACTGCGTTTGGGGCGTCTATGCCATGGCCCTGCTCGGCCTGCTTCCTTGCTTGTGGCTGCAACTGACAAAAACACAGGGAGCGGGTTTCTGGCAGGCGGCCTGGGTCACTTCGACATTCTTCGGCCTCATCCACATCACCAACAACGGCGAGAACTGGGTTGGCATCTTCGCCGCGGCGTTGATCGGTTTTGTCTTCTGCGTCAGTGTGTGGGTGACCGGCTCGGCCTGGTGGGCCATCGGATGCCACGCTTCCTGGAATTGGGCAGAGTCTTATTTCTATGGCACCCCCGACAGCGGCATGGTTGCGTCGGGCCACTACCTGAATACCAGCCCTGTGGGTAACGTGCTATGGAGCGGCGGCACCGACGGCCCCGAAGGCAGCGTTCTCGTTCTGGGCGTGATTCTGCTGCTGCTGGCGGCGCTCGTGGTGATATACGGGTGCAAGAACGAGAGTGCGAGCGCGAAGGATTAGGCCGGCTGAGGTTCGTGGTTTCGCACCCTTCCGCCAACCGGGGTCCCCAACGTACGAACTTTGTGCGTTAGGGTGGAATGAACGCGCAAGGATGGGGCTCCCCGCCATCAGCCAGTACCAGGTTCAGCATTGGCCTTACCACAGAATTAATGCGGAGCGCCAATCCCCTGTTCGCTGGATCTGCCCATGCTTTTGAGAATCTCGTCCAGCTGAGCATTGATCGCGTCGAGTTTGTCCTGTTCATTTCGCAGTTGCGCTTCGCACTCATTATCTATCGCCTGTGCTTGCTGCTCCGCGGTCGTCGATGCTTCAAGTTCTGATTTGAAGTGGACGATTTCATCCTGGATTATTTTCTGTTGCACTGGATTCTCTTCACTGCTTAGTGAATCTTCCAGCCGCTTAAACTCGACTGCATCATGCTGCCGGCGGTCTTGCGCAGTATCAAACTTCGCGCGTGCTTCGTCCAAACGGTCTGAGGCGTGCGTAACGACCGATTGCTGAGTTTGCAGGCGAGATAGCAAAATCTGGGCAGTTTGCAATCTTGCCAACGAAATCCTCAATTCCTGACGAAGTTCGTGGACTTCCGTTAATAGAGCCTGTAATGTCTGCGGATCGTTTGGCGCAGCCTGGCCAAAAGCGGTTGCTGAAAATCCGAAAACTGCGAGGACGAGAACGATTGCTCGCTGCATTGGAAACCTCCTTACCTGAAATCTCCCGGCTGACCCACTCCTGAAGCTACCTTGCTGCAACGGCGTGGCCGGGCCCCTTATTCGCTGTTCTTTACTTCTTGTTATCCCTGCAATGTTGAGGTCTGAGCTTCTTCCATCCGATAGGAAACCGATGGCTTCAGGACAAACCCAGAGCGCGAATTCGTGAATTGCAATCCTCTGAAATACATATTTTCTATCATGCATGGTATGTATTGTTCCGGTTTACTTGTTGCGGCTGACACGAAATCCCTGGTCGGGGCCCTTGCCATTGGCGGCCAGGTCGCCCCGGAAAGCCGACTCGGTGCAGTATGCGGCGCCCATCCAACCGCCGCCCTTCCAAACCCGGCGAAAGCCGCTTTGACTTCCTTGAGGGTCAGTTACATTGGCCGCCAACTCTCCGTGCCAGTCCCAGCACCATTCCCGGACATTGCCCGACATATCGTAAAGCCCTAACTCGTTGGGTTTCTTGCCACCGACAGGTTTCGTTTGATTGTGATTTTGTTCTATGATGGGCCAGTTCCAAAACCCTGTTAAGTGTTTATCTCCTGAGTTTCTCCAATACCATGCTACTTCTTCCACATCGTCGCTTCCGCTATATGTGTAACTCTTGCTCAACTGGCCTCCGCTCGCGGCATATTCCCACTCGGCTTCCGTCGGCAACCGGTATCCATTGGCTCCCGCATTGATCGTTACCGTCCATTTCACATCGTCGAGATCGCCAAATTCCGGGTCCGGTAGATTATTCGGATCTTTCTTATTCTTGTCTATGTTGTAATAAGGTTTCAAGCCCTCTTTGATACTCCTCTTGTTGCAGTACTCGATACTGTCATACCAATTAATCATTTCCACCGGCAAATTATCGCCTTTGAATTTTGATGGATTGGTTCCCATTACTTCAATCCACTCTTTTTGAGTTACATCGTATTTGCCTATATAAAAGTCCGATATAGTTACACCTTTTCCATAGTAGTTGGACTTTGTGTTTAGAAAAGTCCCGCCCTTGACTAATACAAAGTTATCGGACACTTCTCCCCAGCAAGCGACGGCGGCCGCCATGTATGTCAATAAAATGATAAGTTTCCTCATCGATATTTCTCCTTTATCCAGATCAGACAATCCCATGCTTCGGGTTGCAGGTATCCGCGTAAGCTCAAAATCCGCTCGCCGCGAAGGCAGTCTTGCCCGCGCATCTTAACTTTTCCGAATCGTTTATTTTTGAAATGCATAACACCGGGCCGGCGGCTATGAAACCGGCCGGCCCTGGCGATATCGACTGATTTGCAAGGGGATTCGTTACCACACTGTTGCGTTAACGCTCCCGCTGGCGCCGTTATATGCCTCTGTCCCGAGGATCTGATAGTTGAAAGATCCCACCGTCATTCCAAGATTCCTCCAGTGGTTAAAGTGGTTGGCCGTGGTGACGGTGTGATTCGATCCGGTCGATGATCCGCCCCAGTTATCCAGGTACTGCTCGAAAGTTGCAGTGCCTTGAATGGAAGGCTGGTTGACTTGCTGATGCTCGTATGTGCTGTAGGTGTGCCCATCGCTGGAAACACTGCCCTTGTACGTCGCATTCCCGGTATACAGCGAACCCAGCTCGCAGATGTAATACTCGACAAGCGGGTTGGTCAGCCACCCATAGATAGAAATGTTGTTGTAGCCGGTGGCGTAGCCGACATTGTAGCCAATGGTCTGAGCACTGCCGGTGCTCCAGCCTTTGCCGCCGACCACATCATTGACACCCGACCAGGTAATGGCGTAATTGCCGCCGCCGTACGGGCATGAAGAATTGAATGTCATGGTTGCCGACCCGCCGCTGGAATACAACGAATACCAGTAGCCGCAATTGGTGCCGGTTCCATTGTTGTATACCGTCTGGGCGTTTGCCGCCATTGTTACGCAACCCGCCGCGATGAGAGCGCAGAGGATTACTGACGAAACGAACCTCATTGAGCGCATACTTACCTCCTTTTTTTGGGGTTTCTGGATGCCATACGATGTTCCAAGGATCGCGAGTGCGAAGCCCCGTGAGTCGATACACGGATATTTTTTCCGCATCCACTGCGATCTCGTTTTCGATTGCAAACTTACGATTCCTGCAGCCGTCATCCCCCGGTCATTTCGGGGACCGGCCATCTTGGGAACAGGCAAACAGGTAAGGATCGATACGCTATGCCTAATTCGGGGAATACCAAGAAACAACGCGGCACGCGCAAAAACCGATTCCCGATCTGCACACTGCCTGTGACAGGCTTGAACTCTGCGCGAGTCAGCAAGGTTCAAGACCTAGGGTGTTCGTTTGACGAACACGATGAAATTTACAGAAATTTCCTACGCCGTGTCAAGGAAAAATGTTATTTTAGTAATGCTTTACTAAAACGATTGAGCAGTTAAAGTTAGTTACTTCTGCGATAAAACCCTACCTTTCCTGCCTACTTTTCCACAATTTCGCCGGTTTTTCCACAGATTTTGATGTCGCTCCAGCCTCTAAACGTCACTGTGCGGCCGAATAACCCAGGTCTCGCTTCTGAGACCTTAGTCCGTTAGCCTACGTCTTGCGTGCCGCTATATCAAAGATCGCCGGGTCGGGGTCCTGGAAGAATGCCGCGTGCAGCGAGCGGACCGCCTCGTCGGCGTCGTCCTCGTCGATCATGAAGCTCATGTTGATCTCGCTGGCGCCCTGGGAGATCATGCGCACGTTGATGTTGCGGATGGCGGTGAAGACCTGGGCGGCGATGCCGCTGTGGCCGCGGATGTCGTCGCCCACCAGGCAGAGCAAAGCTTTTTTCCCCTCGTACTTCACGTCCGCCAGGCGGCCGAGGTCGGCGGCGACGGCGGGCAGCTTCTCGTTGGAGTCCACGGTGAGCGAGACGGAAACTTCGCTGGTGCAGACCATGTCGACGGGACACTGGTGCTTGTCGAAGATGTCGAAGATGGACTTCATGTAGCCGTGGGTCATCAACATGCGGCTGGCCACTACGTCGATGATGCTCAGTTTCTTTTTTACGGCGATGGATTTGAAGGGGCTTTTGCAGTGCGGCGCGAGCGCGGTAATGCGCGTGCCCTCGCAACTGGCGTTGCGGCTGTTGAGCACCTGGACCGGTATGTTTTTCTTGACGGCGGGCAGGATGGTGGCGGGGTGCAGGACCTTGGCGCCGAAGTAGGCCAGTTCGGCGGCTTCTTCAAAGCTGATGACCTTGACGCGCAGAGCATCGGGGCAGACGCGGGGGTCGGCGCTCATGATGCCGTCCACGTCGGTCCAGATTTCGATGGTCTCGGCAGCCAGCGCGCCGCCGATGAGGGCGGCGGTGAAGTCGGAGCCTCCGCGGCCCAGAGTGGTGGAGATGCCGGCTTCGTTGCTGGCGATGAAGCCTCCCATCACGGGCACCTGTTCCTGCGCGAGGAGCGGAAGCAGCTTTTCCTGAGCGCGCCTTTCGATAAGGGCGTCCTGCGGAATGGCCTTCTGGAATTGCGAATCGGTGATGATGATCTGGCGCGCGTCCGCGTGGACGGCGTCTAGCCCCTGCTCGCTGAAGGCCGCGGCGACGATGCGGCTGGAGAGCAGTTCGCCATAGCTGACGATCAGGTCGGAGACGCGCGGGGTCAGTTCGAGGATGGCCGCCAGGCCGCGCAGAATCTCATCGAGGGAGTCGAACTTCTGGTCGATTTTGTCGACCAATGCAGCGGAGTTTTTGACCAGAGCGGCGGCGGTGTCGCGATGCTGCGCGCGCAAACGCGAACTGATGGCCAGTGCTCCGGCGCGATCGCCTTGCACGGCGGTCTCGGCGGCGCGCAGCAGTTGGTCAGTGACCTTGGCCATGGCGCTTACCACCACTACGGGTTGCTTGCCCAGAGCCACGCGCCCAGCGACGATGGCCGCGGTGCGTCGGATGGCCGTCTGGTCCTCGACCGAGGTGCCGCCAAATTTCATTACGATCAGGCTCATTCGTGTCTTCCTATGGTTGTGTGCCGGCTAAGTGGACGGCTTCAGCTTGCCCAGGCTTGCCAGCAGTTCGGCGTTGAGGATGGTGGCTCCGGCGGCTCCGCGAATGGTGTTGTGCGAGAGCACGGTAAATTTCCAGTCGAGCACGCCGCAGGGGCGCAGGCGGCCCACGGTGACGGCCATTCCGTTGCCGCGATTGCGATCCAGGCGCGGTTGAGGGCGATCCTCCTGCGGCGCCCACTCGATGGGCTGCTCAGGAGCGGTGGGCAGCTGCTGGCCCGCCAAAGGACGAAACTCCGACCACGCTGCCAGAATCTGATCGCGCGTGGCCGGCCTGCGCAACTTGATGGAGACACTGACGGTGTGACCGTCGACGACCGGGATGCGGTTGCAACTGGCGCTCATGCACGCAGCCAGAGGAATTACCGCATGGCCTTCGAGCTTGCCAAGCAGCTTGAGCATCTCTTCTTCCATCTTCTCTTCTTCGTTGGGGATGTAGGGGACGACGTTGTCGAGAATGTCCATGGAGGCCACGCCGGGATAACCCGCGCCGCTGACGGCCTGCATGGATGTGGCGATGATCTGCTCGATTCCAAAGCGGTCAACAATCGGCTTGAGCGCCAACACCGGGCCCATCACCGTGCAGTTGGAGTTGGTGACGATGTAGCCGCCCGACTCCTTGCGCCAGGGCTGCTCCTCGATCAGATGCAGGTGATCGGCGTTGACCTCAGGCAGCACCAGGGGCACGTTGGGAGCCATGCGGAAGGCGCTGGAGTTGGAGATGACGGCGCAGCCGGCGGCGGCGAACCTGGGCTCCAGTTCGCGGGCGATGGGCGCATCGATGGAAGAAAAAATGATCTTGGGCGCAGGCTGACCCTCGTTGGCCGCGGCGCTCGGCTCGGCTGGCGAGACGATCATTTTGGCGATGCGCTCGGGCAGCGGCGTGTCAAGGCGCCACTTGGCGGCCTCGCCGTAAGTCTTACCAGAAGACCGGTCGCTGGCCGCCAGCCACGTGATCTCAAACCAGGGGTGGCGTTCCAGAAGCTGAATATAGCGTTGACCCACCATTCCGGTAGCGCCCAGGATGCCGATTGGAAATGTGTTTTTCATGACCTTGAACACTCAGTGTACAGGATATTGAACGATTTTCGGACAGACGCGCTGTGCTAGGCGTGCATAATTGCAACACAACCTGCCGCAAATTCCAAAAAAGCGGGGCGCCGAAAGTGATTCGAGGCCCGCGGAATTCCTGTTGAAATCAGTGCTTCCGGCCGATAGAACATGCAGGAGTGTCTGCGATGGGTCTGCGGCAGATGGCCGGGCTTGGCCGGTTGCCTTCTGAGGCGAAGGGAGAGTCTGCGCCTCCCGCATTTGACCGTTGCTTGACCTTGCTGGTGCAGGGAGCGTCGCTGAATATGCCGGAGATCGACGAAGCAACCTACAAAGCTTTTCGCAAGAGGGTGAGCGAAGAGGCGATGCAGGTGCCGGACCGGCTTCCGGTGGAGGACAAGCTGGCGCAGATTCAGTCGATTGTGCGCGAGTTCGAGAGTTATAGAAAGGGCGCGGAAGGGGCGCTCAAGGACCGGCAGAGTGGGTGGCGGGCGCTGGTATCCATGCAGCTTCAGGAACTGCTGGAGCGGGTGGGCGTAGACGCCGGCTCAGCGGACGCCGCGCCGCTGGTGTCGAAGATCGCGGGGCTGGAGACCGGCGAGCAGATTCAGGCGTATCGCGAGCGGCTGCGGACTTTTTTGCATCCCTCGGGGGCGGAGCAAGGCATTCCCGTGGGCGCATCCAAGCTGAAAGTGGCGGATCACACCACGGAGAACGACAACGCGGCCGGATTGCGCGGCGGCGGAGCGGCAGTCGATCACGTGAAACGCCTCATGGAGCGCGGCGGCAAAGGCTTCATCGCGCTCTTCCGGCTGGGTTGCCTGGAGACAATCAGCCAGCGCTTCGGGGTGGAGGCCGTTCAGGATAGCCTCATGGCCGTCTCCGCGTTTCTTACCCACAATCTGCACAGCGACGACGCCATCTTCCATTGGAGCGACTCTTCGCTGCTGGTCGTTCTGGAGGGCCGGGTGAACGAGCAACTGGCAAACGCGGAGTTGCTGCGCATCGTCGCGCAGAATCGCGAGATTACCGTCACCATTGAGGATCGTACCGTCATGCTCCGCATCCCGCTGGATTTTGTGCTGACCCCTCTCTCTTTCTTGCACAGCGCCGAAGACGTGTACAAACTTACTCCCAAACCGGTAGCCCAGTGGTGAAAATTATGAACGTGATCCCCGTGAACCCGGCTGTCCTGCCGGACGCTTCAGTTACCGAAGCTCTGGAAGAATTGCCCGTGGCCTACGTCGAACTGAATGCCATGGGAGTGGTGACTCGCGCCAATCGCGCGGCTCACGCCTTGTATCCTCTCGAACACGGCGAATTCATCGGCAAAACCTTGTGGGATCTTATGACGGCTGACGAGAAAGAATTCAGCCGCGCAGCCTTTTTCAAGATCATGGAGTCGGGCGATTCCCCGCCTCCCATCCGGCGCACGGTTTACACCAGCGCTGGCGAGTATCGCACCTTCGAGTTGCACCGCAGCCTGATTTGCGATGCTGGGGGCAAGCCGGCGGGCGTCCGCATGGTCACTTTCGACGTGACCGGGGCGCATATCGCCCACGAGGAAGCGCAGCAGGCCCGGCAGTGGCTGGAGAGCGTGATAACGTCGATTCCCGAGGCGGTGATTGTGACCGATGCATTGGGTTTTGTGCGCACTGTCAATCCGGCGGCGGAAGAGCTGTTCGGCTGGAAGGCCGGGGATCTGATCGGCAAGATGATCGAGGAGGGATTGCCTCAGCTTTCGTACACCTCAGTCGATCAAAAGTCGCTGACTCACCGCATTGCGCTGGAGAGGCGTACCAAGGGAATCGCAACTGTGCTGGACCACGCGCGCCGGGAACTGCGCGTGGAGATCAGCACCTCGCCCATTGTGAACAAGGAAAACGGCTTTACAACAGGTGTGGTCAGCGTGCTGCGCCGGGTGGAGAAGGCAGGTTAGAGCATTTTGTCTGTTGGTATTGAGTGGCTCTTCGGAATGGCTCAAGGTTGCCGATCGCTGCAAGAACAGGTAGTGCCGGCCTCCTGGCCGGCTGTCGCGTGGACCTCCCGGTCCACGCCGCACTCTAAGTAAAAAGGAAAATTGCTTTAAGAAATCTTCGGGTTCGACGAGATATTTGAAGATGCGCGGCAGATGCATTCGCGCCAATAGGCTGGGCAACTTGCCCAGCCTATTGGCGCGGTTCTGTTAGTGGATGCTCCAGCCTCTCTAACTGCCACGGCAGGCGCACCGACTGGTTGTGGTCTACAGGAAGGACAGGACAGATCCAACGATGCCGGCAACTTCGCCGACGGTGCTCAGCACGCTGCCCACGCTGGTTCCGCCGCCGCCGCCGCTGCTCTGCTGTGCCTGTCTCGCTTGCTGCTGCTTGAGTGCCTGCTCGTTCCGTTTCCGATCCTCCGCCTGCATCAGCTCATAGGCCTTCGTTCCGGTTTCCTTCTGCAATGCGGGCGGAAGCTTCTCGAATCGTTCTGCTTCTTCATAGGTCTTGTAACCTAAACCGTTTATATCCGCTTGGAGGATGCACTTAGCATACAAATTTGGCACGTCATTGGGACACTTCAAGGGCAGATGCTGCTTTAATACCTGGTCCCTCCACTCGTCATACGACTTCTCTTGGCCTTTCGTGACATCCAGGTTTCTGACCGGTGTGCCGAAGTCCGCGGAAAGCTCCTCTTGTTCTTCCTGCTTCAGCTCCGCGTCCTTTAGCGCTTCCTTCTTCTTCATCCGCTCTTCATAGAGCTTGGCGCGGCCTGCCGCGGTCTCCGAGAAGCGATAATCCCAGGCCATATGGTGGCCTGAAGCAAAAGAAGCGAAGTTCTCCTTGAGAATATGGCTCGTTCCCTCCTTGCTGAACTGAATCCCGTTGGAGGCGTTGCCGCACCATTCAAAGAGAATGATCGCGCCCGATTTGTTCTTCAGCGCCAGCGAAACGTCGAAGTCCTTGTCGGGGAACTTTTTGGGCGAGGAGCCGGAGAAGAGCCATTTTCCATCCGGATTGACCAGGATGTTGAGCTTTCCATCAATCTTCGACAAAGTAAACGTGTGTGAGATGGGTCCGGGGGCGGCGGGCTGCGTCAGTAACGGACTTGTTTCCGCCGGAGCCGCGGGGGAACTCTGGGCCATCGCTGAAGAAACGGCGAAGGCCAGGATGGCGCAGAGCGCGAGCGCGCTGCAACGCGTGAGAACTGAGATGTGCTTCGTCATGAATGCTTCCTCGATTTGAGATTGCACGCACCCAAATCTGTTCGTGCTAATTGAGAGGCTATACATTGATAACCTGCGTGTCTTGAATCCGTATCAATTTTTCTATATTTATATAAAAGTCCGTCTTTTCCAGGCCGACGCCGCCAAACCAAACAGCAGGATCTCTCATTCTCCTCCTGCAACTCCTGGCCAGGAAGACCACATAGACGATTCGCTTGCGACAATACAAACGGCTGAGCAAGATGCCCAGCCGTTTGCCATTTATAACTTCCTGACATGAGCAATCGCCTCGTTTCCGAGAGGACGCTGTTCGGTTTCAATTAGAAGATAGACCCCAGGAAGCTGCCCACGTCGGATACTACGCTGCCCACGGTGGAAGCCACGCTGCCGACCGTATTGACGACGCTGTCAATGGTCGATCCAATGCCGCCGCCGCCGCTGCTCTTCTGCTGCGCTGCCTGCTGCCGCTCCTGCGCCAGTTCCTGCTGCGCTTCACGCTTTTGCTCGGCCTTCTTTTCGGCCTCTAACTTGGCGTCGTGCTTCTCCCTGGCTTCTTTCTCTTCCCTAGCCAGTTGCTCCCGCTTCCTCTGCCGCTCTTCATATTGCGCCCTCTTCCCGGCGGAGCTCTCATAGTAGCGGTAGGTCCAGGCGTAATGGTGGCCCTTCTGGAAGTCGGAGAAGTCGTCCTTGAGGATGCCGCTCTCGCCCGATTTGCTGAACTCAACCTTATGCGTGGCGTCGCCCACCCAGTGGAATACAAAGATTGCGCCGGTCTTGGCTCTGATGGCCAGCGAGACATCGTAGTCCTTATCCTTCTCGGCCTTTGCGGTGCCGGAGAAGAGCCAGCTTCCATCCTTATTAACCAGAATGTTGATGTTGCCGTCGATCTTCGCCAGCTTGATGTTGTAGGAGATCGGTCCGGTCGTGGCGGGCGCGACCTGCGCTGGGCTGGCTTCGGCAGGGGCTGCGGGGGAAGTCTGGGCCGTCGCTGAAGAAACGGTGAAGGCCAGGATGGCGAAGAGCGCGAGCGCGCTGTTCCGCGTAATACTGATGTGTCTTGTCATGAATGCTTCCTCGATTTGAGATTGCACGCACTCAATGATGTTCGTGCATAAGAGGAAGGCTAGAGCATGGAAATGTTATTGTCTTGAATCCCTATCAATTTTTATCAATTTTTGTGAATGGAGCCAACGTCATCCTGACGTAGCGGAATTTGCACAGAAATGGCTACAAAAACAATCCGCAATGAGACATGGGTTTCAACCCCCGCACAATTCGGATCGTTGAAAAATTGACATCGGCTCCCTATTTTTTGACCTTGCCCACGCCGCGGCTGGCGAGCAGCCCTTCCAGCTCTTCCTTGAATTCGCGTACGTCCTTGAAGTCGCGGTAAACCGAAGCGAAGCGAATGTAGGCAACCGTATCCAGCTCCTTGAGGCGCTCCATGATCAGCTCGCCGATCTCGGCCGTGGTGCGTTCACGCTCCGGGGCGTCTGCCAGAAAAGCCTCGGCGGCGTTCACGATGGTCTCCAGGCTGCTCGCCGCCACGGGCCGCTTTTCGCAGGCGCGCAGCAGGCCGCTCAAAATCTTCTGGCGGTCGAAGCGCTCGCGGCGGCCGTCCTTCTTGATCATCATGTAGGGGATTTCGTCGATGCGCTCGTAGGTGGTGAAGCGGCGATTGCACTTCTCGCACTCCCGCCGCCGCCGGATAGAGTCGGCCTCCTTGCTCTCCCGCGAGTCCACCACCCGGTCCTGCCCAAAGCCGCAATAAGGACACTTCATACAAGCCGATTCTACGGCATAAACGAGACTAGGAACAGAGAATCGCCGCTAATCGAAGACCACCGTCTTGTTGCCGTAACAGAGAATGCGCCGGTCCAGGTGCCAGCGGACGGCGCGCGACAGGACCATGCGTTCGAGGTCGCGGCCCCTCGCCACCAGGTCTTCCACCTGGTCGCGGTGCGAGACGCGAGCCACGTCCTGCTCGATGATGGGGCCGTCGTCCAGCACCTCGGTGACATAGTGGCTGGTGGCCCCGATCAGCTTGACGCCGCGCGCGTGGGCGGCGTGGTAGGGCCGGGCTCCGGTAAACGCGGGCAGAAACGAGTGGTGCACGTTGATGATCGCGGAGGGGTAGCGGGCGATGAAGGCCGGCGAAAGAATCTGCATGTAGCGGGCAAGAACGACCAGTTCGATTTCGTGGCGCGAGAGCAATTCAAGCTGCCGCCCCTCGGCCGCGTCGCGCGTGGCGGCTGTGACTTCGATGTGCTCGAAGGGAATGCCGTAAAAGGCGGCCAGCGTTTCCACCTCGCGGTGGTTGGAGACGATCAGCGGAATCTCGCACTCCAGCTCCCCCGCCCGCCAGCGGTAGAGCAGGTCGGCCATGCAGTGCAGGTATTGCGAGCAGAAGAGAGCCACGCGCGGCCGCCGCTCGCCCGAGGTCAGCTTCCAGTTCATCCTCAGCTCGGTGGCCAAAGGCGCGAACTCCGCCTCAAAAGCCTTCAAATCAAAACTGCGCGAGGAGGAAGTGCTGCCGTCTGCAAGACCATCCAGCGCCCACTCCACGCGCATGAAGAAGAGGCCCAGCTCGTGGTCCTGGTGCTGGTCGGCGTGCAGAATGTTGGCCCCGTGCCGGTAGAGCAGCGAGGAGACGCGCGCCACCAGGCCTTTTTGGTCCGGGCAGTCGATCAGCAGTACGGCGGAATCTTTCATTCTGCCTTCAGTTTATTCCACCACCTGCGGTGGGGTCAGCGGCCTGCGGCGCGGAGAACGTAGGGTCTCGGTTTCCCAGCCCTGTGCTTTGTCAGGGCGGTAGGCCGGGGATTTATCCCCGGCAATAGGCCGGAATTATTGGAAAGGGGTTTTAACCCCTGAGGTATGCTGCTTGTTCGCGCCGACAATCAAGTACCACTCAAATGCGCGAGCGCGTGGCAGTCCTCGAGAATCCCCGCAGCATCGGCGAAGCTCTAAAAGGCTCAGAGCTGGGTGACTACTGGAAGTACAGGGTGGGCGATTATCGCATCATCGCCGACATTCAGGATAAAAAGCTGATTGTGCAGATTGTGCGCCTGGGCAACCGCCGCGAAATCTACCGATAAACCACCTGCGGGGACTGGCCGTCCAGGCGGAGACCTTCGGCGAGGCTATCTGCGGTGGGGCCAGCGGCCTTCGGCGTGGAAAACGACGGGTCTCGGATTCCCAGACTTCGCCCGGCCACCCCACGGACGAAGAGCTGTCCCTTCACCCCTCAGAGCAAAGATCGCTTGCCACCCCAACGAGCAAAGACCGTTACTCATCGTGACTCGTGCCACCCGCCGTCCAATAAAACAATCGGAGTCTGTCTCATTCCCTCCCCGGTCCCCAAAAGCGAGGGACCGGGGGCACCCTGATTGTGATGGGGATTGCACCCGGAGACCGGCGCCACCCGCCACGGTTACCTTTTGGTCAGTCCGAAGGGTTAATAACAATTGGAGTGCCATCACTGTGGAAGTATTGTATGACTACCCCGAAGTCCGCCCCCTTCATGTTTGTAAAGTGAAACTTCCCTTTAGAGTCCTTTGCGAACCCTGTTGTACCTGTTGGTGGGTTGAGGTCGTGAGCCTTTACAGCCTGCATAGCATCGGAACCGGCTTTAGAGTTAAGGTCAATGTAGGTAGAGGCAATCAAACCAGAGTGCCACTGAGCCGGTTTACCTTGTGCATTTAACGGGACGCCCTGCACGTCCCATGCAACGATTTCATCGTTAACAACGGTATCAGGAATGAAACCCACAGGAGTTGTGGGCACCTTGGTGGGGTCGGATTTCGGCGAGGGCTTCGCTGCTAAACTGCCGCTTTGGTTCGCAAAGCCACGCACACACAACGCGCGCCCGAGGTGACTATAGCCGAGTAGGGCGGAGTGCCGCATCCCAATCATGAAGTTGAAGTTCCACGCCTGCCCAGAAGCATTGCCCTGCGAGCTGCTCCAAGGCAAACCCGATAATTGCAGGTTCCCCCTCGTGAGCCAACTGCCAATGTCGGCGTGTGCGTCGTAGATACCTTGCAACTCGTCTATGGAGGGCAGGCGCCAGCCAGAATAACCAGCCAATTGCAGATTCCGACAATAATCTGTTGCTTGCTGCCAATTAACGTCACTGCCGTTATCATTCTTCGTCCACATCAATCCCGTTGCCGGGTCAGTCCAAGTCAGCGCGCCGAGAAGCGGATTGGCTTTCGTGTCAGAGTTGGGCTTTTGACCATCAAGCTCTTCCAAAGCCTTAGCCCGTTGCGCTTCATATGCTTTTGTATAAGCGTTTTCTTTCGGCTTTGTGTCAAGGGTTTGCCAGAGAAGCCTACTGAAGCCCACGGCGCATGCAAATGCTGCGACCCTTAGCAAAATCTTTAGGCCTGGCGAACGAATCCAATTCAGACGGAGTGGCTGCCAATGAGGTGACGGCTGAGGTGTTGGCGCTGGCGCCGTTACATCCCTCACGGTTTCCCGACGCGCACCGGGCGCAACATACCGCATAACATCGATCAGCCCAAGCAGTTCAGCAACGTCTTTGGGGCGGTCGTTGCGGTCTTTGGCGAGGAGGCGGAGGGTGAGCGCATCGAGGCCTTGCCAGTTGGCGAGATCGGGGCGGAGGGTGCTGGGCGGCTGGGGCGGAGTGGTTTGATGCTGGCGCGCCCAGCCTTCATAGTTTTCCGCGTGGAAGGGCGTTTGCCCGGTAAGCATCTCGTAGAGGAGTCCGCCTAGGGCATACAAATCCGTCCGGCCGTCGAGTTCAGCGGCTGCGGTTCCGCGCCACTGCTCGGGGGCGGCGTAGGCCATGGTCAAAAGAGTTCCGCCGGTGCGGGTGTAGGCGGTGCTGGATTCCTTGGTGGCCACGATGCCGAAGTCGGCGATCTTGGGTAGCCATGCATCGGCGTCGCGGGCCATGAGAATGTTTTCCGGCTTGATGTCGCGGTGGACCATTCCTTTGGCGTGGGCAGCGCCCAGGCCTTCGGCAATTTGGCGGGCGATGGAAAGGGCCAATTCAACGGGGAGACTTTTCTCCGGGGCTAAAGCCCGGGATTCTATTTGCTGCGTTTTCGGCAGTCGGGGCTGAAGCCCCGACCTACCAGTCGTGCCCTGACGCATATCATCCGATGCGAGCTTTTGCGCAGTATAAAAACTCGCGTTATTCAGGAAGGTTCTGAGGTCGGGGCCGTCGACAAACTCCATGGAGAAGAAGAGGGTTCCATCCTCGGCAGGCTCCAGGTTGCCCGCGTCGACTACATTCTTGTGGCGAATCTGACGCAGGGTGCGCACCTCGCGCAGAAAGCGCGCAGTGAAGGACGGATCCTGGCACAACTCGGAAGAGAGGAACTTGAGGGCCTGCGGCTCCTGCATCAATTCCTGTTGGGCGAGATAGACAGCTCCCATGCCGCCCTGGCCCAGCTTGCGGACAATGCGGTAGGTGTTGCGAATCAACATGCCCGGGCGGAGGTCGCGGATCTCGTTGAGCGGCAGGCCGTGGGTGGGGCAACTGATTTGGCTGTCGGGATAGCCGGAGTCGCACTGCGGGCAGGTTTTCATGGGCTCGCGCTTTTGAATGTTGCGGCGGAATCATTCTTCCACTCCGCGGAGTAGGTACGCAAGGTGGGCATGAAGCGGATGGGCGTAAAAAAACGCCGGGGCAATGGTAGCCCCGGTGTGCGCGTGCAACGCATACTCCGTGGTCAGTGGTCAATGAACAGTAGACAGTGTGGCGAGTTGAGGTTCGTGGATTCTCAACTCCGAGAACTAAGAGTTGGGGCACCTATCATCCGGCAGTTGTGGTATCCCATCCTTTTGCAAAGAACGCGAAAGGATGGGCACGGAGGCATTTTGGCAAGTTAGCTTCCGCGCTTTTTTCTGGCGCGGAATGCGCCGCAAGCGCGTTATGTGCGTAGCCGAAGGCCTCTGCTAGAACCACAGATAGTTGGCCGACCAACGGGAGGCGTTTGCCTGGACGGCCAGCACCCATCGCAAGTACCACGAATCCCATGGCGCGCAAGCGCCGACTGCCGCACTGCAAGTGCCTAGGCGGCGGTATCGGCGCGGAGCTGCTGCGGAGCGTTCAACTGCTGGCGAAGGCTGCCGGCCAGATCGGCCACCACGCGCATTCTTTCCGCGGAGAGTGCGGAGATATCGCTGCCGGTCAGAGCCAGCTGGGAGTGGAGCAAGAGGCCCGCGACCGTGGACTTCAATTCCGACTCGATGGCCGCGGTGGCGGCGCGCCGTGCCAGCGTCTGCTCGCGCTCGCGGCGGTGCAGGGCGGAGCGAATTTCGCGGGTCAGCCGCGCGGCTCCGGAGAGCGCAAAATTGATCTGCAGGGGGATGGCCAACCCGGCGTGCTCCCAGACGGCTTCGGCCGAGGCTGGATCGCACTCCGCCATAGTCTCGTCCACTGCCACGGCGGCAAACTCGCGGCGGCGCAGAGCGGCCAGCGCGGCCTTGCGCCCGTCGGCTACTTCCACATCCATGCCCAGTTGCGCGGCCACTACGGCGGCACAATTGCGGGCGCCTTCAATTCCGGTCACAATCAGAATGCTCATATCCAGCTCCTCGTTGACTCTTAGACTTTGATGGCTTACCCGGCCAGCCTGTGGCCGTTTTTTTTGCGCTCCGCGCGGGTCAATTTCCGTCTGCTGACAAGTGAAATTTCCCGCCTGAAGCCTGTGAAGTATCCCGTTTGGGACCTGTGAAGATTCCCGCCTTGGACCTGCGTAGTTTCCTGCCCGAAACTTGTGAGATTCCCGACTGGGGCAGTCAAGTTCCGTAACTGTCCTATCGGCGGGAACTGTCCCGGCTTGAGTCAGTGGCGTCTACTCTTCCCGAAGCGGGTCGGCGATGCCGTACTCCTTCAGCTTGCGGTAGAGGGTGGTTTTGCCGATGCCCAAGAGCTTGGCGGCCTGCAGCTTGTCGCCATTGAGGGCGCGAATGGCTCCCAGGATGGCCTGGCGTTCCATGTCGGCCAGGGTGGTCAACTGCGGCTGGCCGCCCTCGGTCTCCGGCTCGCCGGTCATGGCGGCCGAGCGCCGCGCCTCCAGGCCCTGCTGTTGCAGTTGCGTGGGCAGGTCGCCCAGGTGCAGCACTGGGCCGCTGGAAAGGGCGCAGGCCCGTTCGATGGAATTCTCGAGCTCCCTGACGTTGCCCGGCCAGTCGTGGCGCATCATGGTGCGCAGGGCCTCGTCGCTCAAGGTGAACTTCGTGCCGTGCTCGCGGCTGATGTGGTCCAGAAAATGCGCCGCCAGCAGAGGAATGTCCTCGCGACGGTCGCGCAGCGGGGGCAGGCGCAGGTTAACCACGTTGAGCCGGTAGAAGAGATCCTTGCGGAAGGCGCCTTTTTCCACCATCACCGCCAGATCCCGGTTGGTGGCGGCCACGATGCGCGCCTTGATGGGGACGCGATGGGTAGCGCCGACGGGGCGGACCTCCTTTTCCTGCAAAGCGCGCAGCAGTTTCGCCTGCAGATCGAGCGAAAGCTCGCCGATTTCATCCAGAAAAACCGTACCCCCCTCGGCGGAGACCAGCAACCCGTCTTTGTTGCGGTTGGCCCCGGTGAAGGCTCCCTTCACATAACCGAACAACTCGCTCTCGATCAGCGTGGGCACCAGCGAGCCGCAATCGACGGGCAGAAATGGCTTTTGCGAGTTGGGCCCGTAGGCGTGGATAGTGCGGGCCACCAACTCCTTGCCGGTGCCGCTTTCGCCCAGAATCAGGACGGGGTGGGAGCTCTGGGCTACTTTCGACAAGATGCGATAGAGCTTTTCCATCTCCCCGGAGCGGCCGATCATGGCCCCCAGCCCCTGCGAGAGCCGCAGCCGCTCGCGCAGTTGGCGGGTGGCGGTGTCGGTGACCAGCGAGGCCGCGGCGCGGTCCAGGACCGTAGACAATTCGTCCATGGCGAAGGGCTTGGCCAGGTAATCCGAGGCGCCGCAGCGCATGGCTTCCACGGCGGCGTTGACCGACCCGGAGGCGGTCATGGCGATGACCGCCGTCTGGGGGTAGAGGAGCTTGACCTCGCTGACCAGCTCCAGGCCATGGTTAGAGCCTGCCGGCAGGTTGACCAGCAGGATGTCGGCGGGCGAGCCGCGCAGCAGGCTGCGCGCTTGCGTCAGGTCGCCGGTGCTCTCCACCGCGTAGCCCAGGCTAGTGGCGATCTCGGCGCAGGCCGAGCGCATCGCCGTGTCCGCATCGACCACCAGCAGGTGCAAGCGCACCGGCGGCTCCACGATTTGGGGGATAAACTCCATGATTCTGGTGCTCAGAACTGTCTCCAGCATTGTATTCGCCTCACGCGCAGATGGTTAACTGGTTTTTTGCGGCCGCCGCACCGGAAGGATTCGTTTTTCCATGCGCTGCGGTTTTTCGTCAACATCCCACCGGATTTCTCGTCTTTCGCTACCGGCCTTCCGTCCACATGCCGCCGGTTCTCTTTCAGCCCGCCGGAGGTCTCATCCCCCTACGGCCTTCTCCATCCTTCTGCCACCGGTTTCGTCAGTCAGCCGGAGGTCTCTTCCCCTTACGGCCTTCTCCATCCTCCTGCTGCCGCCGGTTCTCTTTCAGCCCGCCGGAGGTCTCATCCCCCTACGGCCTTCTCCATCCTCCTGCATAGATTTCGTCAGCCTGCCGGAGGTCAGCGGGAGCGGATGGGCAACTCGATCTTGAAGCAGGCTCCGGCCGGGATGCGGTTGGCGGCATGAATTCTACCGCCGGTGGACTCGAGGATGGACCGGGTGATGGACAGCCCCAGCCCGCGATGAGAGGCCGGCCGGTTGCCGGGGCTGCCCGAAGCCGAAGCACCCGAAGCGGACGCGCCGTGAGCGGATACGAAACTGGGGCGGGTGGTGTAGCCAGAGTCGAAGATCGTCTCCAGCGCCTCAACCGGGATTCCGGGCCCGTTATCTTCCACGGTCAGCACCAGCCAGGGAGAGTGTTTTGCTCCAGCATGAAACTCATGCAGGCTGATCGCGATTTGCCCCGCGGCGGGCATGGCTTCGGCGGCATTCTTGACCAGATTGACCAAAATCCGGGTCAGGTCTTCGCCGGTCAGCCGCACCGGCTGCGCGCCGCCCTGCGCATCCACGGTGAGGGTGATGGAGGGCCCGGCCAGGGCGGAGAGCAGGTTGCGGTTGGCCGCGAGCTCCCCGGCCAGGTTGTCGATGGGCTCGGGGGGCATCAGATCCCAGCGGCGCTGAGGCACCAGCCGGCCAGCGCTGCTGTCTTGGGCATCCGTCCAGTTTGCGCCTAGGCCGCTGAAAAGGCCCGCATCCGAGTCCTGCCGGGCATCGAGCGCCAGCATCTTCTCCACCAGGCGGCGGCTGGCCGTGGCCACCAGACGCAGTTCGCCGGCGTAGTGATGGAACCCAGGGTTGAGCACCCCCGGCTCCTCCAGCAGATCGCAGTAGAGCCCCAGCGCCGTGACCATGTTGCGAGCGTCGTGCGCCACCTCGGCCAGGCTCTCGCCCTTGACGCGCAGGTTGGCCAGAGTTTCGACCATCGCCTCCACCCGCTTGCGTGTGGTCATGGTGGCTCCGGTCACCCCGGTTGCCGCCAGCTCCGATTCAGCCACCCCGGTTGCCGCCAGCCCGTTATTCTTGAATTCCGCTGCCTGTGCTGTCTGCCGCATTCCTTGCTCCTTCTTCCTCAGTGATCTGTGGTCGGTATCAAGTTCCCCACAACTTCGAATTGTTCCCTAGTCCCTAATCCCTGTTCCTTAGTCCTTAAACCCTGTTTCGCTCTTCCCATTCCTGCTTTCCAAGCTGAGGAACTGTCCTCTTCTAATACACGTGGCGTGCCAAACTAGAACACTCCCATTAAGTTCCTGATAAGGGAAGGGGTTAGCCTTCAATTCCCGGAACGCCACGAAAGGGCCGGAAGGGGTATGCTCTCCCAAAATGGAACAGGAGGGACGGATGTACTCGGAGCAAGATTATTGGTTTCAATAGGTTACGGAGAGATTCCTGTTCCGGGTCGGGAAATCGGCCGTTTCCCATCCCGGAACAACGGCCTTCCCCATACATTCCGCCTCTCTCCCCGGAGCTTTCCCGTACAATCTCTCCATGCAAAGCACCTCCTCCTCCTTACGTCCCGGCGGCCGCAACCCGCAGGAGCTTCGCCCCCTCACCCTCACGCCGGGCTATGTACAGACCGCCGAAGGCTCCGTTCTGGTCTCGCTGGGCAACACGCGGGTGCTGACCAATGCCACCGTCGAGCAGGGTGTCCCCGGCTGGCTGCGCAACACGGGCCGCGGCTGGGTGACGGCGGAGTACGCCATGCTGCCCCGCTCCACGGTGACGCGGACGCCGCGGGAGAGCGAGCGGGGCAAGATCGGCGGCCGCACCCACGAAATCCAAAGGCTCATCGGCCGCAGCCTGCGCGCGGTGGTGGACATGAAGGCGCTGGGCGAGCGGACCGTGATTCTCGACTGCGACGTGATTCAGGCCGACGGCGGCACGCGCACCGCGGCCATCACCGGAGCGGCGGTGGCGCTCGGCCTCGCGCTCCATGCGCTGGTCAAGGCGGGAACGCTGAAAGTTTCTCCTCTCACTCAATTGGTCGCCGCCACCTCGGTAGGCCTGGTCAATGGCGTGGCGCTGCTGGACCTCTGCTATGAGGAGGATTCCCAAGCCGAGGTGGACATGAACGTGGTGATGCGCGCCGACGGCGGCCTCATCGAGACCCAGGCCACGGCGGAGAAGGGCAGCTTCACGCGGGCGCAGCTCAACGGGCTGATCGATCTGGCCGAGGCGGGGTTGAAGGAGATCTTCGCCGCGCAGCGGGAGGTGCTGGGGCTATAGAGACAGGTGCGTATCCCCAGACAAAGCCGGAGGCCAATCGCGTGAAGCAACAGGTTGTCCGCTTCGCTCCGCCACTGATAGAGTGAGGGCATCATGAAACGCCTTCTGCTCTTCGCCGCCTCATCGTCGCTGGCCACCGTCTTTGCGCTTGCCCAGATGCCGGACTCGCCCGCGCCCCTGGGAGCCGTCGTCAATTCCGACCAATCAATTACCTTCAGCCTTCATTTTCCCGGAGCCAAGCAGGTCTCCGTCGCCACCGACGCCCTTCTCCATCCGCTTCCCATGACCCAAGGCGCAGGCGGCGAGTGGAGCGCCACCACGCCGCCGCTCAAACCCGAGCGCTACGGCTACACCTTTGTCGTGGACGGCGTTCGCATGCTCGACCCCCTCAACCGCGACGTGCATCCCAACTTCCTTGACCTCTACAGCGACATTCTGGTGCCCGGCACGCCGCCCGCTCCATGGGAGCTCACCGACATTCCGCATGGATATGTCACGCGCCACATCTTCACCACCAAGATCGGAGTGCACTATCCCGGCAACCAGACGGCCTATGTCGTTTACACGCCTCCCGGCTACGACCCCAAACGAGAGGGCGGCTATCCCGTTCTCTATCTGATGCACGGCTTCACGGATACGGAGGAGGGGTGGACGCGCGCCGGCAAGGCGGACCTGATGCTCGATCGCATGCTGGCCGAGGGCAAGATCGTTCCCATGATCGTGGTGATGCCGCGTGGTTACGGCGACTTCGACATCGTCAGCCATGGCCACAACGCATTCGGCGACCCCGACATCGGCCGGCGAAACATCCAGCTCTTTATCCGCACCGTGATCGAGGAGATCATCCCCGCGGTGGAACGCGATTACAATGTGGCCAAAGGCCGCGCCAACCGCGCCGTTGCCGGTCTCTCCATGGGCGGGCAAGAAAGTCTGGCCCTGGGACTGACGCATCCCGAACTCTTCGCCTGGGTAGGCTCGATGAGCGCAGGCCTGCCGCGATCGGCCAACTTCGACGCTCTCTTCCCCGGAGTCAATTCGAGCCAGTCCCCGCTCAGCCTGCTCTGGATCGCTTGCGGCACCGACGACAGCCTCATCACTCCTAATCGCGCCCTGGTTGCATGGGCCAGGCAGAAAAATCTATCGCCCGTGCCCGTCGAAACCCCCGGCGGCCATGTGTTTCCTGTGTGGCGCGACAACCTGCTGGCATTGGCGCCCCTGCTCTTTCGCAAATAAGCTCCGCGGATGAAAGAGAAGGCCGTTCCGTTGCCGTCATTGCGGCGTCTCTCAAATTGATCGAAGGTGCGTCCTGGCAGGCTCCGATCGGCAGTCTTGCTGTTTCCTCCCCCTCATCGGGACGCGCCCCACCTGAATCGTCCGCCAAAACGCTGTTAGCCTCCTGTGCTTTCTCGCACACTTTCCCCTTGCACGTCCCTGCTACTATAAGGATGATTGCGGTTCTTGCCGCCCGGCGGGCGGATTGCCTGCTCTGAAGCACTTTAGCGCGGCGGCCGGACCCAAACTCAATTTGCCGGATTTACCGGTACAGGAGAAACTCAAATGCCTCTAGTCTCCATGCGGCAACTGCTCGACGAGGCCGCCAAGGGCGGTTACGGCGTCGGCGCATTCAACGTCAACGATATGGAACAGATTCAGGCCATCATGGGCGCGGCCAAGGAAACCAACGCGCCGGTCATCATCCAGGCCAGCCGCGGCGCGCGCGCCTTCGCCCAGGACAAATATCTCTTTCACCTCATCCTGGCGGCGGCCGAGTTGAATCCCGAGATTCCCATCGCCATGCACCAGGACCACGGCAACAGCTTCGAGACCTGCAGGAGCGCCATCGATCTGGGCTACACCTCTGTTATGATGGACGGCTCGCTCAAGGAGGACGGCAAGACTCCGGCCAGCTTTGAGGAGAACGTCGCGGTCACCAAGCGCGTGGTCGATTTCGCCCATGAGCGCGGCGTCACCGTCGAGGGCGAGATTGGCGTGCTGGGCGGCGTTGAAGACGGACACGGCGCGGGCGGCACCGGCCTGGAGCACGTCACTGACCCCGACCAGGCAGTCGAGTTTGCAGAGCTCACCGGCGTCGATGCGCTGGCCATCGCTATCGGCACCAGCCACGGCGCTTACAAATTTACCAAGAAGCCCGACGGCTCGGTCCTCAAGATGGACGTGCTGATCGCCATTCACAAGCGCCTGCCCAACACCCATCTGGTCATGCACGGCAGTTCCTCGGTGCCCAAGGATTTACAGGACGTCATCAATAAGTATGGCGGCAAGCTGAAGGAGACCTGGGGCGTGCCCGTCGAGGAGATTCAGCTGGGCATCCGTAACGGCGTGCGCAAGATCAACGTGGACACCGACAACCGCCTGGCCATGACCGGCGCCATTCGCAAGGTGCTGTGGGAGCAGCCGGAGAAGTTCGATCCCCGCGACTACATGAAGCCCGCCCGCGAGGCCATGCAGAAGGTGGTAGCGCAGCGCATGACGCAGTTCGGCCAGGCCGGCCACGCCGGCGACTACAAGGCCGTCTCCATCGTCGAGATCGCCAAGGGCTACAAGGACGGCTCGCTCAAGACCAAGCCGCTGGTCGCCGCAAAATAACTGCGGCAATCTACACAACAAAGGGCCACTCCGAATAAACGGGGTGGCCCTTCCTTATTCTTAGTGCAAGCCGCCGTTACGGTTGAGTGTAGTAGCCGGTCCGTGTGCGCGCCTTTAAACCAGGTTTGTCGACTTTGACCACAATATCGTGATACTCGTCGGGATGAGCGGCTGGAGGCGGGTTGTAAGTGAGCACATAGTAAGCCTTCGCGTCCGTAATGCAGCGCTCGATCAGGCTGGTCAGGTCGTTGCTGCCTAACAGAACCTGCCCGCCGGTCTGGGTGGCGAGGACCGGGAGATAGAGATCTCCCAGGTCAACGTGTTTGGCGTCGCGTACGCCCTTGACGTATTGCATATAGTAGCTCGCACCGCCGAAGTTGCTGGCGGGGATGACATCGTAGAGAGTCATACGCGCCTCGCGCAGTGCCGTAGACAGCGAAGAGATATAGTTGTATATGTGTTGCCGGCTCTTTGGCCCTCCAATCGATATTGGATTGGAGTAGATGCTCCAACCGGTGCCGAGCCAAATGAAGAGCTTTCTGCCGGGCCTCTTGCTCTGTTGCGCGGCAAAGAGACTGAGGGCCTTGAGCGAATCCTCCTCGCGGTATGCCGCGCCGTCAATGCCTTGGTATCCCTTGATTTGCATGAGTCCCGCGTAGCTGGCATCAAGCACGCGGAGCAGTGCGGCGCCATCGCGCGTGGGCCGATTCTGTTCCGAGATGCCTTTATCGGTGAGGACGAGCAGAGAAGTGGGCAGGTCAAGCACCTTGCCGTTCTGATTGAAGAAGTCCACGAGCAGTTGCCGCTGGTTGGCTCGAATTGAAAAGGGCATGTTGATCGCGTCGTAGACCAGGTAAACCTCGACGGGAGGATCGGCATGGGGGTTCATCGCGCTGGCTGCCTGGACAGAAACGAGATTCTGCGCTTGATTATTGTCAAACAATTTAAAGTCCGACAGTTGCAGGCCACTCACCGGAGCCTCACTTTTATCCGTGACCACAACGTCGAGCGTCAGGCTTCCTTGTGGGGTGGCGGGATAAGGTGAGCCAACTGGCTTGCCATCCAGGCCGCGCAGCAATCGAGCCGCTTTGGCCTGCAATACCAGATTGGGCTGAGCGGGGTTAATCTTCCCCATGGCCAACTGCCCCAGCAGAGACTGCGCCTGATTCGACCGTCCTTGCGCCAGAATGAAAACCGCTTTTTCTTTCAGATTCTCTGACGAACTGCTCTCCAAAATCTCCTGTATCTCGCCCACGGCGCGCGACTCATCCTTCTGCATCATCGCGTTCAGCGCCAGCAGTTTCAGGTTCTCGTCCGGCTCGGCCTGCGGCTGGACTGGCTGATTGTTCTTCGCGCGAATCTCAATCTCCAGCGCGCCACATTCATCAATCCAGCGGCTCGTGGGATATTCGCGGCGCAACTCGCCGCAGGTATCCAGAGCGGGCTGAGCCTCTCCCAGTTTGTTCTCGGCATAGGCCTTCCAGTAGAGCGCGCCGTCGGCGTTCGCACTTCGTTGCTCAACAACATTGGTGAAGATGGCCACTGCATCGGCCCAGTGGCCTTCATTGATGGCTCGCGTGCCGTCGGCGAAGGCTTTGCTATCCGGCGCGCCGGCTGCCGCGAGAGTATCCTCCATGCCAGCCAGAGGAAAACCGCCCAAAAAACTTTGTCCTTGCGTGAACTGGGCATGTCCAGCGGATGGCGCGCAAAGATGTGCCATGAGAAATGCTGAACAAAACATGATTCTGGTTTTCATATTGTGCCTCCTTTCGACCGTGAGTTCTCGGCCGACTGTTGATCCGGGATTCTGGAGCGCAGGACGCGCACTTCAAAAAGCAGGCTGTCCGACTTCATTTCTTCTTGCAGGCGAGTGAGAGCTGCGGCGTTCAATCCACCCTGCTGGTTTGCCAATTCGCCCAGCAGATGATCCAGATGATCGAGCGCCTCGTCCAGCGCCGGATCGTCTTGCTGCTTCACCTGCTGGCGGCAGATGCGATTGGCCGTCAGCAGGCTACGGGCCTCAGCGCGCAATGGGGAGACCATCTCCGCGCTATCCGCATCGGCGTGCTTCAACTCGACCAACAGGCGTTCGGAACGGTCCAGGTGATCGCCGAGAAGCACGACAACCACGCGCTCTCGCCGTTGCGGCTGCGGTTGGGGCTGCAGCTGTGGCAGAAGCGACGGCTGCGGAATCGCCGCGGGATTGGCGGCTGTCGTGATGCGCGGCCGATGGTGCTCCCAGACGCGACCGGCGAGAAAGGCTCCGGCAATCATCACAACGCCGGCGGCGGCATAAATCCATCTGCCGTACCGCGGCAAAGCCCGTTTGCGTTTTTCATAAACGGGCAGAATGGGAGCGAGCGACTGCCACAGCCGATCGCCATAGGCAGCATCGCGGAGGGGCGGCTCTATGGCCTCCACCGCGGCAAGATCGCTCTCCAGCTCCGCGTAGGCCCGGGCGCACTGCGCGCAACCGGCAAGATGGCGCGATGCTCTGACGGGCTCCTCTTTGCTGTAATACAGCTCGATCAAATCATCTTCACTCAAGTGCTTCATCGTGTAACCCTCAAGGGAGCCAGCCGGCTCCGCAGCTTTTGCACGGCGCGAAATACCGCTTGTCGGGCCGCATTGGGCGCAATCCCCAGCGCGGCGCAGATCTCCTCCGTGGAGCAATCCTCCATGTGCCGCAGAACGAAGGCGGTTCGCTCCGTCGGCGTTAGTAAGTGCATGGCCCTCTTCTGCAGGGCCGCAATCTCGCCGCTCAGTAACAGCCGGTCGGGACCGGCAGCCGAGTCCGCCGTCTGCACTTCGTCCTGCTCCGTGTCGTTCACCTCAGCCACCCGGATGCTGTCATGCACCCGCTGATTGGCGATTCTGTCCATCGCGCAACGAACCGCGATGCGATAAATCCAGGTGCCGAAATCCGCCCGGAACTCAAAGCTCTCCAGCTTGCGATAGCCGCGTATGAACGCTTCCTGCACTATGTCTTCCGCATCGGCTTCATTCCCGGTGATGCGGAAGGCCACCCGGAAGAGACTCCGGCTATGGCGCATTACCAGTGCCCCATAGGCTTCTTTGTCTCCAGCGAGAATTGCCAAGATCGCCGCCTGGTCGTTCCTGCCCATGCAGAACATTAGACAGGATTTTGCCGAAAGCTGTTAGGAGAAATTGTTGGTCCCCTGCCGGCGCAAATAAAATTGCCGGCAAGATTCGGGTAGATTTCGCTTGCCGGAGCCGTTACGCTGGAACCATGCCAGCCACAAATCAGCAACACCATCAGCTGCTTCATTCCACATCCCAGAGAGCAGTCACTTATCTCGAAAATCTCGATCGTTCTTCCGTAGCAGCCACCGCCGATCTCCAAACGCTTCGCGGCAGGCTGGCGAAGGAGTTGTCCCCGCAGGGTCTTCCACCGGAGCAGGTCATCGATGAGCTGGTCGCGGATGTTGAAGGCGGCATTCTGGGCTCTGCCGGTGGCCGCTTTTTCGGCTGGGTGATTGGCGGCGCGCTTCCCGCGGCTCTGGCCGCCGATTGGCTTACCGCGGCATGGGATCAAAATGCATCCATCTACGCAACCGCCCCGGCAGCATCGGTGGTTGAGGAGGTCGTCGGCGGCTGGCTCAAGCAAATTCTTGGCCTTCCGTCCGGCGCCAGCTTCGCGCTGGTGAGCGGCTGCCAGATGGCGCACGTCACCTGCCTCGCCGCAGCGCGCCACGCGATGTTGGCAAAGCAGGGCTGGGATGTCGAGGAGTCGGGTCTCTCAGGAGCGCCGCCCCTGCGCATTCTTGCCAATCGTCAACGCCACGGCTCCATCGAACGCGCCGTCCGCCTGCTCGGCATGGGCCGCGGGAACCTCGTCAATCTGCCCGAGGATGAGTTGGGCCGAGTGCGCCCCGAGGGGCTGGAAGAAGAGTTGCAGCGCCATCCCGATTCGCCGGCCATCGTCGTTCTGCAGGCAGGCGAGATCAACACCGGCGCTTGCGACCCCTTCGATCTTCTGATTCCCATCGCGAAAAATCATAAAGCCTGGGTCCATGTGGACGGCGCATTCGGATTGTGGGCCGCGGCCACTCCCAAGTTGCGGCATTTCGTACAAGGTGTTGCAGAGGCCGATTCCTGGGCCACCGACGGCCACAAATGGCTGAATGTTCCCTTCGATTGCGGCTACGCGTTTGTCGCGCATCCCGAAGCGCATCAGGCGGCCATGTCTCACCGCGCGTCGTATCTGACCTTCGATGCCGACGCGCGCGATCAAATCGACTGGAATCCCGAGTGGTCGCGGCGCGCCCGCGGCTTCCCCACCTATGCGGCGCTGCGCCAGCTTGGCCGCGAGGGAGTCGCCTCGCTGGTCGAGCGCTGCTGCGCCCATGCCCATGCCCTGGTCACGCGCATCGGTCAATTGCCGGGGGCCGAGCTTCTCTTCGCGCCGACCATCAATCAGGGCGTGGTGCGTTTTCCCCATCCCCGTCCCCGCGCCACGGAATTCGATCACGCCCGGCGCACCGACGAAATCATTGCCGCGATTCAAGCCTCGGGAGAAGCCTTTTTCACCGGCAGCAACTGGAAGCAGCAACGTGTCATGCGCGTGAGCGTCTGCAACTGGCAAACCAGCGACGCCGACGTGGAGCGCGCCGTCCGAGCCGTGGAAAAAATTCTGGCGCAGAGATTGAAAAACGAAGCGCGGTGAGGACCAGCCCGGCACAGCGGCCCCAGTTATGAATCGGCGCTCCTCAGGCTGACGTCGCGGCTGTAACGCGAAGACAGACCCGCCTGCCCAGGGTATAGACTTTTCCCATGGACGATTCCCTAGAGAAAATTGTCCGCACCTCCGATCCCGGCTGGTTGCGTTCGCTGGCGCTCCTCTATAAGGCTCGCCAGGCCGCCGTGCTCGTCGACGACGCTCACCTCGGCATCAATCCTGAAGACCAGACCCTGTTGCAGATGGCGCGCATCTCCGGCCTATCCCGGCGCGAAATCGCCGGCGTCTCTGTGGCCCTCGGCATGAGCGGCGTCGGAGTCACCATGGTGATCCTGGCATTCCTCGATCCCGAACCCACCAGCAAGCTGGGCCTGATGGTGGGCGGCGGAGCGGTCTGCGTCCTCGGCGGAGGCTTCTCCGCCATCCGCATCCTGACCAACCACAAGCCGCCCAACATCCGCGCCACCGCAAAAGGCATTGAAATCTTCTGGACGTAGTTCGGAAGATCAGTTCAGCTTTGGTTTATATCAGGGCACGACTTCACAGCTTGCGGAAAAAAATTTGGAGTTACGAGAAGCGTCAGGGCACGACTTCAGTCGTGCCGATAAGACAGAAATATGATTTGGGCTTTAGCCCCTGAGGGAAGGTTTCCGGAGGGAGGCGGGGGTTTCAACCCCCGCATAAAACCATTCATCTGTTCTTGGAAATCAATCCACGCGACGAAGTCGCGTTCAAACCTGCTGCCCCCACCAAAGTGGGTGCCCCACCTTCGGCACGTCTTTGTCTTTGTGCCCAAGGTGGTATATCTATTGTCTTTTAGCTTTTTATCGATTGTTTGTAATCAGATGATTCGGAGTTTTGGTCCCGTTCTCGCCTGCTCGCGATTCGTTCGATTACGTTTCCGGCGGGGAGACAACTTACCCCGGACTATCGTCCTTTCGTTTGGCCGCTTGTAACTTGAGTCGGAACGCATCATCAAATCTAGCCTGCTCCCAACCCAGCGTGTGCTTAAACTGCTCCACAGTCAGACCAATCGCACCCACAAAATTCGCTCCTTCCACATGCGCCCCGTCGAAATTCGCTTCTTCGATATGCGCCCCGTCGAAATTCGCTCCTTCCACATGCGCCAAGAGGAAACTTGATCCTTCCAGGTGTGCATCATAGAAACGTGTTCTTCTTGTGTTCGCTCTATAGAAATCCGCTCCTTTCATATCGGCCCCGTAGAAAATCGCTTCTTCCACCTGCGCCCCGTAGAAAATCGCTCCTTCCACGTGCGCCCTGTCGAAACGCGTTTTTTCCATATGTGCTAACTGGAACTTTGCACCGCGCAAATCGCAATCCCTCAAATCGAGCCGCTGCCATATATGTTCACGTCTGTGGTCATGCCGCCGACGTCCCAGCACGGTCAGGATGGCCTGAATCTCCATAGCCGGTCCTTTTTTAATCACCATTTTATTATCTTCCTCTGCTAGCTTACCAACAGGCGCAGGAGCATTCTGTTGCACATATTCAGTGAGAACTTCCATAATCGGCCAGTGGTCGCGGACCGAGTCTTGGCCAATCCGTTCCAGCGCATAGATCGCGCCCAGTCTCACCTCGACATTCGGCTTGTTCTCCGCCTTTGTTGCCCCCAGTTGTTCGATAGCTTTCGTATACCGGTCCGTAATATGTCCCTGTTCGGCTACCACTACCCTGCGAAAGGTGAGATACAGCGCGAAGAGTGCGAAGGCCCCGCCCACCACCTGAAGAAAGGTCTTCCGCATCTCATTCTGTAAGTTGGCAACCTCTACCGGAGTTGCCCTCACTTCGGGGTTCACCACTGAGGAGCGGGCAATAGCTCTCTGGACCTGCCACTCCGGAACGGTTTGTACCGCCACCACGAGGCCAGCAAACAATGCCAGAAAAAGGACGACGACCGCCGGTCTCCATAGGACTCTCCAAAGGAAGAGATAGGAGATCATCACCGCCGATTGTACATACTGATCGATTTGCGTGAGGAATCGCCATAGTCTTTTCATCGTGCAACAGTGTAGCAGCCTTCTCAACCATCTGGCCGCCCCTAATCCCTGACCCCTAACCCCTAACCCCTGCCCCTAGCTTCTTCTCCCAAACACGCCACTCCGCCATCTCCTCCAGCGTCTCCTTCCCCACCGGCACAATCGCATAAACCAGCTTGAAGCCCATGGCCACCGCCACGCGGTCCAGCGCATTCAGCGAAATCGTGCCCCGCTCCTCGCTCTGCTCCAGACGGAAGAGCACCGAGCGGTTCACGCCCAACTCCCGCGCGATCTCCGCTGCCGGAATCCCCATCGCCTGCCGCACCGCCCGCAGAAACTCCGGAATGGGGTTCTTCTGCTTCGCCGCCAGCCGGAAATACCGCAATTCCTTGTCCAATTCCCTTCGCGCTAACGCCCGCTCCCCTGTCCGCATGTCTCCTCGCCTCCTGGCGCGCTTCCCAAATAACCCCATTTTGCGCGTTTTTCCTACATCTATAAGCGTAGGGAAAAGGAAGCAAATTATCTGCAAATGCGGCCGATATTCGAGTTGTTTTGCGCAACTCCGCCGACTTCCAGGTCAGTTTTCAGGCCATTTCCACCCACCAGCAAGTCGACTTTTTCTGAAAGTGAAATGCATCCCGGCTATATGTCGCCTTCCTGGCCGACAGAATTTCTTCGACATCGCACATTTGCTCGATACCCCAGGTCGTATTTGAGATTTGGTTACGCTCAAACCTATTGCCCCACAAACGCTCAGTGCTCCCCCATTCTGCACTTCGTCATTCTTTTGCCTTGCATTGAACTCCACGCAGATTTATGCACCACAACTGGTGAAATCCACAAATTATGTCCTTTTTTGCACTTGCTTCCACAGTTTCGACCGTCCTAAGCTCCTCATCAGTTGGTGACCTCCAGGGAATTGGAAACGCAGTTCCTTGCTGGCAGGACGATGCAAAATCGATCGCGCGCGTGCCCCAGGCCGGCAACGGCAGGGAGTTTGAGATTCACTCGAGATTGCATCCAGAGTCAGTGAGGAAATGTGCAGGAGCTGGCTGGAAGCAAAGATTCATCCTCGGCCACGCCGGGGATGCAAGGTTTGATTTCAGCCGGGGAGTCACATCGGCCCAGCCGTAGCCGCAGGACGTGAGACAAGCCGCGGGGAAACCCGCAGCGAAGTCCGCGGACGCAGCAAAGGCGCCGCTGGCAGGAGCGCTGTGCGAGGCAACTCGCGGAGTTAACCGCAAGCGGTAGCCGGGGGAGCGGGAGCGCGGGGATACCCGCGAACTCACCGCCGGCAATACCGGAAGATGCGTCGCGTGGGCAACCGCGCGTGCATTAAGAGGCGTCGCAGAAGAGAGAAGATGCGGGGAAACCCGGAGATTCATAAACTGCGATGCCGAAGGATGGGAGATTCGAGGCGCATTGAAGCCCCATCGCCGGTACAGCGGAAAGATGCACGACGCGAGGAAACTTGCGAACGCATTGGGAAGCTGAACGGGACGATGTTTGATCCGAGCAACCTGAGTTCATCGCGATCGAGGCGTCAGAGATTCCGGAGTCTCTGACGCCTCCGTTTTTTTGTATGTCATCCTGAGCGAAGTCGAAGGACCTGCGGTTGCTTTTTTTATCGTCGCGCCCGTCGCCCACAAAGCCATTGTGAACGCTGGAAGCGAACTCTTAATCCGCCGTCGCGATAGAAGGTTCACGCACCGGACCAACTGATCTCTGCTCTCTGTTCTCTGATCCCTGCTCCTGGTCCTTGTACTGCAACTGGTAGAGCTTCCAGTAGAGGCCGCGCTGCGCCAATAATTCCTGATGCGTTCCCATCTCGCGCAACTGCCCCTTGTGCATTACCAGGATTGTCTCCGCCCGCTGCACGGTCGAGAGGCGGTGGGCGATCAGGACGCTGGTCCGGCCCTCGACCATGCGTTCCAGCGCGCCGCGGATGCGCAGTTCGGTGTCGGTGTCCACGCTCGAGGTGGCCTCATCCAGAATTAGGATGCGAGGGTTGAACGCCAGCGCGCGGGCAAAGTTGATGAGCTGCTTCTGGCCGGTGGAGAGCGAGTTGCCGCGCTCCTGCACCGGCTCGTCGAACTGATGAGGCAGGCTCTCGATGAAGTCCAGCACGTTGACGTCGCGCGCGGCGCGGCGAAGATCGGCGTCGCTGATGGCTTCGTTGCCGAAGCGGATATTCTCGGCCAGCGTCCCGGTGAAGAGGAACGGGTCTTGCAGGACGACGGCGAAGTGCTGGCGGAGCGCGGTCAGGTCGTGCTGGCGCAGGTCAACGCCGTCGAGGCGAATCTGTCCCGCTGTCACCTCGTAGAAGCGCATCATCAGGCTGGTGAGGGTGGTTTTTCCTGCTCCGGTGTGGCCGACAATGGCCACTGTTTCGCCCGGCTCGACGGTGAAGGAGACGTCTTTGAGAATCCACTCGATGCCGTCGATGGCGGCGAGATCGGCGGCTTCAGAGGCAGAGTCAACTGCGGCCTGCTGGGCTTCGGTAAGTTTTTGGTAGGTGAACCAAACGCGGCGGAACTCAATCCTGTTGCTGCCGTCTCCGGGGAGGGGATTTGCGGGCGAGACAATCTCCGGCTCAGTGTCCAGGAGTTTAAATATGCGCTCGCCGGCGGCCATGGCCGATTGCAGGATGTTGTACTTGTCGCTCATGTCCTGGATGGGCCGCCAGAAGCGCAGCGAGTACTGGATGAACATATTCAGCACACCGATGGTGACGACGGGGGGAATGCTCAACACGCCGAAGCCGCCCCGCCAGACGACCAGGGCAATAGCCACCATGGAGAGCAGATCAACCGCCGGATAAAAGAGCGCATAGGCGAAGATGGTGTCTTTGAAGGCGACCATGTGCTGGCGATTGACTCGTTCGAAGTCGTCAAAAGCGCGCTGTTCGCGGTTAAAAAGCTGCACCACGCTCATCCCCGATATATGCTCCTGGGTGAAGCTGTTGATGCGCCCGATGGCCGTGCGCACCCGCCGATAACTCTCCCGCACATGATCGCGGAAGAGGCGGGTGACGATGAGGATCAGCGGCAGCACGGAGAAGGCCCACAGCGCCAGCCACCAGTTGATCTTGAGCATGAGGGCGGCCATGATGGCGAGGTTGAGAAAGTCGTCGAGGATGGCCAGCACTCCGGCGGTGAACATCTCGTTGATGGCGTCCACGTCGGAGGTGATGCGGGTGACGAGGCGGCCCACGGAGTGGGTGTCGAAGAAGCCGATGTGCATGCGCTGCATGTGGCGAAAAATATCGCGGCGCAAGTCGAACATGAGCTTCTGACCAGTCCACTGCATCAAGTAGATCTGGATGAATTCGAACAGGTAAGCGGCAATCTGGGCGGCGAGGAAGATGAGGGCCAGGCGGGTGATGCCCTGGTAGGGATCGGCGGGAAGGCGGCGGGAGAGCCAGTTGGTTGAGCCCAGGACGTTGGCGAGAAGGTTGGTAGCGGGCGAGGAACCGGGGTCTTTGGGGAAGTAGCGGTCGATGCCCACCATGATCAGGTATGGGCCGGTGACGTCGCAGAGGGATTTGAGCGAGACGGCTAAGGCAGAGACGGTTGCCTGCCACCAATAGGGACGCAGATAGTGTCCGAGGCGGCGGATGAGCCGGGAGTCGTAGACCTTGCCGGTCGGCTCCTCATCGGGTTTTTGAGATGTTTTTTGCTCTTCGTCGGCCATGGGTTGGGAGAGTCAGGCTTTCTTTCTCATTGTACCGGGCCGGGTATGGGTACAAATCTCACCAAAGGGTGGAGAAAGGTACTCTTTCGTGGGTCTAATTGACGGAATATAGCTCATGAAATCATAGAGATTTGCCGATTCCAACAGATAGTGGACCGCAAGACCAACGCGTGTGTTCTGGCCCTGCTGCTAGTGGCAGCGGGTGCGGGGCTATGCGCACAGGAGTACAGTTTTCGTACATTTGGCAACGCGGAAGGGCTTGAAAATCTGGCGGTGCGGCGCATCTTCCAGGACCGTGTGGGCTTTCTTTGGGTGAGCACGGAAAACGGGATCTTCCGCTACGATGGGGAGCGCTTTGAAGCTTTTGGACCGGCGCAGGGGATGCCACCCAACTCCGGCGTAGCCCTGGGCGACGCTCCGGATGGATCTTTGCTGGTGGGAGGAAGCTTCGGACTCTATCACCTGCGCGGCAACCGCTTCGACAAAGTTGCATCCACTTTCAAAACCATCAATTGGGCTCAAGGTATCCAGGCGGACGGGAAAGGGCACACGTATCTCGGCACCGATGCCGGCTTAGTGGAGCTGTCTCGACAGCCGGGGCAGGATGGATTCTCGATGCGCAACATTGCCCCGCCCACTGGCGTATCGGGGCCGGAGGCCTATGGCATCTTCCTCGAAGGCGAGGTTCTGTGGTATGGATGCGGGCTGGAACTGTGCCGCATGGACCACGGCCAGATCGAGGTTCTGGGACGCGACCGAGGGCTTCCTCCCCGCCAGGTGACGACCATCCGGAAAGACAGTCTCGGCAATCTCTGGGTGCGGGTCAGGAATGACGGCGTTTTTGTGATGCCTGCTGGCCAGGCGAAGTTTCGCAAGCCGGATCTGCCGGTTCCAGGCAAAGTGATGGTTGGAGTTCCGGCCATGGATACTGCGGGGCGGATTCTGCTGCCATCGGCGGATGGGTTGCTCATTCACGACGACAAGGGCTGGCGCAAGATCGGCCTCTCCAACGGCCTGCGCGGCGATGTGTACGCAGCGTTGGAGGACCGGCAGCATTCCCTGTGGATCGGCATGGCGGGCCGGGGACTGGTGCAGTGGCGGGGATACGAGGAGTGGGTGAACTACTCGACGGCAAGCGGGCTGGCCAGCGATGTGGTATACGAGATTCTTCTTCAGCGCGGCGGAGTCGTGTGGGCGGGCACCGAGGGAGGGCTGATGCGCGGGGAGCGGCTGCTCTCCGGCATGAAATGGAACAAGGTTGCGGGCCTGGAAGGGCTGGCGGTGCATTCCGTTCGTGCAGCTCCCAATGGGGATTTGTGGGTGGGCACAGAAACGCAGGGTGTGGGGCGCATCGATCCGCGAACGGGAAGCGTGCACTGGTTAGGCGAGGCGCAGGGGTTGGTGGGCAAAGCGGCGTACGTGGTGCGCTTCGATCATCAGCAGCGGCTGTGGGCGGCAAACGAAACGGGATTGTTTATGGCCACAGCTCCGTATAAGCGCTTTTCCCGCGTGGGCGAGGTGCCGTCTACGCGCATTTGGGCGATTGCCGAGGGAAGCGATGGCTCGCTCTGGGCCGGCGGCCAGGACGGGCTATTCGCCTTTGCCGGCGGGCACTGGAGGAATTTCAAGCAAGCCGATGGGCTGAGCAATCTAGAGGTGCTCTCGCTGGGCGCGGGCGCGAACGGAAGCATGTGGGTGGGTTATCGCTACGGGGGAGGAATCGACCACGTCCTCTTGAAGCCGGGCGGGTTGGCAGTAGAAAAAGGAGTGCAGAGGCCGGGCACGGATGGGCTTGTCTATTTTCTGGAGTACGACGCCACAGGGAAATTATGGGCGGGCACTGAGCATGGGGTGGACGTGTGGGATGGCTCCCACTGGAGCCACTACGATATGGGCGACGGGCTGGTCTGGAACGATTGCAACCTGAACGGCTTTGCCGCGGAGCCGGACGGCACGGTGTGGATCGGAACCAGCGGCGGGTTGTCGCGCTTCAGGCCGCATCCGCTCGATGGGGCAGGCGCGCCGCTGGAGGTCGTTTTTACCCGGCTCATCATGGGCCGGATAGATGTTTCCGGCGAGAACAATCCATCGTCGGGGATTCATGAAAACTCTCTGCTCGCGCACTACTCCGCGCTCAATGCCTCCCGCGAGAACGGGGTTCTGTTCCGCTATCGTCTGGAGGGCGCCAATTCCACCTGGACGGAGACGGCTCACAGAGAACTCCAGTTTGCCCAACTCGCGCCCGGAAGCTATCTGCTGGAGATTGAAGCACGGGACGGCGATGGCGTATGGAGCGGGCGCAGGGCTGAGTTCGCCTTCAAAATCCTCACACCGTGGTACCGGTCATGGTGGTTTTACCTGATCTGCGGGCTGATTCCCTTGCTGATGGCCGCGGCTGTGGTCCGCTCCCGAATGGCAGAGTTAAAAAGAAGGGAGCGCGAACTACGGCTGCTGATGCAGGCGCAGGATGAGATCACCAATCTTGCCTTCTACGATCCGCTGACCGGGCTTCCTAATCGCCGGCTGTTGCTGGACCGGCTGCACAAGACTCTGGCCGCCAGCGCGCGCAGCGGCCGGCTGAGGGCGCTGCTGTTTGCCGATCTGGATAATTTCAAGACGTTGAACGACACGCTGGGCCATCAGACCGGAGACCTTCTGCTTCAGGAAGTAGCCCGGCGCCTTTCCTGTTGCGTGCGCGAAACAGACACCGTATCGCGCCTGGGCGGCGATGAGTTTGTGGTGATGCTGGAAGAGTTGAGCGAAGTTCCGGAGATGGCGGCGGCCCAGGCGGAGATCATCGCCGAGAAGATTTTGAACGCCATTTGCGAGCCGTATTTATTGGACGGGCGGGAATGCCTGAGCACGGCGAGCATCGGAATCACGGTCTTTGGGAGCGGCGATGAAGACGCGAATGATGTGTTGCAGCAGGCCGATATCGCCATGTATCAGGCCAAGGGAGCGGGCCGCAACATAGTGCGCTTTTTTGCTCCCTCCTTGCAGCATGCGGTGAATGCCCGCGCGGCGATGGAAGAAGATATGCGCGGGGCCATTAAGACCGGCCAGTTCGTGCTCTACTATCAGCCGCAAGTGGATCGGGGCGTTCCGGTCGGCGCCGAGGCGCTGGTCCGCTGGATGCATCCCCAGAGAGGTCTTCTCCAGCCAGGAGAATTCATTCCCCTGGCCGAAGAAACGGGGCTGATTCTTTCCCTCGGAGACTGGGTTATGGGCGCGGCGTGCAGGCAAATTGCGGACTGGGCACGCGGCGAGGAGACGGCGAACCTCACGGTTGCCGTCAATATCAGCGCGCGGCAATTCCGCCAGCCGGAGTTCGTGGAGCGGGTGCTGATGGCTCTGGAATTCGCCGGGGCCAATCCTGAAAAACTCATGCTGGAACTTACCGAGAGCATGTTGGTGGACAATATCGAAGAGGTCATCACCAAGATGACGGAACTCAAGGGGCATGGCTTGAAGTTTTCCCTGGACGATTTCGGCACCGGCTACTCTTCGCTCTCCTATCTGAAGCGCCTGCCCCTGGACGAGTTGAAGATCGACCGTTCCTTCGTACGGGACGCTCTGAAGGATTCGAGCGGCGGCGCCATTGTGCGCGCCATCATCACCCTGGGCCGAGCCATGGATTTACCTGTGGTGGCCGAGGGCGTGGAAACCGAGGAGCAACGGGAGTTCTTGGCTGGTCTTGGCTGCCATGCCTTCCAGGGTTACCTCTTCAGCCGGCCGCTGCCGGTGGACGAGTTTGAAGCGCTGATGGCGGGTTCGCAGGCTGCAATATTGGCGGAAGTCAGGCAGTTTTCAGTTCGATGAGCAGTGTGCGGGAATCCAGCCGAGACTGTAAATATGGAACCGGCGCGGAAGATGAGCCTTCAGCGCCGGTTGACACGTGCATTGAAGAACTTCGCTTAGTCGGTGCCGCCTACGATGGAAACCAGGCCCTGCCAGAGTTGGCTTAACCAACTGGAACTGGCGTCGGTGCCGCCGACGATGCTGCTGTCGGTGCCGCCAACAATGCTGGCGTCGGTGCCGCCAACGATGCTGGAGGCGTGAGCGAGAGTGGCATACGGCAGAATAAGTGCTAATGAAAGAACGAGCAGCATCTTCTTCATCTGAATATCTCCTTAATCTACGGTTGTAGTATGGCGTTGAATGCGATATCAACGTCGCGCGCTGCGGACAGTGCGCCCGCCAGCAAGAGTAACGTGACCCCTAACGTAACATGACTAATGGATGAGAGGCCATGGATTTATGACAATCGCATGAATGTTATGTGCGGTAGTGCAACGAGGTCAGGCGGTTTCATGAGAATGTGTTGAAGGTATATACGAGTTTTCCGGAGTACTTAGGCCTTCTGACCGGTTATTAAGGGTAATGGTAGCCTATGGAAACTATCAAATCTCGTTTATCCCATCAAACTGATTATTATACGAATGTCCTGAACTGAGGCACTTACATGGCGAGGATTTCTCATTCTGGCCTGAGATACTCCAACTCAAGAGAATGTCAGCAGGGATTTTTGAGGTTGACGGCCAGGGCAGAGACGGCAACCTGCCACCAGTAGGGATGCAGATTGTAGCCGAGCCTCCTCATGAGCCGGGAGTCGTAGACTTTGCCGGCCGGGTCTTTCTGTCGTCTATTCTCAGCATAGACAGAATATGGTTATGAGTGGTATATTGCTTCTCGGGAAATCAAAGATTGAGAGCAATCGGTTTGATTGTGATCGTTGCACACAAACCATTTCTCCATCGGCTTCTGTGTATTCGGCATAGAACAAACAGACTGCAATCCATCTCATAATCTTTTGAGAGGTATTTGCCATGCTGGAGATTCTTACCGTTCCCTCCCACCGAGTTTTCAGCCATCTTCAAGTTTTCAGCCATCTTCAGAAGCTAGGCAGATTCGCCGCAATATGCCTGATAGTCGTGTTGACAATGTGCGGGGCGTGGAATGTGGCGGCTGCGCAGACGAAACCTGCGACCACTACGACCCTTACCATGACATCGGAGGGCAGCCCGGTAACCACAGTCGCCTCCGGAAGCGTAGTCACGCTGACGGCTTCTGTGAATGCCGGGACAACGGCAGTGACCACCGGGCAGGTGAACTTTTGCGTTGCTACTGCAAACTACTGCACAGACATCAAGCTGCTGGACTCGGCCCAACTGACCAAGGCCGGGACCGCGGTCTTCAAGTTTATACCGGGGCCAGGGAGCCACAGTTACCAGGCGGTTTTTGCCGGGACAACCAGCTACGCCCCCAGCGCCTCAGGGGCCGCGGCTCTGACGGTGACGCATTCGGGACTCTATCCTACAGGGACAACTGTATCGGTGAGCGGCAGTTCTGGGAACTATACGCTGACCGCTGTGGTCGGTGGCAATGCGGGCACGGCGCCTACGGGAACGGTTTCGTTTTTCGATGCCAGCAACGCGAACGCGTTGCTGGGCACCGCGACGCTGGGCGCGGGCGCGGCAGAACCGAGCTTCTGGGAATCCTTGGCTCCACTCCAGTCGACAGGCGGGCTCTCTGTGGTTGGGGTGGCCGATTTGAATGGAGACGGAATTCCCGATATCGTAGCCTACGGTTCCGGCGTCTTCGTGGTGCTGCTGGGCAAAGGCGACGGCGCCTTTACTGCGCTGCCGGGCATGGCGGCTTGCTGCGCACTGGCTCTGGGGGATTTCAACGGCGACGGCATCATGGATGTGGTCGCGGTGCAGAACAGCGCTATACAAGTGTTTCTTGGGAACGGGGACGGCACTTTTACGCCCGGTCCGGTGATTCCTGAGCCAACAATCAACAGCAGCTACCTCAACTTCACCTCCAGCCCTACCGTCACAGTGGGTGATTTCAACGGGGACGGCAACCTCGATCTCGCTGTACTGGTTCCGTTTTATGAGGGCTGCTTTATTCCTAAATGTTTCACCTCGCTTTGGATTTTATGGGGCAACGGGGACGGTACCTTTACGGCGGCAGCCGGTGGGACAGCAAACATCGAACTTAATTCTCCCGTCGCTGTAGCGGGCGATTTCAACGGGGACGGTAAGCTGGACCTGGCGGTGATGAACTGGGGTGCGGAAAACGTGACAATACTGCTGGGCAACGGAGACGGCACCTTTACGGTTACGGCAACGCCGGGTACTCCAAATACAATCAACGGTCCTTCTCCCATCGTGGCGGCGGATTTCAACGGGGACGGCAACCTGGACCTGGCTGTTTCGGGCTTCGGCAGCGGCACTTTAACGATACTTCTGGGCAACGGCAACGGCACATTCACAGCGGCGGCGTATCAGTATCCCGTGGAGTTTTCCGAGTCCCTTGCGGTTGGAGACTTCAACGGCGACGGCATCCCGGACCTGGCCAATGTAGGCGTGTACCTGGGCAAGGGAGACGGCACATTTACGGCGTCAAACAATTCGATACCGTCTGCGAGTTCACCGTCTGGCGTAGCGGTAGGAGACTTTAACGGCGACGGGATTTCGGATATAGCGATCGCGGCGTCTGGCTGGAATGTAACAACGCTGACCGTGTTAACAACGCTGACAACGTGGCTGACGTGGGCGCAATCCGCGGTTGCAACGCTAAGCGCCGTGGCCGTGCCGGGTACGCACCAAGTGGTGGCAAGTTACGCTGGCGACAGCGCAAATGCCGCCAGCACCTCGATTCCGACAGCCCTGACCGCGGGTCAGGGCACGCCACAGTTGATCACCTGGGCAACGCCGGCGGGTATCGTCTATGGGACGGCGTTGAGTGCGGCACAATTGAACGCCACCTCTTCCGTGCCCGGAAAATTTGTTTATTCTCCGGCCGCGGGGACAGTGTTGAACGTTAGCCCGCAGCAAACGCTGTCGGTGACGTTTACCCCGGCCGATACGGTGGATTACCCGACGGCGATAGCTTCGGTGACGCTCGCTGTGATCAAGGCGACGCCGGCGATTGTGGCCGTCGCATCGGCCAACCCTGCCCTTTTGTCGAGTCCGGTGACCTTCACGGCGACTGTCTCATCGACGGCTGGCACACCGACGGGGACGGTTTCGTTCTACGACGGGACAACAGCAACGGTGCTGGGGACCGTAACGCTTGCCGCGGGGGTGGCGACTTATACTACGACCGGCCTGGCGGCGGGGCCGCACTCGATTTATGCGATTTATAACGAAGATAACGGAAACCCCAATTTCTTGACGGTAACCAGTTCCACGCTGACAGAGACTATCGAAATGACGCCGGCGATTGTGGTCGTCGCATCGGCCAACCCTGCCCTTTTGTCGAGTCCGGTGACCTTCACGGCGACTGTCTCATCGACGGCTGGCACACCGACGGGGACGGTTTCGTTCTACGACGGGACGACGCTGCTGGGGGCCGGAACGCTTGCCGCGGGTGTGGTGACTTATACTACGGCCGGCCTGGCGGCGGGGCCGCACTCGATCACGGCGGCTTATTCCGGAGACGCCAATTTCGTGACCATGACCAGTTCCGCGCTGACAGAGACGATCGAGGACTTCGCGCTGGCCTTGACGGGCGGCGGATCCGCTTCGGTCTCCGCGTCCCAAGGCGGAGTGGCCACCTTTTCCTTGGCCATCGACCCGCCGAATGGCGCGACGTTCGTAATGCCCGTTACCTTCACGGTCACCGGACTTCCCGCTGGGGCTACAGCGATATTTTCACCTGCAACGATCACGGCAGGCTCCGGACCCACCAACATGACGTTGACGGTGACCTTGCCAAGCCAATCGGCGTTGCAGCCGATGTACAGACTGTTCGGTGAAGGGCCGTCGTCTTTGACGCTGGGGCTGATCCTGCTGCCTTTTGTTGGCAGGTTCCGCCGAGCGTCGCGTCGATTGAAAGAGATGGTCTGTCTGCTGGTGGTCGGACTGGCTGGCACGGTTTTGGTTGCCGGGTTGGCTGGGTGTGGCGGCGGCGGCGGCGCTGTAAGCGTACAGCCCGTAACTTACACCTTAACCATCACCGCGACATCCGGTTCGCTTTCGCACTCCACCACGGTGAACCTTACTGTGGAGTGATGGAACGGAGTCGAGAGATAACTTCTACATAATTAGAAAGAGAATTGCGTCCTTTTTCCGGTGTTGCGCCATGGCGGACGACCAACGCCTTTAAAGCAGTCCCGGCGCGGACGCGGCGTCTACCATTTACACTGGTAGACGGAGACCCCTGTGTTTTTCGATAAATTCTTAACCAAGATTTTTGGCACGGCGAACGAGCGCCTGATCAAGCGGTTGATGCCCAGGGTGGCAGTGATCAGCGCTCTGGAAGCGGACACCAAGCAACTGAGCGACGAGCAACTGCGGACCAAGACTGCGGAGTTCCGGGCGCGGATTGCGGAGCGTGTTGCGGAGCGCCTGAAGGGGTTTGAGAATCCCGAAGAGTTGAAGGCGGAGGGGCGCGAGGCCGATGCGCGGGAGGTTGCAGAAAAGCGTGCCGCGGAGCAGGATGCGGCCGAGCGGGAGGCGCTGGACGAGATTCTGCCCGAAGCCTTTGCGGTGGTGCGCGAAGCGGGCTGGCGGGCGGTGCAGATGCGCCACTTCGACGTGCAGTTAATCGGCGGCATGGTGCTGCACCAGGGCAAGATTGCCGAGATGAAAACCGGCGAAGGCAAGACGCTGGTGGCCACGTTGAGTTGCTATCTGAATGCGCTGGCCGGACATGGCGTGCACGTGGTCACGGTGAACGACTACCTGGCCAAGCGCGACGCCGAGTGGATGGGCAAGATATACGAGTTCCTGGGGCTCACCGTGGGCGTCATCGTTCACGACCTGGACGACAACGAGCGCCGCGAAGCATACCTGGCCGACATTACTTACGGAACCAACAACGAATTCGGCTTCGACTACCTGCGCGACAACATGAAATTCGAGATAAAAGATTGCGTGCAGCGCGGGCACTACTACGCCATTGTGGACGAGGTGGACTCGATTCTGATCGACGAGGCGCGGACGCCGCTGATCATCTCCGGGCCGACCGAACAGACCACCGACAAGTACGCCACGGCGCGCAGGATCGTTCCGCACTTGGTGAAGGGCGAGGAGATTGAAGCCAGCGACACCAAGCGCTGCGCGGAGCTGGGGCTCGAACTCCGGGAGGGTGAAAAGTACCTGACCGGCGACTACATCGTGGATGAAAAGCAGCGGACCATCGGCGTTACGGACGAGGGCTGGGTGACCATTGAAAAGCTGCTGGGCATCAACAACATTGCCGACGCCGAAAACTGGGAGATGAAGCACTACGTCGAAACGGCCATCAAGGCGGAGGCACTCTACAAGCGCGACGTCGAGTACGTGGTCAAGGACGGCGAAGTCATCATCGTCGATACCTTCACTGGGCGGTTGATGCCGGGCCGCCGCTGGTCGGACGGGCTGCACCAGTCCATTGAGGCCAAGGAAGGCGTGAACATCCGCAAGGAAGACCAGACGCTGGCCACCATCACCTTCCAGAATTACTTCCGCTTGTACAAAAAGCTGAGCGGCATGACCGGCACGGCGGAGACGGAGGCGGCGGAGTTCGAGAAGATCTACAAGCTGGAGATCGTGGTGATTCCCACCAACAAGCCGTTGTTGCGGCTGGAAAATCCGGATGTGGTTTACCTGGTGGAGAAGGCCAAGTACAAAGCGGTGGCCGAGGACATTGCGCGCCTGCACGAAGAGAAGCAGCCGGTGCTGGTGGGCACCACGTCGATTGAGAAGAGCGAGCGGCTCTCCGCGATTCTGGCGCGCAAGAGCGTGAAGCACGTAGTGTTGAACGCGAAGTTCCACGAGCGCGAGGCGGAGATTGTGGCGCAGGCCGGGCGGCTGTCGGCGGTGACCATCTCCACCAACATGGCCGGTCGCGGAACCGATATTTTATTGGGCGGCAATCCGGATTTCATGGCCCGGCAAGAGTTGGTGAAGAAAAACAAGGCGCGCGCCATCAGCGTGGCCGAGGGCGCCATCAATCCCATGGCGCCGGCGGGATTTCTGCGCTTCTACTATCAGGGGCAGGAGTTTGAGATTGCCGAGCCGGAGTGGGCCGAAGTTTTCAAGGTTCACGCCGAGGCGGCGCGCGAAGAGCACGAGCAGGTGATCGCGGCGGGCGGGCTCTTCATTCTGGGCACGGAGCGGCACGAATCGCGGCGCGTTGACAACCAACTGCGCGGGCGCGCGGGCCGTCAGGGCGATCCCGGCGAGTCGAGATTTTATCTTTCCCTGGAAGACGACCTGATTCGCATCTTCGCCAAGCAGTGGATGAGCACCATGATGCAGCGCATGGGCATGAAAGAAGACGAGCCCATCGAGTCGAAGATGATCACCAAGCGCATCGAGGGTGCTCAAAAAGCAGTCGAAGCGCAGAACTTCGAATCGCGCAAGCACCTGCTGGAGTACGACGACGTGATGAACAAGCAGCGCGAGGCGGTTTACGGGCTGCGGCGGCAACTGCTGGAGGGCGTGGACCAGCGAGAGCTGATTTTGGAGGATTATGTCGGCGGAATTCTGAGCAGCCTGCTGGACGAGTATGCCCCGGAGAAGCAGCATCCGGATCAGTGGAATATGAAAGGGCTGGACGAGCAGCTCGTTGACCACTTCGGACTGAAACTCGCTTCGCTGAATATCGGCGCTTCTGGTATCAATCCGCACCAGCTCAACCGGCACGAACTGGGCGATGCCATCTTCGCCAAATTGAAGGAACAGTACGAGGCCAAGGAAAAAATTCTCTCGCCGGCCACCATGCGCTACCACGAGCGGATGGTGATGTTGAGCGTGATCGACGGCCTGTGGAAGGACCATCTGCTGTCCATGGACCACCTCAAGGAGGGGATCAGTCTGCGCGGCTATGCGCAGCGCGATCCGCTGGTGGAATACAAGCGCGAGTCCTTCGACATGTTCGAGGCCATGATGCTGAAGTTCCAGGAAGACACGGTCCGCTTCCTCTTCAGGATGCAGATACTTGGTCCGGACGGAGAGCCTCTGGGAGGCACTGCACCACGACCGAGGGGGCCAGTTCCCGCCGCGCCTCCGGTGGGAAGCAGCGCGCATCCCCTGACGCTGGATGCGGAGCCGCGGGAGATTGGAATTCACACGCGGCAGCCCTCGACCACTATCGACACGCTGGAGAGAGAGTTCCAACGCAAAAAGCAGCGGGAGTTGGAGGCAGCGAGCATGGCCGGCGCCGGAGACGCGAGCCAGCCCACGCAGCGGCGGACGGGCGAGAAGGTGGGACGCAACGATCCTTGCCCCTGCGGCAGCGGCAAGAAATACAAAAAATGCCACGGGGCGGGAAAGTAACCGCGGATCGTTTCTATATCCTCATTCCGAATCGGCGGTTACCAGCAATGTTTTGTTTTCAGGCCATGAGTCTTTTTTTCTTCCGAAGAGAGAGAAGCCTTTCTTTTCCGGATTCGCGGACATGCCGCAGGCGGTTCTGGCCAACTGCCGAATCACTTTGGAGATGGGCGAGTCTTCCAGCGCGATGGGAGTGGAGGTGCTGCGGGTACGGCGGGCGGTGGCGTAATCGTCGGGAATCTTCCACAGGGCGGGCCTGGTGAGTGCCTTGGCAATCTGCTGCTCATCGAAGATCATGGCGTGAGGCGTATAACGGTTCAACACGATCTGGAGACTGTGTCCGCGCGCGGAGAAATATTGCGTAATGAGGCGATTGGCGTTGCGCAATTCTGAAATGCCGACCTGCGTGATCAGGTAGAGGAGGGAGGTTTCTCCAAACAGAGTCGTGTCCATTAAGTCAACTCTTGAGCCGGCATCAACAACCACATATACGAAGCTCTGCCGCGCGACACTCAGCAGCTTGTCAATGGCTTCAGCGGTAGCCAGGTGGGGTGAGAACTCACTTGGAGCCGGGAGCACGGATAATCCCGAGCTGTGCTTGGCCAGCAGCGAGCGAAGAAAACTTGCGTCCAGCCGGCTGGAATCCTGAAAGGCGTTGGCGGTAGAGTACTCGGTACTCATCCCCAGGTTGATCGCCACGTCCCCCAGAGGAACTCCGAGGTCAATCAAGAGGGTCTTTTCGCCTGACTCCTGAGACAGTGCAACGGCAAAATTTGCGGCGACAGTGGTAACTCCGCATCCGCCTTTGGCGCCCATAAAGACGAAGAGTTTTCTGGGTATGCTTTTGCCCTGGGGAGTCGCAGTGCGGCGGGTCATAATCCGGTCCAGAGCGTCGGCCATTTCCGCATGGAGCAGGGGCAGAGTGATGAACTCGCGGGCGCCGGCGCGCATAAAACGGATGGCAAGCTCCAGACAGGTCTGCGATGAATAAACCATCACAGTGGTGGAGTTACAGGCGCAGAGGTTCTCCACCACATCGAAAGCGAACTCCGGATCGCTGTCCAGGCCGATCAGGATGGCGTCGTATTGATGTTCCAGTATCAGGGGAAGATCATTGAGGTCGGCAGGGTAGGAAGGATACTCCCGGACGGCCGTTCCGGGAAATCCCGACAGAGCGCCAGCGACCTCTTCGCGGCGCAGATCATCCGGATCGATGAGCGCGATGGAGAGCGCGCTCGGAGCATCGGAGATCAGGTCAAGGATCGGCATGGCATGATTTGCTTCCATTAGCCTGCGTCGAGGCAGGCTGATCTAAGGTCGGAAAAACGCGGGAGAGATTCTGCGTTAAACATGGGCCACCGCGAAACGTAAATCAAGCTTTCAGAAAATGCTCGCACACGGCTAACCACTTCATGTCTGCGTGTCCTTCGCAATTCCGGCTGTTAAAGAGCGAAGTTGACACTCACTTCCACAGTGGTTACGCTGCCGCCGGGCTCGAATCTCCATTTGCGCACGGCCTCCTCGGCGGCTTCCGTGAGCGCGCGGTTTCCGCTGATCGGTTGCACATCGGTCACGTTGCCTTCCGCACTTACGGTAACCGAGAGCTTAACTTCACCAGAAATCCTCATGCGCCTGGCAATCTCGGGATATACGGGCGGAGCCTTCGATTTGACGGCGCGAGCTTCTGCCGCAATGCCAGGCATGGCCAGCGCCACCATGAGCGCTAAAGCGGCTGCCTGCAACAGGCGGACTCCGGCACGCCGCAGCCGCAGAGGACAAACCTCGAATCGTTTGTTGTTCAATGGGCACCTCACTGTTCTTACTTCTCGTTGAGGTTATCGGCGATTGGAGGGGCCTACGTTAATGCATTATTAGAATTTGATTACCGAGGTATGGGGAGTACAGCTTATAGCTTTTAGCTGCTAGCTCTTAGCTCGAAACATGGCTTGTGTAAATAAGCGGATCACAACAGTTGCAAATCGACCTTTGACTCGTCCGATCCTCAGCTAACAGCTGCTTTTATGGCGGCGAAGGTCATATCTTCGCCTGAAGAGTGGTGCTCGTCGCGCCAGAGATCGAAGAGGCGGCCGTAGCTGAGGAGGATGTACTGTGCCGTATCGATACACAGGCGGGCGGCGGCGCGGTCGATCCACTCAGGAGAGCCTTCCAGTTCGGCGAAGTTGCCGATGGGGGTCTCATCGACCACGCAATGGCCCTCGCCGTCAGTCCATTCGACGCGCCATTTCTCATAGCGGAATGCCGCCACCAGGCCGAGGGAGAGGAAGATTTCTTCCAGTGCCGCACCATCAGCCACTTCGGTCTCGATCTCCATGCGATGCTTGTGGGTGTCTTCGCCGGGGCCTTCGTCGGGAATGCGCTTATGAGTCACTGTGCAGTGTCCGGCGTAGTTGCGAATGCGCAGAATTTCTGTGCGGGCGCGCATTTGGCGGTCCGGCGTGTCGTACAGAACATTGCTCTCGAAGGCGCGCGGAGTTTGCAGGCGGAAGCCCGTGGCCTCTAGGCGGCTGGTCAGTTCAGCCAGGTCCTCCACGCGAAATTTGATTTCAGTCTCGATGGGCATGGTCAGAAGTGAGTATACGGCAGGTGGCGGCTGGCGGCTTAAACAGGCGACAATAGGAACGTGAAGACACTGCGATTAGTGGTCGATCCAGCAAACCTGAAAAGTTCCGAGGCCGAGAAGGCTCTGCAGCGCGCCGCCGAGATTCTGCGCGCGGGTGGGTTGGTGGCGCTGCCCACCGAAACCGTCTACGGGCTGGGTGCGAACGCGCTGGATGCGGCGGCAGTGAGCCGCATTTTTGCGGCCAAGCAGCGGCCGGCGTGGGACCCGGTGATTGTGCATGTCGCCGATGAAGCCATGCTCGACGGACTGGTCTGCAAGATTCCAGAGGCGGCGCGCAAGCTGATGAAGGCCTACTGGCCAGGACCTTTGACGCTGCTGCTGCCGCGCACGGAGGCCGTGCCGCATGCAGTGACCGCTGGGCGTCCGCTGGTGGGCGTGCGCATGCCAGCGCATCCGGTGGCGCTTGAGTTGATCCGGCGGGCCGGGGTTCCAGTAGCCGCGCCCAGCGCCAACACCTTTGGCCACATCAGCCCGACGACGGCGGCCCACGTGCTCCATGACCTGGATGGACGGATCGATGCGGTGGTGGACGCAGGGCCTACCGAGCACGGGGTCGAGTCCACCGTGCTCGATCCTTGTCAGACTCCAATGGTGATCTACCGGCCGGGGGCGGTGACCAGTGTCCAGATTCGATACACTGCCGGAGATGTGGAGATGTACCGCGACAGCGGAGTGCTGGAAATCAAGCCGCATGGGTCACGGCCTTCGCCGGGGATGGGGCTGCGGCATTATGCGCCGAGAGCGCGGCTGGTGCTTATCGAGTCCGAACAGGCGGGGGGCGAACTGGCCGAGTTGGCCGCAAGGCTGGCGGGGGCGGTGCAGGACCTTCCGGAGGCCCAGGTGGGTGTAATGCTGCCCAGCGAGGTGGCTGCGCCAGCCGGTGCGGCGGCAGTGTACGCCTGGGGACGATGGACGTCGCCGGAAGAGATGGCGCGGGAGTTGTACGCAGGGCTGCGGGCGCTGGACGGCGCGGGCTGCACTGTGATTCTGTGCCCCCTGCCGCCGGCCGAGGGAATTGGCGCGGCCATCCGTGACCGGCTGCTTAGGGCCGGATCAAGCGGATAGGAGAAGAAACAGAGAAACAATCATGGGTTTCCGCTTCCCAAATAACCCAATTTCGTGCAAATAACCTCTATCTATAAGTAGAGGTTATTTTTTGCGTTTTATGCGTGATTTCCCCACGATCATTACCCCTGATCGCCAACCTTGTACATATATTTGATAGCGGATTTGTAGACCAGTGTCTTTTGGCGGCCTCTGATCTTGAGGGCGTTACGGTCGTACCACTCGATGTAGCCTTCGATCTGCTCGCCGCCTTCCAGGACAAGGAGCATGGGGGTCTGAGACTGAATTTGCTTTTGCAGGTAAAAGAGCTCGGCATTGCGCTGAGGCGTCTCTTGCACCTGATTGTAGGCCGACAGGCGGAAAGGAGCGAGGGAGGCAGGGCGGTTGCGTGTGTACGCCTGGTTGCGGGGCCGAGTGGCTTCAATGGTCATGAAAAGCAGTCCTCCTGGGGGAAGTAGTTGGCTAATTTGGGGTTAGCTTGGCTCAAGGCTGACGGCCATGGCGTCCAGCGAGAGGGAGCGAAGCAGGTTGCGGCGCATGCCCTGCTCCACCTGCACCAGCGCGCGGGATGCATTGTCAATCCAGTCTACGCTCAGACCCTGGCCGAGACGTGAAAGCTCTACTTCGAGGTCCAGGTTGCGGATCAGCTGCGGCGTTCCGGCCACAATGAGCAGCAGATCTTCGATGAGGCTGCCAAGGGCGCGTAGCAGGTTGATGGTCTTCTCCTGACCATCGGCGCCGGCGCGGTAGCTCTCGGTGGCATGAAAAAGTTGGGAGTAATCGGGCTCGCGCAAAGCATTGTGTAGCAGGATCAAAGCGTCCTGACGGCTGGCCAGATAAACATCGAGGTCGAGCGAGAGGGCGCGGCCCACGGCTCCCTCCGCGAGGTGCGCGGCGAGAGCGCGGTCGGCTTTCTTGAGCAGGGGGCGGCGCTGGGCGAGCAGGGCTTCCAGCTCAGATGCGGGAATCGCGCCCAGCCGATGCACCACGGCGCGGGAACGGATGGTGGGCAACAGCTCCTGCGGATTCTCGGTAAGCAGAATCAGCGAACTGTGCGCGGGCGGTTCCTCGAGCAGCTTGAGCAGGGAGTTGGCCGCCTCTTTCATGAATGCGGACGAGGTGAAGATGGTGAAGGTGCGCTTGGCCTCGACCGGAGGGCGGTAGTAGGCCACGTGGATAGCCTGGCGAACCTGGCCCACCTTGATGAGCAACTGTGGCGGGTCGGGTGGAATGACGAGCACATCCGGATGCGTCTGGATGAGGATCCGCGTCTCTTTCTTGTCGGTGTCGCGCATCTCATCGCGCGCGGCGACGGCCTCTGCAACGAGGGCTTCAAGATCAGCGGAATCGTTGATGCGGGCGCAGTTCGCGCACACGCCGCAGAAGTCGGGCAGGCCGTCTGTTACAGTGGGCTGGAGGCAGTTGACGGCTTTGGCCAGCATCAGCGCCAGGGTGTACTTGCCCGCTCCGCGCGGGCCGGCCAGGATCAGCGACTGCGGAAAGCGTTCCACGCCGATGCTCTCCCTGAGCCGGGTCATGGTGGCCGCATTGCCGAGAAAATCCTGAAAGCCCATGGGTTGAGTTTAGTGCATTTTCCGTGTGGCGGCGAGAGTGCAATAAGCAGCTTAATTGGGCGCGGCTATGACGGAGACGAATTTTGATGGCGCGTAGCGACCTTTGGTTGCATTCCATTGAAACTGCCTTCGAATTTGTACCATGGATTCTGTTACGAACAGAATCGAAGAAGGCTGTAGCGTCATCCTAATGAAAGGAGATGTCGATGAGTAGTATCCCCGGCGAGGCCGTCACCGCGAATCGGAAGTTGAGCGCCTTGTTTGATGAGAAGGCCAGTCTTGCGCTTCCGCGCGCCCGGCGTTATGCCGTGCTTACCTGCATGGATGCGCGGCTCGATCCGGCCAAAAACGCCGGCCTGGCCTCGGGCGAGGCGCACATCATTCGCAATGCCGGCGGACGCGCCAGCGATGACGCCATCCGCTCGCTGGTCATCTGTCACAAGCTGCTCGGCGCGCGCGAGTTTTTTGTCATGCACCATACCTATTGCGCCATGGAGTACATTACCAGCGAAGAAATGCGCGGCTTGCTCACTAACAGTCTTGCGCCGGCGGAGCTGACCGCGGACGGCTTTCGGGATTCCGGCATCGGTCCTGGCTCGCGGGCCGGCGAATTCATCGAGTGGCTGACCATCGCGGACCGCGAGCAAGCGGTCATCGACGATGTGCTTCGCATCCGCAACCACCCGCTGGTTCCCCCATCGATTCCCATCCACGGCTGCATTTATGACGTGACGAGCGGCAAGCTGATCGAGGCGGAAGCGGCCAAAAAGGCTGGCGCGGCAAGCTAGCGCGGTTCATTCCGATCCATCATAGAGCCGGGAAAACGGTGCCGCCTTTTCTCAGGAGAAGACGATATTATCCGGTGCCGATGCGCTTACGAAGCAGGATTCCCGCCAGATTTAGGGTCACAAAAAATTAAATGTCAAGGTCACTTGACAAGCTCTGGCTAAATATGTAAAGTTAAGTTGTCAGTAAGTAAAGGAGACCAATCATGATTTGTTCAATCAAAAGCCCTGTGGAACGCCGCTACGTGATCCGCATGTGGATCGCAGCGGCTCTGTGTGTCCTGTTTTCTGCTGTGGCTGCTCTGGTATTCCGTCATGGTCATCCACACGGCGCTCTCTCTTATCTGGTGGCTGTTCTTCCCGCGCTTCCCATCATCGGGGCGTTGATCTACACCGGCGTCTACCTAGCCGAAGAAAAGGACGAGTTCCAGCGCAATCTCCTCGTGCAGTCTTTGCTGGGCGGCACGGGAGGAATCCTGGCAGTGATCACCGCCTGGGGCTATATGGAGGATTTCGCTCATGCCCCGCACATGGACCTGGTATGGGTCTATCCACTCTTCTGGCTTTTTGCGGGCATCTCCTACGGGCTGGTCAGAGCGAGGTACAGATGAAAAACCGTCTGCGAGTACTGCGCGCTGAACGCGACTGGTCGCAGGCCGATCTTGCCCAGCGGCTGGAGGTTTCGCGCCAGTCGGTCAACGCCATCGAGACGGGCAAGTTCGATCCCAGTCTGCCGCTGGCCTTCAAACTGTCGCGTCTGTTTGAGACCACCATCGAGGCGATCTTCAGCGACGAAAGCTGATATGCTTTACGGGAAATTCAAACAGCGCTCTGCAAGGCGGCGATATACTGCCTTCATGTTCTCTCCATCAGTGTCGTACCGTGTATTTCTGTCAGCTCTGGCAGCGGCCGGGCTGGTTTGCGTTCTTGCACAACCGCCCGCAGCCCACGCTTGGGGCAATGGTGGCCATCGCCTGATCAACAAGCTGGCGGCCAGTTCGCTGCCGTCTGACGTTCCGGCCTTTCTGCGTTCTCCGAAGGCGGTTGCTGAAATAGAGTATCTGGGGCCGGAGCCGGACCGTTGGCGGTCTCCCGCCGAGCCGGAGTTGGTGGCCGCGCAGGCTCCCGAACACTTCATCGACATGGAGCTTGCCGACGCGCTGGGCCCCCTGCCGCATCGCCGCTTTGACTTCGAGGCCAAGGTCTTCGCCGCCGGACAGCGGCCGGAGAAGATCGGCCTGCAACCCTGGGAGACGGATGAAGTATGGGAGCGGCTGAAGTCGGCCATGCGCGAGTACCGCAAACTGGCCGCCAAGCCAGATGCCAAGTCAGACATCCGCGCCGCCGAGCAGGCGATCATTTTTTACGCCGGCTGGCTGGGCCATTATGTGGGCGACGGTTCGCAGCCGCTGCACACTACCATCCAATACAACGGCTGGACGGGGCCTAACCCCAATGGCTACACCACCGAGCACAAGATTCACTGGCAATTTGAGGGGCCGTTTGTGGAGGCCAACATCCATGAAGCCGATGTGCGGGCCAGGATGACGCCGGCAAAGGCCATCGAGGGCGATCTCTTTGATGCTTATGTAGCCTACCTGCGCAACACCAAGACCTACGTGGAAAAGGTCTACCAACTGGACAAAGCGGGCGGGTTTGTGGGAGAAGGAACGGCGGAGTCGCGGGAGTTTACCGCAGCGCGGCTGGCAGCCGGGGCCAGCATGTTGCGGGATATGATCTACACCGCGTGGCTGGAGAGCGCCAAACCGGTGAACGATCCTTACGCGCCGAAATAGAGTCGCTGAGGCGCAGCATTCGGCGTGTCACTCGACGCACACCATTTTTTGCGCAAAACTGGGCAAAACGAAAAGGGCGGCAGATTAATTTGCACGCATGAATTCCTGCATCAGTCGCGGGTTGTCGCGGAACCAGCGAGCCTACGCGCTTTGATATCCCGCATGGGAGGCTGACCGAAGAACCTGCTGTACTCGCGGTTGAATTGGCTGGCGCTTTCATAGCCGACCTCGAAGGCGGCGCTGGCGGCATCCTTACCCTCCGTGATCATGCGTACGCGGGCTACGTGCAGGCGGAGCCGTTTCTGGTATTGGAGGGGGCTCATTGCGGTCAGCGAGCGGAAATGATGGTGGAAGGTGGAGACGCCCATCTGCGCCACGGAGGCCAGCTCTTCGACGCGCAGGGGCTTTTCGTAATTCGCCTTGAGCCAGGCGACGGCCTTGGCCGTCCGGTTGCTCTGCTCACCCAGCGTGGCAATGGCGCGCAGATGCCTGCCCAGCGGTGAGCGCAGCACCCGGTAGATGATTTCCCGCTGCGCCAGGCTGCCGAGGAAGGGAATATCCTGGGGCGCATCCAGAAGATCCAGCAGGCGGCAGCATGCGCTGAGCAACTCGGCCGGGGTCTTGCCTACCGCCATACCGAGCGTGCGGGAGGCAGCCTCAGGGACCAGAAACTCCTCCTGACTGAGAATTTCGCGCACCACAGGCATTTCGAGCTTGAGGACCAGAGCCAGGTACGGTTCGCTTTTAGAGGCCTTGATGATCTGGCTCACCACCGGCAGATCGACCGAGGTCAACAGAAAAGTGGAACCGTCGCAAAAGTGGGTTGTGCCGCCAACGGTGATGCGCTTTTCTCCCTGCGCAAAGACCACCAGCTCAGGCTCGTAGGTGGTGCATAGTACCTCTGAAGGCGCGGTTCTGCGGGAGAGCAGCAGGCCTGGTAGATCGGTAACCACAGGACCCTCCACGTGGATGTGGGCGGCTATCTTGCGCGCCAGTTCGGCTCGCATCTCAACCAACTCAGCCCGCGAATCTGCGCTTGCAACCCTTTCTTCCGCCCTTTGCATTTTCCGTTGCTCCTTCCAATTTAGCGTATCGCTGAACCGGACCACTTTGCACAGAATAATCATTATTCGACAGGAATAGGCAATAAACTGGCAGGATTTGGATACCGCTCCGGGTCCGCTTTGCCCTAGCATCGAACCGTGGTCATCCTGTTCCGGCTCGCCATAGAGAACGAAGGATAGAGGCCGCAGGAGAGGATAGTGAGCGACAGACACCATAGAGCACGAAGGACAATCTTAGCCACGACTATTCTGCTACTTGCAGCCGTGGGGATCCATGCACAAAGCAAGCCCGAAGCGCAGAATCCGCCTGACGCTCCCCAGCCCGCCGACCGCTCCATAGAGGATCTGAACTACGTCGGCGGCGACACGGTGATGCCTCCCTTTTCCGAGAGTCTCATCGATATGCATTCCGGGTACCGCCAAGCCCTTTTGAGCAAGGGGATCGCCCTGCGCGTCATTTCGAATGAAGTCTACGACCAGAATGTTCTCAACCGCCCAGTCCCTGCTGATGACCAGAGCTATGTTGGGCAGCGGCCCTTCGAGAGCGCCATGATTCAGCCCATCCTCAGTGCCGATCTCCGCCAGCTGCACCTTCAGCACGCCCAGTTTTATCTTGCCGGGGTCTGGAACTGGTCAAGCTGGAACCCGGCCAATCCAAAGGCCCTGCAACTTTGGGATTTTTATCTCTACAAGGAATTCGGCAGGGACCGTGTCGAACTGAAAGCCGGCTACGTTTCCAACAACCTGGACTTCGTTGGTCTCTTCGTCGGTGGTTCTACGGCCACGGCTGCGCAGGGCGTCTATGCTGTCCTCCCTTATGAGCTCGGCATGTCTTACTTTCCACTGACCTCCCCATCCGCCAATATCCGTCTGCGGGGTCCGCAACACTCGTACCTGAAGGCAGGCTTCCAGCGCAGTCTTGACCCCAATGGCGGCACCGCCGAAGTTGCCCGCAATCATACTGGCTTTCGTTTTGATCCTCATGGAGATGGTCTCCTCCTGATTGAAGAGGCGGGTTTCCAGCGGGCTGCCACCGCTTCCGCTCCAGAGGTATGGCTTCGCGGCGGCTACACATACAACAGCACGGCATTCACCAGCCTCGTCAACGGCAAGCAGCAGACCGGCAACCACTTCGCATTTGCTCTTGCCGACTTCGAGATCCACCATCCCATTCCGGTTCAGCCCGCGCAAGGACTCTATCTTGGAGGCACCGCCATGACCGCCGCCTCCTCTTTTAATGCCTACGACCGCTACTACGAGGCGCGCCTCTACCAGAAGGCGCCCTTCCGCTCCCGTCCGGCCGACATGGCATCGCTGGTTGCATCAACCACGGGTCACAGCAAGTACTTGACGGATTCGCTTGTATCCGCAGGCAAGAGCGTCTGGCGCAACTCGGCCTCGCTTACCGGCAGCTACGCGCTACGTGTCAGTTCGGGGCAATACCTGAACGCGGGCCTCAGTTACATTCACGGCGCAGCCATCACTCCGCGAGTCAACGACCCGCTTATCGTTGCAGTAACCTATACGGTGTTCTTCTAGGGGGAATCATGAGAATCGCGATTTTTTAACATGATTCATGCACCATGACGCAAACAGAATCATCAACATCAACAGGAAAGATTGAGGTAACCCCCATGTACAAAGCCAAAGCTTATTCCGTTTCCAGCGCAACATCGCCGTTTGCTTCCACCACCATCGCGCGGCGCGATCCAACCGAGCACGACGTTCAGATCGAGATCCTCTTCTGCGGCATCTGCCACTCCGATCTTCACACGGCGCGCAACGAGTGGAGCGCCACGATGGCCACCACCTACCCCTGCGTTCCGGGCCATGAGATCGTGGGGCGCGTGACCAAGGTTGGCTCCGCGGTCACGAAGTTCAAGCCGGGCGATCTTGGCGCGGTGGGCTGCCTGGTGGACTCCGACGGGGATTGCCCGGCGTGCAAGGCCAACCTCGAACAGTTTTGCCCGAAAGGGGTCTTTACCTACAACTCGCCCGACAAGCACCTGGGAGGGGTTACCTACGGCGGCTACTCCGACAGTATTGTCGTCAAAGATCACTTCGTTTTGCGAGTTCCGCCGAAGCTCGATCTTGCCGGGACCGCGCCGCTGCTCTGCGCTGGCATCACTACATATTCGCCGCTGCGCCACTGGGGCGTGACCAAGGGCAAGAAGGTTGGCGTGGTTGGCCTTGGCGGGCTGGGGCACATGGGCGTCAAGTTCGCGCATGCGCTGGGAGCACACACGGTCGCCTTCACCACTTCCGCCAGCAAGAAGGAGGACGCGCTGCGCCTGGGAGCGGATGAGGTCGTCCTCTCGCGCAACGCCAATGAGATGGCCAAACATGCCGGCAGCTTCGATTTCATTCTCGACGCCGTTGCCGCCGAGCACGACATCAACGCCTATATCAACCTGCTTCGCACGGAAGGCAACCTCACCGTTGTCGGAGCGCCGGAGAAGCCACATGCCGTGAATGCCTTCAGCCTGATTTTCGGACGCCGCAGCCTCTCCGGCTCGCTCATCGGCGGCATTGCAGAGACCCAGGAGATGCTTGACTTCTGCGGCCAGCACAAGATCACTTCGGATGTCGAGGCTATTCCCATCCAGAAAGTCAACGAAGCCTACGAGCGGCTGGTCAGGTCGGATGTGAAGTACCGCTTCTCCATCGACATGGCTTCACTCAAATCCGCGTAACTACACATAGCAACCCTGAACACTGGAGAAGGAGAATCAATGCAAAAACGCAAACTGGGAAAGAGTGGTCTGGAGGTTTCTGCCCTTGGTCTAGGTTGCATGGGGTTGAGCTTCGGCTACGGCCCGGCAACAGAAAAAGAACCGGCCATCAAGTTGATTCGTGCGGCCTATGAAGGCGGCGTCACCTTCTTCGATACGGCCGAAGCCTACGGGCCGTTCCTGAATGAGGAACTTCTTGGCGAGGCGCTCGCGCCGTTTCGCGACAAGGTCGTGATCGCCACCAAGTTTGGATTCCCCGGCGGATTGACTGGCAAGGGTTTGGACAGCACACCGGGAAATATCCGAAGCGTGACCGAGGCCGCGCTGAAACGGCTGCGGACTGACGTTATCGATCTGCTCTATCAGCATCGCGTCGATCCGAATGTTCCGATGGAAGATGTCGCCGGCACGGTAAAGGGACTCATCGCCGAAGGAAAGGTCAAGCACTTCGGCATGTCCGAGGCTGGTGTTGAGAGCATCCGGCGCGCTCATGCGGTTCAGCCCGTCACTGCCCTGCAAAGTGAATACTCTCTCTGGTGGCGTGAACCGGAGAAGGAAATATTGCCGACACTCGAAGAGTTGGGAATCGGCTTTGTCCCATTCAGCCCGCTCGGCAAAGGATTCCTTACCGGAGCTATCAACCAAGACACAGCGTTCGACAGCACCGACTTCCGCAACGTCGTGCCGCGATTCACAGCAGAGAATCGCAAGGCGAATCAGGAACTGGTGGATGCGCTTGGCGCCATCGCCACTCAGAAAGGCGTGACCAACGCTCAGATTGCGTTGGCCTGGCTGCTTGCGCAGAAGCCGTGGATCGTGCCGATTCCCGGTACTACAAAGCTGCATCGCCTGGAGGAGAACATGGCAGCGGCCGCTGTTGAACTTACCGCAAACGATCTTAAGACCATCGAAAGCGCGCTTTCCAAGATCGAAGTGCAAGGGGCTCGCTATCCCGCGCAGCTTCAACAGCGCGTCGGCCGCTAAGAGATTCCGTGCATTGAACCGTCGATGAACAATATCGCTTGAACGGCGACAAGTGCAGTGATTTGTTTTTCTGCCTCGGACCACCGGGGCTTGGGCAAAAACGGGATAAAGGCGAGATCAGCCCCAAATCCTGAGTGCAGTATTCTTCTCGTATCCGCGTAGCGTGAAAGATCAGCCACGCTACTTTGAGTTCCTCCGCAAGTCAACCACACACATCGAAGGAGAGACATGAAAACGGAGAGACATGAAAACCTTATTGTTAGGTCTGTTTCTATCAACACTGATTGCGCCAACGTCCTACGCACAGCAATCGCCAGCGCCGCCTTCGGAAACGATTAAAACCGCCGCAAGTCAAACACCCGAGCAACAAGAAGTCATCGACCTCTCAAAGATGAAATGGGATTGGATGGCAGACAAGAAGGTCGATTCCTTACAGACACTTTTTGATGACAAAGCCATGTTCATTCACATGGGAGGAACCTGGGGAAAAGCCCAAGAACTAGCGACCATTAAGAGCGGTGGCATCTGGTACAAAAAAGCTGTAGTTTACGCAGTTGACGCTCGCATATTTGGTAACACAGCCATCCTGCTATCGGACCTTGATTTGCAGGCAGTAGTAGGTGAGCACGAAGTCACCAATCCTTTTATGGTGACTGAGGTTTATACCAAGGAAAACGGCAAGTGGAAGCTCGCCCAACTCACGTTCTCGCATCTGCTCAGGCCGGTCAAAATGAACAGCACTATGAATTAGCCGCCGAAGGCATAGGGACGCCAAGCTACGCGCAAGGATGAAGCGGCAAGGGTGAGGTCTTCAGGATGTTGAAACGCATATTCCAAGGCTTGTCCATCCGAGGAGGATTGGAAAGGGATGGCCAATATCTGGTCATCCAAGACGCCAGGGCAGAAGAAGCGCGAAATGAAGTTGAGAAGAAGCATTGGAATACTGAAGTCAAACATCCCCAAACTCCAGAAGGAAGGCAGAAAGAATCATGCAAAAGCGCACACTAGGAAAGAGCAATCTGGTAGTATCGGCCATCGGCCTGGGCTGCATGAGGATGAGCGAGGGCCATGGCCCGGTCGCAGGCACCAAGGAAGAGATGATTGCAGTGATGCGCGGCGCGGTGGAACGCGGCGTAACACTTTTCGATACCGCCCAGGTTTATGGTCCGTTCGTCAATGAAGAGGTAGTTGGCGAAGGGCTTGCTCCGGTGCGCGATCAGGTGGTCATCGCCACCAAATTCGGCTTCTCTCGCACTCCGCACGGCAGGCCCGATCCCGGTGTTGACAGTCGCCCCGCCTACATCAAGGAAAGCGTCGAAGGTTCGCTGAGAAGGCTTCGTGTCGACACCATCGATCTTCTCTACCAGCACCGCGTCGACCCCGACGTGCCGATTGAAGACGTAGCTGGAGCGGTAAAGGAGCTGATCCAGCAGGGCAAGGTCAAGCACTTCGGTATGTCGGAAGCCGCTGCAAACACCATCCGCCGCGCCCACGCCGTCCAGCCGGTCACTGCCGTCCAGAATGAGTACTCAATCTGGTGGAGGCGCCCTGAAGAGGAAGTGCTGCCCACCCTCGAGGAACTCGGCATCGGTCTTGTTTCCTACAGCCCGCTCGGCAGGGGCTTTCTCGCCGGGTCAATCAACGAAAACACTCAGTTTCACAAGGAAGACAACCGCGGCAGTCTCCCGCGCTTTGCCCAGGAAGCGCTCAAAGCAAATCTCGCTCTGGTTGAACTTCTTCAAGCCTTCGCGGCTGGCAAGGGTGCAACCATCGCACAGCTCGCCCTCGCCTGGGTGCTTGCGCAGAAGCCCTGGATCGTTCCCATCCCAGGCACTACCAGACTGAAGAGGCTCGAAGAGAACATTGGCGCGCTTGACCTCGATCTTTCCTCTAACGACCTCCGCGAGATCGACCGCCTTGTCTCACAAGTCACGGTGCAAGGAGGGCGGTATCCCGAAGAGGTGGAGCGCATGACGAATCGCTAACCTCCAAGCAACACTCAAAGAGTTGCCAACCACCTTTCAAAAGGAGACACAATGCAAAAGCGCAAATTGGGAAAGAGCAATCTGGAAGTATCGGCGCTTGGGTTGGGTTGCATGGGCATGACTTTTTCCTACGCCCCCTTCCCGGAGAAGAAGGATTCTATCGCGCTGATGCGCGCGGCCGTGGAGCGCGGCGTCACTTTCTTTGACACGGCGGAAATCTACGGCCCCTTCAACAACGAAGAGCTTGTGGGCGAGGCTCTCGAACCCTTCCGCGGCAAGGTGGTGATTGCAACGAAGTTCGGTATGGATATCAATCCCGACGGAAGCCGCGGCCCGAAGGGTCTGAACAGCCAGCCTGAACACATCAAGCAGGTTGCGGAGGCCTCCCTCAAGCGCTTGCGGACCGATGTCATTGACCTTTTATATCAGCACCGCGTCGATCCGGAGGTGCCCATCGAAGAGGTCGCAGGAGCCGTCAAAGATCTGATCCAGGCGGGCAAGGTGAAGCACTTCGGAATGTCAGAGGCCGGCGCAAAGACCATCCGCCGCGCCCACGCCGTGCAACCCGTCACCGCGCTGCAGAGCGAATACTCGCTGTGGTATCGCGCGCCGGAGGCCGAGATTATCCCCACGCTGGAAGAGTTGGGCATCGGTTTTGTGCCCTTCAGCCCGCTGGGCAAAGGCTTTTTGACAGGAAAGATGGACGAGAACACCAAGTTCGAAAAGACCGACATCCGCAGCACGATTCCACGCTTCACGCCGGAGGCTCGCATCGCCAATCAGAAGCTGGTCGATTTGCTCGGCAAGATCGGAGCGGAAAAGAAAGCAACGCCTGCTCAGATTGCGCTTGCCTGGCTGCTGGCGCAGAAGCCGTGGATTGTGCCGATTCCGGGAACGACCAAATTGCATCGCCTGGAAGAAAACATCGGAGCCGCCGCCGTCGTGCTCACCGCCGAAGACCTGCGCCAGATCGAAACAGCTCTCTCGCAGATTCATGTGGAAGGCGCGCGCTACCCGGAGGCGCTGGAGAAGACGACCGGACGCTAGATGTAGCAACCATCTAAGGAGAGATCAAGCAATGGAGATCAAGCGAATCGGTTCCGTGCCTTCGGGCAAAGGACCGGCGGAGTATTTCACGGGCGCGGTGCGGGTCGACAGGCTCTTTGACGCGCCCGAACCAGCGCGCGTCAGCGGCGCCCACGTCACTTTCGAGCCTGGCGCACGCACCGCCTGGCACACGCACCCTCTCGGTCAAACGCTGATCGTTACCTCCGGTTGCGGCCGGGCGCAACGCTGGGGCGGTCCAATCGAGGAGATCCGGCCTGGGGATGTGGTCTGGTTTGCGCCGGGAGAAAAGCACTGGCACGGCGCAGCGCCGGCCACGGCGATGACCCACATCGCTATTCAGGAGAAGCTCAACGGCAGTGCAGTCGACTGGATGGAACAGGTGAGCGACGAGCAATATGGAGCATAGTCCTTCAGTCGCCGGATTCTGCCTGGGCGATGGCCGGAAGCCGACGCAGCAGTGTGGTCAACATCAAGGTCATCAGCGCCACCATGGGTATGGCGATCATCAGCCAGGCCAGCAACGCCTGGCCGGCCATGCCGCCAACCTGCGAAATCAGCGACAAGGGCGAAGTGTGGAGCAGCGAGCCGATTTCGATGGCGCGATGTGAGCCAAAGGCAAAGAAGCGCCCACCCAGGCGCACAAAGGGCACAATCAGCAGCAACTGTAGCGGTGCAGCAAGCCAGTTTGCCGCTTGAATGGCAGGAAAATTGAGCCGCAGAGCGAGAGCCACGACAACGCACAGGGCAGTGGCCACGCCCACCATGGGAATGCATCCGATGGCAAAGCCGAGAGCCAGCGTGAGAGCCAGCTTTTGGGGCGAGATGCCCTGGTTCAGCCAAGTGGCCGCATTGTGCTTCAACGATGCCATGAATTTATTCATCTTCATTGTTAGTTTATCGGTATGAGGTGTAAAACAGTATAGTTTTTTATTAAACTTTGGTAAGAAAGCGAAAATGGACTAAATACAATAACGTTTTTCAGTCTGGGAAGCTCAACAGGCCGCGGCGACTCATCTGAGCCAGAATCTGCTCGACCTTCCAGTCGAGGGCGCCGGTTCCGTCGACGGAGAGGTCAGCGTTGGAGGCCGAGGGGCGCACAAAGGCCAGGCTTGAGGGTCGGACGGTGGACTCATACTGGTGACGGACGAGCTCGGGAGTGCGGCCACGCTGCTCAATGTCGCGTTTGAGGCGTCGTTGGAAGCACAGTTCGTCGGGAGTGTCGATATAGATGCGCAACTGGTAGAAGGGCAGCAGTTCGGTGAAATGGAGGGCGAATATGCCCTCGATGAGCAGATAGGCGCCGGGAATGACGGTCTCCGTAAGGCCGATTCCATTGGGGCCAAGGACACGGGTATAGGAGGCGAAGTCGTAGAGGGGGCGCTCGATAGCTTCCCCCCTGGCCAGCGCGGCAATGTGGGCGACGAGCAGGGGGCTCTCGATCAGCGAGGGGTGGTCGAAGTTCTGGCGGGCACGCTCTTCCAGCGGCAGATGGGCCAGATCGCGATAGTACGTGTCGATATGGAAGTGGACGCCGCCGAGGGTGCGGGCCAACTCGGCAGTCAGGGTGGTTTTGCCCGAGCCGGAGCAGCCGGCAATTCCCATCACAACAGGAGGAAAAGGGAGACGCGCGATGCGCACGGTTTCCTGGTTCACGGCTGTTTGGCTCCTGTTTCAGGTGTCGTTATAAGGACATCTATTTTGGGTAAAAGCCGCTGAAAAAGCCGCACGAACTGGCGCTCAACCTTGTGGCCGGTATCGATAACCTCCTGTTGGCTGAGGGGGGTTGTGCCCATTCCGGCGGCCAGGTTGGTGACGAAGGAGATGCCCAGCACCTCGATACCCATGTGGCGGGCGACGATGGTTTCTGGCACGGTGGACATGCCGACCAGGGTTGCGCCCATCGAGCGGAAGGCGCGAATTTCGGCGGGGGTCTCGTAGCTGGGCCCGCTGACGGCCAGATAGACGCCTTCGACTAGCTCGAACTCCTCTTCTTTCGCGGCTTTCTGCGCGAGGGCGCGGAGGGGTTTGGAGTAGGCCTCGGTCATGTCGGGGAAGCGCAATCCCGCGCCGGGCCTGACGGCAAAGCGGGGCTCGTTGAGGCCGACAAGTGGGTTCCAGCCCATGAAGTTGATGTGGTCGCTGAGCGCAACGAGCTGGCCTACGCGGTAGCCTTCCTGGATGCCGCCGGCGGCGTTGGTGAGGATGACTGCCTGGAGGCCGTGCGCACCCAGTACGCGCATGGGGAAGGTGACTTCGCGCGGCGAGTAGCCTTCGTAGTAGTGGACGCGGCCCTGCATGACGAGGACAGGAATGTTGGCGAGCAGGCCGGCGACGATGCGGCCGGAGTGGCCTTCGACGGTGGATTGGGGGAAGTGCGGAATCTCGGCGTAGGGAACGACGACCGGGTCAGAGATTGCATTGGCCACGGCGCCCAGCCCGGAGCCGAGGACGATTCCGATGCGGGGGTGGAGGGGGCCCAAGATGGCCCGCAGAAACGTGGTTGCCTCAGAAACCTGGTCGTAGTAGGTCATCATTTTTGCGCCGGACAACGCGCTTTAGACATTCTACAGGCGCGGAGCAACGGCGGCTTGAGGCTTCCCGGAGCTCAACTGTGAAATGAAAACCATGCGCATATAAGGAGATGAAAATCTGTAGTTTTGGTCGCGAGATGCTGTTTGGAGCGAATCATGCGCGCATATAAGGACATGAAAACCGGTGATTTGCTGGTATGAAAATGAGGTTTTCAAGGATGATTTGAGGGGTAAAAAGACGAAAAAACCTGGTCTAGACCAGGTCAAGTCAGGGGCCAGCGGCCTTCGAACTGACCTCAAGTCACCCGCCCGCTCATCGCGATAGGGCCGCGATGAACGGGGCACAGCTTCCGAACACCTGCCGACGAACTGACCTCAAGTTATCCGCCCGCTCATCGCGATAGGGCCGCGATGAACGGGGCACAGCTTACGAATGCCTGCCGACGAACTGACCTCAAGTTATCCGCCCGCTCATCGCGATAGGGCCGCGATGAACGGGGCACAGCTTCCGAACACCTGCCGACGAACTGACCTCAAGTCACCCGCCCGCTCATCGCGATAAGGCCGCGATGAACGGGGCACAGCTTCCCAGGTCTCACTTTCTCCGTTCGAGGGTGGCAGCTACTACATCCATATCCCCATTGAGATTGAAAATATGATAGGTAAAGTGATCCGTTTCCACATATCCACGCTGGATAAGCTGGTTGTACTGGAGATTATCCCTGGCAGTATCTGAAACGTAAATGAGCAGAAGACGGCCGGGAAGCGCGGTTTGGTTTTCAGGAAGCGGAAGCACGCACATACTTTTACAGTAGAAGTCGACAGCCTCGCCGTCTGGTTTGAATGTAGACGCGAATGCTTGCGCGCCCATATTGTCCGAGGTCTTGACGCGATCTACCAGTTCATACCAGGGAAAGCGCATCGGTCCTTCATTGAGCGACTTGATGGCGGGAATTGCACCAAGCAGAAGAATCAATACAGAGCCGCCGACAGCGATGAGCGGAGCTCCTCTTGTGGATGCTTGCGACAACCGCTCTAAACCATAACAGCACAGCAACAAGAGCAGCGCCATGGAGGGCAGAAAATGGCGAAGGTTAAACAGGTGCATATTGAAGGGCGGGTTGGAGAGAAGGAAAATGATCAAGGGCGGCAACACACCCATGATTACCAGCGCCACAACCGCGGGAGTTAGGCGCAGCGTCTCATGCCTGGAAACCCGCACAAGGGCAATCGCAGCGAGCGCCAGCATCAACAACAGGACAAGCGCGAAGGCACCATGGCGCAAGCCCATGGTGTCCAGCGATTTTGCCCACAGCCCGCCCAGATCCTGCAGAGTCGGACGGTGCATCCAGCCGAGATTCTGGTCAAGACCCTGTTTTTTCTTATAAACACTTGCAGCCACCATGAGCCAGGGAACGAGGAGAAGGGCCGCCGCCGCAGCGGAAGCGAGAGCCAACGCCTTGGTGCGCCGTTCCAGTTTGCACAGCAGCAGAGTCAGGATGGCTGCAAATACATAGAGGAAACCGTAATAGTGCGTATAGACGAGCAGCGTCATAAGAGATGCGCCGGCCAGCCACAACCACGGATCGCGCTCCCGTTTGGAGATGGCGTCGATCCATAGGACGAGGAGAATGACCAGCATTGTATAGAAGGCGTAGGAGCGGGCCTCCTGACTGTAAAACAACTGATATCGATTTACCGCCATTCCAGCCGCCGCAAGATACCCACACCAGCGGGCGCCAGGCAAGCGATTTCCCAGGATGGCAATCAAGCCGATGGATGCGATTCCGCAAAACAACGACAGACCGCGAAGGCCGAGGGCGCCTGCTCCCCAAATCGAGGTTCCTGCTTTCAGTAAAAAATAATAGAGTGGAGGATGCACCAAATCATCGCGCACTTCAGCATAGGCAAGGGGAAGGGGCTCCGTCACCACGCGGCGCGAGAACATCTCGTCTCCACCCAAGGCTTCTTTTTGAAAGGAGATTAAGCGGAATCCCGCACCGAGCAGCATCAGCAGGAGAATCATCAGGTAAGGCCAGTATGTTTTGCCTGCATTCGAAAATCGAATCCCCAACATAGCTCGAAAACCTTTCTAGCAGATCATGCAGCTTTGTGCGGCTCAGCTTAAGAAATGCTGTGTGCCGGCCAGACCTCCGGGGCCAGCGTGACCATGCAGCAGCCCAGCGTGTAGTTATACCAGGTATGTTCGGTGGTGGGTGTGGCGAAGAAGCCTTCGAGATTTTGTTGACGGGCCACCCCGGTTACGAACGCGCGCGGGCCGTAGAAGAGGGTGAAAAAGCTGTCCCAATCGACGGTGAGCAGGAAGGATTCATCCGGAGCGAGCAGAGTTCCGCGGGAGGGGAATGCATCTTTGCGACTCTTGAGCCGGGAAACTTGGAGGAGTTGGATGGGATCGGTATGGGGAAATTCAGGAACGAAGATCAGTTCTTGCTGGCCGGCGGCGGCAAAGGCAGCGAGGAAATCCATTTGCAGCAAGGGTTCGAATTCGCCCGATCCGGGTATCCAAACGGATGCGGATTGCAGGAATCGCTCGAGCGCATCGCTGGCCTGAAAATCGCACAGTTCATGCATTATCGCTCTTGTTGAAGTCAGCATTGCCTGGTTCAGCTTGGAGCAGGTGTTCAGCCCGGTTTGAGCGGCAACGCTGGCCCACGGATATTTTGTTCCGAGGCTCAGAATCTGCTCGTCGCTGGGATATTTTTTGGTTGCCTTCCAGGTAAGGGGTTCTGGGACGCTAACGAAGGGATGAAGGATGATAAAGACGGATTCGTAACGGCCACCGTAGGCGTCTGCAAGGGGAGCATCATAGGGCGGGTACATGTAGCGCGAGTATTCCACTTGGACAGGATAACAAAATCCTACCCCAGAAAAATTCCGACGATGGAGGCGGAGATGAGGTTGGCCATAGTGCGGGCGAACTAGGCGTGTGGTTTGCCCAGTAGGTTCGCTCGCACGGGCTGATTCTGCGGATGGATGCGGAAGTCACCGTAGAGGAGTTCGCGAAGGATGGGAGTTGGACGCAGGTACCAACTGGCCCAGGAGAGCGGCGTATCGCCATTGACATCCTTCGCATCGATAACCGCGCCGGCATCGATGAGCATGCGGATGGTCTCCACTTCCCCGAAAGCAGCGGCGCGGTGCAGTGGAGTTTCACCCTTTGTCTTGCAGTCGCGCATGAAACTACCGGTTTCCACTCCCGGCGTTGTGGCGACATTCGGGTTGGCTCCATGCGATAGCAGCACCATAAGAACCCGGTCGTAGACCATACGGTCGGTCTTGCACAACGCAGCATGTAGCGGAGTTTCGCCGGTATCGGCCGAGGCGTGGTTGACGTTCGCGCCCTGATCGAGGAGGAACTTGCATAACCGCCAATGGCCGTGAAAGCAAGCACCGTGGAGACCGAGGTTCTCGCCGAGCGAGTCGAGGGATTCTCCGTGCGAGAGAAGAAAGCGGATAGCGCTGACATCTCCGTAATACGCGCAGTGCCGGATGAGAGAGACGCCGTTTTCGTCCTTATGGTTGGCGCAAAGTCCGCCGTCGAGAAGATCGATGACCAGTTCTGTGCGTCCGTCAGCTAGTTCGGTTAGCAACTTGGTCAAATGCAGGTTTGTCATGGGGAAGACCTTTGCGCTCCATTCTACCCCAGGAAGATTCCGGCGATGGAGGCGGAGATTAGATTGGCCATGGTGCCGGCGAACATGGCGCGGAAGCCGAGCTTGGCCAGGTCGTTGCGCCGCTCGGGGACCAGGGCGCCGATGCCTCCGATCTGCATGCCGATGGAGCCGAGGTTGGCGAATCCGCAGAGGGCAAAGGTGGCGATGGTGAAGGAGCGCGGCAAGAGCGTGGCCTTTTGCGCGCCCAGCGAGAGGTAGGCGAGCAGTTCATTGAGGGCCATGCGCGTGCCCAACAGGTTGCCGATGGCGGGGCAGTCGCGCCAGGGAACGCCGATGAGCCAGGCGACGGGAGCGAAGAGGAAGCCGAGAATCTGGCCGAGCGAGCTGGGAACCCAGTGCATGTAGGCGAGCGAGTGCGTCCAGCCGAGCAGGCTGTCGAGCAGTGCGACGAGAGCCAGGAAACTGATGAGCATGATGGCTACGTTCATGGCCAGCTTACCGCCGTCGATGGTGCCGCGGGCGATGGCGCCGATGAAGTTTTCATCCTTGTGCGTCTGGTCTTTGGGGATGACGACCTTGCCTTCGGTGGCGGGGACTTCAGTTTCCGGGACGAGGATTTTGGAGAGCAGGATGGTGCCGGGCGAGGTCATGATGACGGCGGCGAGCAGATGGCGGGCCTCGACGCCATAAGCGATGTAGGCCGCCATGATGCCGCCGGAGACGTGGGCCATGCCGCTGGTCATGATGGTCATCAGTTCGCTGCGCGTGGCCTTGGAGAGGAAGGGACGGATGGTGAGCGGGGCCTCGGTTTGTCCCATGAAGACGGAGGCGGCCACGCACAGGCTTTCCGCGCCGGAGATGCGCATGGTCATGAGCATGACCCAGGCAAAACCGCGGATAACGAGCTGCATTAAGCCGATGTGGTAGAGCAGCGCGAAAAAGGCGGAGATGAAGATGATGGTGGGCAGAACCTGGAAGGCGAAGATGGCGCCGGCATTGGGCGGCAGCAGATTGCCGAAGGCTCCGGAGTTGGGAAGGCCTAACTGGCCAAAGAGCATTTTGGAGCCGGCGAAGGTGCAGGCGAGCATGGAGTTGACGACGTTGCCAGCCCAGGTCATGGCGCGCTGACCGTAGTCGAAGCGCAGCACCAGGAAGGCGAAAGTGAGTTGCAGGCCGAGACCCCAGGCGACGGTGCGCCAGCGAATGCGCTTGCGATCGGTGGAGAACAACCAGGCCGTCAGCAGGACGGCGATGATGCCCAGCACTCCGGTGTAGCGTTCCAAGATTGCTCCTTAAAAGGCAGGGAATAGGGAATAGAAAAACCTACCCTATCCGCGTATTGCTAACTCCAATTCCCTGCTTTCTGTCAAAAACTACCTTACAACATCGCGCAGGTGAGCTTCCGCCGATTCGCGGGTGAAAATGCGGCTGACCAGGGGAACCAACTGCGGCGGAGTTTTCGAGAGATGAATGGCCTGTTTGAGAATGGCCTCCGGCTCGGCCAGTAGCTCGGGGTTGGCGGCGTAGAGGGTGGCGAGCGGCTGGCCTTTTTCCAGGCGCGCGCCGCGGCGGGCGTGGAAGTCGATGCCGGCGTGGGGATCGACCGGCTCGCCGGTTTTCTCACGGCCTGCACCCGTGCGCTGCACGGCCCAGCCGAGGGCGGTGGTGTCCATCGAGGAGATGAAGCCGCTTTCCCAGGCCGGGACAATCTTGGTTGCGCCGGGGGAGTGGAAGTTGGGATTGTCGAAGACTGAAACGTCGCCGCCCTGGGCTTCGATCATGGCGAAGAAGGAGCGCAGAGCGAAGCCGTCGGTGAGAGCTTTTTCGGCTCGGGCGTAACCTGCTTCAAGGGTGGAGGCCTGACCGCCTAGATGGATCATCCAGCCGGCAAGAATGAGCGACAGCTCGCGCAGGTCTTCGCTTTGGGGCGGTCGATGGCCGCGCAGTAGTTCGACCGACTCGGCCACTTCGATCCAGTTGCCGGCGCTGTGGCCGAGCGGCTGGCCCATGTCGGTCATGAGGGCCACGGTGCGGGTTCCGGCGGCTTCGGCGGTGGCCACCATCAGGGCGGCGAGGTAGGCGGAGTCCTCAGGCTTGCGCAGGAATGCGCCGGAGCCGGTTTTTACGTCTAGGACCAGGGCGTCGAGGCTGGCGGCTAGTTTTTTGCTGAGAATGGAGGCGCAGATGAGGCCGGGGCTTTCTACGGTGCCGGTGCGGTCACGCAGGGAATAAAGAACGCGGTCGGCGGGGACCAGCGACTCGGTCTGGCTGATGATGGAGCAGCCGCACTTCATCAGGACGGCTTCAAATTCGTCGAGGGTGAGGGTGGTGCGGTAGCCGGGGATGGATTCCAATTTGTCGAGCGTTCCGCCGGTGTGACCGAGGGCGCGGCCGCTGATCATGGGCACACTGAGGCCGCAGGCCGCGGCCAGAGGGGCGATGAGGAAGCTGGTCTTGTCTCCCACGCCTCCGGTGGAGTGCTTATCGACGGCGATTTTGCCGAGGCGCGCGGGGGAGAACTTTTCTCCGGAGTCACGCATGGCCAGGGTCAGAGTGCGGGTTTCGTCGAGCGAGAGGCCGCGAATCCATGCGGCCATCAGCCAGGCGGCGAGCTGATCGTTTGGGATGGATTCGTTGGCCGCGCCGGTGACGAGGAAGCCGATCTCGCGGGCGTCGAGAGAGCCGCCGTCACGCTTCTTGCGGATCAGGTCGATCATGTGGAGCGGAGCGAAAGCGGCGGAAGACATCGCGAAATGTGCCTCGAAGTGGTCGGTTTTTCAGATTAACACAAGGGATGGAGGGCCGTTTCGATTATCAATGAACAACTGTCTCCATGCCGAAAACGCATCTATGTGCTGGAAAGAGCTTCGACTGGAACGAAAGCCGGCCAAGGAGCAAGCAGAATTGCCTCTCCAGGGGAGAGAGTCACAGGACTATTGCGATCGAACTCCGGGAATTCGTTGTAGGTTCTTCCATCGAGGTCTCGTCCAGCTGCTTTTTTACGCGTACCACCCCATTGCTTGAAAAAGAACGGAACTCTATCTCGACTGCATTGATTTTGAATGGACCTAACCCAAGCAGGTTGCATTGAGCGCGCTCCGGGGCCGCTTTCCCCTCCAACAATTACCCATGAGATTCCGTGCAGGTCAATTTCTCCGAGGTCCTCTAACAGCGGTTCAATCGACAAGAAACGCACGGCAATGTGAGTCTTCTGCAGTTTGCGCAAACGCGGGAGTCCGTGCTTCCTGTTCTCAACGCTGACACCCCACCATATATGCGACTCGGCGGCAAGAGAACTCAACGGTCCTGAGAGGAGCTTTGCCATACGTTCATGGCGTTTGGTCAAAATCTGGAAGATGTGCCAATTTGCCTTTCGCATGACCTCGGCGATTTGCAGGATATAGCTGTCTGGAATTGATTCGTGGAAAAGATCGCTCATCGAATTGACAAATATCTTCCTGGGGGTCTTCCAGCGGAGGGGTTCTGGGAGCTTTTCCGGGACCAAGCGCACGTCAAATCCCTGTTCAAAGGGATGTCCGGGGACACCGCGAAATCGCTCCGCAAAGCGCGCGGCATAGCAATTCTTGCAGCCGGGGCTGATTTTTGAGCAGCCGCGCACCGGGTTCCAGGTCGCATCGGTCCATTCGATTGTTGTGCCAAGTGACAAGTTGACCTCCTAGTCGAACAGACTGTGTTGTAGTGGTGCCCTCTTCATCACTTGGCTCCAGAACTTAAAAGCCGTAGGATGCTTTGCAAAGAGCGTGAGGTAATAGAGAGGCAAGTTCTTTCTTTTGATCACCTTCATATCTGCGAGTTCAGTTCGTCTATACCCGAGGCTTTGCATTGAACGCGCAAATTCCAGTGCTAGGAACCGTGCAAGGTCCGTACCCTTTGCTTGTTCTTCAAGCCATCGATCTCGCCAACCTGCACCAACATCACCGAGCATGTCGTTTATCTTTCGGTTCACAGGGTTCAGATAATGATTAATGGCGCGCTTTGCATCCATTTGAAATGCCAAGAGACAGAGGAAATCCACGCCAGGTGCGGCTTCCGAAATTGCCTTCAGTGTCACGTAGTGAATATCGCATTCGTACGGATCGACAAAGCACAAAACGAGATAATCCTTCGGGATTAGATTGCAAATATCCAATACTTTCTCATTGCAATCACCATCAACCCAGTGAACCTCTCCCTCCGGTTGCATTCGTCTGACCCTCTCCTTCAGGGCCGCGATGCTTGTATGATCACTCTCGCAAAAAATGTACTTGTCAAATGGCACTTCGACAGACAGAGCGATAAGTGGTGAACCTCGAAGAATCTTGTTGGTACTCTTGATACAGCATTTACCACTTCCTGAATAAAGATCGATGTAGACTCGTCCCTTCCACTTATATTTCATTCCCTTTGAAAACAGATCGAAGTAATACCTAATCAAATCGTACTTGTCCTCCGTGTACGAGCCGACAGGGGGAGTGTCGAATTCGTCGGGCTGATCAAACAGCGTCTTGTTCTCCATGGACGAAATAATACACTCCAGCAAGGCGAATGAAAAGCGAATAATATAGCAGGTATCCATACAATACTGGTTACGGTAAATAGCACTCACTTCACTAAAATGCCCCCTGTTTGCAATTTCTGGGCCGTTTCGCTATGATTCTAATAACTGTTCAGGGGAGATCCCTGGGCCGTCAATTGCACCACGGTTTCTGGGTCTGTTCGATGGTTGGCTGCAGTAGGCAAAATGCGTTGCCTGTGCGGCTGGCATCCAGACTCTCCGCAAAGCGGGGCTGGCAGAGGCGGTGGGAGACGAGGGATGAATGGCTAAATCCAGCAAAAATATTACGAAGGCGCGCGCGGCCGTGGTTAAGCCGCTGTATCCGCTGCCCGATGCGGTTGTCCTGCTGAAGCAGGTGAAGTACGCCAAGTTTGACGAGACTGTCGATTTGACGATGCGGCTCGGTGTGGACACGCGCCATGCCGACCAGATGGTCAGAGGGACGGTGGTGTTGCCGCATGGGCTGGGCAAGACCAAGACGGTGGCGGTGATTGCCGCCGGCGACCGCCAGAAGGAAGCCAAGGACGCTGGGGCGGATTTTGTGGGCGGCGAGGAGATGGTGGAGAAGATTCAGAAGGAAAACTGGACCGCCTTCGACGCGCTGATCGCCACTCCAGACATGATGAAGGTGGTGGGGCGGCTGGGCAAGGTGCTGGGACCGAAAGGGCTGATGCCCAATCCCAAGACCGGAACCGTGACCATGGACGTGGCGGCGGCGGTGAAAGAGATCAAGGCCGGCAAGGTGGAGTTCAGGGCCGACAAGACCAGCCTGGTGCATGTGCCGGTGGGCAAGCTGAGCTTTGAGCCGCAGAAACTGGTGGACAACGCGACTACGGTGATTGGGGCGATTGTGCGCGCCAAGCCCTCGGCGGCTAAGGGCAAGTACATTAAGAGCGTGACTTTGAGCTCGACGATGGGCCCCGGAGTGCGGCTGGATTCAGCGGTTGCGGACGCGGCGGGAAAGCATTAAAGACAGGGAACAGGGATTAGGGGTTAGGGATTAGAAAAGCCTCCTAGTTCTTGCTCTCCCCAATCAGAATGCTCAAGACAAGATTTGCAACAGGCACCCATTGAGGGTGAGAAGGGAAGGGGACGAGGAACAAGGGGTGGAGTGAGAAGTTGTGCTAATCCCTAACCCCTAATCCCTAACCCCTGCTGGAGCGGAGCGAAGACGATGGCGATTTCTAGGGCGAAGAAGACGGAGAAGGTGCAGTTGCTGGCCAAGGAACTGGAAGGCTCGACGACGGCGATTATCGGCACCTTTTCCAAGCTGACGGTGGCCAAGGACTTTCAACTGCGCAAGGTGATTCGCGAGGCGGGCGGCAAGTATCGCGTGGTGAAGAACTCTCTGGCGGCGGTATCCGGCAAGGGCACCAAGGTGGAGGCCGCGCTGAAGGGGCTCAAGGGCGTGAACTCAGTGGCGTTCACCAAGGGCGACCCGGTGGCGCTGGCCAAGGTTTTTGCCAAGTGGGCGAGCGAGAACGCTGAGTTCCAGTTCAAGCTGGGCATTGTGGACGGCAAGCTGCTGACGGTGGCCGAGATCAAGGCCCTGTCGACGATGCCGGGCAAGGACGAGCTGTTCTCGAAGCTGCTGTTCCTGATCAATGCGCCGGCGCAGCGGCTGGCGACGGTGATCAACGCAGTGGGCCACGACGTGGCGGTGGTACTGGGCCAGGGCGTGGAGAAGGAAAAGTTTGCTTCGGCGGCGTAGGCGGTGAAGGTTCGTGGTATCCCAGGTCCGAAAATCCGGACCTGGGGCACCCATCGAGTTTTGGACAAGAGTTTTGGCCGGGAGGCAGGCGGGAAGGGCGCGGGTCTGGCGCATCGGAAACTTTCTGTTTGGGTTTGCGGCCGGCAACAACAATTTCAAACGATTGTGAATGGAGAAGAAAATGGCGGATCTGGTGCAGTTGGAAGAGCAAATTGTGTCGCTGAGCCTATTGGAAGCAGCGGCTCTGGTGAAGAAGCTGGAAGAGCGGCTTGGAGTTTCGGCTGCGGCAGCGGCTCCGGTGGCGGTGGCGGCCGGTGGCGGAGCAGCGGCTCCCGCGGCGGAAGAGCAGACGGAGTTTCAGGTGATTCTAAAGGACTTCGGCGCGAACAAGATCAACACCATCAAGGCGGTGCGCGAGATTACGTCGCTGGGTCTGAAGGAAGCCAAGGACCTGGTGGATGGCGCGCCCAAACCGCTGAAGGAGAATGCGACCAAGGACGAGGCTGAGGCGATCCGGAAGAAGTTTGAAGGCATCGCCACGATCGAGATCAAGTAGGCGCGAGCTAGTGGCCCGGCCTGGAGGCCGGGCTGCTTGCAAGGCTTGCCGAGACGCGTTACAATAGTCGTTGCGCGTCTTTTCGACATTTCCGTTAATTTCAGGGAATAGGGCAGGTTTGACAGGCGCGTATTGAGAGTTGTGTATGGGCACACAAGCATCCGCATGCATGGGCAGAGTCAAGCTCATAGCGGCGTGAATCGCGATGTAGATAAGTGCCTTAGGGTCAACGGTTTACTTAAGCGGCAGACGGTGTATCCGTTGCCGTTGGCAGTGGCTGGCGAGCGAGCGGCAGAAGCGAGCTTTGGGATCGGCGAGGACAGCACAAGAGAATTCGGATGGGGGCACAGGCGATGAGCCGCGCTCGTGAGGCATTGTGCCTTGCGGGCGTTTCGTGTGTTTCGGCTGAGGCAGAGTGAATATTTGAGGGATATCTGCTCAAAGCGCACCAAAATTGTCAACAGGATTACCCGTTTCGTTTTTTCCTCGATTGTGCGCAGATTAGCGTACTTGCCGGATGTACGGCAATGCCCACGACGCGTTTTTGACCGATTATTCATGGGACTTGCATAGCCCAGGGGGATTCCCCGGTGTGTTTACGTCCTGGCTGCAAGTTGTAACTGGGGGGCAAGCAGGGGGCGGGGACTGGAGACAAGCAACAACCGGTCCGTTTTTTACGACTTACTTACCGTTATTAGCGGGCGCCGACGAGACTCAGGCGCAGGCCCGGCCCAACTTCGGCGCCGGATCGACGAGGCTCAGGAGTGAACATGCCGAACGAGAAGCGCGCGATTCGCAGCCGGCTCGATTTTTCAAAGATACCCACCGCAACACAGATACCCAACCTGATAGAAGTGCAGCGACGCTCGTATGAGCGATTCCTGCAGATGGACAAGCTTCCCAACGAGCGCGACGACGCGGGTCTGCAGTCGGTGTTTGTGTCGGTATTTCCGATTACGGATTTCCGCGGCATCTCGCAGCTGGACTTTGTTGATTTTTCCATTGGCAATTGGGAGTGCAAGTGCGGCCACTTGAAGGGTCTGCATCACCTGAGGACGGCCTGCGTGCATTGCGGGTCGATGGTGATAACAGATCCGTTTCATCCCGGGGATGTGCTTTGCCAGAAGTGCGGCACGTACAACAAGAACACGCCCGACTTCTGCAACAAGTGCGGCGACCCGGTGAGCCTGCAACTGAAGTACGATCAGCAGGAATGCGAGGAGCGGGGAATGACCTTCTCGGCGCCGTTGAAGGTGACGGTGCGGCTGACGATTTACGAGAAGGATCCTGAGACGGGCACCAAGTCGGTTGGCGATATAAAAGAACAAGAAGTCTTTTTCGGCGATATTCCCTTGATGACGCCGAACGGGACATTTATCGTAAACGGCACGGAGCGGGTGATCGTGTCGCAGTTGCACCGGTCGCCTGGCGTATTTTTTGAAACGGCCAACAATCGCACATACTTTTTGGGCAAGATCATTCCTTACCGCGGCTCCTGGGTGGAGTTTGAGTACGACCAGAAGAACACGCTTTATGTGCGCATCGACCGCAAGCGCAAGTTTCTGGGAACGATTTTTCTGCGGGCGCTGGGGCTGCGTTCTGACGAAGAGATACTGAAGACTTTTTACACGGTGGACCGGCTGCACATCGCCGACGGGAAGCTGCATTGGGCGATTTCGGAGGACGTGCACGCCAACACGCACCTGGTGGGCGCCAAGCCGGCGCACAGTGTGATGCATAACGGCGTGGAGATCGCGTTTGCGGGGCGCAAGATCACGCCGCACTCGCTCAAGGCGCTGCGGGCTGCGGCTATCGACAAGATCGAGGTGGAGGCTGCCGAACTGGACGGGGCGCATACCGCGGCCGACGTGGTGGACCTGAACACCGGCGAAGTGGTGGTGGAGGCCAACGTCGAGTTGACGGCTGACCGTCTGCATAAAATTCTGTCCAGCGGCGCGGCGGCATTCGAGGTATTTTTCCCGGAACGCGACGATGTGGGCAACATCATCGCCAACACGCTGAAGCGCGACTCGATTCACAAGCCGGAAGAGGCGCTGATCGAGATCTACCGCAAGCTGCGGCCGGGCGATCCGCCGACCCTGGATACGGCGACGGCGCTGTTCGAGGGGATGTTCTTCGATCCACGCAAGTACGATTTTTCACGCGTGGGCCGGCTGAAATTTAACATCAAGCTTTACGAAAGCCAGGATGCCTCCAAGCTGAACCATCGCACTCTGACTCCGGAGGATTTCTACGCGACCATCCGCTACCTGCTGAAGCTGCGCAAGAACATCGGCATGGTGGACGACATCGATCACCTGGGCAACCGCCGGGTGCGAGCGGTAGGCGAGCTGATGGAGAACCAGTTCCGCATTGGGCTGGTGCGCATGGAGCGGGCCATCAAGGAAAAGATGAGCGTGTATCAGGAGCTAACGACGGCCATGCCGCACGACCTGATCAACGCCAAGCCGGTGATGGCGGCGATACGCGAGTTTTTCGGTTCGTCGCAACTTTCGCAGTTCATGGACCAGACCAATCCTCTTTCGGAGATTACGCACAAGCGGCGTTTGTCGGCGCTTGGACCGGGGGGCTTGAGCCGGGAGCGTGCAGGCTTTGAGGTGCGCGACGTGCATCCGACGCACTATGGGCGCATTTGCCCGATTGAGACGCCTGAAGGCCCGAACATCGGCCTGATCAGTTCGTTGAGCTGCTTTGCGCGCATCAACGAATACGGCTTCATCGAGTCTCCTTATAGGAAGGTGAAGGATTCGCGGATTCTGGATTTTGTGGAGATTGTCAACGCCGGCGACAGCGGCCTGCGCGTGGGCGACCACATCGAGAAGGACGAGGCGGCGCGGCTGAACGCGGGGCTGAAGAAGGCGGGCAAGCGGCAGATCGATCACATCCCGTTCAGCTTTTATCTCTCGGCATGGGAAGAGGACAAGCACACCATTGCGCAGGCCAACATCGAGTTCGACGAAAACGGCCTGATCACCGAGGACCTGGTGAATGCGCGGCGCATGGGGAACTTTGTGCTGGTGAACCGGGCCGAGGTGGACTACATCGACGTTTCGCCGAAGCAGCTTGTGTCGGTGGCAGCGAGCCTTGTTCCATTTTTGGAGCACGACGACGCCAACCGCGCGCTGATGGGCGCCAATATGCAGAGGCAGTCTGTGCCTTTGCTGGCAGCCGAAGCTCCGCTGGTGGGCACGGGGATGGAAGGCGTGACGGCGCGCGATTCAGGCGCGGTGATATTGGCCAAGCGCAACGGCATTGTGGATTCGGTGGACTCGCAGCGCATTATCGTGCGCGTGGAGGGCGAGCATCATCCCACGCAGCTTTCGCGCGAGGTGGGCTCGGATATCTACACGCTGATCAAGTTCAAGCGCTCGAATCAGAACACCTGCATCAATCAGAAGCCGGTGGTACGCGAGGGCGACCGCGTGGTGAAGGGGCAGGTAATCGCCGACGGGCCTTGCACGGAGCACGGCGAGCTGGCGCTGGGACGCAACGTGCTGGTGGGCTTCATGCCCTGGAGGGGCTACAACTTCGAGGACGCGATTCTGATCTCGGAAAAACTGGTGCGGGAGGATTACTACACCTCGGTGCACATTGAAGAATTCGAGATCGAGGCGCGCGACACCAAGCTGGGGCCGGAGGAGATTACACGCGACATACCCAACGTGAGCGAGCACGCGCTGCGGGATCTCGACGAGAGCGGTGTGATCCGCATCGGCGCCCAGATCAAGCACGGCGACATTCTGGTTGGCAAAGTCACTCCTAAAGGAGAGACGCAACTGACGCCGGAAGAGAAGCTGCTGCGCGCCATCTTCGGCGAGAAGGCTGGCGATGTGCGCGACGCGTCGCTGACATGCCCTCCGGGCATCGAGGGAACGATTGTCGATGTGCGCATCTTCAGCCGCAAGGGCCAGGATAAGGACGAGCGGGCGAGGCAGATCGAGGCGGAGTACATCTCCAAACTGGAAAAGAACCTGGGCGACGAGATCCGCATTCTGACCGATGAACGCCTGAAGCGGTTGGACGGAATTCTGGGCGGCAAGGAGGTGCTGGCCGACCTGCACGACGAGCGGACCAACAAACGCCTGCTGACCAAGGCGGCGATTCTGGATCGCGAAACCATCGAGCGCATTTCGACTAAAAACTTGAAACGCATCCGCTACGCCGACAAGGACCCGCGGGTCAACGAGCAGATCGACGAGATCGAGGAGATGACCTCGCGGCAGATCGAAGTGCTGCGCAAGATCACCAATGAGAAGGTGGCCAAGCTGCAGAAGGGCGATGAGCTGCCTCCGGGCGTAATCAAGTTGGTGAAGGTTTATGTGGCCATGAAGCGCAAGCTCAGCGTGGGCGACAAAATGGCCGGGCGACATGGGAATAAGGGCGTGATCGCGCGCATACTTCCCGAGGAAGACATGCCGTATATGCCCGATGGAACGCCGGTGGAGATCATCTTGAACCCGCTGGGCGTGCCTTCGCGCATGAACGTGGGCCAGATTCTGGAGACGCACCTGGGCTGGGCCGCGCATGTGCTGGGCAAGAAGGTTGCCGATCTGATTCGCGCCAACACGGAGGCCAGTTATACGCGGGAACTGATGAAGAAGGAGTTTGCCGGAACCGCGGTGCTGCGCCAGTTGCTGGAGCTTGACGACGAGACGCTGCTGCGCGTGGGCGCGGGCATGGAGCGCGGCATCTGGTTCGGGACAGCGGTCTTCGACGGCGCGCGCGAGGGCGAGATCAAATCGCTTCTGGCCTCGGCGGGGCTGCCTTCCTCGGGCAAGTCGATGCTCTTCGACGGCATGACGGGCGAGCAGTTCGAGCAGCCGGTGACGGTGGGCTACATCTACATGCTGAAGCTGTCGCACCTGGTGGACGACAAGATTCACGCGCGGTCGATTGGGCCGTACTCGCTGATTACGCAACAGCCTCTGGGCGGCAAGGCGCAGTTCGGCGGGCAGAGATTCGGAGAGATGGAAGTGTGGGCGCTGGAGGCATATGGCGCGGCATACATTCTTCAGGAATTGCTGACCGCGAAGTCGGACGATGTCTATGGCCGGACCAAGATCTACGAGGCCATCGTGAAGGGCGAGGCGGCTATCGAGCCGGGCGTGCCGGAGTCGTTCAACGTGCTGATTCGCGAGTTGCAGTCGCTGTGCCTGGATGTGGAATTAATCAAGCGCGCGGACCTTATCAAGAAGCTGCCCGCGCCGGAAGTGGCAATGGTTGCCGATTGACGTTCCGTGGTATTCCACCTTAGCCGCAACAAACGCGGCGAAGGTGGGGCACCCGCAGATTGATATTTGGGTTCTTCTTGAAAGCGGGTTACGCCGCTTCCCGGGAAGGAAGAACCTATAAAAGAATCCCGGGAAAAGCCGTGGCAGGCATCGATGAGGCCCGCCAAGGAGGGTCGCCTTGTTCCGTTCGAACCCGTTTGAGCTCTCAGGTCCTATTACCGATTTTGACGCAATCCGCATCATGCTGGCATCGCCGGAGAAGATCCGCAGCTGGTCGCACGGCGAGGTCACCAAGCCGGAGACGATCAACTACCGCACCTTCAAACCGGAGCGCGACGGCCTGTTCTGCGCGCGCATTTTTGGACCGGTAACGGACTGGGAGTGCCTGTGCGGCAAGTACAAGCGCATGAAGCACCGCGGCGTGATCTGCGATAAGTGCGGCGTGGAAGTGACGGTGAGCAAGGTGCGCCGCGAGCGGATGGGGCACATCGAGCTGGCGTCGCCCTGCTCGCACGTGTGGTTCTTCAAGGGGCTTCCTTCGCGCATCGGGCACCTGCTGGACATTTCTCTTCGCGATCTGGAAGCGATTCTTTACTTCGAGTCCTATGTGGTGATCGATCCGGGAGACGCGCCGGTGAAGGAACGCGAGATCATCAAGGACGAGGTCAAGTACCGCGAGCTGGATGCGCAGTTCCGCCCTTCGGGCTTCAAGGCGATGATGGGCGCGGAGGCCATCAAGGAACTGCTGAAGCGCGTCAATATCGACGAACTGGGCCTTGAGCTGCGCGAAAGAATGAAGACGGAGACGTCGGCGCAGAAGAAGATGAAGTACGCCAAGCGCCTGAAGGTGGTGGAGGCCTTCCGCAAGAGCGATAACAAGCCGCACTGGATGATTCTGGACGTGCTGCCGGTGATTCCTCCAGAGCTTCGTCCGCTGGTGCCGCTGGATGGCGGCCGCTTTGCCACCTCCGATTTGAACGATCTCTATCGCCGCGTGATCAACCGCAACAACCGGTTGAAGAAGCTGATGGACCTGCATGCGCCGGAAGTGATTGTGCGCAACGAGAAGCGCATGTTGCAGGAGGCGGTGGACGCGCTGTTTGACAACGGCCGCCGCGGCCGCGTGCTGCGGGGCGCGAACAACCGCCCGCTGAAGTCGCTTTCCGACACCTTGAAGGGCAAGCAGGGGCGCTTTAGACAAAACTTATTAGGCAAGCGCGTGGATTATTCGGGCCGTTCGGTGATCGTGGTGGGCCCGGAGTTGAAATTGCATCAGTGCGGATTGCCCAAGAAGATGGCGCTGGAGCTGTTCAAGCCGTTCATCTACCATCGCCTGGAACAGACGGGCCACTGCACCACCATCAAGCAGGCCAAGGAGATGGTGGAGATGCAGGAGCCGGTGGTGTGGGACATTCTTGAAGAGGTGATCAAGGACCACCCGGTGCTGTTGAACCGCGCGCCCACGCTGCACAGGCTTGGCATTCAGGCATTTGAGCCGGTGCTGGTGGAGGGCAAGGCGATCAAGATTCACCCGTTGGTGTGCACGGCCTTCAACGCAGATTTTGATGGCGACCAGATGGCGGTGCATATTCCGCTGTCGCCGGAGGCGCAGATTGAGGCCAGTGTGCTGATGCTGGCCACGCACAACATTCTTTCGCCGGCCTCGGGCCAGCCGATTACCGTTCCCTCGCAGGACATGGTGCTGGGCCTTTACTACCTGACCAAGGCCAAGAAGAACGCGCGAGGCGAGGGCCGGGTCTTCGCCAATACGGAAGAGATTCTGATGGCGCTGGAAGCCAGGGAAGTGGAGACGCTGTCGCCCATCCGGTTGCGCTACACGGGCAGGGTGATGGACCTGACCACGGCCTATGACGATCAGGATCTGACACACATCGAGCCTGTGGATTTCAAGAATCAGTACATCTCGACGACGGTGGGCCGCGTGATTTTGAACGACGCTCTGCCCGAGGGAATGCCGTACATCAACGGCCTGCTGAAGAAAAAGGGAATCGGGCAACTGGTGAACTATTGCAACCAGAACCTGGGCCTGGAAATTACGGTGGGGATGCTGGACCGCATCAAGGACCTGGGCTTCCAATTTGCCACACGCTCGGGGTTGTCGGTGGGCCTGGACGACATGGTGATTCCGGACAGCAAATTCGCGGTGGTGCGCGAGGCCGATCTGAAGGTGATCGAGGTACAGAAGCAGTATATGGACGGCGCCATCACCAACGGCGAGCGCTCGAACAAGGTGATCCAGATGTGGTCGGCGGTGACCGAGAAGGTGGCCGACGAGATGTTCGACAACATGAAGCGGGCGGACGAAGAGGGAGCCATGAACCCGATCTACATCATGGCCGACTCGGGGGCGCGCGGATCGAAGCAGCAGATTCGTCAGCTATCGGGGATGCGCGGGCTGATGGCCAAGCCTTCCGGCGAAGTGATTGAGACGCCCATCACGGCGAATTTCCGCGAGGGGTTGACGGTGCTGGAATACTTCATTTCGACGCACGGCGCGCGCAAGGGATTGGCGGATACGGCGCTGAAGACGGCCGACTCCGGCTACCTGACGCGGCGGCTGGTGGACGTGGCCCAGGACGTGATCGTGACGGAGTACGACTGCGGGACGGTGGAGGGAATTTACGTGGGCTCGATCGTCGAATCGGGCGAGATCATCGAGGAATTGAGGGACCGCATCATCGGCCGCGTGTCGCTGGAGCGTATCAAGGACTACGACGGCAACATCGTGGTGGATGTGAACCAGGGCATCGACGAGGATATCGCCTCGGCGATTCAGGGCGCAGGCGTGGAAAAGGTGAAGATCCGCTCGGTGCTGACCTGCGAGTCGCGGCGCGGAGTATGCGCGCTGTGTTACGGACGCAACTTGGGTTCGGGGCGCATGGTGGAACTGGGCGAGACCTGCGGCGTGATTGCGGCGCAATCCATCGGCGAGCCAGGCACGCAGTTGACGATGCGCACCTTCCACGTGGGCGGCACGGCCAGCCGCGTGCAGGACAAATCGCGCCTGGACGCCAAGAACAACGGCACGGTGCGCTTTATCAACCTGAACTATGTGGAGAGCAGGGACGGTACGCTGGTGGCCATGAACCGCTCCGGCTCGATTGCCATACAGGACGATCGCGGCCGCGAGAAGGAGCGCTATCAGGTGGTCTACGGCGCGCGCCTCAAGGTGAAGGACGGCCAGCATGTGGTGCTGGGCCAGTTGTTGGCCGAGTGGGATCCTTACACCTACGCTATCCTGACCGAGATCGGCGGCGCGGTGCAGTTCAAAGACCTGCAAGAGGGCATCACGCTGAACGAAGAGGTGGACGAAGTGACCGGCCTCTCGCGTTGGGTAGTGGCCGACTCTCCGGATGAAAAACGGCAACCGACCTTCGTGGTGAAGAACTCCAAGGGCCACAAGCGTTATCTGTTGCCGCGCGGCGCTCACCTGATGGTGCAGGACGGCGAAGAGGTGGGACCGGGCGACGTGCTGGCCAAGATTCCCAAGGAGAGCACGCGCACCAAGGACATCACCGGCGGTTTGCCGCGCGTGGTGGAGCTCTTTGAAGCGCGCAAGCCGCACGAGACAGCCATTATCAGCGAGATTGACGGGGTGGTGCGCTTCGGCGAAATTACCAAGGGGCAGCGCAAAATCTACGTGACCGCGGACAACGGCGACGAGAAAGAGTATTTAGTGCCGCGCGGTATCCACGTGAACGTGCAGGAAGGCGAGCGCCTAGGAGCGGGCGATCCACTGATGGACGGTCCACTGAACCCGCACGACATTCTGGATGTGCTGGGCGAAAAGGCGCTGCAATCTTACCTGGTGAACGAGATTCAGGAGGTCTACCGGCTGCAGGGCGTGGCCATTTCAGACAAACATATTGAAGTGATTGTGCGGCAGATGCTCAGGTGGGTGCGGATCGACGAAGTGGGCGACAGCAACTTCCTGCTGGAGCAGCAGGTGGACCGCTTCCGCTTCCGCGAGGAGAACGAGCGGGTGCTGGCCAATGGAGGCCGTCCGGCGACGGGACGTCCGCTGCTGCTGGGCATCACCAAGGCGTCGCTTTCGACCGACAGCTTTATCTCCGCGGCCAGCTTCCAGGAGACGACGCGCGTGCTCACCGAGGCCAGCATCAACGGCGCGATTGATAATTTGCGCGGGTTGAAGGAGAACGTGATTGTGGGGCGTTTGATTCCCGCCGGCACGGGCCTGGAGTACTACCGCAACGTGCAACTCTCTCCGGAGCTGGAGGAAGCGGCGCAGCGCGTGCAGCAGGAAGTGACAGCGGAGCGCGAGGCCGAGGAGCGCGAGCTGGAGCTGATGCGCCAGGAGGGCGAGGCTGAGGAGATGGCGGCCGAGTAACCACCTGCGGTGGGGCCAGCGGCCTTCGGAAGGCTTAGGGCTGGCTGTCCTTGTAATCTTAATTTCTTCAACACATCAGGCCCGGCGCAAGCCGGGCCTTTGTTATGCGCGGACCTCTGCGGAGAGTGCGGAATGCTGGCTCTGAGGCAGACTCTTTTCGGTTGGGCGCTTGGCGTTCTTGACGATATACATGGCGGCGTCGGCGGCGTTGAGCAGGTTGTCTTTCGTGGCGCCGTCCTCTGGGTATAGAGCAACGCCGATACTGGCCTCGCCATGGAGACAGATTCCTTCCACGGAGAACGGCTCGTCGAAGCAGCTTTGCAGCCGGGAGACGATCTTCTCCAGGTCGGAGCGGCCATGGTGGAGCAAGACCATGGCTGCGAATTCATCGCCGCCCAGCCGGGCCAGCATATCGCCACCCAGCAATTGCCGGCTCATGCGCAAGGCCACCGCCTGGAGGTATAGGTCTCCCACGTGATGGCCATAGGTGTCGTTGATGGTCTTGAATTTATCCAGGTCGATGTAGATCAGGCCGAGGACTCTGCCGCAATGGCTGGCCTCCTCGATCTGCAGTTCCATGAACTTCTCCATAGCGAAGCGGTTGGGAATATCAGTGAGCAGATCGAACTCGGAGCGGCGACGCAGGTCGGAATAGAGCTTGCGGGTTTCGATAGCCAGCGTGGCCAGCCGCGCGCCGCCGTGGAGCGCCTCGGCTTCGCGGGTGGCGGGGGACGCCTGAGGATGGAGCGCGGCATAAATTGTTCCCAGCGGCGGACCGGAGCGGGCGGGAATCTCCGCTTGCACGATGCGCAGGGAGTGCGGCACTTGCGGATATACGCCCTGCCTCTCTCCATCGCTGGCCACGCACCAGCAGGGAGCGCCCTTGAGCTGGATGGAAACCAATTCCGTGATTTCTTCGAGAATCTCAGCCAGAGGCCGTGCTCCGTTAATGTCCTCGAGGATACGGCTGCGCTGCCGCTCCAGCTCGGCCTCGGCCTCGGTGCGCGCCGACATCACGGCGGTTTGGCGGCGCACCTTTCGTTCCAGGGCCCAGCCCCTGGCCAACGCGGCGAAGACCACCACCAGGAGCAGGCCGAGGGCGAGAAGGAGGTTGCGCGTGTTGATCAGGGAGGGCCGGGCGACGACAGAAATATCGTCGAAGGAGCGCATCAGGATATTGAACGGCAACTCATGGCTGTAGTTGAGTGTATTGGTGTTCTCATTCATGCAGATGCCGATGACACGGGCTCTTGAGCCCGGCGGAATCTGCTTCATCGGCACAAGCTGTATGTTGCTGGCTACACTTGGGTGACGGTAAATGGCGGAGAACAATTGACCATCCGAGACCAACACATACTCGTCTTGAGCGGCCCCCCTGACTTCCGTCACCACTTTACCTTCGATGGAAACCAGATCGTACAGGTGCCCATTTGTTCTGTGGCTGCTCCACGAGGCTAGTTGCCGCCAGGTCGCCGATTGAGGCGTTATGGGCAGCCGCACCTGGCTATCCTCGATCTCGCCGTGGGTCAGGACCAAAGACCCGTTGTGCGCACCGGGAAATCCGGTTGCGTCAGATATATCGCCGATCTGCAAGGGGCTAATAGTAGAGGTGTCGATCCACATGCTCTTGGCGCCGTCTTGCAGCACCACGCCTGAACCGGGCTGGTAATAGGTGATGGTTCCATGAATCCGGACCCTCAGCGTGGAATCGCGGACATGATAAACGGCAAGAATTCGATCCATGGGGGTGATAGGGAGAGACCATGGACTAGCGCCGACGCGCTTCAGAATCTTCACGTCCTGGAGCGAGGAAACGTGAAGCAATATCCCGGTCTGCTGCATCTTGCTGTCAAATATCTCCGAAGCGACACCATTAAGCTCAACTTCGGCGTCCAGTAGGCCTTTGAGAATGCTGGCATCGCCGCTGTCCACATTTGCGTCAATATAACCGCCTTCCATGAGCAACTGCACGTGAATGAAGCGCACATGGGCTTTGGGGCTCTCCGTAATGTCAGCGGCGCGGACCACGGCACGCACGGTCACCAGCTTGCAATCGGTTTCGGCGCGGATCATCTGTTCGAAGCTGGCCGGCTCGGGTTTCAGCAAGATGCCGTGGCGCAGCAATGCGATACTATTGGCGCGGATAATAGGATTGAAACTGCCCTGCGTATTTCCTCGCACCAGGACACGGTCGCCGGGAACCAGTTTGAGATCAGTTGGAGAGTATACATAAATGGCCGCATCGCCATCCTGCACAAACAATGTATTTTCATAGCCGCGGTAGTAGGTCACCGTGGCTTCGAAGGCGACGGGCAGTCCCTTGCTGGCCTCTGTGTTGGTAAGGGCATGAATTTCGCGCAACGTAGTGAGCGGGGTTTGCGCCTCAGCCCAGGCAATTGACGCGCAGGCGAGTAGGACGGCGAAGGTGGGAATCAGTCTCTTCATCGCAAGAATCGGGATACACAGTTGTTGTGCTGGCAAGCCCCTGAGAGTTCTTATCGGCAACGGCGACCGAACTAATTACTGCCGCTGGTAAAAGCCGGAAGCCTGGATGTGACTGAAGGAACGGAACATTAGCGAGTTCTCATCGTATTCCCATTGAAATCTAGTTGAATGACCTTTGGAGTATGAGGCGGCTAATGCTGCACCAGAATGGCTGCGAACTTCATGCCTTTGTTATGCGCGGACCACGGCGGAGAGTTCGGAAAGCGGGCTCGGAGGCAGACTCTTTTCGGTTGGGCGCATAGCGTTCTTGACGAAATACATGGCGGCGTCGGCAACGTTGAGAAGGTCATCCCTGGTTGTGCCGTCCTGGGGATAGAGGGCGATGCCCACACTTGCCGAGCCGGTCAGTGTAAGGCTCTCAGTGACAAACGCCTCGTTGAAGCAATGCTCCAGGCGCTGGGCAATCTCCTCGACCTCGGCGCGGCTGCGCACCATGGGGACCAGGGCGGCGAATTCGTCTCCGCCGAGGCGGGCCAGCTGATCATGGGGGCGAAGCTGCTTCTTCAAACGCAACGCCACCTGCTGCAGATACTGGTCGCCCGCCTGATGCCCATGCGAATCATTCACCAACTTGAAGTTGTCGAGGTCGATGTAGATCAATCCGAAGACGGTTGCCTGGAGCCGGGCTTGGTCGATCTGGGCATCCAGCAGTTTCTCCAGGGAGAAGCGGTTGTGGATATCGGTGAGCAGATCAAACTCCGAGCGGTGCAGCAGGTCGGAGTAAAGGCGGCGGGTTTCAATGGCCAGAGTGGCGAGGCCAGCCGCCCTGGAGAGGGCTCCCGCCTCCTGGGCGGAGGGTTTGGCGAGCGGGTCAAAGGCGGCAGAGAGGATGCCGAGCTGCGATCCTGAACGGGCAGGAATCTTTTCGTGGGCGATACGCAGTGATTCAAGCTGCGGCGGGCAATTTCCCAGCCGTGCTCCATCGGTTACTTCGCACCAGCAGGGCGCGCCCTTGAGTTGGAAGGAGACCAATTCCGTGATTTGCTCGAGAATTTCAGCCAGGGGGCGAGAGCCATTGATATCTTCAAGGATGCGGCCGCGATGCTGTTCCAGCTGGGCTAATGCAGACGTATGCCGGCGCACCTTTCGTTCCAGGGCCCAGCTCCTGGCAATCACGGCGAAAACAATCAGAATCAGAGCGCAGACCACGATGGTCAGATTGCGAACGTTCATCAGGGAGGGCCGGGCGACGACCGTAATATCGTCGTAGGAGCGGAGCAGAATATTGAAGGGCACCTGGGCGATAAATGGACTGGAGAATTCCAGGACGCAAATGCCAGTAACCCGGACCCGTGAGCCCAGAGGAATCTCCCTGATGGCCGCAAGCGGTCCGTTGGGGTGGCGCAAGATGGCGGAAAACTGTTTGCCGTCGACGGCCAGCACCAACTCATCCTGGGATGGCTCCCTAACCTCGGTAACCACCTGGCCTTCGATAGAGACCAGGTCGAGGTGATGACCGGGAGAGTCATAACCTCGCGGGGTGAGCGTCTGCCAGGTTGAGGGAAGCGGGATGACGGGGGCGGAAGTGAGGGTGTCCCGAACTTCGCCATGCACGAGGTTGACAAAGCCCTCGTGAACATCGGGAAAGCCGATGGCATCCGCCGCATCGCCAATGCGCAAGGGTTTGTGAGTCTCGGTTGAGATCCAAATGCTTCTTGCGCCGTCCTCTAAGACCACGGCTGAGCCGGGCTGGTAATACGTGATGATTCCATGGACCCGGACCCGCGGCGTGGAATCGCGCAAATGATGGACGGTAATCACCTGATCCATGGGGGTGAAGGGAAGGGACCATGGATCGGAGTCAGCGGGTTGGATCATCTTCACATTGGAGAGGGATTGAATGTGCAACAGAACCCCGGTCTCATGCATTTTGCCGTCGAATTCCTCTGAGGCGACGCCGGTGAGTTCCACCTCTGCATCCATCAGACGATCTAGAGCGGCGGCATCGTCGCTGTCCACATTGGCATTAATATAGCCGCCATCCATCAGCATCTCCAGGTGGATGTAATGCACGGGGGCTTCGAGGCTCAACAGCAGATCCGCGGCGCGGACGACGCCGCGCACGGCGACCAGCTTGCAATCGGTTTCGGCGCGGATCATCCGATCGAAACTGGCCGGCTCGGGTATCGGCAAGGCGCCGAGGCCCAGCACAGTGACACTATCGGCAACCACAATAGGATTGAAGCTGCCCTGCGTTTTTCCCCGGATTAGAACGCGTTCGCCGGGAAGCAGATGGAGATCCGCCGGAGCCTGGATATAGATTGCAAATTCGCCATCTTGCACGAACAAGTTGGTTTCATAACCGCGATAGTAAGTGACGGTGGCCTTGAAGGCGACAGGCAGTCCTTTGCTGGCCTCGGCATTGCTCAAGGCGTGAATCGTGCGCAGAGATGTTAACGGGGCGGGCGGCTGTGCCCAGGCAATTGTTATGCAGGCGAATAGGATAGCGAAAGTGAGAAGCAATCTCTTCATCGGAATAGAATCGGGACACACCATTGTTGTGATGCCTGGCCCCTGAGAGTTCTTATCGGCAGCGACCGCTGAACTAATTACTGCCGCAGGTAACAGCGGGGAGCCTGCATATGACCGAAGACATGGCACATTAAGGAGTTCTCATCTAGCTCCAACTGAAATCTGGTTGATTGACACTGGAGTATTGAGGCGGTTAATACCGCGCCAGAATTGCTGCGAACTCCAGGCCTTTGTTATGCGCGGACCTCGGCGGAGAGTTCGGAATGGGGGCTCAGCGATAGACTTATTTCGGTTAAGTGTTTGGCGTTTTTGGCTTCATACATGGCGGCATCCGCGGCGTTGAGTAGGTCATCCCTGGTTGTTCCGTCCTGGGGATAGAGGGCTATGCCCACACTCGCCGTACCGGTCAAGGCCAGTCCCTCCAAGGCAAACGGCTCATCGTAGCTACGCTCCAGCCGCTGGGCGATTTCTTCGACCTCGGCGCGGCTGCGCACCAGGGGGACCAGCGCAGTGAATTCGTCGCCGCCCAGCCTGGCCAACTGATCGTGGGGGCGAAGCTGCTTTTTCAGTCGCCGCGTCACTTCCTGAAGGTACAGATCGCCTATATGGTGGCCGTAACGGTCATTGACCTGCTTGAATTCATCAAGATCGATGTAAATGATTCCGAAGATGCCGGCATTCTCGCGGGCCTCGATAATCAGCATGTCCAAAAGCTTCTCCAGAGAAAAGCGGTTGTGGATATCGGTGAGCTGGTCGAACTCCGAACGGTGGAGCAGGTCGGAGTAGAGACGGCGGGTTTCGATGGCCAGGGTGGCCAGCCGCGTTCCGTTGTGGAGAGCCTTGGCTTCGCGGACGGCTGGTGGCGTTCTGGCATCGAGCCCGGCATAGAGCGTGCCCAGCGGCGGTCCGGAGCGTGCAGGAATCTCTGCAAGGACGATGCGCAGGCCGTGCGGCTCCTTAGGGCAGTTTCCCAGCCTTGCTCCACCGGCGACCTCGCACCAGCAGGGAGCGCCCTTGAGCGCAAAGGATACCATCGCCGCAATCTCTTCGAGGATTTCGGCGAGGGGCCGAGCGCCGTTGATGTCCTCTAGAACCTGGCCGCGCCGTTGTTCGATGTAGGCTAACGCGGCGGTTTGCCGGCGCATCTTGCGCTCCAAGGCCCAGCTACGGGCGATTACCGCGAAGACCACCATCAGCAGCACGCCCAGGGCGAGAAGGAGGTTACGCGTGTTCACCAGTGAAGGCTGGGCAACGACCGAAATATCGTCAAAGGAGCGTAGCAGAATATTGAACGGCACTTCCTGAGTGTGGTTGTATGGGTTGGTGCCTTCGATTTTGCAGATGCCGGTGACGCGGATTCTGGAACCCAGCGGTATCTGCTTCATGGCTGGCAGGGGAAGCTGGCTGACAGCGTCGGGGTGACGATAAATGGCGGAGAACAATTGTCCATCCGAGGCCAGGACATACTCGTCCTGCGCGGCGCCCCTGACTTCAGCTACCACCAGGCCTTCAATGGAGACCAGATCGTATAGGTGCCCATCGGGCATATTAGCGCTCCAAAGGGCTAGTTGGCGCCAGGTGGCGCTGGCCGGCGTGAGGGGAGCCTGTACGTGGGAATCCTGGATTTCGCCATGGGTCAATGCCAAAAAGCCGTCATGGGCATCGGGAAAGCCGGTGGCGTCCGCGATATCTCCGATCTGTAAAGGACTGTGAGCCGGGGTCTCGATCCAGAGGCTCTTGACGCCGTCCTGCAACACAACGGCCGTGCCCGGCTGATAGTAAGTGATGCTTCCCCTGACGCGGATTCTCTGCGTGAGATCCTGCACATGATAGCCGGCTAGAATCTTATTCATCGGCGTGATGGTAGCGGACCATGGGCTAGTGCTGGCGCGCTTCAGAATCTTCACGTCAGCCAGGGATGCAACGTGGAGCATAACTCCAGCCTGCTGCATCTTGGCGTCGAATTTTCCCCCGGCAATTCCGGTGACATCGACCTCGGCGTCGAGCAGGCCTTTGAGCGCGTTCTCATCGGTGCTGTCAATCATGGCGTCGATATACCCGCCATCCATGAGCAACTGCAAATAGGTGACGCGCACATCCGGGCTCCATCCCAGTTCGGCGGTGCGGACCACGGCATGGACAGTCACCAGTACGCAGTCGTACTGGGCGCGGACCAACTTATCGAAGGAGGCGGGCACGGGTTTGGGCGGGAGACCGTGGCGGAGCAACGTCACACTATCGGGAATGACAATGGGGTGGAAACTCTCTCGCATTTTCCCTTTTACCAGGATGCGATCGCCGGGAACCAGCTTGGTCTTCGCGGTGTAGAGTACAAATACGGCCGAGTCACCATCCTGGACAAACAGGAGTCCTTGATAGCCGGGAAAGTAAGTTACCGTGGCCTTGAAGGCGACCGGCAATCCCTTGCTGGCCTCAACGTTTGTCAGGGCATGAACGGCATACAGCGTGGTCAGCGGGGCGGGCGCCGCTGCCCAGGCAATCGATGCGCAGGCAACCTGAATGACGAAAGTGAGAAGCAGTCTCTTCATCAGAAACAATTGGGATGCACCGTTGTTATGATGCAAAGCCCTGAGAGTTCTTATCGGCAACTGGCGCTGAACTAATTACTGCCGCAGGTAACAGCCGGAAGCCTGGATATGACCGAAGTATGGATCATGAAGGAATTCTTATCTTCTTCAACAGGAATCTGATTTAATGGCACATGGGGGAGAGTTTGCATGTCGAATTCCGCTGAAGTTACCAACTCCACTCCATCGATTCCGCACTACGGCGCGCAGGCGCAGCCCCCCCGGCGCATCCGGGTGATTGGCGTTCCACTGGACCTGGGCGCCAGCCGCCGCGGGGTGGACATGGGGCCCTCGGCGGTGCGCGTGGCCGGGCTGGAGGCGCGGCTGGAAGCGCTGGGCCACGAGGTGACCGATGGGGGCAACATTCGCGTGGAGATTGCCGAGACGCAGACCGCGGGCAAGGAAAACGCGCACTACCTGAAACAGATTGCCCAGACCTGCATGCGCACCGCCGAGGCCGTGGTGAAGACCCTGGAGGAGGGGATAACGCCGCTGGTGCTGGGCGGGGATCACTCGCTGGCCGTTGGGTCAGTCTCCGGAGTGGCAGAGTTCTATCGACGTAAAGGGGAGAAGATCGGGGTGGTGTGGATCGATGCCCACTCGGACATCAACACGCCGGAGACTTCGCCTTCGGGCAACGTGCATGGGATGCCGTTGGCCGCGCTGCTGGGGATGGGGCCGGACGCGCTGACAAAGATTTTCGGCTATGCGCCCAAGATATTGGCGGAAAACACAGTGTTGATCGGAGTGCGGGAGATCGACGCCGCGGAGCGGGAGAACATTCGCCGCGCCGGGGTGGCCGTATACACCATGCGCGACATCGACGAGCGCGGCATGAGAACGGTGATGGAAGAGGCTCTGCGCGCCGCCGGACAGGGGACTGCCGGCTACCATATTTCGCTGGATATGGACTGGATCGATCCCGAAGACGCGCCGGGAGTGGGCACACCGGTGCGCGGCGGAGCGACCTATCGCGAGGCCCACCTGGCCATGGAGATCATTGCCGACCACGGGCGGCTGCTGAGCTTCGAGATCGTCGAGGTGAACCCGGTGATTGACGAGCATAACCGCACGGCGGACCTGGCGGTGGAGCTGGCTTGCTCTGCATTTGGGAAGAAGATTTTGTGAGGGGCAAAATGTCACGGTGCCTCACCGTTGATTCACGCTAAAATTCATATATGCCTGCCGTCGTGCTTTCACCTCAAGTTCTGGCCAAGTACGAGCCTGTAATAGGGCTCGAGGTCCACGTGCAACTTCTCACCCGCACCAAGGCCTTCTGCGGTTGCCGGAATCATTTCGGAGCGGAGCCCAACACCAACATTTGCCCGGTGTGTCTGGGGTTGCCTGGGTCTTTGCCGGTACTCAATTCCCAGGCTGTGGCCTTCGCCACGCTGGCCTCGCTGGCCCTTAATTGCGAGGTGCGCGAGCGCTCCATCTTTGCGCGCAAGAATTACTTCTATCCCGACCTGCCCAAGGGCTACCAGATTTCGCAGTTCGACAAACCTCTGGCCGAACACGGCTGGATCGACGTGCCGGCGGTCGACGGTGCGATGAAGCGCATCGGCATCACCCGTCTGCACATGGAAGAAGACGCCGGCAAGAGCCTGCACGACGGTTTTGCCGACTCCGCCACGCGGACTTATCTTGATTTGAACCGCTGCGGCACGCCGCTGGCCGAGATTGTCTCCGAGCCGGACATCCGCACACCGGACGAGGCCTTCGAGTACCTGACCCGCTTGAAAGAAATCCTGCTCTATTGCGGGGTTTCGGACTGCAACATGGAGGAAGGTTCACTGCGCTGCGACGCCAACGTCAGTGTGCGTCCACGGGGTCAGGAAAAATTCGGCGCCAAGGTCGAGGTCAAGAATGTCAACAGCTTTCGCTTTGTCCGCGCTGCGTTGGAGTACGAGATCGAGCGCCAGATTGAGGTTTTGGAGTCCGGCGGACACAACGTTCAGGAGACACGGTTGTGGAACTCAGCAGAGGGACGCACCTATTCGATGAGGTCGAAGGAGCAGGCCCACGACTATCGCTATTTTCCCGAGCCGGACCTGCCGCCGCTGATCGTATCGGCGGAGTTTCTGTCCGAGATCAGGAAAAAACTCCCCGAGCTGCCGGAAGCGCGCCGCGCCCGCATGATCGCCGAGTACGAGCTGGCTGAGCAGGACGCGTTCACGCTGACCGCCGAGCGCGAGTTTGCCGACCAATTTGAAGCCGCGGCTAAAACCGCCCGCAATCCGCGCCGCGTGGCCAATCTGTTGCTCAGCGAGTTGGGTGGACGTCTGAAGGCCCTGGGACTGGAGCAGAATCAGTCGCCTATCTCGATGGCGGGCGTGGTCCAGGCCGCCGATCTGCTGGATGAGGGCAAGATCAGCTCCAAGCAGCTTAAGCAGCTCTTCGACGTGTGTTTTGAAAAGGACGAGGATTTTGCCGCCGTCTACGAGCGCGAGAAGCCGCAGCAGATTACCGACACCGGGGCAATCGAATCCCTGATCGACGAGGTCATCGCAGCCAACCCCAAACAGGTGGAACAGTATCGCGGCGGCAAGAAGACTCTTGCAGCATTTTTTGTGGGTCAGGTAATGAAGGCCACGAAGGGGCAAGCCAATCCGGCGCTGCTGAACAAGCTGGTGACGAAAAAGCTGGACGGGTGAAGGGCCGCAACATCCTGAGAACGCCGCAGCTCTTCTCAAACCAAGATGTGGGCCTCCCGCCCGCTCATCGCGATGAGACTGCGATGAACGGGGCACAGCTTCTCAAGGCTTAGGGTGATTCTTCGCTACTGATGAGCGGGCCACCTGCCGCTGCTGAATAAACTTGTGGTGAAAAAGCTGGAGGGGTAAATATCTACTTCAGCTTTAGCTCGACCTCGAACTCTTTGCGCGCGTCCCAGGGACTGATGGTTTTGACGGCGGTTTTTTTGCCGTTCATTTCCGCCCAGAGCTCATGTTCCTCTTCCATTTTCACCCCGGTAAACCGGTACCGGCCTTTCTCGGTAGTTGAATAGCTGCGAATAGCCTTTGATTTCAGATCTTTCAAAAATACGGTGGCGCCGACTACCGGTGCGGAATTGGCGTCCACCACGTTGCCAAAGACTACGCGATAGCCGAGATTCTGCGCATCGGCTGCAAGCGGCGCTAAAAACCCGCCACGTGACCCCAGGGGAAGCAAACCAGCCGCAAGAAGGGCAATCACCGCCCCGGCCGCCAAACTCATGCGATTCAACCTCACTCTTCCTCCTCTTCCTCTTCGAGCAAATCCACGTCGTCCTCGTCCAGGCTATCGCCTACCCGCACCAACTCCAGCGGTTCAACGCCCACTACCTCGTAGTCGGTTCCACATTCATCGCAGGTGATAATGTCGCCTTCTTCCACTTCGTCCAATTCAACGTCTAAATCATTCTCGCATTCAGGGCAGCTGGGCATGGCAGCCTCCTTTCTAAACGATATTTCTTATTACAGGATGACGGAAAATTGTAGTGCGTCTCCGTATATTCTTTGAGAAAGACCGGTCTCCGGTCAAGAGGCCGAAGCCAAACCGGCGCCGGAGTTCCCCAGTGGAAGAATACGCTAAGCGCCTGCCGCTTCGAGACGCGCCGCCAGAGGGGAGATTCCGGACAGGCAGAACTGAAATGCGGGGAGTGTGCAGGCTGTACGCCCTTTTTCAGTACAATCGCCGGCTTCCGGGTTTACCCTTAGAATGATCACCATGCCCAGGCTTGGCTCCACTCCGTTTGCTTTTCCCGAGTTCCATGGCGCTACCCGCCGCCTGGTTCTCTGGAACCTCGGCGCTTACTTTGCGTTGGCGCTGGCGGGTTTGGCTTTCCCACATCCGATAATTGCCTTCCAAGACCGCTTTGGCTTTGTACCCAGCATGTTTCTGCACGGCTGGTTTTGGCAGCCCATTACCTACAGCCTAGTTCATCCGACGCACGCGCTGCTGGGCACGCTCTTCGAGCTTTTATCGCTATGGTTCCTGGCCGGCTTTCTGGAGAACTTTCACACGCGGGGATGGGTCACCAGCCTCTACGCCGTATCCGTGCTGGGAACCGCCCTGGCCGCAACCGCGATTTACGCGTGCAGCCACGCGCTGGGTTATTCGCCAGCCGAAGTTTTGCTTTACGGCTGCTTTGGCGGCATCTTTGGCCTGTTGGTGGCTATCGGCGCGCTTTACGGCGAGATGCAGTTTATGCTTTTTCCCCTGCCCATCGGCATCAAGTCGCGCCACCTGGCCGTCATCTACGCGCTGGTGGCTATCGCCACGTTGTTTTTCGGTGAGCAACGCATCTACGCATTTGCTCAGTTGGGCGGAGCACTGGCCGGCCTCGTCTACATCCGCCTGGCCCCGCGCCGCGGCCTCTCGTTGGGACTGAGCGAAAAATGGTACGCCCTGCGCAACCGCTACTACCGCTGGAAGCGCCGCCGCGCCGCCCGCAAGTTCGAAGTCTATATGCGCTCCCAGGGCCGCACCATCCACGTCGACGGTTACGGACGCCCCATCGACGACGACCCCGACGACAAAAAACGCTGGAACTGAATCAGCACGCTCTCGCCAATTTCCGGTAAAATTATCGTTACATGGCCATCAAAATAGCCTTTCTTTTTCCGGGGCAGGGTTCGCAGTCAGTTGGCATGGGCCGCGAGCTTGCCGATCGCTTTCCTGTTGCCCGCGACACCTTCGCCGAGGCCGACGAGGCGCTGGGCTTCCCGATTACCAAACTGATCTACGAGGGGCCAGCGGCAGACCTCAGGCTGACAGAAAACACTCAGCCCGCCATTCTTACGGTGAGCATTGCCACCATGCGAGTGCTGGCCCTGCATGGGATAGAGCCGGCGCTGGCCGCCGGTCACTCGCTGGGTGAGTGGAGCGCCCACGCGGCCGCCGGGACATACTCCTTCGCTGACGCCGTGCGTTTCGTCAGGGCGCGCGGAAGGGCCATGCAACAGGCGCTTCCCGTGGGCCAGGGCGCCATGGCCGCCATTCTCGCACTCAGCCCTGAACAGGTGACCGAAATCTGTGTTGAAATCGCCCGGGAGACCGGCCTGGTTGTCTCCGCCGCCAACTTCAACTCTCCCGGCCAGACGGTCATATCCGGCGCCCTTGCGGCGGTCGAGAAGGCCTCTGAATTGGCGAAGGCCATGGGCGCGAAGCGCGCCATTATGCTCCCCGTCAGCGCGCCTTTCCACTGCGCCCTGATGCAGCCCGCCCAGGAAGAGGTGGCGCGTGTGCTGGGCGCGATGACGCTGGCCGACCCCCGCATCCCCGTGGCCGCCAACGTTACCGGCAACCTTGTCACGACCGCCAACGAGGTTCGCGAGTGCCTTATCCGCCAGGTCACCGGCGCGGTGCGCTGGGTGGACTGCATGAAGTCGCTGATCAGCGCCGGAACGCAAGCCTTCATCGAGCTCGCCCCCGGCACAGTGCTCTGCGGCCTGCTCAAACAGATCGACCCGGAACAAAAGGCGCTGAATGTGGAAAATGCCGCCAGCCTGGAGAAGACGCTGACGGAACTGGCGGGCATGAATCTCTCCGCTGGATAAAAATAAATGCTCCGGCTTCCGGGCTATTTTTTAGTGGACTTTTTCGCTTCCTCGGCGAGTTGCTCGGAATACATATAAGCGTTTTGCGAGAGTTCGCGAGCCTTCCGGCTGAGTTCGTGAGCGGTCAAATGATCCGCTTTGTTATGGGATTCAGCGGCGGCAATATGTGCGTGAGCTGCGAGGTTGTGAAGTTCCGCGGCTCGATCGTGTGTGCTCTGGGGCATGACGTTCTCCTTGCGTTTCGATGCAAACCGGCAGGCAAAGCCGCCAGAAAGTTATTTCGAAGTCGGCGGAAAGCGCGCGATCTCCATCCTCGCCGCACATCCGCTATGAATCCGGAGCCTGCGCTCCAAAAACTTTCTTTTTCACGCCTCCCCCATGAAAGAGAGGAGCGACACTATGAAATTCCCCCAGGCCCTTCCAAAAACTGCACGTCTTCAGGCGAAAAGGTCAAGGTATGGTCCTTCGGGTCATAGTCCAGATTGATCGCCTTGCTCTTACGCTCGTTAACAAAGGTTCCGGTCTGGAGCACGTTGCCCATCATGCGCGCGGCTGCAATCCGATGGCTGTGAATCTGGCCATATTCATTATCCGGACTGGCCGCGTTCCAATCTTTTTCAAAGCGATCGAAGGTGTAACCGGGATGCTTATCCGGATGTTGCTGCCAGTTCTTGTCGTGAATCCAGACGCCATAGGCTGCGGGCAAATCGTTCTTTTCAATATCTGTGAAAAACGCATTCACCGTAATTCTTCCCAGCAGATGGTTGTTCCACTGCCAGGGCCAGTCCACTGGATGGCCGGCCACCAGCCACCAACTCACAAACAGCACCAACAGCAGTCCCGCAGCGCTGTACAGAATCACACTCCGGCGGTGTTCACGGGCTTCGTCATACGCGGGAGCATCAAGCAGGGTCATGGAAGTTCCTTTTAGTTTTCAGTAGTCAGTTCTCAGTTGTCAGTAGTAAAAACACTCAACCAGCGGTCAGATTCATTATCGCTCTTCACTCTCTCATTAGACACCGGAGAATCGCGAACAGTTCCCTGACGCGGGAAACTGACAACTGAAAACTGACAACTGATAACTAGTCTCTGCTGTACGTCGTCCTGCTCTTCTCCGCCTGCCGCTCCAGGGCCAGCTCGATCAGCCGGGTAATCAGCTCCTGGTAGCTGAGCCCCGAGGCCTCCCACAGCTTGGGGAACATGCTGATGCTGGTAAATCCTGGCATGGTATTCACTTCGTTCAGATAGATGCGCCGCTTGCCCTCTGGCTCCATCAGGAAATCCACCCGCGCCAGGCCAGCCAGGTCACAGGCCCGAAAGGCCGCAATCGCCAGCTCCCGAATCAGCTTGGTTTCGGCCTTGTTCAGCCGCGCGGGAATGACCGCTGTCGAGCCTTCGGAGAGATATTTTGCCTCGTAATCGTAGAACTCCTTGCAGGGGACGATCTCTCCGACCACGCTGGCCTGGGGGTTGTCGTTGCCCAGCACGGCCACTTCGAACTCCCGAGCCTTGGCCTTCTTGCCGCCCACACCCTGCTCCACGATCAATTTGCGGTCGTATTTGGCGGCCAAGTCGAGCGCCGGTCCCAACTCCTTGCGGTTATGAGCCTTGGAGATGCCCACCGACGAGCCCAGATTCGCCGGCTTCACAAAGACTGGGTACGTGAGCGCCGACTCGATCTGAGCGAACGCCTTGCGCGGCGCGCGTTCCCACTCCGTCCGGAGCAAGGTGACGTGCTTGACGATGGGCAGGCCGGCCTGGGCGAAGAGCCTCTTCATCACGTCCTTGTCCATGCCCGCCGCTGAGCCCAGCACGCCCGAACCGACATAAGCGATTCCCGCCAGCTCGAAGAGTCCCTGGATTGTCCCATCCTCGCCAAAGGTGCCGTGCAGTACGGGAAAGACCACATCGAGGGATTGGCCGCTTAGCGCCGCGTGGCTGTCCAAAGCCGCGACTCCGCCCCGAGTCAGCGCCATTGCCGGTTCCGGCGCCAATAGCGTAGGCTGCCCTTCGGCCAGCACACGCGCTCCCGGCGTAGCCGCCGGATCGCCTGCCCGCAGTTTGGTTGGCTCCGCGGCACTGGCCCCCTCCAGCAGCCCCTGCGCCGCCCCCGGGGTCAGCCAATGCCCGGCTTTGTTAATGCCGATGGGCACTACGTCAAATTGATTGCGATCAATGGCTTGCAAAATCGATGCCGCCGAGAGCAAAGAGACTTCATGCTCCCCGCTCCGTCCGCCAAAAAGAATCCCAACGCGCAGTTTTTTTGTCATTTCTTCTCCATTGTAGATTGAAAAACCGCAGGGTCGCACATGCGACGCTGAGCCGAAGAAATTCCTCGCTACAAATCCCCTCACGGGCGGTGCTGCATGGGGCTATACTCGATTCCTGCGCGTCTAACCCGGCAGAGGCGATCCGTATTAGACTGTGGGCGAGGGCCGCGATTGTGCCTCAAAGGGGGTCTTATGATGAACCTGAGAATGGCGATCTGGATGACTGCCGGAGCGCTGCTGCTTGCGGCGCCGGCGTTTTCGCAGAGTACGGGGCAGGGACGAGCCGTGGTGACAGTTCTCTCCAAGCAGCATGGAGAGCTGCCCGCGAACATCTCCCAACAGGACGTGAGCATCAAGGTGAACGGGAAACCGTCCATCATTACCAGTTGGATACCGCTCAAAGGACCAAACGACAGGCTGGAACTGGTGATTCTGATCGACAGTTCGGCCCGCGAAAGCGTGGGAAGCCAGTTCGGCGACATCGAGCATTTCGTCAACGGCCTGCCGCCCAACGCCAAAGCCGCTATCGCGTATATGCGCAATGGGCAAGCTATCTTTGCCGGCCCACTGAGCGCGGATCACGCCCAGGTGCTGCGCGCGCTTCACCTGCCCGCAGGCTCACCGGGCTCGAGCGCCAGCCCGTATTTCTGTCTCTCTGACCTGGCCAAGCACTGGCCATCCGGGGATCGCGGGGCGCGGCGCGAGGTGGTGATGATTACCGACGGCGTGGATAACTATCAGCCGGAGCTTAATCTTGATGATCCCTATCTCCAGGCCGCAATCGCCGATTCGGTTCGCGCGGGCCTGGTGGTCTACTCGATCTACTGGCTCAATCAGGGTCATGCCAGCGGAACCATGTATATGGAAAATGTCGGCCAGAGCATGTTGACTGAGGTGACCGAAGCGACCGGCGGCAAGAACTTATGGAGTGGAATCGGAAACCCGGTTTCGCTGCAGCCGTATTTTGAGGAGCTCGCCCGGCGCCTGGGAAATCAGTACGAGTTGGGCTTTTCCGCCAGCCTGGATCGCAATCCGGGCGACGAGACTTTGAAACTGAAGGTGGGCGGGCCGGCGCTTGAAGTTACGGCTCCCAGGCAGGTGTTTGTGGATCGGGCGGGCGCGGGGGAGTAGGAACTGCGGGCAGTGATCATTTTTCGGGACGCGCTCCACGATGAGTTGCGTTCACGATTGGAGCGTGTGTTTTACCGGTCGCATACAAGGACCAATCCGCTTGCACCCTCGCTGCTAAACTAGCATCACATGATTCTCCCGTTCGTCCGCGAGATCTTCGCGGAGCTGGAGCACGCTTCGGGATTTGAGCGCGTACGCAGGCATCTGAGCTTGGGTACGGGGCGTAAGCGTGTGTCCGGATTGACGGCTACGGCGCGGGCGATCTACCTGCCGCTGATGGCGCGAGCCGCGCGGCAGCCGGTGATTGTGGTGGTGGCCGACAACAAGGCCGCCGAGGCGCTGGAGCCGATGCTGCGCGCGGGGTGCGAGCTGACCGGCGCTGTCGATCCGTATCAGGTAGTGCGGTTTCCGGCCCACGATGTGCTTCCCTTTGAAAATCTATCTCCTCATCCCGATGTGCAGGAGCAGCGGGCGGCCGCGTTGTGGAAGCTGGCCACCGGCGCGGTGTCGATTCTGATTGCGCCGGTGGAGGCTGCGGCGCTGAAGCTCTTTGATCGCGACTATTACGCCGGCCTCGCAGTGACGCTGAAGCGCGGCGAAGAGGTGGACGTGGAGGCGCTGACTGCGCACCTGGCCTCGGTGGGCTACACGCAGATGGACCTGGTGGAGATGCCGGGGCAGTTTACGCGGCGCGGCGGAATTCTGGACATATATTCGCCGGAGTCGGACCGGCCGGTGCGCATCGAGTTCTTCGGCGACGAGATTGAGACCATTCGAAAATTTGATCCGGAGACGCAGCGCTCTCAGTCGGCGCTGGACGAAGCGCTGTTATTGCCGCTGACAGAGACGCCGGTGACTGAGCGTCTGCTGGCCGCGGTGCATGGGCGGCTGAGCAGGCAGCGCGTGGCAGCGGAAGACGAGGAGATGGCTGCCGAGTTGGCGGCGGCCGGCGGAGTGAGCGTCTTTCCGGGATGGGAATTTTTCTCCGCTGTGGCCGGAGCGGAGAAATCGCTGCTCACTCTTCTGCCTAAATGCGCGCTGTTTATCGAAGAGCCCTCGATGGTGCGCAACCAGATCGATCGCTGGTGGAACAAGGTCGAGCAGCGCCATGAGCGGTCCGCGATCGGCTCGCTGATTCGTCCCGAGGACATCTATCTTCGGCCCGAGATGTTAACGGCGCAGCTGGACGCGCACATGGGGCTGGATATCGATCAACTGGGCGTGGTGGATGTATTGGATGCGGACACGACTCTGGGCGAGATCGAGTTGAACACGCGGCCGACGCTGAGGTTTCATGGTTCGATTCCAGCGCTGACCGAGCAGTTGCGAACGTTGATGGCCAGCGAGACGCGGATTGTGCTGGCCGCGCCTCATCAGGGTGACGTGGAACGGCTGGCCACGGTGTTGCGCGAGTATCAGATTCCTTATCGCTTGGGCAGCCGCAATCCGCATCCCGGCGAGACGATGCTCGATGAGGCGAGTTACCTTGCGGGAGACCTGCGTGTGCCGGTGATTGTGCGCACTCCGGTGGCCTCGGGCGTGAGCTTTCTGGACTCGAATTTGATTTTGTTCGGGGCCAACGATCTTAGCGACGAAGCCGATGTTGCGGCACGGCCGGAGCCGAGACGGTCGAAGACGGCGGCCTTTGTTTCGGATTTCCGCGACCTTGCCATCAGCGACTACGTGGTGCATGTGGAGCATGGCATTGCGCAATATCAGGGACTCAAGGAGATTGTGCAGGACGGGCTTCCAGTGGAGTTCATGGTTTTGGAATTTGCTGAAGCTGCCAAATTGTATGTGCCGCTCACTCGCCTGGATTTGATTCAGAAGTACCGTTCGACGGATGCGGGGCCGGCGCCGGCGCTGAACAGGCTGGGTTCACAGCAGTGGACAAAAACAAAAGCAAGAGTCCGCAAAGCCATGCAGGATATGGCCGGGGAGTTATTGAAGTTATATGCGCAGCGTGCCACAGCGCAGGGTACAGCTTTCTCCAAGGACAACGAGTTTCAGAAGGAGTTTGAAGACGCGTTCGATTACAGCGAGACCGACGACCAGGTTACGGCGATCCGCGCCATCAAATACGACATGGAATCGACCACGCCGATGGATCGCCTCCTGTGCGGCGATGTAGGCTATGGCAAGACAGAAGTAGCTATGCGGGCGGCCTTCAAAGCTGTGCAGGACGGAAAACAGGTGGCGGTGCTGACGCCGACCACGGTTCTGAGCTTTCAGCACTTCGAGACATTCAAGAAGCGGTTTGCGCAGTTTCCCATCAACGTGGAGATGATCTCGCGCTTCCGCACGGCTAAAGAACAAAAGAAAATTGTCGAACGGGTGGAGACGGGCAAGGTTGACATCCTGATCGGCACGCACCGGCTGCTCTCCAAGGACATCAAGTTTCAGGACCTGGGCCTATTGGTGGTGGATGAGGAGCAGCGCTTCGGCGTGCGCCACAAGGAGCGGCTGAAGCAAATGCGCAAGGAGATCGATGTGCTTGCTATGAGCGCCACGCCGATTCCGCGCACGCTGCATATGTCGCTGGTGGGCCTCAGGGACATGAGCGTGATTGAAACGCCACCCAAGGACCGCATGGCGATTCAAACTGTAGTCGCCAAGTTCGACGAGAAGATTATTCGCTCGGCAATCGAGGTGGAGCTAGAGCGCGGAGGCCAAGTGTACTTTGTGCATAACCGCGTGGAGTCGATCTACGAAATTGCCTCGCGCATACAGGAGTTAGTCCCGGCGGCGCGCGTTTGCGTGGGCCACGGGCAGATGAGCGAGACGGAGCTGGAGCGCGTGATGCTGGCCTTCATGCGCCACGAATACGATGTGCTGGTGGCCACTACCATCATCGAGAACGGTTTGGATATTCCGCTGGCGAATACCATGCTCATCAACCGCGCTGACCGGCACGGGTTGAGCGAGTTATATCAGTTACGCGGGCGCGTGGGCCGTTCGAACCGGCGCGCTTATGCGTACTTGCTGATTCCTCCAGAGCAGGAATTGACTCCGATTGCGCGCAGAAGGCTGGCGGCGTTGAAGGAATTCAGCGATTTGGGCGCCGGATTCAAAATTGCCGCGCTGGATTTGGAACTGCGCGGCGCGGGTAACATGCTGGGCGGAGAACAGAGCGGGCACATCGAGGCTGTGGGATTCGAGTTATACACCTCCATGCTGGAGGCAGCGGTCAAGGAGATGAAGGGCGAGACCAGTGAGGAGCGGCCGGCGACGCAACTGAATTTGGGCATTGCGCTGCGCATCGACGAGAGTTATGTGCCTGAGGAGAACCAGCGGCTGCGGCTCTATAAAAAAATCGCGGGCTCGGCGAGCGAGGCGGCGGTTGCCGAGGTGCGCGCCGAGTTGGAAGACCGCTACGGCGCTCCGCCGGACGCGACGGTGTACCTGCTGGAGGCGGCGCTGATCAGGCTGGAATGTGAGCGGCTCGGCATTATGCAGGTGGATCGCAAGCGCGGAGAATTGCACATTCGCTTCAGAGAGAATGCGGTTATCGATCCGCGGCAGTTAATGAGATTAGTCGAGCGCAACGCAAAACGTGGTGCGCAGTTCACGCCGCAGGGTGTGCTGAAGTATCCTTTGGTTGCGACGCGGTCCGACGAAGTATTACTTGAAATTCACGAATTACTTGCTGACCTGGCGCCGGCTCCGGTGAATGCATAGGAAACGAAACTTGATGATGAGAGGAAACATGAAAAAAGCCGCAGTATTGTTCACGATGGGAGTTTTTATGGTTTCGTCTGTAACTGTTCATGCCGCGAAAGAAAACTGGAAGCAGCAGTTTGAGAAGGTCTCCGACGAATACTTTGACCAGGTGTACTTTCGCTACAGTCCGACGCAGGGGACGCAGGTTGGCTACCACCAATACGACGCGCAACTGGAGGATTATTCGCGCAAGAATATCGACGCCGAGATTGCCGCACTTAAGAAATTCGAGAAGCGCATCGAGGCGATTCATCCCAATAGTGCTGCGGGCGATCTGGTACCGCGCAGCGACCGCGAGATAGTGCTCGCGAACATTCGCTCGCAATTGCTGACGTTGGAGGTGATTCGCCCGTGGGAGAAAAACGCGGATGGGTATTCGAGCACCTGCGCGAACGGGGCGTTTGTGTTGATGGAGCGCAAATTTGCTTCGCCGGACGAGCGGCTGCGCTCGCTGGTTGCCCGCGAAAAACAGATGCCGGCATTGTTGGCCGAGGCGCGTGTGAACCTGAAGAATCCGCCGCGCGTTTTTACGGAGATTGCTATCGAGCAGTTGCCGGATATTGTGAGTTTCTTTGAGCACGACGTTCCTACGGCCTTTTCCGATGCCCAGGACACGGCGCTAAAGGCCGAGTTTGCCGAGACCAATGCGGCAGTTATCTCGGCGTTGAAGAGCTATCTCGACTGGCTGAAGACGGATTTGCTGGCTAAGTCAAATGGCGACTTCCGCATCGGCGCCGGGACCTTCGCAAAAAAACTACAGTATGACGAGATGGTGGACCTGCCGCTGGACAAGTTGCTGGAGATCGGCTGGGTTGATCTGCGCAAAAACCAGGCACACTTCAATCAAATTGCCAAAGAGCTGGAGCCTTCGAAGGAGCCGCGTGCGGTGCTGGAGGAGTTAGGCGAGAATCATCCCGCGCCCGAGCAATTATTGAATAGCTTTCGCGCCACTTTCGACGGACTGGCAGGATTTATTCGCTCGCATCACATCGTGACCATTCCTTCGGATGTGCGGCCCATCGTAGAAGAGACTCCGCCCTTTATGCGCGCCACGACCACCGCCTCGATGGACACGCCAGGGCCGTTCGAGACGCATGCCACCGAGGCTTATTTCAACGTGACTCTGCCTGACCCTGCGATGACGCCCGCGCAGGTTGAAGGCTATATGCATTCCTTTAACATTGGCACGGTGATTTCTACGGCGGTGCATGAGGCTTATCCGGGCCATTACATTCAGTTCTTGTGGTTGCCGCAGGCGCCGAGCCGGGTGCGCAAGCTGCTGGGCGCGAACACTGACGTCGAGGGCTGGGCGCACTACTGCGAGCAAATGATGCTGGACGAAGGATACGGCCAGCCAGGAGCCGGAGCAAAAGACGAGCGTGAATCACAGTTTCTTCGCCTTGGCCAATTGCAGGACGCGCTACTTAGAAATGCGCGCTTTATTGTCGGCATCGAGATGCATACCGGCAAGATGAGCTTCGATGAGGCAGTTGCTTTCTTTCAAAAGGAAGGCTATCAGTCCAGCGAATCGGCAAAGGTAGAGACCAAGCGCGGAGCCGGAGATCCGACATATCTCTACTACACACTGGGCAAGCTGGAGATCATGAAGCTGCGCGAAGACCTGAAGAAGAAGCAGGGTACGGAGTTTTCGCTGGAGAAATTTCATGACGACTTTCTGCGGCAGGGATTTCCGCCGATCAAGATAGTGCGCGAGGCGCTGCTGGGGGATGATTCGCCGGCGCTGTGATAGGCTCGGTCCTTGCCATTTCCGGAATACGCGCGGCAGGGTAGGGCTATCGGATTAAACTCTTTAATAGTCGAGGGCGACGGGATGAGCAATCAGGTGCGCAAGGCGGTATTTCCGGCAGGCGGACTGGGCACGCGGTTTTTGCCGGCCACCAAGGTGATCCCCAAGGAGATGCTGGCGCTGGTGGACAAGCCTATCATCCAATACGGCGTAGAAGAGGCAATTGCGTCGGGCATCGAGGAAATCATCATCGTCACCGGCCGCGGCAAGGGAGCTATCGAAAATCACTTTGACCGCAGCTTTGAATTGGACGCGGCGCTGGAGCAACAAGGAAAGCTCGAGCTGCTGGCCGTGTCGCGCGGCGTCTCCTCGCTGGCGCGAATCAGCTATGCGCGGCAAGAAGAGCCGCTGGGCCTGGGCCACGCCGTGTTGTGCGCCAGGGACCTGGTAGGGGACGAGCCGTTTGCCGTCATTCTGCCCGACGATGTGATTGACGCTGAAGTTCCTTGCCTGAAACAGATCATGGAGGTCTTCGACGAGAAGGGCGGCTCGGTGTTGGCGACGCAGACCGAGGAGGGCGAGGCGATCAGTGCCTATGGCGTGCTGGCCGGCTCGCCGGATCCCGGCAACTGGCGGATCTTCAACTGCACCGGCATGGTGGAGAAGCCGAAGTTTGAGGATGCGCCGTCGAAGCAGGCTATTGTCGGGCGCTACGTGCTCACACCGCGTATCTTTGCGCTGATCGAGCAGACCAAACCCGGCAAGGGCGGAGAGATACAACTCACCGATGGGATTCTTGCGCTGCTCAAGGAAGAAAAAGTATTCGGCTACACCTTCGAAGGCAAAAGATTCGACGCCGGCGACAAGCTGGGCATGTTAGAGGCGACGGTGGAGTTTGCGCTAAAGCGCAGCGATCTGGGGCCACAGTTTCGCGAGTATCTGAAGGGGCTGAAGCTGTAGGACGGAGTTAACGTGAGCCACAATGCTAACTCCACTAACTCCGCATCCTTACCCTTTCCACTTGATGTTGCAACCGATGGAGGGGCGCTGATCCGTTGGCACCGGCTTGCCCGCGAGCACTAAGTCGATGGCGGCGCGCAGGTCTTTGCCGGTTATGGGGATGCCGTTGCCGGGGCGGCTCGAGTCGAACTGGCCGCGATAAACCAGGCGGAGATTTCCATCGAAGAGAAAAAAGTCTGGCGTGCAGGCGGCCTTGTAGGCACGCGCCACGGCCTGCGTCTCGTCGTACAGATAGGGAAAGTTGAAGCCACAGATTTCAGCCTGCTGCTTCAGCCCGGCGGGATTGTCTGCGGGATGGGTTACGGCATCGTTGCTGCTGATGGCGACGAGGCCGAGAGGCTTGCCTGCGTAGTCCTTGCCCAATGCCGCCAGGCCCGTCTCGATGTGCTTGACGTAGGGGCAGTGGGCACAGATGAACATGACCAGCAGCGCCTTCGAGCCGCGAAAATCGTCGCGGTGGACCGTCTTGCCTGTCACTACGTCGGTGAGTGAGAAGTCGGGGGCCGTGGTGCCCAGTTCCAGCATGGTGGATTCAGTAAGTGACATGATCTCTCTCCTTATAACTCCTTGAAGCTTAAAACAGCGGTGTCTGGCGGCCAGGCATGGTCAGGCCGAAGTGTTCATAAGCCAGTCGCGTGGCTACACGGCCGCGCGGGGTGCGGTCGAGGAATCCGATCTGGATGAGGAAGGGCTCGTAGACTTCTTCGAGCGCGTCTTGCTCCTCGGCCAGGGTTGCGGCCAGCGTGCCGAGGCCGACTGGCCCGCCGTCGTATTTCTGCATGATGGCCAGCAGCAGGCGGCGGTCGATCTCATCGAAGCCGTGGGCGTCCACTTCCAACATGGTGAGAGCGGCTTTGGCCGTGGGGTGATCAATCACGCCTGTCCCGCGCACCTGGGCGTAATCGCGGACGCGGCGCAGCAGGCGATTTGCTATTCTCGGTGTACCGCGGGAGCGCAGGGCAATCTCCGCCGCGCCATCCTGGTCGATGGGAATCTGCAACACCTCGGCGGAGCGCGTGACAATAACGCGCAACTCTTCCTCTGAATAAAATTCCAGGCGCAGCAGAATGCCGAAGCGCGAACGGAGCGGTGAACTCAACAGGCCGGGCCGCGTGGTGGCGCCGATGAAGGTGAAGGGACGGATCTCCATCACGTGGGTGCGCGCCGCCGGACCCTGGCCGATGATGATGTCGAGCTTATAGTCCTCGAGGGCGGTGTAGAGCTTTTCTTCCAGCACCGGCTGCATGCGGTGAATTTCATCGAGAAAGAGCACCTGGCGCTCGCGCAGGTTGGTGAGGATGGCGGTCAGGTCGCCCTGGATTTGCAGCGCGGGGCCGGAGGTCTGTTGGAAGCCGACATCTAATTCATTGGCAATGATGGTGGCCAGGGTAGTCTTGCCGAGGCCGGGAGGGCCGGAGAGCAGCACGTGGTCCAGGGCCTCGCCACGGGATTTGGCGGCTTCGAGAGCGATGGTAAGTTGTTCTTTTGCCTTCGATTGCCCGATGAACTCGCCCAGCCAGCGCGGGCGCAGTTTCAGCTCAAAGCCCTGCTCTTCGTCGGCGCGCGTGGCGCTGACCAGCCGTTCGGGGGTGTTGTCGCGGGCGATGGCCATGCTGAGGAGAAGTGTAGCCGGTGCGGGGTGCGCCGGGCAAAGAACAGTTGAGCGCGGGGCTTGCAGTTTTGAGGGCTGGCCTGCTTCGTTAACGCAGCAGAGATGAAGTTCGCAAGCGCCCGTAAATGCTTATTAACTGATTTGATTCCGTATGAATAGGGACTCTTTATATGGAATTGGCGCGCAGCGACTAGAGAGCCTATAGTCGAATGTGGATGATAATCTCCGGTTTCGCCAGGGGAAGGCGGAGCCGAGGCTGTTGGAAACGCCAGGAGACCCAAATGTTGAATCGCTTCTGCTTCGGAGCGTTATTGATTGCCTGCCTAGCCTTGCCATTTACCGGCTGCAACAACGCTAGTACCGGGCTGGATTCCATTTCGATTTCACCAAATGCGTCTCTGCAATTGGTGGTAGGCAACCCAGCCACCTTACAATTGACGGTCACCGGTTCATACGGCAATGGGAAACATCCGACCACCGGGCCTGTGGCCAATGTCACATGGACATCGTCAATCCCGAACGTGGCAACGGTCAGTTCCACTGGACTCGTAAGTGCTGGCGTGACCGCTGGCGACACGACGATTACAGCAACCGCGCCAGGCTTCAATGGCCCTGTTACCGCCACCGTAGAAGTTACTGTAGTAGGCGGAACTGGTAGTGGAACCGGAACGACATCCTACCCCGTAGATACTCTTACCATCATTCCCAGTTCTCAATCGGTTGCAATACCTGGGGATACCAGCCAATTCATCGTCATTGGAACGGACTCGACAGGCGCCACGGAAGACCTTACAAGCTTGTCCACATGGACATCGAGCAGCACGCAGATTGCCACGATTGGCAGCGCCGCGATTGCAGGTACTGTTCCGGGGCTTGCCACAGCGGTGGGCAAGGGGACCGTGACGATTACTGCCGAGTACACCAACATCGCCGCCAGCACCGTGGCGACGGGCACTGCGCTCTTTACAGTCGTCAGCGGAGGAGGAGCCCAGTCCATCACCGCGCTGTCTCTTATTCCCGGTTCGGAAACGCTGTCAGCCTCGGGCCAATCAGGCCAGTTCATTGCGCTTGCCACTATGGGGAGCTCCGGTCTTACCGAGGATGTAACAAATTCGCAGCAGATCACGTGGAGTTCCAATATTCCATCGATTGCTACGGTCAGCACGACCCTCGCGCCTACGCAAACCTGCACTCCGGTATGCGCCAACGACCCGCCTGGCCTAGCCAAGGGGGTGAACGTAGGTACAGCCAACATCACTGCTGAATGGACGAACCCGGCAAGCGGTTCCACGCCAGCATACGTGGTGAATGCTACAGCATCTGTCTCGGTTACAAATACTCCTCCGCCGGAGCCTATTACTTCGCTGACTATTATTCCGGGCACGCTTACAGTTGGAAATATACAAGGGTCCGGACAATTTTTAGCGATTGGAACATTCTCGACTGCTCCATACGTCAGGGATCTGACCGACTCAGTCACCTGGATCTCTTCTTTCCCCAATATTTTCCCCGTTGACACCAACACAGGGGGGAATACGGGCGCATCGGCGGGAATTGTGACTGCCTATGGGAATGGAAGCACAACCATCATTGCGGAGGCAAGTTCAGGCGGGACCAGTCCTTCGATCCAAACTGCCACGGCAACCTTCAGTTGCCCCCTGGTTCTGCCCTGCCCCTGCACCGTCGCACAGGGCTGCGCATCTGATATTACGAGCTGCCCCAATGGTCCCATCGCAGGTTCATGCTACCCCGGCTCGCAGGGATCCGCGCTCCTGTCGACTGTGACCGTCTATAACGAAGGCGTGAACAATACGAATTGGCTGGTAACGGCTCCTTCCGCCACGGGTACCCCCAACGTGATCCATTGCGGCCCCGGTTGGACTGGCGCTGGCGGCTCCGTTTGCGTGCAGACCTACCCCATCAGCGTAAGCCCGCCAGTTGTATTCACTGCAACGCAACCTGCGGGCAGCACGGGCACCTTCGGCGGATGGTCCTCGAACTGCACACCTGTTGTTAGTCCCACGAACTTGACAGCTACTACTCCCACTGCAAACGGGCCAAACTATTGCGCACTGAATCCTACGACCTACAACGAAACCGTGGGAGCCATCTTCAACTAATCACTCATCCGCATTGCTTGCCAGCAAAGCCGCTCTTCGCGAGCGGCTTTGCTGCGTTTGGTGGTAATGTTTGAGGCTGATTGCAGGCCGAGAGGCCGAATTTCGCGTCAATTCTACTGTGCGTCGATTCCAGGCGAGTAGTAAAGCAAGTCAGCCGGTGTGCGCGCCGGAAGGGCAAAGTGGGCGTCCAGATCGGCGGCCAGGACAGCCGAGACTTCAGGGTGTCCAGGCTGATAGTGCACGCGAATGCGTTTGTTCTTCAGCAACTCCAGCCACTCCCACGCCAGCTCCTTGTCGGGGAATGGGCGGAAATACTCTCCGTGGTAATAGCTGACCTCGTCGCCATCTTGGACGGTATAGGAGTATTTGAAGGTTGCGTTAAATTTGCGCTGACTGCCGTAGAATTTGGTTCCTGTGGCTACGTCGATGTCCTTAACCTGCCCGTCCGTGACCGGCCAGTGTTGCGCCAGCCGCGCGTTGCGGCGCTTAACCCACGAACGGAAAAACTGAGCGATCGCCGCCCCCAGCGGGACGAGAAAATTATGCAGCGAGCCCCAGAAATGAAAATGATCCCACTTCACATGCTTCAGCAGATCGATAAGGTTGGGGGCCGTCACAGAGCGTAGCCTCTATTGGGAGTTATTTACCACGATACAACATGTCTGCGCTTCGTTGGATCATAGCGCAGGCGCGTTGACCTCAGGCCAGTAGCGGAAGCCGCGAAAGATTGCCTGGCCCTGGCCGCAGGCGTAGATGGCAGGGCGAAGATCGAGAAAGCCGCCCAGCACGTTGTGGTGCAGGCCGGAGACCTCTGCCGAGGATTCTTTCTTTTGCCACGCCTGGCCGGGAATGCGGAAGTAAAAATCCACTTCCTGGCGGTCGTTGACTACGCGCAATGTGGCGCGGGTGGCGCCCATATCCGTGCGGTTCTTCACCGAGCCGTTGGGAATCTTGATCTCGATGCCATTGGGCGCGATAAGAATGCCGGCGACGTGGCCGGGATCATAGAAGAGCATCAAGCCTGCCTCGCAACCGGGCGAGACTTCAATGTCGATTTCGACCGTGTAAGAGTGTCCGCCGACGGGGGTGGTGAGGGCGCTGGAGTCAGCCAATGAGCTGCCGCGCGCTCCCAAGACAAGAGAGCCGTTGCCGGTGGTGAAGCGCGTGGGGTCGTACTCTCGCCAGAAGGCCCATTGCAGGCCGAGTTCTGGGGTCGTGAAGTCGTCGGAGGGGGTAGAAAGGGGCTGCTGGCCAGCGCCGCACGGCAACTGGATTGTGCTGGGAATGGGAGTAGGTATGGGTGAATCGGCGGTGATGCCGTCTGGGACGCGGAACCAGCCGTCGGGGGTCCACTCGATGGGCAGGAGAAGCAACTGGCGGCCGAGGGTTCGGTAACCCTTCTCATAGGCATGAACAGTCATGTACCACTTGCTGTCCGGCGTATCGACAAGGCGGCCGTGACCGACGCTGAGCCAGCGGTCGTCGCGCGAGGGCGTGTGAACGACGGGATTGTAGGGGGAGTACTCCCAGGGGCCGTCGGCATGGCGGCTGCGCGCAGAGACAACGCCGTGGCTTGTGCCGGGGCCGGCGGTGCCTCCCTCGGCAACATTGAGGTAGAACCAGCCATTGCGCTCCAGCAGCTTGGGCCCCTCCAGGCAGGTGCATTCCATGCGGATATTGGCAGGCATCGGCCATGCGTCGAAGACTTTGCGCGGAGGTGTCTTTACGGCCAGGCCGTCCGCGGTAAGTTCGGCCATGCGTCCGCCGGCCATGTGCAGATACCGGCGGCCATTCTCGGTAATGTGGGCGGGATCGATGGCATGGATGCCGAGATCGATGGGCTCACTCCAGGGTCCGGTGGGGTGGTCGGCGTAAACCACGTGCAAACTGCCGTCGGCGGGGAAGTAAATGTAAAAGCGGCCTTGATACTCGCAGAGATAGGGCGCCCAGACCGTGCCATAGTAGCGGTGGAGCGCGGCAGCTACGGGCCGCCAGTTGATCAGGTCGCGGGAGTGCCAGATGAGCAGCCCGGGCGCGTAATCGAAGCTGGAGTGGGTGAGGTAGAAGTCGTCGCCAACACGAATGGGGCTGGCGTCAGGGTGGTCGCCGCCCATGATGGGGTTGCGATAGACGTTCGCGGTTTGTGCCAGGGCGAAACCGGATTTGAAGGTGTGGGCGAGTGCGGCGCAGGCGGCGGTGTTCAGAACGAAGCGGCGGCGTGTCAACATGGCAGGGTCAGTGTAACGTCGAGAGGATTGTGGAGTAAAGTGAGTACGCCACCGGCCAGGGAGTGCCGTTTAGACTGGTTAGGTCCAGGAAAATGATGCCCCGCCGCTTTCAACGAATTCGACGCTTCCATTTCAATCTGCCACAGCGCATTGCCGCGGGGCTGCTGGCCGCATTTCTAGCGCAAGGCCTGTGGCTCATCGTCCACCAGACGCTGACCGATCGCGATTACCAATATGCGCGTTGTGGTCGCGAGATGTGGGAGCGGCCGTCGCAACTGGCCGGTTCCCTCACCAGTTGCGGCAACATTCACGATGGCATTCTGGCCTATCGGCTTGCTGGGTTGCCGCTGACGCTGAATCTGCTGGCCGAGCGCGGGCTGGACTACATTCGCAAGCCTGAAGACCGCGTGGTGCAATCTGGCGGCGAGCTTTCAACTTGGGAGTTGCGCCACCAGCTCAGGTACACCTTACTGTTGCTCCACCTGCCGTTTCTGGGAGCCGGGTGCCTGTTAGGCGGGTGCTTGTGGTGGGTGACGCGGCGGCTCTATGGCAATCTGGGCGGCTACACTGCGCTCGGGCTTTACTGCTTTTCTCCAGCGATACTGAAGGCTTGCGTGACTCCCAACGCTGAGGTGCTCGCCGCGTTGGGTGTCTATGGCGGCGTCTACACCTGCATTGGTGTGGCTCATGCCATGCAGGGGCCGCGGCGGAAATGGCGTCCGCGTATCGTTCTGCTAACGGCAGCCTTTGGGCTGGCGGCGGCTTCGCACATTGTTGCGCTGCTATTGGTGGCGATACTGGGCCTGGCGGCCATGTTGTGGGTAGCCGAGGGGCGCAGGTGCCCGACTTTGCCGGTGGTGCTCTTAGCCATAGCCGGGGCACTGATCTTTGTCTTTGCATGTTACGGCTTCTCTCCAGATGCCTTCAGCTACCTCTTCCGTTCCGCTTCGTGTCTCGTTTGGATTTCACTCGACCCTGCTGCCCGGTTCTTCTCAGCGCTGCCCAACGCTGGGATCACGGTGGCTGCTGCAGCAGCTTTGGCGTTGTTTCTGGGTCTGCGCAAGTCACGCTACTTCGGCAATACAACTCCGCTGCTCTGCGTCCTGGTTCTAATTCTTCTGGTCACAACAGGCGTACCCAGCGCTCCCTGGCTCTGGGCGCTGCCCTTTCTGCTTACGTTTGTCGGCGGAGTCTTTGCTGATGCCTATGAGGGGCCAAGGGGCCGTCTGGCACAGTGCGCAGCCGGAGCCATCGTGCTGCTTCAGGCGGTCTTCTGCGTGTTGAACCTACCGGCTCTGCTGTGAATGTGAGAGCAGAAAGAGAGCCATAAAAACTCCGGAAACATGGCTAAATTTAGGCCTAAAATCCGCCGCGTGGCGTGCGCATATGCGAGCGTCCGATTGGGCGCCTCATGATAGTCATAAATTCAAGCAAAATAAGGACTTATTTCTTTCAATCGACCTTGCTAAACCCCCGCCCAGACGGGTAAAATAGAAGCAAGCCCACGCCAGGCCGGCCCCGCTTTTTCCGGACCTTTTCCGACGCCTTCCGGCGGGCATGAAAAGACCACTATGCCAGACGATCAAAATCCCCAGCTCCCTCTTGAAGGGGTTACCCCGCCCCCCACTAGCGCCAGCCTCATCCCCATCAATATCGAAGAGGAGATGCGCCGCTCCTATCTCGACTACTCGATGAGCGTGATTATCGGGCGCGCGCTGCCCGATGCTCGCGACGGCTTGAAGCCCGTGCATCGCCGCGTGCTTTACACGCTCAACGAGATGGGCTTGCAGCACAACAAAAAATACACCAAATGCGCCAAGGTCGTCGGCCAGGCGATGGGCGTGTACCATCCCCACGGCGACTCGGCCATCTACGACACACTGGTCCGCATGGCCCAGCCTTTTTCGCTGCGTTATCCGCTGGTCGACGGTCAGGGCAACTTCGGCTCGGTGGATGGCGATCCGCCCGCAGCCATGCGTTACACCGAGTGCCGCATGGAGCGCATTGCCGGCGAGATGCTGGCCGACATCGAGATGGAAACCGTGGACTTCGTGCCCAACTACGACGAGTCCACCTTCGAGCCGACGGTGCTGCCCACGCGCATCCCCAATCTCATCGTCAACGGCTCCAGCGGCATCGCCGTTGGTATGGCCACCAACATTCCGCCGCACAATCTCACTGAAGTCGTCAACGCGGCCATCGAGTTGGTCAAGAATCCCAATGCCGGCCTCGCCGAAGTGCTCAAGCACGTGCAGGGCCCGGACTTCCCCACTGGCGGCTTTCTCTACGGCAAGTCCGGCATCCCCAACGCCTACAAAACCGGCCGCGGCCGCTTCCTGATGCGCGCCCGCACCGCCCTCGAAAGCCTGACCAAGGAGAAACAGGCGATCATCGTCACCGAGATTCCCTACCAGGTGAACAAGTCCAAGCTCATCGAGCGCATTGCCGAGCTGGTAAACGAAAAGACTATCGACGACATCGGCGACGTGCGCGACGAGAGCGACCGCGACGGCATGAGAATCGTCATCGAGCTCAAGCGCGGCGCGCAGCCGGAGATCATCCTCAATCAGCTCTACAAGCACACCCAGATGCAGGAGAGTTTCTCCATGATCTTTCTCGCGGTGCTCAACGGGCAACCGCGGGAGCTGCCACTCGATGCCGCCATTCGCTGCTTCATCGATCATCGCATCGATGTTGTCCAGCGCCGCACGGTCTTCCTGCTGCGTAAGGCGCGCGAGCGCGAGCACATACTGGAAGGCTACAAGATTGCCCTTGACAATCTCGACACCGTCATCAAACTCATTCGCGCATCGGGTTCGCGGGTTGAGGCGCGCGAGAATCTCTATGCCTGGGGAAAGGGCAAGGCGATTGTCGTCAACCTGGGCCGCGAGCGGCTGGCGAACGAAGAAAAAGGCCTCACGCTGCGCCAGATCGACGCCATCCTCGAGCTGCAACTCTATCGGCTGACGCAGCTCTCCATCGACGAAATCCTGAATGAGTTGAAGCAGAAGCGCGAAGAGATCGCCGAGTACGAATCGATCCTGGCCAGCGAGAAAAAACTGCGCAAGGTCATCGTGAAGGAGCTGGAAGAGGTGCGCGACAAGTACGGCGATGCGCGGCGCACGCAGATCATCGATGAATCCGCCGAGTTGCAACTCGAAGACCTCATCGCCGACGAACAGGTCGCGGTTACGGTCAGCCACCAGGGCTACCTCAAGCGCACCCCCATCAGCATCTATCGCCAGCAGCGCCGCGGCGGCACCGGGCGCACGGGCATGAAGACGCGCGAGGAGGATTTCGTCGCCCAGTTGATCGTGGATTCCACGCACGCCTTTCTGCTTTGCTTCACAAACGCCGGCCGTGTTTACTGGCTCAAGGTCTACGAGATTCCAGACGTGGGCGCGGCGGGCAAGGGCAAATCCATCCAGAGCCTGCTCGACTTGCAGCCCGGAGAAAACGTGCGCGCCATCCTGCCGGTGCGTGACCTCGAAGAAGAGGGCAAATTCATCTTCTTTGCCACGCGCAATGGTACCGTCAAGAAAACGCCGCTCAAGGACTTTTGTAACGTAATGTCCCGCGGAATTATTGCGATTGGTATTGATGACGGCGACGAGCTGGTCAAGGCGCGCATCACCGACGGCAACCAGATCATCTTCCTGGCCACGCATCTCGGCATGGCCATTCGCTTCGACGAGAACGACGTCCGCTCCATGGGCCGCCCCGCTTACGGCGTGCGCGGCATCGAGTTGCGCAAAAACGACTACGTCGTCGGCGTCGCCGTCACCCCCAAGAAGCACAAGCCGGGCGAGTACCTGATTCTCTCCGTCACCGAAAACGGCTTTGGCAAGCGCACCAATGTCGAAGAGTACCGCTTGCAAGCTCGCGGCGGCATGGGCGTCAAAAACGTGGCCGTCACCCCGCGCATCGGCCGTGTCAGCGGCATTCAACTAGTGGACGATACCTCGGAGCTGATGGTCATCAGCCAGTTCGGCAAGATCATCCGCATCGACACCACGACCATCCGCGCCGCCGGCCGCGCCACCCAGGGCGTCCGCCTGCTCAACCTCGAAGCCGACGACAAAATCGCCGCCGCCGTCATCATTCCGCCCGATGAACTGAACGGCAACAACCACGACGAGCCAACGCTGTTGCAGTAGGGCTGCGTATTCAGCGGTATGCACAGATCTCAAAATCGAGGCCTGTGTCTCACTTTGCTCCGCCTTTGTCATAACCGCTGTCCCACTCGCCACGCTCGCGCAACTGGGCAATCTCCTGGCGAGCCATCTCCTGGGCGCGCACGTAATCCGGCTTGCCCACGCGGTTCAGCGGCATCTGGCCGGCTTCGAGGATAATCCAATGCCGCGGCCGCATATAGGAGGCCAACGAACGCGCGTGCCGGTCCAGTTCCTTGCTGTTCAGTTCCACTCCGGGTCTCATCTCCACCACGGCTACAGGCGCTTCGGAGACGACTTCATGCGCCACTCCGACAACGACGCAGTTGGCCACCTTTTCCGCCAGTATGCAGATATGCCGTTCCACATCGCCAGGAAATATCTGGTAGCCGAAGGATTTGATCACCCACTTTTCCCGTCCGGTCAGATGCAATCCCGAGGCGTCTCTGTAGCCAAGATCGCCGGTATATAAAAAGCCGTCGTGCGAGATCGCTTGCGCGGTGGCTGCGGGATCGTTGACATAGCCAAGAAAGGTTTGCGGCCCGCGAAAGCACAGATGGCCAATCTCGCCCGTGAGCAACTCATCGCCAGCGCTGCCGTCGGCGCGCATGTGTTGGCGAATGGTGCAGGGATAGACGGGCATGTCCACTCCAAGCCCGGCGAGAATCGTCTCCTGTTTGGACGAATTCAGGTCCGCCGCATTCGCCTGAATGTAGGTGCAGAAACCGGCGGCTTCTGTGAGTCCAAGTCCTGTGCCGATCACCGGCGCCATGGCGGCAAGCTGGTCCAGGAAGGGCCGCGAGACCGAATGTCCGCCGTATGCGGCAAATTTCACGCTTGAGAGGTCGTGGCCAGCATAGTCCTTCAGCATCCACTCCAGGTTGTACATGGCCGGAATCTGGGCCATGATCTCTACGCGATGCTGTGAAATGGCGCGCAACGAACGGCTGGCGTCGAAGATCTCCAGCAGAACCGCTGTGCCTCCCCCGAAGAAGGTGCTCATCATCGCCTCGGTTTGTCCGCCGACGTGCGACGCGGGCAAATTGACCAGCGTGCGTGTGCCGCGGTCTCCGCCAAAAAATGCGCCGCAGATGCACATGTTTTGCACTGTGATGTTGCGATGCGAAAGCAAGGCCGGCTTGGGCGAGCCGGTTGAACCGGTGGTAAAGATGACCAACGCGCCATCGTCCTCGGTTACTGCGATTCCGGCCAGCGTGGAAGAATCTGCATCTGTGGCGGCGCGAGCCGCCTCTGTAATCGACGCAAAGGATTGCGTGCCGGCAATCTCTTCTTCCGAATCCACAACGATGAAATGCTGAATCCATTTGCACTGCACTTGAATGGCACGCCATAGCGGACGAAGATCGAGCGGCGCTTTCACTCCCAGAGCGGCAAAGCCTCGTGGTTTTAGGATTTCCAGCGCTCGCATCACCTCGGAGGGGGACAAGCGCAGATCCAGCGGAGCGACGATCACGCCGATTTTGAAGCAGCAGTATTCCAGCAAAACGTGATCCACGGTAAGCGGCAGCAAGGTGACCAGATAATCGCCCTTGGCAAATCCCAGGCGCAACAATTCTGCTGCCATCGCCGTAGTGATGCGGTCGAAATCGCCCCAGGTGACCGCGCGATCTCCCTCAGCGCTGAGCATGGCAGCGGCTTCCGGGTGGACCTCGGCCCACTTCGCCAACACTCCGTGCAACAGATGGCGATCGGCAAAAACGCTTTCGTAATCGTCGAGGGTAAATTGAGGCATGTCCATAGGTTCACCTGGTTTTGTTCCTGAACCAGTCGAACATTCACAGCGGCGCGCGTCAAGGGCAGTGTTGAGCGGCCATGGACGCGTCAATTATCAGACAAAGCCGCACCTTGTCAGGTACTCGGAAACAAAGATCAATCAGCTTACACTGGAGTTGCTCTGGATTCTCCGCGCACTCCTTGGTGCGGCAGTCCTTTTCATCACTATCCTGTTGGCTGTGCTCTCTGTGAGTGCGGCCAGCAGCTCGCTGGCTCCCTCGGAACAGCCGTGGAAGAATACCGCAACCGCTTTTCACAGGTCAGGTTTCGTAACCCTGTCGTTCAATGATTTTTGATTTTGCAGGATTGGCCCTTCAAGGTTACAATCGCGGCCATAGCCAAATGTGGCTGAGCGAGGGGAATATGAGCGATACAGTAGTTGAGTCCGGAGCCCAGGCAACCGGCCTTTCCCAATGGCAGCGCGTTGCGAATACCTTCACAGCGCCATCGAAGACCTTTGAGGACATCAAGCGCGGCAACAAGAGCTGGTGGATGCCGTTTGTCATCATGGCATTGGTTAGCTACTTATTTTTTGCGGCCGTCTTCGTAAAGATAGGCATGCAGAAGGTCGTAGACAACCAAATTAAGCTCGATCCGAAGACGGAAGAGCGGTTGGCGCAAGTGCCTGCGGAGCAGCGCGAAACGCAATTGAAGATATCCGTGTACATAACCGAGGGTGTTTTCATCGCCCAACCGGTCATAATGCTGGCAGTTGTTGCGCTGGGCTCGCTAGGGCTATGGGGCACCATCAACTTTGTCTTCGGAGGCAAGGCTACCTTCGGCAGCATTTTTACTGTATGGATGTATGCCGGTCTGCCGGGAATCGTAAAAGCATTACTGGGCATTGTGGTGATCTTCGCGGGAATTGATCCAGACTCATTCAATATCAAGAACTTTGCACCTACGAATTTGGCGGCCTTTGTCTTTCCCAATGCGGCGGAGGCCAACAAGGCACTCTATTCCTTGATGAGTTCGCTGGATGTGGTTACGATCTGGACACTGGTGCTGCTGGCGATTGGAACGGCGACGGTGGCGGGCGTCAAGCGCAACTCCGGCTACATCGCGGTCTTTGGATGGTGGGCGATCTTTGTGCTGATTGGAGTGGGCATAGCGGCAGTCACAGGCTGATGCAAGGATTGAGTTTCAAAACAACAGCGCGAATCCCATCCGGATTCGCGCTGTTGCCGTTTGCAGGTTGAAAAAAGCTGTTAGCTGATAGCTGTTAGTTGTTTACTCCGTCCAGCGGCGCAGAATGAGCGAAGCGTTGATGCCGCCGAAGCCAAAGGAATTCGACAGGGCGATGTCGAAGCTGTGGGCGACGGCCTTGTTAGGCACGTAGTCCAGGCGGCACTCCGGGTCGACGTTCTCCAGGTTGATGGTGGGTGGCAGCATTTGATGCTGGAGAGCCAGCACGGTGATGCCGGCTTCCAGTCCTCCCGCGCCGCCCAGCAGGTGGCCGTGCATGGACTTAGTGCCCGAGACCTTGAGCTTGTGGCTGATTGCGTGCTCGCCGAAGACTGCCTCGATGGCCTGCGATTCATTGCCGTCGCCCGCCGGGGTCGCGGTGGCGTGGGCATTGATGTAGCCCACCTCTTCCGGCCGGATGCCGGCGTCCTTGAGGGCGGCCCTCATGCTGCGCTGCGCGCCCTGGCCTTCGGGAGCGATGCTGGTGATGTGATGGGCATCGGCGCTCATGCCGTAACCGATAATCTCGGCCAGAATCTTGGCTCCACGCTTTTTGGCAAATTCCAGCTCCTCAAGGATGAGAATGCCTGATCCCTCGCCGATGACGAAACCGTCGCGATCTTTGTCAAAGGGCCGGCTGGCGCGGGTGGGCTCGTCGTTACGTTGCGAGAGAGCGCGCATGGCGGCGAATCCTCCCACCGAGAGCGGCGTGACTGCGGCCTCGGCGCCGCCGGCGATCATCACATCGGCGTCGCCGTGCGCGATGATGCGCACCGCGTCGCCGATGGCGTTGGCCGAAGTGGCGCAGGCTGTGGCCGTAGCCGAAATCGGCCCCTGCGCGCCATAGCGGATGCTGATATCGCCCGCAGCCATGTTGATGATGGCCGCGGGAATGAAGAAGGGCGAAATCTTGCGCGGGCCGCCTGCAAGCAGAGCCGCGTGCTCGCGCTCGATGATTTCAAAGCCGCCGATGCCCGAGCCGATAAAGACGCCAACATGGTCGGCGATCTCCGGGGTGATCTGGAGACCCGACTGTGCCATAGCTTCCTGGGTGGCGGCAAAGGCAAAGTGGATGAAGCGCCCCATCTTGCGCGCTTCTTTCTTGTCCACGAAGTTGATAGGGTCAAAGTTTTTGACCTCGGCGGCAAAGGTGGTGGTGAAACCAGTGGTATCGAAGGCCTGTATGGGGCCCATGCCGCTGGCGCCGGCCAGCAGCTGCCGCCAAACCTCGGGCGCGGTATTGCCCAGGCCGCAGACCAGCCCCAGGCCGGTGATTACAACTCGGCGAGTCACTGGCTACTTGCCGCCTTTCGCATTCTTCTCGATGTACTCGATCGCGTCCTTGACGGTCTTGATCTTTTCGGCTGCTTCGTCGGGAATCTCGATGTCGAAAGCCTCTTCGAACTGCATCACCAGTTCGACTACGTCCAGCGAATCCGCGCCCAGGTCTTCCTGGAAGCTGGCGCCGGGGGTGACTTCGGCCTCATCCACCTGCAACTGCTCGACGATGATTTGTTTCACTTTCTCTTCAACGGCCATGCGTGTTTCTCCTCGTGATTTTAAGAACTTGAAAATCTCTCCGGGGCTTGCCTGTTCAGCCTACCGGGTCACGGCAGGGGAACACAACCACTACGCCTGAAAAATTGCGCATGGCCCCGAAATTCAAGTCTACCGGGCCGGTGGGGGGGTGTAAAGCAAGGGACTAGGGACTAGGGACTAGGAAATAGAAAACTTGACTGATTTTGCCGGGAAAACCACAGGTAAAAGGCGTACATTAGGCGAAGAGGGTTTTTGCCGTGGGAAACTCTGCCGTTGTCTTTGCGCTGGTCGCTGTTGCCATCTTCCTTCTGGGGCTTTGGTTGGGATTCCGGCAAGGCCGTTCGAGCGTCCATACCACGCTTGGACTTGATGCCTTTAAGGGAGTTGCAGCCGATGCTCTTCGCGCTAACGCAGAGTCGTTTTTAGACCTTGCGAAAGAGAGACTTGGAGGTCAAACACGCGAGGCTGAGCTGACCCTGGAGGCGAAAGAACGGGCGATCAAGAATCTGCTGGACCCGCTGGGAGCCGCGCTCAAGAGCCTCGATGAGCAGGCTCGCGCCATGGAGGTGCAGCGTTCAGGGGCTTACTCCAAGGTGGAAACCCTTGTCGAGAATATGCAGAAGTCGATTCCCGCTTCGCTTGATGCGCTGAAAAACGAGACCGCGCAGTTGGTCACCGCGTTGCGAGCTCCCAAAACGCGAGGCAACTGGGGCGAACTGCAATTGAAGCGCTGTGTGGAGTACGCCGGAATGGTGCAGTACTGCTCTTTCTCAGAGCAGGTGACGGCACGCGACGAGGACGACAAGATGCTGCGCCCCGACATGACCATTCAACTGCCCAATGGCCGCGAAATTGTTGTCGATGCCAAGACTCCCCTCGATGCCTTTCTCGACGCTGGCAGTGCCGCCGATCCCGCCGCGCAGACAATGCGTTTCGCTGCCCATGCGCAGCGCGTCAAAGCGCATCTTAAGGAGTTGTCGGGTAAGGCCTATTGGAAGCAATTCGAGAAGGCTCCGGATTTTGTCGTCTGCTTTTTGCCCAGTGAAGCGTTGTTTAGTGCGGCTCTGGAGGCCGACCCGTCTCTGATTGAGTTCAGCGCGCAGAACCATGTGGTGATGGCGACACCGACAACCTTGATCGCTCTGCTGCGGGCTGTCGAGTTTGGCTGGCAGCAGACGGAGATTACCAAGAACGCCAAAGCTATCCATGAGATGGGCAGGAGAATCTACGAAAAGCTGGTGGTCGCGCAGGGACACGTGACCAAGCTCGGCAACGCGCTCTCAAGCAGCGTCGATTATTACAACAAGTTTCTCGGCACCATCGAAGGCAAGGGTGGAGTCTTCTCTTACGGCAGGCAGTTAGGCGAACTGGCCCACTCCGATGGCGAGTTAGCCGAGATCGTGAAGTTGCAACCCGATGTGCGCGAGATGGAGTCGCTGGAGTGGTCGCAACCGGGGCTGTCCATCGCTGCCGGTGGTGGCGAGTCCAGTGACCCGGAGGACTAGCCCAGCTCCGCAAACACAGCCCGCATTCGCTTCCAGGTCGTCTCCAAATCTTCCGGCAGGATGCGCGTTTCGGCAATCGCGGTCATGAAGTTGGTGTCGCCCAGCCAGCGCGGCAGGGCGTGCAGATGCAGGTGGCCTTGGACGCCGGCTCCGGCGGCTTGTCCCAGATTCATGCCAAAGTTGAAGCCCTGCGGACGGTAAAGCCTCTCCAGCGCCTGCTCGGTGCGCTGCGCCAGCTCGATTAGCTCATGGGCTGTGGCGGCGGGCAGCGCGGCCAGACGGTCCAGATGGGCGTAGGGCATCATCATCACGTGGCCGGAAGTGTAGGGAAAGGCGTTCAGGCAGACAAAGCAGTGCTGGCCGCGATGGACCAATCCGCCAGCAGCTTCGGCCTCCTCGGACTTCATGCCGTGGGCAATCGCGTAATCAATGCTCGCCAGCAGGTTGCAGAAGACGCAATGGTGATCGCCGGGCCAGGCTGCCAGGCTCGGGGGAACGCCGGGGCGGTCGGCGCTGTCCGCTGTAGTGATGTAGGCATAACGCCAGGGAGTCCAGAGAAGGTCCATGGGTTGAGTTCCGTCTGCATCAGTATAGAGGTTTGTTGCGCGGGAGAGCTGACAATCGCAAGCCCATTGTGCTGAGCGCGGCGCGTGTGAAAATACGGTAACCACGCGACTTCTGCCAATCGGTTGCATTGACGGGGGAAAGCGGCGGTTGCTACACTGGTGAGCGTAGCTTCCTGCGCGGATTCCAGCAGAGAGTTGCGGCCGCCCCTCCAGACAGCCGCCACCTGCCGGGTGTTTCCCAAGGAAAACAGTCGTATTCCACGCCAGCCTGACCGGCGGGAAGGACTGTTCCTTGTGAAAGCACTGCGGTCACGGGCGTGCGGTCGCGGGCAGGAGACGGCCTACGGCATCGCTTAAGGTAATCGCACCTGAGGGACCATCCCCAGCGGCAGGCAAGTTTTCGCCGCGGGAATAAGGAATCGCGGAGCTGGTAGCAATGGCAAACGTCGTCAATCCCGAACCTGAGAGCATAACCCTGATCACTGAATTGGAAAGCTCAACCCTTGAACCTGCGGCGGAGCAAGAGCAGCCGTCGCCTGAATCCACGTCCAACACCGAAACCCCCATGGCAGTCGTAATTCCCGCGCTGGACGCCGATGCCCCATCCAAGCCTGTGGCTCCTGTAGCCGAAGATACGGCCGTAACGGAAGCCACTGCGGAAGCCGCGCATACAGACGAAGTTGCAACGGAAGTTCACGCGCAACCCGAGTCCACTGCCCAGGCCGAGACGATTGACGTACCGCCGCCGGTGAAGGCAGCTGCGTCCGCAGAACACAGTCTGGACCACATGGACGACTTTTCCGCCGCCCTGGAGGCCTTTGAACGCGAGCAGGCCGCGGAGGCCGCTGCCGTTGAAGCCTATGGCGACAAGATTGTCTCTGGCACGGTAATCAAGCAGACGGACAAGCATCTGGTCATTGACGTGGGCCTGAAATCCGAGGGGCTGGTGCCGCTCGAACAGGTTCTGGATCACGCCGGAGCAGTAAAGTTCCAGCCCGGCGACACGATCGACGTGGTGATCGAGCGCGAGGAGCCGGAGGGCGGCTACCTGGCAAGCTACGAGCGGGCGCAGCGCCTGCGCATCTGGGACACAATCGAGAAGGCTGCCGCCGACAAGACCCCGATCATGGGAACGGTGGTGAGCCGCGTCAAGGGCGGCGTGACCGTAGACATCGGGCTGAAGGCGTTTTTGCCCGGCTCGCAGCTTGAGATTCGTCCCGTCCGCAACCTGGATGGTTATTTGGGCCAGCAGATTGAGGTCCGGGTCATCAAGCTCAATAAAAAGCGCGGCAATGTGGTGGTTAGCCGCAAGGAAATTCTGGAAGAAGAGCAGAACGCCAAGCGCTCCACAACGCTGGAGCAGATGAGCGAAGGCGCGGTGATGACCGGCACGGTGAAGAACCTGACCGATTACGGCGCGTTTGTAGATCTGGGCGGAATCGACGGTTTGCTGCACATCACCGACATGAGCTGGGGCCGGCTGACGCATCCCCGCGACCTGGTGAATGTGGGCGACGAGATTCAGGTCAAGGTGCTCAAGTTCGATAAGGACAAGCAGCGGGTTTCGCTGGGCTTCAAGCAGTTGACGCCCGACCCCTGGCTGGATGCTACTGAGCGTTACCCGGTGGGCGCGCGCGTTCATGGACGCGTGCTTTCGGTCACCGACTACGGCGCGTTTGTGGAACTGGAGCAGGGCATCGAAGGCCTGGTTCACCTCTCGGAGATGACCTGGTCCAAGCGCCTCAAGCACCCATCGAAGCTGGTCAAGCCAGCCGACGAAGTCGATACCGTGGTGTTGAGCGTGAATCCCGCCGATCGTCGCATCTCGCTGGGCATGAAGCAGTTGATGGAAAACCCCTGGGAGAATCTGACGGAGAAGTATCCCGCCGGCACAATCGTCGAGGGCCGGGTGCGCAACCTGACCGACTTCGGCGCCTTTATTGAAATTGAAGACGGCATCGACGGATTGGTGCACGTTAGCAACCTAAGCTGGACCAAGCGCGTCAAGCATCCCTCTGAAATTGTGAAGAAGGGCGAAAAGGTGAAGGCTGTCGTTCTCGGCGTGGAGCCGCAGAATCGCCGCCTCTCGCTGGGCATCAAGCAGTTGCAGCCCGATGTCTGGGAGAGCTTCTTCGCGACGCACAGGGTTGGCGACCAGGTTCACGGCAAGGTGCTCAGAACGGCGCAATTCGGCGCCTTTGTTGAGATCGCGGAGGGCGTGGAGGGTTTGTGCCACATCTCTGAGGCCGGCGAAGACGCAGCTTCCAAGCTGGAAACCGGCCTGGAGCACGACTTCAAAATCATCAAGATCAACGTCGAAGAGAAGAAGGTAGGTTTAAGCCTACGCGCCACTTCGGGCCACGAGGCTAGCCGCGCTCATGTGGAAAGCTACAAGAAGGAGAGCCATAAGGCTCCCGTCTCCAGCTCCACCACCACCCTTGGAGACCTCATCAACCTGCGGAAGAGCGAGAAGAGCGAAAAGAGCGAGCAGTAAGGCGCTTTTCTCAAGCAACGCACAAACGCACAACGGCCACCCGAAAAGGGTGGCCATTGCGCGTTCGATCCTCAAACGCTTATTACAAACATATTCACAAATAGAATCTGGCCCGTAGCAAATTAACTGATATCTAATCGTAATTAAGATTGACTTTTCCGGCGGGGAAAGATATTAATGATCAAATATATTTCCTCAGTGCAAGAGGGATCGCCGAAATAGGTGACCCGTTGAGGAAGTGTATTTGCCTCTATTGAGCAATTTCTGGGACTAGAATCTTCAAAATGAAGGGACGATCATGAAGAAATCACAGATACTTGCAGCTATGATTCTCGGGCTTGCCAGCGCGATCGCGGCAGTTCCCGCATCCGCGGACTCGCTTTTGTACAGCAACATTGGCCCGACGTCTGATGCCACCAATAGCGCCGTCGGCTTCGAAATTGACACCATCTCAGGACAGATAATTTCGGATTCGTTTACACTTACTTCGAACTCAACGTTAACCAGCCTGAACTTCGACGCTTTAGTCGCCGAGGGATATTCGCTCACCAGCGTGGAATGGTCAATCGGGACCAGCCCCGGCGATAGCACGGATGGGACCGGAACGGTCACGGGCACTGGCTTAGTTTCCCAGGGAACAATTACGTCTGGCTTGTACGGCGCTGTCGACGAGAGGTACGAATTTACCCTTCCTGATATATTACTCGCCTCCGGAACCTATTACCTTACGCTCCAGAACGCTGTGACATCAAACAATTCCTTTGCGGGATGGGACATCTCAAATGGGCTCTCGTCCGCATATGTCAGTTATTCTGAGGGCTCCATCAATTGGTCTGGGGGCTCCTATGATTCCCTAATTGATTCCGAATATACAGGCACTAACTCTGAGACATTCAACATCGATGGCAACAGTACCATAACGCCGGAGCCGTCCAGCTTCCTGTTGCTGGGCAGCGGGCTGGCGGGGCTGGCAGGACTCAACAAACGCAAGCTGGCGACATAGAACAAGAACGAGAAGTAAGACGCTTAACTCAAGCAAGACAGCAACGGCCACCCGAACAGGGTGGCCGTTGTGCGTTTAGGTCAGCTAGCGATTCCTCGTCCTCAAGCCCGCTTGCTGTCAAGTTGCCGGAGAACAATCGCGATTCCCAGAGCAGCAAGCAGACATACCAGCCCGAAAAGGAAGACGCTGGAGTAGCCGTAAAGGCCGATGACCGCGCCGGCCAAGGGACCAGTAAGGAAGAAGGAAACGTCGGCAAAGGCGGTGTAGACGCCCAGGGCAGCGCCGCGATTGTTGATGGCGACACGCTTGACCGCTTCCATGCCGAGGGAGGGAAAGACCAGAGAAAAGCCGAAACCAGCTATACCAGCGCCGGTGAAAGCCATCCACGGCGCTGGCGCGAGCCACAGCAGAAGCATCCCCAGGGATTCGACCGAGAGGCAGGTGATCGCCACCGGGTATCCGCCAAAGCGGTTGATGGTCTGAATAAAGAGCAGGCGCGCGGCGATAAATGCGAATCCAAAAGCCGTGAGGCACAGGGCGGCTCCGTTCCAGTGACGGCTGGCATAAAAGAGGGTGACGAATGTGGCCAGCACGCTGTAGCCTATGCCGCCCAGAGCCAGGCCCATGCCATGCGGGGCTACGCGGCCCAATACATGGTGGAAGGGAAGGCGATCGCCGGGGTGCACAGGGACAGGGCTCTTGCGGCAGGCCAGGGAAAAGCTAAAGGCGCCAATCAGCAGGGTCACTAATCCGATAGAGGCCAGACCCATCTGCGGATTCCCCCAGAGCGACTCAAGAAACACGCCCAGCGGAGCGCCCAGCGCCATGGCGCCATAGGTGCTGATGCCGTTGAAGGAGATGACTTTGGCAGTGCTGGCTTGCCCGGCGCTGGTAATGCCCCACAACGTTGATCCGGTTGAGCCGAGGCTCTCGCCAACGCCTAGCACCAGGCGGCTGAGCAGCAGTGTAAAAAAGCTGAGCCATGGTATGGAGTGCAGTGCGGCGGCAACGATCAACACAGCTCCGCTCAGCGAGCAGGCGCCCATGCCCCAGAGCACGGAGACCTTGGCGCCGGCGCGGTCGCTGATGCGTCCTGCCCAGGGGCGGCTGGCGAGGGTGGCGATGTACTGAATGCTGATAACCAGGCCTGCCAGCGCCGCGCTGTAGCCCATGCGCAAATGCACGTACGGAGGAAGTACGGCCAGAGGCAGTCCAATAGAGAGATAGACCACAAAGGTGAAGTAGACAAAGCTGATGATATGGCGGGTCGAGCCGTTGGCGTCAACCGATGGTGAATATGAATCGATGTCAGTTGTAGATATTTCCATGGTTTAGGTTGCAGTCCTGAGATGGACAGGGTCTACACCTAGTATATCGAATCACTTTGTCTCCCCCATGGCCCACAGGATGCCGTTCTCGATGATCCCGTATAGGATTGGATTTGCGTAGTCCTCCTTGTTGTGCCCCAGCGCCAGGTAGAACTCCCGTCCGCCATCGAAGCGGTGATACCACGCCAGCGGCAGAGGATTGGGGTAGACTGAAACGTCGATCTTGATTGCGTCAAGCCCGGTCAGCTTGGTGCGATCGGTTACCAGGACCGGATGGATGTCGGGGTTCAGATGATCCATGAAATAGCATTCGTCTGTCCAGACAAACTGCGCCGGAAGACCTTTGACCGCTGGAAAGGCCGAGTCAGTCACCTGTACGGTAAACGGTTGCATTTTGGGATGGGCCTCAAACAGGCCGCCCAGCACCAACTGGAAGTAGGGCCAATCGCGCTCTGAACCAGAGGCAGAATGGATTCCGACAAAGCCCCCGCCGGCCTGGATGTAGTGCTTGAAGGCATTGCGCTGCGCATCGTTTGAAAATGCCTCATTGTTGCTGTTTGAAAAGATCAGGGCGGCGTACTGCTTCAGATTGGCCTCAGTAAACGTTGTTGGGTCGTCCGAGACATCTACCGCAAACCCTTTTTCCGCACCCATTTTCCTGATGGCTGCCACGCTGTCCGCAATGTTGGCGTGCACATACCCCTTGCCGTCACTGGTGTAGTTGCGGGTGTAGACAAGTACTCGCGGCTGGGCCAGTGCAGCGGCCGGCATCCCTGTAACCACTCCCAGCAGCAACAGTTGCGCAATACCAGCAGTCAGGTTTGGGTGCGCCAGAGAGCAAATCAAATTCGCAAGTCGATGCATAACTCTCCATTCTTCTTTTCATGCCATCATAAACCTGCCGCCGGGCTCCACGCCCACTAAACTAGAGATATGCTGAGCTATTCCGTTGAACATTTCGGTTGCCGGGCGGCCCGCGCGGATGGCGAGGCGGTGAGCGAGCGGTTGCGCGCCGCGGGGCTCTGCGAAGGCGAGCCCTCGGCGGCTGATGTGGTGGTGGTGAACACGTGCAGTGTGACGGCGGAGGCCGATCGGGCGGCGCGAGCCTTCATCCGCCGGACGCACCGGTTGAACCCGGCCGCGAAGGTCGTGGTGACCGGCTGCTATGCGCAGCGCGCACCGGAGGAGTTGGTGGGCCTCGAGGGCGTGACCGCAGTGGTGGGCAACAGCCACAAGGCGCTTGCGCCGGAGATCATTTTAAGGCTGTTGGGGCGCGCAGCATTGCACGAAGGCAACGGGTTAATACAGCTACAAACTGCATCAAACCTCGAGAGAGTGTTGAGTGAGCAGTTGAACCCTCCGCAGGTGGTCTGGGCGGATGACCGGTTTGCCCACTCGTTTCTTGAAGAGACGCAGATCGTGCCCGGCGCGCAGACCCGGCCCAACCTCAAAATTCAGGAGGGTTGCGGAAACCGCTGCTCCTTCTGCGTGATTCCGCAGACGCGCGGCCCGTCAAAGAGTCTGCCCCATGCAGTGGTTCTCCGTCAGGTCGAGGGATTTGTGGAAGCAGGCGGCAACGAACTGGTGCTCTCCGGGATCAATCTGGGGCGATGGGGCAGAGATCTCGAAGGCATAGGCAGACAGACGCTGGCCGGGTTGGTGCGGCAGATCTTCGAGCGGACGGCGCTCAATCGTCTGCGGCTCAGCTCGATTGAGCCGATGGATTGGGACGCGGAGCTGGTGAGGCTGATTGTGGAGTTCGGCGGTACACGGCTGGCGCGTCATGCGCACCTGCCCTTGCAGTCCGGGTCGGACGCGGTGCTGAGGCGGATGCACAGGCGGTACAGGCCGTGGCATTACGTGGAGAAGGTGGAAGCACTGATACGCGCCTGTGGGCCGGAGCTCACCCTGGGCGCGGACGTGATGGTGGGCTTTCCGGGCGAAACTGACGCCGAGTTCGAGGAGACTGTCGAGCTGGTGCGCGCATTGCCCTTTGGCTACCTGCACCTGTTTCCCTTTTCGCCGCGTCCGGCGACAATCGGCTGGGCGCTGCACGCCGAGCGGCCGGTTCCGGCTGAGGCGGTTGCTGAGCGCATGGCCGCCGTGCGCACACTGGCGGCAGAAAAGTGTCTGGCACACCGTAGATGCTTTGTGGGACGGGAGCTGGAGGCAATCACGCTGCACACGCCTGGAGAGCTGGCAGCGCGTGGCCGGAGCGCGGCGCTGACGGAGAACTTTTTGCCCGTGGAGCTAGAGGGCCGGCTGGAGGCCAATCGGCTGGTGCGGGTGCGGGTGACCGGGTTGAATGCCGACAGGACGCTGGAAGGCGTGGAATATATATAAAGCTTTACTTGGCGTTCATCCGTTAGCAATGTAGTTGTGTAAGGCTGACGCCATGAAGAATTGGATGATCCTGCGAAAGCTTCTATTCGCCGCATTGCTGACCTGGATGGCTCTATTCTTCACGTTACCTGCGACAACACACACGCCCGCCACGAACAAGACGGAAAACGTAATTGTGGTAATGATGGACGGGCTTCGCTGGCAGGAGGTCTTTCGCGGAGCGGACCCGGAGTTGCTCAAGACGCCGGGGCCGGAGGCTCTGGGCGATCCTAAAGAGCGGATCGCAAACGACCAGCGGCTTTATGGGCGTGCGAACGCGGCGGAGCGGCGTCAGGCGCTGATGCCTTTTCTGTGGAGCGTGATGTCCACAGAGGGCCAGATCTTTGGCAACCGCGATCTGGGGTCAAACTCGCAGGTGACTAACGGACTGAACTTCTCCTATCCCGGCTACAACGAGACTTTGACCGGCTTTGCCGACCCGCGCATCCATTCGAACAACAATGTGCCCAACCCCAACGTTACAGTCTTCGAGTGGCTCAATGCCAAGCCGGCCTTCGCGGGCAAGGTGGCAGCCTTCGGCGCCTGGGATGTTTTTAACGGCATCTTCAACCGTGAGCGCTGCGGCTTCGTGGTCAATGCAGGTTACAACCCACTGATGTCGATTCCGCTCACTCCGGAGCTGAAGCTGCTGAATGTCCTGAAGGCGGAGACGGTGCGCATCTGGCCCGATGAGCCCTTCGATCCGCTTTCCTTCCACACCGCGGTTGAGTATCTCAAGGCAAAAAAGCCGCGGGTACTTTTTATCGGGATGGGCGAGACCGACGACTGGGCGCACGCTGGATCCTACGCCGAGTACCTGAACGCGGTGCATCTGGACGACAGCTACGTGCGGCAGCTTTGGGAGCTTGTCCAGTCGATGCCCGAATATCGCGGCAAGACCACGCTGATCGTGTTACCCGACCATGGGCGCGGCGTAGGTGCGCAATGGACCGACCACGGGGAGAAGATTCCCGAGTCAAAAGAGACGTGGATGGCCTTTCTGGGACCGGATACCCGCGCCTTGGGCGAGCGTAAAGAGTCCCATCCGGTCACCGAAAGTCAGGTTGCCGCCACGCTGGCCGCTCTGCTGGGCGAGGATTACCACGCGGCAGTTCCCCGGTCCGGCTCGCCGATCACGGATGTGCTGGCGAAGTAGATAAAGCAGGACCGCACTGAAGAACCTGTAAACCCTTTGTTCAGACTAGCCAAGCCAATGTTATACTCAGTTTGCGTTCCTGTGCCCGCGGCTTTTCCGGCAAAGGATGGAGGCGGGCCGGAACGACTTTTGGAGGAGCACCATCGCACTCGATAAACGTTCGGCCAAGTCCTTTATTCGCATTAACGAGAAGATACGCGCGCGCGAAATCCGCGTAATCGACGAAAACGGCGAGCAACTGGGGATTCTAGCGCCCTTTGAAGCGCTCAAGCTTGCCCGTGAACGGGGTCTGGATCTGGTGGAGGTTTCGGCCACTGCGGTTCCGCCGGTCTGCCGCATCCAGGATTACGGCCGCTTCCTCTACGAGAAGGAAAAGAGCGAACGGGCCGCCAAGAAAAAGCAGAAAGTGATTACGGTCAAGGAGGTCAAGTTCTCCGTGACCGTGGACGTACACGATTACCAGACCAAGAAGAACAAGGTGCTGCAATTTCTTGCCGATGGCGATAAGGTCAAGGCCAGCCTGCGCTTCCGCGGACGGCAGATGGCCCACCGCGATCTGGGTTACAACATCATCAACAAGCTGATCCAGGACGTGGGCGACGCGGCTGTTGTGGAGTTCATGCCGCGCATGGAAGGCACTATACTGCATGCGATTCTGGCGGCGGCCAAGAAGCAGGAAGCGCCCAAGCCCAAGCCTGCCGCCGCTCCGCAAGCGGCACCCAAGGCAGCCCCAGCCGCCGCAACCACGGCGAAGGCGAAGTAAGCTGCGACAGCAGTTCGCAAACCATTCAAGCCCGGATTACGGTATACTGGATGAAGCCTCATAAGGGCAGGGAAATCCCTGCCTTGCATTGATGCTTTCTGGGTGAATCCACCCTTCCGAAACGAGAAAAAGAATGCCCAAGTTGAAGACCCATACGGGCGCGGCCAAGCGCTTCAGCAAGACCGGCACCGGCAAGATCAAGCGGGGCCAGGCGAAGACGCGGCACATCCTTACTTCGAAGCCGCCAAAGGTGAAACGCAAGCTGGGCCGAACCCTGCTGGTTTCCGACGGCGACTACAAGAAGGTAGCGCGCATGATTCCTTACGCCTGACCATTGCATGGAGCAGCCTTTTGGATGAGGTCTGTTCCATTGCCTGCGGGCTGAGTTAATTCAGCCCCCGCTGATTGCGGAGTGCGTTCGCAACGGCGAGAGTTCAGGCTTGAACGAGCGAGTGAAGAGGTTACAGCCTGCCCGCAAAGGGTGAAGGCCTCCTGCCTCCAGCCGCATAACCGAACGCAAAATGGAGAAAACGATATGCCCCGCGTAAAACGCAGCACCAAGCGGAGTGACCGCCGCAAGAAGATACTCAACCGAGCCAGCGGTTATTTCCTCACCAAATCAAAACTTTATCAGGCGGCCCAGGAGGCCGTGGAGCGCGGCCTGAAGTTTGCCTACACCGGCCGCAAGCAGAAGAAGCGCCAGTTCCGCTCACTGTGGATTGTGCGCATCGCGGCGGCGGCCAAGCTGAACCAGTTCAGCTATTCGCAGCTCATCAACGGGCTGAAGAAGGCTGGCGTTGAACTGGACCGCAAGATTCTGGCGGAGATCGCCGTGAAGGACCCCAAGGGCTTCACCGAGCTTGTGGAGCAGGCCAAGAAAGCGTTGTCCGCGGAGAAGAAGGCGGCTTAAGAGCGAGTTAGCGTGCGCTCGAGCGCACATTAGCGAGTTAGCGAAACGGCTCCGCGTTGCGGGGCCGTTTTTGTTTGCGGGTTACAGGTTATTGCACTCCATGGATATAACCCTTGCTGGAAACTATTGACTCCTGATTAATCATGCAGGAATCGCGTCTAAATAGGCGAACAAAATGAGAAGTGGCCCCTAGGGGGAGGGGGGTGGGGGTGGGGGGTCATTCGGCGGGTTTAAGGGCCGCAGGCTGGCGGCGGACCGTGGTGAGGGCTACCTGAGCACCATATAGGAGCTTGGTACCTTGATTGTCCTCAATTGCGCCAATGAGCATAGCATTGACGACGCAAGCGATGAAATCGCGAATGTTTTCGTACCCGGAGAGTGACGGCATGACGTCGCGGTAGGCTTTTTGGGCTACCTCAGAGGCATCGTCCTCATCTTCGCATTTTGCGAATTCCTTCTTATAGGCGCATTTCCAGGCGTTCAGGCAACGGGCGACGGCGGGGTTTGCGGAGGCGGCGATGGGTTCGTTCGCTTCGCTCGGAGCGGGGATGGTTTGAATGGCTTCTGTCATGTTGGTTTCCTGATTTGATTGTGCGCGAAATGAACGTAATTATCTGCAAAGGAGTGTGGAACTTGTGAATCAAATTCGTATCGGCGCTATAATCACAGCTAGGATTGAGCTGTTTGCATGAAAGTTCGCGACGTGCTGAAGCTGATCGAAACCGACGGCTGGTTTCAAGTTGCACAGAAGGGCAGCCACCGCCAGTTCAAGCACCCTATCAAGCTGGGGCGGGTTACGGTGGCTGGTCACCCATCGCAGGAGATGGACAAGGGAACTTACAATAACATTCTTAAACAGGCGGGATTGAAATGAAGGAATACGCGGCGGTCTTTGAGCAAACATCGAATGGCTGGAGCGCCTATGCTCCTGACCTGCCTGGACTGGGCGTGGCGGGCGCGACTTTCGCCGAGACGGAGCAACTGCTGCGTGAAGGCATCGAATTTCACCTCGAGGGGTTGCGCGAGGATGGACTGCCGATTCCCGAACCGCATACGCAGGTGATGCGACTGTCGATTCCGGCGTGATACTGATTATTCATAACTTACTTTGATCACCGAGCTGCAAGGGCAGGTGATTTATCCTGCTGAATAAGCCTATGAACGAAGAGATTCCGAATTTAGATACATTTGATGAGCCTGCGCTAGACCGGGCCTTTACTCAATTGGAGCGGCAGGCGCGCGCGGCTGCGGCGGCACTGGATGGTGAGGCGGCGGTGGAGGCCTTTCGCCTGGAGTGGCTGGGGCGCAAGCAGGGGCGGCTTAATGATGTCTCTGGGCGGTGGCTGAAGGCTGCTCCGGCGGAGGCTAAGAAGCTGCTGGGAGTGCGCTTCAACGCGCTGAAGGCGGTGGTGGAGGGGTTGCTGGACGCGTCTCTGGGCGCGGGTCCGATAGATGCGGCGCTGAAGGCTGAGGCAATCGACATCACGTTGCCGGGAACGCGGCGGCTTACCGGGGCGGAGCATCCGATTACGCGCACGATGAACGAGATTGTGGGAGTGTTCGCGGCGCTGGGCTACTCGGTGGGCGTGGGGCCGGAGGTGGAGAGCGACTACTACAACTTTGAGTGCATGAATTTTCCTCCGGACCATCCGGCGCGGGACACGCAGGACACACTGGTTGTGGCCGGGCAGGAGCGCCGTCAGCAGAGAGACCGTCTGCTGATGCGGACGCATACATCTCCAGTGCAGATGCGTACGATGGAGCAACAGCCGCCGCCGGTGCGGATTGTGATTCCCGGCAAGGTGCACAGGAACGACGCGGCGGACGCGACGCACTCGCCGATTTTTCACCAGGTGGAGGGGTTGTGCGTGGATACCAATATTACCTTCAGCGATTTGAAGGGGACGCTGGACCACGCCATGAAGGCGCTGTTTGGGTCGGCGGTGAAGACGCGATTTTTTCCGTCGTTCTTTCCGTTTACTGAGCCGTCAGCCGACGTGCAGATCAGTTGCATTTTTTGCGGAGGAAAGGGATGCAAGAAGTGCAAGCAGTCGGGATGGATTGAGCTGCTGGGTTGCGGGATGGTGGACCCGGCGGTGTTTGCGTTTGCGGCGGAGAAGCAGCCAGGATACGACGCGAAGAAGATTTCCGGGTTTGCGTTTGGGATGGGAGTGGAACGGATTGCGATGATGAAGTATGGGATCAGCGAGATTGGGAGTTTGTTTGCTGGCGATATGCGCTTCTTAGGACAATTTGCATGAAGATACTTACAAAATGGTTGAGGGCGTACTTGCCTGGATTGCCGGTGGATGATGCGCGGCTGGCTGAGGATTTGACGTTGCGCGGGATTGCTGTCGAGGGCATCTACGACCTTGGCGCGGGCAATGGCTCGCTGTATGAGATGGACATCACCACCAACCGCGTGGACGCGATGAACCACTATGGGGTGGCGCGGGAGGCGGCGGCAATTTATGGGTTGAAGCTCAAGGAGCTGGATGTTGCTTTGCCCAAGGCGAAGAAGGCGGCCAAGGTATATTCGGTCAGGATTGAGGCGGAGGATGGCTGCGGACGGTTCACGGCGCGAGTGTTGAGGGACGTGAAGATGGGCGAGTCGCGGGACTGGTTCGCGGGCGCGGAGGTGAGCACATATTTTGGGCTGCTGGAACAGAAACAGATTTCGAACGCGGTGGATGCGACGAATTTTGCGTGGATTGCGATGGGGCAGCCGACGCACGTCTTCGACCTGGACAAGCTGGAGGGCGGGATTGTGGTGCGGCGCGCGAAAAAAGGCGAGAAGCTGAAGACGCTGGACGGCGTGGATCGCGTGCTGGATGCCGAGGACCTGGTGGTGGCCGATCATAAGAAGGCGGTGGGGCTGGCCGGTGTGATGGGCGGCTGGGAGACGATGATTACAGCGGAGACGAAGAATGTGCTGGTGGAGGCGGCGTGGTTTGAGCCGATGGCGGTGCGCAAGACGGCGCGGCGGCACGGGCTGCATACGGACGCGAGCCACAGATTTGAGCGCGGAGCGGACTTCGAGGCTGGTCCGGTGGCGTCGGCGCTGGTGAGCAAAATTTTATTGGCGAATGGCGGTTGGTTGGAGGGCGAGTTGGTGGACGTGCGCGTGGCTGCGATGGAGGCGCGGACGGCAAAGCGTAAGCCGGTGAAGCTGGCATTGAGCGAGGTGGAGCGGATTCTGGGCGCGACGGTGGACGAAGAAGGGATTACTGCGGCGACGGTGGAGGGAGTGCTCAAGGCGCTGGGTTGTGGATTAGCGAGTCAGCGAGTCAGCAAGTCAGCAGAAGATGCGGCGTGGCTGGTGACGTTGCCGAGTTGGCGGCTGGATCTGGAGCGGGAGATTGATCTGATTGAAGAGGTGGCGCGGGTTTATGGGTACAACCGCTTTGCCAATACGCTGCCAGCATTTGGCGAAGGGGTGCGCGCGCTGCCGTGGGCGGCGAAGGAAGCCGAGGTGCGGCGGACTTTGCTCGCGGCGGGCTTCCATGAGGCGATTGGAAGCACTTTTTGTTCGCCGGCCGAGGCCGCGCTGACGGAGCCGCAGCCGGGGCTATCGGTTCCGCTGGGCAACCCGTTGAGCGAGGAAGCGGGCGTGCTCAGGCCATCGCTTGTGCCGGGGATGCTGGCGATGGTTGCGGGCAATCTGAACCGCGATGTGAACGACGTGCGGCTGTTTGAGGTGGGCACGGTCTTCAGCGGGAGTACGGAGAAAGTGGAGGAGCGTCCGTCGCTGGCTTTCGGCACGGTGGGCAGTTTGGCGGAGCAATCCGCACTGCATGCGACGCGGGCCATAGAATTCCAAGATATGAAGGGAGTAGTGGAGCAGGTGCTGGAGCGGTTTCAGACGCGGGCGGTGAACTTTGACCGCTTTGAAGCGGAGGCTGGGCTGACGCCGGAGTGGCTGCATCCGTATCGCGCGGCGCGCGTGGTTGCGGACGGCGTGACGGTGGGCTGGTTTGGGCAGTTGCATCCGCGCGTGGCCGCCGAGCGCAAGCTGAAGGAGCCGGTGCTGGTGGGCGAGCTTTATCTTGACCGGCTGTACAAGCTGGCGCTGCGGCAGCCGGCGGCGCGGGAGATTTCGCGCTTCCAGCCGGTTCGGCGGGATTTTTCGCTGGTTTTGGACGAGAGCATCGCGTGGGAGAAGATTGACGAGGCGGTGGCCGAATTGCGGATTCCGGAGCTGGTGGAGTGGCGTGCACGCGAGGTCTTTCGCGACGCGAAACTGGGCAAGGGCGAGTACGCATTGCTGCTGGGCGTGACGTTTCAGGCGGCGGACCGCACACTGCGCGAGGAGGAGTTGCAGGAGTTTCAGGCGCGGGTGGTGAAGGCTGTTGGCAAAGTTGGGGCGCGGTTGAGAAGTTAGACGTGAAACAGGCTCATCGCGCGTTATACTTTCACGGGGAAGTTGTATTTTCCTGGAGGTTTTCGATGTCGGAGTCGATGTGGAAGTCGGATGTTGTGGAAGAAGGGCAGCCGGAAGAGCGGGCGTATGAGCAGCCCCATGAACATATTGCTGACGCGGCGGCGGAATCGCACGGTGAATCAAACGCCCTGACGTTGAGCGTGGATGAGTTTTCCGCGCTTGAGGAGCGGATTCAACGCACGGTGAACCTGGTGAAGCAGGAGCGTCAGGCACGCGCCGCAGCCGAGGAACGCGCCAACGCGGCGGAAGCCGAGATCAGCAAACATGCGCCGCTGGTGGAGCGATTGGAGTCAGAACTCCAGACGCTGCGCGAGGAGCGCGGACATGTGCGGCAGCGCGTGGAGCGTCTGCTGGCGCAACTGGACGCGCTGGAAATGTGAGGCCAGGCGTGGCACAGGAACAATCCGGCAAACCGGCCGGCTGCGTCACAGTGGATATTTACGACCAGCTCTATCACCTCTCCGGCGAGGACGAGGAACACATACACCGCCTGGCGGAGCTGGTGGACGCGCGGATGCGAGCCGTGGCCGCACAGGGGCGCACGGCAGATTCGCTGCGCGTGGCGGTGCTGGCCGCGCTGAATCTTGCCGATGAGCTGTCGCGGGCGGAGCAGGGCAGCGGCGGCGATGCGCGGCAGGCTCATGCGCGCGCCGCGAGCCTGCGCGGGCTGCTGGACGAAGTGCTGGAGGATGAGCGGAAGACCGGGTAGTAGGCTGCGTTTTTCTCCTCTACTGTATTTTTTATCTACATTACTTAGGTTCGAAAACGGCACTAAATTAATAAAGTTTAATAATCGACAGACCGATGAACACAATGACTCAGAGCGAGGATTCGCTCCGGGTCTGGTCTGTGTCGATTGCGCGGCCCCTGACAGGAAATCTGCCGGCGGGAGTCGCTCATCCTTGCTCACAACCATTCCAATTCGCAGTTGGCTTGCGCCCGAATCGGCGCGGGACAGCTTCTCTATTAATTAGGCCCCGGCGTGGGCTATTGAGAAGGAGAAAGTTATGAAGCGTACGATCCTTGGAATCAGCCTTCTGTCGCTGCTTGCATCAACAGCAATCTTTGCGCAGGTTGCGGTCAATGAACAAATCTCCCTGGGAACCCGTCTAGCCGGCAGCGGCCACATCGTGGTTCCGCAGTCCGGCATTCAACGTCCGGCAGATTTTGGCTTGCGAGCACGCACCCTTTACAAGATGCTGATCCCGCCGGGACGCCCAGAAGGCACGGTGGGATTCGGGGAGTTCGAGATCACGTGGGAAGGGACCCAGCCGATCAGCGGATATGTTGCGGAGACGCCCGCCTCGCTGGCTTGTTTGTATGGCGTGGTGGCGGTGACGTCAGGATGCAATCCGGAGACTCTCACCACGGTCGCCACGGGCGGCACGAAGGCGATTGCCATTGTGGATGCCTACGACTACCCCACGGCGTTGGCAGATTTGACGGCCTACTCCAAACAGTTTGGGCTTCCCGCGCCCACTACGGCGAACTTCACGGTAGCGTATCCTACCGCGACCAAACCGAAGCCTGATCCGAGCTGCGCCGCATATGGAGGCTGGGATTGCTGGGCGACGGAATCGGCATTGGACATTGAGATGGCGCATTCCATGGCTCCCTCGGCGCACATCTACCTGGTGGAGGCGAATTCGAACAGCAACGCCGACCTGCTGGCCGCGGTGACTAAGGCTATTGCGCTGGTTCAGGTAGCGGGAGGAGGCGAGGTGTCGATGAGCTGGGGCGGAGGGGAATACTCCACCGAAACCAAATCCGACTCGACGTTTACCGGCGCCAACGTGGTATTCTTCGCCTCCAGCGGCGACAGCGAGGGCACGATTTATCCGGCGGTCTCTGTGAACGTGGTGGCGGTAGGCGGCACAACGATTTCGCGCAATCCGTCCACGCTGATTTTTCAGGGCGAAGTCACGTGGGAGGATACGGGCGGCGGCTACAGCGCATACGAGCCCCGGCCCACGTTTCAGAGCAGCATTTCTGCACTGGTGGGCGCCCATCGCGGGGTTCCGGATGTGGCCGCGGTGGGCAATCCGCGAACCGGCGTCTGGGTTTACAACAGCTATGAGAACACCTATAGCGGCAGTTTGTACGCCTGGAACATTATTGGAGGCACCAGCGTAGCCTCGCCGCTGTGGGCGGGAATTGTGAATCACGCCGGCCACTTCAGCGCCTCCACGCTTGCGGAGCAGACGCTGATCTACGCCAACGGCAAGACGGCCGCGGATTTCCGCGACGTTACGTACGGCACCTGCGGCTATTACGAGGGTTGGTCGGCGGTGAGCGGCTGGGATCCATGCTCGGGGAACGGCGCACCGCTAGGCTCGGCAGGCAAGTAACATCTGATTGGTAGAATGCGCAAGGGCCTTCTTTTCCCAGGGGAGAAAGAAGGCCTTTGCGCGATTATTTTTGGTTCGTGGTTCCCAAAACGGCGGGGCAAACGATAGCACACTGCGGTTATAGCGCGCAAGACTTGTATTTTTTTGCGCGGGCTCCTACTATTCACACTAGAAACCGGCCTGCAAAGCAGGTGGGCGATCAACGCTGGTTGAACCAACATTCGTGAACAGGGGCTCAACTCGACAATCGGTTCGGTGTGCAGTCCGCCAGTCCGGAACGCCTAATGAACCGCGGAGAGCTCCACCTTCCCAGGAAGGGTTCACCAGCGCATAACCCACGGCCCCGTGGGCCGGATTCTACCTTCCCGTGCGCAATTGCAACGGCGGCGCTGGAATTCTAAGCAAGTCTATCTTGCGAGTCCACATTCCCTCAGGGGCTAAAGCCCACATTCATTCGATTGCGTTTACGGCACGGCTGAAGCCATGCCCTGACGCTTCTCGCAACTCCAAATGAATTTTTCCGCAAGCTGTGAAGCCGTGCCCTGACGCTTCTCGCAACTCAAAATAAGTTTTTCCGCATGCTATAAAGTCATGCCCTGACACAAAGCCGATTCATTCAACCAGTTCTGGAAGCTCGAATGCCGTATTCTGACACTGGTGTATCCAGTTCTCTTCCATTTCGGTTCGATTTTGATTCCAGCCTATGGCGTAGTGGCGGCGCTGGGCGTGATGCTGGCGTTGTGGATGGCACAGCGCACGGCGCGCATCGCGGGGCTCGACGGCCGGAAGGTGTGGAATTTGTGCGTGGTGGCGTTGTTTGCGGCGCTGGCGGGATCGCGGCTGCTGCTGGTGGCGCTCAATTGGAGTGAGCTGCGCCTGCACCCGATGTGGCTGCTGGGGCTGGCCATGATTCATCATCCGCTACTGGCTGGTTTTGGAGGGCTGGTTGCGGTGGCGGCTGCTGTATTGTACGGACGCTGGCAAGGGCTGCCGCTCATGATCACGGCCGATGCGCTGGCAGCGCCGGTGGCTTTGGGGCTGGCCTTTGAGCAGACGGGCTCGCTGTTGGCTGGCTCAGGGTATGGGATTGAAGCGGGGACGGGAATTGCGGCGCGCTGGGCCGTCACATATAACCATCCGCTGGCCGCGTTATGGAGCGGTGCTCCGCTGGGGGTTGCGCTGCATCCGGTGCAGGCTTATGCGGCGCTGGGATTTCTTACGCTTTCGATTTTTTTACTGTTCTGGATGCCTTATCGGCGGCAGTCGGGAGATGTGGCGGGGTTGTTGTTGCTGGGGGCTGGCGTGGCGGTTTTTGTCACCGAGTTCTGGCGCGACAGTGAGGGACGCGGCTCGCTGTTGGGCGGCGTGCTGAATGGGCCGCAGATGGCGGCAGTGGCGCTGGTGGTGGTTGGAGGATTGGTGCTGCTAGAAAGAAAGAGGCGAGTTGAAGGATGAGGATTCCCACCCATTCGCAAAGAACGCGAATGGATGGGGCACCCAGCTTTTTCGAGGCACTCTGCATACAACACTATAAAGGACTATAAAGGCTGTAGATAGGTGGATCTATCCCACCTTAGGCGCGATGAAACTACGCCGAAGGTGGGGCACCCAGCTTTTTGGGTTATCGGCGAAGGATGAGGCGGTGAATGGCGGAATTACGCACCATCGAAGTGACGGCGGAGGCGAAGGGGCAGAGGCTCGACCAGTTTTTGGCCGCGCAACTGGAGGGCGTGAGCCGGTCGCGGGTGCAATTGCTGATGGTGCAGGGCGACGTGCTGGTGAACGGCAAGCGCGGCGAGAAGGCTTCGCTGAAGCTGCGCGGGGGCGAGCGAATTGACATCATCGGCGAACCGCATCCGGCGCCGCTCCGGGCTACGCCCGAAGACATTTCTCTGGACGTGATTTACGAGGACGCGGATCTGGCGGTGGTGAACAAGCCTGCGGGGATGATGGTCCACGCCGGGTCGGGGCAGAGTGAGGACGCGCGCAATCGTGGAACTCTGGTCAATGCATTGCTCTACAGATTTAAGAAGCTTTCGGCGACCGGCGGCGAGCTGCGGCCGGGGATCGTGCATCGGCTGGACAAAGATACCAGCGGTCTGATTGTGGTGGCCAAGAACGATCGCGCCCATGCGGCATTGGCGGAGCTGTTCGCGAGCCGGCAGATTAAAAAGACCTACATTGCGCTGGTGCAGGGAGCGGTGGAGCGAGCCAAGGGCACCATCAACGCCAGCGTGGGCCGGGATCCGCAGCGGCGCACACGGATGACGGCGAAACCGCTGGGCGACGCGCGCGCGGCCGTCTCGCACTACGAGGTGATGCGGCGGCTCATGAATCGCTTTGGCAAGTTCACGCTGGTGAGGGTGCGGATTGAGACGGGCAGGACGCATCAGATACGGGTGCATATGGCGTCGATTGGCCACCCGGTGGTGGGCGACACGCTCTATGGCGGCTCGGGGCAGTTGACTGACCAGGCAGCCTCGCAGGCCGCGACATCCAAGGCGGCGCGGAGGAAGGCGGAGCCGGAGAAGCTCAGGCTGGGGCGAAATTTTCTGCACGCGGGGCGGCTCGAGTTTCCGCACCCGCGGACGGGGAAGCTGCTCGAACTTGAAGCGCCGCTGCCCGCCGAGCTGGAAGCGTTTTTACGGCGGCTGGAAGAGGGCCAAACCCCCTCCGCCAGAAACAAACCTTAGGGGAATGAGTTGCGCAGGCTTGGCGCAGAGACGGGCCGCCCTTGATAAAATGGAAGAGTTATGACCAGAAAGCTTTCAGTACTTGTGTGTGCCGCGACGCTTGCGGCAGCCTCCTTGTGTGCCCAACAACCTGCAACCACGCCGGCAACCCCGCAGGCCAGCCAACCGGCGCCCACGCAGGCCACTCCACAGTCTAGCCAAGCGGTGTCCGCACCGGCTGCGGAACCCACTGGACAAACTGGACAAAGTGGACAAGAAGCTGTGCCCACCGTCATCCGGATGAACGTGAATGAGGTGAACCTCATCTTCACCGTGACCGACAAGCATGGGCATTATATTCCCAACTTGCGGCAAAGCGATTTCGCGCTGCTGGACGACCGCAAGGCGCCGGAGCATGTGAAGAGCTTTCACCAGCAGATCAATCTACCGCTGCGTGTGGGCATCGTGATTGACGCCAGCACCTCGATTCGCTCGCGCTTTGAGTTCGAGCAGCAGTCGGCCACCGAGTTTCTGCTGGAGATTCTCAAGACGCGCAGCGACCGCGCCTTCGTGATGGGCTTCGATGTGACTCCCACGGTGACTCAGGACTGGACCAACAATCTTGATGGCCTGGAGACGGGCGTGAACCGAATGCGCCCGGGGGGCGGCACGGCGCTGTACGATGCCGTTTACACCGCCTGCCGCGACAAGCTGATGGGCGAGCGCGGCCCGGAGCCGGTGCGCAAGGCGATGGTTCTGATCTCCGACGGCGAAGACAACGTAAGCCACGTTTACCAGAGTGAGGCTATCAAGATGTGCCAACGGGCGGAGACCATTATCTACGCCATCAGCACCAACTGGACTCCCAGCCGCGGCAAGGGCGACCAGGCGTTGACCCAGATGTCTGAGGAAACCGGCGGGCAGGTATTTTTTCCGCCTACGGTGGAGGAGATGACCAACAGCTTTCACGACATCGAAGAAGCGCTGCGCAGCCAGTACGCATTGATTTACACACCAGCCGATTTTAAGGAGGATGGCGCATTTCGTCCCATATATCTTTACTGCCATGACCGGAGCTACATAGTGCGCACGCGCATGGGCTACTTTGCGCCGCGGCCGCAAAAGCCGTAGCGGCAACGCTACAGAATCAACAAGATATTGATTGGGCTTTCAGCCTCCTTAGGGAATGGATGATTCACCATATTCATTTCCTGGGGGATGAAGGCGTATCGAAGGCACGAATGGTGTATATTTCGTTATTTTATTCCTATTTATTTCAATAGAATCTGTCCGCGTGTTCCGATTCAGGACAATTCCGCGTTTTGCTGTTCGCATTTGCTCCGATCACGGATTCTGTCTGTTCTTTTCTCACTGATTAAACGGGATGTTCGATGAAATAGAGGTGGGCAGTTCTACATTGCTCCATAGGGTTCGTCTGTGCGGCTTGCGGCTCTTTGAGGTTATGTGCCTCATGGGTCAAAGGGACAGATTGGCATCGGCCAGTCCGCGAAAGACGTGATTCGACAGGGGGAAACCGGGTGATCCGACAGGCGATATCGTGCGATATCTGCGGTACGGAGAAGAAGCAGACTAACCACTGGTTTGTGGCATACGACCAGGGAGAGGAACTGCGGGTGAGCGGGTGGAACTCGCGCAACCGTCTTCGCCCGGGATCGAAGCATTTGTGCGGACAAACCTGCCTGCACAAGCTAGTGGACGATTTTCTGGCCAGGACATTGACGTCGCGCATGACTCGGGTGGTTCAAAACGATGAGGAGGATGAGTTGATGGTGCGGGCGGTGAAGACCGACACCAGCCTGACTACGGTCGCTACCTCCCAAGTCACGACCTCCAAAGAGGTTGCAGTCTCTTCGCGGCAGATTGCCGCGCCCGCGCCGGTATCTACCGCGCGGCCCCCTCTGCGGATGCAGATGGAATTGGTTGCCTTGCCGGCAAAGTCACGCGCCGAAGAGGCCGCGGTGGCCGTCAACGAGCCTCCCCGCTATGCCTCGCGCAACTGGCGCGCCGCGGCATGGGAACGGGAGCGCGAACGGGAAAGCGAATTGCACGCCATAGAGCGTCATCCGGGGCTGTCGGCCCGCCGCCATTACGGCTCATAACAAATGAGATGAGATTGTGAGGCTGTTGTGTGGTTTGACTTGTTGCTGATTCTAATGGCTATCTCTCCATTGATGCACACCTCCAGGTTTTTAGTTCGGGATTCAAGGCCCCCGAATTCACGCGGATAGATAGCGGACTTCAATGCGTAGCCGGCGCGGCAGCAAGCAGGGCCAGCAGTCCGGCCTCATCCAGCACAGGAATATTGAGTTCGCGCGCCTTATCGAGCTTGGAACCGGCCTCGTCGCCGGCCACCACATAGCTGGTCTTCTTACTGACGGCTGAGGCGGTCTTGCCGCCCGCAGCCTCGATCCTCGCCTTGGCCTCGTCGCGGGTGAGCGTGGGCAATGTGCCTGTGAGTACGAAGGTGAGCCCCGCCAACTGATCTGAGCGCTGTTTCTTCTCGGCTGTCATTTTTACGCCGGCGTGCTTCAGGCTCTTGATGAGAGCCAGGTTGGCCGGTTGCGCAAAGAATTCCAGAATGGCCTGGGAGATGCGTGGCCCGACCTCTTCGACTCGCTCCAGTTCTTCGGCGGAGGCAGCGCGGAGAGCGTCGATGGAGCCGAACTCCTCTGCCAGCAATTCCGCGGTGCGCTCGCCGACAAAGCGAATGCCCAGGCCCACGAGGACGCGGGCCAGGCCGGCTGCTTTGGAACGATCAATTTCTTCGATGAGTGAGCGGGCGGATTTTTCCGCAAAGCGGTCGAGGCCGGTCAACTGCTCCATGGTGAGGGAGTAGAGATCAGCTACGCTGTGAACGAGGCCGCGATCGAGCAACTGCTGCACCACGGCCTCGCCCAGGCCCTCGATGTTCATGACTCCGCGGGAGGCAAAGTGGAGCAGGCTCTCGCGCAGCTTGGCAGGGCAATCTGCGTTGACGCAGCGGAAGTCCACTTCACCTTCGGCGCGGACGACGTGCGAGTGGCACTCCGGGCATTTCGAGGGAAAAACGAAAGGCTTCTTTCCGCGCGGATGGTCCGCATCTTCGAGGACTTCAACGACTTTGGGGATGACGTCGCCGCCGCGCTCGACGCGCACCCAATCGCCAAGCTTGAGGCCGAGGCGCTCGATGAAGTCGGCATTGTGCAGCGTGGCGCGACTCACGGTGGTACCGCCGATGAAGACCGGAGCCAGCTCGGCGACCGGCGTGAGCTTTCCGGTGCGGCCCACCTGCACGGTGATGTCTTTGATCTGCGTGATGCCGGAGCGGGCGGTGAACTTGTAAGCGATAGCCCAGCGTGGGGCGCGGCCGGTGTAGCCCAGACGCTGCTGCGTGGCGTGGGAGTCCACCTTGAAGACCACGCCGTCGATTTCGTAGGGCAGAGTTGCGCGTTTGGCTTCGGCTTCATCGATGAAGCGAGTCATCTGCTCGACCGAGGCAACGAGTTTGTGGTGGGGATTGACGCGGAAGCCGAGGGTGGCGAGCGCATCGAGAGTGGCGCGCTGGCCGCGCGGCCAGTAATCGCTATTCATGAGCAGGAAGTAAGCGTAGAACTCCAGGCGGCGATTGGCGACGATGGAGGGCTCGAGGGTGCGCAGGGTTCCGGCGGCGGCGTTGCGCGGATTGACGGCGGGCGCCAGGCCCTGCTGTTCCTTCTCCTCGTTCAGGCGGAGAAAGGCGGCTTCGGGCATAACCACTTCGCCGCGGACCTCGAATGCTTGCGGGAGATTGGTCTTTTTGAGCTTGTCCGCCGAAACGCTGAGCGGCACGCTGCGGATGGTGCGTATGTTGGAGGTGACGTCTTCGCCGGTCTGGCCGTCGCCGCGAGTGATTCCGGTCGTGAGGCGCGAGCCACCGTCGGCGGGCTCGTAACGCAACGCGACGCTCAGGCCGTCGAGCTTGTACTCGGCGACATATTCGACGGGCAAAGGGCCGGCCAACTCGCGGCAGCGGGCGTCCCAAGCGGCCAGCTCCTCGGCGGAGTAGGCGTTGTCCAGAGAGAGCATGGGGCGGGAGTGGGCGACCTTGCGGAAGCCCTCGGCGGGTTTGCCTCCGACGCGCTGGGTGGGCGAGTCAGGGGTGACGAGCTCGGGATGCGCGGCTTCGAGCTGCTTGAGCTCGTTCATCAGCGCGTCGTAGGCGGCGTCGCTGATCTCCGGCGAGTCGAGAACGTAATAGAGGTGCTCGTGGCGGCGCAGTTCGGCGCTGAGTTCGGCGGCGCGCTGGGCCGGGGATGCGTTTGGGAAGGATCGTTCGCCCATGGGGAGAATTATATGTGGCGTAGCAGGGTAGTATGAAGGTCAGACGCAATGGAACCAGTAACTCATTTTCTGACCGGAGCGTGCATCGGACGCGCCGGGTTGAACCGCAAGACGGCCTACGCAACGTTGGCGGCGGTGCTGGCCGCCGAGGCTGCCGACATCGACGTGCTGTGGGGGTTGGCGGGGCCGGTCGAGGGGCTGAAGCACCATCGCGGCATTACGCATACGTTTATTGCTGTGCCGGTGGTGGCGGCGGCGGCGGTGGGGATGGTGTGGATTTTCGATCGCTGGTGGGAGAAGTGGCGAAGGCGAAGGCTGGCTGTGGGATCGGATGAGCAGACACCGGTTGAGGTTCGTGGTATCCCACCCATTCGCCAAAAAAGAGGCGAATGGGTGGGGCACGGGGCATTTTTGGGATTCACGGCGCAGAATTCATTAGCGCGTCAGAAGATCAACTGGGGCTGGCTTTATCTGACGGCGCTGATTTCAGCGTTGAGCCACCTGCTGCTGGATTGGACGAACAATTACGGGCTGCGGCCGTTTTTCCCCTTCAACCCGCGCTGGTATGCGGGGAGTTTTGTTTTTATTGCAGAGCCGGTGCTGTGGGCGATCCTTGGGTCGGCGCTGGTGATGCCGTGGCTTCTGGGGCTGGCCGACTCCGAGATTGGCGCAAAGAAGAACAAATTTCGCGGGCGTGGATGGGCGATCTTCGCGCTGACGGGGATGGTGCTGCTGTGGGGCTGGCGCTGGGCGGAGCAGGGGCGGGCGCGGATGCTGGTTGATAACTCCGCGATTGCTTCGGCTGCGGTGAAGCGCATGGCGCTGGAACCTTATCCCGTGAATGTTTTTCACTGGCACGCAATTTTGGAGACGGAGGAGTATTACCAGACGGCCGAGATCAACACGCTGAGCGGGGAGATCGTGAGCGACCCGCGGATGGACGTGATTTACAAGCCACCGGCGACTGCTGCCACAGAAGCTGCCAAACGCACGCCGCTGGGAAAGGTTTACATGGACTGGGGCACTTGGGCGGTGGTGCGCGACGTGGGCCCAGAACCCATTCCTGGCCCTGTGCCGGGTTTGGAACCTCCAAAACTATTTCGCAACCAAACGTGGACGACGGTCGAGTTTTACGATCTGCGCTTCAGCTATCCGTTTTTAGGAGCGGGGCGCACCCCTGGCCGGCATCACCTGAGTGGATGGGTTTATATCGTGGACGGGCGCGACGAGGCTGGCGAGGCGATGAACGGACGGGAGCAGCGGTAGAACGGCATTGCCCAGGTGAAAAGATTTGTTCATCGCGCGAATCTTTCAGGTTGACCAGGCGGCGCGCGACCCGCAGAATGGAATGAGAGTCGTTACTCCTACCGGATTCTCTCCTTCCCCTTGGGAGAGACCGGAAATCTGAGACCCCGAGGTGTCCATGCCCGCATATCTTCTGTTGCTGGTTGCCGTGTTGAGCCGTTTGCTGCCCCATGCGGGGCTGTGGAACTTTACCGCTGTAGGCGGCGCGCTGCTTTATTTTGGCGCACGGCGTCCGTGGCGAGAGATGCTGGTTCCAGTTGTGGCGCTCGCGGCTACCGACTACATCCTCACCGTTTACATCTACCACTATCCCTTTGCCTGGCAGTACTACGCGGCCACTTGGGCGTGGTACGGGATGGCCATGGCGCTGGGCTGGATTCTGCTCAAGGCGCGGACGACTTTCGTGCGGGTGGCGGCGGGCGTGGTGCTGGGGCCGACCTCGTTTTTCCTGGTGTCGAATTATGCGGTGTGGGCCAGCGGTTGGATGTATCCGCACACGCTGAGCGGGCTGGGCGCCTGCTATGTAGCGGGCTTGCCGTTCTATCGCAATGACCTGCTGTCGACGGCTCTGGTGGCTGGGCTGGCGTTTGGACTTCCGGTGTTAGTGCGTCGGGAACTGGCCGTCCGGGCGACGGCCTCAGGCTTTCGACAGGGTTGAAGTTTGCGGCGCGGACGCAGGTGACGCTGGCCCGGGAGTAGATTCTGTTTCCATTCCCAGGTCCCCAAATGCGAGGGATCTCCACCCCACGGACGAAGACCTGTCCGTGGGGACCCCGGCCTGGGGCACCCATAATTTTGTTACTCATTGGTTCCCGGGCTACCTGCCCTGCTTGATCTGCTGAGCGATCACGCGCTTTAAATCGGCGGGTGAATAGGTTGGTGACTTGATGACCTTGCCATCCGGCCGCTTATGAATTTTCAGAATAGGCTTCCAATCTCCAGGATGGGCATTGGCGTCTTCTGGATGGAGCAGTTCCGGGCCACTACCCTGCATCAAAACAGCGTCGCAAATGCTGCAATGCGGCCATGCCTTGCTCATGTTGCTGCGCTGCACTTCATCCCAGGCGGGTTGCGCCTTTACGCCGGCTGCATTCAGCGCACCGTAAGTGACAACCAGCTGGTCGATGCATCCATCCACGTATTCGATTAAATCGGGTGTGCCGTTGGGATCGAGCACGACGCCGATCTCGTCAATGACGGCGGCCTGATCTTCGCCGTTTGATCCGGCAATGCTCCTGGTGACGGTGCAACCGCATCCTTTGACGAATTCGAGAGCCTCTTCAAAAACCAGCCGCGCGCGAAGCAGGCGCGTCTCCGGGTCGGGGAGCTGAGGAGATTCCCTGACCTGCTGATTGTACTGCTTCATCAGGGTCACGATGTCTTGCTGTGGGCAATAGGGTTTATCGCTCATTCCATCCTCAATTCATTTCTTCGTAACAGATAAGTCGCCTTGCAGCTTGCCGGCGCGCTTTTTGCGGATGAACCACCATGCAAAGCCAATCTCCGCCAGAGTGCTCACGATGGCCAACAGGGCCAGTCCGTGGTTTGCCACAATGCTTACTACTCCCGGACCCAGCTTGAGCACCAGTATGGAGAGGATCAGCCAGCGGACCATGCGGCCCGTAAAAACGGCCAGCATGAAGAGCGCGACGCGCATCTCAAAGACGCCGGCGGCAAAGACGAAGGCTTTCCAAGGGGTGGGCGGGGGCAGCATGGAGGGAATCATCATGGCCAGGAACTCCTGGCGTTCGAAGCGGGCGCGCATCTTCTCGTAACGCTCGCGGTCGACGCGCTTGAGCAGGAAGAGTTCGCCGCCGGCGCGGCCCAATCCGTAAGGCAGCAGGCCGCCGATGGCCGAGCCTACCGAGGCCAGCAGGCAATAAAGCAAGAAGTGGCTCTTATCGGCCCAGATGTAACCGGCCAGGATGAGGTCCATGGGGACGGGGATGGTGGAGGAGTCCAGCATGGCGACGGCGCCCACACCCCAAACGCCGAATTTAGCCAGAAAAAGGGCGACGTACTTCCACTTGGCGATCAATCGAAGAATAAACTGCTTCAAAAAGGGTCCCCTTACGGCGGATTTCGCGTCTTACTGTCAGAACCATTGTACGGGCCGGGGCGATGGGCAGGGCTTTGGCCTGGATGAGAGAATAGAAAGAAAGGACACGAAATGGAGCGATGGGCGCGTGTACGCCCAAGGAGGCTCCTGAAGAACGAATGCCCACCGAGATAGCGCCAAGCGATGTGAACGAGCCCAATGGGCCCGCGGAAGCCAAACTTGATCCGGGCGCACCGGAGCAGGCCGAGGTGTTGCGCCCGGTGGAGTCCGCGTCTCCGGTGGTTCGCGGTTCGCGCTGGATAGACTACGACACCCACGAGCTGCTGGTGATGATCAGCGAGCTGGAGGACGAACGGCGCTGGGCGCGTTTGCGCGAGGGCTTCTGGCTGGCTATTCTCATTCACCTGGCGTTGCTTTCGGCGGTGACCTGGATTCCCAAATACATTTTCAAGATTCCGCCGGTAGTTGACCGGAATGCGATCAGGCAGCACAAGGATTTTACCTATCTGGATACACCGTTCACGTTGCCGCCCAAGGTCGCGGTTAAGCCGCTGACTAAGCCGCCCCAGGTTGACAAGGAGACGCTGGAGGCGATGAAGCGGGCGAATCCACCGGCTGCAGATGCAGCACCCAAGCCTGCCGCGCCCCCAGCGCCGCCGCCCATTCCGCCCAGCGAGCAGTCGCAGCTGGAGGCGCCACGTCCGGCAGCGGTGCCAGCCAAGCCCAACTTTGCCATGGGCTCGCAAAACCCTGCCGACCAGTTGCGCGAGGCGATGAGGGGAGCACGGAACCCTGGCATGGGCGACGGGAATCTGCCCGGAGGCGGCGGGCTGCGAAGGCATCCCGGTGCGGGCACGGGCGGCATCGAGGTGCTCTCCGACACTCAGGGCGTGGACTTCACCAGCTGGCTGCATTACTGGCACTATGAGACGGAACGCACCTGGGATCCGCTGATACCCGACGAGGTAAACCCGCCGATTCTGAAGACCGGGCAACTCGTGATCCGTTTCAAGGTTTTGCCCAATGGCCGACTAATGGACGGCAGCATGGTGCTGGAGGGCAGCTCCGGCGACGTGGCGCTGGACCGCGCGGCCTGGGGCGCTCTGACCGGCTCGAACTATCCGCCGCTGCCCAGGGATTTTCACGGGCCTTACCTGGAACTGCGGGCTTGGTTTCTCTATAACATGGAGCCGCCGCGATAGGGGAGGCGGAGCCGGTACTCGGACGGATGCAAATCTCAGCCGGCGGTGATGGTTTCCAGGCCGTGGCCGTGCGGACCCAATTCTCTTTGCCGCAGCAGGAAGGCGAAGAGCATTCCCAGCAGTCCGAGGACGGAGAAGATCCACATGCCCATGTGGTAGCCGGCGGGGTTATCTGCGCTGGCGTGGCCATGGTCGTTGGCCCAGCCGATGAGCAGATTGAAGCCGAAGAAGCCCATGTTTTGAACCACGGTCATCAGCCCGTAGGCCGTGCCCAGCTTGTTCTGGTCCACGATGTAGGCCACCGAGGGCCAGATCACCGCTGGAACCAGCGAAAAGGCGACGCCCATCATCGCCATGGGGGCATAGAGCGATGCCTGGGTATGGGTATAGGCCATCATGAGGTAGACGGGGACCAGAAGCACCGAGCCGATCATCATGAGCAGGGCGCGTTTGCCGATCTTGTCGACAAACAATCCCAGCAGTGGCGTGCCGATCATGGTGGCGATGGTCAGATTGCCCACAATTGTGCCGGCCATTTCGCGCGTGGTGCCGTGCGCGTCCATGAAGAATTTGTAGGCGAAGGTTTCAAAGGGAAAGATGGCCGAATAAAAGACCACGCACAGTGCGACGATATACCAGAAAGAGACTCCGAAATGGAAGAGATCGCTGAAGACCACCTTGTCGGTGGGTCCGGCAGAAGCAAGTTCGTAGTTTCTTTCCGCGTAAACCTCCATCACCCAATAGATCAGCGCGCCAATGACGCATAAGGTGGCGATGCCTACGGAGATCAACAGGGGCGTGCGCCAACTGGTGTAGGCGAAGCTGGCCCAACTTGGCGACCTCTGTGCCAGCAGAGTGCCGGCGCGGGCAATCATGAGGTTGATGCCGAAAGCGAAGCTCAGTTCCTTGCCGCGGAACCATTTGGCGATGGCGGTGGTGACGGCGACGATGAGGGATTCGGCGCCGATGCCGAAGATAAGGCGCCCGGTGGCCATCAGAGGGAGATGGCCGGAAAGAACGGTGACGATTGCGCCGAGCAGACAAGTCGATCCGAAGAGGAAGATCGCCTTGCGCGCGCCGATGCGGTCCACCAGATAGCCGCCGACCAGCACCATGATCAGATTGGGGAAACTGTAGATGGCCTGGAGCAGCCCGATGTTGGAGTCGGAGAAACCCAGCTGTTTGGAGAGCAAGTCGGCGATGGGGGCGATGCAATCGTAGACATAGTAGTTGCCGAACATGGCCAGGCTGACGAGCACGAGCATGGCCCAACGGAAGAAGGGCGATGGCGGACGGCGGGACGTTTCAGGCATGAAGGCTATGATCCTCGGGGCACGACGGCGGCGATTTTGGAATGGAATGATGCAACTTATGAAAATATCAGATGGAGGTGGGAGTTGGCTGGAGATGGGAAGGAATTTCAGCGAATACTTAATTTTCGGCGAGGGGAAAGCGCTCGCGGACTTCGTAGCGGGAGCCGGAGGGCGAAAGGAAGCTTTCGTATAGGAGGAATTCGTTGGCTGTAAAGCGGGTGAAGTTTGTAGGGCGGCGGAGTTTGGCTTTGAGATGGTCGAGATGATGCTGCCGGCCCTTGCTGCGCGCCAGCGTGATATGCGGCTGGAAGGCGCGAGTTTCGGGGAGGAAGCCGCAAGGCTGTGTGGCCGCGGTGACGCATTCGTGGAGCGAGATGAGTTCAGGCGCAAGTCGGATTCCGGCAAAGAGAATTCCGGCGCGGTCAAAGCAATCCAGTTCCTCAAGGCAAACAGGGACGGACGGTGAGTGAAGCGTGCGCAGGCGCGCAACTACGCACGCGTATTGCTCCGGGCTGGTATTGCCCAGAAATTGCAGGGTGACGTGCCAGGATTCGGGCGCAGTCCAGCGGAGGCCGTCCGCGTTAGAGCGAAGCCGCGCCGAGGCCGCGCGAAGTTCGTCGATCACCGTGTCGGCCAGTGGGATTCCGATGAAGAGGCGCATGGCTATTACTTAGGCTCTCCCTTGGAAGGCTCCGTCGAGCGCATAAACTCCGCCAGATAATCCTTCCACACCGCGGCAGCCGTATGGGTGCCGTGGCCGCGCGTGGCGTCGGAGATGGGCAGAAGAATGAAGCGCGCGTGGGGCATGCGCGGGACCATCTTTTCCGCAATGCCCAGTTCGGGCGGGTTAATGAAGTCGTCGGCGGAGTTGATCCACAGCACGGGCACGGTAATGCGGTCGAGATTGGGGCTGGGGTCGTAGTTGCGGCTGGCGTTCCAATAAAAAATCAAATCGTTGGCATCGGTGGCGGCCATTACGCGCTGCAGATAAATGTCTACGTACTTTTCTGCCAGGTCGCGCGTGGGCGCCTGCTTCTGCATTTGCAGCGGGCTGGATCCCATGATGAGGCCGATTTCGTTGGCGGTGCGCAGGCCCTGGACCGGCTCTGCCTGGTACTCGCCATTCATCCAGGCAGGGTCCTGCTTGACGGCCTGGATGGCCATGTAGCGCATCATGCGGTTGCGGCCGGCGATCTGCACCGGCAAACAGGCAAAGGGCGCGAGGGCATCGGCAAAGCCTGGATAGGTTTCGCCCCAGACGAAGGTCTGCATGCAGCCCATGGAAGTTCCCAGAATGAGGCGCAGGTGATCGATCTTCATCTCGTCGAGCATCATGCGCTGGCTGCGCACCATGTCGTCGTAATCGTAGGCGGGGAAGCGGGCGTGCAGGCCGTCTGAGGGTTTGGAGCTTTGGCCGTGGCCGATGTCGTCTGGCAGGATGAGGAAATATTTCGTGATGTCGAGCGGGGCGCCGGGAACGAAGAGCACGTTGGAGAAGACGGGGTTCAGCAGGGAGTGGGCGTTGCCACCGGTGCCATGCAGCAGCAGGATGGCGTTATCGACGTGTCCTGATGTGTTGCGATGAATTGTTCCCAGAGTAAGGTAGTGCAGCTTGAGCTGGGGCAGCGTTTCGCCGGTGCCGAAGCGGAAATTTGGAAGGATTACAGTTCCGTCCGCTGTGGGCCAGGTGACGGCAGGCGCGGGCTGTGCGGCGGGCGAGGTCGCGGGAGGCATGGACATGGTCTGGCTGAAGGCTGCGAGGCCGGAGAGAAGAGTGGCCGCGATAAAAAACCGGGTTATACGAAGTGACATTCGAGGACTCCTAATAGGTGAGCGATTCAAGCACAACCCCACCTTCGCTTTTTTTATGAGGCAGTGTCAAGCGGGGCATTTCCTTTTGACTGGAGCCGAGGTAATATATTTCCATATACGATGAACTGCAACAATGCCATTCCGATAAAGAGAACGCCCCGGCTGAGACGCTATCGCCGTGGGCGGCGTGACCGTGGACGGCGCACTTCCCGCTGAGTAATCTATTTTCGTTAGTTCGTTGATTTCCAGGTCTCGGAAGCGAGACCTTGGACCTCCCGTGTTTTGCAGCTGCCTCCGCCGTGCGCGGAGAGAAAGGCTTCCCACATGAAGAACAGTTTTGCCAGCCGAGGCAAACTCACCTCAAGCAATCGCATCTATACGATTTACAGTTTGCCGGCGCTCAAGGCGCGCGGTTTCAACCTGAGCCGGCTGCCCTTCAGCCTGAAAATATTGCTCGAAAACCTGCTGCGCCGCGAGGATGGCGTGAATGTGACAGCCGCCGACATCGAGTTTCTGGCCAAATGGGAGGCCAAGGCCGAGCCCATCCGGGAGATTGCCTACATGCCGGCGCGGGTGTTGATGCAGGATTTTACCGGCGTACCGGCGGTAGTGGATCTGGCGGCGATGCGCGACGCTATCCGGACGCTGGGCGGAGATGCGGAGCGGGTGAATCCGCTGGTCCCCGCAGAGTTGGTGATTGACCACTCGGTGCAGGTGGATGAGTACGGCGCGGTGGGTGCTCTTGCGGCCAACACCTTGTTGGAGTTCCAAAGAAACCGCGAGCGCTATGCGTTTTTGAAGTGGGGGCAGACGGCTTTTCGGAACTTCAGCGCAGTGCCGCCGGGGATGGGCATCTGCCATCAAGTGAATCTGGAGTACCTGGCGCGGGTAGTGTTCACCACTGAGATCGACGGAAAATTAGTTGCGTATCCCGACACGGTGGTGGGCACCGATTCACATACCACGATGATCAACGGGTTAGGCGTGCTGGGCTGGGGTGTGGGCGGCATCGAGGCCGAGGCGGCGATGCTGGGGCAGGCTGTGTCGATGCTGGTGCCGCAAGTGGTGGGCTTCCGGCTGACCGGCAAGCTGAAGGAAGGCGCGACGGCGACGGATCTGGTGCTGACCGTGACTCAGGCGCTGCGCAAGCTGGGCGTGGTGGGCAAGTTTGTGGAGTTTTACGGGCCGGGCGTGGCTGCGTTGCCGTTGGCCGACCGCGCGACCATCAGCAACATGGCGCCGGAGTACGGTGCGACCTGTGGAATCTTCCCGGTGGACGCCGAGACGTTGCGCTATTTGAGATTGACGGGGCGCAGCGAGGAACAGATTGCGCTGGTTGAGGATTATTACAAAGCGCAGGAGATGTTCCATACCGCGGAGACGCCGGAGGCCGAGTACACGCAAACTTTGGATCTGGACCTGGCGGAGGTTGAACCTTGCGTGGCTGGACCCAGGCGTCCGCAAGATCGCGTGCTGCTGAAAGATGCGGCGGCTGACTTTACGCGGCAGTTGCCCAGTCTGCTCTCGCCCACGGCCAAACCGCTGGGAACGCGAATTGCTGCTGAGTGGAAGCGTGGAACGGTAACGGACGCGGCACAGGAAGTTGGTGGTTTCCCACCCTTTCGCCAAAAAGAAGGCGAAAGGATGGGGCACGGAGCGGGATCGGGAACCACAACAGTGAAGAAACGCTTTGGGTTTGATCCAGACACCTATCTCGATCACGGCTCGGTGGTGATTGCGGCGATTACCAGTTGCACCAACACTTCGAATCCCTCGGTGATGGTGGCGGCGGGAATCCTGGCCAAAAAAGCCGTCGAAAAAGGGCTCTCTGTCCCGCCATGGGTGAAGACCTCGCTGGCGCCGGGGTCGCGCGTGGTCACGGATTACTACGCCAAGGCGGGCTTGCTGCCGTATCTGGAAAAGCTGCGCTTCAATGTTGTTGGCTATGGCTGCACTACTTGTATCGGAAATTCCGGACCGCTGCCTGCCGATGTCTCCAAGAGTATTGACGAGCATGGGCTGGTTGCGGTCAGCGTGCTGAGCGGCAATCGCAACTTCGAGGGCCGCGTGAACGTGGATGTGCGGGCGAATTATCTGATGAGCCCGCCGCTGGTTGTGGCCTATGCACTGGCTGGGCGAATAGGGCATAACTTCGAGACGGATGCGTTGGGCGTGGATGGAGCAGGGAAGCCGGTTTATCTCCGAGACATTTGGCCCACGCAGGCGGAGGTGGCTGCGGCCATTGAAAAAGGATTGTCCAGCGAGAGCTTCCGCCGTGAGTATGCGACGGTGAGTTTGGGCGACGCCAACTGGCAGGGTTTGAAGTTTCCTACCGGCGAGGTCTACCAGTGGGAGCCGGATTCGACTTATATTCGGAAGGCTCCGTACTTTGACGTCATAACTCAGACTCCCGCGCCGGTATCGGACATTCTTGGCGCGCGGGTGCTGGCGGTGTTGGGCGACTCTGTAACCACCGACCACATTTCTCCGGCAGGGAACATCAAGGCCAACGGGCCGGCAGGAATCTATCTCGCAGACCACGGCGTGAAGCCGGCGGAGTTCAACAGCTACGGCTCGCGGCGCGGGAATCATGAAGTGATGGTGCGTGGAACATTTGCCAATGTGCGGCTAAGAAACAAGCTTGCGCCGGGGACCGAAGGCGGCGTGACGCGCCTGCTGCCCGAGGGCGAGCCAATGTCCATCTATGACGCCGGCGTGAAGTACGCTGAGCGCGGAGTGCCGCTGGTGATTCTGGCCGGCAAGGAGTACGGGTCGGGCTCGTCGCGCGATTGGGCGGCCAAGGGGCCGAAGCTACTGGGAGTGCGGGTGGTGATCGCCGAGAGCTTCGAGCGGATTCACCGGTCGAACCTGGTGGGGATGGGGATTCTGCCGTTGCAGTTTGCCGAGGGGCAAAGCGCGGAATCGCTGAGGCTGACGGGCGAAGAGATTTACGATTTTCCGGGTTTAACGGCACTGCTTGCGGAGCGGCTCGCCAACGGCCGGACGCTCAGAGTGAAAGCTACCGCTGCGGATAGGACAAAGAAGGAGTTTGACGCCAAAGTCCGCATCGATACGCCGCAGGAGATCGAGTACTACGAGCACGGCGGGATTTTGCAATATGTGCTGCGGCAGTTGGCGGGGAAGTAATGGAATGGCTGCTTTTGGGCAGCCAAAGTCCGCCTAGATGCAGACTAGACACAAAAAGTCCCTTCTGTGGTAGGATATTTCTGTGAGTAAGAAATCACGCCCGATCAAGACTGTGTCGATGGAAGTTTATCCCCTCAAAGGGAAGCGCAAGGGCGCGGTTCTTAAAGATGAGGTCTGGTATGAGGACGGGGAAGTTGTCGCCTACAACCTGGCATACATCAACCTGAAACTGTGCCGTGTAGACCATGGCCGGGTTCTGGGATACGACAACAGCCACGGCTTCCACCATAGGCATTTCATGGGCAAGGTGGAGACCATCGAGTACATATCGTACGATGACCTTCTTAAACGTTTTATCGAGGAAGTCCACGAACTTTGGAGGATCGAAGATGCGCAAGACCAGGATTAACCTCAGGACAGGCAGCACAGAAGACTTCTTCAAGCGCCTCCGGGAGCGTGCAAAGAAGCTGGACCGGGGCGAGACTCTGCCTCCGGGGATCACCATCACCTTTGAGGATCCAATCGACTTGCTGAAGGTCATTACATCGGAACGAGTGAGATTGTTGCGCCGTGTGAAGGAGCAATCGCAGCAAATTTCGGTATTGGCAACAGACTTGAAGCGGGATGTGCGAGCAGTCAGCCGGGACGTGTCTCTTCTGGAACAAGCCGGATTGCTGCGCACCAGCTATCGGACGAACCCCGGACACGGACGATTGAAGGTCGTCGAGCCTGTCGCGCAGGAGTACAAGCTGATTGCCAGTTTGTAGTTTTGTCCGATTCTGCTCTGTTCGATCAGCGAATCTAGCTGCATCAACAAACGCCACTTCCGACTGGGAGTGGCGTTGTTGTTTGGCCAATGCGCCTTTCTACTTTTTCTTTGCCGGCGGCTCTTTGCGAGGGACAAAGAAACGCGAGCCCTCCTTTTCGCCCATCACATGGAGGCGCAGGAAGTTGGTGGAGCCGGAGCGGGTGCGCGTGCCGGCTACGATGGCGATAACCTCGCGGGGCTTCACAAAACCGCCCTCAGCAAGCAGGCTCTCGGCGCACTCAACCAGTGCCTCTGTGGAGGTGACCTTGGGGCAGCGAATGGGTGTGGTTCCCCAGAGCAGGTTGAGGCGGTTGATGGTAATCTCGACAGGGCTGAGGGCATAGATAGGCGCCGAGGGGTGATACTTAGAGAGCTTGCGCGCGGTTTGTCCCGACTCAGTGAAGAGGGCGATGGCGCGCAGGTCCAGGTCGTCAGAGGCATGCGCCGTGGCTTCGCAGATAGTCTCGGCGATAGAGAGGTGCGATCTGCGCTGCTTGCGGCGGTCGGAGAACTCAGCATCTTTGATGTTGCGCTCGGCATCGACCACGATGCGGGCCATCATGGAGACGGCCTCGACGGGGTACTTGCCCACGGCAGATTCGCCCGAGAGCATGACGGCGTCGGTGCCGTCGTAGACGGCGTTGGCCACGTCGGAGACCTCGGCGCGCGTGGGCCTGGGGTTCTCGATCATCGATTCCAGCATTTGGGTAGCCGTGATGACGGGCTTGCGGAGCTCGGCGGCGCGGCGAATAATGCGCTTCTGAATGGCGGGAACCTGCTCCGGCGGCAGCTCAACGCCGAGGTCGCCGCGGGCCACCATGATGGCGTCGGAGGCGGCGAAGATAGCGTCCAGGTGCTCCAGGGCCTGGGGTTTTTCCAGCTTGGCGATGATCCAGGTTTCGCTGCCCAGGGCCGCAACGCGATTGCGCACCAGGCTCACGTCCTCCGCAGTGCGCACGAAGGAGACGGCGATGGCGTCCACGCCGTTCTTGAGCGCGAATTCCAGGTCTTCGGCATCTTTTTCGGTCAGAGAGGGCGTGCGCACCGGAATGCCAGGCAGGTTGATGCCCTTGTGCTCACCCAGCAGGCCGCCGTTAATGATCTCGCAGATGACGTCGCCGTCCGAGACTTCATGGACGCGCAATTCGATGAGGCCGTCGGAGAGCAGAATGCGGGAGCCTTGCTCGACGTTGTCCGCCAGGGTTTTGAAGGTGGTGCCCACCAGGGCAGCCGTGCCCGGGACCTCGCGCGGCGTGATGGTCAACTGCTGGCCGGCCGTGAGCAGCACGGGCTGGTGGTCTTTCAGCGTGGAGGTGCGAATCTTGGGTCCCTGCAGGTCGCCCAGGATGCAGAGGGGCTTGCTTTCCTCGCGGCTGATTTTACGGATCATCTGGATGACCGCCAGCTTTCCCTCGTGGGTGCCATGAGAAAAGTTAAGGCGGACCACATCGACGCCCGCGCGCACCAGGTTCCGGATCACAGGTTCGGTGTTGGAGGCCGGGCCGAGCGTGGCAACAATCTTGGCGCGGCGCTGGGTGGCGGAATCAGTCAGGCTAAGAGGCGCAATAGACATAGGGAACCTCCAAAAAGATTAGATGGGCCAGAAGCCGGATTAGGGGGTGGCCGGCTACGTCGAATACATAGATGAGAACGTACCCCTCCTTAATTATTATGCGGGAGCGCAGTGAATGGGCGGTGAAAATGGTTACCGGCGGGAGCGTTTCGGTTTGGAGTTTGCAGAAGTCCGTTCCTGCCGTTCCCGAAAAAGGACGCCGTTCAGCTCCGCTCCCAGCAGTGCGCTGAACGAGGTGATGTAGAGCCAGACCAGCGTGGCGATGCCGGCGCCAAAGGAGCCGTAGAACATGGAGTAGTTGGCGATTCGCGTGACATACCAGCCAAAGGCCAAGGTGGACGGAAACCAGACCAGGGTGGCAGCCACCGCGCCCGGTCCCACCAAGTCCCAGTGCTCCTTGCGCTGATGGAGTGGAAGTATGTATCTAAGAAACAAGAACGCAATAAAGCCGCCGACTCCAGCAATTACGAAAAGCGAGGGATTTGTAATATCGAGTATCCGTGCTCGGTGTACCTTGCCAGAGACCACTGCATTTACCACGAAAACTGTCCACACACCAGCCACAATCACCAACAAAGCCAATCGTCTACGGCTCCACAAATTCGCATGAGTTTTCACGTGACCTGTACCGAAGTGGTAGAGGGCGCCGAGGACACTGACGCTGGTGACAAGCGCGATGGCCCATCGGACCATGCGCCAGAAGACAAGCACAATGTGGCGCAATTCATGGGTGGAGTTGTCGATCATCCACGTTTCGAACTGGCGGCCGAAGACCAGCACCAAGGTGGCCATCGAGAGCGGAATCAGCACGATGGGCACCAGCAACAGGGCTCTCAACCGCCGCTGCCAGAAGCCCCAATGATCGCGCGGCAGTCCGTAGGCGCGGCGAAAGCCCTCCATCAGCGAGAGCATCATCCCCAGACCGGCAAAGACCGAGAGAGCGGCAGCGGAGTAGATCAACTGCACGGAGCGGATACGGTGGGTCTCCATTGCGGACTGCAACGGAGACATGGCGCCTTCGGGCAGGAACTGCTCAAAGGCTCCGCGCACCTCGCCCACCAGCGAGGTCCCCTCCGGCGCCTGAGCCAGCAGCGCGGTGAGGACCACCAGCGCCGGAAACAGGGCCAGCATTCCCGAATAGGCGACGGCCTTGGCCGAGTTGAGCACGTCGTGCTCCAGCGCCAGCCAGAGAGCTTTGCGGTAGCTGCGAATCAATGAGGCCATAGGGGTCAAAGAAAAGAGTAGAACATCAGGCCGTCTTCTGCGAAGAAGGATGACAATTATATCCGAAAAAATTGACGGTGAACGACGGTTCGGGGTACGAGAGTTGAGTGCAGGATTTGCCAACTCTTCATAGAGAAATCGATTCTAACTCGACTCTCCACAGGTCCGGGCATGTACACTGTGCACAACAAGGAGATTACCCATGCAAACCCGGATTCAGGGCACCACCATGCCCGTACTTGATGTACAGCTTGAACCCAACGAGAGCGTGTTTTCAGAAAGCGGCGAACTTTCCTGGATGACCGCTTCTATTCAGATGACCACCCATACGCAGATGGGCGGGGGCGGGGGAATCTTTGGCGCGTTGAAGCGCGTGGCTGGGGGCGGAAGCCTGTTCATGACCGAGTACCGCGCCTCCGGGACAACCGGCGAAGTGTCGTTTGCCACCAAGGTGCCGGGCCACATTGTGCCGGTCGAGGTTGCGCCCGGCAATGAATACATGATTCACCGGCACGGGTTTCTCTGCGCCACAGACCAGGTGACCCTCGGGGTGGGCTTTCAGCAGTCGCTGGGGGCGGGTATCTTTGGCGGCAACGGCTTCCTGCTGCAGAAGGTGGGCGGCCAGGGCACGGCGTGGCTGGAGCTATCGGGCGAACTGGTGGTGAAGAACCTGGCTGCGGGCGAGGTGCTGAGGGTGCATCCGGGCCACGTGGGCGCCTTCCAGGCTTCGGTGGGATTCCAGATCACCACGGTGCCGGGGATCAAGAACATGATCTTCGGCGGGGATGGCCTGTTTCTGGCTGTGCTGCAAGGGCCGGGAACGGTTTGGCTGCAGACGCTGCCGATTTCGCGGCTGGCGCATCAGATTGCCGAGTACCTGCCGCGCGTCGAGAGCCGGCAAGCGGGACCGGCTGCGGGCGGCGCCATCATTGGCGGAATTGTGGGGTCGATGCTGGGCGGGGATAGGTAGGGCGGAGCCGGACGATGAACTTTCCAGCCTGAAACCAGATAGCCCCAATTCGCCGAAGGCATTGCCGGTACCGTATACTCCGGCTTGCAGGAATCTTGCGCATGACTGAGCCTTCCAACAGCCCACGTTCTCTTCGCCGCGACATCGTCTTCGCCTTTTTCCTTGCCTTGGCCTGCTACCTGGCCTGGCTGATTCGCGATGTGCTCATGCTGCTCTATGTCAGCGCGCTCTTTGCCGTTGTGCTCTCCCCTGTAGTGCGTTTTACTTCCCAGTTTCGCGTTCGCAGTTGGCAACCATTCAAGGGCTCAGCCGCCATCTTCATACTTCTGCTCGTTGTGGCGGGAGCGCTTACCGCCTTCGGGTTCCTCGCTCTGCCTCCGGTCATCAGCGATCTGCAGGGATTCGCCCGGGAGATGCCAACACGTTTACCTACACTTTTAGAGAAACTCAAGGCAATTCCCCTGGCTCATCACCTGAATACCGCGGATATTAGCACCCGGTTTCAGGATTTCGCGAGCCGGGCAGCCACTTTTCTGCTGCTCTCGCTCAGCAACTGGGCGGGCAAGTTTTTCGATTTGATCATAGGCTTTGTTCTTACCATTTATTTCATTCTGGAAGGCGACCAGGCCTACCGGTGGTTTCTTTCCTTTTTCCCGCGCAAACACCGCGAACGTCTCGACCAGACCCTCCGGCGGGCGGAGGTTCGCATGGACAAATGGCTGCTTGGCCAAGGGAGCCTGATGCTCATTCTGGGAGTTGCCAGCACCATCGTCTATCTCTCGCTCCAGGTTCGTTATGCTTATGCGCTGGGCGTGCTGACGGGGTTGCTCAACATCATCCCCGTGTTGGGCGCTGCCATCTGCATCACGCTTGCGCTGCTGGTGGCGGCCATTGATTCATGGGGCCGGGTACTTGGCATTGCTATCTTTTACGTGATTTATCTACTGGTTGAAAATTACTACCTCGTTCCCCGCATTATGAAAAACAGAGTCGGCCTGCCCGGCCTTGCCATCCTGATTGCTCTAGTAATCGGCTCAGCGCTTGGAGGCGTTGTCGGAGCCATGGTCTCGGTTCCCACGGCTGTGCTGATAGCCGTGCTTGTTGACGAATATCTCGTCCACAAGGACGCTGTTTGATCTTTCACGGATATCGTCATTGCGCCCGATGCTGGGCGAGGACCGGTAGGAATAGCGAGTCAGACAATGTGGTTCCCAGGCCTCAAAAAAGAGGCCTGGGGAGCCGCTCTTTGCATCGATAGTGATTAGTAGCGATGCTCTCTTTCCATTTCGTGCAGGGCGTGTCTGAGGGCTTCCCGCGCCTCGTCTACGTGATGGAGCGCGCGCATCTGCAGCCCGATATGTCCACTCTCATCAGTCCCGAAGGCGATGTCCCCGCGTGCTTCATCCAGAAGTGTCAATGCCGAACGCAGGGGGCGATTGGGGTCTCCACCGCTTTGAGGTGGAGGAGTGCGGTGGGGGTTCCTTCCCTCGTCGCGCACCGCCTCACTCACTTCATGGATGGCGCGATCAATTTCCTCGATAGCGCGATCCCGCGCGCCGACAAATCCCGGCCGGTGATCCATTTGCAGCAGTTCACGCGCTTCCCGCAGGTCGGAGAGAGCATGGAGATAACGGGGATGCTGGGCCTGAGCCGGCGTTCCCAAAGCAAACAGCAAGAAAGCCGACAACCCAAGAACGGATGTGGCAAGAGTCTTGAATATACGCATTTCAGTAGCACCTTTCATGGGTAAATTGGGATTCCTAACTACCCGCCTGAAAGACTAGCATATTATGCAGCGACCTCGCACCCTCCGCGGCGTGAACTTTTGTTTTACAAAGATCCGAGTTTGGAGAGGAATTCATGCTCGCCGCCTTCGTTCCTTCATCCAACTCTCAGCTGAATAGGAGCGGCGGAGACGCAATGTGAGCGGGTTTTGCCTCAGTCCTCCTATCTTCCTGACTGCAGTGCCGCGTTTACTGCCGCTTTCATCACTCCGCAGTTAGAGAAGAAGCGAATGAGGTTTCCGGTGAGCGATTGCCGGTGTACGGAATCGAGAGCTGGGACGGGTGGCTCTTGTGTCTCCGCCATCTTGAGTTCGCCGGTCCCTTGCGCGTCGAGGATGATCGAGGTGAGCTTGCGGGCCACCTCGAGCGGGAAACTCTCCGCGACGAAGACCATCTTGCCGCGTGTGGTGATGACCACCGGGCCTTCACTGGTGGAGTAGACCTGCTCCTCGCCTGAAGAGACGGGCGACGGGAAGACCGTGAATCCAGAGGAGCGGCCAGCGGGGGCGTTGCGTTCATCGCTCGAGTCGAGCTTGACGCCGGAGTATTTTCGGCCTAGCTCATCTGCGTAGAGAGAGGCGAAGGCCTGGGCGGAGGCGGTGTTCTTCCAGACGGAGAGATAAAAGAGGGCGATGGAGTTGGTGTTGGCTTGCTCTTCGGGCGTTTTTGCGCTGAGCCGCTGACCGGCCCAATAAAGGCCGCCATCCCAGGCCGGGGTCAGGTCGTTGGCGGCCTGGTCACCGCCGAAGAGTTCGGAGAGGATGTGCAGGTCGAGTTGGCCGATCTGGCCGATGTCGTAGGGCTTGTAAAGCTTGTCCACCAGGGGGTGAATGTTGGGCAGAAGGGGCACAGCGGGAAGGTGGTGCTTTTCATACTCGCGCGGGTTGATAATCTCCCAGCTCGAGGTCGGCGGGCGGTCCATAGTCCCGGCAAAGGCCGCTGCCTGGCCCTGGTCCATCCACACGTCCTGCTCGAAGCTGAGGCCTTCGCGGTAGGGGAAGAGCAGCGATTCAGAGAGCAGCAGCGGCGCGCGCGACAGAACGGGAGAATCTGCCGATGCGGCCATATGCTGCCTGACGAACTCCATCACCTCCGGGTCTTTGACGAGGCTCTTGCCCATGGGCTTGAGCATGTAGTCCATCATGACAGCCGTGGCTTGTCCCTCGGCGACAGCCTCGCGCGCCGTGTCCATCTCGTCTCTGGCCAGGTGGTCGGTATCGTCGCTGGAGTTGAGCGAGACATCTTCGGGGGTCTGGTTGTTCCACTTTTCCAGATCGGAGTGCTGGTCCTGCAGGGCGTGGGTCAGCTCGTGGGCCAGCACCGGTTTCTGCTCCTCAACATCTACCCAGTCCAGCATATAAACGGTCTTGGTTTTGGAGTCGTAATAGGCCTCGATCTGCTCTTTGAGCAGCGCCAGCAGAAAGGGCTTGAGGGCGAAATCGCGGTCCAGCAGGCCGAACTTCTTGAGCACAATCTCGCTGCGCTGCAGGCGTTTGGCGCTCTCGTCTTCGTCAAATTTTTGTTTGAGATAACTTTCGACCGTGTCGCGGGAGGTGATCTGGCGCTTGACAGTGCTCTTGATGGGGAGGCCGGTTTCGTCGGAGGAGAACTTGATCAGCTCATCGACGAGCGAGAAAAGCTGGAGCGCCTGCTCGGGGGTAATCTTGCCAGCCACCTGCGGCGGGGCTGGCGGCGTCTGCGGTGCGGCTACCTGCGGTGAGGCCAATTGCGCCGGCGGAGCGATGGTTGCTACCAGACAAATCGCTGCCGCCCAGGCCCATCCGCGAAACCTACCATGCTGCTTGCTCATTGATTCATCCTATCTTCTTTCAAGGCTATAATCAGGATGCGGCCTGGTGCGAGATTTCCTCTGAAAATTGCGCCGGAACCGGCAAAAAGATCCCCTATGACGGAAACCGACCTTTCTTTGGCTACACCATTAGCGACGTGGCTTGTTCAATTTGCTCAAGCCGGCGCGGGGCCGGAGCTTGTGGTCTATCGCGGCAGCTTAACCCCACGGGAGTTGGACGCGCCAGTGAGGGAAACAGCGGCGCTGGTTCAGGGAGCCGCGGTGCACGACCTGGGCTGGCTGCGGTGCGTGGCTGTGCGCGGCGAGGACCGCTTCCGCTGGCTCAGCGGCATGGTCACCAACACGGTAAACGATCTGGGCGAAAACTCCGGCGCATGGAATCTGGTGCTCAACGCGCAAGGGCGCATCCAGGGCGACTTGCACGTCTGGCGCGAGGGGGACTCGTTGGAACTGGAGATTGCCGCTGATCAATACGACCGTCTGCTGGCCCACCTGGAGCGCTTCATCATCATGGACGATGTGGAGTTGGCGCAGTTGAGTGAGGATTCGGCGCTGGGGCTTGCCGGTCCGCAGGCCGCCGGTGTGTTGGCGCGGCTTGGCTTTCCCGCGCCTCTCGAGCCGCTGACCAGCGCGCGTGCTGCCTGGAACGGCGAGAAATTGCGAGTTGTTCGCGGCTACGGCGTGCTGGCGCCGCACTACGAGATTTGGGTGCGGGCGGCGGCGGAGATTCCCGCGCTGTGGCAGGCGCTGATCGAGGCCGGAGCAACTCCGGTGGGAGCGGCAACGCTGGAAGCTTTTCGCATCGCGGAGGGGATTCCCGCGTATGGCGTAGATATTGCTGAACGCGATCTGCCTCAAGAGGTTGTGCAGCAGGTGGCGAATTTTCCAGGGGCGATAAAATCTGTGCGAGCGAATAGCGAGCAGTCGGCCCCACCGCAGGTGGCATTGAGTTTTAACAAGGGCTGCTACCTGGGCCAGGAGATCGTGGAGCGCATCCGGTCCCGCGGCAGCGTTCACCGGCATTTGCGGCAACTGGAGTTGTCTGGACCCGTTCCGGCCGCGGGGGCGAAACTGAATTTAGAAGGCGGAGTGATTGTCGGCGAGATCACCAGCGCGGCGGAGTTGACGCTGCGAACAGGTTCGCGCGTATTTGCTTTGGGCATGATGCGCGGCGAGGCCGAAGTGCGCAATCAGTCCTTCACATACAATGCCGGAACAACCACCGGCAGCGCACGGATTCTGGCCGCGCAGCCCGTGTTGGAGACGGAGTAGCAATGTCAACGAGTGTACAAATCAACGAGTGAGAAGAAACGGAAAATTATGAGCGATAAACCGAAGTTTGAAGTGATTGACCGCCGCAAGATGAAAGCGGAAGAAGAGCATGAAGGCCAGCAGCGGCCGTCAGCTCCCGCGGAATCCGAGCCGGCGTCAGGCGGCGGACCGCGCCTGGTCGTCAACGAATCGAAGTCCGAGACCCGGCGGGAGCCCGCGCCTGCTGTAACCTCCGAGGTTGGGGCGGGCGCTGAAGCTGAGATGCCTACCCCGCCCACAGCCCAGGAGAGCCGCGAGCAGAAGGCGGCTTACGACGCCTCTACGCAACGGCTGGAAGACATGGTGCGGGCGCAAAACCCCGCCGCGGGCGCGCCGCCGCAGATCAACTTCGAGCACCTGGTGCAGCAGTTCTATGTTTCCGCGATGATTCAAATGGGTGCAGGCACGCAGGAGGGACAGCGTCCCAGGGTAGACATCCTGGGTGCGCGGACAACTATCGATTTGCTGGGCGTGCTGGCGGAGAAGACCAAGGGGAACCTGACCGAGGCCGAGGATAAAATCCTGCAGACGGTTCTGTTTGAGGTGCGCATGGCATTTTTAGAACTGACCAACATGATCACCGCGCAGGGCATCCAACCGCCTCCTCCTCCGAAGAAGGCATAGCAGGGTGCCCCATCCTTGGCACGCTTTTGTTTTTGTGACTAGGGTGGGATACCCCGAACTCCAATCAGCCTCGATCATCAGGAGTCCATGGACGGTTTACTCACATTTCTCGGCACGGGAACTTCGATGGGGGTTCCTACGCTGGGGTGCGGTTGCTCGGTGTGCACCTCGGCCGACCCTCGCGACCGCAGGCTCAGGCCCTCGATTCTATTGCGCTGGCGCGAGCCGGCCAGCGAGCGTGAACGCATTGTGATTATCGACACCGGTCCCGACTTCCGCGAGCAGGCGCTGCGCAACGGCCTCACGCGCGTGGACGCGGTTTTTTATACCCACTCCCACGCCGACCACATTCTGGGCATGGACGACCTGCGCCCGCTCAGCTTTGCGGTCTTCCGCGAGGGCGAGCCCATTCCGCTCTATGCCGCTCCGGAGACGGCGGAGACGCTCAAGCGCATCTATGAGTACACGTTTTCACCAGGGGCTACGTATCCCACCCGCGCGCGAGTCGAATTGTGGCCGCTGGCCGAGCGCACAGCCATTCACGGCGTCGAGTTTCTGCGCGTGCCGGTGCTGCACGGCGAGATGGAGATTGCGGGCTTCCGCTTTGGCCGCGCCGCTTATCTGACCGACGTGAGCGCCATCCCCGAATCGAGCTTTGCGCTGCTCACAGGGCTGGACCACCTGGTTGTCTCCGCGCTGCGCCACAAGCCGCACCCCACCCACGCCACCGTGGAGCAGGCTGTTGGCTGGGCGCGGCGCATCGGCGCAGGCCATACCTGGTTTACGCACATCGCCCACGATCTGGGCCACGAAGAAACCAACCGCACACTGCCCGATGGCATTCAGCTGGCTTATGACGGCCTTAGCCTGCCGGTGAACCTGGGGACAACGCATTGATGACTGAAAATATGACTACCGTATATCAATCAATCGCGGAGATTCCCTCCGGCTTCGGCCCCAGCGTGGCCGCCATCGGCAACTTCGATGGTGTGCACCTGGGCCACCAGGAGATTCTTTCGGCGGTGGTTCAAGAGGCGCGATTGTTGCGTTCGCGGGCCGTGGCCGTCACCTTCGACCCTCACCCGGAGCAGTTTCTGCGCCCCTCGTCCGCACTGCGGCTGCTCACGCCCATCGACGAGCGCCTGCGATTGCTGGCCCTCACCGGCATCGACGATGTTGTCGTGCTGCCCTTCGATGCGGCGTTTGCATCGTTGTCGGCGAGGGAGTTTGTCAGCTCCATTCTGGTTGACGCTCTCGCCGCTCGCAGCCTCCATGAGGGCGGCAACTTCCGCTTCGGACATCAAGCCGAGGCCGGAGTAACCAAGCTTCAAGCCTTTGGTGAGGAGCTTGGCTTTGCCGTTCATGTCCATGCGCCGGTGCGGGTAAGGGGCCTGGAGGTTTCCAGTTCAGCCATCCGTGAACTCGTCGCGGCAGGCGACATGACCCGCGCGCGCTGGATGTTGGGCCGCCCCTTTGAGATTCGCTCTACAACGGCTCATGGGCGCGGCATCGGCACGCGGCTGCTGGTGCCTACGGTGAATCTGGCGCCTTACGATGGGCAGCTCCCCGCCCTCGGGGTTTACGTCACGCGGCTTACTCTTTCACCCCAGCGACAAGGACCCGTCGCTGGGGACCCCGCTGTTGCCGGGCGCAGATTTCAGGCGGTCACCAACGTAGGCAACCGGCCTACCTTCGGCGAAGCCTCCTTTGCCGTCGAGTCGCACATCCTGGACTTCGAGCCAATCGAACTCGACGAGCAGACGCCCATCGAATTAGAGTTCCTGTTTCGCCTGCGCGGCGAGCAAGAGTGGCCAACGCCGGAGGCACTGAAAACGCAGATCTTCAGGGATGTGGCCAAAGCAAAACGATACTTCCGGCTGGCGCGGTAAGGCCTGTACTCTCAAGATCAGCTCATCTCGCGATTTGTCCGCAATGTCACTACAAAGGAGTTCGCGGGCATAGATTTAGCCGGAATCTACATCCAACAAACAACTTTTCCTACACAAAGCAATGGCTTAGTGGAAACCCTTGTGAAGAAGTGGCCCTCATGACCGGCGATCTTTGGTATTAATTCGTGTGACCCAGGTGCAAGTATTAAGTTACTTTGGGGATAGTTTCCTTACAGTAAAGTTATTTGTTTTGTTGAAGTTCTATTAAGAAAAGGAGTAGTTTATAAGATTGTGGTAGGTCCATCGCGAGGGTAAGTGTAGAGCGGATTTCGCACAGGATCAGTCATGGGGAAACGAACGTTGAGGAAATTTTCATCGACGTTACTCTTATTGGCAGCGGCGCTTGCAGTTGTTCCGGCAGCCTTGGCTGATTCGTTTGTCTTCGTTTATACAGGCAACGTCTCCAACTACTCGACAGGTGTGAACTACCCGGCGTATGAAATCACCATCAACGGTGTCTTCACCACATCTGGCACTCCGAATGCAGATGGCGGCATTGACATCACCTCTTTCACAGGCACTTATTCGGATCCGGAGAACAGTGTTTCCGGCGCAATCAGCTTGTACACCGGAAACAGCACCTACGAGAATTACCTTACCTCTGCGAATAATTCATGGTGGTACGACAATCTGTACTACCCGGACGCAAATGCGCCAGGCACTTTCGGTGGCCTGTTCGATTACTATGGCCTTCTCTTTAATATTGGCCCGTCCAACAACCCCGATGAGTGGGAAGTGAACTTTTGGGCAAACACCAGCACCACTTATATACTCGTGGAATCGCAAAATGAGCCATCCCAGGATTATCTAAATCAGTCAACCGGCATCGGCATCTCCAGCCCTAGTGATCCTAGTGATCCTAGCGATCCTAGCGATCCTTCTGGCCCCGTGATCATGCGGACTCCGGAACCCGGGTCTCTAGTGTTGCTGGGAACAGGACTCCTCGGTCTGGCAGTCGTGATCTTTTGGAAGGCCAAGCGGGACTTCCGGCTGGCGCGATCTCACTGAAGATTGCAGGCTCGGCCTATTGCGCCAAGGAAACCAACATCGATATCGCCGCAACGCTCGCCACCACCAGCCATGGCTGGACTTTCCAGATTGTGAGCAGAGTAAAGGCCAGCAGCGCAATCCAGAAGTCGCTTGCATGAAGAATAGTGGACGTCCAGAGTGGATGAATGAGCGCGGCAATGAGGATGCCCACAACGCTCGCATTGATTCCGCTGAGAGCGCGCTGCAGGAATCGGTTTCCACGAACGGCGCTCCAAAACGGAAGCACGGCGGCCATGGCCAGCATGCCGGGAGTGAAAATGCCGGCAAGAGCAAGCAGTCCATTGAGGAGCGGGCTCGCGGCCGGACGGATGCTGGCGCCGAGGTATGCGCCGATAGAGAACAGCGGGCCGGGCAAGGCCTGGGCTGCGCCATAGCCTGCAAGAAACGATTGCTGCGTCACCCATCCGCGCGCCACAACTGTGTGTTCGAGCAAGGGCAGCACCACGTGTCCTCCCCCGAATACGAGCGCACCAGCTTGATAGAAAGCCGAAAAGATGTCCAGCCCCTGCACTGTATAAATGCGAGAAAGGAGCGGGAGCGCAACCAGGAGAAGTAGATAGGCAACTGCCGAAACGGCTCCCGCTCTCTTCGACAAGGTCAAATCAATGGGGTCGTGGCAGGCCTCCTCGCCGGTGCGGAGCAGAAGAAGCCCCGCCGCGGCGCCCAGGGCGATGGGTGCGATAGTTGCAATTTGCGGCGGCAAAAACAACGCGAGTGCGGCAGCCGCAACGGCCAGCGCAATGCGCATGAGATCGGGAGCGAGCGACCTCTGCATGGCAAGCACCGCTTGCGCGACGATGGCGACAGCTACAAGCTGCAAGCCGTGCAGCAGCCCGTCGCCGGCTCTACCGCCGGCAAAAGCGTGGCCGTATGCAAAGGCCAGCATCAGCAGCGCAGAAGGCAGCATAAAGCCAATCCAGGCGGCCAGGCCGCCAAGCCATCCCGCGCGAACAATGCCGAGCGCAAATCCGGTTTGACTGCTGGCCGGGCCGGGGATGGACTGCGCAATTGCAATGATCTCGGCAAGGGTGCTCTCGCTGCACCATTTGCGCCGCTCGACAAGCTCCTTGCGGAAGTAACCCAGATGCGCGATCGGCCCGCCGAAGGAGGTGCAGCCGAGACGCAGAAAGACGAGCAGGACCTCTACGCTGGGTGCGTGAGCGCGGTGACGATTCGACGGCGCAACCGGAGCTTCAGAGGGCACGGCGTTTCCGCTCGTCTAGAGACAAAGCACCGGCGCCGAGCAGTGCAATGGCGATGAGTCCAACCAGCATGCAAAAGTCGGTGCGCCCTTCGTGCATCGCCGCCCAGAATCCTTGTTTGAGCAGCATGGGGACCTTGGTGGTAGCTATTGCAACCGCAATGTCGATCAGCAACGGCGCCGTGGCCAACGTGGTGAAGAGGCCAACGATCAGGAGTGTTCCGCATACGATTTCCACAATGCCTACGAATGGACCCATGAACTGTGGGGCTGGAATTCCGATCTTGGCAAAGCGTCCTGCTCCGAGCAACGCGGGAAAGAGAAATTTCTGAATGCCTTCGGACAGAAAAACCCATCCGACAAGAATCCGCAGAAGAAGAAGTCCCCATGCGGTTCGCTTCATAGTTTCATTAGGACTGTTCATGTTCCCTCCTTATGTTGGGTGTAGTTGATTCTATCTGGAGACATTTTGGGAAGTGTGAACCTGATGCGAATTGACGAGTTAATTCGGCTGGGCTTGCAGCGGGAGTTCACCAGCACTCTTGCCGCCGGCGTGATGGTCTTTTCCCCAGGTCCAGTACATACCCGCGTAAGCGTAATTCTCTGTTTGCCCGGCGACCGAATGACCATAGCAGAACAGCAACTGCTCGCCGGGATGATGCTTGAAGTGGTAATAGCCGCCAACGTCGATCATCGCTGAGCGTTCGGTTTGCGCCGCGGCAAAACCTTCGCGCCCATGCGCAAACAGCTCCGCGCCCAGTTCCAGCCTCTCGTTGATTTCCCGTTTCACCAGCCATCCGGTATACGGGAAGTCGCGATAGCCGGCTTGCGGCGTCACCTGATAGCCGCCGCCACCATCAACCAGCCACTTGCCGTAATTCTTTTGCAGCCAGACGGGAAGTTTGTACCAGACTTTTCCAACTCCCAGCCCCTTGTTAGAGTTCCCTGTCGGCATTTCAAACATGGTGAATGTGCCGATTTGCGGAAAGTGACGGGTCTCTTTGATGATGGCCAGTTTCACGCCCAGTTCCATGTCGTTGAGGCCAAATGCGCTTGGACCCGTTCCACCGGGAAGGTAAACGGCATTGTTCGATGGAAATGCGCCTCCCCAGGGAAGTATTGCGTGCAGTTGCACTCTGGGTATCGCGCCCCAGTTGAACTCCAACGCCGGTCCGGTCGAATCGATCTCCGCCGGTGTGCCGTCGACGCCGCCGAATATATAGAACTCGTAGTGATGCAGGTCGACCGGCATCGGATCGTCAGTTTGATATGGAGGGCCCTGTGCCCACAGCTTTGGGGCCGCGAGCATGAGCAGGAGGAATAGCAACACTCTTGAACAACTGGTGTTCATTTTTCGCGCCCTCCCAGCATCCCGGCACAAATCATGAAATCCGCTTTGGAGAAACCGCTTATCGGGAACAGCATCAATTGATAATTCGATAACCGACAATGCGGAAATGATTCTCATTCAATCATCGGGGAAATCCGGTTTTTTGCTGAATAATGCCGCCGAAAAAATTATTTATTGCTGATCCTTCGGCTTCTTGGGAGCAGGCGCTGGGATCAATACGGGTTTGACTGTGACTTTTGGCGGGGCTGGAGCGGGCGACGGAGCCAAAGCTGTTTTCACAGGCGCCTTGGCCGAGGTCGAACTGTCGGCGGTTAGTTGCGACGGGTGCGCAACGGCTGGCGCTGGCTGTTTTGCAACCAGGCTGGGTGAGCCAGGAGGCGTAACTGGCTTTACCGGCGTTATGACCGGTTTGATAGTTCCGGTGGTCTTGGCTGAAGCGGTTTGCGGAATCAATGCTGGTTTTATCTTCGACCCAGTTACGGGAGCCCCGCTGGTTGATTGCACAGCTGGTTTTTCGACAGATTGAGCTGGTGGATTGGCTGCCGGATTAGTCGATGACGCGGTTGTGCGCGAATTAATAGGCGAACTGGTCACTGGCAAAGCTGGTGACTGCATGGCTGCAGCTGATCTTGATTGCGCGGGCGATTGCAAATGGGCAGACGCATTGGCATTCAATGATCTGGTGGGCGAGGCGGCTGAATCAGGCGCCATGAGCGGTAGAGTGGACGCCTTCAGGGTGGGCTTGCCCGGCTCATCGCTGAGAAACTGTTCGTCGTCCTTACCGATGATGGCGGCGCGCATCCAGGTGATCCAGATAGGCAGGGCTGCGCGGGCTCCGGATTCTTTATCTCCTAGGGACTGGTTATTGTCGAAGCCCACCCAGACGCCGCAGGTGATGGAGGGTGAAAAGCCCAGGAACCAGGCGTCGGTGTATTCGCTGGTGGTGCCTGTCTTGCCGCCCAGCGGGTGATTGAGCTGCGCCGCGACCGCGCCGGTACCGTGCCGGATAACGGCTTGGAGAAGGATCATCATGGTGCGCGCCGTCTGCTGGCTGATCACCTCATTGACGGCGGGCGGCTCCTCCCACAGCGTGACTCCATCGGCGTTGGAGACCTTTTTGATGAGCCGAGGCTTCACGCGCAGTCCATCGTTGGGAAAGACCGCGTAGCTGGTCACCTGCTCTTCGAGCGTGATTTCCACCGCGCCCAGAGCTACCGGAAGATAGGCGGGAATGCTGGAGGTGACGCCAAAGCGGTGGGCCACGTCGATGACCTTTTGCATGCCCACCTGGTCGGCCAGTTTGAGGGCGGGAATGTTGCGCGACTCGGCGAAGGCGTCGATAAGGGTCATGGTGCCCTTGTAGTCGTTTTCGTAATTGCGTGGAATGTAGCCGCCGAAGCTGACCGGCGCATCGACGATGAGGTCTGTGGGCCTGGCGCCGTCTTCGACGGCCGCGGTGTAAACGTAGGGCTTGAAGCTGGAACCGGTCTGCCGCTCGGCCTGGGTGGCGCGATTGAATTGGGAGAGCGCGTAATCGCGTCCACCGACCATGGCCAGCACGTCACCGCTGGTGTTGTCGATGGCCAGCAGAGCGCCCTGCACGCCGGAGTCCTGTTCAAGCGTGGCGCGCTGCGCATTGCCCACCTTCGTCTCGGTAAGGTGAACGTAGATCACGTCGCCGGGCTTGAGCAGGGCGTCGCCGTAGCGCTTCCCGGTCCATCTCCAGTCCTCGGGCAGGAGCACGATCTGGGCATCGCCTACGCGGGCTTGAACCTCCATAGGCAGAGCGCGGGTGACCAAGGCATGCACGTAGTCGCCGGGCCCGGAACTCATTTCCCAGTCGGGATGCTTGTAATCCTCGATGGTGGAGCCGGTGCTCAATACGTTTTCCAGCTTGCCAGACTGGCTATTGCCCATCCAGCCGTGCCTGTGCTCGTAGGCAGCCAGGCCGTCCGCGACGGCGCGATCGGCGGTTTTTTGCAAGTCCAGGTCGAGCGTGGTTTCCACCTTCAGGCCGGCCTCGTGCACCTGCTCGCTGCCAAAGCGTTTTTCCAGTTCTCGTCTTACTTCCTCCTGAAACCATGGGGCAACTGAGGCTTCGGGTTGGGCAATGTGCAGTCCCAGCGGGGCGTTGCGAGCCTGCTCTGCCTGCTGATGGGTGATGACGTGGTCAAGTTCCATCTCCGAGAGCACCAGGTTACGCCGGCGCAGCGCCTTCTCCGGATTGAGCAGAGGCGAAAAGGCTGCAGGTCCTTTGGGCAACCCGGCCAGTAAAGCTGCCTCTGTGAGCGTCAAATCTTTGGCGTGCTTACTGAAGTAAAACTGAGAAGCTGCCTCGAAGCCGTATCTGCCGTGTCCGAGGTAGATCTGGTTGCCATAGAGGGTGAAGATTTGCTGTTTAGTGAAGGCGCGCTCAATCTGAATGGCCAAGTAAGCCTCTTGCACTTTGCGGCTGGCGGTGCGTTCAGAGGAGAAAAAGAGGTTACGCGCCAATTGCATGGTTAGCGTGGATGCGCCCTGCGCGCGTCCGTGGCTGCGCAGGTCGTGCCACAGCGCTCCGCCGACGCGCAGCATGTTGATGCCCCAGTGCGACTCGAAGCTCTTGTCTTCTATGGAGATCACAGCCTGGCGCAGCACCGGCGCAAAGTCATCATAGTTGACCACGACACGCCGCTCCAGCGCGAAGGAGCCGATGATGCGGCCCTTCTGGTCGTAGAGATCTGTGGTGGTGGAAGGGTGATATTGCTCCAGGTCGTGTATCTGTGGCAGATCGACGGAGTAGACCAGCATGAGCCCGCCCAGCGAGCCGGTAATTACGGCCAATACAAGCAGCGCGGCCAGGATGAGCTTGCCGGCCAGCTTGCGCCGCCTATGCGTGGGCACAGGCTCGGCGCGAAGCAGGTGGCTCCGGCCAAGGCTTCGCATCTCGGGCGGCTTGATAGGGGAAACAGCCAAGCGATTCATGCCTCGTCGGCACTTCTACTGAGTACCGTAAATAAATGCTACAGCCCAAGGCTAGCATGGGAGCGGCGAGAAGATAAACGTGGCGTCTGCGGCGAACCATGCCGCGCAAGGGCGGGAACGCGGGGTCGGCGATTCCCCAATTAAACGAGAATCTCTATTTCGTCCCGAAGAGTCGCCGGAAGAAACCAGGCTTTTTCTGTACTGCTGGCGGGGTTGAGGGCGTGGTGGTGCTTGCGCTGGCCGCGGGAGCCGCTTCCACGGCGGACAGGGCGGCGTGATCGCCGTTATTTGCCTTCAACAGCCGGAGAGCCTTGTTGAGGGGGTCGTCGCCGTTTGTTGGCGGAGATTCATCGTATTCCTCTTCGGAGGCTAGGCCGACTACTACATTGGGCGTCACGGCTTCGTCCGGGATCTTCTTGCCGCTGGGGGACTGGTATTTGGCCACGGTCAAGAGCAAGGCGGCGCCGTCGGGCAGGTTGATCGTTTTTTGTACCGAGCCCTGACCGAAGGTCCGTTCACCCACCACATCGCCGCGCTTCAGGTCCTCGATGGCGGCGGCTGTCAACTCGGCCGGGCCCGCGGTGCCGCGGTTCACCAGCACGGCCAGCGGCGCGTCCGTCAGGAATAGAGCCGGGTTGGCGGAAAAGGTTTGGCGGGGAAACTTCTGGCCTTCGAGCGTGGCCAGAGTGCCCTGCTTCACAAAGAAATTGGCCAGCCGCAGGCCCGACTGATAGTCGTCTCCGGAGGAGTCGCGCAGGTCCAGCAACACCTTGCGTCCCTTGGCCGATTTGAGTTTTGCGGCAATATCGTCCACGCGAGAGGCGGTCAGCGCGCCGGGCTTCAAATAGAGGATGGTCGCGTCTTCATACTGCTGCTCGACCAGCGCAGGCGCTTCAGTAATGGAGCGAGTCAGCGTAATTTTGTCGGGGTCGGTCATGTGCGGGCGCACTACCGAGAGGGTCACCGTGGTCCCTGGTTTGCCCTCTAACAGCAGGCGAATGACGGCCAGCGACAACTCGCGCGTGGACTGGCCGCCGATGGATTCAATCACATCGCCGTCCGCCAGATGCTCCTTGTCGGCAGGCGAACCGGGCAGGACGCTGACCACGATGGCGTAGCCATAGCGCTTGGAGACAGTAATGCCCACCTGCGCCACGCCCGTCAACGGACGCTCCTTGTAGATTTTGTACTCGGCCGGGGTCATGTAGCTGGAGTCTGCGTCCAGCGACTCCAGCAGGCCGTGCAGCGCGCCGGTGGTCACGTTGTTGATGTTGGGTTCGGTCACGTATTCGGTCTGAATCTTATTCAGCACCTGGCGATAAACGACCATTTGGCGGTAGGCGCCATCCTGCTGGCCGCCGGCGTGAACGCCAAGCCAGCCAAATTCGCCAAAGAGGACGGCCAGGCCGAGAGCGGCAAAGATGGCCGCCGAAAGAACAAAGACAAATCGCTGGAAGAATCGAGACACACACACCACCTGGGCGGCCCTAGAGGGGAAATAGGCCGCTCTACCTTATAGACGCAATGATAACGCAAGGGGCGCGCGAAGCCCGATTTGCCGAGCCGTATGTTGCCTTGCAGGGGTACTTTCAGGGGTGAAAACGCGCTCCGAGAACCTTTACTTCTAAGTAGAGGTTATTTGCGCATAATGGGGCGATTTGGGAAGCGGGGATTAGGGGTTAGGGGTTATGGATTAGGGATCAGGAATCAGGGGGAACGAAGCCAGCGGCCAAAGTTACTAAAGTTACCTTGTTTCGTATCGCGGTGAAACGTGATCTGTATCACTGATTGCAGCCATCACCGGTTCAATACTTGAAAATCGTACTCAGGAGGTCTGTCCATGAATAATTTCTGTGCGCGCATGTTCGGTCTCAGCCTGTTCGTTTTTCTCGTTTTGGCTTTTGCCGTCCAACCTGCCATTGCTCAGCAGGATCAAGCCAGACATATTTTCCATCGGCTGATTCCAGCCGGGGATACCTGTTCCACCTGTCACAAGGCGGTGTATGACCAGTGGAAAGCCAGCCCTCATAGCGACAACGGTGTCGAATGCACCGTATGCCATGGCGAGACAACAGCAAAGGACTTCGCGGGCAGGCCGGCGTTAAGCACATGCGACAACTGTCACGGCGATCAGGTGGCACAACTGAAGTCTGATCCATTCATGAAAGGCAAGACGTGCGTGAGCTGCCATCAAGCACACATCTTCGTGGAGCACAAGAAGGCGGCCCCGGCAGACAAGAAATAACAATTTCCAGGCGTGGCATTCTCGAAGTGCCGGCCGGTGCATACGCGCTCACGGGCCTGGAAACGTGGTCTCTACCGGTTGCCCTGAAAACCAGCGATCATACGCCGGGAGATTCCGCGCGGTGCGGCTTTCGATTCCCGCGGAGGGCTGTCGTCTTCCGTTGAGAACCTCGTCTGGGCAGGTCAATGACTACTGGGCGACTTTCCGGTATCAATCTAACCTCTGCTGTTCCGCGCCAGAAAAAAAGTCCGAATCATCGTCCAGCCCTAGTCGCAGTCCCGTGCTTCCTTATGCTGGAATCGTTCCAATTGTCTGAATATGGCCCGCAAGCTATAGCGGAAGCAGATGTTTAGCGACGCGATTTTGGAGAGCTGGTGAGAGATGGGCTTGTCTGGCAAATTGCGACCAATTATCGATGGCGTCACGAACTTCTGATAAGGCGTTCTCGGGCTTTCTGACGCTGAAACGATCAGCAACCTTGAGCAAATCCTCCTTGGAGATGTCCTCGAACTTTTGATTGACACTCATCTGATGCTGGTAGGTCCACTGGCCTTTGGGGTTGTAAGCGTGTGTCACGTCGTAGGCCGGGGCGAGATTCCACGGTTGTCCTTGCCGAAGTATGAACGCAAAGTTCTTGGTGTGATCGTCCCAGTTGCGAGCCATGACGTTGAATGCCATGCGACGGAAAATCTGATCGACAGCACCATCATCGAGGCCCAACGCGCTGGCAGTCATGAAGAGCTGAGAATAGTCGTGCGTTCCACGCTGTCGAAAATCGAGATGATTGATGGCGCAGAGCGTTTGGAGGTGGTGCTTTAGTGTTTTGCCATCGATCACTTCACGATCAAATCGTTTGGTCATAAAGTGAGCGCGTCCATTTTCTTCAAGCAGACGCGAGTCGGACATGCGGATGCCAGCGGCGGTTGCCATCAGGTAGTATGCAAATTCAATTCGACCGTAGTCCTCACCAGTTCCAAGTTCTTTGTCTTTGCCAATTCCATCGAACTTCAACAACCAATGCTCAAATCCTGGGGCGGCATCGAATTGTCCACTCCGCACTTCGTCCGTTTTCGGATTCCAGGCAATGACTGCTTTCGCTCGGGCACCGCCGGCCGAAGTCCCAACCTTTATGATGTTGGCGAGAGCTGCCTTGGCTTCGTGGTCGACAGAGAAGGTTCCCTGGACTAGCCGCCTGGCCTCTTCCACTAGCTCTTTCATCTCGACTGGAGCTGAACTTTCCTTATGTGACCCTCTCGCAGGTCGAAACTCTAGTGCCCCTATGCCTCTCTTTCCCATGTATGCGAGACGGTCAAGTACTGTAACGGAGCTTTTCTCGATGCCCCGCTGAGCCATCCATGCGTCGATCAGAGCATTACCGAAATCATCCGGCAGGGCGTCTGCCAAGAGGGCAGGGAGTCGAAAGTATGTGGCTTCCGGTAGCGTCGGAAAGACGTAGATCAAACGGGGCGCCTTCACAGGCATATGCAGTGGAGCTAGTTCTATACCCGTTTTCTTCCAGGCAGGATTGTATTCGAAGGCGTAATACGCGAGACTAGGATCAAGGGCGACAGCCCCGACTGAACGTCCCCATATCCGCACTTCGATGACGGATACGTCTTTCATTCTTGATTACTCTCGATGCTTGAACGACGCACCCGCCGACGTACCGCCCCCGAATGGCGCAAAAGCGCTAGAGGGCTAACAGAAGCCCTGGGGGCGAGCAAATGCAGGCCATCGAGAGAATCAAGAGCTTTCAAGACTCGCACGAGCGTTTCAACACTCGAACCGCGACCAGCTTCAAGGTTTCTCAGCGCTTTTTCGGAGATCCCGGCCTTTTCTGCAGTCGTAATTTGATCGAGGTTCTTCGATATACGCAGTGCTTGAAGCTGTTTCCCGAAAAGAGCCTGTAATTCGTCCGGAGACATAAAAGACATATCGTCCATACAGGTAGAATAATGCCGTTTATGGACGAATGTCAATATAAAAGGCACGATCATGCCGATAAAATCATATTGATATAATAGGTATAATAGTACCTATTATAGGACAATAACGTCTTTACAGGCATCATTATGCCGTTAATTAAAGTGTCATTTTCCGGATGCGCCTAAGGACTCAGCTCGCAGTCAAAGCCGACATTGAATCGCTGCGCCCTCAAGCTTGGGGTCGCAAGGACACTCAAGAACTTCTGGCCGAAAAGCGAGAGGTTTGGAATGCTCCCAATACCTCACATTCGGGCTCCTCATTACCTTCTTACTGGACAACGACCTTGCTCAAAAGGTCGAAATCAGATCGAAGGAATACAGGGTGACAGCCGGGGCGGGCTGTTGCTCACCCGAAGAGGCTGAACTTTTTTTTCTTTTCGGGGATAGGCGGCTGGCCGCACACCGATCTTGTCATCTGGCGAATGGCTCGTGAAATGGTCGAGTCTTCTTCGGTAAACGGGGTCGCGGTGTTCTGCATCCGGCGCACGGCGGCATAGTTATTGGGGATTTTCCATTGCGCGGGCCGGGTGAGAGCCTTGGTGATGTGCTCTTCATCAATTTCAAGGGAGCGCGGGTCGTAGCGGTTGATCACGATTTCGAGTTTGGGGCTGCCCACGGCGGAAAGCTGCGCGATCAGGCGATGCGAATTGCGCAGTTCAGGAATGCCGATTTGCGTGACCAGGTAGACGGTGGCGGATTCATCGAAGAGATGTTTGCGCTGCAGGTCGAGCCTGGAGCCGGCGTCCACCACCACATAATCGAAGTCCTGGCAGGCTACTTCGAGCAGCTTGTCTATGACCTCAGCGGAGACATGTGTGGGCGCCAATTCACTGGGCGCCGCAAGGACAAATAACCCGGAGCTATGCTGCACCAGCAAGCCCGTAAGGAAATGCGCATCGAGCCGGCTGGAATTCTGAAACGCGGTGACGATGGAGTATTCAGCCTTGATTCCCAGGTTGATGGCCGCGTCACCCAGGGGGAGATTGAGATCGATGAGGAGAGTTTTTTGCTGGGACTCCTGGGCCAGCGAAACCGCAAAATTGCAGGCCAGGGTGGTGGCTCCGGAACCGCCTTTGGCGCTGAGAAATACGAGCAGCCTGCCGTTGGTTTTTTTCTGGGGGCGAAGCGCTACGCGCAGGGATGAGGCCCTGACCAGAGCCTCGGCCATTTCACCTTGATCGAAGGGCGTCATGAGGTACTCGCGCGCGCCGGCGCGCATGCAGCGGACCAGCAGGTCAGGGTCGGTCTGCGCCGAATAGACGATGGCGGTTGCCAAGCCGAGGTTGCAAATGCTCTCCACCAGATCGAGGGCATACTCCGGGTCGCTGTCCAGGTCGACGAATAGGATGTCGAAGTTATTCCCCAGAATGCGCGAGAGATCGTTGAGGTCAGCAGGGTAGGAAATGAACTCCCGGATGGGGCTGTTCTGACATTCGCCCAAAGCGATGATTGCGGCGTTACGGCGTTGCTGGTTGGGGCTGATGACCGCAATGGACAAGCCGCTTGCGTTCTTCTGCGGATCGAAGATTTGGATCGCGGTAGACAAGGCGAGATGGCTGCTCCCAGGTGCGAATTTCAAGGCGAGGAATGCTTGCGGTTCCTCGGAAACTTAGTAACGTCTCATTTGAGTTATCGGCGGCAGAGGGATTGACGTTACGTCTACAGAGCATTTGTTTGTGGAAGGCGGAGTAGTTCGTAACTGTATAAAAAGGCATCTTGTTTGAGGGGGAATTCTGCGCCGGGAGGTGTACCATATCTTGACACGCCATCCCAGATTCGACATACTGAAAGAGAAGAGATTTTGAGCAACACAAGGACCAACATGCGAGAAGCAACACCCCAAGGCACCTACAAAGTTCAGGCTCTGGACCGGGCATTTGCTGTGCTGGATTTGCTGGGCGAGAGCGATACGCCACAGGGCCTGGCGCAGGTAGCCACATCGCTGCAGTTGCACAAGAGCACGGCGCACCGGTTTCTGATGGTGTTGGAGAAGCATCGCATGGTGGAACGCACCGCGGGCGGCAAATTCCGCCTGGGATTGAAGCTTTTTGATTTAGGCAATCGCGCTATCGAGCAATATGATCTGCGCGAGCGCGCGCAACCGCACCTCAGGCGCCTGGTGGCCGAGACCGAGGAGACGGCGCACCTGTGCATACTGGAGGGCGTGCATGTGATTTACATCGATAAGATTGAGCCGGCGCGCTCGGTGCGCATGATTACCCGCATCGGCGCCAGCAACCCGGCGCACTGCACCGCAGTGGGCAAGGCGATGCTGGCGTTTCTTCCCGAGGAGCGCCTCAACGATATTCTGGGCCGGCTTCGTTTTGAGCGGTATACAAGTCACACGATTTCCACGGTGGAGGCGCTGCGCGCGGAGATTGAGAAGACGCGCCGCCGCGGCTATGCCGTGGACGACGAGGAGTTCGAGGAGGGGCTGCGCTGTATCGCGGTGCCGGTGCTGGATGCGCAGCGGCTGCCGGTGGCGGCGGTAAGCGTTTCCGGGCCATCGTTCCGCGTGACGGCGCAGAAGCTGCCCGCGATTGCCAACCAACTGCTGCAGTGCGTGCGGGGCATTTCAGTGGATATGGGATTTGTTCCCGGCGGCCGGAGCAATCGCGCTGCGTGGCCGGCCTAGTGGATGGTCTGCCAAGGCCCGTGATCTCTGATACACTAATTCATGTTTGGTACGAAAAATTCATCAGGGGACGTAGCTCAGTCGGTTAGAGCGCTGCCCTGTCACGGCAGAGGTCGCGAGTTCGAGTCTCGTCGTCCCCGCCATACATTCCAAAGGACTGAGGAGTGTGCGGCAATCAAAGTGACAGTTAATCTGAACCGGAATTTCAAAATTATCTCCATACTCTAAAACTAATCCTCAGGAATTTGAATCATGCGGCTACCTGTTGCGCTCACTTTTAGGGAGAAAGCATGAAAGAGACGGGACAGTTTCCGCATCGGAGGTGGAATCCACTGCGGCAGTCCTGGGTGCTGGTTTCGCCGCATCGCACACAGCGTCCCTGGCAGGGAGAGGTGGGTCAGCAGGCCACGCCCTCGGAGGCCGCTTACGATCCCCAGTGCTATCTGTGTCCCGGCAACCAGCGGGCGGGCGGGGCCGCAAACCCGGCTTATGAAGGAATCTTTTCGTTCGTCAACGACTATGCCGCTCTGCTACCGGATTCGCCGTCCGTGAATAAGCCGCCGGCCTCGCCGCTGCTGGTGGCTGAGCCTGCTCGCGGCCTGTGCAAGGTTCTCTGTTTCCATCCCAACCACAGCCTGACTTTGGCCCGCATGACTCGCCCGGAGATTCGCCGCGTGGTGGACGCCTGGACGCAGGAATACAAGGAACTCGCTGGCCTGGACTGGATCGAGTATGTGCAGATCTTTGAAAACCGCGGGGCCATGATGGGTGCTAGCAACCCGCACCCGCACTGCCAGATCTGGTCAACGGGCTTTGTGCCCGACGAACCTGCCGCCGAAACTCATGCCCAGCGCGAACACCTGGCTCGTACCGGCCGTTGTTTGCTGTGTGATTACCTGGCCGCCGAGAGCGCCGCCCAGGAGCGGGTGATCTTCCAGAACGAGCACTTCACGGCGCTGGTTCCCTGGTGGGCTATCTGGCCCTTCGAGGTGCTTGTAGTCAGCCGCCGCCATTTGGGAGCGCTGCCGGAACTTAGCCTGGACGAACGGGAGGGGCTGGCTGACGCGCTGAAGCGGATGGCTACCCGCTTCGACAATCTCTTCCAGACCAGCTTTCCTTATACGATGGGCTTCCACCAGTCGCCGACGGACAAGGGAGAGCATCCAGAGTGGCATTTCCATGCGCACTTCTATCCACCGTTGCTGCGCTCGGCCACAGTGCGCAAGTTCATGGTGGGCTTTGAGATGCTGGGAATGCCGCAGCGGGACATCACTCCCGAGGCCGCGGCCCAGCGATTGCGCGCCTGCCCGGAAGTGCACTTCTGGCCTAGAGGCTGAGAGCCTGCCCTGCATTACTACCGGGTGCGGGCCAGCCCTTCACAGTTTGCGAAAACTCGTGCTGCCCCGGCTCTTGTACAATTGGCGCAATCCTGGAGACTGGCCTGAACCCGACGCGAATAAAGCTCGCGCCCCGGAGTTGGCTGGATTGGATTGAGGAGAACAGGGCAAATGGCAGAGGCAAACAAGAGTGGGGCTGTGGGAGAAAAAATTCTTCTGCGGGCGGGAAATTGCACGGTGACCATCCTCCCCAACCTCGGCGGCAAGATCGCTTCCATTCTCGTGAACGGTCGCGAGCTGCTTCAGGCGCCACTGGCCGCATACGCGCCGCGCACTCAAACCATGGCCTTCGATGCGGGCGACGCCAGCGGCTGGGACGAGTGCCTGCCTTCTGTGGCCGGCTGCACGGTAGAGACCGCCGATGGACCGGTTGCCGTTCCCGATCACGGCGACCTGTGGAGAGTGGCATGGACTGAAGATGGAAGTGGTCATCAGGAGCATGGAGCAGGGGTGGCGCGGGGAGGTTCGGTAACCCTTTACGGAGAATGTTTCTCCTTGCCGCTGATGCTGGAGCGGACGCTGTTGCTGACCGAGAAGGGCAAGGGCTGGCGATTGAGCCTCGACTACACGGTGACCAACACTGGCGGATCGACGGTTCCGTGGGCCTGGTCGGCGCATCCCTCATTCGCGGCTGAAGCGGGAGACAAGATTGTTTTGCCGGAGACTATTCACGAACTGCGCTTGGAGGGTTCCGGCGGTGGGCGTCTGGGGCAGGCTGGCAAGCAGGTCGCTTGGCCCATCGTAAAGCTAGGCATGTTAGGAAAGACCGACCTGAGCGTGGTTGAACCGCCCAAGTCGGGCATTGGCGACAAGCTGTTCGCAGGACCGCTCGCCGCGAAGGAAAACTGGTGTGCGCTGGAGCGGCCCAAGGCGGGCGTTCGCATCAAGGTCGGCTTTGATACGGCGGCGACGCCCTACCTCGGGCTCTGGATCTGCTCCGGAGGCTGGCCGGAGAGAAAAGGGCCAAAACAAATGTGCGTCGCGATGGAGCCGGCGACCGCTCCCGTGGACTCTCTGGCGGTTACCGGGCCATGGTCTCGCGAGCTATCTCCCGGACAATCCGACTTCTGGCCGATGACTGTCGATCTACAAAACCTTTAGAAAGAGAACTACTATGCATGATCCTGCTTTATTTCGTTCCAAGCATCTCGCCCGCTACAAGGCCGAGCCGGTCATTTTTGCCGCGCCGGGCCGCGTCAATTTGATCGGCGAGCACACAGATTATGCCGAGGGCTTTGTGATGCCCGCGGCCATCAACTTCGCTACGCTGGCCGGCATCTCGCCGCGCAAGGACGGCAAGATCGCCATCTATTCGGAGAACTATGGCGAGGAGAAAGTCTTTGAAGCGGCATCGCTTCCGGCCATGGGCAGCAAGCATTGGAGCGACTACCCGCTGGGCGTGGTCGCCATCCTCGCCGGGGAGGGCCACAAGATTCCCGGTTTCAGCCTGAGCATTTGGAGCGATGTTCCACTGGGTTCGGGGTTGTCAAGCTCGGCTGCCATTGAGGTGGCTACGGCGCTGGCAGTTTGTTCGCTCGTTGGGGCCACTTATCCCGGCCCGGTGCTGGCGCGGCTCTGCCAGCGCGCGGAGAACGAATTTGTGGGCGCAAATTGCGGCATCATGGATCAGTTCATCTCCATCAACGGCAAACAGAACCACGCCATGCTGCTGGATTGCCGCGATTTGAGCATTCAGTTGGCGCCGATTCCGGCCAACGTGGCGCTGGTTATCGCCAACACCATGGTCAAACACTCGGTTGCGGGAGGAGACTATCCCACCCGCCGCGCCGAATCTGAGGCTGCCTGCGCGGTCATCAACAGCCACCGCGGCCACGTGCCTTTTCTGCGCGATGCAACGCTGGAGGATCTGGACAGATGGGGCAATGAGATGGCGCCCAAGTCGTTGATGCGCGCTCGCCACGTGATCAGCGAGAACCTGCGCACGATGGCCGCCTCCAAGGCATTGCTCAAGGGCGATATGAAGGAACTGGGCCGTCTGATGGCCGAGGCGCACCGCAGCTACAGCAAGGACTTCGAGGGCAGTTGCGAGGAGGCCGATATCATGGTGGAACTGGCGAATGAGTTGCCGGGAGTGATCGGCGCGCGGCTTACGGGCGGCGGCTTTGGCGGCTGCACTATTAATTTGGTGGAACAGGACAAGGCTGCGGAATTTGCTGAAGAACTGGGACGCCGCTATGCCGCCAAAACCGGCATTCAGCCCCAGATTCACATCTGTCACGCCTCGGATGGGGCTCACCGGGTTTCGTAGAGCGACACCCGTACCTTCAGGGGCTGAAGCCTGTTCTATGCAAACCTTTTCGGCACACTTCGACTACGCTCAGGGCAAGCTTTGAAGTGGTGCCCTGATACAAAATCGAATTTTGAAACGCGTTCTACACAAATTTTCAACAGGAAGCGGGGAACAATTCCATGGCAACACAAACCAAACCGGCGGCGGCGAGCGCGCCAAACTACACCATTCCGTTCATCATCGTCACCGCTCTGTTCGGGATCTTCGGGTTCCTGACAAACCTGAACAGCAATCTGGCTCCCAAGCTTCAGGATATTTTCCACCTGAACTATATGTGGTCCAACTTTGTGACCACAGCATGGTTCCTGGCCTACCTGGTCTTCTCCGTGCCCAGCGGCAAGTTGATCGAAAAGATTGGCTACAAGAGATCCATGGTGACCTCGCTGTTCATCATGGTGGTGGGCGCTCTGCTGTTCGTACCGGCGGCGGGGCTGGTCAACTTTCCGTTATTCCTGACTGCCAGTTTTGTGCTGGCCACGGGCGTTTGCGTGCTGCAGGTCTCGGCCAATCCTTACGTATCGATTCTGGGGCCTGAGTCGAGCGCCCCGGCGCGGCTGACTCTCGCGCAGGCCTTTAACTCGCTCGGCTCCGCCCTGGCGCCGATCGTTGTGGGCTACTTCATTCTCACCGATGACACCAAGAACGCCAGCCCGGCGGTCATTGCGCACACCGTGCAGGGTCCGTATATCGCGATTGCCATCTCGCTGCTGATTCTGGGCTTTGCCGTCATGTTCATGCACCTGCCGGCGGTAACGCGAAGCGAGTCGTACCGCCCGGGCGCCGATAGCGCCGCGAAGACGGGCCGCAGCATTTGGAGCTATCGACACACCGTGCTAGCCATGGTGGGCATCTTCTTCTATGTAGGCCTGGAGATTGCGCTCGCGGCCAACGCCATCAAGTTCTTCAAAGGGCAGGGAGTCGAAAGCAAGGATACCGCTGCGCTGTTGGCTTCGTTCTATATGTTCGCCATCATGATCGGCCGCTTTGCCGGGACCGTGGCGATGAAGAAGATACGCGCCAACCGGCTGTTGGCCGGGCTGGCCTTCTTCGGCGTGGTACTGCTGCTGGTGGCCATGAACAGCACTGGCATGGTCGCCGTCTGGTGCCTGATCCTCTGCGGCTTGGCTAACTCCATCATGTATCCGACGATCTTCGCCCTGGGCATCGCCGAATTGGGCCCGATGACCAGCGAGGGTTCGGGCGTCATCAGCATTGGCAACTTCGGCGGCGCAGTCATTCCGCCGCTCTTTGGCCTGCTGGCAGACCATTTCGGCTTCCAGTTAGCCTTCATCCTGCCGATTGTCTGCTACCTTTACATCGCATTCTTCGGCATCTCCGGCTACAGGCCGTCACGCGCGGTCAATGCGTAGGCGGGGATTTACTGACGGATTCAGGGCTCTCCGATTTTCACAGGAGGGCCCTGGAGTTTCTGCTCATTTTTGCTGGGAAGCATGCGATTGCTGATGTACGAGTTTACGGCATAGAATTTTTCTGATTTTGTTTTCAGGAAGGCCACCATGCGCATTGTTGCTTTGCTCTCTTCCGCCGTTCTCGCTTTGACATCTCTCACCGCCGCATCGCAGACATCGGCGCCCGCGAAGACGCCGCAAGTTCCGCAGCAGTTGGTGGCGCAGACGCCGCCTATGGGCTGGAACAGTTGGAACTTCTTCTTCGATAAAGTTACCGACAAAGACATTCGCGACGCCGCCGACCAGCTCGTCGCCACCGGCATGAAAGATGCCGGATACGTTTACGTCAACATCGACGACACATGGGAGGGCCAGCGGGATGCGGACGGCGTGCTGCATACCAACGCGAAGTTTCCCGACATGAAGGCACTGGCTGACTATGTCCACTCCAAGGGCCTGAAGATCGGCATTTACTCCGGCCCCGGCCCAAAAACCTGCGCCGGATACGAAGGCTCGCTGGATCACGAAGCCCAGGATGCCCAGCTCTACGCCCAGTGGGGCATCGACTACCTCAAGTACGATCTGTGCAGTTTCATTCCCGAGGTAATGCAGAAGCAGGCTCCCGACGACAAGGCTGCGCAGATGCGGCTGATGGTGGCCGCTTACGCCAAGATGGACATGGCTCTCAAGGCGACTGGACGGCCCATCGTTTTCTCGCTCTGCCAATACGGATGGGACGCGGTTTGGGAGTGGGCTCCATCGGTGGGCGGCAACCTGTGGCGGACGACGGGCGACATCCAGCCCGACTGGGACCGCATCTACGATATCGCCAGCCAGCAAGCCGGCCTGGAGAGATACGCCGGCCCCGGCCACTGGAACGATCCCGACATGCTCGAAGTGGGCAACGGCAAGCTCACGCTCGCAGAGAACCGCTCTCATTTTTCTTTGTGGGCCATGCTCGCCGCGCCACTATTGGCCGGCAACGATTTGCCTAACATGAAGCCGGAGATCAAGGCGATCCTGACCAACCGCGACGTTATCGCCATCGATCAGGATAAATTGGGCAAGCAGGGAAGCCGCGTTTACAGCGAAGGCGAAGTGGATGTGTGGGAACGGCATTTGGCGGGCGGCGCGGTGGCTATCGCAGTCGTCAACGCAGGAGACAATCGCTACTCCACGCACCCCTTCCACCTGAGCCTGGCTAAACTCGGGTTGCATGGTCCGCAGACCGGCAAGGACTTGTGGACTGGCAAGACCATCACGCTCCGCGACGGCCAGCCCCTTGAGCTGGCCAGTCACGACGTTCTGCTGGTTCGCATCGACGCGCCCAAGTAGTTCCAAAAGGACGCATTGTGATATTTTTATAATGTAGGTTGTGGTGAAGGAGTTCGCCCTTAACTGCTGTCTATCCAATTGGCCGGACAGATGATGACTCCTGACAGGGAACCCTGTTGCGGAGACGTGTCCCGGCCGGTTCCCTGAACGAAAATCCAGGAGTTTGCGTTCATGATGAACACATGGGCATTGGCCGCATTATGGGTAGGATTGGCGTTGGCGGCAACATTGCTGGCGATCTGGTTCAAGATATCTACGGCGCTTTCTGAAATTGTGGTGGGCACGGTTGCCCAGTTGGTTGCGGTTGCGTATTTTGCGCAGGGCGGGCTGTTGGGCAACACTCCCTGGATTACTTTTTTGGCCGGGACCGGAGCCATTGTGCTTACGTTTCTGGCCGGCGCGGAACTCGATCCCGTGGTTTTCAAAACCAAATGGCGCGAAACGCTGATTATCGGCCTGGCGGGATTCTTCGGTCCTTTCCTGGGTTGCACGGCGGTCGCCTATTACGTGCTGCACTGGACGGTGCAGTCCAGTTGGCTCTGCGGCGTCGCGCTCTCTACGACCTCGGTAGCCGTAGTCTATGCGGTGATGCTGGAGCTTGGCTTTAACGTTACAGAGTACGGCAAATCGATCTTGGCCGCGTGCTTCATCAATGACATTGGAACCGTGGTTGCGCTGGGATTGATTTTCTCGCCGTTCACCGTTAGAACGCCGATCTTCGTGGTGGTTGCTGTCGCTGTTTTTGTCGTGCTGCCCTTTTTTACGCCGCGATTCTTCAAAAAATATGGCGGACGCGTCTCCGAGATCGAAGCCAAGTATCTTCTCTTTATCCTCTTTGCCATGGGCGGACTGGCTCTTTGGGCGGGGAGCGAAGCGGTGCTACCGGCATATATGATCGGCATGGTGCTGGCGGGAACGGTGGGCAAGGATCATGCGCTGATTCGCCGCCTGCGCACGCTTACGTTTGGCCTGCTCACGCCGTTCT